>Ga0315912_10000085_pt1 | contig 237143 bp, 167 predicted proteins | sample VfabasoilMG_FD_204469 | JGI IMG/M metagenome (GOLD analysis project Ga0315912, IMG submission 204469) | Garden soil microbial communities collected in Santa Monica, California, United States - V. faba soil | ecosystem: Environmental > Terrestrial > Soil > Garden | place: USA: California...
CAGGGAATTATTCTGTGACTGTTGCGGATGGAAATAGTTGTTCAAATACTTCTTCGGGCATAAATGTTACCGTGCATCCATTACCTTCTGCAACTATTACCGCCGGTAGTGCAACTTCTTTCTGTCAAGGCTCAAGCGTGGTACTGGATGCAGGCATCGGATTCAGTTCTTACGTTTGGAATCCGGGAGGAGCTACTACCCAAACTATTTCTGCCACCAGCTCAGGGAATTATTCTGTGACTGTTGCGGATGGAAATAGTTGTTCAAATACTTCTTCGGGCATAAATGTTACCGTGCATCCATTACCTTCTGCAACTATTACCGCCGGTAGTGCAACTTCTTTCTGTCAGGGAGGAAGTGTATTCTTGGATGCGGGCAGTGGGTTCAGCTCCTACGTTTGGAACCCGGGCGGAGCTACTACCCAAACTGTTTCTGCAACCAGCTCGGGAAATTATTCCGTAACGGTTACGGATGGCAACAGCTGCTCTAACACTTCAACCGGAATAAATGTTACGGTACATCCGTTACCATCCGTAACCGTTACTACTTCAGGCCCTACCATTCTCTGCCAGGGAGAAAGTGTAACCTTGGATGCAGGCAGTGGGTTCAGCTCGTATGTTTGGAGTCCGGGTGGAGATACTACTCAAACCATGGCTACAGGCAGTTCCGGAAATTATTCTGTTACCGTTACCGACGGCAACAGCTGTTCGAATATTTCTGCGGGAATTACGGTTACAGTAAGTCAGATTCCGACCACTGCGTTTGCAGGAATTGATTCAGTGCTGCCCTGTGGTATGACAAGTGTTATGCTGTATGCTAATTCTCCATTGGTCGGAACAGGAGCCTGGAGAGTATTTTCCGGAACCGGTAATTTTATTAACGCCAGTGATCCGGGGACTTTCGTAACCGGCCTTTCTTTCGGTGCAAATATCCTGCGGTGGACCATTTCGAATGCTCCCTGTCCGGATTCATACGACGAAGTAACCATTACGGCAGTGCCCTGCCCGGACAACCATCCGCCTGTGATCAAGGATACCTCTGCCGTTACATCTGAAGATTCTTCCATTACCATCTGCACAACCATCAGTGACGTGGATACAGGCTCGGTATTCTCTGCAAGTCTGTGCGGAGTTCCTAACGGAACCGCTACAGTAACCGTAACAGGTAATCAATTATGCGTGACCTACGTTCCTAATCCGAATTTCAACGGACTGGATTCCGTTTGTGTCATTGTTTGTGACAATGGCACACCGGTACTTTGCGATACTGCTCACATTCAAATCACAGTTCTGCCTGAAAACGATCCTCCGTTTGTACCGGATACTGCTGCAACCATTCAGGCAAATACCGCTATTACACTTTGCCTGCCGATCTCCGACCCTGATCCCGGTGAAACATTTACTGCTACCCTTTGCGGAGTTACCCATGGCACCGCAACTGTTACCGTAACCAATAACCAGCTTTGCGTTACATTCCTGCCTGGTAAAAATTATCACGGAACAGGAGATGCATGCATCGTGGTTTGTGACAACGGAACTCCGCAGCTGTGTGACACCGCCCATGTTGTGATTACCATTCCGAATGACATACTGGTCATTCCCGATGCTTTTTCACCGAATGACGATGGCGTAAACGATTATTTTGTAATTCCGGGCCTGGAAAATTACCCGGATAACAGCATTACCATCTTTAACCGCTGGGGTAATTTACTTTACAAATCGTCGCCCTACAACAACGACTGGGATGGGTCAGCAAAGAATGGCATGGCAGTCAATAATGAGACGCTTCCCACAGGTACCTATTTTATAATTCTTGACTTGAAGGAAGATGGCAGAAAGCCAATTAAAAAATATATTTATCTGAACCGGTAAAACGTATTTTATAAATACAATTACTATGAAAAAGAAAATAATCGGATTTGCAGTATTCCTTGCTTTAGGAAAGATTGCATTCTCCCAGCAGGACGCGATGTATACACATTATATGTATAACACCCTTGCCATAAATCCTGCATATGCCGGAACAAGAGACGCCCTGACCGTCACAGCCTTGCATCGTTCCCAATGGCTGGATTTTCCAGGCGCCCCGGTTACACAAACAATTACCATGCATTCTCCAATTGTCAATAAAAAAATCGGCGTGGGATTATCCGCTGTAAACGACAGATTAGGGCCTACCCGCATTACCTCGATGTTCGGAGATTTTGCCTATCATCTGACGCTGAATGAAAAAAGTAAATTATCTCTCGGACTGAAAGCAGGCATGAATCTTTTCACCGCCGACCTCACACAGCTTCAGACTACCCAAACCGGAGATGTTTCTTTTTCTTCGGACATACAAAGCAAGATTCTCCCGAACTTTGGCTTTGGAACCTATTACAGCAGGGAACGCTTCTATGCCGGAGTTTCTCTTCCAAAACTGGTTCAGAATGACTTTTTATCCAATACCATATCCGGCACCACCAATTTATTTTCAGAACAACGGCATTATTTCCTTATCGCAGGAACCATGCTGGACCTGAATCAGGACTGGAAGTTACATCCGAGCAGCTTCTTAAAAATCACTTCCGGTGCGCCTGTAGAACTGGACGTAACTACCCAGTTTGTATATAACAATAAAATCACCTTTGGAGCCATGTACAGGACCGGGGATGCCGCCGGCATATTATTCGGATATAATTTACTGGAGCAATTACAGGCCGGTTACTCTTTCGACTGGTCATTTTTAAATTCAACGCATAAATACAATAGCGGCAGCCATGAAATAGTTCTCCGCTATGATTTTATTTACAAGCACGAGGATAAAATTAAATCTCCACGGTATTTTTGAACTGGTATACTATAAATTTTCTACTATGAAAAAAATCCTCTGGGCCGCGTTACTTCACAGCCTGCTTCCTCCTTTCTCCTGGTCACAAGGGCAAAAGTTAAAGCTGGCTGTCAAAGAATACTCATCTTATGATTATTCCGAAGCGGCCGGGCGTTTTGAGAAGATGCAGAAAAGCGATATTGCCCTCCGCTCGCTGGGAGATAGTTATTACAAAATGCAGCAGTATGCAAAATCGGAGCTGGCCTATTCCCAACTGGTCACTTCTCCTTCCGCAGTTCCGGCCGATATTTCAAATTACATAAGCGTCCTGCTGATCAATGAAAAATACGCGGAAGCCTTGCAATGGATGGAAAAATTTTCTTCGACCTATCCTTCGGATGAACGCTACGCTGCTTACCTGTCTGAAAAAAATGTATTTGAGAATTTAAAAAGAGATGCAGGGCAATTTGTCATACGTAACCTCGATATCAATTCGGAGCAGGAAGATTTTGGTGCAGTGTTTTACAGGGATAGCGTAGTTTTAACCTCTTCCCGGGAGGAAGCAAAACCCGTTAAAAGAACCTGGAATGGAAACAAACTTCCGTATCTCGACCTGTATTTTGCAAGCATGGATAGTCAGGCAGAATTAAAAAATCTCAAGCGGATTTACAGCAAAGTGAATAAAAAGTATCACGAAGGTCCTGCCTCCTTCACCCGCAATGGCTCTGTGATGGCCTTTACGAGAAACAACTACGAATCAAAATCTTCCGATGGAGTCCGCAAGCTTCAGCTGTTTATTTCGAAAGCCAAAAACGATACCCTGCCCAGCGGGCAGATACTTCACGGATGGACAAAACCCGAGGGAGTTCCTTTTAACAGCCATGAATATTCCGTGGGGCAACCTGCTTTTAACGATGACGGCAGCGCGTTGTACTTTGCTTCGGATATGCCGGGAGGAAAAGGTGGGACCGATCTATACAAAGCAGACCGGAATCCGGATGGAACCTGGGGAAAACCGCAAAGCCTGGGAGATAAAATTAACACACCCGGCGATGAAATGTTCCCCTTCTTCCATTCGTCAGGCTTATTATTTTTCTCCTCTACCGGCCACAAAGGCCTGGGGGGCCTGGATGTTTTTGTTGCGAAAATGAACGACACAGAAATAGGACAGATAAAAAACGTGGGAATTCCGGTCAACTCCTCCAAAGACGATCTGTCCTTTGTACTGGCAAACAACATGCGTTTCGGCTATTTTGCCTCTAACCGTGAAGGAGGCAAAGGCAATGACGATATCTATTCCTACCAGCTGATGAAACCATTCAATTTCGGGAAGATCGCCGGCGGTACGGTTAAGAATAAGGAAGGCACGGCTTTAGCATATGCAACTGTTGTGCTGCGTGATGAAAATGGAAAAGAGATAAAATCCGGCACCAGCGACTCAAACGGGAAATTTCTTTTTGAATTGAATGAAGAAAAGCCTTCTTCCTTATTCTGCTCGCTAAAAAATTATACAGATGCCCGGGAAACGTTCAATGAAGACATGCCGGATCAAACGAATATCGATCTGATCCTGGAACATGCACCGGCTATTTCCATTCTATGCGTTATCCGTGATAAAAAAAATACAAGACCATTAGGTGGCGCAAAAATATCTGTTACTGACAACGTCACCGGGAAAGAACTCATCTCCTTTATATCAGATTCCACAGAGGATAAACGCATACCTATCACAGACAAAAAAGAAGGAAGTCCATATAACTATGTCTTTAAAATAGAAAAAGAAGGGTACCTCTCCCGGTCCATCGCCCTGAAAGGCATTCTGAAAACCGGAGAAATCAGCATGAGTGAAACAGTGGATAAAATCGAAATAGGTACAGACCTGGGTAAGATCCTGAATATAAAACCTATTTATTTTAACCTGGGAAAATCAGATATACGCAAAGACGCAGCCGGAGAACTGGAAAGGGTGATCCAGGTAATGAACGAAAATTCGACCATGGTCATTGAGCTTGGTTCACACACAGACTGCCGGGGGACCGCTGCCTCCAATCTTTCACTTTCAGACAAAAGAGCAAAATCATCAGCATCTTATATAAAAGGCAAAATATCAAATCCGGACCGCATTTACGGAAAAGGATACGGGGAATCCAAGCCGGTGAATGGCTGCCTGTGCGAAGATGCCGTTAAATCCTCCTGCTCAGAAGAAGAGCATCAGAAGAACAGGAGAACGGAATTCAAAATAATAAAAATGTAATTCCGTATCGTATTTCGGCTGCAGAGAATCAGAACCGAAAACATGTATACCTGCAGCAAGTCATCAAAATTTAATAAGCATCCCGTAATAAACAACTGTTACATTTGCAGACAGATTGATGTATTCTGTCATGTCATCCCTTTCAGCCATATCTCTGAATAATGTAGTGAAATCCTTCAAGGATGTAAAAGCCGTGAAAGGTGTTTCATTCACTATTAAAAAAGGAGAGTACTGTGCCCTACTGGGACCCAACGGCGCCGGAAAAACCACCCTGATGGAAATGATCGAAGGGATCCAAAAACCGGACCAGGGTGAAATTGTGATCAACGGACAAACATGGAAGAATAATGAAAAGGAGCTCCACCGCACACTTGGTATTTCCCTGCAGGAAACACACTTCTTCGATAAATTGAAGGTTCGGGAAACACTGGATCTTTTCTCATCATTCTACGATCTGAAAGCAGCACGTACGGACGAAGTGCTCAGTCTGGTCAATCTCACGGAGAAACACAATGCGTTCGTAAAAAATCTTTCGGGCGGACAGCGGCAGCGACTTTCGCTGGGTATTGCACTGATCAACCACCCGGAGATCCTGCTTCTGGACGAACCTACTACAGGACTTGATCCAACCGCCAGGCGCGAGGTATGGGAAATACTTTTTCGCCTTAAAAAGGAACACAACATAACCATGATACTTACCACGCATTACATGGAGGAAGCCGATTACCTGTGCGAACGTATCATCATCATGGACAAAGGAAATATACTGGCGGATGGGACTGTGGATGAACTGATATCCCGGAACAACGGCGCTGAGATCATTGAATTCAGCATAGAGAAAGAATCGCCCGATGGATTTGAACTGAACAGCGGGAAATATAAATGCGTGAAAGACGATAAAAATGAAAAATGGAAAATCACGGTGGAAGACATTGTAAGCAGCCTTCCTCCTTTCCTGGAAGAAATGAAACAGAAGGGCATTCGGATAAAGTCACTGGAGTGCCGGAAAATGACGCTGGACGATATTTTTATTTCCATGACCGGAAGAAGACTCAATGAATAAAATATGAAGCAATTTTTCCAGTTAACCAAAATACAATACCTCGAGTTCTTCCGCGAACCCGGTGTTATATTCTGGGCCCTGCTGTTCCCCATTGTGATGGCCTGGGGCCTGGGAATTGCTTTCAGCGGTAAGGCAAAACAGGAACGCACCATTGCCTGGGTTCGAAAATCTCCGGACGCGCAGATCCTAAAAAAATTCATTGGGGATAGCACCACCGCAAATAATAAGGAAGCCATAAAAGTACTGGGCAATTCAAAAACCGGCTTCATAACCTACCATTTTGTTCCGGCAAGCTGGGAGGAGGCAACATTAATGGTGAAACGGGGAAAAACGGCACTTATCCTGACTGAAGAGCATGACAGCATCAACTATTTCTTTGATCCTAAAAACCCGGAAGCCCAGCTGGCACACCTGCAGATATCCTCTGCGCTGGCGAATGGGTCTGGCGAGGAAGATGCCGGACAGATCCAGCCTTTGGACCAGAAAGGACTACGCTATATAGATTTTTTAGTGCCGGGACTGCTGGCCATGAACATCATGTTCGGGAGCTTATGGGGAGTGAGCTATTCCCTGATCGAAAAACGATCCAAGAAATTGTTGCGCAGAATGATCGCTACACCGATGAACAAAGCCGCTTTCTTATTTTCCTATTTCGTTACGCGGATTTCACTCAGCCTGCTGGAGGTCATCCTCCTTTTATTTTTCTCGTGGTGGTATTTTGACATGACAGTAGAAGGAAGCATTCCGGCACTTATCACAATTCTGGTGGCGGGCAATGTTGTTTTTTTCGGCCTGGCGGTTCTTCTTTCTTCCCGCACAGCCAATACTCAAATTGCAAACGGGATCATCAACGCGGTATCCATGCCCATGATGATCTGCTCCGGGGTGTTTTTCAGCTATCATAATTTCCCGGAGTGGATGACCGTTATTATCCGCCAGCTTCCGCTTACCATCATTGCCGATACCATGAGGAGCATTTTTACCGAAGGCGCCGGATTTGCAGAAACCAAAACAGCTATTTTACAGTTATCGGCAACAGGATTGCTGTTCTTTATTATCGGGAAAAGAATGTATAAGTGGTATTGAGCGCTGCAGTTACTCTACGCAATTACCAAACCTGATTAGCCTGTTACCTAACCTAACATCTCTCTGATCAACAATTAGATTGTATTCCACTCGGTTAAGTCAGGCATCTAATCAGTTGATTAAATTACACCTGCATATTACTTTATTTAAATTACTGATTATAAAACATTTAAATTATTAGATTTAAGATCTGATTTTGAATAAAATACTGACCAGCGGGCATTTTTCTCTCGATGAAACAGATCCTCGTTTTTTCTAATAAATAAAATATAAAAGAAAGAAGAGATGTTGTACCTTTGACTAAATCAATTTAGTAAGATTAAAACAACTGGTGCGATCAGTAAGCGAGGCAAATAACAGGTCTGTTTTTATAAGTATACGGTCGAAAAACGAACTGAGTCTTCTTAAATAAAGGGTTTTTAAAAACACAGTAAAATTTTAATAATCAATAAAATATAATCTTAAAAAACACGCAGTTTGTTACATTTAGAGAACAATTTTCAGACCCGGGAACACGGAAAATCAAAACAATATAGTAAGATGTTGCGTTTAACACTGATAGCCGCAAATCGTAAGGGGAAATAATCACACTAACAGGCATGTACACGGCAATTTTGCATTACCTGAAAATACCTTTTCATTTTTGGGTGATAGCATTATTTATCATCCCGGTAATCAGGGTAACTGCTCAACCGGATTATTCATTTGCCTCCTCGTCGGGCAGCTATACTTCCATTACGGGTGGCACGGTATGGTTGAACGGCTCAAGTCCTTCTATGGATGATGTGGTTACCGGACCGATCACCATTCCTTCTTTTGTATATGATTGCAATACCTATACTTCCATTTACATTACAACCAACGGATTCATCACATTCGGTTCTGCTCCTTCTTCATCGGCCTATACACCTATATCCGGGGGAGGCGGGTATGATGGAGCGGTAAGTCCGTTTGGAGCCGACCTAAATAAAGCAGCATCCGGCAGTCCTGAAATACGTTACGAAGATGTAACAGCCAGCAATGAGTTTGTAATCCAGTGGAAGGACATGACACGGTACAGTATTGCAGACCGCATCTCCTTCCAAATAAGGTTGAACTATTCCATCAACACCATCAAATTTGTGTACGGAGGAACCATAACTGCCGCAGCCACCACACCGTATCCCCAGGTGGGTTTGAGGGGCAGCTCTAATGCTTCCTATTTAAACAGGACCACCACTACCGACTGGTCGGCAACAACAGCCGGTGGTGCCAATAATGTAACATGCCAGTTCAATGGCAGTGTTAAACCAGCTGCAGGTCAAACCTATACCTGGACGCAATCCAGTATGACTTATTCCTCCTGCACCACAGTTCAGTCCAGCACCAGCGGTGTTACAAAATGCGACATTGACCAGGATGTAATTTGTGTCCGGGTAGTAACTGCCGGTGGCTGCGGTTCACCCTTTTCACTCACCCAGTTTAACCTCGGTGCAGGTGGCAGCACCAGCGCAACGCTGGCAGACGTTTCTACCATTCATATCTATTACACCGGCACTACCAATGCTTTCAGCAACACCAATGAATTTGTTGACGGAGGTACTGTAGTCTCAGGAGGAAGTCATACAATCACCGGCTCCCAGGTACTTTCGTCGGGCACAAATTATTTCTGGATAGCCTACGATATCAAATCCACCGCAACTACCGCCAACGTAGTGGATGCATCCTGTGCACAGATAACGGTTGCCGGTGTTAACCGTACTCCCACAACCACAAGCCCTGCGGGAACAAGAGCCATAGCGGTATGCACTTCCTATCCGGGTACAAGCGCATTGGGATTAAAGCACTGGCTTAAATCGGATGCAGGTGTTACCGGGAACCCGGTAAGTTCCTGGGGCGATCAGTCCGGTGCAGCCATAACAGGCAGCATGACCCAGGGTACAGCTTCCTATCGCCCTTCTGTGCAGTCAGCTGCAATTAACTACCAGAATTATATTCGCTTTGACGGCTCAGATGATATTCTAATAAGCGCAAATGCATTTATGGGAACAATATACGATGCCACCGATAATACCATCTTCATGATCAAGAACTATAAAAGCGGAACGGTTGATTATAAATGGCAGGATGGAATATCGGGCGCTTACCGCATGGGTATGGAATTAAGCGGCGGTACCATTCAGCGCATCGATTTTGCCAACAACCTCGGTTCCGGCGGCCAAAATGATTTGAGTACTACAGATATTACAAATAAAGATGTGATGGTTGAATATTCGTCCGACGCAAGCTCGCTGGTTTTAAAGCTAAATGGAAATACCGATGCCACCACTTCGCATTCGCTTACCTTTTCTCCAGGTACCTCCGAGTACCTGAACATCGGAGGCGATGGTGCGTATAATACAACTTTGTACTGCGAGGTTGATATCGCCGAGGTGATGGCCTTTAATAAAAAGCTCACCGCAACAGAATTCCGCAGGGTGGAATCCTATCTTGCCATTAAATATGGAATTACGCTGGGGAATAATCAGGGCACCGGCTCCTGCTTTGCCTACCAGGCAAGCGATGGAACCCAGGTCTGGAACGGGCATGCCGGTTATCATAATTATGTAATCGGGATCGGGCGTGATAATGCAGCCGGAAATTCCGGCCTGGCAAAAACAAAATCAACCAGTGTGTCAAGCTTAAATGGTTCAACAGATATTATTGCTATCAGCAATTCGGATTTTACAACACCGGTTGCCTTTAGTAACGATAAAGCATTTTTGCTCGTTGGCAGCGATGCCGGATCATTGTCGGGAACAGCAGTAAGCTACACGCATGCCGGTACCGCGATCCAGGCACAATTGTCAAGGACATGGGTTACCCAGAAAACAGGAACTCCCGCGGGCGGAACAAACAGCGTGGTTATAGAAGTGAATATGTCGCTTGTGAACGGGTCAAATGCGAATTCAGCTATCCGCTTACTGGTAGATGACAATACTTCTTTTGGAAATGGCTCGGGAGGTGAACATGTATATAGCCCTAATGCCGGATATGCGGCTTCCGACGGAAAAATTTATTTTACCGTTCCGTACGCGCATATCCAATCCGGCACCGGGTACTTTACCATCGCTTCCGCTAACAGAAGTACCGCCCCGTTACCCATTGAGCTGCTCAGTTTTACCGCTGTGTGTACGGATGGACAGGTAGCAATAGACTGGGCAACTGCTACAGAAAAAAACAACAATTATTTTACCGTTGAAAAAACAAGGGATGGAGTAAATTACGAACCGGTGGCACGCGTGAACGGGGCAGGAAACAGTTCTTATGTTTTAAATTACCGGTTAACAGATACGGATCCGTACCAGGGGGTTTCCTATTACCGCCTGAAACAAACAGATTACAACGATGCTTATTCCTACAGCTATGTGGTGCCTGCAGCATGCGATTCCGGTGAGCCCGAATTCACGGTATACCCTACTCCGTCTTTCGGAAATTTCAATGTTTTTTTTAAAGGCATAACGGGCAAGGAGGTATTACTGGTGGTACGCAATATGATGGGAGAAGAATTCTATTCCAAGGGGTTTATGCTGGATGAACACTCGTTCCTGCAATCCATTAATCTCTCCGGGAAATTAATACCGGGCATCTATATTGTAATTGCATCCAGTGACGACCGTGTTTTTAACAGGATAATAACCATCCAGTAAGAAGCATCATTCACCAGGATATTCTGCGGATTCCTTCCTGAAATTCTGGCCCTATCTATAATTCCGGTTAAAGAAAGACCTTTTAAAAATCACACAAAATGTATGACACATTTTGTGTGATACATTTTGTGTGATCAGGTAAATAAGCTATCCCCATATTCACGGATTTATATGGATAACTGAATAATCCATTGGATGTGCCAGGATCCTTCAATGCTTAACTACAGTTAAAGGGGTTTCGTGGCCTTATAACAGCCGTTTAACGATTCCTTAAAAGAAGTAGAAAGGCATGCTACTACATTCGTCATTACATTCTATTACTCATTAACCAATAAACAAAAAACATGAAACAATCAAGGCAAAACAGAAATTCAAGGGAACGAAATTCCCAAGACCGTTTTTCGGAGGAGAATCGCCCCAGACATCAGCGTGATACTCACTATAATGATTACGAAAACGATGGGTATCGGTACGATGACCGCAGGTATGATTCCCCGAGAAGAAATGAAAATGACTACTACGACAGGGATCAGTCCAGGACACAAGACGGACGCTTCTCCCGGGAACAACGTTTCGATGATCGCGAAAGAGGCTCTTACCAAAACGAAAGAAACAGAAGGGGTTATGAAAACCGGAATGAAAATTACAACCGAAATGAAAGAAACGGACGTGGTTATGAAGGTTCAGATGGAAATCGCTATCGCTATGAGCGGGAAAGAGACGATCGCGGAATGAATGAAAGAGCTTACCGTAGCCAATCACAGTATTACCGGGACCATGATGACCGTTACGAGCAGGAGCGAGATGCAGATCGTTACGAAAGAAACGGAGGCAGCCACAGATCAGCTTCTTCTAAAAACAGAAACGAAAACTCCAAAACAAAAAGCAGGAACAAAAAATCCTCTAGCAGCGCTTCTTCCCGAACCAACGGAAAGAAAAACGCGAAAGGGAAAAGAAAACAATCCTCCTCCAGGAACTCACGCCAAACTTATGGCTCAGCTTCGCTGAATCACGATAAAAAAGGGAAAGACCTGCTGGCTGTCTAGACCGCCGGAGGACTCCCACAATAAAAAGAATGTCTCAGAAGATGTACTTCTATTCCCTCCTCAGACCTGCCCGCCATTCCGCAGCTTTTTTAATGGCAGGCCAAGACGCAACGGTTTCTTAATGCCCTTACGTCGGTACTCTTCTGAGGCATTCTTTTTCCCATATGAAAAACAACCTTTTCATCGGGTGTTCAGGTTATTACTACAGCAACTGGAAAAGAAAATTTTACAACAATGCACCAGCCTCGCAATGGCTTTCGGAATACAGTAAAGCATTCAACAGCGTGGAGTTGAACGGCACATTTTACAAAATTCCTACAGTAGAAAATCTCAAAAAGCAAGCCAGTCATACACCTGAGAATTTCAAATTTTCAGTCAAGGCCAACAAATATGTGACGCATACACTCCGACTGAAAAATAGTCTTAAAGAAACAGAATCATTCCAGGGCCTGCTGCAGGAGGCCCTGGGAAGCAAGCTGGAGAACATTCTTTTTCAGCTGCCTCCATCCTTCCATTTCAGCAAGGAAAATTTAGAAACAATAAAAAAAAACGTTCCCGACTCCTCTCTGAATGTGATCGAATTCAGGCATAGCTCCTGGTGGAATGAGATCGTATTCGAGTTTTTCAGCTCTCACAGCTACATATTCTGCAACGTGGACTTTCCGGGACTTCAGCCGGAATATCTGCACAATGGCAGCAAGTTCTACCTGCGCTTGCACGGGGTCCCGGAACTGTTCAAATCTTCGTACAGCACAGCATATTTAAAAAAAATCTCAGAAAATATTGACCCTTCTAAAAAACCCTGCTGCATCTATTTCAACAATACATTTTACGGCCATGCATATGAGAATGCACTCGAATTGAAAAGCCTCTTAAGAGATAAATTTGAGTAGCAAGCAACCATCTGCCAGAACGGGAATTACTGAGATCAAACACTGAAGAATTGTCCCCTATAACGCCCATTCAGCTTTAAAGTTATTTACCGAAAAAAGAACCATAGTGCTTTTATATTTCACGGAAGCAGTTTATAAAATATCCGGTCAGAAAAAACAATCTGCGATTTACCCGCATTGGGCTATTTAAATTATCTATTAAACGATTATCCGAAATAAAATAAAAATATGCCCCTACGTTTGCTCTGTAATTGAACAATCATAATTTAAAAAAACAAACAAAATGAAAAACACAACAGGCAAACAGGGGAAAGAAAACTCTTCCAAAGAAAATCCAGACGCAAGCGAAGGGTTACGGGAATTATTTATAGATGCGCTGAAGGATATATACTCAGCGGAAGAAACACTGACAAAGGCAATTCCTAAAATGATTGACCATGCAACATCGCAGGAATTGATCGAAGCTCTCCGGGATCACTTGAAAGTTACCCAGGAGCAGGTAACACGCCTGGAGGATGTTTTTGCTTCCATTAATGAAAAAGCAGAGCCCAAAAAATGTCAGGCAATCCTGGGCTTGGTGAAAGAAGCAGAAGAAATAATGCAACACACAAAAAAAGGTCTGGTACGTGATGCGGGCATAATTCTGGCAGCACAGAAAGTAGAGCATTATGAAATCGCTACTTACGGAACTCTTTGTGCATTTGCAAATACGCTTGGAGAAAATGAAGCTGCTTCTTTGCTGGAAGCAACTCTAAATGAAGAAAAAGATGCCGATGAAAAATTATCCGAGATCGCAAGCCTCTATATTAACATGGAAGCGGCAGAAGAAAATTACGCAGACCGAAAATAAAAATGGAATATTCTAAACAACCCAATCAACAACAATAAATCTAAATCACATGAAAACAACAAAAAATCACCGGGGAGGACGTGATCAGAACCGGAAAAGAAACAGCTACGGAAATTCGAACGAATACCAAAATTCTTCGTATGGACAATACGGCCGAAGCAATTACGGAGCCCCGGACAACAGGAACGAAGACTGGGATGACGAAGCAGAAAATCTGACTTACTCCAGGAGTTACAACAGCGGTTACCAGGATGACAACGACCGCTATCAAAACCGGGAAAGAGGTTACAACGGCAACTCATACAGCAATGATTCAGATTACGAATCCGCAAACTACGATTACGACAAAAACTATTATCCCGGCAGGTATGAATCAACAGGTTCCGGGGGATACACAGGCAGCAACTACAGTTACGGGGGAGAGCCTTATTCCGGAATGGGCCGGGGAACTAATTACGATTACAACAGAAATGAGGGAAGATACGGGAGTCGTCAGGGCAGCGGATACCAGCAATACGGAAGAGGAGAATATAATAACTACCGAAACGGAAACAACCGTGATTATGAATCTTCAGGATGGGATAATAACAGCGGATCTTATGGAAGAAGTGGATCTTCTTCTTACGAGAACCAAAACCGTTATGGAACGGGCGGAAGAAGAGAAAATGGAAACCGTTCATATTCCTCACGCGGATCGCGCAGATATCAGGATTAATATAAAAAAACAGCAGGCTGAGCAAATTCAGCCTGCTGTTTACTTGTCCCTCAGATCAATATTGCCGTACACAAAATACTACTTCTGGAAATAAAAATCGGCAAAAACCGAATAGAGCTCATTTAATAAATACACGTATATACTTTCCTCAATAGAAAAATAAATGGCATCCATCACCCACCGTTCAAAGTTGCTTACTGCTGAATATCCAGGCTCCTATTTTCCGGCCGATGCTGAATAATCCCCTTTGGTCTATGAATTTTCATCTCTTATAGCTGCGCTTTGGGGGTTTATCTATTTTTTAAGAGAATTTTTAATTTCATTGATAATATTTGTATAACGTCAACATTCAAATATACTAGCATGAATTGCCTAATTGTTGAAGATGATCCTCTGAGCCGACTTGACCTGGAATACAAAATCAGGGACATCCCTTTTGTAAATCTTATAGGCTCCTGTGGTTCCGGATCAGAAGCTGTTCAGTCCATTCTTAGCCTGCACGTAGACCTGATAGTACTGGATGTGATTATGCCTGACACCAACGGATTCCAGTTAATAAAAAATTTACAGGCAGAAAGACCTCAAATTATCCTTGTCTCCTCCGATAAAAATTTTGCGGCGGAAGCCTTCGATTCTGATGTAACTGATTTTCTTGTAAAACCGGTTTCCAATGAGCGTCTCTTCCGGGCACTGATCAAAGCAAAAAGAATACACGAGAGAAAGCCGGGGGGTTCCGGAGATAGTGATCCTTATGTTTTCATCAAAACAAATTCACGGCTGGTAAAGATTGATATGCGTGATATTCTGTTTATAGAGGCTATATCGGATTATGTGGCCGTCAGTACAACAACAAACAAGTATACGGTGCGTTCCAGCCTTAAAACACTGGAAAGTATGTTACCTGTAAACCATTTTTTCCGCACACACAATTCATACATAGTGCGTCTTGATAAGATAGCTGAAATAGATAACAATTGCGTTGTAATAGAAAAAAAATTAATTCCAGTAAGCCGAACTAAATTAACGGGATTGATGCAAAAAATAAAATTGTTGATAAAAACAAAGACCAAATCACCTCAAGTTTACGACCCGGCCATACTGCAAAGCGTGGCATAAAAAAAACAAAATTCTATAAACCTGTAAACTTAAAAATCATACTATGACAACACAGCTAAATCCACTGAAAACAGGTATAGGCGCTGGGATCATCACGGTGGGATGCATGGTACTGTATTTTTTCATAATGAAATATGCCGGTCTTGTACAATTGCTTGAATTACGTGCATTGAATTTTTTCATCCTGCTGGGAGGTATTCTTTTAGCATTGAACCGATACAAAAGATCGAACGGCAATCAGGTATCTTACCTGGAAGGTTTTGGGCTGGGCCTTCTTACAACAGGCGTTACAGTGGCGGTTTTTTCAGCATTCATCGGAATTTACCTGCACATGAACCCGTCATTCATGGAATTCATAAGGGGGCATGCACTGATGGGAGCTTACCTTAATCCTCCTACTGTGGCATTGGGTATACTCATTGAAGGATCCATTTCAGGCTTAATTATCTCTTTTGCCTGTATGCAATATTTTAAAAAATTTGCCAATGACCATCCGATCTCTTAAAATAGCAGGAGGAATCAATGAAGAAGGGATGAAAAAAATCAAGTCCATTCTCATTCTAGCCGAACAAAATAAAGTGCTTTGGAAAGAACTATTGCAACTTTTGTACCGCCAAAAATTTTATCCTTTTCTCCATCCGATATAAGAATATATTTTTTCACTCAGATCATTCCCTATTCTCACCACTCCTTATTTCTTGAGTTGGGCTATTAAAAATAGAGGATCATCGAATATTACTACAATCCGGATTCGAACAGAGTAAATTTGAGTAATTAAAAATTGAACAACATGAAAGCATCAGAAAAAAAGTCTGGATTGAACACATATACAGGTATCTGGAAATATAACCAGCTGAGCGACCTTATCGATCTCCTGGGAAATATGGATCCCTCTTACAATAATCCTGAAAAAGAAAAAACACCTAACAATCCACAAAAAGATATTCCTGCAAAGCCGGATAAAAATCCAGATCCTACCATTACCAAGCCTGGAGGTAATGAACCAAAAAAAAATGACCCGACCCGGATTGAAGAACCAAGAAAACCGATCCGACACGTATTGACAAACCGGAGAAATCAGAAAATGACAAAAAACAGAATAGGATAAAACCGGGCAAAGATTCCTAAAAGTTATAAAATAAAAACGATGCTGAAAACCAGCACATGGCTATAACTCAAGAAAAATGAAAACAATATTGGTACTTACGGATTTTTCTTCTTCAGCCAGAAATGCTTCTTTATATGCAGTGTATCTTGCCAGGGAAATGAAATCAAAGCTGCTTCTCTTTCACTCTTTCCAGGTGGACATGCCTACCGACGACATACCCGTATTAACTTCGTCTGCTTCGGAAATGGAGAAAAAGTCCGAAAAAATCCTGGAAGAAGCCGCAGCTAACATAGAAAAACAATATCATGTAAAAGCGGAAGTGCACGCCCATGCCGGGTTCTATCCGCCGGAAGAGATATTACGTTTGGCTAAAAAATTACATCTGGACCTGGTGGTAATGGGAATGAAACAAAAAAGCAAAATAGCCGAGGTGCTTGCCGGCTCCACTGTATCAGAAGTCATGCGGAACACAAAAACACCTTTGATGATCGTCCCGGAAAACACCGAATTCATGAAACCCGAAAAGATCCTGTTGGCATTTGACACATCCTCCTATTCGGAGCCTCACACCTTTTCGCCATTACGTAAACTTTCAAAAGCATTTAGATCCGAGATATATGTAGTGAATGTTCTTGGAAAGGAGAATGATTCTGCAAAAAAAAAGGGGAACTACCTCATGCTGGACAGGTCGCTTAATGGAACAAAACGTATTTATTGCTTTCCTGAAAACAAAAACAGGTCAAACGGAGTCGATACTGAACTGGCAAAACACAAAGCAGGAATGATGGCTATTGTGCCTCACGTGCAGGGATTCATGCAACGCATATTTGAAAAAAGCAATACACAAGATCTGGCGTTTCAAGCGCACGTTCCGCTCCTTGTACTGCCGGCCAGTCACACAAGCAACATCGAAAAAAAATAACAGTAAAAAAATCCATCCTCGAAAGTTTCCGGAGAGACACGCCTTTCCTTTGCTTCAGTCATTTTATTTTCCAGCCCATATCGAGTAATATGAAAATCACAATCAAACAAGCTTACATACCGACCCTTTCTGCATTTCCTCTTTAACTCCCGGAGCCTGCAGAAATGAACCTGATGTTGCCATTAACAATCAATTTCTTCCTCCATACCTGAAAATTTAACAGCAGACGCCGTTTGCGGAAATCCTGCATGATGAGAATCATAGAAATCAGGTACCGCCAGGAACGGAACACGGGTATGTAAAATAGCTTTCCTGGTCATGCTCATCATGTTGAAGGCAAAATACTTGTCAAACAGGAAAGGTCTTCTGGGAGACATTACCAGCAGATCGATCTCATTTTCAGCACAGAAATCATGTACAGCCTCGGATATACTTTGACTCACGAGCAGATGTACCTTAAGTCTTTCATAACTTATCTTACTCTTTATCTCATTTTTAAAGGTTTCAAACATTTCCCTTTCAAACCTTTTTGTTAATACATAATTCGTAACATGCAGGACCATTATTTCTGCATTAAACATACGGGCTAAATGCACTACGTAATTCAAATTACGGATCTCACCCTCACGGTATTCTATTCCAAAAACAATCTTTCTTATTCCGGTATAAAAAGCTCCACGGGGAATAGCCAATACAGGACAATGTGATTTCTTAATCACATTCCAAGCACGGCTTCCGAAGAATAAATTGCGAAAACCGCTTACGCCATGCGTGCCTGTAATGATAAAATCTGAATTTGATTCTTCTGCTTCCGCTATAATCTGTTTCTCTGTATTACTGCCCTCACGAACAACATATTCGCAATCTGCATCCTCACTGCTGATCCTCAAAGAGCTGAACAATTCAAAACAATGCTGCTCCAGGCATTTCATCTCCGACTTACGAAGCTTTTCCGCGTTATCCGCAAACTCAACCGGATCCGGCGGGGAGTTGAATGGTATCTGATATACATGCAAAAAAATAAGCGCGGAGTTTGTAGCTATTGCCAATCGGGCAGCATAAAGGCCCGCGTCCCTGGCCGGGTCGGAGTAATCTGTTGCAACTAAAATTTTCAAACAATCTTTCATCGTATTACTTTAAAAAGAATCCAAAATTGCCTCCCATTCTTCCCGGGTTTTCCCAAGCTTTATCCGGATATCTTTCAGCATTTCCTCTTTTTCGGATTCTTTGTAATTGAGATCAGCATCCGTTAATGAAGGGAATTTTATTTTAAGCTTATCCTTCAACTTATTATAATTTTTTTCCAATGTCTTTACATTTTCCATTTTCGTATAGTATTAAATTATTTATGAATCTCTTCTACTTGTTTTATAAACTTTGTCACTGCCGAATCAGCGTAAGGGCCAAATGCATCCACTAATGTCCCTTTTTCCCCATTGTGGGTTTCAATGGCATAGGCAATTGAATTATCTGAAGGGTCAGATTCACCCTCAAACCGGTAGTAATGAGCTATCTTAACATCCTGGGGTTGAAATATTTTTTCTGTCTTCAGCGATTGCAGTCCATGTTTATGTGCCTTAAATTGCGTTTCAAAACCCTGAGATTGGAGGGAGTTAAGGCACTCGGCCAGGGTCTTCATTTGTTGGCTATCACCCGATGCGGCTGGTTTGTTTTTACTCAGTTGAATATCCATTTGAATTTTGTTTTAATTGTTAAACTATTGTAAAAGTCGTTTAGCTACTTCATCCCATTTAATAATATTCCACCACGCTTTGACATATTCTACCCGCCGGTCCTGATATTTAAGATAATACGCATGCTCCCATACATCCAGTCCCAGGAGAGGAAACCCTTTCGTAGACACCGCGGCATTCATTAAGGGGTTATCCTGATTAGGAGTAGATGAAATTTCAAGTTTACCGGATAAGTTTTTAATCAGCCAGATCCAACCTGAACCGAATCTTCCCAAAGACGCAGCTGTGAATTTATTTTTGAACTCATCGAAAGAGCCAAATGTGGCATTGATCGCATAAGCCAGGCTGCCAGGGGGTAAGTCACCAGTGCCTGGATGCAGGGTATTCCAGAACATACTGTGATTATAATGTCCGCCGGCGTTGTTACGTACTGCCGCGGGATAGTTTGAAGCGTTTTTCAGAATTTCTTCCAGGCTCATCTTATCTGCATCTGTACCTGCAATAGCATTATTCAGGTTAGTAACATATGCATTGTGGTGCTTGCGATGATGAATTTCCATAGTTGTAGCATCAAAATACGGTTCCAGCGCATTCTGGGGATAAGGCAGGGGAGGTAATGTAAATGCCATAGGTCTTTGGTTCTAACAGGTTTTTCCGAATCCGGATACAGCCAACTTACTCTGTAACGCGAATTCCGTTTTGAATATTTTTCTCTTTATACAACTTTCGATTGTTATTTAATGAATTCATTGCAGCTATACCTGAAATTTATTTGAGACTTTTATCCAGAAAAAGTCTTTTTCCCCAGGTTCTGCTCTAAACCGGAATGCACAAAAAAACCAGAAAAATACCCAGTGTAGCTATGCAATACCTCATTTCAAGCAGCTGTAATAGGCCAAAATTAAGGGGATAATGTCAAAAATTGATCAACTATTAGATGAGGGAGAAAAAACAATAGTTAGTAAGGGCATTTTAATCGATTAAATTCCGGGGTACTTAGTTCAAAGTTAACAAATAGTTTCCCAAAGAATAACTATATTATTCTAAAGATTAATAGTCTCTTGATATAAACAGACACGTTTCTTAAATAAAAAAAACATGGTTTATGAACGATCAATGAGACTGGGCCTTCACAGGGAAGTTTTTCATGATCCTGTGAATAGCAGGATGAACGTCATCCTGGATATAGGAGGGATCGTAAATATTTCCTTCAGCACTGCCGGTCCATACCAGCTTTTTCAATTTCCGGTCAAACATATTTATGGTTATAGTTCCTTTAACATAAGTTCTCCTGGCATCGGGTGGATAGTCGCAGTAACCATTTAAGCATCCCCATCCGTAATAGGTATAATAATCATAATAGGGATAATAATAAGGGTAGTAAAAGCGGTTTCTGTAATAATACGGTGAGTACTGAAAAGGAAAATCCCTTACAAATTGCTTTTTTTCATTTTGAAGGACCAATTGAACCAATACGTCGGGGTTATCAACCTCTATTCTAAATCCCCTTTTTCCCAGATCATGCGCGATGTAATTTTTGGCATTGTTTCGAATAATATCATTGTCGTATGCCGAGTTCCTGAATGAATCCTTTTTTGCTATCACACCGCTATCAGGAAGCCATGCAAATGTTTTATATTTTGTAAAATCGACATGGTGGTCGTAATCTGAATATGTATCCGTATACACCCCACAGCGAGTTAATCCAAAGAAAAAAAATGCAATCACACAACCAGTGAATATCTTTTTCATTCAATATATTTTTTACGTGAATTATTGTTCCTGCACAATCTGGCTTTGGTTTTCGAAAATGGCCGATAGATACGCTCCGGCTTTATGAAGAGTGATCCGGCAGCTGTAAAATCCATCTGCTGCTTCTGCCATAAACATATTTTCCATATAAGGTTTTAGCTTTACATCCAGCGTGGTATTGTTGGACAGAAAAAAAATTACTTCTCCCGAAACTTCCCTATTTTCCAATGTTTTGAATTTATTATCCAGGAGATAGACGTAGATAAACTTATCCTGAGATTTCATTTCGATATAATATCCTTCTGCCCATTTAACAACTCCGCCGTGAGGACCAGAAGATTGGTCTGAATCCAGTCCAATCATATTTTCAAAGACAATAAATAGCAGAAAACAGATTATCTTCATGAGCAAGTTTTCTTAATATTCTTTCATTTCACAAAAAAAAGCCTCCCGCTTACGCGGGAAGGCTTTAGGGATTACCTGGATTTTCCTTTCGCCAGTATTACCTGGATCAAGTTGTGAGGGTTTGCTTCTCAGATCTCCATTTCAGAAACCTCCCCTTAGACAGACAATCCCATTTCCATTAATACTAATACAAATATAGACTCTGGGAACACCAGCGGCATGCATATTCGACGAGGAGAGGTTTTTAATAGCCGAAATCAGAGAACCGCGGGGGATAAAAAAAATAAGACGATCGATTTATCGTAAAACGACTACACTGTCAGGAATCGACAGTAATTCAAACAAATGGTAAAATAAAAATAATCACAAATTATTTTTACATCCTTTCCATATACCAGCTTAATTCCTTTTCTCTTTTCTGGTCGTGTAAAATGGCAGCAATTGCTTTCTGCAGTCTTATAAAAGCAGTTTCGCTTTTAATGATGTAATCATACGCTTTGTATTTCATGCAATTCACTGCCACTTCGATCTTATCCTGGGAAGAGAGCATGATGACAGGAATAGCCGGGTTCAGGGCCTTTATTGCATCCAGCACCTGTAACCCATTCATGGCATTCTTATCAACGCTATCCAGATGATAATCCAAAACGATCACAGCCGGATTGTCAGGAGAATTCTTGTCTATGGTTGCCAACTGTTTAAGACAAAGTTCACCTGTAGGGAAAGCTTCAATAACAAACTCCGGGTATTTGATAAACTCAAATTGCAACACTTTCAAAAACAAAGCATCGTCGTCCACCAAATACAATTTTCTTTTTTTATCGTTTGTCATGGGTTAAGGGTTTTTATTTGTTTGAAGTTCTTTATCAAATTCACTTTCAATGCGGGGAGGTATATCGATGGATTTGGGTGTACTTCCAATCTCTTCGATCGGATGCCGCCTCCTGTTTTTTAAATTTTTAAAATGTGTAGGGGTCAGCCCTGTCACTTTTTTAAACTGATTAGACAAATGCGCAACGCTGCTGTAATTCATCTTCCACGCAATTTCGGTCAGGTTAAGTTCTCCATACATGATAAGTTCTTTCACACGTTCTATTTTATGCGATATAATAAACTGCTGTATAGTAATACCCTGAACTTCCGAAAATAAATTTGCCAGGTACGCCGCACCATGATTTAATTTCTGACTCAGGTAATCGGAAATATTTACATGAGGCAGTTCATCTGCATAATGTACCATTTCAATGATTGTTGTCTTTATTTTCTCAATGAGTATGGATTTCTTATCCTCCATCAACTCCAATCCCGATTCCTGCAACGCATTTTTCAATTGCTGCCGCTGTTCATCCGTAAGGTCCTCCATCACCTCTACTTCACCCAGATCCACAACAATAAAATGCAGGCCGAGCTTCTTCAATTCTTCTTTTACCACCATTTTGCAACGGTTGCTTACCATGTATTTAATATGAAGTTTCATTGTATTCTGTTTTTAACTTACTGTACGTTGTATATTTATTAGTGATGCTTCTCCAGCAAAACAAGTTCCTGCTCCAGCTCCTCACATGCCTGTAAACAAATTTCTTCTACCTTCAAAAATAATTCTTTGATTTTCTCCGGATTTTCTTTTCTCGCCGCATATTCACTGATCTTCTTCGTCATGGATGCGAACTCCTTACTGATCCCCATGGTAGCAAAAGAAGGCATAAATGAATGAGCTACTCTTGCTACCAGTTCCCAGTCCCCGGAATTTATTCCCTGATTCATCTTACTTATGAATTTCGGAGTCTCTTCCAGGTAAACATGTATCATTTCGCTGATCATTTCCGTGTTTCCCCTGGTCATCTTCTCCAGAAAATCCAGGTTAGTGCATTTTTCCATACCTTGAACTGCCGGATGCTTTGGCTCCTCTTGCGCAGTTTCCACAACACTGCCATTTTTATGATGATTATTCACCTTTAAATATTTGATAATTTTATTATACAGTACTCTTTCATCAATGGGTTTGGAAACATAGTCGTTCATTCCAATATTCCGGCATTTTTCAACATCCACCGAAGTAACATCTGCAGTAAGAGCGATAATCGGGATATTGGAATTCATATCATCACGAATGTGTTTGGTAGCTTCAAAACCATCCATCTCCGGCATTTGCAGATCCATTAAAACAATATCGTATTTATCCTTTTTCAGTTTTTCTATTGCAACTCTTCCGTTTTCTGCTGTTTGTATTTCAAACCCAAATGCGTCAATCATGGTTTTCATCAAAAGCTGGTTAAGCTTAACATCTTCCGCCAGTAATACTTTTACATTTTTCATTCCAGGCGCTACATCCAGTTCGTATTCAGATCCGGTCTCTACTTTTAACCTGGTCTTCTTAAAATCCAGAGAAAAACTAAAAGTGGATCCTTCGCCTACCTTGCTTGTAACAGTAAGTGTTCCATGCTGGGCTTCCACAAGTTGCTTCACAATAGCCAATCCCAAACCTGTGCCTCCGAATAAACGACTGGTTTTGCTATATGCCTGCTGGAAATTGTCGAATATCTTCTCCTTTTGATCTTCCGGAATACCAATGCCGGTATCCGTAACCGAAAATTGAATGGCTGCATTTTCCTCATCTTCGTGCATCAGACGAACGTCCATGGTTATTTGTCCCTGAACGGTAAATTTTACAGCATTACTCAGAAGGTTGACAATAATTTGCTGTAAACGTACAGGATCACCTACCAGCACTTCAGGGATAGACGCATCGTAGTGTTTGACCAGCGTCAGGTTCTTCTCCTTCACCTTTGCCTCAAATAAAATAAGCATAGAAGAAACAGAGGAAGCTAATCGGAATGGTATTGCTTCAAAAGTCATTTTCCCGGCATCCACCTTGGCCAGATCAAGTATATCATTGATCAGCACCAGTAAAGAATCTCCCGATACTTTTATGGCATTTAAATATTCTCTTTGTTTTTCATCCAAACTTGTTTTTAGTATCACTTTGGTAAATCCGATAATGGCATTCATCGGAGTCCGTATTTCGTGGCTCATATTTGCCAGGAACTGCTGTTTTGCTTTCACTGCATCCTCTGCAATCTGCCGGGCGTGTTCAGCATTACTTTTTGCTTCTATCAGTTCCTTCTCAATCCTCTTTTGTGCCGTCACATCTCTTGCCACGATCACTGCACCCAGTATATTTCCCCGGTTATCCTTATATACTGATCCGTTGAATAACACCTCGGTAAGGATTCCGTCCTTATTCTTCAAGGTAAGCGGGCAATCCACAACAAATCCATTTGTAAATACTTCTTCATATACCTTTTGGGCATTATGAGGATCGGTAAAGTAATCGGAGAAATCGCTCCCTGTAATTGAATCCCGGGGAATACCGCTAACCACCTCCATTGCATGATTCATATCGGTAATTTTTCCTGCCGAATTGATCGTGATCAACGGATCAAGACTGGCTTCGATAAGTGTACGGGCATACTTGGACAAAAGTTTTTCCCTGGCTACCACTACTACTCCCAGTACATTTCCCTGGTCGTCCTTGTACACCGAACCTTTGAACAACACGTCAATCAGAATACCCTCCTTATGACGAACGGTAAGCATGGAATCTAGAATGGAGCCTTTCTCAAATACCTCTTCATATACATTGCGTGCCTTTTCCGGTTCCGTGAAGTAATTGAAGAAATCAGAATTCACAAGCTGTTGCCTGGACCTTCCGGTGATATACTCCCAGGCATGATTCATATCCGTGATCTTTCCCCAGGAATTGATAGTTATCAGTGGATCAAGACTCGATTCAATAAGGCTCCGCACATATTTTGATTGCTCCAGCAACTGTGTGTTAAGCACCTTCATGTGTTCGGCCTGTGTGATAAGAGCATTACTCTTCTTATACAGATCCACAAAAACCGCCACCTTTGCTTTCAGTATATCCGGAGAAAGTGGTTTAAGCATATAGTCTACCGCACCGGCCTGGTACCCTTTAAAAATATTATCGGGCGCATTCATTTGTGCGGTCAGAAAAATGATAGGGACACACTTTAGCTTTTCACTTTGACGGATCATCGTAGCCGTCTCAATACCATCCATGATAGGCATAAGGGCATCCATCAGGATAAGTGCAAAGTCCTGTTCTTTCAGCAAAATTTTTAACGCCTCTTTACCGGAAGTAGCTTTTACCAATTCATAACCCTGACCGGCAAGTATTACTTCCAGCGCCAGGAGATTTTCCGGGCGATCGTCTACCAACAATATTTTAGCCTCATCGGTCTTCATATCATACAAAAAATAATTATCATTTTTTATCTATGGATAACCTGTTAAGCTTTTATCAGACTTTTTGCAGCCTCCTCGGTATTATCAAAAAAATTAACAGCCAGGTTATTCCTATCAATTTTATAAGAAACACTTTCAACAGCCACTTTATTAAAATAAGATTCAGGTTTAATAATAGCAATGGATCTGAAACCGAATTTGATTGCCCGTGGCAGAAAATCGCTTTCCAGCCATTTTTGATCATCCATCCCGATCAATGTCATATCACGAAGCTTAGCCAGAACTTTTGAAGAACCATTTTGAATCAGCGTATTAAGCATCAATTCTGTCCCTTCCCTAAACTGGCTGCTGGTGGCATACCCGTTCCACTCCATTACCACAGCGCCCAGATCGGCATCAAAATAGATATTATAAACCGTTTCTTTTTTCATTTCTGATGTGTTTCTATTTTTTTACTTTAACCAAACGCGCATAAGGGATAATAACTGATCCATATTTACAGGCTTGGTAATATAATCGGAAGCACCTGACTCAATGCATTTCTGCTTATCACCTTTCATCGCCTTGGCGGTAACAGCAATAATCGTCAGGTCCTTATTTGTTTCGTCGGACCGGATCCTTTTCATGGTTTCATACCCATCCATCTCCGGCATCATGATATCCATCAGCACAATATCAATGTCTTTTCTCGTTCCCAAAATATAGATCGCTTCCTGCCCGCTTTCCGCACTTATCAATGTGAGGCCAAAACGCTCCAATGCATTCGTCAGCGCAAAAAGGTTCCGTACGTCATCATCCACAAGCAGTACTTTTTTCCCTACAAGCGCATCTTCACTTGCATGAATATTTTCAATGATGCCCCGCATTTTTGCAGGAATATTCCTGTGATCACGGTGCAATAACATGGAAGTTTTATCTACCAGGTGCTTCAGCGAATCAGGGCCTTTAATAATGATATGATTCGCGAAGTGATTCAGGCGCATTTTCTCCTTTTTGCTTATGTCCTTTGCCGAATATACAATCAATGATGTGGCGGTGCCAGACTTATCATTCTCCAGCTCTTTTACAACATCAAGTCCATCGGCATCAGGCAAAACCAGGTCTAAAATCACGCAGTCAAAGAATTTTTCGCGAAGCAGGCTGATCGCTTCCTTGGCGGTTCCGACCGAATGTATTTCCACATCCGTGTGCGCAATTGCCTGTACTACCTGAGATCGTTCATGCTCATTATCATCAATCACCAGCAAGGATTTAACTTTTTTAGTGGAGAAGTCCACAATGTCCCGGAACATCTCTTTCATGGCTTCTTCTTTCACCGGTTTTACCAAAAAGTTCCTGGCTCCCCGTCTCAGGCCATTGTTCCGGTCATCTTCACCCGATATGATGTAAACAGGAATATGTCTCAGGGTCAAATCGGTTTTAAGCCGGTCTAATATTTTCCAGCCGCTGGTATCCGGCATGTTGAGATCCATGCTGATGGCGTGCGGATGGAATTGATTTATGAAATCGATCATATCATTTCCCTTGGTGGTAACTACCGCCTTGATTCCGTTCTCATGCGCTTTGTCAAGCAATATCCTTGCAAACCTCAGGTCATCTTCTACAATCAATAATAATTTGTCTTCCGGTTGAACATCCGTGCGGTCATCGCCCACTTCATTGACAAAGAAAAGATCAATGTCTGATCGCTGGAAAGATTTAGGAGAAGACCTCAGCCCGTGTTTTGCAACTGCCCTATCCGTGTTTTCAACGACCTTGCTTTCCATTACCGGAGAATAATCAAGCGGAAGGAATAATGTGAACTTACTTCCCCTGTCCACTTCACTTTCCAATTCAATGACTCCACCCAGCAGATCAGAAAGTCCCCGGCTGATGGATAATCCCAGACCCGTGCCGCCGTATTTGCGGCTGGTAGAACCTTCGGCTTGCTGGAACGCCTCAAATATGATATTTTGTTTTTCCTTGGAAATACCGATTCCCGTGTCGGATATCTCAAAGGCAATCACTGTTTCGGACGAATCAAGATTGGTATTCGGTGTTTTCCAGTTTTTATCTGCCTTGTATATCCTCAGCTTAACTCCGCCCTTCTCTGTAAATTTAAACGAGTTGGATAACAAATTTTTAAGTATCTGATTTAACCGCTGGGAGTCAGTTTCAATGAACTCATTCAGGTCTTTATCCATTTCAATGCTGAACTTAAGATGCTTTGACTCAGAAATGTGATTGAATGTGGATTCAACAAATTTGCAAATGTTTGAAAACTGAACCGGCGAATATTCCACCGAAATATACCCGGACTCAATCTTTGAAAGGTCAAGGATATCATTGATCAGCTGGATCAGATCGTCTCCGCATCCGTTGATGGTCTTGGCAAACTGGATCTGTTTTTCTGTCAGGTTTCCGTCGTGATTGGCTATCAATTCATTGGCCAGTATCTGCAAACTGTTAAGCGGAGTTCTCAATTCGTGAGACATATTTGCAAGGAATTCCGATTTGTATTTGGAAGTAAGGGTAAGCTGGTTTGCTTTTTCCTCCAGGGCCTTTCGCGCCTCTTCTACCTCCTGATTCTTTTTCTCCACTTCCTCTTTCTGATTCGCCAATAGAAATGCTTTTTCTTCCAGCTCCTCGTTTGTATTGCGCAATACTTCCTGCTGACTCTTTAGTTCGTTTGCGAGAGATTGGGATTGTACCAGCAGCGCTTCGGTCCTGGAATTGGATTCAATTGTATTTAATACGATGCCTATACTTTCTGTCAAACCCTCGAGAAAATCCTGGTGGGTTTGTGTAAATGCTTCGAAAGAGGCCAGTTCGATCACCGCCTTTAATCTGCCTTCAAAAATAACAGGCAACACCATCACATTCATAGGCTTTGCTTCGCCCAGTCCGGAATTGATCTTGATGTAATTATCCGGCACATCGGTAAGCAGGATACGTTCTTTTTCCAATGCACATTGCCCGATCAGGCCCTCACCCATCGCAAACTCAGTAGGAACATTTTTTATTTTTCTAAATGCGTACGAAGCAATTAATTTGAGCTTGGAATCCATCAGTTTATCTTCTTCATTCAGCACATAAAATAATCCATGCTGAGCATGAACCACCTGCGCGAGCTCAGAAAGAATCTTGGAAGTAACCGAATTCAATTCCTTTTCCCCCTGAAGCATTTGCGTGAACTTAGCCAGGTTGGATTTAAGCCAGTCCTGTTCCTGATTTCTCAGGGTAGTTGTTTTCAAATTAGTGATCATCTGGTTGATCGTGTCTTTCAATGCTTCCACTTCGCCTTTGGCATCTACACGGATCCTGCGTGTAAGGTCACCCTGTGTTACTGCTGCAGCCACTTCCGAAATGGCACGTACCTGCGTAGTAAGGTTAGCCGCCAGTTGGTTCACGTTCTCCGTAAGGTTCTTCCAGGTTCCGGAAGCACCCGGCACGTTTGCCTGCCCTCCGAGTTTTCCTTCGGCTCCCACTTCACGGGCTACCGTCGTAACCTGATCGGAGAATGCCACCAGCGTATCAATCATCTCGTTGATCGTATCGGTAAGCAGCGCCACCTCTCCCTTGGCATCAATGGATAATTTCTGTTTCAGGTTTCCTTTTGCAACCGAAGTAACCACCTTTGCAATACCCCGTACCTGTCCTGTTAAATTGGAGGCCATTACGTTCACACTATCCGTCAGATCCTTCCAGGTTCCTGCAACTCCTTTTACCGAGGCCTGTCCGCCTAATTTTCCTTCCGTACCTACTTCACGCGCCACGCGGGTTACTTCCGATGCAAACGAGTTCAGCTGTTCCACCATTGTGTTGATAGTATTTTTTAAATCAAATATTTCTCCTTTTACATCCACGGTGATTGGTTTGGAAAGATCGCCGCTCGCAACCGCTTTTGTTACCTCAGCAATGTTACGCACCTGCGCAGTAAGGTTACCGGCCATCTGGTTTACTGAATCGGTCAGGTCTTTCCAGGTTCCTGCAACGCCTGGTACAAATGCCTGTCCGCCCAATTTTCCTTCGGTACCAACCTCTCTCGCCACGCGGGTTACTTCCGATGCAAATGCACGGAGCTGATCCACCATTGTATTAATGGTTTCTTTCAGCTGCAGAATTTCACCGCGTACATCGGCCGTAATTTTTTTGGACATGTCTCCGTTGGCAACGGCTATTGTTACCTCCGCAATATTCCGCACCTGGGCGGTAAGGTTTCCTGCCATTTGATTTACGGAATCTGTCAGATCTTTCCAGGTTCCCGCAACACCCGGCACATTTGCCTGTCCTCCGAGTTTTCCTTCTGTACCTACTTCACGCGCCACGCGGGTTACTTCCGATGCAAACGCACGGAGCTGGTCCACCATCGTATTTAAAGTTTCTTTCAGCTGCAGGATTTCTCCCTGCACATCCACCGTAATTTTCCGGGACATATCTCCGTTGGCAACCGCTATCGCCACGTCGGCAATATTCCGTACCTGGGCGGTAAGATTTCCTGCCATTTGATTTACAGAATCCGTCAGGTCTTTCCAGGTTCCCGCAACACCCGGTACATTTGCCTGTCCTCCCAATTTCCCTTCGGTACCTACTTCCCGCGATACACGGGTTACTTCCGACGCAAAAGCGCGAAGCTGATCCACCATGGTATTGATGGTATTTTTCAGCTCAAGGATTTCCCCTTTTACATCCACCGTAATTTGCCGGGAAAGATCGCCCTTTGCAACGGCTGTAGTCACTTCCGCAATATTCCGTACCTGGCCAGTCAGGTTGCTCGCCATCTTATTTACACTGTCTGTCAGGTCCTTCCAGGTTCCTCCTACTCCTTTTACTTCTGCCTGGCCTCCCAGCTTACCTTCCGTCCCTACTTCACGCGCCACGCGGGTTACTTCCGATGCAAAGGAGTTAAGCTGACCCACCATCGTATTGATCGTATTTTTTAACTCCAGAATTTCCCCTTTTGTATCTACTGTGATCTGACGTGACAAATCTCCTTTTGCTACGGCAGTGGTTACCTCCGCGATATTCCGCACCTGACCGGTAAGGTTGCTCGCCATTTGATTTACCGAATCGGTCAGATCTTTCCATGTACCACCTACTCCCTTTACCTTCGCCTGGCCTCCCAGTTTTCCTTCGGTACCCACTTCGCGCGCCACACGGGTTACCTCGGACGAAAATGAATTCAGCTGATCCACCATGGTATTGATGGTTTTTTTCAATTCCAAAATTTCTCCTTCCACCATTACCGTAATCTTTTTGGAAAGATCTCCGTTTGCAACAGCTGTGGTTACCTCCGCAATGTTCCGCACCTGGCCGGTGAGATTACTGGCCATGAGGTTTACGCTGTCCGTCAGATCCTTCCAGGTACCTCCCACGCCTTTCACTTTTGCCTGGCCTCCCAATTTACCTTCCGAACCTACTTCACGCGCCACACGGGTTACCTCCGCACCAAAGGAGTTGAGCTGATCCACCATCGTGTTGATCGTGTTTTTCAATTCAAGAATTTCACCGGCAACGTTTACTGTGATCTTTTTGGAAAGGTCTCCTTTTGCAACTGCGGTCGTCACTTCGGCAATATTTCTCACCTGTGCGGTAAGGTTACTTCCCATTTGATTTACACTGTCTGTAAGATCTTTCCATACACCTCCCACTCCTCTTACTTTTGCCTGGCCGCCCAGCTTTCCTTCTGATCCTACTTCGCGTGCCACACGGGTTACCTCGGATGAAAATGAATTCAGCTGATCCACCATCGTGTTGATCGTATTTTTCAATTCAAGGATCTCGCCTTTTACATCCACCGTTATTTTTTTGGAAAGATCCCCCTTTGCAACCGCAGTAGTTACGTCTGCGATATTCCGCACCTGGCCGGTAAGATTACTTGCCATCTGATTCACCGAATCCGTCAGATCCTTCCATGTTCCGCCTATTCCTTTTACCTGCGCCTGTCCTCCCAGTTTTCCTTCCGTACCTACTTCAAGCGCCACACGCGTTACCTCGGATGAAAATGAATTCAGCTGATCCACCATCGTGTTGATCGTATTTTTCAATTCAAGGATCTCACCTTTTACATCCACTGTTATTTTCTTTGAAAGATTTCCTTTGGCCACCGCAGTGGTTACATCTGCAATATTCCTTACCTGCCCGGTCAGATTGTTTGCCATTTTATTTACACTGTCCGTCAGATCTTTCCATACTCCACCCACTCCTCTTACTTTTGCCTGACCACCCAGTTTTCCTTCTGTACCTACTTCACGTGCCACACGGGTTACCTCCATCGAAACCAGGTTGAGCTGCTTTACCATTCCATTTACCTCCTTCGCAATTCTCAGAAATTCTCCCTGCAGTGCATTGCCCTCAATGGATAAAGGCATTTTCTGGGAAAGATTGCCTTTTGCAACCGAGGTAATAACATGCGCAATTTCAGTGGTAGGATGAACCAGGTCCGAAATGAGCATGTTTACAGAATCGATGCACGAACCCCATGAACCCCTGGCTCCATCAAGTTCTACTCTATCCGTTAACTTTCCCCGCTTACCAATGCTTTTACCAACTTTGTCAAATTCAAACATCATTCTTTCGTTCATATCAATGATCTCATTCAAAGCATCACAAATTTTACCATGAATACCAACCCGGTCAGTCGGCAACCGGACAGAAAATTTTCCATTTTTAACCTGAAGAAGAACTTTTAATAAATCAACTTCCGACAATAGTTTCTGATCATCCTTGGATGATTCCAATCCATCAACTTTGAGATGCATTCCGTTTGTCTTGTGTGTGCCGTTTTGATGCCCGTTCGTCTTTGCATTTAAACCGTTTATTTTATGCCGGATGCTTTTTGTTTTCATAATGGGGGGATATGATTTTTATAGAAGGAACTTGCCGTTCCCTTAAGTTTACTTTATCTCATAATGATAGTAAATTGCTTTATGTTACAAAAAAATGAAAATATCCTTTTTTTAAAGGCGTTTATTCGATCAGAACGGTGTTTGGATAGCCGAAAACGGAATATTGACCGTCGAAATTTAAAGAAAAATCAACTGTAGTAGATCCCTGCGCACAGCATGATCACACAAAAAAAATCGCTGCTACAAACGGCGTGAAAATAAGAAACTAAACGGAAACATCATCTAGCAGATGTCTTACAATGAAAATCAACTTTTCAGATAAGATTGAGTTTTTTCAGCAACTCCTTTTTAAACTGCTCTCCTACCGGAAGGTGATGTTTACCAACGTATACCGTGGTATCTTCCACTGTATCCACATGATTTAATGCAACCAGGTAGGAACGGTGGAGCCTGTAAAACTTATTCAGTGACAACCTCTCTTCCATATTTTTCAACGTACAATGAACAGTATACCGTTTATCAGGAGTGAAAATGCTTACATAATCGCCAAGCGCCTGGATGTAGATTATATCATCCAATTTAATTTTGGTAAGTACGGAATTGGAACGGACAAAAATATATTCTTTGTTTCTTTCATTGATATCCATTATATGATCCTTGCTGTCGAACAATTCCTTTGCCCTGGAAACAGCCAGGGTAAAGCGGGATAAATTTGCGGGTTTAACTATATAATCCGCCACATTCAGCTCAAAAGCTTCAACTGCATATTCCTTTTTTGATGTAATCAGAATGATAATAGGGCGCTTCTCCAAATTTTTAATCAATTCAATTCCTGACATACCGGGCATTTCAACGTCCAAAAAAACAAGATCAACATCTTCCGTCTTGAGATAATTAAACGCTTCAATCGGAGTGGAACACTCCTGTTTTAAATTCAAAAAATCAACCTGAGCTATCAATAACCGGATAGCTGTCCGCGCTAATTTATTATCATCTACGATAATGCAATTCATCCTGTGTTTCGGCTTTAGGTTAAGTCAAATATAGCTTATTTAAATTTATCGTGAATACTTAACCATATTATTGTCCGGATATTATTTTATTGTCAAAGTATCATCCTTTCAATCAGAGCTTATAGCTAATACTCTATAATACATCCACTTCCATTAAATCGGATAGCTACTATCTCATCTGCTTCATTAACCATTCACTATTACCAAGTATTTAGAAACACTCCAAAATTTCTCGGGGTTCGTAATTACCAGGTCCACAATGACATCATTCTCTTGTGCATCTTTATTTATTTTATAGGAATCCGTTGGGTGTGTGGTAACAATCTTCATGCTTTTACTTTGGATGGCAATACGACCTGTCTGAGTATAATCAATCCGAATGAATTTACTATTGTCAAAATTCTCGCTCAATTTCGAAGTTTTTCCAATACCAAGCAACCCACCTTTCCTGTCAATTAATTTTGCTTCCTGCAAGTCTCTGGAGCTACCAACAATATAGTAAGCCGTATGCAACGCTTTTGCATCCTCTATAATGGTCTGCGATTTCTCATTGTTTTGAGCAATAAGAGTATCCACGGATGTCTTAAGCTGGGATACCTGGACATTGGCCAGATTTAGTTGCTCGTTTAATGATGTAAGTTCAAGAAATTTTTGGGTTAATTGATTATTTAACGTAGCAATTGTTTTCTCCATCTGCACATTTTTATGCGATGAAACCCTCAATTTACGGTTGAGACCCTCAATCGTTTTACGGTTCTCTTCCATCAGTTTATTGATAGCCTCAATTTCTGCATTGATGCGATCCTTTTGGCCGGGTTTAAATTCACCATTGAGCTTTGGTGTATTCGCATATATAATGCGCTGTTTAACGGCAACTGAATCGAGACGACTTTCTACATCGTTGAAAGAAGAAATAAAATTATTAATAGTAGAATCCCGATTATCCGCCACAACGCGGAGGGAATCTCTCTCCTGTTTGGCTTGTTCAAGCTCTTCCCGGTTACACGCCAGGAAAGCGAATGAAACGGTAAAAAACATCAAACCGATAGCAGTTTTTCTTTTCATGAGGAGTATTTTTTAAGTTAAGACTAAAAATTATGACCGCAAATAAACAACCAGAAATTAACCAAGGCATTACATAACTTCAAAAATAAATTACATATAAACAGGAACCAACTCATCTTCTAATATGGATTGCCCCCGGACCCTACTTTTGATGGCTCTGATTAGGCGGAACCCTTCCATCCTTATTTTTATGATTGGAATCCGGATGCCACCACTTAGAATTCGGATCCTGCCGATGATTTTTCATAGTTTCGAGAGAATCTTTTCTTCTTCCGGAATTATTCCAATCCTGGTCCCGATAACTGGAATCAGGATTATTCTTTTTGAGATTACCACGGTTCTGATTCTTAATTTTGACCGAATCCTTTTTATCTTGACTGTCCAAGTGGCACCCAACTCCACTTGCATACTGCATACTCACAAAACAACTTACTATGAATAAGAATAAAATCTTTGTTTTCATTTTCCAATGTTTGAATTAACTACTTCAACCTGATGCCCTGAAATACCGTATTCTTACTATCAACAATTCATTTATTCTTTCGCGGCACCTTAGCACCTGCTTTTCTCGCTTGTGAAAGACCGATTGCTATCGCCTGCTTTTTACTTTTTACCTTTTTCCCAGATCCTGAAACCAATGTACCCTGCTTTCTTTCGTGCATTGCTTTCTCTACTTTTTTTTGTGCTTTTTTACCGTATTTGGCCATGTTTCGTATATAATAATGATTTTAAAAACTAAGCGCTTGTACTACAAAGATGTTGTATTCATGCAAAAAAGCATTGCATAATTTTAAAAATATATTACATACTTCCCGGTTATTCCACAATCACCGCACCCGTCATGTTCGAATGTATCGGACAATGATAAAAATAGGTTCCCCGGACAGGGAAACAGTGCTTAAATGTACCGCCATGATCAAGGTTACCGCTATTAAAACGGCTGGTGATGCCCGTAACAGCATGTTTGGTTTTATCTTTATTGACCCACTTAACAGTAGTATTTATCGGCACAGTCACAAAAGTTGGATTTAACTCACTATTTTGTATCCATACCTCATTGATCTCAGGATGGGGCTGCATTTTGAGTGTACCCTTCCCGTTTTCTCCCTTCCAACCTGTCAGTAAACCTGCAGCAAGCAAAATGGAAGTGATGGTGATTTTAGTTTTAGTATTCATACTATTTGTCTTTAAAACAAAAAATAAATTATTCTATTTAATATTAGTTTATGATTTTATCATTATATACATGGAGATCACGATTGGCAGGACCATTGATTACCTTTCCTTCATAGGTAAAACGACTTCCGTGACAAGGACAGTCCCAGGTTTTTTCATACCGGTTCCATACAAGTATGCACCCTAAATGAGTACAACTGGCCGATACAATGTGCAGCTTCCCGTTTTCATCGCGAAAGACTCCGCAGATATCTCTTCCAAGCTTCAATATTTTCGCATCTCCTTTTTCCAGAAGAGAGATGTCCATACCATCGGAATAAAACCATTTTTTAAGTGTAGATCCAAAATCATCTTTGAGGGTCTTTAAAAACCGACCACTTGTTTTAAATGTAAACCGCGACGGTCTGTATATCCTTTCCCATTTATTCTTTCTGCCAGTAATAAGGTCTGTAATCAATACACCTGCTATAGTACCGTACGTAAAACCGGAACCTGAGTCTCCCGTTACCATGTACACATTATCCTTATACCAAGGACTCCGGCCTATAAATGCAATCGAATCCATAGGCATCAATATTTCTCCTGACCATTTGGATACAACATCCTTTATAGGAAACTGTTCACGGGTCCATCTTTCCAGCAATGAGTATCTATCCACCTCCAGATCTGCATTTCCTACAACGTGGTCCTCACCACCGCATAACAGCAAGTCGTATTTATCACTGTAAACCTGCAGGCGTACATAGTGATAGGGCGTATTTCCCTTAACTGACTGGTCTCCCGTATCCCACCAAAAAGCCTTTGGCAAGATGTTCTTTTCAACCAATGCCGCAATGACATAACTGCGATAGGGAACCTGTTTAAGAACCATTGTGTACCTGTCATTCACCGGAGCGTGGGTTGCAATAACAACATGGGTTGCCTTTATAGTAAATCCATTGCTTGTTCGAATTCCTCCTGGATTTATTTCCGAGGCATGGGTTTCAGTAAATAATTTACCCCCGTTTTTGTCTATTACTCTGCACAGACCCATCAGGTATTTTAGGGGATGTAGCTGCGCCTGCCTAGGAAAACAAAGGCAGTTTTTTTCGCCGGGAATACCGGGCACCTGCATTAACTCCTGAACATTGACCCCGGAACGTAACGCAACTTTTAGTTCTTTCTGCAAAGAATCATTTTTATCCGTGGGGTGCAAAAAAAGATAACCGCTTAGCCGTTCAAAATCACAGTCAATATTTTCCTTTCTTATTATATGTTCGATAAGATCAATTGCTTCCCTGTGGCTTTCCGCAATGATCCTTGTATCCCTTTTGCCAAAGTTCTTTTCAAGTTTTACATAACTATCATCCAGCGCTGTGGATAAATGGGCAGTTGTCCGGCATGTCTCACCGCTTCCGATATACCCATCCTCCACCAATGCTACTTTTCTACCTGCCTGTGTAAGAAAATAAGCAATGCTTATACCCGCCAATCCTCCACCCACAATTACCACGTCGGTTTCAAGGTCGCGGGTTAACGATTCCGTTGGGAAAGGATGTGTATTCGATTCGGTCCAATAGCTTATGTGTGCGCCGGAAGTAATTGTTCCAGCCTCTAAAACATCACTTGATTCCATAAAAATTCAGAATAACTACTCCATCAGTCCCAGCGTAAAAGGATTTAAATCCATTTCGCCGAGTTCAATTGAAAAATCAGTCACGAAGCCGCAAACGCGGAGTATGGCGATTTACTGCTTATAATGAATTTTACATCCATGCGATCAGGCGTTCTTGATACAGGGAAAGATCCAGAGTTATAAACATAATTTTTCACCAATACATCAAGCGCGTTATAGTATTCTGTAAGATTCCTGATATTTGTATCCGGATACTTGGGGCGAGGAATAAGAACAGGTTTACTGCATATAAAATGCTGCAACTCCGGATATTTTTCCCGGATTGTGGTCAGAAGCTTCAGTATCCTCGTATTGAGCTTTTTCTCTGTATCCATGAGATTATGTTTTACAGCATAATGATCAGTAAAAGGAGAAGTATCACAACTCCCAGTCCTGCAGAAATGTAAATACCTCCTCCCATTGTTTTAAGTTCCTGTTCAATAGCCTTCACTTCCTGACGCAGTGTTTTCCTTTCTTGCCGGGTCAAAACTGATTTATCCATTAACTTTATTTCTTCCAGGCGATCAGTCAACCGGGCCACTTCTGCTTTTTCAGCGGATGCTGTAACAGTCAATGAATCCGGAATTGCTTTTAAATTATTCGGAACAGCTACACTTAACAAGCAAGTAAATATTAAATAAAAAAATATTCTTTTCATGCTATTTTTGATTTACTTATTTCAACAACATCTTGATCTTTATGACACAAATATGGCTCAACTCAAAAGAAAAAGCATTACACTACTGTTAAAATAAATTACAGAATTTGTATGCTTTTTAAATACTTCCTATTGATCTGCTGTAAAATAAAAAAGCAGGATATCTATCCTGCTTTTTCACAAATTATTATTTGGATTTACTTGGCGTTGTCAACACCAATATCTCTCAGCGCATGCCCCAACTCATCCATATCGTGATTAAACTCACGTTTAAATGATGCCCATGCAGTGTTATCAGGTTTGTTATACGCATCTAATCTCTTTTTCAGTTCATCGTTCTTTTGCTCCAGCGCCAAAACCTTTTTATCATATTTTTCTCTCACCTCTTTATTCTCCTGGTTTTTTTTGTTTTTCAGCTGAGCGATTTTCTTTTGATTGTCCGCAATCTTATTTTCAGCATCTGCTTTGAACTTCTGAAAATCAGCGATTGAATCTTTTACCCGCTGTTGATTCTTTTCAACATCTTTTCTTTCATCGCTGGCTTTTTTAGTTGATTCCTGCGCAAAGCCAATCGAACCGGTACTGAAAATAAATCCTGCCAGGGCGAGGATCAAAGCTGTTTTTTTCATTTGTTTTTTCATGGGTTTATTGTTTAAAGTTTAGTTTTAATTATACACTACAAATATGCTTCCTGTCTCACATTCAGTTCTTACACAACCTTAAAAAAGAATTACATAATTTATCGATTCCGCCTGAATAAGAACTCCCTATTTCAAATACTCAGGGGTTCGCTCGCGTACTTTCCGGAATTTCTCTCGGGGAGGCTTGCTGTTAAGGTCATTCATTTCTTCATACGCTTTGACAAGAGATTCCGGAAATTCTCCTTTGTAATGGATTTTATAAAATGAAAACCCGTTGTAAGGAATGCTGCTTTTACCCGGCTCAATTTTAACACGGTTTTCAACATGTCTTTCCCGGAAATATGAAATGAATTTCTTTTTCCTTTCCACATTTAACTGTACGTACCCCTGGTCTATAGTGTTTGAACCTATGTATTTCCAGCATTTCTCCTGTATAGTAAACAAAAGCGAATCCCTGAGCTTATCGTTTAAATAGTCTACAAACAGTGAATCTTTTATTGACATTCTGTCTACCTTCAGAGAATCAGGTTCACCAAAGGAAACCGAAGGCTGATTATTTGAAGATAGAAAGTATTTCTTCTTTGCTTCAAAAAATGCTATATACTCCTTTTCCTTTTCTGCATAATAAACCGGATCAACAGTAATATGTGCTTCCGGATTTTCAACCAGAAAATCTGCAATCTTTTTTACAAATTTTTCCTGATCGGATGACAAAGAAGTTTGTCTCATATTCCATTTCAACGTAAGGAATTTTTCAATCTCAGTTTCTGTACTTCTTACCTGCATGCGATAAGGAGTAGTGGGAGGTTTAATGAAGATATTTCCTAATAGGTCAAAGATCACATCACGAAAGTGAAATTTCGGATCTTTCAAATTGCCGCTTATTGGAATTTCATAGTCTATTACATTGGACCGTTCCCGAACCAAAGACATGACTAATGAAGCAGGAATCCATCTTACATCTTTGTTCTTGACCCTTTTGGAAGTACGTGGATCCACTACAAGCATATGATTATCGCTTTTTATCATTCCGTTCCTTACCTGCCACTTTCCATTGAATTCTATGGTTCCCCGATCCAATGGGAACGAAGTATACGAGATTAAATACGGGTTAGCCATAGCAGCAGGGATTTTTTTAAAATGATAATCCATTTCAAAATCAGAACTGTCTTTAGGATTTACACTCAGCACTATCGACATATCGCCGTAAGGGCGAATACCCGAGTTAAGAATCACCTCCACACGCTTCCGGTCTTTACTGATGGAATCGGCCAGAATATACAACGGCGATAACCCCGTTGAAAATTTTTCACTCAAAGAATAATCATTAAACCTGATATCTCCTTTATAGACCGCCAGGCGCTTTATTTTGTAATCACTTTTGAAAAAATTCTTCGCCAGAATTCGTACGTAACGAGCCGTTTCTATAATAAGATTATACCGCTCGGGATTTGCAGCTACTGCTTTTACATTGGCCCCGTCTTTACCAAACATTGTCTCGATATTATTCAAATAATCATACTTTTCATATTTGAAGAACGGATGACTGAGAGATATTGAATCAATAAGATATTTATGATCTTTCGGACTTAGTTCATTTACCCTTAATACAAGCTTGTCGTAGGATACATAATCCTCTTTTGGATTTTTCCCAAAATGAAAGTCATTGATCGCCAGCATTCCGCTGGCATTTACATTCTCCCTATCCTTTAAATTTCCGGTTGCTGTAATATCGGCATCTACCCTGGCCCTAAAGCTTCCATAAGCTGCCAACTCCTTGAGATATTGTTCCGTAAGGGTTAAATCGAATTTATTGACCCAGGCAGCCAGACGGTAATCCAGGGACTGAAGATTGACAGAGAAGTCACCCTTTATATCACCACTTCCAATGCCCGATGCAAAAGAAATTTTACACGAAACCGTATCTACATCCCATTTCTTGCCAGAGCTTTCGAAATTAAATTTTTCAATAAAGTAGTATACAGGAATTATTTCTTCACGATAATGAACTTCACCGTTATTTATTTTTACGTTGAGAATATTGAAACGAACCGGCTCTTTGATGGTATCTGTTGTATCTGAAGCAAATTTTTGTATCAGATCATTAAAATTGAAATCCTTATTATTCTGAACAATTACGATCCGGGGTTCGTTAACTGAAAGCCTGCTTATTTCATACGTTTTTGAAAATAGTTTATTCCACGAAAAATTGACACCCAATCCCCTTGCAGAGAAAAAAACAGTATCACTTTGGCACTCAAATACCTTAATATTTTTTAAATACACATAACCTGTAAATGGATTTACATATGCCCAGTCCATTTTAATTTGTCTGCCTGTATACTTCTCATCGTATTTTTCAACCAGGTATTTTGTAATAGGAGAAATGAACACAATAGTTACTGCCACTATCAGGACAACTGCGATCCCTGTAATAACAATCGTTCTTTTTACACCTTTCACTCCTCTCATTCCAAATTAGTATTGTACGATTTATAAATAAGCCTGTTTGGTCAGGCATTGGCTATTTTTCCATACGCGGTTTCAGTATTTGGTTTTTTAATCTGAATGGAATACTGGTTCGGAGTAATACCATGACCCCGGGTGTATGCATATATCTTTGTGAATTCGGCGCCGAAATAAAGTATAATAGCAGAATAATATACCCAGACCAGAATGACAATCACTGAGCCTGCAGCTCCATAACCCGAAGCGACAGAAGTTTTAGTAAGATAAAGGCCGATTGCGAATTTACCGACGATAAAAAGCAAGGCTGTGAATAAAGCACCAACCATACATTCACGAAACCTTATTTTTCCATCCGGAAGAGTCCTGAAAATTACCGTAAACAGGAATGTAATAATAACAAGCACCAGTAAAATATTGCTAATGTAGAACAGGTAAATGATCTCTTCCGGAAAATAAGCCAGCAAGCGATTACTGAGAATATCCATTAAGGAATTTGCGATCAGGCTGACAAGCAATAAAAAACTTACGGCTCCGATCATAGAAAAAGACATTAATCTGTTCTTCAAATACTTCATCAGTCCCCGCTTGGGTTTGGCTTCAATGCCCCATATATAATTAATGGAACTTTGTATCTCACCAAATACACCCGAGGCACCCATTAATAACATGACAGCTCCCACCGATGTTGCTAACAGACTGTTCCTGGAAAGCTTTATATTTTTAATCATCTCCTGAATCTGCAACGCAGTTTCATTTCCGACCAGACCGCTGATCTGGACAAAAATCTGTCCTTTTACCGCTTCATCACCGAAAAATAAACCGCATAAAGTGATAATAATGATCAGCAACGGAGGCAAGGAGAAAATAGTATAATAGGATAATGCCGCGCTTAATTTTATCGCATTATCGGATGAGAATTCAGCACCTGCATTTTTAATAATTCTTGCCCAAAAGCTTACTGACTTAATTATTTTTTTCATAGAACATGTGTGAAATCTGTTTTAGCTGATTTTTGAAGACTTGAAATAAAATCATTCAGGTGCAGGTTAAATTTGTCCGGCTGTTCAAGATTGGAAAGGTGTCCGGCCCTATCAATAATATGTATTGCTGAATTACTAATATTTTTAAATAAAAAATCTGATTGTGCAGGAGGTGTCAGTTCATCCTGCCTGCCACAAAGAATGAGCGCCGGAATAGAAATTTCACGCAATGAAGAACACATCTCCCAGCGCCGGGCCAATGCGGCCAATGTTCCGGAAATTATTTCAGCAGGTGTTGAAAGGATTATATCTTTAATATCCTTCACCAATTCGCTATTGTAAAACCGAAACTCCTGGGAGAAAATAGTCTTAATAAAATCATCTGCAAAAAACTGCACCCCCTCTGATTCTATCCGGGCAATGGTTTTTTCGCGCTTCTCCTTTATTTGTTCCGAATCGGCTATGCATTGGGTGTCGCATAAAACAATTGCTTCAAATCTTTTTTCGTACCGGTTCACGGCGTTTAATACAATGTATCCTCCCATAGATAATCCACACACTCTTGCTTTCTCTATCTCCAACGCATCCATCAGCCTGACCAGGTCCTCCGCAAATAGTGGGATGCTGGCTGTTTCCATACCTGACGCGGATTTTCCAAATCCCCGGATATCATACGCAATAACGCGATGGAGTGTCCTGAAATACTCAATTTGAGGTTTCCACATGGATTTGTTGAATGGAAATCCATGAACAAACAGAAGAGGAACATTTCCGCTGCCGAAATCATCGTAGCAGATTGTAATTCCATTGGCTTGAATATTTATGTCGCTTCCGGATGATCGCATTGTAAAAAAACAATTCAAAGCGGTTTATAAATGACAATGCATATTTCAATCATTCGCACACACGCAATTAAACGTATAATCTAAAAATTTGATAAAAATTGGTTGCGCTTTAAGACATCATGCCCAGAAACTCAGATACGAAGTCCACAAATAATCCACCTTCAGATAAAAGTAGGAACGGTTTCATCCCAGTTATTCTCTTCCTTCCTTTTGAAAGATCCCAGGAGAAACAAAATAACGAGAACAACAAAATAAACCACCCAAGATCTCCTTCTGTTATTATAACGCCTTTGCTTTTCCATTCGCATATTCATTGACTTTTTCTTTACTTTTATCTTTCACCTTAACATACTCTTTTTGAGCTGCCTCTATAAACTCATCAAATTTCTCCGTCAACACATCTGCAATATCATCGCTTTTGTCAAAAATCCGTTTCCGTGTTCTGCTTCCCTTATCCGGAGCGAATAAAATTCCCATAGCGCCTCCTATTGCAACGCCGAGGAGCAATGCTCCTACAATTTTTCCTGAGCTGCTTACATTTTCCATTTTTGGTTGATTTTAATTGGTTAATATGACAATTTCTTTTTTTATTCTTATTCTAATGAATATTTCCATTTTGGATCCGATATTTTCCACCTGTATATCCCTTTGTAAAACAAAGATGCGTCGTACAACACCAATACGTGTTATATAACCTAAAAAATAAGTTACATTATTTTACATGCATCTGGAGGAAGAAAAATGCGCAGCGCGAACACAACAATCAGAACATCCCATACTAAAGGCATGCGGTTACAATCCTCATTGCACCGTTAACTTAAAAGTGAATAATTCGGATATTAAAATCAGCCAATTAAAAAAATCACACCAGCTGACCCCGCACATTCGGTTTCCAATCGCTTTTCAATAAAGGTTTTAATTTCCCGGGGTTACCAAAAAATTTCTCCACCGTCAATCTTGCTATCAGGTAACTAACTGTAGATTCGGCTCCCTGGTTCAGATTTACATTACTTTCTTCCAGGCCGTCATGGCATCCTCCTGTACAAGGATTATAAACAATCTGGTTCAAATGATTATTTCCCAGAAACCAACTGAAGGCTTCCCTCATTTTCCGTAAATATTCTTTTTCTTTAAAGACCTCATAAAACCGGGCCAGCGCAATGACGGTGTACGCTACATCGATGGGCTGTTCGCCATACTCCTCCGCCTTTTCTCCCTTGTGGAGCCAGCTTTTATTGGATACTACCTTTATTCGATCTCCATTAAATGTGCATGACAAGAGAAAAGCAAAAGAAGCTTGCGCAATTTTTTTATAGTGGAGGTTTCCGGTTTCCAAATACGCACATAGCATTGCCTCGGGCAATATACTATTGGCATACGTAAGGTAACTCTCAAACCATTCCCACCCTTTCCCTGATTCATGATTATACATTTGAACCAGCCTGTCCGCAAAAAGCTTTATCTGAAAGAAATTTTCGGCTGATTTCTTTTCACTGTTGTAATAGCACAATCCTTTAATAACAAAAGCCATTGCCCTTGTTGAGTATATGGTATGTGCACGGATCAGTACTTGTCTCATGATCAGCTCCGCCTTTTCTATTAACCTTCCCGGAAATAATGCACTCCTGGAAATTAAGTATCCCAGCGCCCAAATGACCCGCCCATTCGCATCGGCCAGATTTGAAGTATTATTTTGCTCAGTAAACTGTTCCTGCCAATCCACATAATTCAAAAAATAACCTTCGGGCTGAAAGCAATACGTTATGAAATCAAAGTATGTATTTATGTACATCAGATCATTCTTATCCCCTGTCAACTCATAATGCTGACACAAGGCTATCAGGGCTCTTGCATTGTCGTCCAGTGTATAACCGGATTGAATATCAGGCTGGTTAATTTTGGAAAACTGAATTATTCCAAAATCAGTGGTGAGTTTTTTGATATGGTCCAGGTTTATGTCAGGCAAGCTGTATTTCAATGTCATTTTATCGCCAATCATTTTTTCAAATAACGCAGCATGTGCAACAGCCGAGTTCTCCCAGGCAGAAGACACAATTTTCTGATACCCGTTCAGGCTGATACTTTTTCTCAGGGGCTCATCGGAAAGCAAACGATTGACAGCCGAAGCCAACTGCGGTGAATTTTCAAAATCAATGATGATACCTGCGTTTTCATCAAGCACTTCGCTTGCATGCGGGATGGGAGTAGAAATAATCGCACAACCGCAACTGGCAGCATACGAAAAACTTCCGCTTACCGCCTGGTTAGGATCCCTGGAAGTAAATAAATAGATATCGGTTAATTGCAAATATTCCAGCAAGTCAGGCAAAGGAAGGTATTGATTGATGAACCTAACGTGCTGCTGCAGCCCCAGCTCATTGATCTTTGATTCAAGAGAATGCCTGTAAGCCTCTCCTTCCCGCTTCAGGACAGAAGGATGTGTTTTTCCAATCACAAGAAAAATGACATCCGGATGTTTTTCGAGAATAGCGGGTAAAGCATTAAGCGTGGTTTCAATGCTTTTTCCGGAACTAATCAAACCGAATGTAGAAAGAACCATTTTTTTATTTAGCCCGTATTTTTTCTTTAGAAATCGTTTATCCAGATGGGGCACTAAATGAGTACCGTGGGGAATAACGGATATTTTTTCCTCAGGTGCCTGGTAACTGCCAGTCAGCAACCGGGCTGCATTGTTTGTCATAACTATTACCGACTCACAACCAGAGATCAAATGCTGCACATTTCTTTTAAGCGATTTGTTTGGATGCGGCAGTACGGTGTGAAAAACCATGATCACCGGTTTAACCAACCTGTTTATAAATTGAAGTAAATCACTTTCATGATTCTCAAAGAGACCGAATTCGTGCTGAATCATTACGAGCTGAATGCGGTCATTATTATTTATAGCATTTGCCAGGTCATAATATGATTTTGGGGTCCTGGTATCCATGACAAATTGCACTTTCTCAGGATACTCATACTTTTCGTTTCCGGACTGCAGTGCGCATACTTTTATAGAAAATGAGTTTTCAAACTTGTCGTTCAATGCTTTGATAAGGTCCTGCGAGTAGGTTGCAAGCCCGCACTCCCTCGGGGGATAACTGCTAACGATCAGGATTTCAGGCAGGTCGTTGTAACCTTCATTCACCGGAACATCATCGGATTCTTCTGAAATAACCGTTTGCAATGAATGGATAAATTTCGTCCACTCCCTTTGAGGAGATATTCCGGTTTCTATGTATTTTAAAACAGGTTCATTTTTCATGTTTTGTAGTATTAAGTAATAATTCGTCCATTAGTTCCTTTAAACTGAGGGATGCGCAGGCAATATGCTTGTCAGCCGCTCCATAATAAATATATAATCTGTCTCCAAACAAAGCAGATCCCGTGGGAAATACCACATTGTCAACCACCCCGCGCAATTCCCATTCGTATTCAGGTTTAAACAGCGCATGTGGTAACCTGGCGAGCTCTTTCTGAGGTTCGTTCAGGTCCAGCAATGCCGCACAGGCCGAATAAATGTATCCCTGCGGGGTATCATGCACTCCATGATAAATCAACAACCATCCAAATTCCGTTTCAATAGGCGGACAACCTCCACCCACATAACTGGATTCATGACCTTCATGCACAGGATCAATGACAATGTATTTATGCAGATGAAGAAAATAATCCGTCCAGAACTCCTTTGTCAGCTCCTCCAGATTATTTATACTAACCACCTGGATACCCGGCCTTATACGATGAAGAAAGTAAAGGCGTCCGTTTATTCTCCTGGGAAAAAAAATGAGGTTTTTATCCCACAGAAATACCTTTTCGTCCGGTTTAAAATGCCGGACATGACGAAAATATTTTTTATTCACTTGGCCTGAGCATTCCGCCAGGCGTTGAAATTCATCGAATGTAACCTGAGCAACAAGCAATCCTTTTCTTTCAAAATTCTTCAGGTCCGTAGAAGTAGCCAATGCGCCCAATGCATTCACACCATCGTAAGCCGTGTAAGTAAGATAGTATATCCCGTCGATCCTCACAATACGCGGATCCTCCACTCCCTGGGACTCATACTCAAAATAAGGAATAAGAACAGGTGTATTGTGCCTCTCCTTTACAGTTAAAGGTCCTTCCAATCTGCAGTATCCGACCGTAGAATAATTACCCTTCCGGACTGCCCTGTAAAAAACATGTACATTATTCCCTTCCTGGATTACTGCGGGGTTTAACACACCCTCATTTTCAAAACCCAGATCGGTCCTTTTGAGTATTATACCTTCCTTTTTAACTTCTATCATGATCGGTTTATTCCACTCCGGATATTTATTTTTTGGTGTTTCGGGTTGTTAGATCGTTCAATGCTTTTCCAAGTTCAGTCATATCCCGGTCGAATTCTCTTTTAAACGACTCCCAATCCTCTTTCCGGTCCGGTCTATAATTATCAATGCGGTTCTTAAGTTCACGATTCTTCTCTTCCAGATCATTTATTTTATTTTCATATTCTTCCCGTATTTCTTTCTTTTCATTCGACAACTTTGTTTTAGCCTCAGCAATGTTGCGTTCATTTTCCGAAACCTCCTGAGATGTTTCCTGCCGGAATTTTTCAACAGCGGCTTCATACTCCTGCTGAGCTTCGGTTAAATCCTGTTTTGCTTCCGATACATTTTCCTGCGCTTTTTCTATTTTTTTATCAGCAGGTTTGCATCCGTTTAAAATTGCTGCGCTTGATAGGGATAAGGAGGCGAAGAAATAAATAGCTGGTTTCATTGAATTAATTTTTAGTTGCTATTGAGAAATAGCAGGTTAAACTTCATATTACCGATATACAACGAAGATGAGCGCTTTAATTTCAACAAGCGTTATACGATTTGATAAAAAAATTACATGATTATTGCTTTTATCTTTTCAGATAATTACATGAAAGATAAAAAGCGTAAGTGAAGAAATAGGATAAGCTGTTAGCAGAAAAACAACCTTTTAAAATAGCTGATAATAATTTATCATGCAAAAAATTGTCTTACAAGCTGCCCTACTTTTTCAAGAGCCTGCTCGTCTTTGGGCACGTATTTACAACCGTATTTTGAAATCGCCTTTGAAACCACATCGAATTCTTTTTGACCACTAAGCAAAATAATATTTGAATCCGGATTCGCCAGTTTCATTTTCTTAATAGTCGAAAGCCCGGTAGCCGCATTGCCATTTTCTGCATTTAACAGATGATCCACTATTATGACGGAGGGATTCTGATACAGCTCCATCAACGAGGACTCTCCATCCTTGAATTTCTTCACCTCATGTATCTCTGGAAACTTTCCTTTTAAATACCCTTCCAGCATTTTTGCGTAGACCTCATTGTCCTCAACAATAAAAACAAGTTTCTCATTTGATTTCTGTGCCATAATCAATTTTTTTTAAATTATTGTGTCTTATATAATTAGCGGATTTTTCCCGATCCTTAGTTTATTCTTTAGAAATAACCCATTACAAATATCCTTATTCTTGACCCTAAAACAGCCATGAATTCGGTAAGTGGGTATTATTAATAGCTAAAGCCGGAAATAAAATCGCCATAGGCTACCGAATTGTCGGTAAAAATAAGACCTTAAAACAAAGATTTCTAAACTCAACCGGGGTTATAAAAACAAATCCCCGGTAATATAACTATTACCAGGGATTTTTGTCGGGGTGGCAGGATTCGAACCTACGACCCTCTGCTCCCAAAGCAGATGCGCTAGCCGGACTGCGCTACACCCCGATTTATTTTCTTACTATATATCAGAACTCACCATTTCAACTCCACCCTTTCGGGACCTGCGGAGAGAGAGGGATTTGAACCCTCGGTACCCCTTTCGAAGTACGGCAGTTTAGCAAACTACTGGTTTAAACCACTCACCCATCTCTCCCTTTATTTTCAAAGGGTGGCAAATTTAGAAAAAAAGATTACATAGCTTTGCATTTATTTAATAAGTGTGTTTTTATTTTTTAATATACCTTTCACACCTATAATCCGTTTTTCCTAAAAACTCTTTCATGAGCCCTGGTAAAAAACTTGTCCTTTCCTGTTTAACAGCCCTCTTTTCATTCCTTGCATCCTGTACCAATGAGCTTCCTGTAAAAAACCAGGTAATTGTTCATTTATTAAGCGACCCTGAAATGATGACACCCTGCAACACCACCGATGATGTTTCCTGGGATATCAGCACTTATCTTTTTCAAAAACTGATCGATGTTGATCTCAAAAACCCTCCTGCACTCGTACCTATTCTCGCGGAGAGCAGGCCTTCCATAGAAAAGACGGCAGACCACAAAATGCTTTTCACCTTTAAAATAAGGCCGGAAGCTAAATGGGATAATGGAAGCCCGGTCACCGCTAAAGATGTTGAGTTTACGGTGAAAACAATAAAAAATCCGCTTGTAAATAATCCAAGCACAAAGCCTTACTTCACATTTATCAGCGATTTTATCTTTTACCCGGATGACGATAAAAAATTTACGATTGTTTCAAATGAGCTGTATTTTTTAGCAGAAGGAGCGTTCAGCGATCTCCCTATCCTGCCGGAACACCTGTATGATCCTAAAGGGCTTATGAAAGATTTTACCGTTAAGATGACCTTTGAAAAATCTGACTCCCTTAAAGCCAATGCCCGGATAAAAGAATTTGCCGATGATTTTAATTCGGAAAAAAGAATGCGTGATCCGGCGTTTATCGGAGGCAGCGGCCCTTATAAGTTTACGGATTGGAAGACAAATGAGCGGATCATACTTACAAAAAAAGATAACTGGTGGGGCAACCAGGTTCAAAACAAAAACTGCTTTTTCGAAGCATATCCTGACAACCTGATCTTTCAGATCATCAAAGACCAGACATCCGCACTTGTTTCATTAAAAGCCGGGAATCTTGATGTAATGGGGAAAATAAAAGTAAAAGATTTCATAGAGTTTCCCAAATCGGAAAAATTTGTAGCCAACTTCAATGTTTATTCCCTCATGGAATATTCGTATGTTCATCTTGGACTGAACACAAAGAGTCCTTTGCTCACAGATAAATTAACGAGGCAGGCGCTTGCACATATCATTGATGTGGATGATATTATTAAAACAATCAAATACGGCGAGGCAGAACGCATTATAGGACCAATCCATCCCTCTAAAAAAAATGCTTACAACAGCCATATTCAACCATATGACCATAATCTTGAAAAAGCAAAGGAACTCCTGGAAAAAGCCGGATGGAAAAATACAAATGGGGATGAAACGCTGGATAAAATAATTAATGGCAAAAGAACCGAATTTGTTCTTGATTTTATTGTAAATACAAATGACGAAAGAAAAGCGATTGCCCTGATGTGCAAAGAACAGGCAAAGAAAGCGAACATAGGCATGAATATCCTGGTATTCGACTGGGCCGTGTTCTTAAACAAATGCAGCAACCATGAATTTGATATCACTATGGGAAAATGGTCAACAGGTCCGAACCCGGATGATCTTACACAAATATACTACAGCGAATCGGCAGCCGGCGGATCCAATTACTACAATTTTTCAAACGCAGAAGCGGACGCGCTGATAGACTCCATACGAACTGAGATTGATGAAGAGAAACGGAATAAAATGTACTTACGCATACAGGAAATACTTCACGACGAAGTTCCCATCATATATCTGTACGCTCCTTCCCAGCATCTCGCCATTCATAAAAAATTCAAAAATGCATACCCTTCGGTGATCCGACCCGGTTATTGGCTACCTGGGTTTCAATTAAGCAGCTCATCTGCCGAGTAGCTTTACGCCTATTTGTATATTCGCCTTTGCTTTTTCACATTTTCTACGGATGTTAAAATACATTCTTAAGCGAGTTCTGTTCTCTATACCCACCCTGTTGGCAATTTCCCTTCTTACATTCTTTATTTCGGTAAATGCTCCCGGCGATCCGGTTGAAATGATGCTGAATAAATCAGATGAAAGCGGCGGACAACGGTCCCAGAATTACGCCGGGGAAAAAGATTACCAGGAAATGCGCCATCTACTCGGTCTGGATCAGCCTCTATTTTACTTTTCTCTTACGGACGCCACTGTTCCCGATACGCTTTATAGAATAGCAAAACCAAAACACCGCGCTTTCCTTAAAAGGCTTTCGGCTGAATATGGAAACTGGGAAAACGTTTCTGCGTATTATCTGGCTCTAAAAAATATTGAGTTACTTTCTTATTCCGAAAGAAATTCCGGGCAAAGAGCTGCTGCGCTGGAGCTCACAAACACTCTTTTACAGGAGTACAAGGAAGAAAAAATAAAGCAGTCTCTTTCACAGTTTCCGGCAAAGAGCGACACAACCGGCTATGATACTATAACCGTGTCCGATCCGAAAAAAAACTACGACCATTTTATAGCTGCCCTCCGGGCATCGTTTGATCGCTTAAGCTCGGAAAAAAGCGTTTATACAAAATACATCCCTGTTATACACTGGTATGGTACGCATAATCAGTACCACCGGTGGATGATGAATTTTCTTACTGGAGACTTTGGCGTTTCTTACCAGGATAAACGCCCGGTAAAGACCGTCTTATACGGGGCCCTTAAAAAAACATTGCAAATAAGTCTACTCTCCCTGCTTATTGCATACCTGATCGCAATACCGCTCGGAGTACATTCTGCCGTTAAAAAAGGCACCCTAACGGAAAAATCAATTACCACTTCTCTCTTCGTTCTGTATTCCCTTCCTAATTTCTGGATTGCAACCATGCTGGTTGTATTTCTGTGTGGGGGAGATTACCTGTCATGGTTTCCCGCTCCCGGATCCCCACCCATCCCGGAAGAAGCTCCTCTCTGGTATAAATTCTCCGAGGGGGGCTATCGCCTGATATTGCCTCTCTTTTGCTGGGCCTACGGTTCCATTGCTTTTATCTCCCGTCAAATGCGCGGAGGCATTTTATCGTCTATTACACAGGACTACATCCGGACAGCTCGTGCCAAAGGACTAAATGAAAAACAGATCGCCTGGAAACATGCTATGAAAAACTCTCTTTTACCCGTTATTACACTTTTCGCAAGCATCTTCCCACTGGCAATTTCAGGGGCATTCATTATTGAAACTATTTTTAATATTCCGGGAATGGGAAAATTAAGTTTAGAAGCACTTTATTCAAGAGACTATCCGGTTATTTTTACCGTCATGATGTTTACCACCGTTTTGACAATAGCAGGAAACCTGATTGCGGACCTTCTTTATGCACTGATTGACCCCCGCATTTCATATGCGGAATAGCCAATTGTTTAACATAACTAATTCCAGGTTATTTGATTAATTTTTCTATTTTTGCGGCTCTTTTCTACTAAGGGAAAAGAAATTAAGATTAATCCCCAGAAGAGCCCTTAAAAATGTCGGATTTTCACAATTCAAATAAAGGTAATATCAGCTCAACTCATTTATTGGCGTTTTTCTACAAATGGAGAAAAACAATATTTGCGGTGACCGTTCTCGCTATGATTTCATCCACGCTGGTAGCCTGGATGATTCCTGAAAAATTCAAATCGACTGTAATTCTCTTCCCTGCCTCTTCTGTTTCTATCTCTAAATCCCTGATGAGTCAAAATTTCTCTCCCCAGTCCGATCTCCTCCAATTCGGGGAAGAGGACGATATGGAAAGAATGCTCCAGGTTCTTAATTCCGAAGAGATCCGGGAAAGGGTTGTAAGCAAGTATAAGCTGATGGAACATTATTGTATTGCAAACGACAATGAGTTTAAAAGAACGCTTCTCCGCCAAGAATACGATGATAATATTCAATTCAAAAAGACAGAATACATGTCCGTAAAAATTGAAGTGCTGGACAGGAATCCGGACATGGCTTCTAACATTGCCAATGACATTGCGGCTTTGTATGACTCCACGATGACCCGTATGAAGCACGAGCGGGCATTGGATGCTTTTAATATTATCAAGAAAGAATACGAGTATTTCCAAAAAGACATTGAGGCAAAAGAAGATTCGCTGCATAAGCTCATGGAATTGGGGGTGAACGATTACGAATCACAAGCCGACCGTCTGAATGAGGCTCTGGGCAAAGCAATTGTTGAGGGAAAAACAGCCGCGGCCACTTCACTGGGAGAAAAAGTTAAAATACTTTCTGCTTACGGAACCGCCTACATGGCTTTGAGGGACAACCTTTACCGTATGCGTGAACAATCCAATATTCTCAAAGAAAAATACGACCAGGCAAAAGTGGACGCAGAACAAAGCTTGCCCGAAAAATTTGTGGTAGACAGGGCTTTCCCGGCTGAAAGAAAATCGTATCCTATCCGCTGGGTGATTATTGCCGTAGCTACTTTATCCACGCTCATCGTTACCTTGTTAACAATTGCGCTTTTGGAGAATTTCAAAAAAATTCAGCAAACAATAGGAAAAGCATAACGTAGTATGAAGAATTTTGATCTGTTAAATACTATTTTAAAATGGAAAGTCACCCTCATCGTTATCATGGGACTTTCTGTTATACTTTCCTCCGTGTTTTCATCCAAGTATTTTATTAAGCCCAAATTCAAATCCACTGCGGTCATTTATCCTTCCAACCTGATGCCTTACAGCCAGGAATCTGCAACGGAGCAGATGCTGCAGCTTTTCCAATCCGATAGCATTTTCAGGTATGTAGCTAAACGTTTCAACCTGGTCAAACATTACAGCCTGGATTCGGCAAGTCCGATCATCCACCACGAACTGCTTGCCATGTACAACGAGAACGTATCTATCCGGAAAACAGAGTACGAAGCTGTCCGGATCGATGTACTTGATCACAATCCGGATACTGCCTGCAAAATGATCAATGAAATGGTGAAAGCGTTCAACGAGTTTACGCTTAACCTGGGAAAGCAAAAAACAAAGGAGCAAGTTCAGATAACCAGGGACCTGATGACACGAAAAGAAATACAAATTGACTCGATCAATACCGCCCTCAAGGAACTGGGTGTTAAATTCGGAATTATTGATTATGTGAGCCAGTCGCGCGAACTTTCAAAGGAATACTACCGCACAGTTGCAACAGGCAACGAAAGGAAAATAAATGAGCTCACCAATTCCCTGAGAAACCTCGAAGAGCGCGGAGGCGAATTCCATAAGCTGCAGCAATACCTTTCCAATACTACTTCGGAGTATTCCGCTCTTTTAAACCAATACAACATTCTTGTAAACGACGTGTATAAAAAACTGACGTATACGAATATGGTGCTCACACCTTATCCGGCCGACAAAAAATCGTATCCCATCCGGTGGCTGATCGTTACTTTATCCACCTGCGCCACCATGCTATTTTCAATAATTATAATCATGATCATTGAAGGAAAAAAGAATAATTCTTAATATAAATAAAACTCAAACCCCACTATGGCAATAATTTCAAGCATCCGGAAACGTGCAGGGCTGATTGTAGCAATCATCGGCATAGCACTCTTCGCTTTTGTTTTAGGAGATTTTAAAGGGCAGCTGTTTTCATCTGCCGAACAAAATGCAGGAGAAATCAGCGGCAACAAAATCAGCGTGATCGCTTTTGACAACGAAGTCCAGCGCATTGCAAACGTGCAGAAAGAACGCTCGCAAAAAGCGGCTCTGGACGATGAAACAATGGACAGGATCCGTGATAATGTATGGGAGAAATTTGTAAACGAGCTTGCACTTAAGCCTCAATTCCAGAATGCCGGCATCGCTGTAAGTGACGGTGAGGTAAAAGAGCTGATCCTTGGAAATGATCCCGACCCTATCGTAGTGGAATATTTCACAGATCGTAACAGCAACCAGATATTTCCGTATTTCCGGGATCCTGTGACCGGAAAACTGAAAGGATCAAGTGTAAAAACGTATGTTGACTCCCTGCCTCCGGATGAAAAACCACGCTGGGCTGAATTTGAAGACCTACTCCGTAACGGCCGCGCACAAAACAAATACCTGGCGCTTATTAAGAAAGGTCTGTACATCACTACTGAGCAGGCAAAACAGGATTATGTTAATCTGAACAGAGCGGTAGACTTTAAATACATTTCCAGGCCCTATGCAAGCATCCCTGACTCAACGGTTCAGGTGAGTGAGCAGGATATGTTAAAATTCTATAATGAGAATCAATATAAATACAAGCAGGAAACTTCCCGAAAAGTTGAATACGTGGTTTTTGATATCAAGCCTACACAACCGGATTTTGATGAGATCAAAGACCAAATGGAAAAACTTTCCGAAGAATGGAAACAAATAAAAGTATTTAAAGAAGATTCCTTCTTTGTTGTCCGGGAAGCGGAAAGCAGGTTTGTGGATACCACCCTTTACGGAAAAGGACAACTTGCAGCTTCTATTGACTCCCTGGCACACGCATCGGATAAAGGCACGGTTCTGCCAATTTATATGGATAATGGTCAATATAAATTAAGTAAAGTGATAGACTGGAAAATGTTACCCGATTCGGTAAAAGCACGTCACATACTCATTAAGGTTCCGGAAGGAGATACTGTTGCAAAAGCAATGGCGAAGATCCGGATTGACAGCATCCTTAATGCGGTAAAGAAAAACAGGAACTTTGATGTTCTTGCTAAATCACTTTCCGATGACGCAGGAAGCGGCAAGGACGGAGGAGACCTTGGCTGGTTTACGGCTGGTAAGATGGTTCCGGAATTTCAGTATGCCTGCTTTACTGGAAAAAAAGGAGACATGCCTGTCGTGTTGTCTAAATTCGGTTATCACCTGATTGAGATACAGGACCAAAGTGCGCTTACCCGCAAAACAGAGCTTGCTACAATTGACCGCACTATTGAGCCTAGCAATAAGACCCGGCAGGATGTGTATAACAACGCAGTTGATTTTATCACAAAATACCACACTCCAGAAACATTTGATAAGGGCGTAGAAGAAATGCACCTGGTAAAACGGGTTGCCGATGCCCTGAAAGAAAGTGATAAGACCATTTCGGGTGTTGAAAACCCGCGCGAGCTGATCCGATGGGCCTATTCCTCTGAAAAAGGTGAAATCAGCACTGAACCTTTTAGCTCCTCCGATAAATATGTTGTAGCACATCTGGCGGAAATACGTGAAGAAGGAACTGCAACTATCGAGGAGAAGAAAGAGGAAGTAACCGCAGGAGCCAGAAAAATGAAAAAAGCTGAGAAATTTATAGAGGAAATATCAAAGTTGAATGCAAAAACAATTGAAGAGTGCGCATCTAAATTAAACCTTCCGGTAAATTCATCCGAGGGCGCCACGTTTTCATCGTATTCCATTCCTAACGTTGGAAGGGAAATGAATTTATACGGCCCTCTGTTCTCACTCAAGCAAAGTGAATCTTCCAAACCCACTGCCGGTGAATCGGGTGTATACATGGTTAAGGTTGAAAAAATAACCGAAGCTCCTGCTACCACCGATTATTCCAATGCCAAAATGCAGGCAAAAAATAATTTCGCATACCGGGCAGAAGGTGAAGCAATAGAAGCTATTAAAAAGAAAGCAGCAATTAAAGATAACCGTTCAAAGTTTTTTTAACACTTAAGTATAATCATTAACACTAAAAAGTCTTAGTCAGCATGGAACAGCTTATTTATTTACTTCCCGTTTTTGGTCTTGTAGCACTCGTATATATGGCAGTTATATCTTCCTGGGTAACCAAGCAGGATGCCGGTGATTCCAAGATGGCAGGCATTGCACAGAATATAGCTGAAGGAGCCATGGCTTTCCTGAAGGCCGAATACAGGATACTGGGTATATACGTGGTTCTGGCTGGTATCGGACTGGGGGTTCTCTCCCAGGTTCCTAAAGTAGCTGCTCATTCAAGCTCATTGATCATTGCTTCTTTTGTCATCGGATGCTTCTTTTCCGCCCTGGCTGGTTTTCTCGGCATGAGAATAGCCACCAAAGCAAACGTGCGCACCACGCAAGCAGCTAAAACTTCCCTGGCAAAGGCGTTAAAGGTTTCTTTTAGCGGAGGAACCGTGATGGGTCTGGGTGTTGCCGGACTTGCGGTGCTGGGATTAAGTTCTTTATTCATTATCTTCTTTTTTCAGTTCATGGGAGGAAATTTTGCAACCGGCGGAGGTTACGACGGTATGACCAAGGTACTGGAAGTGCTTGCAGGTTTTTCGCTCGGAGCGGAATCCATCGCACTCTTTGCACGTGTGGGCGGCGGAATTTATACCAAAGCTGCCGACGTGGGAGCTGACCTGGTTGGAAAAGTGGAAGCAGGAATTCCTGAGGATGATCCGCGCAATCCTGCAACTATTGCTGACAATGTGGGCGATAACGTAGGTGATGTTGCCGGAATGGGAGCAGACTTATTCGGATCGTATGTAGCAACAGTCCTGGCATCCATGGTTCTTGGAAATTACATTATCCGCGATAACGGCGGAAACATTGCCGATAGTTTCGGCGGTATTGGCCCCATCCTTTTACCGGTGACTATTGCAGGAGTAGGGATTCTTGCTTCTATTATAGGAAGCTGGTTTGTAAGTGTGTCTGAAAATGCCAAAGCAGAAATAAATACTGTTCAGCGTGCGCTGAACCGCGGAAATAATTTTTCCATGCTCCTGGCGCTGGTTGCCTCCTTCGGGCTTATCAAGCTCATGCTCCCTGAAACTATCAAGATGAGCGCTTTTAACTCAGGTGAGTTTAACACAATGACCACTTCCTCCATGAATGTATTTTTTGCGGTGTGTATCGGTATGGTGGTAGGCTACCTCATTTCCATGATCACTGAATTCTATACAGGTCTTGGCGGAAAACCAGTCAGAGGCATTGTACAAAAATCAGCTACCGGAGCTGCAACAAATATCATTGCGGGTCTTGGAACAGGAATGCTTTCTACTGCTTATCCTGTTATAATATTTGCAGGCGCCATCTGGGGAGCGTATGCGCTTGCAGGTTTTTACGGAGTTGGAATTGCCGCTTCGGCCATGATGGCCACTACCGCCATGCAGCTGGCCATCGATGCATTTGGCCCCATCTCCGATAACGCAGGCGGTATTGCCGAAATGAGCGAACTGCCAAAAGAAGTCCGTGAAAAAACAGATGTGCTTGATTCAGTGGGTAACACTACTGCTGCCGTTGGAAAAGGGTTTGCCATTGCTTCTGCTGCATTAACAGCTCTTGCTCTTTTTGCTGCTTATGTAACACTGACAGGCATTCACGGTATCAATATATTCGATGCAAAAGTACTTGCTGCCCTATTTGTAGGAGGAATGATCCCTGTTGTTTTCTCCGCGCTTGCCATGAATTCGGTAGGAAAGGCAGCCATGGATATGGTGAACGAGGTACGCAGACAGTTCCGGGAAATTCCCGGCATCCTGGAAGGAACCGGGAAACCTGAATATGGAAAATGCGTGGAGATCTCTACAAAAGCCGCGCTCCGCGAAATGCTTGCTCCTGGTGTTATAACAATTGTTACCCCTATCATTATCGGGCTTGCCATGGGAGCTGAAGCGCTGGGTGCCTACATGGCCGGGGTAACCGTGAGCGGTGTTCTATGGGCTATCTTCCAGAACAATGCCGGCGGTGCCTGGGACAATGCAAAAAAGTCTTTCGAGAAAGGAGTGGAAATAGAAGTGAATGGAAAAAAAGAGACATTTTTTAAAAAATCGGAACCCCACAAGGCAGCCGTGGTGGGAGATACGGTAGGCGATCCTTTCAAGGATACTTCCGGCCCTTCCATGAATATCCTGATCAAGCTTTCTTCCCTGGTTGGATTGACCATTGCTCCTCTTATTGCCGTGCAGCCAGCGCATACTGAAAATGAAACGCAGGCAGGAGCTGTAAGCAGCAGCATTGAGCTCATGAACTATGCAGATATAAAAACGCTCAACGGAACTTACTCCATGGACAATTCACACGGCTTTGTGGAATTCAGCCTGAGCCACTTCCTTACTACAGCAAAAGGAAGCATCAGCTTGGATACAGCGTATGAAAGCAGTTTAAACATGACCGGTGATCCTGCTACTTCCTCCATTGATCTTGCGTTGAATGTAAATACGATCAATACAAACAATGCAGACAGGGACGAACACCTGAAATCGGCAGATTTCTTTGACGTGAAAAAATATCCAGTGATAAAATTCCACGCAAAATCGATCCGGGAGAACAAAGAGGGGTTCTATCATTACACAGCAGTAGGAACGCTTTCAGCAAAAGATGTTGCCAAGGAAATTGAAATTCCATTTAACTACCTGGGTGAGGTGACAACAACCAAAGGAAGCAAGCTGTATACATTTGACGGAGAATTCAAGATCAACCGGACCGAGTTTCACATTGGGGAAAGCAGCGTGGCATTAGGAGAAGAAGTAACCATCTCCTTTTCGATCGAAACGCATAAGAAGGATTAATTCCAAAGGGGGTTCTCGGGAAAATTGGCAAGGATAGAATATTCTGTTCCCATGCTTTTCAGAACCTCTTTCCAGAGTTTTTCATCCGTATCTTTTCCTGCATTCATAACCGTATCTACCGTAGCAGGGGCAACCAGCCATGAATTATTCTGTATCTCGTTTTCCAGTTGCTGAGCAGACCAGCCTGAATAGCCTATAAAAAGGCGAAGCTCGTGCTCTTCGATCTTGTTTCCTTTGATGAGCGCTTTTACTGTTTCAAAATTTCCGCTCCAGTAAAGTCCCTTTGCTATAGGAATGCTCTCCGGGATGGTATCCCCTAACGTATGTACATAGAATAAGCTGTCCCGCTGCACCGGCCCTCCATCCCAAATAGGAAAATTACTTGAAGGAAAGTCCTCCAATATCTGTTCCAGCCGTAATTCCATTGGGCGGTTAAGCACAAAACCCAGGCTACCCTCCTCACTGTAAGATGCAAGCAAAACCACGGAGCGTTTGAAATTGGGATCCTGGCTGAATGGCTCGGAAAGTAAAAGCTTTCCCTGCTCCGGTTTAAATTTTGTAAAATCGAGTTTAATCATGTTTCATAAGGGCGAGGTAGCATGTGACACGGATGAAATATGGTACAAGTTACAAAAACAAAACGATAATGGTCAGAGCTAATTAAAGTTTTTCCTCAATGGCTATATCCAGCCCATGCATAACAATATCGAATCTGTCTGTTTTCTCCCTTCTTCCATACCCTCATTTACCAATTAAACAAAGGGTACTTCTTCATCCATTTATTTACATCCTTTCGCACCTCACCAATACGTGTTTCATTATCGGCATTCATCAGCACAGAATCTATTAGCTCAACTACCTTCGCCATATCTTTTTCCTTCAATCCCCGTGTTGTAACAGCCGGAGTACCTATTCGTATGCCGGAAGTTACAAAAGGAGATTTATCGTCAAACGGAACCATGTTCTTGTTTACAGTAATGTCTGCCTTGATAAGTGCGTCCTCGGCTTTTTTTCCGGTGAGGTTCTTATTCCGGAGATCGATAAGCATGCAGTGATTATCTGTGCCGCCGGAGCTGATATTATATCCTTTATCCATAAATACTTTGGCCATTGCACGAGCATTTTTCACCACCTGCGCACCATATTTCAAAAAAGATTCATCCAGCGCTTCACCGAATGAAACAGCCTTAGCAGCTATAACATGCTCCAGGGGTCCGCCCTGTGTTCCGGGGAAAACAGCGCTATCAAGTACGGCGGACATCATTTTAATTTCTCCCTTCGGAGTGGTATGTCCCCATGGATTGGGAAAATCCTTCCCCATCATAATCATGCCTCCACGCGGGCCGCGAAGCGTTTTATGCGTGGTAGTGGTCACAATATGGCAATGAGGAAGCGGATCATTCAGTAATCCTCGGGCAATTAAACCTGCAGGATGGGCAATATCCGCCATCAGCAATGCCCCCACAGAATCAGCAATTTTACGAAGCCGTGCATAATCCCAGTCACGGGAATAGGCTGAAGCTCCGCAGACAATCAGCTTGGGTCTTTCTTCCTGCGCTGTTTTTTCCACTGTATCGTAATCAATCCTTCCGGTTTCCCGGTTCACATTGTAAAAGCAAGGCACATACAATTTTCCTGAAAAGTTCACCGGGGAACCGTGGGTAAGATGTCCTCCGTGCGAGAGGTTGAATCCAAGTATTTTATCTCCAGGTTTCAAAACACCGAGCATCACCGAGGCGTTGGCTTGTGCACCGCTGTGCGGCTGCACATTCACCCATTCTGCATTGTACAATGCCTTGATGCGCTCGATTGCAAGATCCTCTACCTTATCCACCACCTCACATCCGCCATAGTACCGCTTGTGCGGAAGTCCTTCTGCATATTTATTCGTAAGCACAGAACCCATGGCTTTCATCACCTGCTCGCTTACAAAATTCTCGGAAGCGATCAGCTCCAGTCCGCGCAGCTGGCGGTTTTTTTCTTCGTGGATGTACTCGAAAATCAAACTGTCGTTTTTCATAATGTATTATGTTTTTTTTATTCGAATGCCTGTTGGAGCGGACAAATGTACAAATAGGTATGAAATAGGGTCCGGGATTATTTGAACTATCTATCAACTTTCAGTGAGGAAATTTCCCATTTGCTTTTTCACCTTAGCTTCAGCAAACCGATCATACCATTTTGCCCGGCCAGCCAGATGGTATTGCCAGAAGGGGCAATGCGCAAGGTCCAGTACTTCAAAGAAGCTCCTCCTGTATCTTTTATTTCCTCCAGTTTTTTGTTTTGTACACTATACCTGAACGTACCATTCATGGAGGTGATAAAAAAATCATCGACAGATCGGAATTGAACACATCCTACGGTATAAGGTAAACGACATGCAACGGGTGTCCAGTTCCTGCCTCCGTCTTTCGTTACCGCTAAACGGGTAACGCTGGAATCCGCCTCATCTCCCTTACTTCCTGCAATGGCTCCCACCTTTTCATTGAAAAAATCAAGAGAATATATACCGGACATCTTTTTCCCTTTCGGAAGCGGGTGATCATAGGATGTAAAATGCTTTCCCTGGTCGGCAGAATGAAAAAACCGAGATTGCAGGCCCCCGGTTGCAAACCACATATTTTCAGCATACATATCCAGGTTGCTGTTGCTGGCAGCAAAGAAAGCTTCGCCTTCTTCTGTTTTTGGAAGCAGGCTACAATCTGCCGGTCTCCATGTTTCACCGGCGTCCTTTGTCCGGATGATCTGGATACATCCTTCAACAGGATCTCCGAGAGCAATCCCATTCCTTTGGTCCTGGAATTTCATACAATCGAAGAAAATATCTTTGTGTGTATTTTTATATACCAGTCCCCAGGTCTTTCCCTTGTTGCTTGTTTTAAAAAGATATGCAGGAGAGGAAACGCTTAGTAGTAAGACAGTAGAGTCGTTCAATACGGCAATGGACCGGAACTGGGGGTAGATCGTATCAACCTGGATAGAATCAATGTGCCAGGTTTTTCCTGCATCCTCTGTATATCCCCATACTCCGCGGTTAGCCGCAAACCAGGCTTTGGATTCGCTCACTGCTTCCAATGCCCGTATGGACAGCTTGGGAACAGTGGAGAAATAATGAATCTCATATAAGGATTCCTTTTGTGCAAAGATGTGATTGCAAACGAATGCTATAGAAAGAAGTAAAAGTACCTTTTTCATTTGCCTGAAATTAATATTATTTAGCTGAATGGAGACTTACGTGAAACGTTCAAGCAAAATCCATGAAGACCCAATAAAACATTGTGTTAGGCAGGCAAAAGCGAAAATTATTGGATGTGGCACTTCCTGCTCTACCGCAACGGTATAACTATCTTCCTGGAAATTACTTTGTCATTCATTTCTGAAACAGCAATATACACTCCCATGGAAGCTGAGGAGAAATTCAATTTGATCTTTTCTTTCTTAACCAGTAAATTGTTTTGTGAAAAAATATTCTCACCTAGGGCATTGTAAACAGTAATGTTAACTCTGGTCTCCCGGTTCAGGGAAAACAAAAGGAACACCTGGCCGTTTTCATAAACCACATTCACAGACGAGCCTGCTTCCGGATCCTGAATACCAGTTGTATTAAGAGAATCTACTACCACTATGTGGGCATAAGACGTGTCCCGGCAGGTTCCATTGGATACCATCTGTGTTACCGCATATATTCCGCTGTTTGAATAATAATGTAAAGGATTACGGGATGTATCGGGCAAGGTGGTGTCTCCAAAATCCCACTGGCAGAATAGCGTTCCTGCAGACATATCCGTGAACACAACGCTGTTATCAACCGAAAGGTCCACTGTGTCGGTAGATGCAACGAATCCTGCTGCAAGGACAGGAGGCTGGGACACAGAAAATACCTGCGCCAGTGTGCAGGCTCTCGCATCAGTCACAACCACCGAATAATTTCCGGCCGGGATCGCATGGAGAGCGGATGTGGTAGCTCCTGTATTCCACGCATATAAATAAGGCACATTGCCTCCGTGTACATCAATTACAGCAGAGCCATCATTCAATCCATTACAGCTTACATTGGATATAGCATAATTTATCACCATGGCGGATGAAGATCTTATTTCAATCGTATCCGAAACAATCCCGCACACACTGCCGGAAACTTCAACGGCATACACTCCTGCGAGAAGATAAAGCAGGCTATCCGCTTGCATGGAATTACTAGTCATTTTCAGAATAGCACCCTGGGAATCTCTCCAGGTATAATTCCACGGGCCGGCACCCGGACCTTTTGCAACAGCTATTCCGCTTCTGTCATTGATGCACCTGGCCTTCACCGCACTTTTTGTAACAGGAGCATAAATATGAAGGAGGAAACGGGGAGCAGAAGTGGTATCTGAAATCGTGAATGAATACGAAATGCTAGTACGGAGATCTGTAAAATTTTTGGTAGCAAGGTCCTCCAGGATAACACAGGAGCTTGCAGGAAGCATCAGCACACTGTCCCGCCGGATGGAATAATTACCCGTAGTTTTAACACGCATGCGTATCGGAATGATAACATCCGAAGTCAATGCAGGATAACCGTTTATGGACAAGTCTGCCGAATCATTTATTACCGAAGAAATATCAGGGATCAGGGAATTATCTCCCGGAAGTTTCCAGGCATCAAATTGCCCGTCGAAATTACGGGTCGCCCCGTGGGTAAAATAAATAAGCGTTTCATCTTCAAGACCTTTTCCCTTTGCAGTCAGCTTTATACTGTTGGGCCTTGTATTTGCATTCCTTGGAATGGGAAAATCATTGAAAGCCATCGGGCAATGACTTATATTCTGAACAGGAGCAGATTTGAGAAAAGACGGGGTGTAACCTGCCTTTACTTTTTCCACCAGCGTAATGGCCGGGCCCGGAGCATTTGCTTTCACCCAGAACGCCTGTTGCGAAGCAATGTACTGAGAACCTCCGTTAGTTCCGGCGCCTGCAACGTAACTTGCAAAACTGCCTGTGGAAGAATTGTAGATATACACCGCATTGTCCAGATTGGTCTTTGTCAAGTTCGGATTGTCCCAGTTAATTGCAGAAGGATATGGGTTGGCAACCAGGTTCCATCCGTCATCCCCTTCAAAGCCCGGGCCGCTGGAGGTAAATGTCAGGGAAGGAGTCACCGTAAATGTATTCGGAGGGCCATTCACTTCATAGGTTACCGGATTGGGTCCTACGTAGACATAGAATCCTTTCCCTCCTGCAGAAATGGAATTGGTTATATCGGTTGCCGGAACATACCCGTTATCGGTAATTCCCAAGGCAGTTTCATCGTATGATAAGATTGAAACAAAAGCATTACCGGGATCTGTTGAACCGGGAAAACCGCTTGTTGCAAAATCATCCGCCCAGTCGGCAATGGTTGCCCCGCTCACAGGAGAAGAAAGAAGCCTCCAGTCTGTGGGACCCGTGCCTGTGTACCGCTGCATGATAATTTTTCCTGCAAAGTTTGCCCCGGAAGGAATAGCAGCAATCCGGGCTGTGTTATTCGCATCAGAAACAAGTGTAAAATCATACCCTGTAGCTGTAAATGTACCTGAACTGATCGTAAGAGAGTCTATCAGATTCTGCGCATGTGCCAGGCTCACGCCGGCAGAATTGTTTTGTACTAAGTTATTAAAGCTGGTGGTTGCAGTTCCTCCGATCGTTTGTGCCGCACCTCCGCTCAATGTTACCGTTCCGTTTCGTTGCGTGAATGCACCGTTGTTCACCCAATTTCCTTTTACGTTCACTGCAAAATTGGAAAGTGAAATATCCAACGCTGAATGGATCGTTAGATTTCCGTTTGTGATGATTGCACTTCCCAGTGTTTTCGTTCCTGAACCACTGAATTCAAGGTGATTGAATGTTTCCCCTCCCGATTTTGCAAGGCTCTGCCCTCCTCCGTCAAACGTAACCGTATTTGCACCCGGAATAAACGTGCCGGTATTCAACCAGTTTCCACCCAAGGTTATATTGAAATTGTTAGCGACCAGGATACTGCTTACGGTAATGTCTCCATTCACATCGGTCAAACCCAGCAGGGTTTTATTTCCTGAGCCTGCCAGTGTAAGGTGATGGTAGGAACCATCGCTGGGAACTCTCACACTTTGTGCACTTGCACGATTGTAATTCACCGTATTGCCCTGAGCCGAGGCGTTGAAAGTTGTAACGGAAAAATTGGCGGCGGTTGTACCCAGGTTCAAAGTTCCTGTACTTCCCTGGGAAAACGTTCCGGGACCTGCCAGTGCGGTGGCAGATGTCAGCAGGGCATTGTTTGTATAAGAACCGGTAACTGAAAAGGTAGGAACTGCCAGGGTTCCGGAAATGGTCTTAGATACTCCTGCGAGTGTATACACTCCTGTGTTGGCAGTAAAAGTTCCGCTGTTGGAAACATTGCCATTAATGGTAAATGCTTCTGCAACCGCGGAATTCCATGTACCTCCGGTATTGATTGTAAGATCATTGAATGTCTTGGTTCCCGTAGCGCTCGCTATTCTCAACGTGCCGGAGATACTTGTAGCACCCAGCACACTCATGGTTACGCCGCCTATGCTCACGGTTCCCGTAGTCACGGTAAAATTATTATTTACCGTTATGGCACCGAACGTTACAGTACCGCCCGTGCTGTTCACATCTAAATTATAATAAGGAGTAACCTTTATGGTTTGATTTACCGAACCAGCATAGTTAACGGTGTTGGGGACGACCGTTGCGGTAAGATTGGTGATGGATGATGTACCACCGATATTCAGCACAGAATTTGCCCCCTGGGTCAATGTACCGCTTCCTGTCAAAGCAGTTTCCACAGTCAGAACGGCATTATTTGAATAGGTTCCGGTCACTGCTACCCGGGCAATGGATAATGTTCCTGAAAAAACCTTTCCCGATCCCGAAAACGTATACGTGCCCGTATGGGAAATGAATGTACCATTGTTAGTAATGTTGCCGCTAATGGTCAGCGATTCAGCAACAGAACAATCCCATATTCCTCCATTGTTCACAGTAACATCTGCAAAAGATTTAGAACTGGTGGTGGTGGATATCTTCAGAATACCTGAAACAGAGGTTGAGCCCACAACTTTTAAAATACCTGTGGGAGAATCAAATGTTCCACCTGCAGCAATTGCAAGATCTCCCTCAATACTGCCTTCAAAATAAGATACGCCGGCATTGACAGAAAAATTACCACTGACACTATAGGTACCCGAAAAACAGTTCCAGGCACCGTTCGTAACCACATTTCCTGTAACTGTCACGTTCTCCGCCACAGAGGAGTTCCATACGGACCCGGTATTTATAGTAATATCGTGAAAATTTTTTGAGCCGGCTGTGGTGGTAATATTGATTACGCCAGAAATGGTAGTGGCTCCGCTTACTGAGCAATTACCCGAACTGACATTGAATGTGGCAGTATTGGCTACCGAAAGCGTTCCACCAATAGTGCCTTCAAAGGTTGTTGTCGCGGCATTTGCAAAAAAATTGCCGCTGATATTATAAGCCCCTGAATCGCAGTTAAAAATTGAGTTGGCAGTTACATCGCCATTGATTGAAATTGCCTCATCCACCACGGAGGTCCACTCTCCTCCGCTGTTAACCGTTACATGAGAAAACGATTTTGTACCGGAGGTGCTGGTAAAAGTGATTTTTCCATCCAGGGTGGATACGCCGGCTACCTCGAGGGTAACACTGCCAATGTAGGCAGATGAGCCTGCAGGAACAGAAAATGTTCCGGTTATATTAAGTTTACCTGTTCCGCCATTTATTACACCTCCGTTATTGATTACCAGGTTCCCTCCTGCATCCAATATTCTTCCATTGTTACATCCTAAGGTGCCGTTCACGGTAAGGTTGTTGCAGGTCCCTGCATTGCTGTTTATAGCAATAGTATGTCCTGAAAGAACGGTGATATTATCGCCACTTGCCGGTACGCCGGAGGGAGACCAGGTTGCTGCAGTAGCCCAGTTTCCGCTACCACTACTGACCCTATCGGTTGCCGCGGCGTAAAACGAACAAAATAGAATGGCGATTAAAAATAGTTGATGCCCGCGTGACATATATTTTTAATTCACGCAAATGTATTATTTTTTATAACATATGCAATTCCACGCATCCGGTATCCATTCCGGTCTTCGTGCTTAGCTTGAACAAGAAATGTTGTGAAAAGAAAAAAGGTAAATCCGAAATGGCATCAATGCCGCGGCAGCAACATGCACAATACTTATACGGTACTTGAAATTACAGGAAGGAAGCTACAACTTACTGCGCAGGTCCTCATACCCTGCCCTTCCGGGATTTTGTCCAAAAGGAGGATTAAGAGATATGATTCCCGAAACCGCATTTTTTATTTTATCATGTCCCCACAGGTAAATAATATTAAAATTCACGTTGTCGTTGATACATATCATGTTCTGATTCGGGTCAACCAGGTGTTCATACCTATGCACAGAATCGCCGTTTAACTTGGAATATTTTTCAAAAAGAATTTCCTTAATAGCCGTCCTTTCTTTCTCGTTTTCATAGCGAAAGGTATAACACGCATAAAAGAATTCGTTTCCAAAAAAATGGATCTGGGTTATTACCCTGTGGTTACTGATCGATTCTTTGTAGAAGAAAATAACGGCTGACAAGCCGGTGGCGCTTTCTATCACATAACGGGGTTCTCCGAAGTTCCGTACGACAAATTCTGGGTTTACTCCAAACGTCAGTTTCCGGAATAAGATCGCAGGAACAATCCGGAGCGCGCTGCCGCGTGTATTAAAAACATCCCTGAAAAAGGTATCCCCTTTCGGAGCGATAAAACGCTCGTAGTACTCCATCCGGTTTAAGGAGTTGTACCCATTATATTTTTCATTGTATTTACTCATACATATTTTATAAAAGAAAATAATGTTTATCGTATTAAAAATTTCTTAAACACAATTGCATTCCCTATTTCGGCGGAAGCAATGTACACCCCTGCTGATAGATCGCTTACATGAAGCTTAACTGTATTTTTCCGGATATTGGTTTCGTTCTGACCAAGCACATTTTCTCCAAGCATATTAGTAACCTGGATAGTTACATTTTCATTTCGGGGCAGATCGAATGCAAGAAACACTTCTCCGTTATCGTAATACACATCAATAAGCTCATCGTATAAAGACGGAGTTACAATAGAAGTAGGAAGCGTTCCTTTCACTACCACAATTTTTGTAGCAGTGTCGAAACAAATGCTGTCATGGGCAACAAGCACCACGGTGTACGTACCGGGCTGATCATACATATGCTTGGGATTAAGAGTAGTATTTACAGGAGACTTGTCGCCAAAATTCCACTCATAGTACCTGGCTCCGGACGATGCATTGTTAAATACAACGCTGTCATTCGAAGCAATAGATACGGTATCCACGCTTGAACCAAAATCAGCCACAACCGGAGCCGAAATGGAAGCTGAGAACCAGGATGAACATCCATTTGCGTCTTTAATGGAAACGGTATATTCTCCTGCCGGCACTAAGCCCAGGCTGGCAGTGGTTGCACCGTTGCTCCAGAGATAATCATAAGGAGCAACTCCTCCGCTTGCATATGCAAGTGCTGAACCATCGTTCTGCCCGTTGCAGCTTACATCCGAAAAACCTGCTATTAACTCCAGCGGAGCAGGATTGGCAATAATGAACGTATCTATTTCGGCACCGCAGGGTGAGCCGGAAACTTCAAGGGTATAGATTCCTTCGGAAAGACCGGAAAGCGTATCGGTAGAAAATGAATTGTTTGTAGTCTTCAGTACAGAACCGTCTGCATTCTTCCATACGTACGTCCAGGGGCCTGCTCCGGCTCCGGCTGCAACTGCCTTTCCATTGTTCATTCCGGCGCATGTTATGTTTGTGATCTCCTTGGTAACAGACGGATAAAAATGAATTACAAAACGGGGAGCGGAAGTTGTATCAGCTATCGTAAAAGAATAAGAAATGTTGGACTGCAGGTCGGTCATTGTACCGGTAGCTTTATCCTCCAGCATAATGCAGGCGTTGGAAGGCATCATAACTATGCTGTCCCTCCGGATCGTGTAAGTACCGCTTGCAGACACGGTAACGCGGATCGGTATCGAAACAGCCGCCGACAATGCAGGCACCTGGCTGATAGACAGATCCTCATCTCCGGAAATAACCGAAGAGATATTAAGCACACTGACCATTTTCCGGGCATCAAACTCGGGATCGAAATCCTCTGAAGCGCCCTGTATAAAACGGATGATTGTCTCATCTTCCGAGCCATTACCCGCAACTTTAAGGCGTATGGAATTCGGGATAGGGCCGTTGGCATTTACAACCGATGTTTTAAGGTAAGAAGGATTAGTTCCCGCTTTTACCTGCTCACGCAATGCAATACCGGGACTTGCCGCATTTGCTTTTATCCAGAACGCCTGCTGGGAAGCAATGTAACGGGAACCACCGTTCACTCCTATTCCTCCCACGTATGTTGCAAAGCCCATGATAGCGGGATCGGAGTTATAGATATAAACCGCGTTATCCACATTTGTTTTTGTCCAGTTTGCATTATCCCAATCGATCTCGCAAGGGTAAGGATTTGCAATAAGGTTCCATCCGTCTTCGCCGATACCTCCGCTTGAGGTATAGGAGATGGAGGGAGACTGAACAAATTTATTGGGAGGACCTGTCACTTCGTAAGTGATCGGACTAGGACCCAGATACACCCAATACCCTCTTCCGTTCACAATGGAGTTTGTTACATTGGTTGCAGGAACATACCCGTTCTCTTTAACCCCTGTTGCTGATTCACTGTATGAATAGATGGAAACAAAAGCATTACCCGGATCGGTAGAACCTGTAAATCCGCTGGTTGGAAAATCATCCGCCCAGTCAGCAAGAGTGGCTCCGCTTACCGCCGATGATAAAAATCTCCAGTCTGTAGGACCAGAACCGGCATATCTTTCCATGATAATGTTACCTGCAAAATCACAACCTGCAGGAATCGTAGCGATACGTGCCGTGTTAGAGGCGGTGGATTTAAGAGTAAAATTATAACCGGTAGAAGTAAACGTTCCTGTGCTTATCGTAAGTGTGTTGATTAAATTCTGGGCATGAGCAAGGCTTACTCCTGCGCTGTTGCTCTGTGTCAGGTTATAAAAATCCGTGGTAGCAGTTCCACCAAGGGATTGCGCGCTGGTTCCGTTAAGTGTTACGGTACCGTTCCTTCCTGTAAATGTTCCGTTATTGACCCAATTGCCTTTTACATTGACACCGTAATTGGAAGCAGATACATCGAACGTGGAATTAATGGTCAGGTTACCATTGGTTGTGATGGCAGCAGCCAGTGTTTTTGTAGAAGAACCGCTCAATTCCAGGTGATTAAATGTATTTGAGGAAGATCCTCCGATGCTCTGGGATGCTCCGCTGAAAGTGACTTTACCATTATTCGAAACAAATGTTCCGTTATTGGTCCAATTACCTGTAACGTTCATGTTGGTAGCATGCCCGGTAAGTGTTGCATTGATGATCACATTGTTGAATGTGGTAGTGGAAGAACCGATAACCGAAGAATTATTGGTAAAGGTCACATCGTTGCTGCCTCCGTTATAGGTTCCTGAATTATCAAAATTTCCACGTATAGAAATATTCTTGCTATTGGCATTCAGTGTGCTGCTCAGAGCAAAATCGAAATTAATAGTGATCTGATCGCTCAAAGACTTGGAACCTGCTCCGGTCATATTCAGGTTATTAAATGTTTCTCCGCCGGCTGCAGCAATGGTCTGAGCGGATGCTCCGTTGAAAGTCACCGTTCCAAACCTTTCGGTAAATGCACCCGTATTGGCCCAGTTTCCACCCACATTCAGTGCATAGTTGTTCACATCCACATCCAGCGTAGCCGTTCCGGAACTGATGGTAACATCACCGTTTACCGTGGTAGCCCCTTCCAACGTCTTTGTTCCTGTTCCTGAAACCGTAAGATGATTATAGGTGGTAGCCATTATAGTTTGCGCTCCATTGGCTCCGTAATTCACCGTATTACCTGAGGCCGACGCATTTAAAGTGGACAATGAGAGGGTGCTGGCATTCATATTCAACAATGAATTTGCATTCTGGGTTAATGTACCCGAGCCTGAAAGTGTTCCGTTATTCGCAATGGTGACTGTTCCTGTATTTGAAACAGTGGTTGTAATATCCAGAATATTCAGAGCCCCATCGCTGGTTATATTCTGAGGAGTGGTTTGCAGGCGTATTATTACCGTATTGGAAGAAATATTGCTGTTGGATACTCCGGTAAATCCACCGGTGCTCGTGAGGATACCGGCTACGGCTCCTGTAATGTTACCCGTTGAGCCAACAGTCACACCGCCCGAACCCACGTTTACTGTTCTGACTGCAGTCCAATTGGCATTTCCGTTAATAGTTAATTTACGAACCGTTGTATTTGTATTCATGATCACCGTGTGAGCCGAACAAATAATTACTTCATCGTTTACACCGGGAACAGTTGCGGATGCAGTTTGTGTTCCGCCGCAGGGAATATTGGACCAGGTGCTGGCCAGGGACCAGTTTGTACTTGCTCTCGAATAAAAAGGGCCGCGTACGGTTACCGACACCGTTCTGAAATCAGCCGCACCGCACAGACGGGTTACATCCACCCGCAATGAATACGTACCTGCGGTGGCACCCCAGTTAACAGTAACTGAATTTGTTCCTTGTCCACCGGCAATAGTTCCGCCTCCTGTAGGGAAAGACCAGGTATAGGTATATCCGGAAACATTATCAACAAAATATACTTCTCCGGTTTGATTGGTGGAAACATTTGTTGTTCCTGTGATCGTAGAAGTAGAAATAGGATTAATATAAACAGGAAGAGTTAAGGCAGTATTATTATCCCCGCAACTATTTCTTTCCACCATTTGCACGGTTGCTAACTGCCCGGTTCCTCCCCAGGTAATCGTAGCAGTAGGTGTTCCCTGTCCGCTGGTAACACTTCCCGCAGCCGGAGGAACAATGCTCCAGGTATACACATTTCCTACAGTGCTTGCATTTACAGAATATGATTTTACGGTGCTTATACAAGGAGTAATATTTCCGCCAAGGGAAACTGCAGCATATGCTGAGCAGGCAGGTTTTCCAAAAGCAACTTGCGCAGACAATCCATTGATGGCAGCACGCTTTGCAGTATTTCCGCTTGCTGCAACGTGAGTTCCCCGCACTATCCAGGGATTACCCGATGTGGCGCGGTACATCAGCCGGGTAGAAGAACTGATCGCATAACTTGTAAATCCGTTTCCGGTGCATTCCAGTGCATAGTTTGTACTGGTTAACCCGTTAGCTGCTGTCAGGTCCCAATACCCTTCGGTGTATTGGTTTTGTATGCTGGTAATTCCATCGTTATCCAAATAGGACAATCCGCTGTTGCCTGGATTGGTTGAAACAAAACTCGCCTTTAATGTTCCGCCGGCCAGGTTAGTGAAGGTCAGTAATGCAGAACGGTAATCGGAAGATGTGCCTATAGGAAATAAGATCCCTACTCCGGTTGAATTGATCCATCTTTTGAAACTTCCCGAGATTGTTCCGGCCGTATAAGAAAGAGTTCCGGTAGATGCAGTACTTACTCCCAATGTAAGCGTATTTGACTGACAATCTATATTTCCTGCTGTCATTGTAAGCGTGCTATTCACATTCACATTGTTAGCCAGCATGACAGTTCCGCTTGTTTTATTTATAGTGAGGCTATTGAATGTTTCTCCGCTTGCTTTGGTAATATTTTGTGTTCCTGTTCCATTAAAAGTTACGGTGTTTGCACCGGGGGTAAATGTGCCGCTGTTAGTCCATTGCCCGCCAATGGTCAGGTCAAAACCATTCGCGTTGAACGTACCTGAATTAATGGTCAATGCCTGCAGAATAGTAAGCGAGTTTCCTAAAAGACAGGTTACATTGGCACTGTTTACTGAAATATTTGCAAAGTTGAATATACTGTTCATCTGAATGGTTTGCCCGGCAGGCGAAGTAGCATCACCGAACTGAATGGTACCTCCTGTGATCCCTACCGTACCGGCACTGGCCAAAAAACCCAGGTTGGCTCCGCCCGCACGTTTAAGCACGATGGTTCCTCCGGACATAGTATACGAAGATCCTGCCTGATCAATGTTGATAGGATGCAGGGTTGCATCCGTGCTTCCCACTGTAGGAATATTCAGAGTACCGCCGGTCATGGTAAACGTAATATTATCGGCAACCGCCTGTCTGCTCAATCTCCCGGCAATGTTAAAAGTTCCACCTTCTACGGTTACAACCGTGGTACCAGAATTTTCGGCACGCAAACGCTGGTCCGCAGCCGTCCCAAGATTTATAGTTCCTGCAGAAATCCTCAACAAACCTGCAACTGTCCAGTTCCCGCACAAAACATCACCCACCACGCTGCTTGTAAGAGCCGGGTTGGAATTTATAGTCCCGCCGTTGCACCATAATCCGGCTGTAGCCGGAATAAGGTAAGGTGCAGCGGAAATATCTGCGGGAAAAGGAATAATCGTTGACGCTCCCGTAAGCTTGAAAGTTCCGTTAACAAGCGTTAATCCACCGGTTGCCATGGTGATCTGGGATTGAACATCGATCTCCGTTGCGCTGCTGGTTCCTTTGTCAATAGTAATCGTATTAAAGTTAGTGGTAGATGTTCCTGTTATAGTAGTTGACGTAGCTCCTCCAAAAGTTACCTCTGCGTTAGCAGAGCTGCAGCTCATGCACATGTTAAATGTGCCGTTGTTTTGAAAATTTCCATTTATGAGAATGTTAGCATTTACTGTATTGTTAAAAGTTCCGGTTAAAACGAAATTGGAGAATGTTTTCGTTCCGGTGGTACTTGTAATATTTACAATAGTAGAAATGGTGGTTGTTCCGGCAACATCCAGATTACATCTGCCGATACCATTGGTACCGGTAGTGGTGAAGTCGCCCGCTACATCCAGTGTACCTGTGGATGTACCCGTAATGGTACCTCCCTTCATGATCAGACCGCCTACGCCTACATTGGTTGTCCGGGCCTGAGTCCAGTTTGCTGTGCCCTGAATAGTTAAAGAAAGGCAGTTTCCTGCATTCCCGTTCATCGTTATAATGTGCCCGGAAAGAATGGTAATGTTATCTCCTGCTACCGGTGTTCCGGAAGGAGACCATGTTCCCGGTGTATTCCAGCTTCCTGTACCAGAGCTTACACGATCTGTTGCCGATGCTAAAAGTGTTTGGAGTAAAAAAGTAATAAATAATAAGGGGTATTTGTTATACATGGATCGGGGTAATTGTCATTTTTAGGTGGTAGCTATACGCCCTGGTATAGCATAGGTTGTATTTATAAATAGAAAAAAAGGGAAATATTCGACGAAATCATATAAATCTTCGACGAATTGAGTTTTAATAAGTAAGAAAAATGAAAAAACGGTTAAAAATGAGTAGTAAGAAAAATTACTAAATCGTTAAAATCATGTAGTAAGAAAAACAGATAAAATGTTAAAAAGAAGAAAAAAAGGGGAGGATAAAAGAATGAAAAAGCTGCAGCAGGCAGGTAAAAACCTACTGCAGCCTTTACTGATTAACGAGCCGGAATAATTATTTTCTTCGAGACAACCGCATCCTTCATTTCGGAAACAGCTATGTATATACCCCCAGAGATTGCAGGGAAATCCAATTTTACCCTTTGCTGCTTCACCTGTAAATCATGCTGCGCGAATATCTCTTCCCCAAGCATATTGAAAACGCTTATATTAACCTGCGTCTCCTGGTTTAACGCGAACACAAGAAATACCTGACCATGATCATACGCAACATGTATACCCGAAGCAGATTGATTTTCGCTGATGCCGGTAGGATTGGAATTAGTAACGGCAATTGTGCCATGCGCAGAATCCGAACACGCACCATGGGAAGAGATAAGTGTTACAGAATAGGTTCCGGTCATTGAATATGCATGCACGGGATTAAGAGAAACATCAGTTGCCGAAGCATCTCCGAAATTCCACTCATACGTAGAAGCACCCAATGAGGTGTTCGTAAAGGTGACATTGCTTCCCAATGCAATATCCACGGTGTGAGAGCTGGCTGTATAACCAGCAGTCAGCAAGCCAGGCTGTGTTACAGCAACCGTTGCAGAGGATATACACCCGTTTGAATCCGTGGTTGTAACAGAGTAATTACCTATGGACAACCCGGATATCGAAGAAGTAGTTTTTCCGTTATTCCATGAGAAGGAATAAGCAGGGCTTCCTCCTGTAGCCAGAACCGATGCAGATCCGTCATTGCTCCCGAAGCAGGAAACATTGGTATGGGACACAGTATTTACAAGCAATGAGGGCTGAGTAATGGAAACACTTGCGGTAGTAGTGCATCCTTGAGTGTCTGTAACGGTTACTACATAATTTCCGGAAGAAAGACCTGAAACCAGAGGCGTACTTTGACCATTGTTCCAAAGGTAAGAGTAACCGGGTGTTCCGCCCGACGAAGAAACTACTGCAGACCCGTTATTTCCTCCAAAACATGCAACATTCGTTTGAACCACAGAATAGGTGATCGCAGTTGGTTGTCCGAGAGTAATACTTGCAGTAGATGTACATCCGTTTACATCCGTAACTGTCACGGAATAATTCCCGGAATATAAACCTGAAATTGCCGAAGTAGTATTCCCGTTATTCCACAGGTAAGAGTAACCGGAAGCACCGCCCGATGAAGAAATCATTGCAGAGCCGTTATTTCCTCCAAAACATGCAACATTCGTTTGAGAAACAGAATGTGTGAGTGCAGTTGGTTGTCCAATGGTAACACTTGCAGTGAATATACATCCGTTCAAGTCCGTAACAGTTACGGAATAATTGCCGGCATATAAATTTGAAACCGCCGATGTGGTCTTCCCGCTATTCCACAAATAAGTGTAGCCCGGTGTGCCGCCCGACGAAGAAACTGCGGCCGAACCGGTATTTCCGCCGAAACAAGAAATACCTGTTTGAGAAACTGCTCCTGCCAGAATGGCCGGAGCTTTAATAACGATGGTATCTGTCACCGAACCACAAACCGCGCTGTTTACAGTTACGGAATACGTACCAGGTGCACAGTTTAAAAGTGTATCGGCAGCTGCAGAGCCCGTAGTGGTTTTTAAAATTGTTCCGGCAGAATTTTTCCACACATAATTCCATGGGCCTGTTCCTATTCCTTTTGCAATTGCCTTTCCATTGTTGCTGGAGGAACAGGAATTATTAATTGCTTTTTTGGTAAGCGGAGCATATATATGGAGAATGAAGCGCGGAGCTTTGGTGGTATCAGAAATTGTAAACGAATAAGAAACATTCGTCCTCAGATCGATCATACTTCCTGTTTTCTTATCCTCAAGAATAAGACAGGAGCTCAGGGGAAGCATTAGAATACTGTCGCGCGAAATTTTATACGTTCCCGTTGCAGGAACAGTTAAGCGAAGCGGAATGCTTACATCCGATACGAGCGGAGACATGCCGTTCACCGCCAGATCACCTACGCCATTCATCACCGAAGAAAAATTGTGTCTTACAAGAGGATCATTACGTAACTTCCAGGCATCAAATTTTCCGTCGAAATTATTGGTTGCACCCTGCTTGAAATGCAGAAATATTTCATCGTCAATTCCTCCTCCTGAAGCCGTGAGTTTAATCCTACCCGGTGTATTATTCGTATTAAGCGGCACCGGAAAGTCTTTAAATGCGCTCGGGTAATTGCTGGTATTCGGAGAATACGCGGGTTTTAAGAAAACCGGGTTCTCGTTCGGACTGGATGCTTTAACCGTTTCATGAGCGGTTAAATCGGGTGCAGGAAGATCGGTATTCGCTTTTACCCAGAAGGCCTGCTGGGAGGCAATGTACCGTGTGCCGCCGTTGCCATCAATAGGGGTAGAATCCACAGGACAATGGTATGCATACGTGCCAGTATAGGAATTATAAATGTAAATAGCATCGTCCATACTGGTTTTTGTCCAACTGACTGCATCCCAGTCAATGGCCGAAGGATATGGATTGGAAACAAGGTTCCAGCCATCATCCACCGATGAATAATTATCAAAGTAACTGACCGCAAGCGGATTGTCAAATTTATTGGGAGGTCCGGTTACTGAAAAAGTCAAAGGGTTTGGACCCAGAAAAACAAAGTAACCTCTGCCATCCACAATCGGATCCGTAACATTCCCTGCGGGAGTAAATCCCTGGTCCAGGTCACCGGAGGTTAATTCATCATAATACTGAATAGAAACAAATGGATTGCTGGGATCTGTTGAACCTGTAAATCCGCTGGTAGCAAAATCATCTGCCCAGTCAGCAATGGTTGAACCGCTTACTGCAGAACATAACAATCTCCAGTCCCTTAGACTTGAACCGGTATAACGTTCCATAATAATATTTCCTACAAAATCAGCGCCTGCGGCTGTAATAGGTCCAATACTTGCCGTGCCACTTGCATCGGAAAGAAGTCTGAAATTAAACCCTGTCGTAGTAAAAGTTCTGGAGTTAATAGTGAGTGTTCCACTCAAATTCGCATCCTGCGCCAGGCTCACACCGCAGGCAACACATGTGTTATTGGATGTAATATTATAAAAAGTAGTTGTGGAAGCTCCGCCAATTGACTGAGCGGCACTTCCATTAAATACCACGGAGCCAGTATTCGCCGTGAAGGTTCCGCTGTTTGAAAAATCTCCCGTCAGGTTGAGCGTGCTTGTATTGGCATTAAAGACGCCTGTTCCGCTGTTTGTAAAAAGTCCGGTGATATTAAGAACACTGGCCCCTGCCGTAAATGTTCCGCTATTGGTAAAGGTTCCTGTAACGTTCATGGTGTTGCCTACACTGGTAAACGTACCCGCAGAATGCACGAAGTTGCCATTCACATTAATCGCCTGACCCAATGCCGTAGTAGCATTGGTAGTGAGGTTGTTCATTATGGTGTTATTCGTAAAACCGGTAGTGGTAGAAGCGCCTCCCAAAATATAATTGGCTGCATTATTAAATGTTTTTGTTCCCGCACCTTGTATAGTACCGGCCGCAGCCCCGGATACCCCACTTACATTATTGGTATTCAGCGTAGCGCCGGATGAAAGCGTAAACGCTGTGGAAGCAGGACACGTGATGATTCTTGTTCCTGTCACCAGTGTGCCATTAACGGTAAATAATTGGGATGACCCCGTAAAAGTAAGATTGCTCGTACTGGCCGACATATCCAACGTATTGCCAACGCTGGATGCATCTGCATAAAGCTCTATGGTATTAGCAAACGGAGATGCTACCGCCGTATTGAAAGTCTGAGTACCTCCAACTCCCCTCACAAAATTAATTATTCCTTTCCCGGAAGATGTTTCTGTGATAAGAGAAGAAGTTGAGGAAGTATAGCTGAAATTTCCGGTAAGATTCAATGTACCAGTCCCTGCTCCTCCACTCATTTGGAAGGTATTGCCGGCTACTGTTGCCGAATGCGTATAATTTCCCGTTACATTAAAAACCGGATTCCCGGATGTACCCATTATTATTTTTCCTGCTGACAATATAACATTGCCTGCCACATTGATTGTAGGACTGCCTGTGGTCGAAAATTGAATGGCATCTGTTTGGTTTGCTGCAATGATCATATCACCTCCTATGTTGATCACAGGACTTGTTATTGTTGCAAACTGCACTGTTTTGGCCGGATTGCCTGTCTCGCTCAAAGTGAAATTTCCATTTATGGTTGTTAGTGTACCAGCCAGATTAAGATTAGCAACCGACAAACGACAATCCCACTTAAAATCTCCAAAAACCTGGCCAAGCCCTGCAGGTGGAGTGGTTGTAATTCCAGTAACATTACAAGATGAAGTAATATCCCAGGTACATGTAGGAACAGTACCACTATTCTGCGCATGATCATATATTCCGCCTGCATTAATATTTATTGTTCCATTTCCCGCAAGAAAGGAACCGCCACCTCCATTTAGCAAAGTACTCGATGAGTTCACATTAATAACACCACCCGTATTATTAGTATTTGAAAAAATTTGAAAATAGGAAGAACCATTCACATCAATAGTCCCTGCATTTACAGTTGTACTTAACATTGAGAGGTTACCTCCGTTGTCTATTGTTACTGTTCCATTATTCGTAAAGGTCCCTCCAAGCTGATTGCTATATAGAGGTCCGCCGCCGCACGCACCTTGATCCAGAACAAGCGATCCGTTATTGGTAAAAATACCGGGAGTAGCTCCATCAATGGTAAAATTTTCTCCGAAGGCATTCCCTCCGTCGCATCCATTCACGGTAAGGGTAACTCCATTATCAATAATGAGCGTTCCATAGATTTCGATCCAATTGCAGGTAATGGGGGTAGCTCCCGCATCCGCATTTACAACATCCAATGGATCAATTATTACGTTATCTCCTGCTACAGGAGGTACCCCACCCACCCAAGTCGTACCCAAACTCCAATCGCCTCCTCCCATTCCATTGCTGATTACCGTAGACTGGGCTGAAAGCTTACCGTAAAATAAAACACCCGTAAAAATTGCCAGAATAAATTTTGATTTCATTGTAAAATGGTGAATAATGTTTATATGAATGTCTGGAGGTTATACTTTATTACGTCGGAAAATTAATAAGGTTACCTGGGCATCTGCTTTATTCAAACGAGTTGTAACACTTCCTGAATCTATTTTCACACGGCATTGAAAGCATAAAGATAAATGTTTCCATGACAAATCAATAAAAACAGTTTCATCTTTTTCCTCTTACAGCCCTTATAAAAAATAAGATTTCCAATCTAGCTCGCGGACAATCTGGTTTCAAGGTAGCAGGCGGAAACCAGGATCATTGCTACAACCGGGGACTGTGCAATTCCCATTACAGTTCTTACAAAATGGTATGAATTTTCAAACGAGCTGAAAAAATATCCCAGGGATGCTGCGATGAAAGAAATTGCAAACAATATTGCGTAGAGAATTACAGCTATCCGGACGTATTTTTTTGATTTAAAAAGAATATGCACAAACAGGCAGGTAATCAAAAGATACAGGAAACTGAAGAAAAAGGTCAGAACCCATTTAAGTGTGGAAAGATTTCCCCCTGCTCCACTCTTGATAACCTGGTTGATGGATACAAAAATATAATCCCTTAAAAAACCCAATATGACCGTAAGCAGAACTAACGCGGCAACGAGTATCTTTTTCTTCATTTCCACCTTAGGATCTCCTTTTCACTGCGGAGTATTTATTAATCCAAAGCAACCACATACAGAATATGAATGCGTAAATCAGGATCGTAAAAGTGTACGTATGGTTGAACTGCGTCCAGGCATACGAATAGGTTTCAATGACCGCAAGAACAATGACTCTCATTACATTCAGAAAGTGAATAACCAATATTCCCGCCGGGATAAAAAAAAATTTGGAAGCGATATTGCCCGGAAAAGCAATGATAAAAATACTGAACAATGCAAACAGCGAAATCCCGTTACAACTGTCACCAATAAACAAACCCGAAGTTCCTTGTATGCCGATCATCCTGTCTCCTGCAAGTTCCGTAGTGTATCCCAGCTTACTCAAAACCAACTGGCTGATACTGATCGTATTTCCAATGACCGCCTTATCCACCCATTGAAGCGGGTGAATCCACCATTCATATACGGCCAACCAGCCGATGTAAAGTACTAATCCGATAACAAGGAATTTTACAACCGGCTCACCAACTAATTTTTTCATGAAATAAAAAAAGAAACCCGGTCTATTCAGATTTCTTCCTGGAATCATAGATTTTTTTTCCACCAAGCGCTACTCCTGCTGCTATCAGAAAACTGATCCCTCCGTCAATGGGTATGGTACAGGGAGGAGGCCAGCATGTAGGACCCATAGGAGGACCAGGAGGACCAGTAGCAATACTATCTGAAGAAGACAAAAAAAGGATAAAAAAGGAAATTATAAGCGGAAATATTTTTTTCTTCATGGACTCGTAGTAGTTGTGCGACAAAGATAAAAAAATACTCCAAGGAGTCATTTCCCCGCTCAGCAAAAATGTTAAAAAAGCATAAACCGGTCTGAATGGATATTCTGCCTGCTTGTTGGCAGACAAATTACATTACTTTTGCCCGCCTGAAGAATGTGGTCGGAAAGGCATTACCCTATGGCATCCATATCAGACATAGATAAAACAAGATTGCCTGCACATATTGCCATCATTATGGATGGTAATGGAAGATGGGCAAAGCAACAAGGAAAGCACAGGATCTTCGGACATCAAAACGGTGTGGCCTCCGTTAAAGCAGTAACAGAGGCATCAGCAGAGCTTGGGATCCAATACCTGACACTCTATGCTTTTTCCACCGAAAACTGGAGCCGCCCTAAAGCGGAGGTAGATGCGTTGATGGAACTGCTTGTAAGCACAATTCACAAAGAGGTGGAAACTCTACATAAAAACAAAATCCGCCTGAAAGCCATTGGCAATCTGAAATCCTTACCCGGAAACTGCTATGCCGAATTGACGGATGCTATTGAGCAAACATCTAAAAACGAGCGAATGACCCTTGTACTGGCCTTAAGCTATAGTTCGAAATGGGAAATAATTGATGCGGTGAAGCAAATTGCTGAGAAAGCAAAGAAAAACGAAATCAAACCCAATGCGATTGATGAGAAAATTTTTTCTTCCCACCTCTGCACAAATGAAATTCCGGATCCTGAGCTTTTAATACGCACCAGCGGTGAACAACGCATCAGCAATTTTCTTCTTTGGCAGATTGCTTATGCGGAACTTTATTTTACAGAAAAGTTTTGGCCTGATTTTGCGAAAGAAGACTTTTATGATGCAATACTGGATTATCAGAACAGGGAAAGAAGATTTGGAAAAACAAGTGAACAGATTATTACTGCTGAATAAAATGTTTTTTAATACATGGCGTTACAACAAAACACATCAAAGAAAATAGCGGTGAACAAGTCAATTGTCTTTTCCTTAATTTTATTAGGCTGGTTTGCTGCTTCTACTTCATTTTCCCAACAGGTAATATCTTCTAATACAGTTTCCCTAGATTACGCAAATCCCGTTGAGTACGAAATTGCGGGTGTAACCATCAACGGAGCGGGATCTCTGGATAACAGCGTTTTACTCTCCATATCGGGCTTATATGTCGGCGATAAGATTAAAATACCCGGGGATGCCATATCGGCTGCCATCAAACACATCTGGAAAGAAGGCTTTTTTGAGGATGTTCAGGTTGTGGCCACAAAAATACAGGGGAAAAATATTTTCCTTGAGATACAGGTGAAAGAACGCCCGCGACTCTCTAAGTTTTCTTTTAAAGGATTAAAGAAAGGAGAGATCGATGACCTGAAAGACAAACTCAGTCTCAGCCGTGGAAAAGTAGTTACCGAAAACCTGGTGGTGAATACAAAAAATACCACCATGCAGCACTTACTGGACAAGGGGTACATGAATGCAACCGTGGTTGTGGCTCAGGAAAAAGATACATCCCTTGCAAACAGCGTTATCCTTCATATAAATGTTAACAAGGGCCCGAAAGTAAAGATCCAGGAAGTGGATTTTCATGGAAATAATAATATTAGCAGTGGCAAGCTAAGAAGAGCGATGAAAGAAACAAAACGCAAAAGGTGGCATGCTATTTTTAACACACATACCATACTAGAATCAAAATACGAAGAGGATAAAAAGAAAGTTATTGAAAAATATCTGTCCAAAGGATATCGTGACGCTAAAATAACCAAGGACAGCGTTTATAAAATCGGGGATAAATTTATAGGAGTCAACTTATACATCAGCGAAGGGAAAAAATATTATTTCAGAAAAATAACCTGGGTTGGCAATTCAAAATATTCTTCCAAGGACCTGGATAAGACCCTGGGCATTAAAAAAGGCGATGTATTCAATCAATCACAGCTCGATTCCAGGCTGACCGGTAATCCCAATGGGACAGATATCAGTTCTCTTTATATGGACGACGGATATCTTTTCTTTCAGGTAACACCTGAAGAAGTTCTTGTTGAAGGCGATTCGATTGATATGGAAATCAGAATTTATGAAGGTAAACAGGCTACCATTAACAAAGTTACCGTACGGGGAAATACCAAAACAAACGACCATGTAATAATGCGGGAGATCCGTACACGTCCGGGTCAATTGTTCCGCAGAAGCGATATCATCCGTTCACAACGTGAGCTTTCCGTACTTGGATACTTTGATACTGAAAAATTAGGGGTGAACCCGGTACCTCACCCGGAAAACGGAACAGTCGACATCGAATATGTTGTGGAGGAAAAATCTTCGGACCAGCTTGAGCTTTCCGGGGGCTTTGGACAGAACAGGGTGGTTGGCTCGCTGGGCGTTTCATTCAATAACTTTTCTGCCCGCAATTTCTTTAAGAAAGGAGCCTGGCAGCCATTGCCTGCGGGTGACGGGCAGCATCTTAGTGTGAGGGCACAATCTAACGGAACTTATTACCAGTCGCTCAACATGTCATTCACCGAGCCCTGGCTGGGTGGAAAAAAACCAAACTCGTTCAGCGTAACCCCATTTGTTAACCGGATAACAAACGGAAGGACCAAAAACGATCCTTTATTTGGCGACCTTAATATCTGGGGAATATCCGTTGGGCTTGGAAAAAGAAAAAAATTCCCGGATGACTTTTTTATAGCACAATGGGAACTCAACTATCAATATTACTCCTTAAAAAATTATAACAGCGTATTTACTTTTACGGACGGTTATTCGAATGATCTTAATCTCAAGTATACATTGTCCCGAAATTCTGCGGATGATAATATTTTTCCAAAAACCGGTTCTCTTAATTCATTTTCAGCACAGGCCACTCCTCCCTGGTCCGGGTTTCAGAAAATGCAGGGAAAAAATATTGATTATGCCGAGTTATCGGATCAGCGAAAATATAACCTGCTTGAATACTACAAGATCAAATTCACTTCTGCCTGGTACACAACACTTGTAAGAGGCAGCCATCCGCTGGTGCTTTATACAAAACTTGGTTACGGATGGCTCGGATACTATAATAAGAACCTTGGGCTGACGCCGTTCCAGCGTTTTTATTTAGGAGGAAGTGGTCTTACCGGATATAATCCTCTTGACGGACGTGAAATTATTGCCTTGCGCGGATACGATGATGGCATGGTTTATAATTTTAGTAAAATTGAAAATAACCCTGGAGGAGCATCCATTGTAAAATACACTATGGAACTCCGCTTTCCCATTTCACTTAATCCGAGTGCAACCATTTATGCGCTTGCCTTCGGCGAAGCCGGAAATTCCTGGGCGCGGATCCGTGATTTCAAACCTTTTGATGTAAAACGTTCTGCAGGAGTAGGGCTTCGGTTCTTTCTCCCCATGTTTGGAATGCTTGGATTTGATTATGGCTGGAGGTTTGACGATGTACCTTTCAAACCCACTATGCAGAAATCCCAATTCCACTTTACTATTGGAGCAAATCTTGGAGAGTTATAATTGTCCCTGACGTTTTTCTTTCCTTTTCTATTCCAAAAGTATATTTATCTTCGTCAATTAGATACGTATTGCTTATAAATGGCACAATATATGTATCAATAACGAGTTATAATCAAAAAACCATACTATGAAAAAGCTATTTTTCGCACTGAGCCTGGCTATTGCATCAACAGGAAGCCTGTTCGCACAAAAAGTTGCCTATGTTGACCTGGACTACATCCTGAACAATGTACCGGAATACAAAAGTGCACAGGAACAATTAGACCAAATATCCGTCCAGTGGCAAAAAGAAATTGAAACCAGGTTGACCGAAGTGGATCGCCTTTACAAAGCTTTTCAGGCTGAAGAGATCCTGCTTACCCAGGACATGAAAAAGAAGAGAGAAGATGAGATCATTACCAAAGAAAAAGAAGCAAAGGAGCTTCAGAAGCAGCATTTCGGTGTGGACGGTGACCTTTTCAAGAAAAGACAAGAGCTTGTAAAGCCTGTACAGGATAAGGTTTACAATGCCATTAAAGAACTTTCCGAGAAACAGCTGATCGCTATCCTGTTCAACAAATCCGCGGAACTGAATATTTTATTTGCCAACCCCAAATACGACAAAAGTGACGAAGTGCTGGAAGCTATGGGCTTTAAGCCGAGCGGATCAAAGAAATAAAGGTATTTCTCTTCGCTGTCACCGCTGTATATAGAAGGATTTTTTTACCTTTAGCGCTAAATTAAGCCGAAAAAAATGCTCTTGGAAGAGTGCTTTTATACTTCGGAAAAAACCTTAACCTTTTAACCATTTAATGTATTATGAAATCAATTTTCAAGTCACTTGCTGTTATCGGATTTCTGACAGTTTCATCTGTATCGTTCGCACAAAAAACTGCTTTTATTAATCTGGACTCGCTTCTCTCAGTTATGCCAGAAATGGCAGAAGCCAAAAAATCGGCTGCTGAACATTACAAACAACTGGAAAGCACGCTCTCCACTATGCAAAAGGAGCTCAATGATAAGCTTGCTGAATTTCAGGCAAACGAATCAAAATATACAGATCTTATTAAGCAAACAAAGCAAAAAGAACTGCAGGACCTGAATCAACGCATACAGGATTTTCAGACCCAGGCTCAAATTGATTTCCAAAAAAAGAATGAAGACCTGACCAGACCCATCAATGCAAGAGCGAAAAAAGCTATTGAAAAAATAGCAAAGACAAAAGGGTATAAAATGGTGATGGATTCAAGCGGAGGCCTGGTGTTATATTCTGAACCTGCAGATGACATTTATGCTGCAGTAAAAACTGAGCTTGGCATTAAATAATTTTGTTCCGTAAGTTACGGAGTCCGTACTTTGTCAAACCTAAAAAGGATACATGCTATATTCTGATTATCACAGAAATATATATTTTGCTATAGCTGTATCCTTTTTTATCTTCTCCTCTTCCCTTCTCTCATTTTCTCAGGTATCTGAACCCGATGCTGTCTTTGTATTAAGAGGAAACACCCGGTTGCAGTCCGGGAAAGCAGCTGAGCGTGTTGATCTTGAACTTAAGAAAAATGGTCAAACTGTAAAAAAAACTATTTCGGGTAAAAACGGAAAGTATTACCTTGAAATGGATATTAGCATTCTCGATAAAAACAGCGATTATGTATTATACATCACTCAAGTAGGTACAGTTTCTAAATCCATTAGCATAAATACGTACATTTCACCCGACGAGTACATTGCAAATACTTTTCCCCGTTACATCTTTGACCTTGAGATAAAAATGATCGAAAAAACAGGCAATGATATAGTTTTGGAAGGTCCGTCGGGAAGAATTAACTGGGATGATTCGCAAGACTCTTTTATCTTTGATCAGTCGTATGCGAAAATCATTCGTAAAACTGAGGACAATCCGGATAAATATCTTGCCGATAAGAATAAAAAACAGGAATCAGAAGCAGCAAGAAAAAAAGCCGAAGAAGAAGCCCGCTTAAAAGCAGAGGCGGAAGCAAAACTTCTGGCCGAGCAAAAATCCAAGGAAGATGCCGATAGAATTCTTAAAAAAAACCTGGAGGCGATGAAACAGGATCAAAAGAAAAAACGTGTGCAGGACAGCCTGGATAGCCTGGCTCTTGCAACCGCCGCCAAAGCCACCATCCAGATAAAAAAATCTGCAAAACAAATTTCTCCTGAAGATGTGGATGAGAATGCTTTTGACGGTACTGGCACGTATTCTATTAACATAGCTAAGCGATCCTGGAAAGCAGCACAGGAAAAAATAAATAAGGAAAAGGCAGCAAATTTATCTGCAAAATATGAAACCAATAATACCCTCACCAGCTTATTGAATATGATTGACGAGGATGAGAAAAATCAAAAACTAAAAACCAAGAGCAATACGCAGTGAAAATAACTACCCTTTTAAAACCTTATTCATGCAAGGCTTGGCTCATTGCCAGCTTCCTTTCATTGTCTCTAAGCTGCCTTGTCTCCGCTCAAACTCTGAATCTGAATCAATTTGGAATAGAGGAAGGCTTGCCCCAATCAAGCATTTACACCATGCTTCAGGATATGAACGGCAATATCTGGATCGGTACAATGAGCGGCGTTAGTAAGTACAATGGATTAAAATTCGAAAACTTCAATAAAAAAGACGGCCTTGCTGAAAACAGGGTTACTTCCTCCTGCCTGGGTAAAAACGGAGAGATATGGTTTGGACACTGGTCCGGTGGAATTTCAAAATACGACGTTACAAAAAAGCAATTTGAAGAGATTTTCCCCGGTAAAATTAAAATCAAAAAATCAATAAACTGTATCTTTCAGGATAAGCAGGGAACCGTCTGGTTCGGTACGGATGGAGAGGGATTAATCAAATACCAGAATGGAAATTTTAGCCAGCAAACTTCCAAAGACGGCCTTGCCAGCAATGTGGTAAATTCCTTCCTGGAAGATAAAGATGGATCTGTATGGATAGGAACAGACAATGGAATTACAATCAGCAAAAACAAGCTTTCGGCCTACGGGGAAACACTTCCAAGTAACTCGATTCGCTCACTTCTATTGGATAGCAAGGGCAATATATGGATTGGGACAATGGATAAAGGCGTGATTCGTATTGATCCTAACAAACAAAAGCAAATTTACAATACATCCAATGGACTCGCCCATGAATTTGTAAGAGTCCTTTTTGAAGATGCAGGCGGGAATATATTTCTGGGCACCTATGGCGGAGGTGTTTCCAAATACCTGCCCCAATTGGAAGTAAACAAATACACAGGCCCAGTTTTTCAAACAATATCTTCTAAACAAGGTCTTAGCAATGATCGTGTGCTTTCAATCCTGCAGGACCGGGAAAAAAACATATGGATAGGTACTTATTTAAATTTGAACCAATACTTTGACGAGCAATTTGAAATTTATGGAAACAACGAAGGATTGACAAACAGTTTAATCTGGTCGGTAATTCAGGATAAAAAAGGAAATCTTTGGGTGGGTACTGAGGGAGGTTTGGTACAATGTATACCGAATACTGGTACAACCGAACCTGGGAATAAAGACCAGCAACTAAAATATACATTTCGCAAGCTTACGGGTAAAGAAGGGGAAATTCTAAACACCAGCGCCTTGTATGAAGATATAAAAGGCAATATCTGGTATACCGATTTCGGCAGAGGACTTTCCAGGATAAATCCGGCTACAAAAAAAATAGACAACTACACAGTAGACAAAAGCGGATTACCGGTAAATGAAATTTACTGTATTCGGGGAGATAAAGAAGGAAATGTGTGGGTAGGAACAAACAAAGGAGGACTCCTGAAATTCGATCTCAATTCCGAAAAATTCACACAGCTTACAACGCAGGATGGGATTGGCAGCGAGCAGATATACAGCATATACCGCGACAGTAAAGACCGCATGTGGTTGGGAACATTATCTGGCGCACTTACCATGTATGATGGAAGTAATTTCAGGACTTTCTCGGATAAAGAGGGATATCACAGTAAATTCACGCTTTGCATCACGGAAGATAACGACGGCAATCTCTGGTTCGGAACATATGATTTGGGAATTTATAAATACGACGGAGCTACTTTTAAAAACTACACCACGAAAAACGGTTTAAGCTCTAATACGCCTTATCTTCTTACCTGTGATGACAAAAATAATTTGTGGATTGGAACCGGGCTTGGAGTTGACCGGTTTAACCCGAAAGAAGAAATATTCAAGCATTATGAAAAGGAAGATGGATTCCTGGGGGTTGAAATAAATCCAAACGCAGTCTGCAAAGACCAAGATGGATCCCTGTGGTTTGGATCCATTATCGGATTGGTAAGATACAACTCGAAAGCAGAAAAGACCAATCAGGTAGAAGCCATAACAACCATCAGGAACCCCAGGTTGTTCTTCCAGGAAACAGAAATCCCTGCCGACCATACTTTCTCCTGGAACCAAAACCATTTTACATTTGATTTTATCGGAACAAGCCTGACAAACCCGAAACGGGTAAAATACCGGTACATGCTCGAAGGGCTGGATAAAGAAGAATCCCCCATTGTAAAACTGAATTCCATTACTTATCCCGATCTGGATCCGGGAGAATATACCTTCAAAGTCCGTTCCTGCAATAATGACGGAGTTTGGAACAAAGAGCCTGTGGCATTTCATTTCGTTATCACTCCCCCATTCTGGCAGACAAAATGGTTTTGGATAATCGTGGTGATAACAGGGCTTGCAGTCATTCTTGCATTTGTAAAATGGAGGGAGAAAAAGCTGAAAAAGGAAAATGCGATTCTGGAACAGAAAGTTACCGAGCGTACGGAAATCATCAGCAAACAAAATGTAGAACTGGAAAAAAAGAATGAAAAAATTATCGACAGTATTGATTATGCTAAACGCATTCAGGAAGCTGTTTTTGTTTCGGCACAGGAACTGCGTTCTTATCCTTTTGAATCATTTCTTTTATTCAAACCAAAAGATATTGTAAGCGGTGATTTTTACTGGAGTTTCAAAAAAGACAACGATGATTTTTTTATTGCAGCCGCGGATTGCACAGGGCACGGGGTGCCTGGCGCATTCATGTCGCTTATAGGTTACAATATGCTTAATTATGCTATTAAGGACCTGGGACTTGAAAAGCCATCCGCGGTACTTGGCATGCTTCGAAATCTTGTTCGCGATACGCTGAAAGGAAGCTCAAACAGTGAGAAAGCCATGAAGGATGGAATGGCAATTGCATTCTGCCATGTGAATATGAAAAAAATGAAACTTTATTTCTCAGGTTCCTATAATCCTTTGTATTGTATTCAAAACGGAGAGTTAAAAGAATACAAAGCTGACCGGATTCCAATCGGACACACAAACGAAAGCGAACAGGAACAGGGAAATTTTACAGACCATTCCATAGAAATAAAAAAAGGAGATGTAATCTATCTGTTCTCTGACGGTTATGCAGATCAAACGGGAGGCCCGCATAAGAAAAAATTCTTTTATGCACCACTCAAAGAATTGTTGCATAGTGTTCACGGCCTTCCGATGGAAGAACAGAGAAAAAAGCTTAACGAAACTATCGTGGAATGGATGGACGGGCGGGAGCAATTGGACGATATTACCGTGATTGGCATCCGATTTTAGGTCCTAATTAATTTTCAGATCGTTTCACATATCTTGTAATTAAGGATATGTCATTAAATACTATCCATTGAAACCAAAACCTATTGGAATTTTCGATTCCGGCATTGGCGGGCTCACAGTGCTTAAAAAAATTGTAGAAAAATTACCTCAGTACGATTATATCTACCTAGGAGATAATGCCCGGGCTCCTTACGGGACCCGTTCATTTGAAACCGTTTATCAGTATACGCTGGAATGCGTTCAAAAACTTTTCCAGATGAACTGTGAGTTGGTAATCCTTGCCTGCAATACTGCCTCTGCAAAGGCCTTACGTAATATCCAGCAACTGGACTTAAATAGAATAGCTCCGGGAAAAAGAGTATTGGGTGTAATACGGCCTACCTCGGAAATTGTGGGAAAATATACCCGCACAAAACACGTGGGCATATTAGGTACAACCGGAACTGTACTTTCTGATTCGTACAAAATAGAGATCAAAAAAATCTATCCGGAAATTAAAGTTTTTCAGGAGGCCTGTTCTATTTGGGTACCCATGGTGGAATACGATGAAATTAATTCACCGGCATCAGACTATTTTATAAAAAAACACATCGATGCTCTCTTTGCCAAAACTGAAACATCTCCTTCCGGCGAAGTTTCATCTGCTGCTAAAATTGATACGGTCGTGCTTGGCTGTACACACTACCCTCTTCTATTGGATAAAATAAAAAAATTTGTACCTGAAAATGTAAACATACTTGTACAGGGAGAAATTGTAGCCGATAGTTTAGCAGATTATCTGAAACGCCATCCCGAAATAGAAAGCAATTGTTCGAAGGGCAATACACTTGAATTTTATACCACCGACTCCACCGAGAATTTCAACAAGCTGGCCGGACCTTTTTGGGAAGCGAGTATCCAATCTAAATATTTGTCCTTGTAATATTAGATTTAGAAATTTTCGGACACCTCAAACACTATTTGTAAAGTGATTTACGGCTTATTTACAATGGTCTGATAGAGCTCTTCCCAGAAAATAATTGCTTTTATATTATACATAGGAGAGTTAAATTTACTTCCGATATGATCATTATTGAGGATCATGATCCGGTAACCAACATCCAATCCCGCACCAAACCATTTCGTTATCTTATATTGCCCGGAAACTGCCGGCTCGTAAAGCAAAACAACGTGCTTACTTTCAACTACCTTTTTACCGTCAAGATCGTATTTATAGCGCGAGTCCCCCACTCCAAGCTGAATGGGAATGCAAAACTGCCATTTACCCGATTTATAATAAACATAATCAATAAATAAATTAATATACCTGAATTGCAAAGCAGGATGCAACGTATGCCCACCCGACAAATCGACCAGGTATTTATCCAGATAGAACGGTGTATTATCCCTCTCACTATCGTATTTTGAAAGCTTCAGCCAGCTGATTCCGATTCCTGTTCGGATGCGATTATCAAAATCCAGTCCTACACGGGCGGTATAAATGGGCGAACGAAACCCGTTGATGAATGTATTTTTAGTGGCAAGCCCTCCTATAAGACGCGGTTTTTTTTCCAAAGAAGCCCGTATGGAATCAACGATCTGTGAGCGGCTTTGTGTGCAGAAAAAACAAAAAAGAATAAAAAAAAAGAATGCCGAAGAAAATCCCTTTCGGAAACTTCGGCATTCAAAAATCATTGCAGAATACTTAATGATATCCTTCCCCGTTATCCTTTTCTCCCTGGGCAAGCGGGACAGTTTGAGGTATAAAGTCCTCCCTTGCTCCGGGCTTACTGTAATCATAGGCCCAACGGTGAACTACCGGAAGCTTAGCTCCCCAGTTACCGTGATGGTGGCCTACTTCAGTAGTCCATTCAAGTGTATTGGAATCCCACGGGTTCTTCGGAGCTTTGTCTCCTCTGAAAATACTGTAAAAGAAGTTAAAAAAGAAAATGAACTGGGCCGCCGCACCCAGAATGGCAAACCATGTACTCATCTCTTCAATGCTGACAAGGTTTTCAAAAATCGGAAAGGATGAATTGGTATAATACCTGCGCGGAACACCAGCTAATCCAAGAAAATGCTGAGGGAAAAATACACCGTATGCGGAAATAAAAGTAAGCCAAAAATGCGCATATCCCATTTTCTTATTCATCATTCGCAGGTACATTTTAGGAAACCAGTGATACACCCCTCCGCACATAGCCAGAATAGCCGAAAGGCCCATCACAATATGAAAGTGAGCTACCACAAAATAATTATCATGCAGGTTAATGTCAAGCGCTGCATCCGCCAGTATTATTCCGGTTACTCCTCCCGTTACAAACGTTGAAACAGCTCCGATACAGAAAAGCATACCTGGTGTAAACCGTATAGTTCCCTTCCAGAGTGTAGTGATGTAGTTAAATGCTTTTACTGCCGAAGGTATTGCGATAAGAACCGTAGTGAATACAAACACCGATCCCAGGAAAGGATTCATGCCCGTAATAAACATGTGGTGACCCCAAACAATGAATGAAAGTAATGCGATTACAAGAATACTTCCTACCATGGCTTTATAGCCAAAAATAGGTTTACGTGAATTCACTGAAATAACTTCCGACATAATACCCAATGCAGGAAGAATAATGATATATACCTCCGGGTGTCCAAGGAACCAGAACAAGTGCTGGAAAAGGATAGGACTGCCGCCTATATGCTCCAGAGGCTGCCCATTGATATAAATATCCGAGAGGTAAAAACTTGTTCCGATTGTTCTGTCAAAAATAAGGAGCAGCACCGCCGAAAGCAGTACAGGAAATGAAAGTACACCCAGTATGGCAGTGACAAGAAGCGCCCATATGGTAAGAGGAAGACGCAGCATTGTCATTCCCACAGCTCTGAGGTTAAGCACTGTAATGATGTAATTTAAACCGGCCAAAAGAGCGGATACAATGAACAAGCTCATACTGACAAGCCACAGGGTCATCCCCAATCCGGAACCAGGCATTGCTTCAGGAAGCGCACTTAATGGCGGATAAATAGTCCAACCGGGTGACGCAGGACCTGTAGGTATATACATGGAGACAAGCATAATAATCGCCCCCACTAGAAAAAACCAATAAGAAAGCATATTCATGAACGGAGAAGCCATGTCACGTGCACCGACCTGGTAAGGAATCAATAAATTGGCAAACGTGCCACTTAACCCGCCGGTAAGAACAAAAAAGACGAGAATAGTACCGTGTATGGTAACAAGTCCTAGATAGATCTCAGGAGTCATTATTCCTCCGGGAGCCCATTTATCACCCAGTATCCAATTTGTGATGGCAAAACCTTCTTCCGGCCACGCGAGCTGCAGGCGGAATAAAGTTGACATGGTCATAGCCGCGAAAGCCATAACTATTGCCGTGACAAGAAACTGCCTTGCGATCATCTTATGATCCATGCTGAAAAGATACTTCGAAACAAAACTTTCCTCGTGATGATGATGATCACCTGCTGCGTGCTGGTCGTGTGCGTGGGAGTGGTCGTGTGATGACATAATACTATATTCGGATTATTAGACTAAAATTTATTGCTTTTTATCTGCAAGCAAATTACCGTCGCTTACAATATTCGTGTTAGCAGTTGCGCTTGCTCCAACTGTTTTCTGTTTGCTGAACCATTCGTTAAATTGTTCCTGTTCATCTACAATAATATTCATTTGCATATTATAGTGACTGCTTCCGCAAATTTTATTGCAAAGAAGCAGGTAATTAAATTCTACAGGAGCTTCTCCTTTTTCAGCCATAATAACATTTACTTCTTCCATATTTTTAATAACATGCGGATTTTTTCTCATTTCCTCGGTAGTAATTATCGGCACATAATGAAAAGAGGTTGTCATCCCCGGAACACAATTCATTTGTGCACGGAAATGAGGCATGTATGCGCTGTGTATTACATCCCGCGAAGCAAGTTTAAAATCTATCTGTTTGCCCTTGGGAATATGGAATTCATTACGTACAACAATGTCATCGTTTCCATTCGGATCAGCAGGGTCTAGTCCCATAGGATTAGTATCCGAAATAAGGTTAAAATACCTTCTTCCCAGCACGTTATCCTTTCCTGCATACCTGGCTGTCCAGTCAAATTGCTTTGCATACAACTCAATTACAATTGATTCGCCTGTGGGAGGAGTTGTAATATTATTCCATGTCTTAATTCCAAGAAATATGATTATAGCAAGCGCAACTCCCGGAACAACGGTCCAGATAAGCTCCAGCTTATGACTTTCCGGAAAAAAAGTAGCTGTCTTATTATGTGACCCTTTATAATATTTAAATGTAAAGTAAAACAAACAGGCGTTTGTAACAAAAAACACAAAGCCTATGATGATCATGTTAAAATTAAAAAGCCAGTCAATATGTGTTCCATGCTCAGATGCTGAAACAGGAAGAAGCCTGTCTTTATACTCGAAAAACAACCAGGTACAAAAAACAAAAAAAACAAAAGCAAACACCATCATAAACTGTGCATTCATCCGGTTGTCGCTTTCAGTCACTTCCCATTGCGGTTTCCCTCCGCGTAACTCGGAAGAAAGTTCATAGATACGTACCAAACGGGTTACCGCCATTACAGTAAGAATTATAACCGCCCAAATAAGTAAAGTAATCATATAATAGTCGCTTTATTTAATATACATTTAACGTCCTAACAAAATTAAACCTGGTGATGTTTGCTTTCTTCCAGGAACGGATGCTTCTGAACCACCAACGGCGCTTTTGCAAGCTGGTTAAGAACAACAAAAATAAATAAGCCGGCAAATCCCAAAAACATTCCTATTTCAAGCGGGCCTATTCCCCATCCTGCTCCTACAGTACCAGGCATGACAACTATGAAAACATCCAGCCAATGGGTAGCTATGAGAATGCATCCTATAATTTTCAAAAACTGTGCATTTCGTTTTGCATCTCTTGACATCAGCATTATCAGCGGTAAAGCAAGATTAATAAAGAACATAATCCAGAATAAAGGACGGTAGCCAAATGATCCGAGCCTGTCCTGAAAATAAGTCACTTCCTCCGGAATGTTAGCATACCAAATAAGCATGAACTGACAGAAAAAAGTATACGACCATAAGATACTGAGGGCAAACACCCATTTACCCAAATCGTGAAAATGATTTTCATTCATTTCTGTCAAATGGCCTTTACCTTTCAAGTGAAGTGAAAACATCATGATCGTAATCATGGTGGTACACCAAAAACCTGCAAATATGTACCATCCGAACATGGTACTGAACCAATGTGAATCGATGGACATGATAACATCCCACACAAGAACAGGGGATGTAAAACCAAAAACAACCAGGAACCATGCAGAAGTTGTAATGCTTTTCCTATACAGATTAAAATCCCCGGTTAAATCCTCCTCCAGCGAATTCTTTCTCAACGTACGCTGGGCAAGAAAATACAATCCAAAGAAAACAACTATTCTTCCCCAGAAAAATACAGGATTAAAGTAAGGAGCTTTATGTGCAATCAATTCATCGTAATGCGGATTAATAGTTTTACCGTCTTCCAAAAACTGCTGTGTCACACTCTTATCCATCCAGTGATACAAATGATGCAATCCTAAAGATCCGGCCAAAAGAAAAAGAATAAGCATCAGTGCACCAACAGGAAGATAGCCGCTGATTGCCTCATACACCCTTTTATAAATAATTGCATAAGATGCCTCAGAGGCATATTTTTTTGCCAGATAAAAAGTGGCTCCCAGTCCAATGGACAGGAAAAAGAAAATATTTACAAGCAAATTTGCCCATACCCGCTGAATGGGTATTCCTCTTACAAATGCATAAACAAAGGCCAGCAAGCCGATACCCATCATTATGAAGAGTGTTCTTTTTGTTTTATCGGAGATTGTATAGGTTAAACTCATACTATCTAGTGCGTTTTAGCTGTTGTATCGTTTTTTGTTACCTGAACCGAAGCAGAAGGCGTCTTTTTAGTAGAATCAGCAGAAACCGGAGCGGGTGCAGCTCCTCCCGGATTCTGAAGTGTCTGAACATAACGGATAATTTTCCAACGTTCCTCTACAGTGAGCTGAGATGCATGCGAACCCATCATACCCTTTCCATACTGAATCGTATGATACATTTTTCCCTCCGGAAGATTTTTTAGTTGTGGCGAGCTGTATGCAGGAGGAGGAGGAAAATTGCCAACGCTCACTACGGAGCCATCGCCTTCCCCGCTTGCACCGTGACAATGCACACAAAATTTTTCAAATTTTTCTTTTCCCTGAGCTATAATTTCCGGGGATGCCGGAAAAGGATTTTTCAGATTTTGCCCGGCAAGTTCATAACCCAGACTATCGTTTTTATAGGGATAGGGTGCTTTTAATGATGAAAAATCAGAGTTTGCCATCCACCCCTGGGAAATAGTTCCCGCAACCGGCTGACGGTTCGTGAGACTGTCGGCAAAATTGGGATTTTCTGAATTTGTTTCATACGAAGAAGAACGATACATATCAGGCATGTATTCCCATCCCGGACTGTTGGGAACATTATTACAAGAAGAAAGTACCACGTACAGTGTACAGAGTACAAAGCCCGATGCGTTTAAACTCAAACTTCTTTTTGATATTTTTTTTATGTTGCTTTTCATAATACTTAATACTTGCTTCTTGGTATTTGTATTAAACTATTTTTATTTCACTTGCACCCGTTTCTTTCAGCAAGCGTGAAACCTTATCTGTATCATTTGTTTCAATCCACACCAAAAATTTATCATCCGTGGTCCTGGGATCGGGGTTTTTAGGGGTAACGCCCGGAAGTATCCAGCTTCTGAACAGAAGGGTCCAAAACATTAAATGGGCAGAACAAAATACTGTAAATTCAAAAATCGGGGGAATGAATGCCGGAATATTGTGATACAAGGTACGATTTGGCTTACCTCCCACATCCATGGGCCAGTCGCTTATCATAAAGTACCAGATGGCGAGGCATGCCAGACTGCATGCTGTTGTTCCGTAAATAAAAGAACAAATAGCAAGGCGTGTACGCGGTACATGCAGTGCCTCCGGCAAACCGTGCACTGGAAAAGGGGTAAAAACCTCTTTTACATGAATACCTGCAGCATGAATTTTTTTTGCAGCACTTACCAGCACCTGATCGTCATCGTAAATAGCATGTATGGCTTTTGTACTCATATATAATTTTAGTGATGGTGATTGTCTGGTTTATTTTTATACATTTTACTGGAACTCTTCATAATTGTTTTTAATTCGCTCTGAGCAATAACAGGGAACACACGGGCAAATGTTAAGAATGCCGTAAAAAAGAACCCAATTGTTCCCACAAAAATCCCTACTTCAATCCAAGTGGGTGTATACATGGTCCAGCTTGACGGAAGGTAATCCCTGTGCAGAGAAGTAACAATGATTACAAAACGCTCGAACCACATTCCGGTATTTACAACCAGTGATAAAATGAATGTGGCCATCAGGTTAGTACGTATTTTTTTAAACCAGAAAAGCTGCGGAGAAACTACGTTACAGGTCATCATGCTCCAGTATGCCCACCAATAAGGGCCTGAAAAGCGATTGATAAATGCATATGATTCGTATTCCACTCCCGAATACCAGGAAATGAAAAGCTCTGTCAGATATGCGATTCCAACCAGTGATCCGGTAAGCATAATGATGATGTTCATGTACTCCACGTGCTTCACCGTAACGTAATTTTCGAGTCCCAGCACTTTACGCATGATCAGAACAAGGGTCAATACCATGGCAAATCCGGAAAAGATCGCTCCTGCAACAAAGTAAGGCGGGAAAATAGTTGTATGCCAGCCCGGAACTATGGAAGTTGCAAAGTCCATACTAACAATCGAGTGAACCGAGAACACAAGCGGGGTAGATAACCCGGCGAGTACAAGTGAAACTTCTTCGAAACGAACCCAGTCTTTTACCCTTCCGCTCCATCCGAAGCTGAGAACACGGTAGATCATTTCATTCATCTTGTCTCCTGCCACTTTTGCACGGTCACGGATCATGGCAAAGTCAGGAATCAAACCTAAGTACCAAAATATAACCGATACGGTAAAATAGGTAGAGATCGCAAACACGTCCCAAAGGAGCGGCGAATTAAAATTCACCCAAAGAGAACCAAATTGATTGGGAATAGGCATTACCCAATAAGCCAGCCAAACACGTCCCATATGAAACACAGGAAACAATGCTGCGCACACAACGGCAAAAATGGTCATTGCCTCTGCAGAACGGTTAATTCCCATTCTCCATTTCTGACGGAATAAAAGCAGTACTGCTGAAATCAACGTTCCGGCATGGCCAATACCGATCCACCAAACGAAGTTTGTAATGTCCCAGGCCCATCCAACTGTTTTGTTAGCACCCCATGCACCAATTCCGGTACCGACTGTATACGCCAGGCAACCGAATCCCCAAAGCATGGCAAGTACTGCAATTGTAAAGCAAGCCCACCATAATTTATTTGCCTTGCTTTCAATCGGGCGCGCTACATCTTCCGTAATCTGATGGTACGAAATTTTATCGCCTAAGATGAGCGGTTCACGTATAGATGCTTCTTTGAACATATCCTGAGTTTAAAGTTTTAAAAAATCTAAAATCCAGTTTTTTATTCGACAATAAGTTTTTGTTCCGTCATTATGCTTCGTGTTCAGTTTCAGCAGCTACATTTCTCACCTTTGTAAGGTAGAAAACGTTTGGCTGTACCCCTACTTCTTCCAGGAGCAAATACCTTCTTTCATCCTCAAAATGCCTGCTGATCTGTGTTTCCTTGTTATTAAGATCTCCGAACGTGATCGCATTGGTCGGACATGATTGCTGACAGGCTGTTTGTATTTCACCGTCCATCAGTTTACGCTCCAGCTTCTTCGCAGTAAGCTTTCCTTCCTGGATACGCTGAACGCACATTGTACATTTTTCCATAACACCGCGCGAACGAACCACAACATCCGGATTCAGTACCATTCTGCCCAGTTCATTTGCCCATGTTGCCGGATTTACATCGGCAAACTTTGTGTTACTGTCATACTGAAACCAATTGAACCGCCTTACTTTGTAAGGGCAGTTGTTCGCACAATACCTTGTTCCGATGCAACGGTTGTAAATCATCTGATTCAATCCTTCCGTACTGTGTGTTGTTGCAAGCACAGGACAAACCGTTTCGCAAGGTGCATGATTGCAATGCTGGCACATGATAGGCTGGAAAACAACGCGCGGATTTTCAGCGGCTGCTTCCATTTCCCGGTAGGATTCTATTATACCCTTTTCTTCCTTTTCTCCTTTTTTAAGGGTCATGTCGGAAGAATAATACCTGTCAATACGTATCCAATGCATTTCCCGTGTTTTGCGGACTTCTTCTTTCCCTACAACGGGCACATTATTCTCTGCGGAGCAGCTTATAACGCATGAACCGCATCCTATGCATGAATTTAAATCCAGCGAAAGCCCCCAGCGGAAACCCGGTTTTTCGTGCGCATCCCACAGATTTGCTTCCGATGCAGCACCTTCGTGGTAATTTCCTTTCTCATCGTGAACACCTACAACAACTTCCGGATTCCATTCTTCTTTCGGCTTACTGGCATATATCTCAATACTGGTTTCCTGTACAATCGCTTCTCTCCCCATCATGGTATGGTGAGTCTGAGTACATGCAAATTCATGCTTTGCACCTGTGGCCGCACTCATTTGCACACCGGAAACAGAACCCTGCATAAACCCGTCACGCCATTGAACAAACTGATATGCATTCTTTCCAACATCGTTCGCCACTTTTCCTGCACTTGTTCTTCCGTATCCGTAGGCTAAACCAATCGTTCCAAGCGCTTGTCCGGGCTGAGGGTAAACAGGAACACCGGAAAGTTGTATTCCACCCGCGGTAAGATCAACCACATCGCCTTCGTAATTTCCTCTTTCAAGAAGCGAATATTTGCCTTTCATGTCCGTTGGATTCATGGTAATATAGTTATCCCACGTACATTTTGAAATAGGATCCGGAAGTTCCTGCAACCATGGGTTGTTAGATTGATTTCCAATTCCCATTCCGGTTTTTTCGTATAAAACAAGTTCTATATCTCCGCCTTTATTTTTGGCGATCATGGATGCACACTCCCCCAAAGACAGGGTGCGTACTGTTGCTTTCTCTTCTGCTGTTTCAGTTGCTGTAACTGCCGCAGATGCCTCGTTGTTTTTAGGAGTTTCTTTTTTAGATTTGCCCTCCGCCTCGACTACAGGCACAGGAACTATTTCCGCAACACCGTTATGCAGGCTTTTATTCCAGTGATCCGTAAAACCTAAGGCTGCAGGAAAAAGCAGCTTCTCCCAGGTTGCCTGGATAAATGAATGATAGTCTGAATTATTGCCACTCCATTTTAACAAGGTCTCCTGAGCCGAACGTGTATTGTATATAGGAGCAATGGTAGGCTGTGTGAGTGAAAATTGATTTTTCTTTGGTTCCGCATCATTCCAGGATTCCAGGTAATTATGGTCCGGACAAACGTAATCGCAAATAGCTGCCGTTTCATCCATAGTTCCTGAAAAGGAGATTTTCAGCTTAACTTTACCCATTGCATTTGCAAAACCGGGAGCGGTATAAGCGGGATTGCTGTTATACACGATAAGTGCATCCACCCTGCCGTTCTTCATATCCTCTATGAGATTGGCAAATTGCGCATCATTTCCCTGGTGAAGGTTGGAATGATTTTCAATATCTATTGTTGAGCCATAATTGCCCAACATTTTATTGATGGCAGCAACCACTGTTTGAATCGCAGGATCATTCACCCCGGAAATAACAAGCGATTTTCCTTTATTGGCCAAAAGCCATTTTGCACATTCAGCAATTTCTTTATCCGCTACTTTTCCGGAAACACTCAGTGCAGCTTCTCCGGATCCGGACGCTATGGCGTTGTAAAGATTCAATACGGCAGTTCCGATCTGCGAAGGTTTAAGAGGAACACGCAAATCAGCATTGCTTCCTGTCAATGAAAGCGTTGTTTCAAACTGAACATGCTTGGATAAAGTCTTCTTGCCGTTGTCCAGCTTTCTGCCCTGGGCATATTGCCACGCATGTTCGGTGGGCGAAAGCCAATTAGCTAAAAAGTCAGCTGCAAAGCTTACAATTACATTTGCTTTGTCAAAATTATAAGATGGAATGGCAGAAACCGCCATCACATTTTTATTTCCTTCAGCAATGGCATTGTAAGAAACCGCATCGTATACCACATGCTTAGTGGAAGGATATTTCGCTTTAAAATTTGCCAAGACGCTTTTTGTGGAAGGACTGATAATGGTAGAAGAAAGAATCCGGATATTGCCGGACAATTTTGAACCGATCTCGCTATCAATCTTCTCCCAGGAAACTTCGCTATTCCTGGCAACAGGCCCTTTCAGTCTTTCAGAATCATACAGAGAAAGTACAGATGCCTGAACACGTGCGCTGGTACCACCGTGAGATATTTTGGAAAGTTTATTGCCTTCGATCTTGATAGGACGGCCTTCGCGTGTTTTTACAAGTATAGGGCAGTAATCATGTCCGTCAAAATAAGTGGAGGCATACCAATTTGCGATACCCGGAGTGATCTCTTCAGGCTTAATAACATAAGGAATGGTTTTGGCAACAGGTCTTTCACAAGCAGCCAGTGTAGCGGCCCCCACTGAAAAACCCATTATTTTCAAAAAATCTCTGCGCGAAAAACCGGTGTCAGATTTTTCTTCTGCCTGAAGGGACTTTCTTCCCAAAACAGAGGTAGGAACAACTTCGGCAAACTCATTGTTCTTAGAGTCAAGAAACTCGGGGGTTTCTTTGAGTTCATCCAGCGATTGCCAATACTTTTTCATAAGCAGGATACCTTATTATATTAAGATTAATAATGACATTTGATACAATCCAGTCCTCCCATTGTTTCAACCGTGATCGGGTGGCCTTTATATTTTTCCTTGAGCTTGGCATGCAATTCCTCGTAATAAGGATTGGTTGACATACCCGGCACTTCTGTCTTACGATGGCAATCAACACACCATCCCATAGTAAGAGGAGAAACCTGTTTTGCTTCATCCAACGTTGCCATATCGCCGTGACAATTTTTACAATCCTGTTTTCCCACTACCACGTGCTGAGAATGGTTGAAATATGCAAAGTCAGGAAGGGAATGAACACGCACCCATTTAAGAGGACGCTGAGGCTTGCTGTACTGGCCTTTTTCGGGATCCCACCCCACCGCTTCATATATCTTAGCAATTTCCGCTTTTCCTGTTTTGGGGCCTTCTGAAATAGCTTTATGACAATTCATACAAACGTTTGCAGAAGGAACACCTGCAGTCTTTCCTTTTTCCGCTCCGGAATGACAATACACGCAATTGATCTGTAGTTTTCCGGCATGCGTCTCATGCGAATATTTTATGGGCTGTACCGGCAGATATCCCTGATCCACGGACAACGTCATAAGTCCCTCATAGGTTAGCTTTGCAAGAATTATCACTGCCACAATGCCCATAACCGCCACTATCCTTTTATTGCGCGATGCCCATTTAACCGCAGTAATAGGTTCCGCCGGAGGCAATCCTTTTTTAACATTTAAACTATCACTTAGCTGTTTTTTAACAGTGCCCAGCACCATTACAATAATCAAAAGCGCAATGGCTACGATAAGCAGAACAGTAAATTTACTAAGGCCTTTTTCCTCTTCATGCCCGGGCTTGTGTTCTACTACTTCTTTTGCTTTTTCAACCGGCGGATTTTTTATGTAGGCAATAACAGCACTGATGTCTGCATCGCTGATCACACCGTCAAACACATCCATGTTCTGCTTTCCATTATCCGCAAATACTTTGACCGAATAAGCATCTCCGGATGCGATCATTGCTTTATTATTCTTGATCCATTTATGGAGCCATTCGTCAGCAGGAGCAGGAACACGGCTTGCCACATCTTTCAGATCCGGACCAGTGAGCTTACCTTTACCAATGGTATGGCACCGGGAACAGTTTTGCTTGAAAATTTTCGCTCCATCATCAGCCCAGCCATAGGTAATAGATGCGAAAAAGAGGGTTAGAAGAAAAAAAGGCTTTAAGAAAAATTGCTTGACAGAGGGGTAAATACAATTCATAAGATAAGTTTGGTCAATAAAAAAGAGCAAAATCCTGTGACAATTGCGTGACAAATGTATAAGAAATATTTATGCGACTGTGTTTTTTTTTATTTATTTTGATGAGTTATTAACATGCCGCTTACGGGCAAGATGGATATATTTAAATGGAGTCCACTGTATCCGTATATTATAACGCTGATGGTTTTTGATTTGTACATTTGAAAATTGGAGTTAGTATATTTACATCAATGAAAAAAAATCTGATCTTATTATCACTTATAACCCTGCTCTGTCTGAAAGCGCAATCGCAAAATGATTCATTGAAACAGTTCCATACTGACAGCAATATCATCCAGGATAAACGTGTGAACGAACTTGTGCTGAAGCATATTCTGATTAACGAAGCCGGAAAAGAAAAAATGAAAGGCTATCGTGTACAGATTCATTTCGGGCCCGAAAAGTCAAAAGCATTGGAGATAAAAACAAAATTCACCACCCAATACCACGATACACCGGCTTACCTGGATTACCAGCAGCCTTATTTTAAAATAAGGGTTGGAGACTTTCGCACAAAACTGGAAGCCTATAAACTACTTCAGGATATCTCAGCCGACTTCCAGGGAGGTTTCATTGTAAACGATGATATCGAATTGCCGAAACTCCGGTGATCGGTATCTTTTTCTTTCATACATACTTCTACCATCACAGTGAAGAAGTAAAAGCACATTGCTGAAATCCTTCAAATTGTTTTTTATCCTGAAAAGTAACTAATGGATGCTCGGATCTATTGTATACACATTTATATAAGGAAGACGATCCGGGAATTTCGTTTCCGGCATGTATTTGATATACTAAATTGACATGCTTTTTAAATACTTTATAATTAATTGATAAAATAGTATTATAAGCAGCAAATTAATGCACAAAATATCCAGAAATTGCTAGTTATCTTTGGAATAAACATAATACACTCAACTCATGACAGTAAAATGGAAAGGGATATTTCCCGCAGTAACCACAAAATTCAAATCGGATGAGAGCATTGATTTTGAATTATTTTCAAAGAACATCGAAGCACAAATTGATGCCGGTGTCAACGGTATTATTCTGGGAGGAACCCTTGGCGAATCAGGGGTCTTGACAAAAAAAGAAAAATTCGAGCTGGTACATGAAGCAATCAAAACCGCTTCAGGCAGAGTTCCGGTCATATTAAATATAGCAGAACAACGCACCAGTGATGCGGTGAATTATGTTAAAGAAGCAGAAAAAGAGGGTGCGAACGGTTTTATGCTGCTTCCCCCTTTGCGCTATCCATCGGACGAACGGGAAACAATAGAATATATAGGAACAATTGCGAATGGAACTTCCCTACCTATCATGATCTATAACAACCCCGTAGATTATAAAACAGAGATCACCCTGAGGATGTTTGAAAAACTTGCCATTCATAAAAACATACAGGCTGTCAAAGAATCTACCCGTGATATTTCCAATGTTACACGCATGATAAATTTATTCGGAGACCGGTATAAGATCCTGAGCGGAGTAGATACACTTGCTATGGAAAGTATATTAATGGGAGCCCAGGGTTGGGTGGCTGGCCTGGTATGTGCATTCCCAAAAGAAACGGTTGCGATCTTTAACTTAATACAGGAGGGAAAAATTGATGAAGCTCGTAAAATCTACCAGTGGTTCTTACCTCTGCTGGAATTGGATATTCATCCAAAACTTGTTCAATACATAAAACTGGCGGAGACCCTGAATAACCTGGGTTCAGAACACGTGAGAAAACCCCGGTTAACTCTTATCGGAGAAGAACGTGAGCGAATCACAAAAATTATAACTGCCGGAATTAACAGCAGGCCCAAACTCCCTCAGTCAAAAGCAAAAACACAAGCTGCTTAGTTTTATAACATAATAACCAACACATGCAAACAGCTATTTCTAAAGAAAGTATCGATTCAAAAAATAAATCCAAAGAGAATAATTCGCCCGCGGATTTTAAACCTGCCACTCCAAGCGAAATAAATGATACTGTTTCACTTGCAGATTCTGCTTTTCAGAGTTACAAAGACACTTCTGCCGAAGTGCGTATCTCATTCCTGAAAGAGGTAATCTCCGAATTGGAAAAGGATAAAGCAACCATTGTAAATACTGCACAAGCCGAGTCCCATCTGACCTCAACCCGACTGGAAAATGAATTTAACAGAACTGTTAATCAGATAACCCTGTTTATTGCTGTTTTGAAAGAAGGGTCCTGGTTGAACGCATCCATAGACCGTAAAAAGGATGCCAACCAGAATATTGTGGTGGATATACGGAAGATCAACGTGCCCCTGGGACCTGTTGTCGTGTTTGGGGCCAGTAATTTTCCGTTGGCATTTTCAGTCGCGGGCGGTGATACTGTTTCCGCCCTGGCTTCGGGATGTCCGGTTATTGTTAAAGCGCATAATGGTCATCCTAAAACAAGCAAGCTGGTTGCCGATGCTATCCTGCGTGCTGTTGCCAAATGTCATTTACCGCAAGGAGTTTTTTCAATTGTATATGGACAGGGATCCACCGTAGGTACAGCGCTGGTCAAACACGCTTTGGTTAAAGCGGTTGGTTTTACGGGATCATTCTCAGGAGGAAAAGCATTGCTTGACGTTGCCAATGCCCGCAAGGAGCCCATTCCTGTATATGCGGAAATGGGAAGTCTTAATCCCGTTCTATTATTACCAGCGGCATTAAATGAACGCGGTGATACACTTGCAAACCAATTCGCCGGCAGCATCACCATGGGATGCGGACAGTTCTGTACAAAACCCGGGGTATTCTTTGCAATAGAAGGCGAAGGACTGGATAAATTTATTTCCGGCCTGAGAAACGCGCTGGCAAAAATAAACGCTCAGCCGATGCTCAGCGATAATATACACAAGACCTTCAAAACAAATATTGAAAATAAAATTCAAAACAAACCGGTTGTTGACTTTTATCCCTCTCCTGCAGCAACCGATGAACAGCTTATGTCCTCTTCGATAGCAACTGTATCGGCAAAGAAATTCATGGAACATGAATCTTTGCAGGACGAATTTTTCGGACCATTTGCACTCATTGTCAAATGCAAAAATGAAGGAGAATTAAAATCGGCAATTTCCATTCTCGGAGGGCAGTTAACAGCTACTCTTATAGGAAATGAGTCCGAATTAAACAAGTACAAGAACATCATCGAAACCTTAATCGGTAAAGCCGGGCGTGTGCTTTACGAAGGTGTTCCAACCGGGGTGGATGTGGGTTATTCCATGCATCACGGAGGTCCCTTCCCTTCTTCCTCCTCGGCATTATTTACTTCGGTGGGTGCTGATGCCATAAAGCGGTTTGTCCGGCCCCAATGCTTTCAGACATGGCCTGAAAGTTTACTGCCCGCCGAACTTCAAAATAAGAACCACCGGAATATTGTAAGACGCATTAACGGAATACATTCAACTGATTCAGTAATTTTGTGATGGATACCCTCAAAACACTTCAACAGCAAAATAGTCTAACGGACATGCATGTAAAGAAAGAATTTTCCTGCATCGATGCGCACACGTGCGGAAACCCCGTACGGGTTGTTGCCAGGGGAGGTCCCGTACTGAAAGGAAAAAACATGAGTGAAAAGAGGGTGGATTTCCTGGAGAATTTTGATTGGATAAGAAAAGGCCTGATGTTTGAACCACGCGGTCATGACATGATGTCCGGGAGTATTTTATACCCGCCAGCCGATGAAGAAAATGATGTTGGAATTTTATTCATTGAAACCAGCGGATGCTTGCCCATGTGCGGACACGGTACCATAGGAACTATCACGGTTGCTATTGAAGATGGGTTAATAAGACCCAAAACACCCGGAACAGTTCGTGCAGAAACTCCGGCCGGCCTGGTCATTATAACGTACAAGCAAAAAGGCAAAAAAGTTGAATCCGTAAAACTGATCAATGTTCCTTCGTATTTACATTCCGAAAACATTCGTGTGGTAAGCCCGGACCTGGGCGAGTTAAATGTGGATGTTGCATTCGGTGGAAATTTTTATGCCATTGTTGAACCGCAAAAAAACTTTTCAGGAATTGAGAACTATACTGCCTCTGATCTTATTCGCTTTAGCCCTCCTATCCGATCCGCATTGAATAAACACCATGCCTTTGTACACCCGCTTAACGATTCCATCAAGGGATTAAGTCACCTGTTATGGACAGGCAAACCACTGGCTGCCACCTCCTCAGCACGTAATGCAGTTTTTTACGGGGACAAAGCCATTGACCGCTCTCCCTGCGGCACCGGCACCTCGGCCCGCATGGCTCAGCTTTATGCAAAAGGGAAATTAAAAACAGGAGAAGTATTCATCCATGAAAGCTACATCGGAAGTATTTTCAACGGGTGTGTTGAGCGAGAAACACAGGTGGGAGATTATAAGGCAATCGTTCCAAGCATAGAAGGCTGGGCAAAAATTACCGGTTACAATACAATCATCATTGATTCCGACGATCCATACGCTTTTGGATTTCAGGTGTTATAAAATTAGTACGTCTTGAGAAGAAATATTATTGTTATAGGAGGAGGTATTATTGGATTAAACTGTGCATATTACCTGTCTGAAGAAGGCCACCATGTAACCGTTATTGACAGGCACCATCCAACCGGTAGTTTAAACTGTTCGGCCGGTAATGCAGGCATGATAGTTCCCAGTCATTTTGTTCCCCTTGCTACACCGGGCATTATAGGACAAGGCCTAAAATGGTTACTGAATCCCCGAAGCCCGTTTTACATCAGGCCTAAGCTGGACATGGACATGTTCTATTGGCTGTATAAATTCTGGAGATCAGCAAACGAGGAACATGTTACCCGATCCTCTCCGGCCATCAAAGCAATTAATACATTGGGACTGGACCTGTATAAAGAAATGCACCAGTCAAAAAAGTTTGATTTTTTTTTCAGGGAACAAGGCCTGCTATTGCTATGCAAAACCGAGAAATTCCTGGAGGAAGAAATGCATTTAACAAAAAAGGCAAATCAGTTGGGGCTTGAAACGAAAATTTTAGGCCAGGAAGGATTGCGACAACTTGAACCAGGCATTAAGATGGATGTTGCAGGCGGTGTTCTGTATCCGGGTGATGCGCACCTGTCACCCATGGCATTCATCGAGAACCTGTACGGCTATTTATCAAAAAAAGAAAATGTAGAATTCCATTCCAATACAGAAATAAAAGAAATTAAAAAAACCAATAAAGTAATCTCATCGGTTATACTACAGGATAATAAAGAACTGAAAGCCGATGAATTCATTTTAGCCGCCGGGTCATTTTCAGGAGATTTGGCAAAACAACTCAACATTAAATTACCCATATTGGGAGGTAAAGGATATAGTCTGACCATTGACCAGCAAAAAGAAAAATTGAAGACGCCATCTATTTTGTGTGAGGCGCGTGTGGCTGTTACCCCCTGGGAAAACCGAATACGGTTTGGAGGTACCATGGAGCTTGGAGGAATAGAACATCAAGTAAACCCTTTGCGCATCGAAGGCATTATCAACTCGATCAATACTTATTTTCCGAATTACGATATTTCCGTTTTCAAAAATATAACTCCCTGGTCCGGATTAAGACCGTGTCCTCCCGACGGACTCCCCTACATTGGAAGATTTAAAAAAATTCAGAATTTAATTTCTGCAACAGGCCATTCCATGATGGGCTTAAGCCTCGCCCCTGCAACCGGAAAAATAGTGAATGCACTGGTGAAAGGAGATACACCGGAGATAGACATCCGGCTTTTTGCACCGGACAGGTTTAATTAACGCAGATCTTTCCCCTGTTAACAAACCCAGTCCTGCTGTTCCGGATCGAATAAAAATATATCCCGCTGCTCAAGCTTCCTCTTTTGAAGATTAGTTTTCGCCCGGTGAAATTCGGATTGCTATACACCATGCTTCCGGACAGGTCATAAAATGTGATATTACAGGGAAAAACAACCAGCTCATTCCTCTCAATGGTCAGCTCATCTCTAAAGGGATTAGGATACACAAACACGGTATTATCTCCTTCCTCTTCTGCAATTCCTGCTGCTGAAGTTATTTTGTACAGATGCACTCCATAGGAGGAAAAGTTATCTGTAAATTTTCCTCCGGAAACAGTCAGTGTCCGGTTCTCTCCCAGCACTTCTACATTAACCCCGGAAGCTACCGTAAAAGTTGCCGCCGTGGTTCCGGGCCGCATGGCAACAGAAAAAATATAATCCGCTCCACCATAATTCTTAGTCATAATATCTATAGGTACACTGCTATTGGCTGAGCTAACGGAGGCGTACCCTGTAGTATTGGCACTGTTCAGAACAGGTGCAAGAGCAGTAACCTGGGCATTAATGGCTGTTACAGCCGATAGCATGGATGCATCCGCAAGTAATGCTGCTTCTACAAATGTAGGAGTCCAGGAATGGCAAAAATATCCGAACCCTTTCACCCCGTGGATCAGCGCCATCCATACTTCTGATTTTACATCTGCAGTAGTGGGCTTGGACGGTGAATTAGCATCTATTTTAGTGCATTCAATCCAGCACCAGACGGGTTTGTTATTGGCTGTCCAGAGCTTCAGACTGTCCACTCCCTTCGGAACATACCAAAGTTTGCCGGTGATTTTAGAATCGGAATTATTTACGGGATAAATATCGTAAGAACCTATGTCACATCCTTTCAGATAACCATTCTTATAATCAGGATACATATCCGTTTTACCGGTACAAGTGCCTCTTCCTATCCAATCCGTATAGGAAACACCCTGCCCCAGGTTCAGGTAAACTGGCCGGGAAGGATCGTTTGATTTTATTGTATTGTATTTATTAATGATGACGGAAGGATTGATGCACGGATCATATTGCTGAGTAGTTGCATTCCATTGAGCATTGTCCGGCTCATCGTCCTGGGCCCATCCATATATCAGTGTGTCGCTCAATTTTGTCAAACCGAATGCATTCTGCTCACAGATCACCCGCATACCGGCATTTTTCAGTGTGGTCAGCTGAGGCTGATCCAAAGCGTTCCACAAACCTACGTATATATTGATCCCTGCATTTTTATAAGCTGCTGCGTTGGACGGAGTCTGGAGCCATACGCCGATAGGAAAATAGCTGGAATTCGGATTCTGAAATTCTTGTGCCGGAACTAAAAGCGGGCTGGCTAACAACAATAATACAAGGTATTGTTTTTTCATTGAAATGACGATTAGGAACGATGTTAATGCGAATATATAGTTTTGAATTCAATTTAACACTATCGTCAATCGTGTTTCAGCAATGAAAAAAAAATGACGGACATACAGTCCGCCATTTTTACATATTCATGCCGTTAATATCCATCAGTCCGGTTTGTCGTGCAGGAAAGAATTATCCGGACGCAGGCTAGGGGTTTTATTCGTGGCACCGTTCGCAGGATTTTCGGTTCCCAAAGTCAGACGTGATATTTCTGAATCCGATGAGTGAGGTGTATCACTGAGTGTATAGTTCTTGCGTTTGTACGCGGGTTCATTTTCAAGCTCAGCCAAACCACCGGGAGTTTTTACCTTAAAGCTCAACTCACGCAGCTTCTGAATCTTTTCCTGCGCCTTTGCTCTTGCTTCACTATCCGAAATAGGAGGCTGAGAGCTAAGAGTAACTTCTGCAATTTTAGTAACCTTGGATTCCTGAGAACCGGAAGCTGGAGGCTCAGAACCGGCGAGTTGGGAATTGGCTGACAATGTCCTCTTTACATCCATGTTCACAGCAGCTTCCGCTTTTTGTTCGACCTTGGCCTGTACTACGGTCGGTGCTTCTTCCTTTTTCACAACGGGCGTTTCGCTGTTCTGTGATTCTGCTGCGGATATCTTCTCAGTCATGTCAAATGTAAAGCTTACTTCTTCTTTTTCTTTTACGATCAGGAAAGGTTCAGGCAAAATTTCATCTTCTGCTTCCTCCTTTGCTATACCGGTCTGTATCAGGGTGTCTGCTGCCGGAGGAATAACTTTATCCTCAACCGGCATTATAGTTGTTTCGGCTACGACCAAAATTTCCTCTTCAGCTATCGGAGGTTTCACTTCGGCCACAACCGGCGCTTTGATGTCTTCAACTATCGGGATTGTCATCTGTACAACTGCAGGAACAGCTTCGACAGAAGGAACCTTAATTTCCGCAATCGGTTCTGCCTTTATCTCTGCCACCGGTTCAGGCTTCACTTCAGCCACAACCACGGGATCCAGCTTTACATCAATGCGTATGGGTTCAGCTTTCTTCTCCTGTTTCTTTATTTCCATCACAGGCGCTGCTTCTTCTTTCTTTGTAACCACCTCAGCTTTTGGAGCAACCACTTCTTCCTTTTTCAATTCGGCTTCTTTCCTTGCCAATAGTTCGGATTTAAGCATGATTGGCTCAGGCTGCGGAATAACCTCTGCTTTTCTCTCTTCCACCTTTTCCGCCGCTTTCTCCGCAACAACCACCGGCTTGACTTCTTCCAGGTGAACCATTTTCACCTCAGGTTGCTGGGTAATTTCAAATCCAAGTTCCGAAGCCTTGCGGTCAAATCCGCTGGCAATAACGGTCACACTGACTTTTTCACCGAGTGTTTCATCGGTTCCATATCCTTTGATCATTTCGGCAGTTTGTCCGGCTGCTTCCTGTATATACTCGGTGATCTCACCCAGTTCATCCATGGAAAGCTCATCCTTTCCGGTTCCGCATGTAATGCTAACCAGCACATACCGTGCACCGCGAATATCATTGTCATTCAATAAAGGAGAGTTAAGTGCCTGTGTTACCGCTTTCAGCGACCTGCCTTCGCCCGATGCCACGGCCGATCCCATGATCGCCACACCGCTGGTTTCCATCACGCGGCGCACATCGTTAAAATCCACATTGATGCGCAGCGCCACGTTAATCAGTTCAGCAATGCATTTAGCTGCAGAACTAAGCACATTGTCTGCATGCGCAAAAGCCTCGCTCACTTTCAGGTTATGATATATTTCACGGAGCTTGTCATTGAGAATCACCAGAACCGAATCGGAATATTTTTTCAGCTCGGTCAAACCATCTTCCGCCTGCTTTCTCCTCAGCTTACCTTCCCAGGCAAACGGAAGCGTGCAAATGGAAACAGTAAGTATGCCCATTTCCTTTGCTATCTTGGCAATCACCGGTGCAGCGCCTGTTCCTGTTCCGCCACCCATACCGGCGGTTATAAAAAGCATTTTGGTTTTACTTAACACCTTTTTAAGCTCCTCTTCATTTTCAAGGGCTGCTTTCTTTCCCATTTCAGGAAGTGCACCCGCTCCCAATCCTTCCGTGAGCGTTGCTCCCAGCTGAATTTTCAAAGGTACTGGACTCGCATCAAGCACCTGCCTGTCTGTATTGCAAACAATGAAATCAACATCCTTGATCCCCTGTTTATACATGTGGTTAACGGCATTGCTGCCCCCGCCTCCTACTCCAATCACCTTGATGATGGAGGATTTTTCTTTTGGTAAGTCGAACTGCATAGCTGGAATGTTTAAAGCCCCTGTTAAAAATCCTGTACCGGAGTTTTTATTTTGAGCTTTTTGTTTTGTTTACGCTAAGTTAGGCAGAGATGGATTTGAAAACCAGTTACTTTACTATACTTATTCACCATGCATTGTGAATTACAGAACGGGTGATTGCAGGTATTAAAAGAGACAAAGTGATACTTATTCAGACATCATTTTCAAAATTCCGGAGCCGGGTCTGAAATTCAGCCGCTTCAGGTATATAAAAAAAGCTCTTCCGTTCCGGAAGAGCTTTTGAAATACCCCAACAACAGCTTATTCCTTAAACTCCTCGTTCTCCTCTTCAAAAAGCTTTTTTGTTTTGGTAAAGAGAGAATCAAAGAAGTTACCTCTTGATTTTTTAGAATGCGTGGTGACAGTACCTGCTTGCGGAACCCGTGTCTTTTCCACTTCCAGCTCTTCGTATCCCTGCAGCACAAGCCCAACTCCGGTTGAGAACAGAGGGCTGGTTACATCTTCCACACTTTTTGCAAGGTGCTCATTCGGATAGCCAATACGCGTATCCATTCCTATGGTGTACTCTACCAGCTGTTTCATGTGCTTCAGCAAGGCTCCGCCTCCTGTAACTACAATTCCTGCAATCAGCTTTTTTTCATAGCCGGAATTTTTTATCTCAAAAGCTACCAGTTCCAGTATCTCTTTCATCCTCGCTTCAATGATAGATGCAAGATTACGGGTAGAGATTTCCTTGGGAGTTCTTCCCTTTAATCCGGGAATAACTATGATCTCGTTATCCTGGTTCTCTTTGGCAAGTGCCGATCCGAATTTTATTTTCATTTCCTCCGCATGCTTCTGCAGGATAGAACATCCTTCTTTAATATCGTCCGTGATCACGTTGCCTCCGAACGGAATTACCGCTGTATGACGTATAATTTTGTCATAGAAAATAGCAATATCCGTAGTACCGCCTCCGATATCAACCAAGGCTACCCCTGCTTCCTTTTCTTCCTCGCTCAATACGGCTGCAGAAGATGCGATGGGTTCAAGCACTAGGTCAACCACCTGCAGACCTGCTTTCTCCACGCACTTCTTGATATTTTTTGCAGCAGCCATTTGCCCGGTGATAATATGAAAGTTCGCTTCCAGCCGGACTCCTTCGTGACCGATCGGGTTTTTTATACCTGTTTCGCTGTCGATGGTATACTCCTGGGGGAGAACATGAATAATTTCTTCTCCGGGAAGCATCACCAGCTTATACATGCTGTCAATAAGCGTATCCACATCTTTCTGGGCAATCGGTTCATCCACATTCTCGCGGATCCTTGAACCGCTGTGCTTCAGGCTTTTGATATGCTGCCCGGCAATGCCCACATGAACTGCTTTAATCTCTACGTTGGATTTCTTCTCTGCTTCATCAACTGCCGCGCGGATTGCCTGAACAGTTTGCTCAATATTGGAAACCACGCCGCGTCTCACACCCAGCGAGGGAGCTTTTCCAACCCCCAGTATTTCAATTTTCCCGAATTCATTTCTCTGACCTACTAAAACAGCAATTTTGGTTGTACCAATATCCAGTCCAACGATAATATCAGAATGTGCACCGGATGAAACTGGATTTTCTGGGTTTGACATAATTAATGTATTGAAATATTATTACTTACTTTTTTACCTCCCGGTTTATAGTTTGCTTTTGAACAAACCACCTGATTATTAAATTTCAAATTGAGCGTATCGTAATTTTCCCATCCCGTATAATTCAGTCCCTCTTTGTAAAAGGTCTTCAGCTTCCAGAATTTTTCCACCATTTCATCCGAGCCTCCAAAAATTATTTTGTGATCTCCGACTTTTGGCACCAATTCCAACTCACTGTCTGCATTAACATATATCTGCTCGACATGCGCTGACCAGAATTCATCAGCCAAGATAAACCTTGCCATTGAGTATAAATCATCGAGCAGGGTGAGAGTTTTCAGCGTATCGTTGTTAATTAGTTCAGATGCGCTGGCTTTGCTCCACTGCTTAAAGCTTTCTTTTATGTTCCCGCTTGCAATCAGGACACGGGGTGTAAAATCCGGAGACCAAAGCATCAGCTTGCCCTGTATATCCATGTAATAACTTTCATTTTTTTCGTTGATGATCCTCAGCATCGGCTCGCGCTGCTCAATCTCAATATCCACTACTCCGTCAATACTTAGGTATACATCGGCGCGTGCTACCCAGGGATTCGAATACATAAGGCGTTCGAGGTAATTGACATCAATATTCCGGAGAGAGGTATTCTCTATCTGGCCGAAATGCCTAGCGATCATTGTGCGAATAGCATCTTCTCCTACAAAATAGTTTTCCTTCACAGGATCCCTGATAATATTGATATTTACCCTGCTGCACAGCTGATCATTTTCTTGTTTCTGTACAAAAGCAAAAACCGTCGTCAAACCCACTCCCAGCAGCACCCAGAATGATATCCGCAGTATTTTTTTAAACAACTCCATTGTCAATTGTTATTGATTCTTAACACCAGTTCCTTTTTAAGCGGTTCTATCATAGTATCAATATCTCCGGCACCCAGCGTGATAAGCACTTCGGGTTCTTTTCTCCGGATCTCCTCCAGCAATTCCGCTTTACGCACAAGTTTTTTATTTTTTGTCCTTACTTTTTCCAGGAGCATGGCAGATGTAACCCCTTCGATCGGTTTTTCACGTGCCGGATAAATATCAAGCAGGATCAGGTCGTCCAGCAATTCCAGGCTGCGGGCAAACTCATTTGCAAAATCACGTGTACGTGTGAATAAATGCGGCTGAAATATTCCCGTTACTTTTTTAGAAGGGTACATTTCCTTGACGGCAGAAATGCATGCCCTCAGCTCTTCCGGATGATGCGCATAATCATCGATGTAAACCAGTTTATCCGACTTTACATGGTATTCAAATCTTCTTTTTACACCTTTGAACGCGGCAAGGGCATTTTTAATATTGCCGGAGAAAACATTCATATGCTGGGCAACCGCTACCGCCGCAACCGCATTCTCTATGTTATGCCTACCCGGAATTCCCAGGAGCATTCCCCGTATCGCCTGTTCAGGCGTGACCACATCGAAGATATACTCGCCCTTTTTAATCGCAATCTTCCGTGCATAATAATCCGAAGACTGATGCAGGGAATAAGTAAGAAGTTTTTTTCCGTTTTTTTCAATTACAATAACTTTATCCACGCCCTTCTTTATTATAAGTACTCCGCCTTCCTTTACCTGGTTGGCAAATTGACTGTAAGATGCTTCCATCTGCTTCTGATCGCCGTAGATATCCAGGTGATCTGCATCGGTAGAAGTGATCACTGCTATATCCGGATGAAGGGTTAAAAAAGAGCGGTCATATTCATCCGCCTCCACAATGGTAATAGGCTTTATCTTGGATTTCTTTTTGGGATTTTTCAGCTTTTCACTCAGCAAAAGATTGGTACCGTAATTCTGAGTAATACCCCCGAGAAAGGCGGTGCAGTCTACATCGGAAAATTTCAGAATATGCGCAATCAGGGATGAAGTGGTTGTTTTGCCATGTGTCCCCGCAACTGCGATTGTGAATGTCTGTTCTGTTATCATTCCAAGAACCTCCGAACGCTTTTTTACCAGAAAATTATTATTCTGGAAATAAGTTAATTCGCTGTGATCCTTCGGAAGCGCGGGTGTCCATACAACAAGCACATCCGGTTTCTGACCTTTCAGATCCGGCGCAATCAATTCGATATTATCTTCAAAATGGACCTGTATCCCTTCAGCGGCCAATTCATCGGTAAGAGACGTTTGTGTTTTGTCGTAACCACTCACGGATTTTCCCATAGCATTGAAATAACGGGCCAGTGCGCTCATGCCGATGCCTCCGATACCTAAAAAGTAAACATATTTTATATTTTCAAAATTCATTGCTTTATTTCTTGACAAGTTTTATGACTTCTTTTGCTATTACCTCCGCAGCATTGGGATAAGCCCGTTTGCCGATATTTTCGATAAGCTGAAGCTGTTTTTTTGAATCCTTCATCAATGCGATAATTTCCTTTCCCAGTTTTTCTCTTGCTTCTGCATCTTTTACAAGAACAGCAGCATTGTTTTTTACCAGGGCCATCGCATTTTTGGTCTGATGGTCTTCTGCTACGTTAGGAGAAGGAATAAGAATGATCGGTTTTTTTACAATTGCCAGCTCCGAAAGAGAGATAGCGCCTGCACGCGATACCACCATATCGGCAGCAGCATATGCCTGATCCATCCTGGTTATAAATGCTCCTACCCATCCTTTGTCTTTTGCAAAACCTTTTTCTCTTTTTTCAATGAAGGCTTTGCCGGTCTGCCAGATAACCTGAATATTATTTTGAGCCAGCAACTCCAACGAAAGAAGGATACTTTCATTGATAGTCCTTGCCCCCAAACTTCCTCCTATCACTAAAAGCGTCTTTTTACCCGGATCCAAGTCAAAAAACTTTATTGCCGCCTCTTTGTTTGCCGGCAGGTTCAGAATATCCTGACGAACCGGATTGCCTGTCAGTATAATTTTACTTTTTGGAAAATATTTTTCCATTCCTTCGTAAACCACACACACTTTATCCACTTTTTTACCAAGAATCTTATTCGTGATGCCGGGAAATGAATTTTGTTCCTGTATCAGGGTAGGAATTCCCATCCGGGCCGCCACGCGCAGTATGGGCCCGCTGGCAAAGCCACCGGTACCAACAGCCACATCTGGCCTGAAGCTTTTCAGTATCTTCTTTGATCTCATGATGCTGGATATGACCTTGAAAGGAAAAGACAAATTATCCGGTGTCAATCTCCTTTGCAAGCCGCTAATCCAAAGTCCTTCTATCTTATATCCGGCAGCAGGAACTTTTTCCATTTCCATTCTACCCTCCGCTCCTACAAAAAGTATTTCAACGCCCTTATCAATCTCCTTCAGGGCATTTGCAATGGAAATAGCAGGAAAAATATGTCCACCTGTGCCTCCTCCGCTGATAATTACCCTCATTATTTAATTTCTTTAAAAAATTAATTTATGCCGGCTCAACCGAAACCTTACCCGCTCCTTCCCTGCGATCCGAAACCTTGGAAAGAGCTTTCTCCTTTTCAAGCTCCCGGCTCGCACTCAATATCATTCCTATAGCAATACTTGCAAACCAAATAGATGTTCCACCCATACTTACAAGAGGCAGCGGTTGTCCGGTAACAGGAACCAAATTCACCGCAACCATCATATTGATCATTGCCTGGAAAACCAAAATGAATGAACATCCAACCGCCAGCAGACTGGGAAATATCTTCTGGCATTTGGTTGCTATATGAACCGCTCTATATAATAATACAAGGTAAAGGAAGACAACCAGGATTGCCATCCACATACCGTATTCCTCAATGATAATCGCAAAAATAAAATCCGAATAAGGATGCGGAAGGAAATTCCGCTGGGTGCTTTTCCCCGGGCCTTTTCCCATGATCCCGCCGGTAGCAATAGCAATCTTTGCTTGCTCTACCTGGTAATTGGCTTCGCTTTTTCCGCTTTTATAATTTTCAATTCTCGCTTTCCAGGTTGCACCGCGATGGATTGCATTTGGAAAATTCCAGACGACTATACCCAGCAGGCATACGGCAACAATCCCTGTTCCTACTACGGATAAAATATATTTATAGTTTATCCTGCCAACAAACATCAATACAAGACATGTTACAAAAAGCATTGCTGCCGTTGAAAAGTTGGCCGGCATAATAAGCACACACACAGCCACCACCGGAACAATGATCGGAAGAAAAGCGCCTTTAAAATCCTTAATGGCTTCCTGTTTAACCGCCAGCGTTCGCGCTACATACAGTATAAGCGCAAGCTTGGCAAAATCTGAAGTCTGAAACGTAAGGTCGATCACAGGGATCCTCAGCCAACGGCTCGCTTCATTGATATTGGAACCCGAAAGGAGCGTAAGCAATAAAAGAGGGATTGCCACAATGATCCCTAAAATAGCAAAGCGTGAATAATAACTGCTTCTGACCTTATGTGTAAAAAACATCAGCACCAGTCCAAATAAAATTATTCCCGTATGCTTGATCAGGTAAGGAGCAGTATCGCCTGACTTGTATTTGTAGGCCAGGGTAGAAATGGAACTGTAAACTGCGAGAATGGATAAAATGGACAATATTACCACCACTGCCCATATTGTTTTATCTCCATGTATTTTTTTTAAAAATTCTTTCATAAATAATACCTCTTATTTCTGTAAAGAGAAGATCGGAAGCATGTCAACGTTTTCTAAAGTGACCGCACTGCCTGCTTGAACATTCTTCCTCTCTGCTCGTAGTTATCGAATAAATCAAAACTTGCGCAGCAAGGCGACAAAAGGATCGTATCTCCCTTACTTGCCAGGCGCGAAGAAGCACGAACCGCCTCCTCGGCAGAACGCGTTTCAACAATAACATCCACCATCTTTGAAAAAGCCTTGATGATCTTTTTATTATCCACACCCAGACAAACAATTGCTTTTACTTTCTGCCTTACCAGATCTTTCAGCATGTTATAATCATTTCCTTTGTCTACGCCGCCTACAATCCACACTGTGGGGTTTGCCATGCTCTCAAGCGCATACCAGGTTGAATTTACATTGGTAGCCTTGGAGTCATTGATATAATCCACCCCATGAACCCTGGATACAAACTCCAGCCTGTGTTCAATATTCTGAAAGTCGGATAAACTTTCACGGATAACGCTCTTACGAACGTCTACCAGCCTGGAAGCAATACCTGCCGCCATGGAATTATAAATGTTATGTCTGCCTTGCAGAGCTAGTTCTTCTACAAACATGTGGAGTTGGTTTTTGTGTTGGTTTATATGAATTTTGATTTTATCCTTTATTAAGTAAGCCCCTCGTTTTATTTTCTTTTCGATCGAGAATGGAAAAAGCTGTGATTTGAATTTTCTTTTCGTTAGTTCTTTCCTGATTATTTTATCATCGGCACAATAAATGAAAGCATCTTCTTTGGTCTGATTCTGCGTGATGCGAAATTTTGAATTGATGTAATTCTGCACCTTGTAGTCGTAACGATCCAGGTGGTCGGGAGTGATGTTGGTGAGGATCGCGATGTTAATCCTCGTTCGGAACATTCCATCCAGCTGAAAACTGCTCAGCTCAAGAACATAGTAATCGTAATTCCCTTTTGCCACCAGCATCGCAAAGCTTTTTCCCACGTTCCCCCCCAGCGCTACTTTGTATCCTGCGTTTTTCAGGATATGATATATCCAGGATGTAGTAGTGGTTTTGCCATTAGTTCCTGTAATCCCGATAAGCTTGGCATTGGTATACCGTGCTGCAAATTCAATTTCAGAAATGACCGGAATCCTCTTTTTCCTCAATTCCAGTATCATTTCCGATTTATCCGGGATGCCAGGGCTCTTCACCACTTCGTCCGCATTCAGGACCTTCCGTGAAGTATGCTTGCCTTCTTCGTATGCGATTCCATTATGTGAAAGAACTTTTTTATACTTATCTTTTATATTTCCACGATCCGAAACAAAAACTTCAAAACCTTTTTTCTTCGCCAACACTGCAGTTCCAGTTCCGCTCTCACCTGCACCCAGAACAACAATTCTTTTCATCGCTATCTCAGCTTCAAGGTTACAATCGTAAGTATGGCCAGCATGATTCCTATGATCCAGAAACGGGCGACAATTTTTGATTCATGCATGCCCAGTTTCTGGTAATGGTGGTGAAGCGGAGACATTTTAAAAATCCTTCTCCCTTCTCCGTATTTTTTCTTGGTATACTTGAAATAGCTTACCTGAATCATCACCGATAAATTTTCAACCAGAAATATTCCGCACATGATCGGTATTAACAATTCCTTCCTCACTGCTATAGCAAAAACTGCTATGACACCGCCCAGTGCCAGGCTGCCTGTATCGCCCATGAAAACCTGGGCAGGGTACGCATTGTACCATAGAAACCCAACACATGCACCTATAAGAGCGCTTGCAAAAACAACAAGCTCTCCTGTATAGGGGATGTACATAATGTTGAGGTAGTCAGCAAAAATGGTGTTGCCCGAAACGTATGCAAACACGGCCAGCACTACCCCAACAATGGCAGAAGTGCCTGTTGCCAGGCCATCAATTCCATCTGTGATATTTGCACCGTTGGAAACAGCGGTGATTATAAATATGACGACAGGAATAAATATCAACCAGCCCCATCTCCTGCAATCTTCACATATCCACGATATCAGTTTTCCATAGTCAAATTCATTGTTCTTAAAAAATGGGATTGTTGTTTTAAGCGACTTACTTTCTTCGGGTGAATAGACCGGAGTCTTTGCTTCTGTCATTGCCGCCTGTGAGGCATTACCAACGGAAAATGTATTTTCTTTCGGACTGTAGATTTTTTCTTTGATTACCACATCGTCATTAAAATAAAGTGTAGATCCAACGATCAAGCCCAGACCAACCTGTCCCATTATTTTAAATCTTCCGGCTAAACCCTCTTTATCCTTCTTGAATACTTTTATATAATCATCCAGAAAACCAATCATTCCAAGCCAGACGGTTGACACGAGCATCAGAATGATGTAAATATTATGCAGCTTGGCAAACAGGAGGGTAGGAATAACAATAGCCGATATAATGATCAATCCTCCCATCGTAGGTGTTCCTCTTTTTTTCTGCTCGCCTGCAAGTCCCAGGTCACGAATCGTTTCACCTACCTGTTTCTTAAGGAGAAGTGCTATAATGCTCTTTCCAAAAATCATCGTAATAATGAGAGAGCAGATAATGGACATGGATGCACGGAAAGAAATGTATTGAAACACTCCCGCTCCGGGAAAGTCGTAATGCTTGTGCAGGTATTCAAACAGGTAATAGAGCATTATCCGGCAAACATTTCTAAGGTTTCTGTTAATATTTTTACGTCATCGAACGGGTACTTCACTCCTTTTATCTCCTGGTATTTTTCATGGCCCTTGCCTGCTACAAGAACTACATCTCCTGCCGATGCAAGAGAGCAGGCAGCTTTAATGGCTTCTTTTCTATCCACCACCGACAAGACCTTTTTCTGGTGATGCTTCTCAACACCTTTTTGCATCTGACGAATTATTTCTTCCGGATTTTCGCTCCTTGGGTTATCGGATGTAAGAATCACCCGGTCGCTTTCCTCACAGGCGATCCGTGCCATTACCGGACGTTTAAGGGCGTCCCGGTCTCCTCCGCATCCTATAACAGTTACAATTTTTTCATCCGACATCCGGATATCCTGTATTGTTTTCAGCACATTCAGCAAAGCATCCGGGGTGTGTGCATAGTCTACAATACCAATTATACCACTCTGCGTTTTCACTTTCTGAAACCTGCCATCTACCGAATTCAAATTGCTAAGGACAGTTAACACCTTTATTTTCTCCTGACCGAGTAAAATGGCCGTGGAATAAATAGCTAATAAGTTGCTTGCATTGAATGAACCGGTAAGCTTGCTCCACATTTCCATTCCATCCATATTCAATAACAGGCCCGAAAATTGATTTTCTAAAATCTTACACTTGAAATCAGCGGAAGATTTCATAGCATACGTTTTTTTCACTGCCTTTGTGTCCTGAAGCATGAACATCCCATTGTGGTCATCCTTATTTACCAATGCAAAAACATTTTCATCCAGGTCATCAAAAAATTTCTTCTTTGCTTTTACATAATCATTAAATGTTTTGTGATAATCCAGGTGATCATGGGTTATGTTGGTAAAAATCGCTCCCGAAAACTTCAGCCCCGAAATTCTTTTCTGGACCACTGCATGAGAGCTTACTTCCATGAAACAAAATTGACATCCGGCATCCACCATTTGCCTCATCAATTGATGGAGACGGATTGCATCGGGTGTAGTGTGGGTAGATGTAAATTCTTCCTCGTTTATCTTATATACCACAGTAGAGATCAAACCGGCACTGAATCCCAACGAAATAAAGAGGTTATGGAGCAGCGATGCGGTAGTTGTCTTTCCATTTGTTCCTGTAATTCCAACCAGCTTTAACTTCTCAGAAGGAGCATCAAAAAAATTGGAAGCAATAATTCCGAGCGCATATTCACTGTCCTTTACCCTTACGTAAGTGACTTTGGGATCTTTGTGATCAGGTAATGTTTCGCATACCACGGCTACAGCGCCGGCCGAGAGCACCTGATCTATAAATGCATGTCCATCGCTCTGTGTTCCTTTAACTGCAACAAATAATGAATCCTTTCCGGCTTTCCTGGAATCAAAACAGAGAGAAGAGATAGCAACATCGGTAGAACCAATGACCTCAACGAGCCCTGCCTTATACAATATATCTTTTAATAATCTCATTACGATAATTCGAGAATCAATTCTGTTCCTTTTGAAAATTTTGTTCCGGCACCAATTGATTGTTTCTTCACAGAACCTGTCCCTATCACTTTCACTTTTAAACCTGCGTTCTCCAAAACATACAGCACATCTTTCAATCCCATACCAAGTACACTGGGCATTATGCGTACGGAAAGAGATTGGTCGATTTTATTTTCAACAAAAAACCTGGAAGAGTCCTTTTCCACAACCACTTTTACATATTCAGCCGTCATAGAATTTATAGCTGCAGGTATATTTAATTCCCGGCAAACAACCGCCATGTCTTTTCTCAAACCATTCTTTATACCCGGAATTTTTTCATTGCGATTTTGCACTTCATTTACCACACTGTGTATATCGGATAATGAAGAATAAACTTTATCTGAAATTTCTTTGAAGATGGGTCCTGCCACTGCATTGCCGTAATAAACACCTTCGGAAGGAGCATTCACGACCACAATGCAGGAATATTTCGGATTATCTGCTGGGAAATATCCTACAAACGAAGCCTGATATGTAGTGCTTCTGCTATTCTGCCCGTAACCTCCTCCTCCTTTTGCGATCTGCGCCGTACCTGTTTTACCTGCTATCGTGTAATCTGCATGTTTTAAATTGGTGGCTGTCCCTGCAAGCACCACTCCTTCCATCATTTCCCGGGCTTTGCGGATAGTGGCTGCCGAAGCAACGTGCGGATGGATCACCTCCGGTTCAAAAGCACTGATTGCTTTTCCTTGTTTCCGTATCTCCCTTACAAATCTTGGCTTCATCATAACACCGTTGTTTGCAACCGCATTATAAAATGTCAGGATCTGAAGCGGTGTGAGCCGCAATTCATATCCATAAGCCATCCATGGAAGAGAGACCTTTGACCATCTTTTATCTTTTGTAGATTTTATGTCGGGATTCCCGGAACCCGGTATATCCAGTTCAGGATTGAGGTTGATCCCCATTTTATACAAGCGATCTATAAATTTCTGAGGTTTTTTTCCGTAGTGCTTATAAATAAGCTTTGCTGTACCCACATTGGATGAACGTTCAAATACCTGTTTTACTGTAAGTGCTCCAAATCCGCCCTCATGGGCGTCCCTGACTTCCTGTGTCAGAAATCTCCATTTTCCCTTTCCTGTGTTTACGGTATCCTCCAGTCCAAAATATCCGTCTTCCATCCCTGCCATAAGAGAAACCAGTTTAAATGTTGAACCAGGTTCCGTACTATGGCCGATCGCATAGTTGTAACTCTCCCTGTAAATTGCAGTGTCCATTTTTGAAAGGTTGGCTATGGCCCGTACCTCGCCTGTTTTCACTTCCATCAATACCACACAACCCCACCCTGCCTGGTGCTTTCTCAATTGACTGTAAAGTGCATTCTCGGCAACGTCCTGAATATTCACGTCCAGCGTAGAAACAATGTCACAGCCGTCCTGCGGATCAATTTCGTTTTCATCATTTACAGGCATCTCAATACCTCCCGCAATTCTCCTTACCAAACGCTTTCCTCCTATCCCTGTGAGTTGCTGATTGTATGATCCTTCCAGACCAACTGGTTTTGCATTGTTTGTGTAATAGCCAATAGTGCGGGATGCAAGGATCTTGAACGGCAGCTCACGCTTTCCTTTCTGAATATAAATTAAACCGCCCTTAAATCTTCCTTTTCTGAAAAGCGGGAATTGCTTCAGCTGCTGAAGCTCCTGGTAAGAAACATTGTTGTGCAACGCGTAATACCGGTCTCCTGATTCGCGTGCATTGATAAGCAGGTGCTTGTATCCGCGTTTTGTCCTGTCACCAAAAAGATCTGCAAGGCAGAATGAAAGCGAGTCCAGGTTACTTTCAAAAATCTCATCGGTAATGGGGTCCGAATTCAAATCGACCGCCACGTCATAATAAGGAAGCGAAGTGGCCAGCAGTTGCCCGTTCACATCAAATATGTTACCGCGCACGGCTTCAATATTTGCGTAGTGAAGTGTCAGTTCATTTGCCCGTTGCTTCCAAAAATCACCTTCGAAAACCTGAATTTTAACAACCCGCGCAATGATGAATCCGGCCAGTAAAAAAATAAACAGGTAGACTACGTAAATCCTCCACAATATGTCTTTTCTTACGTTTACTGCCATGTCAGTCTTTGCTGTTAATTTTTTCCTGTTCATTCACCCGAACCACAATTTTTTTGGGAGGATCCGTAGACTCCTTAAGACCAAGCGGAGCCGAAGCACGGGCCACCTCGCTCTGATTACTCATAAACATGAGCTCGGATTTTGAAATGATGTATTCTGATTTAAGCTCCTTAAGCTCCGTGTTAATACGACTTATCTCCCGAACAGATTTTTCAGCGTAATAACCATTGGCAATATATCCAAGGGCTACTACAGTTAAAAAGAGGATGTATGGAAGCTGAAGTATTACGTAATCTTTTGAAAGGAAATTGCCACTGAAAATATTTAAAAAAGAGCGGGCTATCTTGTTAGGCTTTTCCGGCCTTGGTTTTTTTTCGGCTGTTTGTTGCTGTTGCGGAGCTTCTTTAAATTTATTCATTCAAAAAAATCACTTTGTACTAATTACTTTACTCTTTCCGCCACCCTCAGTTTTGCACTTCTTGCCCGGTTGTTTACCCGAATCTCTTCTTCACCCGGCTCAATTGGCTTTTTATTAATTATCCTGAACGGCGCCAGGGTGTTTCCATATATATCCTTCTCAGCATCTCCTTCAAATTTTCCCGACCTGAAAAAAATTTTCACTAGTCTGTCCTCCAACGAATGATAAGAGATCACGGCTATCCTTCCTCCTGGTCTCAAAACATCTTTACTCTGTTCCAACAGGCCCTTCAAGGCATTTAACTCATCGTTCACTTCTATGCGTAGTGCCTGAAACACTTTGGCATAAAACTGATTTTCCTTGCCCCGTTCCGCGCAACCTGCAAGAACGTTCTTCAGATCATTTACTCCTCTGATACTATTTCTGTTCGCCATAATCTTTTTTACAATTTGCGATGCATTCCTGAGCTCTCCGTATTCCCTGAAAATCCGAACCAGATTTTCCTGCGAATAGGTCCGGATGATCTCGGATGCCGGACTGCCTGTTTTTACATTCATTCTCATATCCAGTTCCGAATCAAAACGTGTGGAGAAACCTCTTGCCGCAGAATCGAACTGATGCGAAGAAACTCCGATATCCGCGAGCAACCCGTCCACCTGATAAACTGCTTTATCCCGAAGAGCTTCTTTCAGTTCTTTGAAATTGCGGGCGATAAGCGTGAATCTTTTGTCTTCAATCCGGTTATTCACGGCATCCGCGTCGCAATCAAAGCCAAACAGCTTTCCGGTCGAAAGCCGTTTAAGAATCTCCTTTGAATGGCCTCCGCCTCCGAATGTCACATCCACGTATGTTCCATGCGGATCAATTTGCAGGGCCTCCATACACTCTTTCAAAAGAACGGGAATGTGATAGACACCTTCCTCCATCTCCATCACTTGCTTTTATCCTTATTGCCCATCACCTTCTCAGCAAGAGAAGCGTAGTCAATAGACTTATCCGATATCATCTTGTTAAATTCCACGAGCGACCATATCTCGATCCGGTTAGCATAGGCATAGAAAACTGCGTCCTTCTTTATCCCTGCATAGCTCAGCAGGCGTTGCGGGAGTAAAATTCTTCCCTGCCCGTCCAAAAACATTTCCGTAGCTCCGTCATGAAATTTCCTGTAAAATATCCGGCTGTCGGTCTCAAAAAGGTTGAGCTTGCTCATCTCGCCGGTAATTTCCTTCCACACATTAAAAGGATAAAGAGTCAGGTGCTTTTCAAAACCGCGGTTAAGTACAAATTTTTCACCTGCTTCAGGAGAAACCTGACGCTTAAGAGCAGCAGGAAAAAGAACCCTGCCCTTGGAGTCAACTGAACATTCAAATTCTCCTGTGAATCCTGACATGTAATTTTTGCTTTCTGAAGAATTTTCTACCCGTTGCCGTTGATGGGACAAATGTAAAGAATAATTTCCCACTAATTACCACAATGTTGATAATATTATATGAATACGAGCAATAAAGAAAAAATATGTAATCTATTTCACTATGAAAAATAATTTAAATATGTGGTGGTAAAATATGGTAAAATTTTGTTAATAACATGTTTATTCATGTTAATTCGGCTTTTTACTGTTTTTAAAATATCCCGCTGTCCGCAAAGGATTATTTTTGTACCGGCGCTGATACGGAATGAATCTTTTCAATCGATGAGTGTTTAATTATTTCAATCGGATGCCACCGGCACCCGTCAAAAACACGGGACTGAAAGGTGAAACGAACAATATGCTGCAGACAATTGACGTAGATAAAATATTTGAAAGCAAAAACCCCGGGCTTTATAAATTACTTCCCGGTTTTATTTTTTCATACTTAAGACGCATCCTTCACCAGGATGAGATCAATCTGTTTTTAAAAAGAAATGCCAGTAACTATGATTTTGAGTTCATCAAAGCGATCATCGAAGAGTTTGGAGTACGGGAACAGGTAATCGGTCTTGAAAATATTCCGTTGTCAGGCGGCTCAATTGTTGCAGCCAACCATCCTTTGGGAGCACTTGACTTCATGGCCATGACAAATGCCGTTGGCCGTGTACGGAAAGATGTAAAAGCGCTTGTCAATGATATTCTGCTTAACCTGGATAATCTTAAAAATCTCTTCGCCGGTGTGAATAAAGTCGGTAAAACATCTGCAGACTCATTGCAGGAAATAGAAAATGTATATGCCTCTGACCACCTTTCAATTACCTTTCCTGCAGGGCTGGTTTCGCGCAAGCAGTTTCCCAATGGTTGGTGGGGAAAGACAGATATCCGGGACCTTGAATGGAAGAAAAGCTTCATTTCCCGCGCCAGGAGGTACAAAAAAAATGTAATACCAGTCTATATTGATGGGAAAAATTCAGACTTCTTTTACAATTTTTCTTTATGGAGAAAGCGTTTTGGAATCAAAGCCAACATCGAAATGCTGTTTCTGGTGGATGAAATGTACAGGCAACATGGAAAAACAATTACTGTTATCTTTGGCGAAGTGATTCCCTTCGAAACATTTGACAAACGATTCACCGATGCACTGTGGGCGGATAAAGTGAAAGAGCATGTATACAGAATGGGAAAAGAAAAGAAAAGTTTAAAATTTACCGTGTAACCATTTTCGCGGAAAAGTATAATTATGAATACTATGACAGCGGTAATTCCACCAGTAGAAAGAAAACTTCTTCTGAGTGAGCTGACCAAAGAAACATTTGTTCGCACTACCAACTATGGCTCCAACGAAATCTATATCCTCACAAACCATAATGCTCCAAACACACTGCGGGAAATAGGCAGATTAAGGGAAGTAACCTTTCGGGGTGCAGGCGGAGGTACGGGCCTGGATTGCGACCTGGACAGTTTTGACACCGATAAAGTTTGCTACCAGCAATTAATCGTTTGGAATCCCTCTGATAAAGAAATTGTGGGGGGGTATCGCTTCATGCTTATCCGCGATGCTGAAAAAGATACCAATGGCATTCCCAAGCTTTCCACATCACATTATTTCAAATTCAGCAACAAGTTTGTAAACGAATATGCACCATTCACCATCGAACTGGGCAGGTCATTTGTACAACCCATGTACCAGCCCGGTTCAACAAACCGCAAAGGGCTGTTCTCTCTGGACAATTTATGGGATGGATTGGGCGCCATCTATATTGATCATCCCGACCAAAAATATTTTTTCGGGAAAATGACTATGTATAAAGACTATAACCAAAAGGCCCGGGACATGCTGATGTATTTTCTTGAATTATATTTTCCCGATACCGAAAAACTGGTAACTCCCATCAAACCCCTACAGAGCCAAACTGATATTTCGGAATTCAAAGCTCTTTTTAAAAAGGATCTACCTTATAAGGAAGCACATGCCATTCTAAACCAGAACATACGGAAACTGGGAGAAAACATTCCTCCTATGTTCAATTCTTACATGAATATATCACCGAGCATGAAAACTTTCGGGGCTGCGGATAATTTAGATTTCGGTGGCGTGGAAGAAACAGGGATACTTGTTACCATCGCCGATATCTATCCCAGTAAAACAGAAAGACATATCGCTTCCTACATTCCTGCTGGCAATCGTAAAACGATACAATAAAAATCCGAAATGGTTTTGGCTTGCGACCCAAAACAGGTGATAACTAAAGCAATTATCTTACTCGCCCGGAGAAATATCCAGGGAAAGAAGACGCTGGCGTAACATAAACTCTAATTGCTCATTAGCTTCCAATAATTTTTTCATCAAATCCGCATTTTCCTCCCTCAATCTATGCACCTCATACGCATTTGAAATAGTTACCTTTAATTCATCCACCACAAAAGGTTTCATAATATAGCGATACACCTGTCCCTTATTAATGGCTTCTATCACGGCCTGTATGTCCGAATAACCTGTAAGCAATATTCTGATAGGATCAGGAAATTCTGCAAGGATCGATTCAAAAAACTGAACTCCTGTTACATTGGGCATGCGCTGATCCGAAAAAATAATATTGATCTTATTATTTCTCAATATTTGTTTTGCTTCCTCGGCTGAAGAAGTAATGTGCACGTTATAAAATGTTCTGAAATTGGCCTTGAACGCCTGCAGGTTATTCTCTTCGTCATCCAAATACAGGATATTGATTTTATCCTCTTTTTTCATGCTTAAAAATATTTTAGTGTTTTACCGGGATTAGATATACTACAAATTTAAAAAAGAACTTCAGTATCTTGAAAAATTAAATTGGGGATGAGAGAATTATTAATTTATTTGATGAAAGTATAAAATTAATTCGATATAATTTATTTTGTAGATTTATAAATCAATCTGACTATTATAAATTATAATTACAAAATCAGATTGAAAATATAGGTATACATAATAGAACAGTTGTCAAAACTTCAATGCAATTTCTTCTTATAAATAATAGTTGGAAACAGACAGTAAAATTAAGATACATGTGTTAAAGATAGATAAAATAAAAACAATTACCAATTTCAAATGCGATAACCTAATTAATTAAAACAATGGTAAGAATACGTGCATTCAGAGCCGCAAATGATCCTATCTCGTGCGAAAAATTTGCAGAAGGACACAGGCAGGTATTAATTAGTTACGGTATAAACAAAGTTACCTCTTCTAACCTTGAATGGATTTCCAATCCGGAAGTGTATGTTATACTGGTAGAATCATTGATAGATAATAAAATCTTAGGTGGCACAAGGATACACATAGCCAATGAAAGCCAGCCATTGCCCATGGAAACTGCGCTGGGGAAAATGGATCAAAAAATACTGGACATGGTAGGGCAGTATAAAAATGATGGCACGGGAGAACTCTGCGGCCTATGGACATCGAAGGAAACATCTGGCAAAGGAATTAGCATTTTGTTGACAGAGGCAGGAGTTGCAGAAGCTGGAATTGCGTTAGCGAAACAACTTAAGTTGAAATCCCTTTTCGTACTCTGCGCTCCCTGGACGGTTGGTATGGCCCAGAATGCGGGATTCAGTATCGAGGATTCTGTAGGTGATAAGGGCACTTTCCCGTATCCTAAACCGGACCTGCTGGCTACATTGCTGGTAATTAAAGATATTGATAAACTGGAAGCCGCTACTCCCACCGGCCGTGAGCGCATCTACGACTTAAGGAATAATCCCAGGCAAAAGAAAATAGAAAATGGTCCAAAAGGTGACCTGGAGATTGAGTATGACCTTTTAGTAAATGCAATTGAGTAAAGGATTCATGGTCCTGAAATAATTCAATGCCTGTATTCTTTTCTTTTTAATTGTTCGTGCTTCGTATATATTAGCATCGTCCTTAACGAATAACTTCTGCATCCGTGCATCCTCTGCACCTAAAAAAAATATTCCGGGAGAGAATTCTTTTACAATCGCTCAAAGGAAATTCTTTTAAAAAACAAGCTTCCAATTCTTACTTCTCATCAGTAGTATTTCCTCCGGAATCAAACAGATACTCATTATAAAATATTGATATATTGATTCGATATAATTATTTTGTAGATTTATAATTCCATCCCGAAATTATAAATTATAAAAATGAAAAATAAATTACAAGCCCTTGTAAAAAGAAGCAAGACGGACGAAAAAGTTTTCAGTCCGTCTTTTTTTCGTTTAAGTAATGCTTCGGATAAAGAAAAATTAAATCAACTGCTGGAAAAAGAGACTGGCATGTATGTTTTTGACGAACTGCTGGGACAAGCAGAGGAGCTTGTAAAATTGCAAAATCCGAGAATAAAATTTACCAAGGATAGTTTAACAGAAGCTGCCAAAAAACATATTGGAAATACTCCCTACGAAGAATACGGTGTTTGGGTTTACTATCCCTGGTCAAACCGTCTGGTACATATTTTAGATGAACAGGAATTTATTGAAGTCAGAACCAGCCGGAATCAATATAAAATCACTCCGGAAGAGAAAGCCATTTTAGCTACAAAAAAAATAGGCGTCATGGGTTTGTCAGTCGGTCAGTCCGTTTCTGTCACCATGGCCATGGAAAGAATTTTTGGTGAACTGCGATTGGCTGATTTTGACGTACTGGAATTAAGTAATTACAACCGCATCCGCACGGGACTTCATAACCTTGGGGTTCCAAAAGTGGTATCCGTGGCCAGAGAAATTGCTGAAATAGATCCCTTCCTGAAAGTAACCTGTTACCCCGATGGAATTAATGAGGAAAATATAGATAGCTTTTTCTTAAAAGGGGGGAAGTTGGATATAGTATTGGATGAATGCGATGGTCTGTATATTAAAATATTATGCCGGCAAAAAGCCAAAGAGCTTAAAGTTCCCGTGGTTATGGAAACCAGCGACAGAGGAATGCTGGATGTGGAACGTTTTGATTTAGAACCTCAAAAAACCATTTTACACGGATTGATTGATCACCTGGATATTGGTAAGGTGAAAGAAGCAAAAACAAACGAAGAAAAAATCCCTTACTTACTTCCAATGGTGGGCATAGAAACCATCTCCACCCGGCTTAAAGCTTCCATGGTTGAAGTGGAGCAGACCATTACCACCTGGCCGCAACTGGCATCCGCAGTTACACTGGGAGGAGGACTGGCCACGGATGTATCCAGAAGAATTCTTTTAAATCAATTCCATGATTCCGGCCGGTACTTTGTGGACATGGAAGAATTAATAGGCGATAAAAATAAATCGGGTTTTGAAGAAAAAAAACTTGAGATCAGGCCATCCCTGAGCGATGACGAAATGCTGAAGCTGATAAATAAGTCTCCTGCTTCTACTATCGAAGACCAGCTTGAACTGGATCAGAATATAGTTAAGCAACTGGTAACCGCCGCTGCCAAAGCTCCATCCGGTGCCAACAGTCAATCCTGGAAATGGATGTGGCATAAAAAGACTTTGTATTTATTCCTGGATGGTATTTATACCGCCGGATTATTGGACTGCGGAAATACTACTTCTCTGGTTGGTCTTGGAGCTGCGGTGGAAAACCTGGTATTGCAGGCACATGCCTTAGGGCTAGAAGTAATGGTCGAAAAACCACCTTTGAACAAAGATAGTGTACTGATCTCAGCCATAAAATTTTTTAATAAGATAACTCCCGGCATTGCTTCGCGGACGGAACCCCACATCTGCGATGAATTAGTTGCTGCTATTCCGCATCGTCTTACCAACAGGGTGATTGGGAAGAGAGTCAAAATAGACAGAGAGAAACTGAATGACCTTAGAAAAATTGTACAGACAGTGCCAGGTGCAGATATGATGCTTATTGACGATGAAAAGAAATTATTTGAATTGGGTGAGATAATTGCTAAAATGGATCGGATACGGATCATGCATGAAGGAGGACACCGGGATTACAGAGCAGAGATACGGTGGACCAAAGAAGAGGTTGAAATAGCCAAAAACGGAATTGATCTTTTAGGAACTGTTGATTTAACCCCTTCTGAACTGGCCGGATTTCAGATCGTAAAACCATGGCCGGTCATTAAACTCTTAAATGATTGGAAGCTGGGGACAGGATTGGAACGTATGGGACGAAAAACCATTGCATCCGCGTCGGCGTTAGGTCTGGTTACAATGCCCAATTTCAGCTCCGATGATTTTTACGTGGGCGGAAGAGCCCTCGAAAGAGTTTGGCTTGCCGCCAATCACCAGCAGATAGCGGTTCATCCTTCTTCCATTGCCACGTTGGTATTTAATACACTGGAACATGGCTCTCCGGATATTCTGTCGGGAAGTATGAAAAAAGAAGTAGTAGACTTACGCAATCAATTTGCTGCACTTTTTGCGTTGCCCAAAAATATTGGAGAGGTACTGCTTTTACGGTTTTGCATTGCAGATCCGCCGAAAGCCAGATCGGTCAGGTATCCCATTGAACAAATACTAAGCTTTGCCAAATAAGGTATTAAACATTCCGTAAAACACATGGCTTTAAAGCATGAAGCGGATGGGTTGAAAGGAAATACCTGACCAAGGATTTGAACTCGACAAAAGCATAGAAGTGCGCGGAAAAATTGAACAGTACCGTTACATTCTCAATATAGCTGCTCTCTAAACGTCATTAAATAAACACATGAAAAAACATCCCGGTTATCTCCTGATCTTGTTATTGCTGATTTTCAACAATGCATTTGCAGATTCAATAGCGGAATTTTCTAACAGCGAGAATATCATTGGCCTGGGCAAATATGTACAGATACTTGAGGATAAATCTCAAAAGTTAACTTTCCAGGAAGCAATTTCTTCCAATCAGTTTGTAGTTTCAAAAGAGCAAATACTGCAGCTGGGGATTACGCCTTCTGTATTCTGGATAAAAATACAAATCAAAAACAGCTCATCATCCGAATCGCTGTTGCTGAGACTAGAGCATCCTCTTATGGATGAGGTAGTACTTTACACGCCTCTTTCCGATGGAACGGTTTCGGAGGAAAAGCTGGGGGAAAATAAAATCTTTTCCGAACGAAAATATAAGCATCAGGATTACATTTTTGACATTCACATCCCCAAAGGAGAAACCCGCACCTATTATATGCGGGTAAGAAGTACAGAAAAGCTCGAAATTCCAATATCCCTGGGAACTCCCCACGCGATCTTTGAATCAGAAGTCATTAAGGACCTGATCGCCGGTATTTATTTCGGAATTATCCTAATTATGTTTTTCTACAACCTGTTTATTTATTTTACCGTTAAGGACAGAAGTTATTTATACTATGTGGTATACATCATTTTTATCGGTTTAACACAAGCCTGTTTGCATGGATACACATTCAAATACCTGTGGCCCAATTCCTCCTGGATGGCGATCCACAGCATATTTTTGATCCCCTCCCTGACCGGTATTGTAACTATCCGGTTTGCAAATAATTTTTTACAGACAAAACAATACACTCCTTTGCTTCACAAGTTCTCGTATGTTATTACGGCTATTTATTTAATCGGAATAGTTTTAGGTATTTCCCGTGTATATGACATAAGCTATAATATCATTGATGGAACTGCACCGCTTCTCTCCCTTTACATGCTGTATGTTGCAGCCCGAATTTCTAAAAAAGGATACAGGCCCGCTAAATATTTTTTACTGGCATGGACATTTTTCCTGATATGCGTTTTTGTATTTGTATTGAAAAATACAAACGTTCTTCCCTCGAATATCTACACGAACTATAGCCTGATAGTTGGTTCAGCGGTTGAAATTTGTTTGCTTTCCTTTGCATTGGGGGATAAAATAAATATCCTTAAAAAGGAAAAAGAGGAATCCCAAAAAGCAACACTGGAGGCATTACAGGAAAACGAAAAGATCATTAAGGATCAGAATATTGTCCTGGAAACAAAAGTAAAAGAGAGAACGTTTGAGCTGGAAACTTCCAATAAAAACCTGAAAAACACACAGTCTCAGCTGGTCAATGCTGAAAAAATGGCTTCTCTCGGTCAGCTCACAGCGGGCATTGCGCATGAAATAAACAACCCCATTAATTTCGTTGTATCCAATGTAAAGCCATTAAAGAGAGATATTGATGATATCCTGACCTTATTGACGAAGTACGGCGAAATACAGGACGACAAAAATGTGAATGAAAAGCTGAAAGAAATAAAAGATCTGAAGCAGGAATTAGACACAGACTATGCCATACAGGAAATAAATTTACTGCTGAAGGGTATCGATGAAGGAGCATCCAGGACTTCCGAAATAGTGAAAGGGTTGAAAAATTTTTCCCGCCTGGATGAAGATGATCTCAAACAAGCCGATATTCATGAGGGACTGAATTCAACACTTGCATTGCTTAACAGCAACATTGCCAGGGACGAGATAACCATCAAAAAAGAATATGGCAACCTGACACCCATTGAATGTTATCCCGGCAAGCTGAACCAGGTATTTATGAATATATTGAACAATGCCATTCAGGCCATTGCGGCAAATAAAACCAAGCCTGGCGAGATAAAAATCAAAACGGATCTCATCGACGGAAAGACCGTCAGAATAAGTATAAAGGATAATGGGCCGGGCATGACGGAAGAAGTGAAGCACAAGATCTTTGAACCCTTCTTCACCACCAAAAATGTAGGCGAGGGCTCGGGGCTGGGTTTATCCATTGTCTATGGTATAATCGAAAAGCATAAAGGAGAGATCAGCGTAGAATCTGCTCCTGGTCAGGGAGCAGAATTTATTATATCATTGCCCATTCAATAGTCATAATTTTCACCACCATGGCAGAAGAAAAACCACGAATACTATATGTTGATGATGAAGTAAACAATTTAACTTCTTTCAAAGCATGCTTTAGAAAGTTCTATAATGTATTTACTTCCACATCGCCTGAAGAAGCGTTAACCATTCTGAGCAAGAATAAAATTCACTGCGTCATCAGCGATCAGCGCATGCCGGGGATAACGGGTGTAGAGTTCCTGGAATCGGTTGTCAAACACCATCCTGAAACAGTCAGGATGCTTTTGACCGGTTACAGCGACATGGAATCTGTAATCGATGCTATTAATAAAGGACAGGTATATAAATATATTGTCAAACCCTGGGACGAGCAATACCTGAAAATGACAATCGACAAGGCATACGAAATGTATCAAACCAGGTATCAGCTCGATGAAAAGACCAGGAACCTGGAAAAGGCACAGCAGGAGCTCAACCGTTTTGCCTACAGCGCTTCTCACGATTTACGTGAGCCGTTAACCAGTATCCTGGGTGTTGTCAATGTGGCTAAAACCGAAGAACGTTACAAGGATGATAAATACATCCAGATGATTGAAACGATGGTAAAAAAGCTGGATAGGTTTACCAAAAATATCATTGATCATTATAAGAATAATAATTCCGAACAACAATTAAAGTCGATAGACTTCAAGTCACTGATAGATGAAATCATAGAAAACATAAAACTATTCAGAGGTGTTGCTATCGTTGATTTTATCATTAATGTCAAGCAGGAAGAGCCTTTCAATGCAGATGAATTCAGGATCGGGCTGATTTTCAATAACCTTATTTCCAATGCAATTAACCACCGGAGTAAGCAGAAGGAAAAAACCATTATTGAAATAGGTGTTACTGTCGAAAACGGGATAGCAACTGTTTTTATCAAAGACAACGGGAAAGGAATTGAGCCTGAGTTCCAGGATCATATATTCGAAATGTTTTACAAGGCCTCTTCCGAAACTACAGGATCCGGATTGGGTTTATACATTGTGAAAGAAGCGGTGGATAAAATGAAAGGTAAGATATACGTGAGCTCGTCCAAGGAAGATGGAACTTCTTTCAAAATAGTGATCCCTTCTCAAAAACCCGAATAGCTATTATTCCCTGTTTAAGTTTCCTGAAAAAAAATCATTGAAAACAATAGCTGCCTGCGGGATAACTAAACCGTATAAGCTTCGCGAAAATGGAAATGCATTTTCCGCCGTATAATTTTTTGTTAAAAACTTACAATTTTCATTAGTGATATTAATTTACTTTTGCTAAATGCATTTGTAAATATCATTTCACTGACCGGTATCATTCCAGTGAAGGATATTGTTTCAAAATGATAAACATCGCAAAATACTTTGGCCGGGAAATTTACTGGCTGGATTACAGGCCTGATTCGACTCAATTGCCAGATAAAAACTGGGTATGCCTTGCAATTGCAAACTCCCATCCTGATACCGAAGCAATCAGCCGCTTCCTAACGACTTCTATTTCCAAAGGAATGATTGAGTTCATAGGATGCGGAAAATTTGAAAAAGAATTGTATTCCGTTTTTGATCAGGCGATCACCAACCTGCGGGCCAAAGAAGGATATAAAAGAATTGTCAGCGCGAATAAGAGGTACGAGAATCAAACATTGGCCCATGCTTTTTGGCAGTGCTTCTTTACCGGAGATCTGTCCAAAATAGCACCCTCTGAGAATATTCAAATCGCCTGTATTGATTTTGATGGCGTTAACAGAACAGAAGAATTAACCTCGTACTTGAAAGAATTTGAATCAGGCTGGCTCCCATCCGATAATATCAAGCATGAAATCTGGGAAGACTCCGCGGGGCTGACAACATTACACATTGCGTTGAAACGTGGAAATGAATTCAGAAAACCGTCAGAGCAGGGAATCAGATTAATCCATTCCTTTTATGCTTCCACGCATTACGAAGCCATGACGATATATTATAAATTTATGAACTGGGGAGAGTATACGATTGATTTAAAAGTGGATGAAAAATTATACGAAAAAAAATCTCACCTACACGTTTTGAATACCAAACGCAGCGAAGTGTTTTCTGATAAGCTCTCTGAAAATATCGGATTCCGTTAATCGCAAAATTTTGCCTGAATTGTACTATCTAATTCCCGAACCAAGTCTGTATTTTTTCTTCCGGAGATTTTTCACCTCCTTAATTCTTAAAGTGCTGGAGTAACTGAGCAAGTTTGATCTTCAATTCGCCGCGAGGCACGATCATATCCAGGAACCCATGCTCCAGCAGGAATTCAGAAGTCTGGAATCCCTTTGGCAGGTCCTTCTTTATGGTTTCCTTTATCACGCGCGGTCCTGCAAAACCAATAAGTGCCCCGGGTTCGGCAATATTCAGATCACCCAGCATGGCATAAGAAGCCGTAACTCCTCCGGTGGTAGGATCCGTCATCAGTGAAATATAGGGGATCCCGGCCTGATCCAGCAAGGTAAGTTTCGCGGATGTTTTAGCCAATTGCATCAGGGAAAAAGCAGCTTCCATCATGCGGGCTCCGCCCGATTTGGAAATTATCATCAACGGAATTTTATGCTCCAGGCAAAAATCTACAGCCAATGAAATTTTCTCACCCACCACGGAACCCATGGAGCCCCCGATAAAAGTGAAGTCCATGCAGCATACCACCAGCTCATTCCCATCCACCTTTCCGGCTGCAGTAGCCAGTGCGTCTTTCAGGCCGGTTTTCTTCTGGGAATCAAGCAGGCGGTCGGTATATTTTTTGGTATCTGAAAAAACAAGCGGATCGGCCGAAGCAAGATCCGCATTCAGCTCCAGGTATTCGTTACCGTCAAAAATAATTTCAAAATATTCCTTCGACCCGATACGTTCGTGGTACCCGCAATCCAGACAAACATAAAAATTCTTCAAATGCTCATCGGCCGGACGTATCTTCTTGCAAGAGGAGCATTTATGCCAAAGACCTTCCTTGGTTTCCTTTTTTTCCCGTGTACGGGTGGTAATCCCTTTTGCTATTCTATTGTACCAGCTCATAGTTGCACTATCGGAGTTTCTGCCTTAACCGGCTTCCGGTTAAGCTATTGTAATTTCCTTTGACAGGTATACATCCTGTACCGCGGACAGCAGCTGAATTCCTTCCTTCAACGGCTTTTGAAATGCTTTCCGGCCCAAAATAAGTCCATGCCCCCCTGCCCTCTTATTAATAACAGCGGTTGTCACTGATTCCGAAAGATCGGAAGCGCCTTTGGATTCTCCGCCGGAGTTGATCAACCCGATCCTTCCCATGTAACAATTGGCAGCCTGGTAGCGGCAAAGATCAATGGGATGATCGGATGAAAGTTCCGAATATACTTTAGGATGGGTTTTTCCGTAGTTAATCGCGTTGTAGCCGCCGTTGTTTGTAGGAAGCTTCTGTTTGATAATATCCGCCTGTATCGTTACTCCTAAATGATTTGCCTGTCCTGTCAGATCTGCGGAAGTATGGTAATCGATTCCGTCTTTTTTAAAGCCGGGATTTCTCAGATAGCACCAGAGGATGGTAGCCATTCCAAGCTCATGTGCTCTTTCAAAAGCCCTGGCTACTTCAACGATCTGTCTCGGTGATTCAGGCGAACCAAAATAAATAGTAGCTCCTACCGCAGCTGCGCCCATGTTATAGGCACTTTCCACTGTCCCAAAAAGGATCTGATCGTATTTGTTCGGATAGCTCAGGAATTCATTGTGATTTATCTTAACGATAAGTGGAATCTTATTAGCATATTTTTTCGCAACAATCCCCAGTACTCCGAATGTAGAAGCCACCGCATTGCAATCGGCTTCTATGGCAAGCTTGACAATGTTATCCGGATCAAAATAAATAGGATTAGGAGCAAAAGACGCTCCGGCGGAATGCTCAATTCCCTGATCCACAGGAAGAATGGAAAGGTAGCCTGTTCCGGAAAGTTTTCCGTGATTATAAATTTTTTTCAGATTTTCTATCACCTTAGCGCTTCTGTTCGAAAGAGAAAATATTCTGTCTACGAAATCACCTCCCGGAAGATGCAGTTGTTCTTTCGTGATTCCTTTGCAAACGTGATTCAGGAGCTTGTCAGCATTTGAACCGAGCAGTTCTGTAATTTTTGAGTTGGCAGTTGCGGTGGCCATGGTTGGGTATTTAAGCGTTAATATGAGGAGCAAATTTAAGAATTATTCGCAGAGGCAAATGGATATTAACATGCGATATCTCAAAAACAATACAAGGCTGACAAATTCGTTAAGATTAAGAAGAATATTTTCACAAATAATATCCAATGAAAGTATCCGGACTAATTCTGACACTCTGTATTTTAATTGCATTCGGATGCAGCACAAACCACCGTGTTGCAGTCAGTCATTCAAAAAGCATTGAAAAAAAATATGCCCGGCTGCTGGAGGTAAGCAAAGAAGACATCGCAAACAAAAAATTATTTCTGTTCATCGATGAATGGTACGGAACACCGTATAAATACGGCGGAAAAACAAAAAAAGGTACTGACTGTTCGGGATTTACAGGTGCCGCATTTAAGGAAGTTTATGGGAAAGAGCTTGCCGGTTCATCGTTAAGCATGTACAACCAATGCCGTCGCATCCCCAAAGAAGAACTCCGGGAAGGCGATCTTGTATTTTTCAAAATCGGTTCCAAAGAGGTTTCGCACGTAGGTATTTACCTTCAGAATAACAAATTTGTGCATGCGACCACGAAAGCAGGAGTTATGATAGATGATCTGGACGAAGATTATTATAAGAAATATTTTTTCAATGGCGGAAGGATCCTGTAACACTATTTAACGAGCGTAACCCTGCCTATATAGTTGTGCTTGATATTGTGGAAGTCTTTCACATAAACTTTCCACACGTACACGTCTTCCTGTACAATACTATCACCCTTGTTTTTTACTTTTCCATTCCATCCATAGGAAAGGTCCTTCGACTCAAAAAGCTTATTTCCCCATCTGTCAAAAACGAGCATCTGGAAGTCCTTAATATAAGTTCCGTAGGCAAGAAAAACCTCGTTCACTCCGTCGTTGTTCGGAGTAAATGAATTGGGTATATAGATAGTAAAAGGACTTTCCACCTTCAAACATTTAACGATCGTATCCCTGCATCCTCCCTTGGGATCCGCAATGAAAAGCGTGACGCAGTAAGTACCTGTATCCGAATAGGTATGGTAAGGATTCTGCAGGAAGGACGAATCCTTTGCGCCCGACTTAGGATCACCGAAATTCCAGCTCCAAAAGGCAACATTGCCGGAAGAGTGATCCGTAAAAGTAGTGATCGGGTCAAGCAGGTTCACCACGTCCGGATTAAAGCTGAAATCAGCAATGGGAGGCAATCCTCCTGAAACAGAAACCGCTTGCGGAGACATGGAACAGCCATTTGCATCTGTAATAACAACGGAATAGGTCCCCGGACCAAGTCCCGTAGCGGTGGAAGTTAGTTGAACAGAAGGATTTATCAGCCAAAGATATGTATAAGGCAACGTACCTCCGGTAGGCGTTACAGTTGCGGACCCATCCTTCAGGCCGCAGGAAGCAGGCAGAGAGCTGGTTGATGCGGCAAGTGCAGTAGGCTGAGTTATCAGGACGGTTTGCGTTGCTGAACAACCGTTCGCATCCTGCATGGTAACTGAATAATTTCCAGGTGATAGATTGGTTGCAACTGCACCTGTTTGCGGCGGTGTGGTATTCCAGGAATAGGTAATTACTCCTGTTCCGCCGGTAGCATTTGCAGTTGCAGAACCATCCTTCCCACCAAAGCAACTGACATTGATTGAACTTACAATATTTCCATTCACCGCTGCAGGCCCTGTGATTGTTACACTTTGACTGGAAGTACATCCGTTGGAATCCTTAATGGTTACAACGTAATTTCCGGCAGCCAGATTACTCGCAATGGCATTTGTTTGAGCAGGAGTGGTGTTCCAGGAATAAGTAAGGTTGCCGGTTCCCCCGCTTCCGGCTGCGGTGGCAGAACCATCCGTATTGCCAATACAACTGACATTGGTTGTATCGATAATACTTACGTTAACAGCAGTGGGTTGTGTAATGGCAACCGTTTGAGTTTGGGTGCATCCGTTGACATCCGTTACTAAAACACTATACGTTCCGACAGCCAATCCCGTTGCAACCGCATTTGCACCTCCGCCGGGCGACCATTGATAGGTAAAAGGAGCTGTTCCTCCGGTAGGAGTAGCCGTAGCGGTCCCGTTCGCAGCAGCAAAACACAGTGCAGGAGACGAAGAAGTATTCAGGGTAAATCCTCCGATAACGCTAACGGCAACCGTGTAACTTCCTGTGCAACCGCTTGCATCCGTTACCAGGACAGAGTAATTACCCGCTGCAAGCCCGGTAGCAACTGCATTGGCACCTCCTGCGGGTGACCATTGATACGTGTATGGCGTGGTGCCTCCGGTGGGTGTAACCGTTGCCGTTGCATTGGCCGATGAGCAGACAGAAGGAGTGGATGAAATTGTGGATGTAAAGCCGCCCCCGCCTGTGACCGTTACCGTGGTTGTAGTAAAAAAACATCCCGAATTATCTGCAACCATCACCGAATAAGTTCCGGGAGCAAGTCCGGTAGCAGTCGGGGTAATTTGGGCCGGGGTTGTATTCCAGGTATAGGTATAAGGCGGAGTACCGCCGCTTGGATTTACCGTAGCCGTTCCGTTATTGACTGAACAGTTTGCGGGAGTTGTAGTAGTTGTTAAAACAATGGGCAATGGATTACATGCAAGAGATGCCAGTTCAAAAAATACTCCGGAGTCCAGTATGCCATCTCCTGCATCGGCAATAGCAAGCTTAAAGTGATACGTGGCACAAGGCTTTACGTTGATAATGATCTTAATGGGTTTTGTGAATCCATCGTATTGAACCGTTTGTCCCACAGGATTTTCATTGTCCACATAGTACTGCGGGTAGGAACCGTTATTTACGTTATCAATGGATACGGGTGTCCCAGCAGGAGCGGGCGGAGAAGGTAACAAGGCCATATTATACCCGGTATAAGCCGGCCCCGCCGGATTAGGGCCGGTAACAAAAATACCATATACATCGTTGAATCCTGCGTTCACGAATTCCATGTATTCTTCTGAACCAAAAGAAAAAGTAAATGCCAGCGTGCTGCAGGACGGAACCGCATCAAATTCCAGAATACAGGGATCATACGTTGCCATAGGCTCTACCGCCACAAGATTGGGATCTGAAAAAACCACACCATTATCATAGCCAGCACCTCCGTTATTATTGGGTCCCACCGCCTCGGCTACCTGACCCGTTGTTAATAATACTCCTGAAGTAATTCCCAGATTGGAAGTAGTGCCGTTAAAGGTTCCGCAGGCCCCGGCCGGACAATTCATTGTTGCGTTGGAAATCACAACCCCAATACCCGATAACGATTGTGCAAGCTGCGCCGCATTATTATTGGGAGTAACCTGGAGCTGGGCAAATGAGCCGCTGCTATTCAAAACACATATAAAAAGCAGAAAATACCTTACCAGTAACCCGGAAGAGACAAACCAGGAGCGAGTGCAGGATGTTTTCATACGTAACAGGAATTAATCACATTAATTCCTATCTTAATTCTATATAAAAAGGATTTTACAATCCCCGATGTTTCCTTCCTATTGTAATAAAGACCCATGACCGTAACCTTTCCCCTATCCCGAACACTAATTTTCATCAAAAAAAGGATTTAGGTTAATTTTTTCTTTTCTTGAAGGAAAGACGCAATTATTAGGAAAAGGTTGCTTCTCTAAATGGTGTAAAAACAGCAATTTTTGCAATCATAATCAGTCTTTTAAGATGCTCATTATTTTCCTATGAAATTCACATAAAATTGAATATCAATAATATGCTTATGTGTAAAAGCCGATCTTTTCAGAAGTTCAATGTAAATCGTGTGGTGGTTTGATTGGCGACTTACTAATATTCTATGTGCTTTGCCGGAATATCCTGGCATTCAGAGCGGGCGGGAAAATGTATTAAGAATACACAAACAAGGCTAAAGTTTAAGGGCAATTCCTAAAAATAAGCTTGCCGTGTTTAAACGGGTACCATTAATTTATTTTTGCAAAGTTAAAATATGTTTTCGCTCACGTATCAAGGACTGGAAAACCATTACCTACCTTAAACTTACTTTTGAAACATAACAAAATCATCCCAGCAACAATTCACAAATTCCTCTAAAGTGTAAATTTTCAATTCATGATTTGATGTTTGTTTCAAACAAATACCTCATCCCCTTTCATGGCAAAATAAATACTTAATGAAGTCAGGTCAATATAAAAAAACGAAAGCCATCCTTCTCTCATAAAACATCCTTGCGACCTCTGTATACTCTCTTGAATTGCTTCAATTGTATCTAAGCTCCGAATGAATTAGCCTAGCCTCACTTGTTGCTACTAACTTTCCTGTAGAATCAGTTACATAAGAAATAGTACTTAAATACTTTTCCCCTTTTTTAAATGCAGAACAAAGTATGTGGGGTTAATTTTATTTAAAACCATTCTAATTTAAATGAGGGGAAAATAATGACCTGGATCACTTAATCAGGTTCACATGTCCTATGTACGTGTGCTCGTCGTTATTCGTATCAATCACCTTCACTTTCCATACATACACATCTTCCTGTACAACACTCCCGTTGTTTTCCACAGCTCCGTTCCAACCCTTGTAGATATCATTGGACTCAAAGATGTGATTCCCCCAGCGGTCATAAATATCCATGTGAAATTCCTTGATATACGTGCCGTATCCCATAAACAAATCGTTATAACCGTCGTTGTTGGGAGTAAACGTATTGGGAATATAAAACGTGGAGGGCGCTTCCACTATCAGGCATTTCACGATCGTATCGGAACACAAGCCGGAAGGATTACGGACGATCAGCGTAATGCAGTATCTGCCGGTATCTGAATATGTGTGCAATGGATTTTGCAGACCCGAAGTATCATTTACACCCGAACCAATATCTCCGAAATTCCAGATATACGATGCAATAATACCGCCAGATGCATCCTGGAAGATCACAATGGGATCCAGGAGTGAAACAACAGAAGGACTAAAATAGAAATTTGCATCGGGAGGAGCCCCGCCCGGGACAACAACGCTTTTATTCTGCAAACATCCCTTGGAATCCGTAACAATCACGGTATAAGTTCCTGCTCCAAGATTGCTTGCAGTGGGTGTCGTCTGTACTGCGGGTGCGGTAAGCCAGAGATAGGTATACGGAGCCACCCCGCCGGAAGGATTCACCGTTGCTGTTCCGTCAGTCATCCCGCAGGAAGCGGTTGTAGCACTGGTGGGTAAATTCATAGGCATGGGCTGTGTAATCGTCACACTCCGGGTAACGGTGCAGCTATTGGCATCAGTAATCGTGACCACATAATTCCCGGCGGTAAGATTACTCGCAACCGGTCCCGCCTGGGGAGGGGTCGTATTCCACACATAATTATAAGGGCTCACGCCTCCACTTCCGCTTGCAGTGGCTGAGCCGTCGCTGCCCGTAGGACAACTGACATGTATCGTATTTGTGACAGTCGCGGTAAAAGCGGGAGGCTGTACGATAGTCACTGTCTGGGTTTGGATGCATCCTGTTGCGTCTATTACGGTACAGGTGTAAGTACCCGCCGGAATATTTGAAATGGTTGCACCGGTCTGAACGGGAGTGGTGCTCCAGGAAAACGAATAAGGAGCAGTTCCCCCGGTGGGCGTAACAGTTGCCGAGCCGTTGTTAATTCCAAAACAGGTTACATCCGTGTGTGTTTCCGTGGTAGGAAATCCTCCTGTGGCTCCAACTGTGACTGTTCCAGTATTAAAAAAACAACCGGTCACATCAAACACAGAAACCGTATACGTTCCGGGCGTTAAACCCGTTGCCGTTTGGGTTACCTGCACAGGCGTTGTGCTCCACGAATAGGTGTATGGAGCCGTACCTCCCGTAGGAGTGGCAGAAGCCGTACCGTTATTAGCAGTACAGTTAGAAGGAGTTGAAGTCGTAGCTACCAAGATGGGCAGAGGATTGCATGCAAGAGATTTCATGGAGAAAAATACACCCGAGTCATAACTATGATCTCCTGCATCGGCAATGGCCAGTTTAAAATGGTAAGTACTGCACGGACTTACATTCAAGGTAACTGTGATAGGTCTTGTAAACCCGTCGTACTGAATAGTTGCTCCTTGACAGTTCTCCACAAAATAATTACCATTGGTTCCTGGACCAGGCCCTGGGCATGCAGCGCTATACCCGTTATTAACAGTGTTTATTGCAACAGGAGTTGTGGTTGAAGGAATCAAGGCCATATTATAACCCGCATAGGCAGGACCGGAAGGATTCGGCCCAGTCACAAATATTCCAAAAATATCATTGAAAGGTCCATTATTTACATATTCAGGATATTCTTCGGAAGCAAAGGAAAAAGTAAATACCAACGTGCTGCAGGATGGCACTGCATCGAATTCCAGGATGCATGGATCGTATGTTGCCTGAGGCTCAATAGCAGTAAGGCTAGGGTCTGAAAAGTTCACATTATTACTAGTCCCCTGCGCTTCTACTGTATTAGGCCCTAAAGCATTAACTACATCTCCGCTAGTAAGCAACACTCCGGCTGCAATACCTAAATTGGATGCAGCTCCATTAAATGTTCCGGATGCATTTACAGGACAATTCATCGTTGCTCCGGAAATAGCAACACCCTGACCTCCGAGAATACTTGCCAGGGCCCCTGCATTACTATTTGCCGTAACCTGCAATTGAGAAAAGGACTCCGAAACATTGATCAGCAATGCCGTTACGAACGCTGCAAATCTGCATATGTGTATTAATCCCTTCATTTTAACCCAATAACAAATCCTTTCGGAAAATACCGACTTATTTGTAAAAATAAGGAATAATTATTCCTTACTAAGGTGTTTTATCAACAAAAAAAAGGAAAAAACCTCTTTTAAAGGAGAGATAATGCAAGAAACCCGCAGAGCTATATGCTGTTAACTAACAGCTGTTTGCTCTTCCTTCATGAGCTCACGGATGTATTTAACCGGAGTGCTTCCATACGATAAAAATTTCTCGTGGAACTCTTTCAAATTGAATTTCGCGCCCAATTCTGATTTAAGCTCTTCCCTCAAATCATAAATTTCTGCATAGCCGGTGAAATACGAAGTCAGCTGAACCTGGGTAAGCGTGGCCCTCTTCCACTTATTCTCCGCTTCCTGCTTTTGCTGAAAAGCATCTTCCACCAGAAATTTTACGGCTTCATCCCGGGTTAAACCCATAACCTGGATTTTGTAATCGAGAATTGTATTGCAAACCGCCCTCAGATGCCATTTGTAGTACATCAGCCACATTTCCGGCTCATTATTTCCAAAACCATTTTCCATCATCATAAGCTCGGAGTAAACCGCCCATCCTTCAATCATAGCTCCGTTCCCAAAAATACTTTTTACAATGCTGGGAGACTGATTGCTGTACACCAGCTGCGCATAATGGCCCGGGATCGCTTCGTGTAAGCTCAGGATCTGCAGGATGTAATAATTATATTCACGCAGATAGCTTTCGGCCCCTTCGGGAGAATATCCGGCCAATGAACCCACGTTGTAATACGAATTCCCTTCTTTGTCATAAGGACCGGGAGAAGACATGGATGCGCCCGCAACACCGGCCATATAAGCAGGCTCTTTTCGCACCACCAGCGGTTTACTTGGATCCAAATAGAGCAAATTCTTGTCGTTTACAAATTTCGTGAGCATGGGTATATGCTTTTCAATTTCAGATTGAAAATCCTCCGCCTTTACATGCTTTTTAGAAATCTCATCGATCAGCATTTTGGTGTGCTCCTTGGTAAACTCACCGGGCGCCGGCATTTTTGGAAAATATTTACCAAAAAGTTCTTTGGTAAGCGCTAACATTTTTGCCTGCAGCTCTTCTTTACGCTGAAGTGCTTTGTTGTAGATCTCCTCCGCAGTATATCTTGAAACAATATCATATTTGAATTTCTTCTCATATAAATCCTTTCCTATACGGAAGCTTCTTGCTGTTTCGGGTTTCAATGCAGGTTTCACTTCTTTTTGCAACCAGCTTACATAATCTTCAATTGCTTTTACGGATTCATTTATCCTGGTTTCGATCATTTCTCTTTCATTGGCATCCAGGTGAGTTTTCCGGAGAGAATCCAGCATCATCCCTTTAAATACATCCACACTTCCTTTGTTTTGCTGAATGCCCAGATCCGTATGTTCAATGGTCGGATTCCGGATCATTTTTTTCGCATTTGCATAATAGGCAGGGACATTCGCCATTCTCAGGTAAAGAGCACGCAGATTTTCTTCATTCGATGCATTTTTGTTTTGCAGAATATCGGCAAATGAACTTCCTAGATTATAGGAAGCAGGATTCCATTCATATTCACGAAACTCATTGACGTTAAATAAAAATCCATCCAATGCGTTTTCAAGCATACGAAAGTCCGCCTTGTTTGAGGACGAAAGCCGGGAAAGATCAAACTTCTTCAGGGAATCTAAATTTTGATTTGCGAATGCAATCTCTTTTTGATGATACGCTTCATCGGGTATAAATAATATGCTGTCATATTTGTGATATCCCTGGGAAGAAGCCCATCCCGGGTAAAGTTTCCAAAGATTTTCTATAAAAGCTTCTTTGTACGTATCGAATGACTTATCCATGCTGCCCGCACCGGAAGGCAGATTGGTATCGGACTTAGAAGCCAGGTTTCCACAGGAAGAAATCAACACAACTGTAAGAGCAAGGAAAATTATTTTTTTCATGATTAAATTTTGACGAAAGTATAGAATTTTCCTCTTTCCGGAATGTCTTTAATTTACCTGAAAATCGTACTATATTAGCCATTCTACTTTTACGGCGTAATACGTACCGCGAACACGAGGGACAGGATCTGAAAAACATGCAGGAATCACACAGGTTCTGCATTTTGCACTCCCTGTCTGCTGTATTTTATTTTAATACATTTGTTGCCTAAAATCCACCCATGAAAAAGATATTTTTATACCTCTCCATTCCCTTCTTTGCCGGATGCGCCGGAATAGAACAAAACCCACAGGCAGCCATTGCACTTTTACCCTATCCTGAAACCAAAAAGGTGGATACTACCGATGATTATTTTGGCACGAAAATAACCGATCCGTTTCGCTGGCTGGAAGACGATAATTCAGAAGAAACAAAACAATGGGTGGAAGCAGAAAATAAAGTCACATTTGATTACCTGGATAAGATATCATTCCGCCAGCAGGTAAAAGACAGGCTCACACAAGTATGGGATTACGAGAAGCTTTCAGCTCCATTTAAAAAAGGAAAATATTATTTCTTTTATAAAAATGACGGATTGCAGAATCAAAATGTCCTGTATGTCCAGGAAGGATTAAATGGTACCCCCCGCATCCTGATCAATCCCAATACACTCTCCACAGACGGCACCACCTCACTTTCCGGGATCAGTATCCGGGAAGACGGGAAATACATTGCCTATAATCTTGCAAAATCGGGTTCCGACTGGAACGACATTGTTACAATGGAAATTGAAAGCGGAAAAGTTCTGGCAGATACGCTCCACTGGATAAAATTTTCCCAGGCATCCTGGAAAGGGGATGGTTTTTATTACAGCACCTACCCTGCCCCTTCCAGCCATGCTTATTCGGATAAAAATGAAAACAACAAAGCATTCTATCATAAACTAGGCACCAAACAAAGCGAAGATAAAGTGGTATACGAAGATCCGTCCCATCCCAATATAGGCTGGTCCATTGCTTTAACAGACGATGAAAAATTCATGGGATTATGGGGCGCAAAAGGAACCAGCGGAAATTGTTTTGCCATCAAAGAAACCAATGCGGCGGATTGGAACTGGGTGGATACTTCCTTTGCAAATGAATACACGTTGGTTGATAACATTGGCAACCTCCTGCTCGTTCAAACCAATAAGAACGCACCTAAGTGGCAACTGGTTGGTGTTGACCCCGCTAAACCAAAACCGGAGAATTGGAAAAAAATTATTCCCGAAAGCACGGACTTATTGGAAACTATTTCTCTTTGCAACGGGAAAATTGTGGCGAAACATCTGCACGACGTAACAAGCAAACTTACTGCGTACGATCTGAGCGGAAAAACAGAAAAAGAAGTTTCCACTCCGCCTCTTGGAATCATTGGCTTCAACGGCAGTTTAAAAGACAGCATTGCTTTTTATTCTTTTACAAACTACACTACGCCCACCACCATCTACAAGTATAATATCAACTCCAACACATCCGAAGTATTTGCAAAACCAAAAGTTGATTTCAATTCCGATGAATATGAAAGCAAGCAGGTATTCTATTCCAGCAAAGACGGAACAAAAATCCCGATGATCATTACCCATAAAAAAGGGATTAACCCGGATGGAAACAACCCTTGCTTTCTCTATGGCTATGGCGGATTCAATATCAACATAACACCGGCATTTATTATAAACTCCGTTGCTTTTCTTGAGAACGGCGGAATATACGCCGTTGCAAACATGCGCGGAGGAAATGAATATGGTGAAGAATGGCACAAAGGCGGAATTATTTGTAACAAACAAAATGTGTTTGACGATTTTATTGCAGCAGCGGAATACCTGATCCATGAAAAATATACTTCCTCTCAAAAACTTGCCATTCACGGGCGTTCAAACGGAGGATTGCTTGTAGGAGCTGTCATGACCCAGCGCCCCGATCTCATGAAAGTGGCCCTGCCGGGAGTAGGAGTCCTGGATATGCTGCGCTATCACAAATTCACTATCGGATACTACTGGGCAACCGACTACGGCAGAAGCGATGACAAAACCCAATTTGATTGCCTGGTAAAGTACTCCCCCCTTCACAACGTGAAAGAAGTAGAATACCCTGCAACCATGATAACAACCGCAGACCACGATGACCGTGTTGTTCCGGCCCATTCCTTTAAGTTCGCCGCAACAGTTCAGGAAAAAAATAAAGGCAGCAATCCGATTCTTATCCGTATTGATCAGAAAGCGGGTCACGGAGCCGGAAAACCAACCACCAAGCAGATTGATGAATGGGCGGATGTCTGGAGCTTTGTGATGTTTAATTTAGGAATGAAGTTTGAGAATAAACAGGAACAACTGGCCCAAAAATGATTTTCGCAAACACAATCATACCAAAAAATTAAGAAACAACCATACTTGTTTTTAATCGAGAATGACTGAACAGCTCAAACTCAGAGTGGTAATGATTTTCAGCACAATATTCATTCTGCTGAATGCCTTTTATATTTCACGGGAACAGTACTGGTTTATGCTGGCACCGGTGGTCCTGCTTGTAATTTTAACGTCGTTCCTTGCATTGGATGTTGTGATGCTGGTAATCGTTTTTTGCACCCCTTTATCGGTACTTCTGCAACAATCTGATTTTGGAGTGGCTATTTCGCTTCCTACAGAGCCCCTGCTTTTTGGAGTGATGATTATTTACATACTGCGTTTGTTTTACGAAGGCAAAGTAGAAAGGACATTTTTTTTCCACCCGGTTACCCTTGCGGTTTTGCTAAATTTTACATGGATATTCATATCCTGCCTTACCAGTACAATGCCTGGGGTTTCATGGAAATTCCTTATTTCCCGTATGTGGCTTGTTATTCCTTTTTATTTCGTTACGCTGCATCTGTTTAAAGAAAGGAAAAACATGCAGAGACATTTGTGGCTTTACATAAGCTCCTTTGCCATTGTAATCATTTATACATTAATTAATCATGCATTTGATAATTTCTCGGAAGAAGCTGCTCATATTGCCATGAATCCATTCTATAATGACCACACCTCCTACGGTGCAATGCTGGCCATGTATCTGCCGCCTCTTATATTTTTAACTTTTAATAAAGAAACACCCAGCAATCTCAAAATTATCGGATTCACTCTGCTGGTTATTTTTATTACAGGTTTAATTTTTTCATACACACGTGCGGCCTGGTTGAGCCTGGCCGGAGCAACCGTCACATTGCTGGTATATTTGCTGCGCATCCGTATTGTTCCAATTATTGCAATGATCGGAATAGTCATAGCTATACTTTTTATTTATGAAAAAGAGATCATCATTCAGCTGGAAGCCGGACGGTACAAAAATTCAAAAAACAGAAATATTGAACAGCGCTTACAATCCATAACCAACGTCACTACGGATGCTTCCAATACCGAGCGGTTTAACCGGTGGGCTTCCGCAATGCGTATGTTTAAGGAAAGGCCTTTTTTTGGATGGGGACCCGGAACATTTCAATTCCAATATGCACCTTTTCAGATCTCTACGGAAAAGACTCAGATATCCACCAATTTTGGTGAGAAAGGAAACTCGCATAGCGAGTACATTGGGCCCCTTGCTGAAACCGGTGTTATAGGGTTGCTTACTATTCTTGGAGTTATCGTTACTGCTTTTCTTACCGCCGGAAAATTAGTGTATCATGCTAAAAGCAAAGAGACCCGGATCTTTGCTATGGCTATTGCCCTTGGTCTGATTACATACTGTATTCACGGTGCCCTGAATAATTTCCTGGATACGGATAAAGCATCCGCTCCATTTTGGGGATTCATCGCCATGCTGGTTATGATGGATATTCTCGAAAAGGAAAAGGTACCTTCAGCCACCTCTGAAAAAGAGAGCGGTTAGCTTCATTTTTTAAAGCATCCTGCAGGTAAGCAGGGCAATATCATCCACGTAGGTCTTGGCCCCCTTGTGCTCTTTTACACTTTCAATTATTGCTTTATTTATCTCTTTCATTCCCAATGTATGCGCTTTCGCCTTTAAAAGTTCTTTCAAACGGTTCACTCCAAAATCTTCTCCCTCTTCATTTTCCTGTTCAACAACCCCATCAGTATAACAAAGTATCACCGAACCTGATTCCATAATAACCACTCCTTCTTTTACTTTTTTCAGATCCTCCAGCATTCCAAGTCCGGTACAACCAATTTTCAGCATGTTGACTGAACCATCTGTGCTTAAAACCAACGGAGGATTATGCCCGGCGTTTACGTAGGTGAATATTTTAGTAACTAAATTGTACTTTGCCACAAAAAGTGTAATGAAACGTTCTCCTTTTGCTGTGCCGTTTACTTTGTCATTCAGTTCCACAACAAGTTCAGCCAGAGAATCCGTGCGGGTAAGCAAAATGCGCATATTCGCCTGAAAATTGCTCATTAAAAGTGCCGCCGATACTCCTTTCCCGGACACATCCGCTACACAAAAAGCTATTTCCTGTTCGTTTATACGGATAAAATCATAATAATCACCTCCAATTTCCTGGTGTGCAATGTACAGGGCGTCCATTTCCAGCTGGCCATCATTCGGAAGGTTAGAAGGAAATAACATATGCTGCATTTCTGAAGCAACTTCCATTTCCTTTTTCATCTCTGCCTGGCGAATTCCTTCTTTAGCAAGGCGTTTATTTTCTATCGCAACGACAAGGATGTTTGTCAGCGTTTGTATGAAATTTAAATGCTTTACACTGGCTCCAATACCCAACTGCTCCTCATCAATATCACCCACAAGCACGTATGCCAACGCGTGATCTTTATGGAAAACAGGGATCACAACCTCTACATTATTATGCTGAAGGGCTCTCTGAATCGGTACAAATTCCGCAGAAGAATGGGGATCCATTAATGTAATATCCTTAAGAGGTAAAAGATATTTTTCAATTTCAACAGGAGTAAAGGATGCTTCCATGCCAAACTGCAAAACACTTTTCCATCCTCCATCATTGGCGTACAAAACCAATTTGCCAACATTTAACTGCTCCCGTACAACAGATTCATAGATCTTCAGAAGCTCAGGTGTTTTGGCGTTTGAATTAATAGCCTTGGTAACCTCCAAAAGAGACGCTAACTTCACCTCTAGCAACTTGGATTTAGACATAGAGTTTGAACCTATTGATTCCTCCATAATAGTAGGTATATACCTGTACGTCAACTACCTGAATAGACTTTGATCGTTATGGTAAATGTACAATAAGTATTTTGAAGTGAAAAATCAAAGATTTTTTCCTTAAATAAGACGAAACAGAGCAAAGATAAGTTGCAAACAGGCTAAAATTATTTCTTGGGTCTGCCAAAGATCTCTGGCAAATTACGAAGCATGGCTAATTCTCTGAATTTTTTCATGGATTCTTCTGCAGGACTGCCTAAATACGTTTTTCCGCCTTCCAGGTCCTTTGCCGGAGCCGACTGCCCCAAAAGCACGGCGCCTTTTCCTATTCTTATTTTACTTGGTACACCCACCTGCCCCCAAAGTATCACATCATCTTCAATAATACAGGCCCCGGATATTCCTACCTGTGACGCAAACAAGCAATTTTTACCAACTTTTGTATCATGACCTACCTGAACGTGGTTGTCAATTTTAGTCCCGGCGCCAATGACCGTTTCCCCGGTAACCCCGCGATCAACGGTGGACAGGGCCCCGATCTCAACATTATCTTCAAGAACAACCCGGCCCACAGACAAAAGCCTGTCATATCCGGCGGGACGCTTCTTGTAATAAAAAGCGTCTGCCCCGATAACCACGCCCGAATGCAGGATCACATTGTTGCCTATAATGGAACCGTCATAAATACTCACGTTCGGATGTATGGTGCAATTGTCACCAATCCTTACATTATCTCCGATAAAGACATTAGGCATTATACGTGTATTTTTTCCTATGGAGGCGGAACTACTGATCTGCCTGATGCTGTCTTCCTTTTTCGCAGGATGAAAAAGATACCTGGAAGAAAAATGTGTCGTAATCTTATTGAAATCCCGGAACGGATCATCTGAGATCAAAAGCGCCTTTCCGTCGGGGCATACTGTCTTTTTGTTAATAATAATTGCCGAAGCCTTCGAGTTCAACGTTCTTTCGTAATACTTCGGGTGATCCACAAATCCGATGTCTCCTTCCTCAATTACATTGAGTTCATTGATACCCGTAACAAAAAGATCAGAATTTCCCACGATCTCTGCTCCAATGATCAATGCAATGCTTTTTACTCCTTGTGGCTCGGGGAACTTCATTTCTGTTAATAGATACGAATTGATGCGAAGGTAGTAATTCCAAATGTTCCAATGCCATGAATAGGCTTCCAGGTCTACTGAATATCCTGCTCCTGATCTTTCAAATTAAAAGAACCCTTGATATTTTTAATTCTCCATTTAGTAAAATCCCGGTTGGATTCAAGGCCATCGCCGTAGATCACCTCATCGCCCGTTGTAATTTTCACAAATTCATTTGTGTATATCCTGTCCTTGGATTCATCCCACAACAGGTGTTCGGTATTCAGCTTTTCTCCTTTTACATTTACCACTTCCACATTTCTCTTTGCTTCCATGGCTCCATCGGTTTCATAACGAATGCCATAATCTGCTTTCAACTGGGAGGATAATTCCATGGAATCATTGTAAAAAAGAATATTCATTCCGCCTGGAAAAATAATATGTGGCTTTTCACCGCCGTACCGGTCCATCTTGGGACCGGTAAGTTTCATCTTTACCTTTGCCGAGTCGCTGTATACAAGCTCTACTCCCTTCATCGTCTCGGAAGGCATATTTTTTACTGCGATAATTGAGTTGATCGTTTGCATATCGTTCTGACATGCCTGAAGTCCTGCCCCCAGGAATAAAGATAATAATACAAAGGATAGTTGATTTCTTAAGGCAGTAAAAACCTTTTTTCCCAGGCAACCAATGATCGAAAACAGGATTTGTACCAAGGAGCAGCTCTTAATCATATTTCCTCTTAATGAACCACTTATCGTTAAGTGTAAAACTCACATAGGCATTGATATATCTTTCCCGTATAAGCTGATTGACGGTGGTTCCTCTTTGCCCGATTTCGAATCCCAGGTTGATCACCGACTGGTAATATTTCTGGTCCACATCTCCTTCAGCTATTCCCATAATCTTAATTTTCCTTAATGGCAATCCCACTCCGAAAGTAAAGGCATAATCAGTCATCGGAGTATTTTTAAGGTTAAGATAGCTATCCGCATAGCGGAATCCCATGCGGTAAAACATTTTTTTGAGATATAATTCCTTAGAGCCTGCATTTTTGCTGGGAACAAACTGCACACCCAATGCCATTTTCCTGCTATCCTTCAAAAATCCAGCTTGTCCGGATGGAGTATATTCAGACCACCTTTGAAGAGAATAGTCAAAACCAAAAAGCCACCTGTCCCCTTTCTTCACCACAATTCCTCCTCCCATCATTGTCGGGAGGGTAATTGCAGATTTTGAATCCAGCTGGTAAAGAACGGTATCCTTTATTACCTCTACACCAAAAGCATCCGAATAAGTAGCTGCAAAGGTTGATTTCTTGGTATTGATATCAGCCGCCAGGCTGCCTGTTGCTCCAAGTGTAAACGACCAGTTATTCGATAATGGCTGATGGTACTGAGCGCCCACAGAATAATACATATCGCTGAGCCGGGTTGTTTGGGAAAATTTTGTATTCAAAAAGTTAGAAGCTCGGGGAAAAGAATCACGGCTGAAGTAAATCAGATCGCCAAACAGGTAGGAAATGTTAACTCCTGCCGAAAAATTTCCAACCTTGAAGCCATTACCCAGATAGACCTGATTGATCCCTCCTTCGCCCTCATACGAGTAATTCACCGTTCCAATACTGTCCTGCTCCTTTTTGTCGTATATCTTATATCCCACATTGCTGTACGGGAGTAAGCCAAAACTGGCCCCCCACCACTTTGCTACGGGAAATGCCAGTGCCATATACGCCAATGCCGTCCTGTTCGTGGTAAATTCCTTGTCGGAAGTTTGCAGCTTCATGGTATTGTTCTTTGCACCAAAATCAAAAGCGGTTAACCGCACCGATGCATGCGAAGCCGGATTAGCTGCGTTTATATAGAACGGGGCAGTGGTATCGTTCTGAAGCGCACAGGAAATTCCACCCATGGGCACATTATGAGCGAAAGAGGTGTTTTGAATATCTCCCAAACCATAACGGGAATAAGGCGAGTTTGTGATCGACTGTGCATTGCAGACAGTATATCCGGCAGCCATATGAAACAGGATGCACACTGGCCATGCCAAAACTAAGATTGATGATTTACTTTTTTTCATTAAAATTCAAAATATAATTTAATCCCTTCAATACTAAAAATGGGTCTGCAAAGATGTTAGATTTTCCTTTACCTCCTTTGTTAAAAATAGTTTCACAGAATTTATGGTGACCGCCTGTAAAAACGACCTTTATATCAGGATATTGCTGTTCGTATCTTTGAATTATCCCTTTCAGCTCCTCTTTTACACCATTTACCACACCCGATAGAATTGATTCCTCGGTGTTCATACCGGTAAGTGTATCATAGGCTCTATATATGATCAGCGGAAGCTTATCGGTAAACTTATTCAATGCCCTAAAGCGCATTTCGATCCCGGGCGAGATCCCCCCTCCCATGTATTGGTTATTTGAATTCACGAAATCGTATTTAATACAAGTACCCATATCCACGGACAAAACAGGTTGATCCCGAAACAATGCATTTGCACCGACCGCTGAAGCCAATCTATCCCTACCCAGCGTTTGAGGTGATTTATACAGATTTTCAATGGGTATGCCTGTCTGGTGAGTTAATTCTACAAAATGATAGTGTGATCTTAAAAAATCAACAATAGCAGTGTCCACCTCCACCACTGAGCTAAGAATTATATTTTCAACACGAGAATTTATTTTCAAAAGATTTTTCAGCGCCTCCAGGGACATTTTTTCCAGCGAAGAAAATGATGAGACCTCATTCCCCGAAAAGAAAGCAAACTTGATCAGGGTATTTCCGGCGTCAATCGCTAAATTCATCGGGTAAAACTACAACAAAAAAGCCCTCCTGCTGGTTAGTTCCTCACCCGGTAGTGCCTGATTTCAACGTCTCTCTTTTAGAGAATTTGATTTTCAGAATCCCGTAATAAACAGCCTGTTTTCTTCGGAACTTAATTGTTGTTCTTGTCATTAAATCACGTAGTACCCTGTAAACAGCATTTTACCCGGGATAGCAAATGTTGTCGGATGCAAATAATCAACTGAAATTGATTTGTACCCCCACCAATAAGGACATTAATTTGTAGTTCACAATTCAGAAAGCCTTAAAAGCATTTTCTAAAACAAGAATAAAATGAAAAGATCTTTATTTCTGTCATTAATCCTATTGATTTCAGCGGGTTGCGCATTCAGCCAAAAAGAAATTCTGAGGGTGGATTTTGAAACAACACCTGCTGGTTTCAAAACATTTAACCTGGATGGACTGCCGGACGATTGCGGAATACCGGGTGAATTCTCAAAAGGCTGGTTACTGAGTACTCCGATGGGATTTACAGGAGGAGTAGGAAAATATGCAAAAGACTGCTCGGATCACGGAACAAATACCACAAGCAAAGCGGATGACTGGATCGTTTGCCGGGGCATTAAGGTAGGTTCTTCAAGCGTTGTTGTTTCATGGGTAAATTTCTCGGAATGGAACCAGAATATTATGCTGTATGCATCCAAGAAATTTAACGGGACGTCTGCCGATCTCAGCAAGTTTACGCTCATAACAACCGTAAGCAATGGTTCCTGGACATTCAATACGCACAATGCAAGTTTAAATAGCCTGGCACTGGTTCCGGGCGATAGCCTGTATGTAGCGTTCCGGAATAACGTGGCTCATAAAGGGCAGTTGTTCATGGATAACCTGGTTATATCCGAAGTTCAGAACAGAGACGCCGAGCTCAGGCATTACGATTCCCAGCTGTACAGCTCCGCCAATTCTTTGCCTTTAAAAGGAAAAGTTTATTGCAACGGCGCTTCCCCAATCACTTCCTACACTCTTAATTGGAAAGTAAATGGCGGCACGGTGAACAGTCAAACCTTTACCGGGCTTAATGTTACAACAGGAAAGTATCACCTTTTCCAAACCAGCGGAAATGTCAGCTATTCAGCCGGAGATAACACGCTGAAGATGTATGTAACAAATGTAAACGGCGCCGGGCCGGACGACGCAACGGCGAATGACACTCTGGTTGAACACGTATATATTGTCAGCTCCCCCACAGTTACTAAAAATGTGCTGTTGGGAGATTATACCGGCACCTGGTGCGGCAACTGTGTGGATGCAATTCCAATTGTCGATTCATTGGTTACCCACAATCCACGATTTATTGCAGTGGCGCTACATGTTCAGACCGATCCTATGACAACACCACAAACCACGTCTATAATTACACGGTACAGCATCAGTGCTTTTCCCACCATGACCTTTGACATGAGAGCATTTGACCCGGATGGTGAGACTCCCGGAGTATTAGGCGGGGGCTGGCCCTGCACCGAATGGAGGAATAAAGCAAGCGTAAGTCTTTCGGAGATTTCCCCGGTAGCTGTATCCGTAAATTATACTATCAATTCCTCCACCCGTATGCTCACGGCTACCGTGAATGCTGATTTTAAAGATGCGGGCGCTTACGGAGACCTGCGTATGAACTGCTTTGTTGTTGAAAGTTCGGTTACCGGCCCAAGTCCCTCGTACGATCAGCACAATTACCGGAATACAATTGCCGGTCATCCTTTTTTCGGGAAAGGAGAACCCATCAAGGGCTTTAAGCACGAACATGTATTCAGAAACGCTCTGAGCGGTGTTGACGGTACAGCCGGTGTTATTCCTAAGCTTGTCACCAAAGGACAAAGTTTTCAGAAACAATACACCTACCAGATTCCGGCAGGTTATAATCTTAACAACATCAAAGTAATAGGCTTCATAAGCAGGTACAATATAAACAACCTGTATAATCCGGTCTATAACGTTATAGAGGCGTCGAAACCCACAGGGATAGATGAAGACAACATGAATCCGGATAATATATCTGTCTATCCAAACCCGGCCGGAGAGCAGGTAACCATAAATATCAAAGGATCCGGAAAAGTTTGTGTATACAATTCTCTTGGACAGGAAATGTTAACCGATCAATTCAATTCAGGATTCGGGAACAGCATTTCCATTAACACATCCGGATTGTCTGCAGGTATCTATATTGTAAAAATACACTGCGAGGAAAAAATAATTACTAAAAAAATAACCATTCACAGACTCTAAAATTACCACGAACTAAAGAGATTAACAATTACACGATTATGAAAAAATTAATTTTGATTTTCCTGTTTATTTATTCCGGACTCTGTTTCTCTCAAAGCGCAAACACAAAAATACGCTGCGCAGTGAATGAGCATGAGATGTACCTGAACTCCCAGAATCCCAACCGGAAAGCGGAAAGGGACGCTTACGAAGCTGCTGTGCAGCAATGGATTTCTGCCAATCCCGATTATCAGTCGAGAGCGGTTGTTACCATACCGGTTGTAGTTCATGTAGTATATAAGAATGCAGCCGAAAACATTCCGGATGCCCAGATACTGGCCCAGATAAAAATACTGAATGAGGACTATGCATATACCAATGCGGACGGGTCTACCACACCGGCCGCTTTTAAATCCCTGGCCGCAAACACCGGAATACAATTCTGCATGGCCAAGAGGGATCCGAGCAATAATCCAACGACCGGGATCGTACGCAAGTCTACCACCGTTTCAGGTTTTAGTACGGATGACAAGGTAAAATTTGCTTCATCAGGAGGTGCTGATGCATGGGATACCAAAAAATACCTCAACATTTGGGTATGCTACCTGAGCGGCGGCCTTCTGGGTTATGGAGAATTTCCCACCAGTTCTCAAACCAATACATACGGCTTGGTTTGCGGTTACGACGTTTTTGGAACACCGGTTGCCGATCCATATTATAATAAAGGAAGAACATCCACGCATGAAATCGGCCATTGCTTCAATCTCAGGCATATCTGGGCAGATGAAACAGGCTGTGCAGCGGATGATTTTATTTCAGACACTCCTCAGCAAAAGAAAGAACATTATGGCAAACCAAATTATCCTGAAACCGTTGAACGATGCAGCTCTTCCGATCCAAGCTCCATGTTCATGAATTACATGGATTACACGGATGACAGCCATATGAACATGTTCACAAAAGGTCAATCCACACGCATGAATGCGGTAATAAATACTCCTCCGTATAACGCCCTCACTACTTCAAACGGATGTGTTTCTCCGAATATTGCTGTCGGAGATATCTCCGCACTTAACAACAGTTTGAACATTTACCCTAACCCTGCAACTAAAAATGTTTCCATTGAATTTGTTCTGGAAGACGATGAACTTGGATCAATTACCGTGTACAATGCCGTTGGCCAGGTCGTGTTAAGGGAAAATATGAATAAAATGAATGCAGGAAATAAGAAATACTCTCTGGATGTAACATCCCTAAACGAAGGATTGTATTTTGTAACCATCAAGGTGGGAAACAATACACTCACAAGAAAAATTTCCGTTAGCAAGTAATCCCATAGCCCGAACTCCTGCTCCTGTGGTGGGAGTTCGGGCACTACCCTGTTATCTTTGACACTACTTTTTTATCTGTATTGTGATCCATACAGGTAGAAATCCACAAACACCGATTGCATGAAAGCCCTTTTAAAAAAATACCAGTTAGCCCTTTTGAGCGTATGCTTTTGTGCATCGGATTCAATGGCTCAGCAACCGGCCCTGAAGCTTCCGGATTACACCCTTACCGTACAGCCCATTGTGGTACGCGGAGACGATGGTACCGATCCTGCATCCATGGCTTTGCCCGAAGCCATGGTGGACCGGGCGTATGAAAAGGCAGGAGTAGATTTTTATTTCCTGGAGCCAATCTATTACAACAGCACCAAAGCACGCGACGGACTGATCAACCTGGATGAAATAGTGAAACAGGCCACCAAAGACAAGCTGCTGCGGGGCCAGGGCGATATTGTAAATATGATCTTTGTAAATGCCGTGGACGGACGAAAAGGCCCGTTAGGACGGGGCATGTTTGGCGGATCCATTACATTTATTGCGCTTGGCAAAAACGATACTTCACCCGATGTGAGGGCAAAAGAGGCTTTTGTGATCGCGCACGAGGTGGGACACAATCTTTCTTTGGCTCATGCTGTGGACGATGTGAATATTCCCAAAGATGTACCCAATATCATGGGCGACGGACCTTTTGAAAAAAGGATTGATCCTAAATACAGCCTGATCCAGTGCCAGATCGATACCATTCATAAAAGTCCCCTGATCCGTCCGCGGGTAGATTTTCTTTCCAGGGAAGAAGCACAGAAAGCTATACTGGACGAAACGTTTGAACCTTATTTTTCCCTGTTGCAAAAGGGAGAGGTAGCAGCTTTCACCGCACAGAAGATTCCTTACGAGGATCCTGAGAAAATAAGGCAGTTTGCACGCGAGAAATTTGCATCGGCGGTTATGCCCTTCACAAGCGAGGAAAAAGAAGCAATGAATTTTGTGTGGAACGAGATGACCCGGATCCTTCTTGCAAACAATATAAACCTCGTAGCCTCGCATCCCTGGAGGTTTATCAAAGTGAGCTCCTGGTTATGCGGAGGGATGTCACACACCCGGGGTAATTTTATCATTTTAAATGAGAAACGGATCAAATATCTTACGGACAACTTTAAGAAAGATATGACCGATGAACAACGTACAACTCTTGTTTCGGAAATCGGTGCATTGATGGTACACGAACAAACACATTGCCTGGAACGTACGCATCCTTCTGTTTTTGATGATCTCTATACAAATTACTGGCATTTTAAAAAAGGCAATGTTGAACCGATAGAATCCATCATCTCCCTCCAGGTTTCAAATCCCGACGCTCCAATTGCAAACTGGCTTATCCCGGATTCTGCAGATAACAACACGTATTACTGGGTAAGAACCCTCTTAAAAGAAAAGAAGGAAATACCCGTAATGGGAAAAGATTTCATGGACGTGGTTTTTAAAGTCAGGTATAAAGACGGAAAATACAGGGTGGAAAATGACAAATCGGGCAAACCGGTAAGTTTTCCTTTATCTGAATTTAAACAGTATGTCAACCGCTTCCCGGTCAGCAATGGACTGGATCATCCCAATGAGATTTCAGCATACATGATGGCTGCAGCTTTCAAGTCCATGGTTAAGAAACAGCAACCCTTTGAAAATGTGAATTGGGGAACCAAAAATGACGTAGAAAAATTTATCGACTGGTATAAAAACGAACTGCGGTAATATTCGAAATTTAATTTTTGCAGCACATATAGCCTCTTCATTTACCTGATTACCACCCTTTTAAAAGCCATACGTTTTTTTTCAATTCCGAATCACCGGAGAAAACAGAATTGCAGCACCTTTTTACACGTGTTAAATTTACACGTGTAAACTGCGACTTAAAAATGCATCCATTCCTGATAGGGCGGGCTGAAGTAACGTATATAAAACCATTTACAACTTACAATTATGAAAAAAACACTACTGTTTTCTGTAGGATTAATGCTGGTGATTTCGGGCGCATCCGGCCAGGCCATAAATGTTGCTAAAAGTAAAAAAGCCCTTTTGGTAAAAACCACCGCTACGTGGTGCGGGCCCTGCGGATATTACCACGCCGTTACAGATAATATTTACAACCAGCACAGCGATTCCATTTTGTTTATCAATGCCCACGTTTCCACGAGCGATGTGGGGGATGCTTATTCAGGCAATTTTCACAATGCATTAAACGTAGGCGCTTCGGGAATACCCTCCTACAATGTCAGCGGAGGAATGCATACCAACTGGCCACCGGCAGAAAAGGTGCTGGTGGATTCGGCTCGTAAGTTCCTAAAGAGGCCGGTAATCGCCAATGTTGCATTTAAATACCAGGTAACAGGCACCCAACTGGCCGTTCAAACGAGCGTTAAATTTTTCGCGGCTGATAATGCAGATGAATATTATGTAAACGTATTTATACTTGAGAATAAGATAGCGACTTCACAAAACGATGGATCCGCTTACGTTCCCATGGTCCAGGACAGAGTTTCCCGCGGGCCCATGATGAGCGGAAACGCAGGCATGTGGGGAGAAAAGTTTGCCACAGGAAGCGTTGCAAGCGGGAAATTTTACGATGTGAATTTTACCGCAACGTTAAAATCTACCTGGGTTAAAAACAACTTAAGGTTTGTTGCGGTTGTCTGGAAAAAGAAAAACGGAGTTTACAGCGTGCTGAGCGCAGAGGATGTTGCATCTTCTTCAAACACGGGAATAGCCGACGGAGATGTATTCAACTCAAATGAGATCATTGCCTATCCTAATCCGGCTGCAGATCAGCTGAACGTAATTGCTGCAGGAACCGGAAACCTGTCTGCATTTAATTCGCTCGGACAAATAGTCCTGTCCAAGGACTTCCAAGCAACACCCGGCCAGGTTGTATCCGTGAATACAGCCGGACTGGACCCCGGTATTTATTTTCTCAAACTGATCCAGGATGATAAAATAATCACTCAAAAAATTGTAATTAAACCAACCAATTCCAAATAAACCCTCCATGAAAACAATTACACGATTATTAACACTTACGGCAGTAACACTCATTGCCCTTAACAGCAAAGCACAGGTACCGAACGGCAGCATTGCCAAGGATTTTACGCTTACCGACATAAAAGGAGTTACCCACAATTTGTACTCGTACCTGGCTGCAGGAAAAACGGTGTACCTGGATTGCTCTGCAACCTGGTGCGGCCCTTGCTGGAGTTATCACGAAGCTGGGTCTTTTAAAGATCTGTATAATCAGCATGGTCCGAACGGCACTATGTCCAAGGACCTGATCGTGCTTTTCATAGAAGTGGATTCTAAAACTTCACTCAGCGACCTGAAAGGCATTACCAGCCCCGGCGCACAAACTACCCAGGGCGACTGGCTCACCGGAGAACCTTATCCTTTCATTGACCTGGCAGGTCCCTCCGGCGGACAATTTTTCAATGATTACATGATCAAAACGGTTCCGACGATCTATAGGATATGTCCCAACCGGAAAGTGGATTACCTGGGTTACGAAGTAAAAACAGCCGCCCAGTTGTACGCCTATGCCTCCGCCTGTTCAACTGTTGACATTCCGGAACAAGACAGTCAGCATCAGCTTACCGTATATCCCAACCCGTCTGTTGATTATGCAACCCTGCATTTCAATGTAACAGCGGAAAATCCCGGATCTGTTTCAGTCATGAATGCAATGGGTCAAACTATTTTCACAGAAGATCTTGGTAAAATAACTGCCGGATCGTATGAATATCGCCTGGATGTTGCTTCGTTCAGCAACGGGTTGTACTTTGTTACTGTTCGTGCCGGCGGATCTGAATTCACTCAAAAAATATCCATCAACCGATAATAATTACAAAAAGGAACCATCCAAACATAACGGATCTCACATTTAATCAACGCATACCATGAAATACACAATTACCCTCTCTCCTGTTCTGCTTGCTGCACTCACTGCAACCGCTCAATTACCCGTAAGCCACACTCCCGAAAATAAAAAAGCGCTTATCGAAGAATATACCGGAATCCACTGCCAGTATTGTCCGGACGGGCATAAGATCTCTGCACAGGTTGTTGCAGCAAACCCGGGAAAAGTATTTGCTGTAAATGTGCATACCGGCGGTTTCGCTTCTCCCGGCTCGGGTGAGTTGGATCTCCGTACAGCAGACGGTGACGCAGTTGCCGCAATACCCGGAATGTCCATAACAGGGTATCCTACAGGAGATGTGAACCGTCACTTATGGTACGGCTCTGCCCTTGCTATTGACAGGGCTAATTGGGCCCTTGCTTCTCAAAAGACCCTGGTTGAACCTGCGTATGTAAATATTGCCGGGGCAGCCAACTTAAATACTACTACAAAAGTGCTCACGGTAAATATTGAAGCGTATTATACGGCGAGCAGTCCCCTAAGCACCAATAAATTCACCGTGATGCTGCTCCAGAACAACATTAACGGCACACAAACCGGAGGAAGCACTTACAACCCTACGATGGTCAACCCGGATGGAACTTACCGGCACATGCATGCCTTACGCGATGTGCTGACCGCTCCTGCAGGTGATGTTATTTCCACCACAACCTCCGGCACCACGTTTACAAAAACCCTTACCTATACCGTGCCTGCTACCATAAAAAACGTACCGGTTGTAACATCCAACCTGGAGCTGATCGCATTTGTTACGGAAGGATCCACAGAAACAATAAATGTTTGCAAAATACCGATCACGATCAATAACAATACAGGTATTGCCGACAATGAAACGGAAAACTATATAAATATTTATCCAAATCCGGTCACTGAGAATTCAGCAATCTATTTTACACTAAAGGAATCCAGCGAGGTATCTCTGGTTCTCCAAAACTCCATCGGGCAGGTTATGCTGCAAGAAAATTTAGGCACTCTGAACGCCGGGGAACAGAACCATTTTTTGCGCACAGATGCTCTTCAAAATGGAATTTATTCATTAAGCATGCAAATCGGAAGCACGGTGATCACAAAAAAGATATCAGTCATTAAGTAGGTTATTGCTGATTCTGAGGAAAAATTAAAGCCCGGGAAAACCCTATGTAGAATTTGGATAAACAGCACGTCTTAGATCCGGTTAGTTGTAGTCCGAAACCTTAGAATGGATAAAACATGTACTTTTTTTTAATACCTATAATTTGTTTTATTATTCTTCGGGCTTTAGGTTCGCCATTTGCCGCTTATTCTGTCTTATTGAATCTCATAAAAATAGCGTGTATTAAATTTGGATGGACAAAAAAATTGTCAGATATTTGACTAAATCTATTTAGTCTGACTATAAATAGAATTAATCCCATTTTCCTATGAAGAATAAATTTCAAAGAACGGTTTCAGCAGTCTCTTTGTCGCTGGCGCTGTGCCTCACCGGACTAACCTATGCACAACAAAATCAATCTACAAGCGCTGCTTCACAAACCGAAGAATCTAAACTTGCTTTGTACAAGACTAGTCCTGTCTGGAAAGACATGATGGAGGATCCCAACGCCAACTTTTTCGAAGTACAAAAGGCATTTCAATTATTCTGGGATGGCAAAGAGATGCCCCTGGAAGAAGATGAGATCATTGGAGAAAAACGCAGACTGAAAAATAACTTCCTCAACCGGACATTCTATGCGCGTGAGTTAAAAGAACAGATTCTCTGCGAGTCCCTGGCTTTTGACTGTAAAAAATACAGGTGGTGGTTAATCAAAACCGAACCGTATATCCATGACGACGGAAGCATCATGTCCTCTGAAGAAAAGCTTGAATTATGGAAAAGGCATTACGAAGAATTAAATGAGAACAAATAAAGATCTAATGCGGGAGCTCTTACTTCTTAAAACATCAATTCTTAATACTCAAATCTATGGGCAGAATCTTTACAATCTCATTTTTGACAGTTTGCTTCCTATTTATAAGCTCACCCTACGCTGTGAACGCACAGCATTTATGGTACCCTGATAATAAGAACGGTGATATCATCATGAATGAGGTCATGGTGACCAACGGAACAAATTGTTCCTATTGGGAAACCATGGGCTGGAATGTGGGAAGCCAGGGAGGAGCCTATTGCGGGATCCAGCAGAAATCTACAGGAGCCAACGGAACAAATTTTATTTTTTCTATCTGGGATCCGATCGGAACTACTGCTCCTATTACAGCTCCTTATCAATTACCCAATTCGAACGTGGAAAAATTTGGCGGAGAAGGTACGGGCCTTCACTACGATGACAAGGGACTGATAGGATGGAAATTAAATACATGGGTGAGAACAGTCAGCCGGAGATGGAATTATAACGGACATAGTTTCTTCGGATTCTGGAGCTATGATTACGGAACAACCAACTGGACCCACCATGTAACCATGGATTTCCCCGTTGCCTCGGTACAATTCAACAGCGGCAGTACAAATTCTTTTTTGGAGGACTGGTGCGGATCGCCACAGAATTACAGGAAGGGTCGTTACGGCAACGGGTACAAAAGAGCAGCGGGTACCTGGATGCCCTGGAAAACTGCATCGTATTCGGGGAACGGATCATCCTCCAGCGATAGCAAGGCAAATGCCGGTGTTGAGAACGGAGTTTATTTTATGGAGTTTGGAGGCAGTACCGTTAAGACCGTTAAAGAAGGACAGGTATTATCCATCACCATCCCCGCGACTCCTGTATTGACCATAGGACAGCTGGCTTCGACCACAGTTTCTTACAAAACAGATTCATTGCAGGTAGCATGGGTAACGGATAAAACGAAAAGTCCCCAGTATTCCTATACGATCCAGGTGATCAACAGCGCTGGAACCGTAGTCATGACCAAAACTGATGTAGTTCCGCACTTAAGAAAACTCACATTCAATGTAAAAAGCCTGGCTGCCGGCACTTACACCGTCAGGGTTTCCATGCTGGATATTTTTGACCAGATGTCAAACGAAATAGACAAGACCGTTATAATAGGTAATACCACCGGCGTGAACGATCTCATAGCTCAAAATGCATTCACTATTTATCCCAATCCCTGTCATAATTCCACAACTCTCTTTTTCAATTCAGCGGAGACACATGAAGTAACACTTTCTGTATACGATCTTACCGGCCGTGTGGTCCTAAGCGATGCGATTGCAGTTACTTCGGAATACACGATCGATGTTTCTTCCCTGCGCATAGGGTTTTATTTCGTAGAAGTCCGTGACAAAAACAAAAACACCTTGCAGCGGGTGAAGCTTATCAAAGAAACCACTTTTTAAAACGAGAAAAAACAAAATACTGTTTGTCCTAACTCCAACTAATTACTATGAAAACCATCAAGTACCTTTTTTTAGCGTTCGGGTTAAGCGTCCTCATCGGGATTGCACACGCTCAGACCGCCAGCTGGAAATTAACCGGCCCGATCAAGTTCCCTACTAATAAATCCGGGCAGGTAAACGGCATGGGACGTGTCTCTCAGATCGTGTTTCACCCAACCGACCCTAAGAAAATATACGCCGCAAGTGCATCGGGCGGTGTATTTATCAGCACAGACGGCGGTGTAAACTGGGTGGTGACTCCCGGAACAGAAAAACTTCCGGACATGTCGTGCGCATCGGTTTGCGTGGATCACACGAATGATAAAATACTTTATTTAGGGAGTGGGGATGCCAATTACTACGGCACCGGTTACGGTGTATACAAAACTACCGACGGAGGATTAACCTGGGCCCTTTCAAACTCGGGAATCGGTAACCGCATGGCCATAGACCTGCTGATGGATCCTGCAAATAATAAGGTGTTGGTTGCCGCTACGAACGATGGAATATGGAAAACAACGGATGCAGGAGCAACCTGGACAGTCAAAAAGTCGGGAGGCGACTTCAAGCAGATGCTGTTCAACGCAGGCAATTCCAAGATCATGTATGCCGTTACCTCCAGCGCTCTTTTCCGATCGGCGGACCTGGGTGACACCTGGACTGCTATTACTCTGCCCGGAACCAACAGCGGAGGCGGACGCCTGGGAGTTTCCAAAGCAGATCCTAACAGGGTGTATGTAACCTTTGTAGGAAATTTTGGTTCCAGCATATCCACCCCGGTTTACAAATCTACCGACGGAGGACTCACATTTACAACTGCAAAACCCGCGAATACGTATAACATGAACGGTTACACCGAATCTCAAAGCGGTCAGGGTAATTACAATTACGGAATGACCGTTGATCCGCTGAATGCAAACAATGTATGGATCTGCGGGCATTGTGTATTCCGGTCTACGGACGGAGGAACGACCTGGGCCCGCAAAACCAGCTGGGCCATAGAAATGCATACGGATATGCACCAGCTGATCTATTCTCCTCATGATGCTAAGCAATTCTTCAATGCCAACGACGGCGGTGTATGGAAAAACAACGATGCCGGAGCCGGCGTGAAATGGATACCTCAAAGCGACGGACTTGCATCCACGGAATGTTACCATGCCGGACAAAGCCCTATCAAAAAGGACAGGATAGATGCAGGTACACAGGATAACGGCGAGATCTATTACGATGCAACCACCTGGTACACAAACCGGGGCGGTGACTGGGGAGAGCTGATCGCATTTGACTACCAGAATACAGATATGGTCTATTATACGAATGCAGGGAACCGAAGGGTGGGAATGACCGGTGGCTCACAGGGCTTGTCCTTTCCTTTTACCGCGGCAAAAACAAGCATCATAGAATTTACTCCGCTTAAGAAGAACAGCTCCTTTCTTGCAGATAAAGACATATGGCGTACTGACAACCTATCCACCAACCCGCCCACCTGGACCAAGATAAGCAACATCAATGAGCAGATCAAATCGGTTGGAATCTCTCCTGCCGATGCTAATATTGTTTATGCCGTTACTGTCAGCGGAAAAGTATTCCGGAGCGATAATGCCCTGGGTGCCGGGGCTTCCTTTGCCAATGTAAGCACCATTCCTACTGCACCTAGCTCACGGGCAAGTATCGCTGCCATTAAATCGGCACCCAATACGGTGTATATCTCCTGCAACAGCAAAGTATACGTCTCCACAGATAAAGGCGTTACCTGGACCAGCGTATCCACCGGGCTTCCCAATACGAACTTCATCAAAATGCACCACGACATATATAGCACCGATGAACGCATGTACATTGCCAATGGAGCAGGAGCTGTTTACTACAAGAACAAGAACATGGCAAGCTGGGTCAACTATTCCCAGGGATTACCTACCATTTGCAACGTCAATGATTTCATGCTGTTCAACGACGGCAATTATAACAACAGCGTGCTGCGTGTTGCTTACTACGGACGCGGGGTCTGGGAAACATTGCTGGTAAACCCTGCCACCGGAACGGAGGAAGTGAAAGACCTCAGCAGTACGCTTTCCATATTCCCTAATCCTTCCAAAGAGTCAGTGAATCTTTCATTCACACTGACGCAGGCAGGCAAGGCAGAGCTAGGAGTATACGATATACAGGGAAAAATGGTAAAAACAGTTATGACGGCACAACAGTTAAGTTCCGGTGAACATAACTACGCGGTTGATATTTCCGCACTGGAGCCGGGAGCATACATCTGTAAGCTGATCGTGGATGGTGTTACCAGCTCTAAAACACTGGTGAAAGAGTAAACGAATCATAAAATTCCTCATTCAAAAAAGAATCAGGTAATATGAAAAAAAATATTCTCTTCCTTTTTATCTTCCTGTGCTTTTCAGGCACTTTCTGTTACGCGCAGAAAAACCTTAAGCTCATTTCCAAAATTGGTTTTCCCGGGCGCGGAGGCGCAGGGTGCTGGCATTACGTGGATACAACGGGAAAAGAATATGCCATTGCTGCCACTCAAACATCCATTGCCATTGTGGATATAAGTAATCCTGCCGCACCAAAAATAAAATCGGAAATTCCGGTGCCTAAAAGTATCTGGCAGGAAGTATGCGTGTGGGGCAAATACGCGTATTGCGGAACAGAAGCGGGAGGAGGCATCACCATTATCAACCTCAGTAAGCTGCCTGCATCTGTCAGTTCGAAAAAATATACCGGGGATGGAGCCATTGCAGGAAAGCTAGGTAACTCCCACACCGTAAAAGCATATAACGGGTACCTGTATATCAATGGCGCCAATGCCATCACAAAAGCAGGAACGATCATCTGCAGCCTGGCGGATCCGCTGAATCCCAAGTATGTTGGAAAGTACGATAAAGAATATGTGCATGACTGCGATTTCCGTAACGATACGCTGTACACCTCCCAGGCCAGCTCAGGCCTTTTTGCAGTAGTGGATGTCAAATCGAAAGCAGCACCCAAGCTGCTTGCAACCCAGGCTACTCCTTTCAAGGTGACACATAACTCCGCGCTTTCCGACAACAGTAAAGTGATCTATGTAACAGACGAAGTGCAGAAAGCCCCGGTAACAGCCTGGGACATTTCCGACCTGGGAAATATCACTCTGCTGGATAAATATTATACCGTCGAGCTTCCCATGGAAGAGGTGCACAACGTGAGAGTATTGAATGATTACCTCGTGAATGCCTGCTACGGCGGGCAGGTGACCATTGTAGACGGACACAAACCGGATAACCTGGTGGAAGTAGCTAACTTCAGGACAGACCCGGTGAAAGGAAAGGCATGCTGGGATGTGGATCCTTATTTGCCTTCGGGCCTTGTGCTGGCGCTGGAAAATACCGACAGCGCCGTTCTGTTTATTTTTAAACCCACGTATCAAAGAGCCTGTTACCTCGAGGGAACTGTAACCGACAGCCTTACAGGCAAAGCGATCTATGCAGCCAAAGTAGAATTGCTGACTACCAAGATCATTGACAGCACCGTGCTCTCCGGCAATTACAAAACAGGTTACCCGGATGCAGGAACCTATAACGTCCGCTTTTCAAAACCCGGCTACATCACCCGCACCATAAACGGAGTTAAATTAACCGGCGGAAATGTAACCACCCTGAATGTAAAATTGCTGAAAGGAAATGTGGCTGTTGACGAGAATGAGTACGAAGATGCTATTACACTATATCCCAATCCTTCTCCCGGAAACCTGCATTTGAAAGTGAACGGAAGCATGCTGACCGATTTAACCTTTATTCTATACGATATATTGGGCGTTGAAAAACAAAGAGAATTGATCCCGAACAGCCAAACCGGATTAAATATCCGGAATTTATCCACCGGAGTTTACATGTGCAGAATAATTGATAAAAACGGTAACTCCCTAAAGGAAGAAAAGGTGGTTATCGTAAGGTAGATTGAGCGGATATAAAAGTTAACTTTATATACTAACCCACAAACCATGAGAGACTGGAGAAACTATTCCCTGGCTTTTATTATCCTGGGACTATTCGTGGCAGGCAGCAATACTTGCCGGCAGAAGCAAAAAGACACGGACAGCACTGCGATTCCCTCCCTCCAGGAAAATCCGGAAAAAGAAGATGGTTTACTGAAGAAAAGTAAAAACCGCACGTGGACCGAAGAAGAAGCTCAGGAATACGCAGCCGGTTTTGAGCTCGTACGGCAAAGCATTGCGGCGGCAAAATCAGCGGCTGCAAAAGGAGCAACTCCTTTTACGGATGTAAGTCTGCTCGGTGTATGGAAAAATAAAGGGCCCTACAATATGCCCGGCGCCTTTGAATTCAGCGAGGTAGATGAAGGCACGGATACAGTTTATGCCGTTACCTGCGGACATTACGGAGGAGTGCAGTTTATCTGGAAAGGCCCCCTGGCAGGCGATAACTGGACCTTGATAAATCCCAAAAACCCATCGCGTTTTGAAGATGTGATCGTTATTCCGAATGGAGCCAAGCGCAGGGTAATTGCCGCGCATGCCAACGGAAAAATAATGTATACCGATGACGGGGGAAAAACCTGGATCTATTCCGGCGGAATATCCGGAGGTATTAAAAGCACCATTGTAAACAGGCAGGATAACTACGTGCTGTATGCTACGGACGGCAAAGTTGTGTACCGTTCAACCGACAAAGGCACTACGTTCTCTTCGTTCTTCACCATAGGAACAGCTGCTGCTCAAAATACACGCCTGTATTCTCCGCGATGGAATACACAGCCCAATGCGATAGATGTATACCTGGCAGCGGACAATAAGTTCTTCAAGATAAATGCTGCAAAAACATCTTTTGATTTAATTAATTCCACCCTGCCCACCGGAGGACGGATCTGCATAGGAGGCGATACCCGGAAATTGTGGCTGACCGTTGCACGCAAATGGCATTACAGCACCGACGTAGGTGTAAAGTTTACGTATCAGTTAACCAAAGACTGGTATTACAGCACCGAAAGCGATGATCTGCATCCGCAGCATTATGCAGGTGTAAATCCGGAAGACCCCAATATTTTTATAGGAGGTGCTACTTTCCCCATGTCTACCCGCGATGCAGGCGTAACACAAAATAACGACGCAAAAAGTTATTGGGGGCATTATCAGAATTCTGTCGGAAATGATCCTAAAGTAAGGATCAACTATCATCCGGATATCCAGGGAAGCCAGTTCTTTTATGATAAAGCCGGAAAACTATTTACGTTACGATCGACCGATGGCGGTGTTTTCAAATCATACAACGAATGGCAGAAAACTTCATTTCCCGATCTTGCCAGCATTCAGAATGTATTTTACAACATCACGCTTTTTGATCTTCCTTCTCAGGAAACATACCGCGGCGGTTTCATGTATGGATCTCAGAACATCAGTCATTTAACTACAGGCACACAGGACCAGGGCTGGCAGAATACCCGCAACACGGGACCGGTAAATGATATGTACTACTGGGATCAGGTAGGCGGAGGAGATGGTCCCTGCTGCATCACCGGCGATGGAAAGATCGGCTGGAGTTATAACTACGGAGGAACCGGGGCGTTCAAGAGAATACAATTGTATAACGGAACTACCTACCGGGGATTATCCGGTACTGCATCCACGCCTGTTGATTTTACTTTTACCGGGAGTTCTTATTTCACACCTTCGGTGGGAGACTGGAGCGATGGCAACCGTATCTGGGTGCTCAGCCAGACACTGCGCAGGATAGAATACAATACCACTACTGCGCAGACCACCGCTTTGGAGAAAAACCTCAGCGGAACGAATAACTACATACAGGGTATTGCTCAATCGCGCGTCACTCCTACCCTCGTGTATGCCATGCAAAACGGAAATGTATATAAGTCCACCGATGTGGGAACAAACTGGACCCAAATTGCCAATCAGGCAGCAACGGGCATGAGTGGTTCTTCCCAGAACAGGGGTATGGGCTGGAGTTCTCCCCTGAATCAGAATATTATTTTATTCGCTTCACAATCGGGCACAGCAGTAAAAACTGTCTTCTCTAAGAACGGCGGCACTACGTGGATAAATGTTACCGGGAGCGGCGCTAATTTATTTCCGCCGGCAGAAGTGAACGGCATGGCAGGTACCGAAGACGGAAAACTGGTTTTCGCCTCTACCAATATGGGACCGTATGCGTTTGTTGTAGCGGACGAAAAATGGTACCCGCTTTCTGTTCCCGATGAGGTTCCTATTTTTTGGGGACAGATTGTGTACTGCGTAAAATACGGCACCAAAGAAGTTGTGCGGTTTTCTACCTGGGGAGGAGGAATCTGGGATTTTGAATTAAATGGTACAACAGGATCTGATGAAGTAGCTATGGATGAGGTTTTATTTAACATCTATCCTAACCCGGCCAACGAAGTGATCTATATTAATTCATCCGGACAACTCATGCGGAATGCTTCAATTTCTATATACGATGCGGCAGGCCGATCGGTAAAAAATCAGAAAATAAAATACGAGAATGAGCCCATCGATATCCGTAGCTTAACTCCCGGTGTATATATAGTTTCAATACTCCATGGAGAGCAGGATATCCGCAAGAAATTTATAAAAAGGTAGACATATTCCCATCCGAAACGAAAGAACGTGGATCTGTACTTTTCGGAAAGGTCCACAATGGCGTTAACTCCCTGCTTCCGCGCATTCTCTGAAATTGCGCTGCCCTCCTTCATCGAAATCTAATAATTGGGTAAAATCGTTTTGTACGCAAGTTATAAAACATTGAACTTTGTTCCATCATTTGCAATACGCGTGGATATGGAGGAGAAAAACGGTGAAACGACCGGAATTTTTCTTCCTGAAAAATATCAATATAGTATTGTAACTGGTAAATATGGCACTAGGTTGTAAAGCCATTTCAGGTTAACTTCGTTAAATTAATGCGGTGCAATACTTAAAGAAGAACATATACGATTTAGGGGCAGAATAATAAAAATGATAGGTTGCTGATATCTTACCGGTAGAAGTAAACATTATTTTTTGGCGCACTTCTTTTTGATGTTTAGAAGTGCGCCTTTTTTATTTTTCAATTCTTAAAAGACTATTCCTTTATACAAGAGTTTTACCTGCCGATCAGAATTTCATCGAAACCGAGGCAACATTATACCTATTGGAATAATTCCCCCTTCTTTGAAGGGGGTGCCTGCAAGGCGGGGGATGTTCATCATACTGCTATCGGGATCGCGACTTCACCCAACTGTACCCTGTTAAGCGGCAATTATATTGCCGCTTGGAATAATGCTGAATTTCTAATTCAGCAATTGACAGCACTTTTTAGTAAATGATAAAATATAAAACAATTATAAATTGCCAGATGTTTTGGAGCGGCATTACAAATGCCGCTCAGCGGGCGGGGAATGTTTATCATACCACAAAATACAACACATCTACTCCATCTAACTATACTGTTATAATCTATGCTCAACTGGGTTGATTGATTATATAATTTCATTTAATCGAAACCTAATTTTCAAATTAAATTAGATTAGGCCGCCTATCAGGAAACCCCAATTTTGCCCGGATAAATGCAGACAAAAAGGACCCGGGTTTTTATAGCAGGCGGAGGATCTGTCGGAATGTCTCTGGCTGCCGAACTGAGTTTTCGCGGGGTGGACTGCGTGATGGCGGAAAAATTAAAAGAGGTCAACCCTCACCCGCGTGCCAATGCTATTGCCAGCCGCACCATGGAGTATTACCGGCGCTGGGGGATTGATCAGCACCTGGTCAATAACGGCATCTCCCCCAACCTGCCCGCAGATTATTTTTTTGTGAGCAGCCTGAGCGGTCGCGTGGTTTACAAGATCGCCCTTCCTTCGCATAATGCGCTGATGGAGCTGGTAAGCAGCGGCAAGGAAGTGGATCCGCGCCTGAATTATTCCCCGTATTTAAAGACCATTCTCGGGCAGAACGAAGTGGATAAAATTTTAAAGGAGCATGTGCTGACACTAAAAAATGCAGATGCACGGTTTGGCTGGGAAGTGATCGGTATCAGCCAGAATAAGAACGAAGTCACAGCCATCATTAGAAATACCGATACCGGGGAAGCGGAAGAGATCATTGCCGATTACCTGGTTGCCTGCGACGGAGGCCGGTCGCTTGTGCGGTCCACCCTGGGAATAAAGCTGGAGGGAGAAGCAGGACTGGGCAGTTTTCTAGCGATCCATTTCAAAGCGCCGGGACTGAACCGCTCGTTCGGGCACGGCAATATTTATTTTTTGTTGCGGAAGGAGATGGCAGGTTTTGTCATGAACTGGGACGGCGGCACCACATACACCTATCATTACATCCTTCACGAAGGTGAAAAGTGGACGGACATCGATCCTGAAAAACTAATTAAGACTATTGCAGGCTGGGATATTCCTGTAGAGATTCTCTCTTCCCAGCCCTGGACGGCACATGCGTTGGTAGCTAAGGACTACCGCTGCGGACGCATGTTCCTGGCCGGAGATGCCGCGCATCTTTTCACTCCTACCGGGGGATTCGGAATGAATACCGGTGTTTCGGACATCATGGATATTGCCTGGAAACTGCAGGCCCTGCTGGAAGGCTGGGGAGGCCCTGCGCTGGCGGACAGTTATTTTGAAGAGCGCCGCCCGATAGGCGTACGCAACACCACCATCTCCGGAAATTATTTTAAAATATTGAAGAACATTTATCGCTTCGGGGAAGTGCTGGAGGAAGATACTCCCGCAGGAGAAGACGCGCGCAAACAGATAAATTCAGACCTGGATGCACAGGTGGTGGGACTCATTGATTCGGCCGGCTGTTTGTTGGGTTACCGGTACGAAGGTTCAGGCATCTGCGAGCACGACGGATCGGGAGCGCCGCCCGATCATCCCCGACTTTATTATCCCACTTCCCGCCCCGGTCACCGGGCTCCGCATGTGTGGATGGACAAACAACGCTCCCTGCTCGATCTGTTCGGCAGGGATTTTACGTTGCTGCGACTGGACCCTGTCCTGGACACCAAAGCGCTGGAAGATGCTGCCCACAGCTGCGGAATGCCCTTGCATGTGGTGGATGTTCAGCATCCCGAAGTAATTAAGGTGTATGAGAGAAAACTTATTCTCATACGGCCGGACCTCATGGTTGCCTGGCGTGCGGACGAGCTGCCGGAAAATCCTTCAGCGATCATTGACCGCGTGCGTGGAGCGCTGTAACCGTTCTGAAATAAGCCATACTTACATGGAAATAATTCCCAGGCTGGCGCCCCCGCAGATGTACCAGGTTTGCCCGGTGATGAATCCGTTCTCTTCGTCCAGCAGAAACTGCACGGCACGGCCAATATCCCCTGGTTTTCCCAGGCGCTGCACCGGCACTGTTTTCGCAATCGCCGTTTGTTTCTCCGGATCGGGAATATGCTGCTGAAACAATTCCGTAAGGATGGGCCCGGGTGCAATGGCATTGACCGTGATGCCGTCTTTTGCAAATTCCATCGCCCAGGTGCGGGTCATTCCCAGCATGGCGGCTTTGGTTGCCGAGTACACGGTGCGTGTTTCCAGTCCGAGTACCGCGCGGGAGCTGATAAGCACTACGCGTCCCAGTTTTGCTGCGCGCATGCCCGGTAAAAAAGATTGCATCAGTGTGATCGTACAGCCCAGGTGCAATTGAGTAAGATAATCTAAGTCCTCCGGTTTTACATCTTCCAGCTTTGCAGGGCGCACCGCTCCTGCACAATGCACGAATTTGATGACCTGGTACTTCTCCGAAATTTCTTTTGCTGCTTTTTCCGTGGCTATCCGGTCGGTGAGATCCACATTCACCGTTTCCAATTGGGAATGTGTGATCTTAGCCGGCTGATTGGAAAGATTGATCACGCGCATGTCTTCCTGCAGCAGGCGCTCGCATATATCTGCGCCTATCCCCAGGCTTCCGCCTGTCACAACGGCAACTTTTTCTTTATGGGCAGACATGAATTATTCTTTTTGGTGTTTCGATGCAAAATACATCAGCGTTTCTTCAAACAGGCGGAGCTCCACACTCACCTCCATGAAAAAAAAGGGTTCTTCTATATCCAGGTGTACGATCAGCTGAACACCGCACTCCAGCTTCACTTCTCCTATCTTCCAGGGAAAACGGTTCTCAAATGCCGGCTCCAGGCCGGTATGAAGAACGGTCCAGGACACTAATTTTCCCTGTGCTGAAACAGTTTTCCATTCCAGTGTATCACACAGGCATGTCCTGCATACTTCCCTGGGCGGGTATTGCAGCGTGCTGCATTCGGAACAATGCTGCAGGAACAATTTTCCTTTTTCGGTGCGGAACTGTTTATGGAATCGGGGGTAATTCAGCGTCATACCTCTCCTTTTTTTAAGACGGCGGCGGCGGCGCATAACCCGCGGTCGTAATTTACCATCCCGAAACCGCTGACCAGTCCAAGCTCTGCGTCCGCCACCTGTTTGCCCATGGGTTGCCGTGTAAGCTGACGTATGCCTTCCACCATTCCCAAAAAACCTCCGGCAAAACCGGCCTGCCCCACAGATAATTGTCCGCCGCAGGTATTATGCGGAAGGCCGCTGCCTTCGGTGCTCAGGTCCGTGGAACGGACAAAATCCGCGGCAGTTCCTTTCCCGCAGAACCCAAGATCCTCCAGCTGCTGAAAGACCATTACCGGGTAATCGTCGTATGTCTGCAGAAAATCCATGTCTTCCGGTCCGCAGCTTGCGGCATTATACAGATCGTCTCTGAACATCCTCCACCCTCCTCCCATCGGCAGCTCTTCGGCGGAATGCGAATTATGCTGCTCTTCGGCAGAAAGCAGATAAGCAAAAGGCAGACTTAACCTGCGTGCTTTTTCTTCGGTCATCACCAGGAAACCTTCGGCCCCGGCGCAGGGCATCACACAGTCGAACAGGCGCAGGGGTTCTGCAATAAGGCGTGCATTCAGGTAATCGTCCAGGCTCAACGGTTTTCGAAGCAATGCATTCGGGTTGTGTGCCGCGTTCTTCCGCTGTTCCACACACAGATGCCCGAAATCCGCTGCATCCGCCCCGAAACGGGTCATGTAGTTGCGGGTGATCATGGCAAAAATTGCATTCGGTCCTGCACCACCGTACGGATACACTGCATCCCGCGAAAAGCGGCTGAAGTTGGCTGCCAGCTCACGAAAGCTTCCGCGCTGCGCCGTGTCTCCTCCTATGCAGGCAACCACATCAGCATCGCCGTTCTGCACGGCGCGTGCCGCCCGCATGGCGGCGATCACCGCGCTCGCCCCGCCGAAGGGAAGGGATTCCAGCCAGCGCGGCATCATATCAAAATGTTCAGTAAGAGAGGCTACGGTATCGGGAGCAAGTGTGAAGCTGGAAACGGCAAGTCCGTCGATGTCTGTTTTTTTCAGCTGACTTTTACCGAGCAGCATACGCAGCGCCTGCCCGATGAACCAGGTGGCATCGTTCGCAGAAAAACGCTGGTAAGGAACTGTTACCGGTGCAGTCAGCACAATGCCTTCGTAGGATTTTTTTTGCCGGCTCATACGGTTTGCTTTGCAGGACGTTTCTTAAGGCTACATAAATTAAAATGCATACGGGTGTTCATCGTCTGCTCACAGATCTGCTTTATCTCCCCGCGCTTTACTTTTTGCGTGGCGCCTACCGGGAGCTCTTCCACAAAAACGATATGCCCTGGTACTTTGTAATAGGTCATGCGCTGAATGACAAAATGAAAAATATCTTCCGCCGTTCCCGCTGCAGGCACATGCTCCGGGCGGAGTACTACCAGGGCCAGCACTTCCTCACCCCTGAATTCATCCGGCACGGCCGTAACAGCACAGGCCTGCACGGCAGGATGCTGAAGCAGGATCCCCTCCACTTCCACGGCAGAAATATTTTCTCCGGAACGGCGGATCACATTTTTCCGGCGGTCTACAAAATAGAAATAGCCTTCTTCGTCCACGCGTACCACATCGCCGGTATGGAAATAACCGCCTTCCCAGGCTTCGGCAGTGGCTTCGGGGTTTTTATAGTATTCGGAAAAAAAGTTCAGCTTCGGGTCATTGCCTTGAGTCCGGACCAGCAGTTCACCCGGCTCTCCGGGCGTGACATCAAGTCCCCGGTCATTTACGATCCGGTAATCAAAAGAAGCGGGCGCCTTGCCCAGGCAGCGCTGCCCTACATTGCGCGGCTCCCGCGTGCTCATGAGGCAGGCAGTACCCCCGGTCTCGGTCATGGCCCAGCCTTCGAGCAAAGGAAAACCGAAACGTTCTTCAAAACGCGCGTGATGCCGGGGGTCTACTCCGGCTCCCAGGCCAAATTTAATTTGTTTATTAAAATTCTCATTCTCCTGTTCGGGCATGTTCAGCAGCATTGCCGGCATTACACCGAGGTAGTGAATAATGGTCGCTCTTGAATCGCGTACGGTCTCCCACCAGGTGGAGCTGTGAAAGCTATCCAGTTGGATCACACATCCTCCGCTTGTTACCATTCCCATGAAGGAACAGGCCATTGCATTCTGATGATGCGTGGGCAAAGACGTTATCAGTCGCTCGGCGCCGGGGGTCAGCTGCGCCATGTTCCCCAGGCTGCAATACCACTCTCCCCAGGATAAAAAATACCGGTTGGACAATACACATCCCTTGGGTTTTCCGGTGGTGCCGGATGTATAAAGGATAGCTGCTTCGGAATCAAGGGATATTTTTTGTTTTGCGGAATAGCCGTCAAGCACGGGCAGACGGTGAACTTCGTTCCGGAGTACAACCGGCACAGGTGTTATCAGGGACTGAACCGCGTCGGTTGCTTTTTTCAGGTAACCGGACAGTGCGACCACCGCACTCACCTCACTGTGCTCAAGCAGGTAAGCGATCTCCGCGACAGAGAATTGCGAGCTGACAGGAACCACGCTTGCTCCCGCGGAATTGAGCGCAAGAAAATGCAGAAAGAAATCCGCCCGGTTGTCCAGCATCAATGCAACGCGTTTTTTGGAAGTATAGTTTTTGCTTTTATAAATGCCGCTTAGATGTTCTACTGTCTGCAGCGCTTCTCCGTAAGTCAGATCGACCGGTCCGTCTGCATAGTTCTTGGTAGCCTGGGCCGGAACGTGAATGAATGCATTGCCGGGATAGCGACGGGCAGTAGCCGAAAATAAATCGAAACATGTCATGAATCAGGAGCAATAAATCAGGGTTATATCATCCTGGCTAAAGTAAAATATTATCATTCCTGATTTCCTGAAACGAAAGATTCTCTCAGCGCCGTCGGATTTAAATGACGGTTAGCAGCATACCAGAAAAACACCTTACAAATAAAGTGATTGGGAAAAATTCTCGTTGATCGGAATTTAATAATCGGGTAAAATAGTTTTAGCAAAACCTCACCCGCCCCTCTACCTCACCCCTGCCCGCTTGGAATAATTCAATTATAATTCAGATAAGACCTCGTGAATATTGCTGAGTACTTTATATGCCTTTTCAAAATTACCTTTCCGGGTCAGTTTACCGGGCAGTACCAGGCACTTTATGCCTGCAGCATGAGCAGCGCATAACCCTCTTTCCGAATCTTCAATGGCAATGCATTCCTCTTTTTTCAATCCGCTCCGCTCCAAAGCCAGAAGATAAGGCTCAGGATCAGGTTTTGATTTTTTAAAATCAGATTCAGTAATGACAAAATCAAAGTATTTCAAAAAGCCGGTGTTTGCATGGATCAATTCAAAATGATTTTTTTTCGAACTGGTTACAATTCCCATCCTGTACTTTCCATGCAGGTTTTTAAGCACTTCCTCCACGCCGTTTACAGCTACCTTTTCCTGCCCGAGTAACTTGCTGTAAAGCTGATCCCTTTCATTCCGCAACCTGCTTATTTCCTGCAGTGAAACACCCTTTTCTTCTGCAAGATGCCATGCGCCCCTGGACTGAACGAGAAAAAGATCGAGGTATTGTTCCTCCGTAAGTTCAATCCCGGTTACGGCAAGAGTTTGTTTTGTAGCAAGAAAATATAAATGCTCTGTATCCACCAGGATACCATCGTTATCCCAGAAAATTGCTTTTATCATTCTAGTTGGGCGAAGGCTGAGCCTTCGTCCTTTTATTTAAGCAGCTTGCAGCTGCACATTTTACCAACAAGCATACAGACAAGTTTTATTTTGCCCTTTTTATTTGTAGCTCAAAGCTACATATATATATTCAGACGAAGGCGCAGCCTTCGCCTAACTGTAGCTACGGTAAATGAAAAAAAGTTCCGCACCCCGGTTTTCACCAGGGTGCAGAACTTACAGAACCAAACGGAACTCCTAGATCACAACAATACTCGCCACCTGGCTCCAGCTACCTTCTCCGTTTTTGGTGATGGAGCGGAAGCGGAAGTAGTAAGTAACAGCAGGAGTTAAACCCGATACATTCGTTCTGGACTTAATGGTATCGGGCAGGTCCTTCCAGTTAATGTTATCGCTGCTCACCTGCCATGTATACGAAGCACGCGAACTCACTGCTTTGGCACTGAGAATAACCGTACCGGACGTTTTACCATGCTTTACCTCAAAATCACCTTTAGTCCGTATCGCTCCCCTTTTCACACTCATGCCAGAGCTCTCGATAATGGCAAGCGCATTGGAAGGATTGGAATCAGCGATCCCTTGTACATAGGCCTGTAACCCATACAGGTCTTTATCCACGATGGCTTTCTGTACATCCCTTGCCTGAACAGATCCTGAAGCGCGGCTGCGTGCAAGAGCCTCTGCTGCATCAAGCGCATCTACATCGGTGGTAACTGCGGCAAGTGCAGGGTTGGGAGTTGGAAAAAAGGCGTTACCGGTCATTGACTTAACGATCGCTTTCATATAGGCGATGTACTCAGCGATTCTTATGGGCATATTCAAACTCGCCACTGCCCTTTTTACTGCTTTTGTTTTCATTGTTTTTAAGATTTAAATTATTACTGCCTATTTTTTTTAAAATTCTGTTTTACATTCATTTCTTTTCTTCGAAGGATGTCCTCCCGGGTTCGGCGGAGGTCTTCCGGATAACCCCGGCGGTCCTCCCATGTTCGGAAGAAGCACTGCGGACTTACACGGAATCCCTCCGGGGTTCGGTGGCGGTCTTCCCTGGAAGACCGGCAGACCGCCGGGTTTCCAGGGAGTCTCGGTCGGCTTAGAAGGAAAAACTCCGATGTACCCCGGCAGCGATCCCTGGTTAGAAGGAAGCACTCCGGGCTTCCACGGAGATCGTGCGCAGTTCGAAGGAACACCTCCCGGGAATGTCGGAGCTCCTCCATGGAACCGAAGTATTATTCCTGCTATCTTGATTTTCACAAGTCGGGATAACAGAAAGCAGACCTTCACTACTCTTATTATTTCTTCATGTATGTGATCCCTTGTTTTCATCGGTATCTTTTTCTTTGCTCTTTATTTTGATTTTACAACGCGGAGCTGAAAAGGATGTTGTAGCCCATTTCACGAACCCCCTGTTCCATTTCACGAACTACCTGTTTTGTTTCACGAACGAGACCCCTCCTGGCCTCCCCAACCCCTCCCTACCTCCCCCCAAGGGAGGTGATTATGACTGCATGAAAAATTGGTTTTTGGAAGAAAATGATCTTACCTGCTTAAGCAAAAAAGCGCTGGAGGTTGGTGTATCCCTTTTCGGATACATCCAGGTGGGAATTGTCTTTGAGCAGTACGTCCGTTTTGTTGAAGGAAACTATAAAACAATGCTGTACCAGGTGAGATTTATGAACGCGCATAAACAAGCCGCTTTCTCTTACTTCACCCTCCCAGTAGCCGATGTACTTGCATTGCATGTACACTTTGCCGTTCTTCAGATACACCAGGGTATAGCTGCCCATACCCTGAAAACGCACTATGTCCTCTACCAGTACTGGACGATGGTTTGTACCTTTCTTCAATGTGATAAAGCGGGACATGGCATATGCTTCTCGCAGCTCTTTTGTCTATTAACGGAAGACAGGCAGGATTAGTATACGTTTAACATATTTTAGTAAATGGAGGTGACGTTTTTAAAAAGGGAGTAAGCCAGCCATTAGACTTGGTTAATATTTAGATGAAAAAATTGGTGGATACTTTACATATTTCGTTCTACCTTCGGTAATTATATAACTACTTGGACCTATTCAAGTAGAAAAAAGAAGTAGCAAACATTAAATTTGCCTTGATAAATGGAAATCATAACAGATATATATCTTGGTGACAGCAGAAAAGAATTAAAAAAATTATCAAACAACTCTGTTGACTTAATAATTACTTCACCACCTTATGCCGATCAACGGAAAAATACATACGGGGGTATTCACCCAGACAATTATGTTGACTGGTTTCTACCAATCTCTGAACAACTTTTAAGAGTACTTAAACCAACAGGTACTTTTATTCTAAATATTAAAGAAAAAGTTAGTGAAGGTGAACGGAACACCTATGTGATGGAACTGATTTTAGCAATGCGCAGGCAAGGCTGGCTTTGGACAGAAGAATTTATTTGGCATAAAAAAAATTGTTATCCTGGAAAATGGCCTAATCGCTTTCGTGACGCATGGGAAAGACTATTGCAGTTTAATAAGGATAAGCACTTCAACATGTATCAGGATGAAGTTATGGTTCCCATGGGAGATTGGGCAAAAACAAGACTAAAAAATCTTTCTCAAACCGATAAAAACCGTGATAATTCAAAAGTAGGGAGTGGTTTTGGGAAAAACATTTCAAATTGGCTGGAAAGAGATAAAGCATATCCAACAAACGTACTTCATTTAGCGACGGAATGCAGTAACAAAAATCATAGTGCTGCTTTTCCAGAAGAATTGCCGGAATGGTTTATTAAACTTTTTACAAAGGAAAAAGATACTGTTTTAGATCCTTTTATGGGCTCAGGAACCACTCTTTTTGTATCCAACAGAATGAAACGACATTCAATTGGAATTGACATTGTATCAGAATATTATAAAATGGTAAAACAAAAGGTCCAACCTGTTGAATTATATCTTTTAGAACCCAAAGTCAAATATGAAAAAAATAAATCTAAAAGAAGTTACGCTGTACGTTGAATCCAATATTGGAGACTTTCATAATAGGTTGCTTGAGAGTCTTAATGAACTAAGCTTATCTACTATCCTTTTCAAGAAAAACCCCTATTTATTCAGAGCTAAAGCATTAATAACAGCAGGGGATATCGTGAAGGGATTAGTAGACGCATTTTTATCTTCAAGAGAGGAAACCGTATTTGGTAATTGGCTGGAAGGATTAGCAAGATTTATTAATGAAAAAGTATATACTGGGCATAAATCGTCCACACCAGGAATTGACCTTGAGTTTGAAAACGAAGGTATTCGGTATATTGTTGCTATTAAATCCGGACCAAATTGGGGGAACAGTTCACAAGTAAAGAAGATGGTTATAGATTTCAATACTGCTCGAAAAACAATAAAAACAAGTGGTTCAAAAATTCAAGTTGAAGCAATAAATGGCTGTTGTTATGGAAGAGACAATGTTCCAGTAAAAAATGATAATTACAGCAAATTGTGTGGACAAAGATTTTGGGAATTCATTTCTGGAGATAAGGATTTATATCTTGAAATTATAGAACCTTTAGGACATAAAGCCAAAGAAAAAACGGATGAATTCAATGAAGCTTATAGTAAAATATTAAATCGTTTTACACGTGAATTCATGGAAAACTTTTGCATGAAAGATGGGAGTATTGATTGGAATAAACTTGTAAAACATAATTCATCTAAAGAAGAATTTGATAAAATCAAAATACCTAAATCCAAGGCGTAATTTGCGTTGGTATAGTCTTGATGAAATAACCTATCTCTCACTTAGAACTGGTCGTATCCCGATAGCATCGCAACACCAATTTTACTCCCTCGGACTTGAATCCGCTGTTAAGCGGCAATTACCTTGCCGCTTGGGACAATACTGAATTCCCGACATACTCATGAAAAGACCCCCTGTTTCGAAGCTGAAATCCCCGATTCGGTGATCGAAACAGGCCCCCCTTCCCCGCTGCGCTAAGAGGGAATTAACAGCCAGAAAATATTCTGCGCTAGGACTTTTTATAAATAACCTACCTTCTTTCCAGATCGGTAATTTCAGCAGGGATCCCTGTATTGCAGCCGGGAGGCTGAGGCATTCTTAAAGACCGGTAGTTAAAAGAAACTTCCAGACCGTTTACGTCCAATCCAGCGGGTAATTCGTCTCTGGGAATAAGGATCAGGGAATCTGCCTCTCCTTTTATTTCAACCACTATTACGGTGGCGCAGCCGGTTGATCTGAACCGGTGCGATATTTTTCCGGTAGTTTTTTCAGGAGCAGGTGTTTCTTTCACGGCAGTATTTACTGTGCTGGTTTCGGTGCTTTTTTTGCTTTTGCAGGCGCCCGCTAATAAACAAATGATCATAACAGATAAAACAGCATTTTTCATAGAAGCGTATTATATCGGAACTATCTTAAAAAAAAAGAACTCATGCATTTTAATTTCCGGCAGGAAATAACACACATGAGTCCTTTTAATTTGAGTGCCTTATTGAATGATTACTTTTTTAACTTTTTGAAAATTCGGGGTTCCTATTCTTACCAGGTAGGTTCCTGCAGATAATCCATGTATGTTAATTGTTGTCTCAAAAGAATTTGAATGAGCGGCAACGGATTTTTCATGGATCTTCTTTCCGGATATTTCAAAAAGCTGGATCGTATGATTTTCATTGGAAGGAAGATTAGAGGCATTGATAATCAGGTTGCTTCCTGATTGCATTGCTGAAAATTCAGGCTCCATTGCTTTTTCATTATCCGCTACATCGGTAAGGCAGGATGTGGCAAGCTGGAAAGAAAAAATTCCCGATTTCCTGCCATTGTTACAATAGCTTCCCGTATGCCAAAAGGTAGTGGGATCAGCAGGATCAAGCGAGGTCTGGGCATAATCACCTATGCGATTGCTGCCGGAAACCGATCCGGTGCCCGGAAATACAACCGTCTCGGCAAGAGACATTGTTCCCAAAGGGTCCGTTGCCAACCTTCCTGTATAAGCTAAACACAACGGGATCGAGCTGGATGCTTTGGAGTAACACAAACTTATATTCCCGTTACAATCCATGGCAATGCTCCCCAGCCAGCGGCTGGCTCCGTCGGGATTATAGGTTCCTTCCTGGTACAAGGACCATTGCTTGGTTGTTTGATCCTGGCGCAGCTCAACCCACTTAATTGCATAGACACCCGTACTTATCTTTACCGGCCAGTTCAGCGCAACCCTGTTAGTACCGATAAAACTATTCCATTGGGCCCGGTACATTAAAATACCGCCTACAACATCCAGCTTTTGCGAGCCGGGCTGAATAACATTGTTCCAGCTTGATTCAAAGGATGCATCAAAAGCGGCAGTGGGAATAGTTGCATCCACCGTAATGTTGGCCGTGGGATTGGTTCCCCAGGTAACTCCAACCGACCAGATCTTTACTCCGTCAATTGCCGATCCGCCCCATCCGTTATCCGTATAGGCAAACAGAGGGCATCTGAGGCCGGCAGGAGGGATGAGTCCATCGGCATCTCCGGGCAACGGAAGCCAGAACCCGCTGAGTGGCACCGTGAGCTTTGCTGCAATCGCTCGTGCGCCCGGAGTTCCTGCAATCATCGCATCCCTCTCAAAGACAAGCATGTTTCCTCCGCTGTTGAAAGTCATGTAGTACCCATCGGACCAGACACCAAATTTCAGGTAGTCATTACTTCCTGCAACTGTAAATTTGTAGGCGCTCCATACACCCGCCGGGTTATTTGTTTTTGAAACAGCAAACCCGATACCCGTGCTTCCGGTCATGTTGGTAATGCACCAGCGGTCTGCGAATTTATCATATACAACAACCGGGTCTCCCGATGAGGATGTGCCGGTTACTGTTCCTACGTTTCCGGAATATACTGCCGTTCCGGTTCCTGTCTTGTCATACACTGCAAAAGGAGTTGCATTGATGGATTGTACGTATTGGGTCATTCCCACCGAACCCGTGGGATCCAGCGGCTGGGAACCGCTGCTTAAGCCATTCCATTTTGCTTTCGGTGCAAGGGGCTGCCTTGTTCCCATTGTTGTTTGCATGGTGGCGGGGTCGTTGCCATATTGGGCGCCATCGGCAGCCGAATATTTAAACACCTGGGCTTTTCTCCGGGATCGTTCAGCTTTTTCCCGTTCAATTTCCTGTTGAATGTCCTCTACCTGCTTTTCGCTGAAAAGCATATTGAGAGATTGTGTTTCCTTGAACCAAACCGCCTTTAATACGGTTACTTCAGCGTCGACCGGTTGCGGTGAGTTTTGCTGGGCGTATATTTTACCGACAACCAGCAAACCAAATAGCATTACAGTGATGTTTTTCATATTGATTGGGTGTGAATAATTTATAAGCTACGAATATAGTTCTTCCATGTTATTATTACAAGCATATATAATAGTATTATGTTATTAGTCGGGTATTTTAAAGGAATGGCTGCTTTCCCCTTTGTCAAGCGGCAATAACCGGGTCGGGCGTCAGTGGAAAAATCAGGCTTTGCTTTCGGACGGTTTGTGCTTTTTTATCTTCCACCGTTCCGATGGAATGCAGGGAAAGGGTTTTTTACCTGCCAAGATGAGCCGGGAAATCTATTGAATCACCAGCTTCCTGACTGACGATACGCCCTCACCGTTCGCCTTCAAAAAATAAATTCCCTTAGGATATTTCCTCAGATCAAATTTTATTTTTTCCGAGGACACAGTATGCTTTTCAAGTATATTTCCTTGTATATCGTATATAGAAATTTCCTTTGAAAACAGTCCGGCGGTAATTACTGAAAATTCTCCCTGCGAAGGGTTCGGGTATATTTCAATTGCATCTTCCCTGTTTGACGGATCATGAATACCGGTTACAGCAGAAATTGTTTTGGTTCGGGTATATACCTGGTCCCCCGATTCATCCAGGCTATTATCCGATTCCAGTGCAGCTAAATAAAATGTAATGCTGCCGGCATTTGAAGAAGGGGCCGTCCACAGGTAAGACCATGTGTTTGCACCCGGTGAAACAGGGGTTATCCCGGAAGACGTATGCTCCACCCATACCTTTGTATCCTGGTCGGTGCAAGGGCCGGGATGAGGATTGTTTATATCGATAAGTTGTGTACGCGCAGTATCCAACAATGTAACCGTTCCCGGACTCAGCTTGGTATCACTGTCTGTCAGTGCAATGACCTGAAACCCTGAACGCATCATTCCTGATTTTGCAATTGAAATGCTTACAGTATAGGTCTGCCCTGCCACATATCCGTTAGCCGCATCTCCAAGATCCAGAAAAACGGATGCGGTACCTGTATTGGCAGTGCCATCGTCGTGACAGCCGATGGTGGTGCAATTTGTATTGCCCGGAGGCTCACCGGAATAACACGAGGGAGGGCCTGAACTCTTTAAAACACTTTCTGTCCACGAAGAACAATCGCCTGCATTATTTTTCCTCACCGTTAATGACTGGAAAAGAATGATCACAGGAAGTGAAAGTAAAATGAAGATTATATTTTTAGATTTAATGCTCATCGCATACAGGAAACTAACGCACAATAATTATTTTTTCGGAAGCCGTATGGCTGCCGCTATGCAGCTGCAAAAAATAGACACCGTCCGGCAGGTCAAGATCCAGGACAGAAGAATCCGGCTTATAGCCTGAATACACTTTCTCCCCTTTTACAGTATACACTTCCAGCGCGGTGATCTTTGCATTCCCGTTACTGATTTCAAACCTTCCGTCGGAAGGATTCGGAAAGGCATAGGCTGCATTTAAATTCATCTCTTCATTGATCCCGCTGAGCGCCGGAACAACAGTCAGCTCTTTTATGTAAACAGTATCTCCTTTATCCGTACCGTCGTTGTTAGCTGACACGGCAGATGTGTAAAAGGTGATCGCCCCTTTAGCAACAGCGGGAGCTTCCCACTCAAAGGTCCATTTGCCCAGGTTGGATGCATACGGCAGGGTGCCAGGGTACTTGTATGTAACATATTTTCTTCCCAGGTACTCATTCAGCCCTTCCAGGATCTGTGTCCGTTTTGTATCAAGAATAATAAAGGCTCCGGCATTTGTACTGTCTGACGTATGCAACGCCAGCATTTCAAATCCAAACCTGTATATATCCTGTTGCTGAAGGGAAACTGTTACAGTATACTTTTTCCCCGGTTCATACGCTGTAAGACCGTTGTTAAAGTCAATATTCAAAAAACCCGTTCCGGAATTTACCGTACTTCCGGTATGGCATCCTGATCTTGCACAAGTGGATTCACCGGGTGAGCCCGTACTGGCAATGGGCGCTCCTGCAGAAGTAATATCATACACATCTGCCGCGATAAACAGCAGGGATATGCCGACTACACTTCCTGTGAACAGGTTTCTTCTCATTTACGTTCAAAAAGAGAGGCAGGTATTTTCTGCCTCTCTTTAGGCTTATTTATTGAATCACAAGACGGTTAATAGTTAAAATACTGCCATCGCTGCTTTTTAAGAAATAAATTCCCTTGGGATATCCATTCAGATCAAGGGTAATTGTTTCGGCAGAAGAATTAAATTTCCTGATTAATTTTCCGGCTCCATCATATACAAAAAACTCCCTGGAGGATCGTTCGCTTGTTTTTATTACAAACTCTCCCCGCGATGGATTAGGACTGACGATATAACTTTCTGAACCTGAACCGGGCAAGTCATCTGTTCCTGTTGGAAGCTCAGACAGTCCGTTAGAATACAAACTATTGTTTCCTGTAGTGACAAAAACCCGGGTTGTAACGAAGGATATTTTGTTTACATCCGTATAGCTCGGCAGGTTAAATTGATTACCTCCTGCTATCCAGGTTGTTCCGTTATCGGATGTGGCAAGAAGGCCGCCTTTATAGCTGGCAAAAACATAGCCGGCATAAAATGCCATTGCCTGGATCTTGGTTCCGTCCAATCCCATTGTAACGGTATGCGGAATCGATGTTGCTGAAGTTGCCATCCAGCCGATTGTTGCAGTGTCAGACACAAGCACCCCTGCTCCATCCGTTCCAAGAAATATTTTACTGCCGGCAGCTGTTACGGAGGTAACATTCATGTTGGTCAAACCTGCGTTGGATGCCGTCCAGGTACTTGCGGATTTTGCTTTTGTATAAACTCCATGACCGTAGGTGCTCAGCAATAGTTTATTACTGTAAAAGGCCAGCGCAGTTGGCACAACTCCTGCCGGAAGACCGGTCTGCATAGGCATCCACATGGACATAGTTGTGTTGTATTCATATACGTTCCCGTTTAAGGCTAGAACATATAAATCAGAAGCGGAAGCAATTACCTTTTTACAGCTCACACCTGTTAAGCCGGTATTGAACGGAGTCCATGTTTTTCCGGAATCCGCCGTTGAAAACACTCCCGCGTTCTTAGTAGTGGCATATAATTTCGTACCTAAAATTTCCAGATCTGTTACATTTAAACTATCTGTTAAACCCGTGTTTGATCGGACATATGTTGTAGCTAAATCTTTACTTACAAAAACCCCCTTTTCAGTCGCAGCCACCACCAGGTTCACTCCGCTTGTTACCATGGAATAGGTAACAAGGTTATTGAAAGAGGTATTGTTAGCCACCCATGAAACTGAAGTTGCCGGCGATTTGAAAACACCTTCCTTGTCCGTACCTGCAACAAGATCAGTCAAAAAAGGAATAATGGCAGTTACTGCAATAGTAGGAAGGCCGGTGTTAGCTCCGGCCCAGCTGATAGTTCCGGTAGCAGAGATAAAAACACCTTTGTTGCTGGCTAAATACCAGGCAGTGCCATTGTTTGAAATATCGCTTACAAGCGTATTGGATGGCAATCCTGTTTGGACTAAAGAATAGGATGGTGTAGCTGTAGTGGTAGCTGCAGCAGCCGCAAGATATAAACCATTCGTGTTAGAGATGATTATTTCGTTTGTTGTTACATTGTATGAAACTTCGGAAGCAGCAACGTGCTCTACAGTAGCATTATTAAAACCCATCCATGTTGCTCCCTTGTCATCGGAGGCCCACACTCCTCCATCCGATGTATGGATGATCCGGTTACCTGCCTTTGCAAAAGCCGTAATATCAAAATGATGTACTCCGGAATTCGCAGCTGTCCAGGTGGCGCCTTTATTAGTGGTTTTAAAAATTCCTCCGCCGGTGGTTCCTGCTAAAACGGTGATGGAATCAATAGCAACCAGCGACGTAACCTTTAAGTTTGTCAATCCTGCATTTACCTTTTTCCAATACCTGTCAGTGCCTATGAAGCCTGTAAATATAAATACGCCGCTATCTGCAGTTGCTGCGAATAAATAACTTCCGGTATGAGCAAGGGCTGTGATCTTACCGCTTTTCAATCCGACAGGTCTTGCTCTCCATGCCACCAGGGCAGAAGTTGTGCTCTCAAAAACACCACCGGCCGATGTTCCCAGGTAAACTGTGTTATTGCCATCTTTTATAGCACAGGTTACGGTCCCTCCAAAAGGGCCTTTTGAACCAAAATGAGCAAATGTTTCGGTTGATACGGAAAGGAATGCAATGAATACAGCTATGCATGCATATAGTAATGAATTTACTTTTTTCATATAAAATTTATTTGTGAATAATTAAACTATACCGCAAGGAAACTCTCCCTGGCGGAAAATAAAAAAAGGCTTCAAAGCTTACCCAGCTTTGAAAGGACCGGAAAAGAAAACCTAAGCTGTTGGGGGATGGAACACCGAAAGAAGATGCTTAGAAGAAATGTAAGAATTTCTGAACGAAGCTTTTTCTACCAGGATCGGGGAAGGAGAAAGAAAAAATATCGCGTTTTTACCAGAACAGATCTGCACCTCATTTTTTTCTTTTACAGGATTTGCAGGAGATTCCTGTTTCTTTTCGTCTTCCTGTAATTGCTTTTTAAGATGACATTGTCCGTTGCAATGCATGGTGGGTTTACTCCTGTTTTCGCAAAGATTTTCAGCAATATACTCCTTGTTTATCTCATAATTGGCAATGATAAATACCTTGCTGAAATTCTGAAACAGGAACATGAAAAGAAGCAATATCGAAAGTATCCGGATCATAATTATCCTGCTAAAGTACTTTTTTTCCTGTACTAAAAAAATAATATTCAGAACAATTCCATTAGCATTATTTCAACCTTATCAGCAATACGATCGAATCCTAATAATAAAAGGAACTATCTCTTGACTTGCCCCTTCCTTTTGTCTATTTTCACCCATACAACCCCATAAAAAATTCACATGAAAACACCATTACTCCTTTTATCCCTATTTCTGCTGAATTTCAAATCCGGATACAGTCAGACACCTGTTTATTATCCCTTTCCTGAGAAAGATGCCGTATGGAATATGTATTTCAGCCCTCCTGGTCTTTGCCCGGGCCCGGTATGGAGTAAAGATTATTATTCCATGATCCTTTCCGGGGACACTGTGATCGGAAATCAAACCTATCATAAATTAAATATCCACGGAGTACAGGTAATCTCCACTTCTACGTTCACTACGTGCGGGAATACAGTTCCCAGGTACAAAGGAGCAATCCGCCAGGACATCCCTAATAAAAAAGTATTCATTGTTCCGCCTTCTGCAAATTCAGAACAATTGCTTTACGATTTTAATATGCAGGTCGGCGATGTCCTGAAAGGACATCTGGCATCAGCCAGCACCGAGACTGTACAGGCCATTGACAATGTCCTGGTGGGAAACAATTACCGCAAGAGGTGGAAAATAAACGACAAACTTTATTTAATTGAAGGGATCGGGTCCACGTGGGGATTGGTAGAGCGCTCGTGGGCTAACGCGACCGATTGGCCAACGTACATGCTTACCTGCTTCCAGCAAAACGGTACCACGCTTTATCTGAATACCTCTTTGGCATCTGACTGCAACCTGATTACTTCTGTAAACCCTAAAGAAAAAAATTCAGTACCTCTCAAAATTTCTCCCAATCCGTTTTCCACGCAGGCAATTTTGTCGTCAGACAAATTACTGAACAACGCCACCCTTACCGTTTACAATGCATTCGGGCAAGAGGTAACACAACTGACACATATTTCCGGGCAGACAATCGTCCTCACGCGTGAACATCTTGCAAGCGGACTGTATTTCATTCGCCTGGCACAAGGCGATGTAACGCTCGCGGCAGATAAATTGGTGATTACAGATTGACTTCACTAGTTGGGCGAAGGCTGAGCCTTCGTCCTTATTATTGAGGCAGCTTGCAGCTGCATGCTTTACAAATAATCACACAGACAAGAATTATTTTGCCCTTCTATTTGTAGCTAAAAGCTACATATATATTCAGACGAAGGCACAGCCTTCGCCTAACTGTGGGAAATAAAAAAACATCTTCCTGTTTAGCCCCCTCCACTCCCTTCTTTCCCTTCTCCTGAAGGAGAAGGGTTAGGGATGAGGCAGGAGAAGGGCCGGGCCTGCACCGATTGAAACGTCAGTAGATGAGGTAGATCAGAAATCACCCGAACACTCCTGCTCCGTTATCCAGCCTGGCTACCTCTCTTAAAGTATCTTGCAGATTAAGATGACTTGAGTACTTCGGTTCAAATCGGAATTTAATAATCAGCAAAATCGTTTACTGCATTTGTATCAAGATAGTATTGTAATCGGCAAATAAGGTATTAGAATTCCTGGCCACCCGCATCCATCTTTATCATTATGGCAGGTAAAGTCCGAAAACATAAAAATATCAGACTACCTCTATCTTGCTGAGGGATAGAAGTATATATTTTTTATGAAGCCTGCTATTTAAAGTGTTTCATTTTTTTGCACCAGGAATCGGTCCTCAATACTCAGCTGTCCTGTTTTTACGTACACATCTTTAATCAAAATTTAATCGTGAAATAAAATCGCTTTGCATTCTGCATACAGAATTTTCAACTTTGGTAAATGAAGTCCTGAAAGAAAAAACGAAAATCCGGCAGTACGGGCACTGCCGGCTATTACAATAACAAAACTCAATAATTATGAAGAAGCAATTACAAATAGCAATTACAGCAACTGCATTTATCCTCTGCATCTGCGGACCGGCACAGGCACAGAACACCAAAACAACTGCCTTGTACAAGGCGAGCCCGGTATGGAAAGATATGCTGGATGATCCCAACGCCAATTTTTTTGAAGTGCAGAAAGCATTTGAGCTGTTCTGGGAAGACAGGGAAATGCCCATGGAAGAAGATGAGATCATAGGAGAAAGAGACAAGCTGAAAAATAATTTAATAAACAGGATATTCAATTCCAACCAGCTAAAGGAGCAGGAAGAGTGCGAAGCCCTGTCGTTCGATTGCAGGCGCTATCGCCGGTGGCTGATAAAAACAGAACCCTACATACACGATGACGGAAGCATCATGTCTGCAGAAGAGCGGCTGGAATTGTGGAAAAAACATTACGAAGAATTAAATGAGCAGGGAAGCAAATAATGGGGCCCATCTCCCAACTGACCCTCGGTCGCAACCTGCGGTTGTCCAAAGGGAAGAGGAGATAATACTATAAGTCCTTCCCTTCGGGAAGGATTTAGGATGGGCCATAACTTTTCAAATCATGAAAAATAATAAATACCTTTTTTTAGCATTTCTGTTCAGCATCACCCTGGGAATCATACATGCGCAGACTGCAAACTGGCAACAAACCGGGCCGGTTAAATTCCCGACCAATAAATCCAGCCAGATAAACGGCATAGGCCGGGTACAGCAGCTTATATTTCACGCTACCGATCCGAATAAAATGTATGCGGTAAGCGCCTCGGGAGGTTTATTCATCACTGCAAATGGAGGCCAGAGCTGGAAAGTGGCCGGTACGGACAAAATGCCGGATATGCAATGCGCTTCCCTGTGCGTGGATTATACCAATGACCAGGTCATGTACCTGGGAAGCGGTGATCCTACCTATCACTTCAATTCACTGGGTATCTGGAAAAGCACGGATGGCGGTGCAACCTGGAGCCCATCCAACACGGGGATCGGCAACCGCAGGGCGGTGGATATACTGATGGATCCCGCAAACAACAAAACTATAATTGCAGCAACCGACGATGGCATCTGGAAATCGCTGGATGCAGGCGTCACCTGGTCCGCAAAAAAATCCGGCGGCGTATTTAATAATATGCGGTTCAATCCCGCCGACCCCAACATCATCTACGCCGTTACCTCCAATGAGTTTTACCGTTCCACGGACAGGGGAAACAGCTGGACCAAAACTTCGCTTCCGGGTGCAGGAAATACCGTGGAAGGAAGAGTTGGCGTAAGCAAAGCGGATGCCAATGTAGTATACGTAACCTTTGTGGGAGATTTTAATTCGAATCCCAAAACGTGTACTCCCGTTCTCAGATCAAACAACAGCGGACAGTCATTCACTGTGGTAAAACCTGCCGGATTACCTAACCTGGCCGGGTACGATGAAAACTCAACCGGCTGGGGCTGGTGGGAGTTTACCATGACTGTGGATCCGTTGAATGCAAACAATGTATGGATAGGCACGCACGTAGTGTTCAATTCAAAAGACGGAGGTGTTACCTGGAAGCGCCTGACCAGCTGGCCCACTGAAATGCATACGGATTTCCACCACATGACTTATTCCCCGCACGATCCTAAAAAATTATTCAATGCCAACGACGGAGGTGTGTGGTTCAATACGGACGGCGGCATGGGAAAAACATGGAAACCCATAAGCGATGGCATGGGCTGCACCGAGAATTACCATGCGGGACAAAGCCCTATTAAAAAGGACCGTATCGGCATAGGCACCCAGGATAACGGAGAGCTCTATTACGATGCCGGCACCTGGTACACCAACAGGGGCGGCGACTATACCAGCCTGTTCGCTTTCGATTACCAGAATTACGATTTGATCTATTATCCGAATACCAACAACCGGAGAGTGGGAGTTACCGGCGGATCACAGGGACTGGCATTTCCTTTTACGGCAGGCAGTTCAACCATCATGGAATTTACTCCCTTGCAAAAAAATACCGCATTCATTTCAGGAAGCGATGTATGGCGCACCGATAATCTGTCCTCCAACCCGCCTGCATGGAAGAAACTAAGCAGCTTTAACGAACCGGTCAAAGCGATCGGGATTTCCCCGGCCGATGCAAACATCGTGTATGTCGTTACGAACAGCGGTAAAGTTTACCGGAGCGATAATGCATTGAGCGCCACGGCTTCGTTTACCAACGTAAGCTCCGCCCCTTCTTCGGTAAGCTCAAAAGCAAGCATTGCCGTTGTCAAATCCTTACCGGGCGTAGTGTATTTATCCTGCAACAGCAAGGTATACCGCTCGCCTGATAAAGGAGCAACCTGGGCGGATGTATCGGCAGGATTGCCCAATACCAATTTCATTAAAATGTACCACGACATATACAGCACGAACGAAGGCGTTTACATTGCCAACGGAATGGGAGGTGTATATTATAAAAATAAGAACCTGGCTTCCTGGATCAACTATTCAAAGGGCTTACCTACCATCTGCAATGTAACCGACTTTATGATCTACAATGATGGCAATTATTCCAACAGCGTGCTGCGGGTGGCATACTACGGACGCGGGGTGTGGGAAACACCGCTGTATGATCCTTCCACTGTGGATGTAAATGAAATTAACAGCAACGACATTTACTCCTTAAATGTTTTTCCAAATCCTTCGAAAGAATCTGTCAGCGTATCATTTATCCTTTCAAAAACAGGCAGTGCTGAACTGGCGCTCTATGATATGCAGGGAAAAATGGTAAAAAGAATTTTGAACACGCAGCAATTAAATGCGGGCGAACATACCTGCCCGGTTGACATTTCTTCATTGGAGTCAGGAACTTATACCTGCAAACTTCATGCGGATGGTATTGTGAAATCTAAAATGCTGGTAAAAGAATAGACAAGCGGCACTATTAAACAAAATAATGCAGGCTGCGCTTTAACCGGAATATACTAATTGAGTAAATCCGTTTAGGGTGAACCATAATTTTTAAATACTTAATTATGAAAAACACTACATACCTTTTTTTAACACTTCTGTTAAGCGTTTTTACCGGATATACAAACGCCCAGATAAATGCCAACTGGCAATTAACCGGACCTATTAAATTCCCTACGCTCAGCGGCAGCGGCCAGATAAACGGCATAGGCCGCGCTACGCAGATTGTGTTTCATCCCAGCGATCCCAACAAGATGTATGCTACCGGTGCATCCGGAGGATTATATATCAGCACCGATGGTGCCAACACCTGGAAGGTTACAGGTACGGACAAGCTTCCGGATATGCAATGCGCTTCCGTTTGCATAGATCATACCAACGACCAGGTCATTTATCTCGGAAGCGGAGATCCCAACTACTACAGCAACGGTTACGGCATCTGGAAAAGCACGGACGGAGGAACTACCTGGAAACTCTCAAACACGGGTATCGATAAACGTATGGCGCTGAATATACTTATGGATCCAGGTGATAATAAAGTTCTGGTTGCAGCTACCAACGACGGCATCTGGAAATCAATCGATGCAGGAGCTACCTGGACTGTAAAAAAGTCAGGAGGAGCTTTCAGGCAGATGATTGCTAAACCCAATGATTTTAAAACTCTTTATGCAGTTACTTCCTCTGCCTTTTTCCGTTCCACGAATATGGGCGATACCTGGACCCAGATTACATTATCCGGCAATGGCATCAGCGGTTCCGGCTGCATCGGGGTTTCCAAAGCAGACCCTAACCGTGTATATCTCACTTTTATCGGAAGCTCCGGGGCATTTACCCCGGTTCTCAGATCAAACGATGCAGGGCTCACCTTTACAACCGCAAAGCCCGCCAACTCCTACAACATGAACGGGTACACCGAAAGTCAGACCGGGCAGGGAGCGTACAACTATGCCATGACCGCCGATCCCTTGAATGCCAATAATGTGTGGGTGTGCGGGCATTGCGTTTTTAAGTCGACCGACGGTGGCGTTACCTGGAGCCGTAAAACCAGCTGGGCTGCCATATTGCATACCGACATGCATCAGCTGACTTATTCTCCGCATGACGGAACAAAATTCTTTACCGCCAACGACGGAGGTGTATGGAAGAACGACGATGCAGGCGCAGGCGCTAAGTGGATACCGAAAAGCGATGGCTTCTCCTGTACCGAAAACTACCACGGCGCCCAGAGCCCTATTAAAAAAGACAGGATGTCATGCGGAACTCAGGATAACGGGGAGATTTATTACGATGCCGGTAACTGGTATACCAACCGCGGAGGAGATTGGGGCGAACAGATTGTTTTCGATTACCAGAATGCCAACTGGATTTATTATTATGGAAACAATCCGGCAACAGGCAGAAGAAGAACTTCGCTTACCGGGGGAGAACAGCAGCTTAATTTTCCTTTTACAACCTCCAATACTTCGCACCATCTCATGGAGTTTACTCCCTTGCAAAAGAATGTTGCCTTTATAACAAATGCGGATATCTGGCGCACCGATAATTTAACTAACAATCCGCCTGCCTGGAAACAAATAAGCAGCTTCAATGAATTGATACGGGGATTATGTGTTTCCCCGGCGGATGCCAACGTGGTATACGCAGTTACCAACAGCGGCAAAGTATACCGCAGCGATAATGCCTTAAGCGCTTCCCCTTCCTTTACAAATGTAGGCACTACCCCTGCTGCACCAGGCTCGAAAGGAAGCATAGCCGTTATTAAATCGGATCCCAATGTGGTTTATATCCACTGCAACAGCAAGGTGTACCGTTCGGCCAATAAAGGAGCAACCTGGACAGACGTGTCGGCCGGGTTGCCCGGTACCAATTTTATAAAAATGTACCACGATATATACAGCACGGATGAAGGCGTATACATTGCCAACGGTGCCGGAGCTGTTTATTACAAAAATAAAAATCTTACTTCCTGGGTCAACTATTCCAAAGGATTGCCTACGATCTGCAACGTTACCAATTTCATGATCTACAACGATGGGAACTACAAGAACAGCGTATTGCGGGTGTCGTACTATGGCCGCGGGGTCTGGGAAACGCCCCTATACGATCCCTCTACCGTGGATGTAAACGAAATTGCCGACAACGATATTTATTCCCTGAACATCTTTCCAAATCCTTCGAAGGAATCTGCGAGCATCTCATTCCTCACTTCGCAAACAGGAAATGCCGAACTGGCACTGTATGATATGCAGGGAAAAATGGTGAGAGTAGTCCTGAACACCCAGCAGATAAGTGCCGGAGAACACACATATTATATTGACGTTTCTTCCCTGGAACCGGGAGCCTACACGTGTAAGCTGAATGTAGATGGCATGGTCAAGTCTAAAATATTGGTGAAAGAATAAAAATGCCACACGCAGCATGAAAATATTTTTAATCAAAAAGACCCGGGGTTTATTTTTATGCCTGCTGTTTCTGAATCTGTCCCGTACCGTTCACGCCCAGGCTGTGCCGGATGTAACTGTTTCGGTTAACTGGGCCACGTTCCTCTCCCGCAGTGACATGGTATGGACATCCATGCCAACCGATATGACCAACGCCCCTTTCATCGGCAACGGGTTGATCGGCGCTTATCTTTTCCAGGAAAATAAAACCAGCATGAACTTTGAGGTGAGCCGTACGGATGTTTTTGATCATCGCAATGTTACTTACTCCAGTGTGCCGGGAGATATTAACGGGAACCTGACATCTTATATAGGACGCCTCCCCAACGGGCGATTCAAATTAGGTTATACCGGAACAACTGCAAATCCTCCCGGAGATTTGCGCCTGAGCTTATGGGATGCTGAAGTGAAAGGGACCGTAAAAACCAGCGCAGGCACGATCGGCATCCGGTCCTTTGCCCATGCGGTGAACAATGTAATCGTTGTGGAGATAACCCCTTCTGCCGGCGAAACAAATTTTACCTGGAAGTGGTATGCCGATGCCAGCAAAAGCCCTCGGCCCGGAAATCCCTGTACGGCCTATCCTTCTCAAACCGCACAGGTGCTGAGCGGGGTAAATGTAAGCGTGCAAACTATGCCGGACAACGTAACGTACCAAACCAATGGGAAAGGAGCCGGTCAATATGCCACCGCATGGAAAATAGTGGATGCAGGCGGCGGAAAAAAAATAATCTATATCAGTGAGGGTTTTTCTTACCCCGGCACCACCGCAGCCCAGGAGGCGGCAGATGCGGTTAACAATGCAGCTAACGCAGGGATCAGTAACCTGGAATCCAGTCACAGGGCCTGGTGGCATGCAAACTATCCCAAAAGCTTTTTTACAATTCCCACTTCCAAGTATGAAAGTTTTTACTGGATACAGATCTACAAAGCGCTTTCTGCAACCCGCAGCGACCGGCCTATACTGGATCTGATGGGCCCTTGGTTCATGCCATCAAAATGGCCTGCAACCTGGTGGAACTTAAACATACAACTCTCCTACTGGCCCCTGTATGTTTCCAACCATATTAACGAAGCCAATTCCTTGATGGAAGCGCTTCATACACGCAAGGCAAGCATGTCCGCCAATGCGACCATTTACAGCAGCGATTCCTATGCGATGGGAAGAAATACATCGCCGGACCTGCGCTGCGATCCGGGCCGGGAAGCAGCCAACCTGGCGTATGCGTTGAATTGTACCTGGCAGCAATACAGGGCCACAATGGACGACAACATGCTCCGCAACAAACTCTTTCCTATTCTAAAAGGAGCGTTCAATTACCTGAACCACCTGCTTTATACCGGCACCGATGGAAAACTTCACATGACCGGTACCGCTTCGCCGGAATATACAACCAACGTGGAGGACTGCAGTTATTCCTTGTCGCTTCTCAGGTGGCTTGCGAAATCCATCATTGAAGCCGACACGCGCCTGGCGCTGAACGATCCCGTGACGGCTACCTGCAAGAATACACTGAGCAAACTCACGCCGTATCCCACCAATGGAAACGGTTTTATGATCGGTAAAAACATGCCGCTTGGCAGCTCTCACCGTCACTGGTCCCATTTATTCATGATCTACCCGTTGTACGAATACACATACGACGATGCGGCACAGACTGCTGTCATCAATAGTTCCCTGAACCACTGGCTGGGCATGACAGGAGGATTCTCCGGATATTCCTGGCTGGGTGCATCCAGCATCTATGCCATGATGGGTATGGGAGATAAAGCCTTAACCAACTTCAAAAAATTCCTGGATAGCTGGCCTTCCAAAAACACCTTGTATTTCGAAGCTTCGCCGGTGCTGGAGTCTCCTTTGTTTGCCGCCCGCTGCATGCAGGACATGGTGCTCCAGGCGTACAACAAAACCATTCGCGTGTTCCCGGGTACGGGCAGCCAATGGAACAATGTGGAATTCGACCGCTTCCTGGTGGATGGAGGGTTCCTCGTGAGCGCCAAACGGCAGAACGGTGTGACCAAATTTATCAGGGTCGAAAGTACAGCAGGCGAGCCATGCAATGTTAAAACCAACATGACGGGAACAATCCTCTCGTATGGAAACCGGACATTTAACCTGACCAGCCTTCCCAATAATGTAACACAAGTAGACTTAAAAAAAGGAGAATGGGTGGTTCTTTATACAGGAACTTTGCCGGTGCTTAACATTAACCAGGTTGCTGTTACGGATCCCACCAATCATTGGGGTATCAATTCCGGTAATATTCTGGATGTTGATTCCTTGTCCGGACATAAAATAGCCGATGAACTGAATTTATTTTATACCGGCAATGGAATTGAAGTGATGGTTCCTTTCGAAGGAGTAACCAATATTACAATTTACAGCCTGACAGGCGCACGTGTGGCAGAATGGCGGGTGGATCGTGCATCTTCCTTCGCTATTTCTACCGCACCCTTTTCGGAAAGCACATACATTATACACCTGCAAAACAAGGAAGGAGTACTGAGAAAGTTATTTACAGTTTTTAAATAGCCATCTTTTCTGGTGAACCGGATGGGATGGTATTGTTAGATCTAACGCATGGATGAAAGAGCATATTCTATCACTAAACCGGAAATATAAAATTTCAAATCTTAAACTTTTAGTTGTTAACCTTTAGCTTAATAATCTTTTTATGAAAACATTTTCACTACCTATCCTGTGCTTTTTATCAGTAAGCCTGTTTACCGCTGTTTTCCTGGGAAATAGTGCTGCTATTGAAAAGAAAAACACCACACCCATTGCCGGGTTGAATCATGCCAAAGGAACATTGCATAAAGCACAGCTTATTCGTAATTCAGAAAACGTAGATACCTATGCTGATTGGGCGGATCCTTTAATCGGAACCGGCAACTCACGCTGGATGGTTAATCCCGGCCCCCGTGTTCCTTACGGAATGATTGCTTCCGGCCCCGACAACCAAAATTCAAGCTGGAAAGCAGGATATGAATACACATTGAAAAGTATCAATGGATTTAGCACGCTTCATGACTGGGCAACTGCAGGCTTGCTGATAATGCCAACCACGGGAGTGCTGAAAACACAAGTTGGCACCCAGCAGAATCCAACCCAGGGTTATGGTTCACTGATAGATAAAATTACAGAGTCGGCTAAACCGGGATATTATGGAGTGCTTCTTAAAACGTATAATATCAAAGCCGAACTCACCACTACCGTGCGCAGCACCATGCATAGATATGTATTTAACGATAAAACAAATGCCAAGGTACTCCTGGATTTGCATCCCCAGGCAGAATACTCATGGAACATGACCAGCGGTGTAATACGTAAAAAAGCATCCACAAAGGTGGAGGGTTATGCCGTTTCAAATTGTTATTCAACAGGGTATTCGGGAGGGACTAAGTACACCCTGTATTTTGCAATGGAATTTAATAAGCCGATCTCATCCATGGATGGATGGAACAATGGAAACCCGGTGATAAATATACCCGGTGATTCAATCAAGGGAAATAATAATATGGGAGCTGCTCTCTATTTCAATTTAAATAACGGGGATACGGTATTAATGCGCATGGGGATTTCATTTGTGAGCATTGACCAGGCAAAGCTGAATCTTCAGACTGAAATAGCAACTCCTTTCGGATGGAGCTTCGACGGGGTTTACCAAAATGCTCGCTCAACCTGGAACAATCTTTTGTCAAAAATTTCTGTTGAAACCAATGATCTTACGCAGAAGAAAAAATTTTATTCAAATCTGTATACTGCATACTGCAATAGAAATACATACAACGATGTAAATGGGAAATACATAGATATCAGCGGAAAAACAAAACAATTAACGGATCTCAGCAAATCAATATACGGCAGCGACAGTTACTGGGGAGTTCAGTGGGACTTAGTACCGCTCTACAATCTCATTACTCCTCATATTCTTGGAAACTGGATTCATACCTTTCTGGATGCATACGACGTGAGCGGATGGATACCCATAGGGAATCCCGCAAACAGCTTTATCCGGGTAATGGTCGGGGCTCCCGCGGTACCTATGATTACTGCTGCCTATCAAAACGGTTATACCAACTTTGATTTAAACAAAGCCTCCGCTGCAATACGGCACCAGCTTACCGCTTCCCCTGCAAATTTTAACGGCTGCGCAGTTGGGGTTGAAAATATTGTACCCTATCAGCAGTATAAATATATTCCCAATACCATGGGGCGTACATCCAATACGGTGGAATATGCCTTTGTTGATTATTGCTACAGCCAGTTTGCCAAGGCATTGGGCGATAATACAAACTACACTGCTTTTTCTCTCAGGGCAGGTTACTGGAAAAATCAATTTGACCCTTCCTCCGGCTATATACGTCCCAAGAATACTTCCGGTGGCTGGATAACTCCATTTAATCCCATGAACACGCCGGGCTTTACTGAAAGTAATTCCATGTGCTATACGTGGTATGTACCCCAGGATCCACAGGGCCTGGTGAAAACAATGGGGTACGATCGTTTTCTGAAACGCCTTGACAGTATTTTCACTGTTTCTGCAAAAATGAATTTTAACGCGCCCAACGATAATTTTACTCTGTCACCTATAAATCATGGAAATCAGTCCTCCATGCAGGCGAGTTACTTATTCAACTGGGCAAGCAACCCCTGGCTAACTCAAAAATGGGCCAGGGCAATTCAAAACCAATATTATGGAACAAGCCCTACAAACGCTTATCTGGGAGATGAAGATCAGGGGCAAATGAGCAGCTGGTTTGTTTTAAGTTCAATCGGGTTGTTTCAAATGGACGGAGGCGCTTCTGTTAATCCAAATTATGAAATCGGGACTCCGCGTTTTCCAAAAACCGTCATCACTACTCCAACAGGAAAAACATTTACCATTCTGGCTAAACATGCGTCCAAGGACAGTTGTTATGTAAAATCAGCTAAACTGAATGGAGTGTATTTAAATACATTTCGTTTCCCGGTTTCAGCTTACAAGAATGGAGGCACGCTTGAACTGGAGATGACCAATGTACCTGTAAAAGCGAATTTTGAAGCCGATAAAGTAATAGTTACTACCAAAGATACAGTTCATTTCTACGATGTTTCATTGACGGAACCTGCGTCCTGGTCCTGGTCTTTTACCGGGGGCAATCCTCAGGTAACGTATACAAGCAATGTGGCAAATCCGGAAATTGTGTTTAAAAATACCGGCTTTTACTCGGTAACCCTGAAGAACACGAATGTTTTTGGAGGTGTACAAACAGTAACAAAAAATATGTACATCCAGGTTGGTACGTCCACCGAAGTTGAGGATATTCAAAATAAGGAAGAGGCATTTAAAGCCTATTTCAATTCAGATGATTTGATTATACAATCTTTAGTAAAGAGTATAAAGGAAATAAAAATTGAAGCAATAAATATGGAGGGCAAAATTATTTTAAGCAGTAAATCCAATGAAAGTATTACCCGTCTTCCATTTGACTATCCGGAAGGATTTTATATTGTTAAAATTATTTCTGACGATAGTGTTTGGAGTACTAAAGCATTTAAAGTAAACTCAAAATAAAGAATAAATACTGAGAAACTTATTTACAGTTTTTAAATAGCAAAGGCATTAATTTTTTTAGGGCGGCATTCGTGTGCAGTGCCGGCAACAGTTATACAATCAAACATTCAATAAAATAAAAAAATAAGTTATGCAGAAATTGCCAGGTATTCTTCTTCTTTTTACTTTGAAATTAAGCTGTGTATTCGCCCAGCAGCCTGTGGATAATGTAAACGTTCTTATAGGAACCACCGGGGCACATCCCACCGAATACGGAGGAATGATACCCGGAGTGACGCTTCCGTTTGGCATGACCCAATGGTCAGCCATGACACGAAAAAATGGCATCGGTACCTCCGTATATCACTACAAGGATAATTCAATCAGCGGTTTTACAGGAACCCATCAGCCGGCCATCTGGATGGGAGATTACGGGTATGTATCCATTATGCCGGGAGTGGGTTCACAGATAAAAACGGATTTTAAATCCCGTGCTTTTCCTTTTACGCATACAAAAGAGACTGCAACACCTTACTATTATTCCGTGGAAATGAATTCGCCTGCCGGACCCGTTAAAGCTGAAATTGCTGCCACTTCCCGGTGTGCTATTATGAAATTTGTTTATCCGGCAAACAGCAATCCCTATATGCTGATAGAAGCCATCCGGTCAGGCAAGTTTACCGGTTTCGCCCAGGTGTTAGCAGACAGCAACGAAGTGATCGGCTACAACCCGGATCGTCAATCTTATATTTACGGCCCTCCTGCACCTCCTAACTTCAAAGGTTATTTTGTGGTTAAGTTCAACAAACCTTTCAGCAGCTTTGGAGTATGGACCGGTCAAACTGTAAAACCCGCGGTTACCAGCCAAAGCGGTGGTAACGTAGGCGCATACTGTACATTTAATCTGGGAAATACGGACACCCTCATCGTGAAGATAGCCAGTTCTTTTGTAAATCACGCTCAGGCCCGGATAAATATGGCCCAGGAAATTCCCCACTGGAATTTTGCCAAAGTCAGGTCAGATGGAAAAGATACATGGAACAAACAACTCAAACGTATTGAGATTTCAGGAGGAACAAAAGACCAGCGCTCGATATTTTATACCGGCATGTATCACGCTCACCTGTATCCAAGGGAATTTTCCGAATATGGAAAATATTACAGCGCATTTGACGATAAGATTCACAACGGAGTTTCGTACAATGATTATTCTTTATGGGATACATTCAGGGCCGCACATCCGTTACTGCTGCTTACGGCTCCGGAACGTGTATCCGATATGATCACTTCCCTGCTTCAAATGTATAAAGAGGGAGGCTGGATGCCTATATGGCCCAACCCAACCGAAACAAATATGATGATCTCCACGCATGCAGATGCCGTCATCGGCGATGCATATGTGAAAGGCATTCGCGGGTTCGATCTGCCCACTGCCTATGCGGCCATGTACAAAGATGCCATGACCCCTCCTACTAATGACATGAATACCTGGTGGGGACCGGGAGATCCGTGGACCGGTTATGAAGCCCGCGGAGGTTTGACCTATTACAAGGCAAACGGGTACGTGCCGGCAGATAAGACCAGTGAATCGGCCTCACGCACGCTCGAATATGCGGTGGATGATTATTCCGTGGCTCAGATCGCCAAAGCCATCGGCAATACCAACGACTACAATTTATTTATGAAACGAACGCAGAACTATAAAAATGTATTCAATAAATCCACCGGCCTTATGCAGGCAAAAAATCTGAATGGTTCCTGGGCCAACGGTGGATTTACAGAAGGAAATCAGTGGGAATATACTTTTTGTGCAATGCAGGATATGCCTGGCCTGGTAACCCTTATGGGAGGAAATACCAAGTTTGCTGCCACGCTGGATCAGAATTTCGCCTCTCACTATAACCATACCAACGAACCCGGGCACCACTATGCTTATCTTTATAACTATTGCTGCCAGCCCTGGAAAACACAAGCGCAGGTCCGGAAGATCTGCGCATCTGACTATCATAATACTCCTGACGGCCTTTCGGGCAATGAGGATTGCGGGCAGATGTCCGCCTGGTACCTATTCAGCGCCATGGGATTCTATCCTGTAAGTCCGGGTATAGATGTATATGCCATAGGGTCTCCCCTCTTTGATACTGTAAAAATTCACCTGGATGCTCCCTGGCCGAAAAAAGATTTTACGGTTATTGCAAAAAATGTATCCGCCACCAATCAGTATATACAATCTGCCACGCTGGACGGTAAACCCCTGGATGTTCCATTCTTACAGCACGCAGATATTCTGGGCGGGAAAACGCTGCTCTTGGTAATGGGACCTCAGCCCAATAAAACCTGGGGACTTGGAAATTGCGGAACAACCTCTGTTTCCACGCAAGAGGAAATTGAAAACAGAATTACCATTTATCCCAACCCTTCCAGCTCCATGCTGAATATTCAAATGGCCTGGCCCGCGCAATATGATGAAACGGTAGAATTGTTTGATGCAATTGGAAAGAAACTGATGACACACAACCTTAGCAGAGGGGAATCTCTTATCCGATTTGATATTTCGGGACTTGAAGCGGGTTTATATTTTGTGAAATGCAAGGAGCAAACAGGAAAATTTGTAGTAAACAAGTAAAAGAAATTAAAGCAAATAATAGACGCGATCTTTTGTTTGTAAATGAATAAAAAAATAATTCCTCACAACTTTTAAAATACTTCGTTTTGAAAAACACGAAACATACCTTCTTGGCGCTCATCTTACTAAGCACCTGTTTCAGGACTATAAACGCCCAGGTAAATACCGGCTGGAAATTAAACGGACCTGTTAATCCTGTTGTAAATGCTAATCCGCTCATTCCGGGTGAAGGAAATGCGGACCCATCGGTGAGGATATTTAATGGCACGGCTTACCTGTATCCTTCACATGATTATTCAGCCAGTAACAACGATTGGCTTATGTATGACTGGAAAACATACGCCTCCACCGATCTCCTTAACTGGACAGATAAAGGTGTCATCCTGTCAGGCAATAATCTTAGCTGGGCAAAGTATAAACAATACCTGTGGGCTCCGGATTGCATTTACAGCAACGGGAACTATTATTTCTATTTTCCAATCGGTGTGCAGGATGAGATCGGAGTGGCGAAAAGCACTTCTCCCTCTGGTCCCTTCACCGATCCCTTGGGACATGCGCTGGTAAAAAAAGGCGCCGGTTTTGGGAGGGCTATTGACCCGGCTGCATTTATAGACGACAATGGAAAAAAATATCTTCTGTGGGGAAATGGTGCGTGCAATATAGCCGAGTTAAACGATGATATGATCTCGTTCAAATCTGCCATTACAAAATTGACCCTGAGCAATGCTCCGCAATATGCCGAGGGACCCTGGTTGTTTAAACGTAACGGAACCTATTATTTATTTTACAGCAAGGATGGAACGTACGACTACAGTTCCTGTGATTATGCCACTGCATCCAATGTCATGGGGCCTTACAAATGGAAAGGAAAAGTTGTTGCCCCGACTTCAACCATCCGGGGAACAGGACACGGTTCAGTATTTCAATTCAACGATCAGTGGTACGTTGCCTATGCAAGACTGGCGCCCACACCGTATTACCGGAAATCAAATATTGATTACCTTTTTTTTAATGACAACGGGGATATCCTGCAGGCAGCTCCTACCGAGTACGGAGTAGGCAGGTACGATGGTAACAATAAAATTGAAGCTGAAAAGTATTTTGACAAATCAGGCAACATAAAATACAAGCAATGTTCAGAAGGCGGGTTTTATATCGGCACCATTGAAAACGGAAGCTGGGTTAAATTTCCAAAGGTTGATTTTGGCGCCGGCAAGGCCGCGTGCACCGTTCGTGCAGCCTCCGCAACCGGTGGCGGAACTATCGAAATAAGAAAGGGCAGTTTGACAGGCGCGCTGCTGGGTACCATAAATGTAAGCAGCACCGGGGGAGACCAGGTATGGCAATCAACCGGAAGCAGCATAACCAATACCGCGGGTGTAAACGATATTTACTTTGTATTTACCGGGGGAAGTGGAAACCTGTTTAATGTAAACTGGTTTGTTTTTTCAGCCTCTGTTACACCGGTCCCTCCCGATATCCCAGAAGTAACAAATGAAATTACTGTTTTCCCTAACCCTGCCGGCTCTGTACTGCATATTCAAATGGCCGGGTCCGCGCAATCTGATGAAACAGTGGAATTGTTTGATGCAATTGGAAAAAAACTGATGACACACAACCTTGGCAGCGGGGAATCTCTTACCCGATTTGATATTTCAGGGATTGGAGCGGGTTTATACTTTGTGAAATGCAAGGGGCAAACACGGAAATTCCTGATAAGCCGGTAAAAGGGCATGAATTTATGAATCTATCGGATTTAAATAGTATATCCGTTTTTGATCAAAACCTAATAATGGAAAAAGATCTTTTTCCATTCCGTAAATTAAATCTTCAACTTCAGTGTACGGTTCCCGGAGTTCCTTGAATCATATTCAAATGCAATAAAACCATGACAACTTAAAACAGGCTCTTATCAAAAAAAATAATTGCTGACATCAATATAGTATTGCAATCAGTAAATAAAATACTAGGATTTAGATTATCCTCATTGTATTTTTAACTATAAGAAATTACCTGCATAAACCACACTAAAAATCACAAATAATCCGTCACCATGAAACACCTTATACGCTTTATTTTTTGCATTTTATCTGTAAATGCATGTGCTGCTCCCTACTGGGGCAACATTGAAAAATTCACCCAACCCGATGGAAGCACCGTGGAGGTTAAGCTCTACGGAGATGAATTTTATCTCCGGGCAGAAGGCCTGGACGGTTACACCGTGATCCGGGATAAAAAAACAAACTGGATCTGTTATGCCAAAATTTCAGCCGACGGAAATGAAATGTTTTCTACCGGTATAAAATACAAAGGAGTGCAAAACAATCCCTCCAGCTTGCGAACCGATTTAACGTTTGCAAAGCATTTGGAAATTAATGAAAGAGCAATAGCAAAAATCAAGGAAGCCAACGATATCCGTATGCACGGGGAAAAATCTGCAGAGAGAACTGCCATTGAACAGTCTTCCCAGACACCGTTGAAAGCAGCCGTTAAAGGCTTAACGATCATAGTTGATTTTTCGGATAAACCCGGTGCACTTCCTATGAAGGATTTTGAAGACTTTATGAATGGAACAAACTATACCGGCTATGGCAACAACGGTTCCATTAAAGAATTTTATACAGACATCACAGGCGGAGTTCTCGTATATGAAAATGCAGTATTCGGATATTACAGGGCTCCGAAAACATTTGCCCAATACGATGCCATGGCTTATGCAGCCGGCGCTAAAGAAATTCTGGGTTTAGCACTCAACTGGATAAAATCACAAGGATTTGATTTTTCCACCCTGACCACCAGCAATAACACCATCCGGGCGATCAACCTGATGTATACCGGTAATCCGCCTACCTGGGCCCAGGGCATGTGGTATCATCAGGGGTCGTATGGCGGGTTCACAGCGAACGGTGTAAAAAGCGGTGCTTACAATACTTCGCCCGCAAACAGTCCTTTACGAATGAATGTGGTATGCCATGAGAACGGACACATGATCGGTGGATGGCCGGATACGTACAAATACAGTAACACTACCGGTCCGGATGGCATTGGCGCCTTTGATCTCATGTGTGCGTCAGGAAGTTCCACCAATCCGGTTCCTCCCAATCCCTATTTCCTATCCAAGAACGGCTATGGAAAAACAATTGATGTAACCACCACGGGAGCTGATATCAACGATGCTCCTAATTCATTAATCTTTTATAAATACAGAAATGTTAACAATGCCGCCGAGTTCTTTATCACCCAGACAAAAAGAAAAACCGGCAGAAGTGCTGCAAACCCGGACGAAGGAGTTACGATCTGGAAGATCAATGTAAATGGCAGCAATCAGAATCAACCGGCAAATCACCAGGTATTCCTGGTACATGCAAACAATAATACATCCGTACATACGGCCGCTTGTTATAAACCCGGCAAACAGGAGTTTAACGACAGTACCACACCCAGCGCCAAATGGATGAACGGGTCAAACAGCGGGTTCAGGGTATGGGATTGGGGAGCGCTCAGTGCAACATCCATGCATTACAGGATCGGCTCCGTTACTTCCACAAATGATCTTTCCGATGAAAGCAACATTCATATTTTCCCTAACCCGTCCTCAGATTATATTACCATTGATCTGGAAAATGGAGAAAAAAATACTAACCTGACCCTGACGGATATAACCGGAAAAACAATATTTACCAAACAGCTTAACCAATCATCTAATACCATTGACATACGAAATTTGGTAGCCGGAGTCTATATTATTAACTTATCTTCTTCCCGTAATTCATTCAATTATAAAATGGTTAAACGGTAAGTAGTCGGGATAGAAGGTATTTCAAACAAAAAGGGACTGCATCGGGCGTCCCTTTTTGTTTTTTATAAAAGAAATCATGTGACGCCGCGTCAGAAGACCTGATGGCACTAAAAATTTCAGTACCCTGGCAGTCATTTAACAAACCTGTTAAATGATTCTGAATAAGATTCCAATAATACGCTGCAAATCATCTTATATCTTATCGGTAAAATATCGAACTTTGCTGAATCGATATTACTGCGCCCGTTATAACAAAACATCAAATCAACACGGGTATAACGAAAGCTATCTGTTCTTTTTAATAGAAAGCGGGTAGTTTTTATTTTTATGCATCAGGCCCTGATCATATATATTATTTTTCAGAGTTTACTTTTCTCTGTCATCCTGATCTCCGGAAAGAAACCGGAAAACAGGCCCCTTCTGTTTTACTTTATCTATCTCTTCGTGTTTCATGTCCTTTTCATGCTTAACCACAAAGAGTTCGTGATCAACTATGCCGATAGCGAACTTGTAAGCATAATGTATGACTTCATAGCGCTTTGCAATACCGCCATTGTACTTTTCTTCCTGTACTCTATTTTAGAAAAACCGGCGCCTAAAGCACTTCGCTGGCTATGGCTGATCCCGGTGATACAGATCATTGCCGACTACACATTTAAAACCCTGGATCCTGAGTTTTACGAGGCCAGCTTTTATCATAATTGGTATCTGAGTTTCCCCTTTTACATACGGATATTATTTACCGGGCTGCTGATCTGGCAGATACAGGTTTTCAACAAAGAGATCCGGGAAAATGGCTCGTCAAAAAAGCACCACGAGCTTATCCGGCTATACTGGGGTAAATATTTTGTGTACTTCCACCTGGCCTTGTCCTCTTTGTTATTGCTGTATATGTTATTTACTCTTGCAAATGGCCGGCTGTACAGCACGGATGAGTCCACGCTTACTTACTCTCCGCATTATTATAACATGATACACAGGGGGTTTATTGCAATTTTTCTTTTGGTGTTTGGCTACCTTGCCGTGCGTAATCCATCCGTCTTCAATGCTCCCTCAGCAGGAGCTCACCTGGAACAGCAAATTGCAGAGATCGTTCTGCCGGAAGAAGAAAAAAAGTTTCAGACAAAAACCGAATTTACAGAGGAACAGATCCGGCAGTACACCGAACTATTAAACAAACTGGTTGAAACCGATAAAGTGTACCTGGACCCGGAATTGACCTTAAGCAAGCTTTCCAAACTTTCTGCTATTCCATCCCGCCAGCTGTCCCAATTCATACAAATTACTTTTCATAAAAACTATAAAGAATATATCAATAGCTACCGCGTGCTGCATGCCCAAAAGCTGCTTACACGGGAAAACGCTTCGCGCGATACCATGTACGGCATTGCATTTGACAGCGGCTTTAATTCCGAATCTTCCTTCTACAAAATATTCAAGCAACAAACCAGCCTCACTCCCAAACAATACCAGGACAGGTCCAGAGTCTAAGTAAGGAGGAATTCCTCCTTGCAAGGAGGTGGATCGTTCTTCTGCCAAGGCTCTGCTTAGGTAGAAGAACGAGACGGAGGATGTTCTAATTTCAGAAGAGACAAATACCTTCGGGAAAAACAGAACACTCGAAAGAATTGTCAAAAAATTCATCTCAAAAAATGTTTTAAGAGTGAATTACCCGGAATCTATATTTTCTTTACCCACAAATAGAGTTAAATATTTGCCAGAGCGCTTTATCTTATGTACTTTCACATTTCGCCCAAATAAGCCTATGAGATCATGAAGAAATCTGTACTCCTGGTTATAATTGCTTTATTATCAAAAATCAGCTACGCCGACGATTTCCAGACCATATTCGACAGGCTATACAACAATGCGCTCACACTGCCTACGCCCGCTGAGGTGCAAAATGTATTATCGCTGGCCAAAACCGATGGAAGCTTTTCTGACCTCAATTATGCCGACGTTTCATTTGCAGCCGATCTTTCCGTGCATCTTAAACGGATCAATACGCTGGCCTCTGCTTACAAAAACACCGGCAGCAGTTATTACCACGATAACGCGATAAAAGACAAATTTTTCCTGGGCCTGGATTTCTGGGTCACCAAAAATCAAACTCCCGGCAACTGGTGGTATCGTCACATCGCCTATCCCAAAGCTGCATGGCCGGGAATTATTTTAATGAGCGACCTGCTGAAAAGTCAGGACCCGGCTTTGTACAACAAGGCTCTTAGTTATTTACTGTGGGCATACCAGCAAAACAACTACATGGATGGAGCCAACGGAGCAGATAAGATAGTGGGTGCTTATCCCGCCACTGTACTAAAGAGAGATTCCGTGCAGATGTTAAAAATGCGAGCCCAGATCATAGGCCTGATACAGGTTCAGAGCAAAGGCGAAGGCATTGAAGCGGATATCATGTTCGGGCAGCACAGCGGGAGCGGACGGCAGCTGTACGCAGCAACTTACGGAGGAGAATACATCAAATCCATACTCTCTTATCTCAGCGTGGTCAATGCCACCGCCTATACAGTTACTTCCAAGGAAATAGGTCTGCTTGAAAAACTTTTCATGGAAGCGATCCAGTGGATCATATATGCCAAGCACATGGATCCAAGCCAGACAGGAAGACAAAACAGTTCCACCGCCGGTGTAAGCTCCTGGACAACCTCGCTCTCTAATTTTGTTGCTTTAAATACTCCTCAAAAAGCAAAATTGCAGATTGTGCTGGAGCGGATGCAAAACGGGTTAACATCTGTCAACCCTCCTTTGGCGGGAAACAGGATGTACTGGAGATTTGACTATATGCTCCAGCGGGGAAGTAATTATTACACTTCCGTACGCATGACCTCTAAAAGAACCGTAGGAGCTGAGGCAGGAAACGGGCAGGGAAACAATAATTATTACGGGGGTGCAGGTGTAAATTATATTTATAGAACAGGTAATGAATACAAAGATCCTTACTTCACTTCTTTTAATTACAGGCAGTACCCGGGTATTACCGCGGAGCAGGATGCTGCCGCCCTGCCGGTTCCTAACTGGGGAGCAGGCGGAACCAATAACCATACGTTTGCCGGCGGTGTGACCAACGGAAAACAGGGAGCCTGCGGGATGATCCTGGACAAACGCGGTGTAACCGCCAATAAGTCTTGGTTTTACTTTGACAGTGAATATATCGCTTTAGGGGCCGGGATCAAGCAAACTGCCGGAACAGCTTCTGTGTATACCACCATCAACCAGTGCGCTAAGTATTCCGCTGTGGATTACATGGACGACCAGACCCAGAAAACGCTGACCACAGGATCCGCTACTCTTTTAAAACCTAAATGGGTTGTCCAGGACCAGGTGGGTTATTTTAATCTTGACAATACCTCCTCGTTTGTTGTATCTGCAGCGATCAAAAGCGGGCTGGATATTTTTACCGCTGCTATTGACCATGGAAAAAATCCTGCTGGTAAAACCTATGCCTATGTGGTAAAGCCGGGGATAACTACTGCGCAGGCTCCTGCTTATTTCTCCAACGTACCGGTACAAATTCTTCAAAACAGTGGCAGCATTCAGGCGGTTAAGCACAAAACACTGGGCATCACCCAAATGATCTTTTACAGCAAAGCAACACTCTCTGTTCCCGGTGGCTATGCAATCGAAGCCCAGTCTCCCTGTGCTCTTATGTTACGGGAATACGCCGACAGCATGGAAATCTCACTGGCAAATCCTCAATGTGAATCCAGTAACCCGGCTAGTATGGTAATTACAATAAATGTAAAGCTTACAGGGGTCAACAGCAGCTGGGACGGTATGAAAACCACCGTTACCTTTAATCTTCCCCAGGGATTGTATGCCGGTCAGACCGTAACTCAGAAATTCAAGATCATCAATCCTACAGTAATTGACGATCCCCGCACTGACCTGGGAGCAATCATGGTTTATCCAAACCCTGTTCACGACAATCTTTACATAGATCTGAGCCGTAACAGGACGATGAGGAAAGCGGATCTGGCCGTTTACAATATAACAGGCGGGCTCATATACAAAGGAAATGTAACACGCGATGCCGGGCTGAGTGCGATCGATCTGCAAGACCAGCCTAACGGAATGTATTATTTAAAGGTTGGGAATGATGCGATCTCAAAAACATATAAAGTGGTGGTGAATCACTGATTTCAGATATTCTTCTTTTATTTTGCTTTTAATCCCTGGTTTAACCCCGATTGGACGAAGCTGCGTCTTAGTTCTGTTATTTAGGCAACTTGCAGCTGCACATAACCACTGTTTAAAATTCAGCACAAAGCTCTTCGATCTATAATTATTATTCAGAAAAAGTTTATTAAATTAGAGCTGAATAACAGCCCACACTTCTAATTATTGATTCGCCCGGCTGCCGTTCTTTTAAAAAGATATGCCAACATGAAAAACATCAGATGTATTGTATTACTAATCCTGCTAAACGGTTATTACAACCTTACAAATTCCCAGATAACTGCCCAGTGGAAACTAACGGGCCCGGTTAAATTCCCGGCGAACAATACACCGCAGATCAACGGGATAGGAAGGATATCGCAGCTGGTATTTCATCCTTCTGATTCCAATAAGATATATGCCGTAAGTGCATCCGGAGGTTTGTTCCTGAGTAAAGACGGTGCACAATCCTGGAATGCTACCGGCACGGACAAACTGCTGGATATCTCATGTGCTTCTGTATGTGTGGATCATACAAACGATAAAATACTATACCTGGGAAGCGGGGACGCCAATTATTATTATAAATCCTCCGGGGTATGGAAAAGTACGGATGGAGGTGCAACCTGGAATCAGTCGAGTACCGGGATGAGCAATCGTCTGACCGTGGATCTGTTAATGGATCCTGCTGACAATAAGGTATTACTTGCAGCAACGAATAATGGCATTTTGAAATCAACGGATGCAGGTGCTACCTGGACAGTAAAAAAAACGGGAGGAGAATTTCAGCAAATGATATTTAAACCCAAAGATCCGAAAACCCTGTATGCCGTTACAGTCACCGAGTTTTTCCGCTCAACAGACATGGGCGAAACCTGGACAAGTGTATCCTTTCCCGGTCCGGCCATAGCAGGTGGCCGGTTAGGTGTCTCCCCTGCAGATCCAACTATTTTGTATGTGACATTTGTGGGTGATTTTGCCAATGGAGAATCTACTCCTGTTTACAGGTCAGCGGATGCAGGTCTTACATTCAAAATTGTAAAGCCTGCAAACACCACGAATCTGAATGGCTATTCGGAATCTCAGAAGGGCCAGGGCAGGTACAATTATGCAATGACTGTGGATCCGCTCAATGCAAACAATGTATGGGTTGCCGGTCACTGTGTATGGAACTCAAAAGACGGAGGCATTACCTGGAAACGCTTAACCAGCTGGCCAAAGGGTATTCATACGGATATGCATCACCTTGTATATTCACCCCACAATCCTAAAAAATTATTCAATGCCAATGACGGAGGAGTATGGATGATCACCGAAACACCCACCGGAATCTCCTGGAAAATAATGAGCGATGGTTTATCCTGCACCGAAAATTATCACGCAGGTCAGAATCCGCTTGACAAAAATAAAATGGGGACCGGAACCCAGGACAACGGTATAATTTCCTACACCGGGGGCAACTGGATCACTACCAAGGGAGGTGATTATTACGAAACTTTTGCGTGCGACTATAATGGAAAAACGTACCATCCCAGCGCAGGAACCCAGGGAGTGCCATTGCCCTATACAGCCAATACCTCTAATATTATGGAATTCACTCCTCTTAAAAAGGATGTTGCATTTATTACAGACACTGAGATCTGGCGCACGGATAGTGTGCAGTCCGCTTCCCGCACATGGCTACAAATAAGTAATTTCAACAGCAAGGTAAGAGCGCTTTGCATCTCTCCGGTTAATGCGAATGTTGTATATGCAGTTACTGCCGATGGCCGGGTGTTCCGCAGTGATAACGCATTGGATGACTCTGTTTCTTTTAAGAATGTGAGTACGGCGCCGGCGGGCACAAGCTCGAAAGCAAACATTGCAGTTATAAAGTCAGCTCCTGCTGTAGTTTACATGTCGTGTGGAAATACCATATACCGTTCCGGTGATAAAGGCGCTACCTGGATAAATGCGTCAGCAGGACTACCCTCTTTAAATATTTCTAAAATACATCATGATATATATAGTAAGGACGAGAGCATGTATATTGCCGTAGGGCCCGCAAGTGTTTACTACAAAAACAAAAATTTAACCTCCTGGGTTAACTACTCGCACGGATTGCCAACAATTACCAATATCAGGGATTTCATGATATACAACGACGGGAATTATGCAAACAGCGTATTGCGTGTTGCTTATTACGGCCGCGGTGTCTGGGAAACACCTTTGTATAATTCTTCAGTGACCCCAATCACAGAAACTACTAATGAGGGTAATAATGCATTGACTGTATTTCCCAATCCTTCCAAGGAATCGGTTAACATATCATTTATCATTCCGGAAACAGCTCCTGCAGAATTGGCTATATGCGATGCACTGGGCAAAGTTGTAAAAGTCATCGTGGACATAAAGAAATTGAATCCGGGAGAATACAATCACACGATTGATATTTCTGCATTGAAACCGGGAGCATACGTCTGCAAACTCAACGTGAATGGCGTTGTTAAATCTAAAGTATTGGTGAAAGAATAAAGATTGCTGAAGCTCCGGAAATAATTTCAATTGCTTTTAGGATCATCGGATTTTAACTATCCAAATTGCTGCTCTTCGGCTCCGCCAATTACACCGTGCTTTCCGGATATTTCATCACTGATCCGGAATAACTCCTTGCCGGTTGAGTATTCGCATGAAATTTCATCTCAAAACATGTTTATAGAGTGTCTTTATGGATCAGAATATTTTCTTTGGCTCTATAATTTCATCCATTTTCAATACATTGTTTGAATCGGAACCTAATCGTTGACCGAATTTGTTTTGCATTCAGGGTGTAAAAAATCCAACTTTATACCCCTGAAAATCAATGTTTCAGTTTTTATCAAAATCATATCGCGGGCTGAAGCAAACTAAATACCACTACCAAAATTCACTGTTATGATGAAAAAAATTTCTACGCTGTTACACAAAACCCTATTCCTGCTTACCGCAGCATACTGTAACATAGCCCTTGCACAAACAACAACTGCAGAGAGGAACCCGGATGATTATTCAAACGGATCCGAAGATGCCGTCAGGGCTGCATTGGGTAATGTTACCAATTACACTACGAGCAACGGAGAATTTATTTTTACCTGCGGTACGCCTAAAGTAAAAGTAATGTTCTACACCGATAATATTTTCAGGGTATGGTTGGCTCCCACCGGTTCATTTGTCGACAATGCAGACATTGTGATATACAAAAACCCTCCTATTACCAGTATTGTATCCACACTAGTTACGGACCATTATGAACTGAAAAGCAATACCTGTGTATTGCGTGTCTACACTACCCCGTTTAGGCTTGCACTTTACAGAAAAGACAATACCACCCTTGTGTTTGAGGAAAGCAGCCCGCTGAATTACGGATCCACCACTATACAAAGCCTGAAATCCGGGGCAACTGAGAATTATTACGGCGTTGGCATGCAAAACGGCTATTTCTCTCATAAAGGGAAACAGATACAAGCGTCTTACGTGAGAGGAAACTGGGACGACGGAACTGTACCCAACCCCGCTCCTTTTTACATGAGCACCGCAGGGTTCGGAGCTTTCCGGAATACATTCAGCAAAGGAATATATAATTTTTCATCTCCTGCCACTTTCAGCGCAACCGAAAACCGTTTTGACTGCTATTATTTTTACGGGCCTTCCCTGAAAGAAATTCTGAACGGATATACGATCATTACAGGCAGGCCCTTTATGATGCCGCGCTGGGGACTTGAATTCGGAGATGCGGATTGTTACAATAAATCACCTGAGGTCACTACAGATGTAATTTCAAAAATCGCGGCGGTGTATCGTCAAAAAGATATGCCTGCAGGATGGATATTACCGAACGATGGATATGGATGCAAGTATCAAAAACTGGACTTCACAGTTGCCGAACTTAAGAAACTTGGATTTTATACCGGCTTATGGACAGAAAATGGTTTCCCGAACGTGGCATACGAAGTTGGAACAGCAGGAACACGTTGTATGAAACTGGATGTGGCCTATATAGGCAGCGGCTATCGCTATGCTCTTACAGAAGGAGAAAAGGCTTTCAAGGCCCTGGAAAGCAATAGTACCGGCCGTGGATTTGTCTGGACCGTGGCGGGTTGGGCCGGAACCCAGCGTTTTGCAACCACCTGGTCCGGCGATCAGAGCGGAAACTGGGAATACATACGCTTTCATATACCTACGGTTATCGGTGCCGGCCTTTCGGCACAAAACTGCGCCACCGGAGATATAGATGGAATATTCGGAGGCAGCGATAAAACCTATGTAAGGGATATCCAGTGGAAATGCTTTACTCCCGCCATGATGACTATCTCCGGCTGGGCGGGCGGTATTGACAAGGACAAACAACCCTGGAGACGTAAAGCGCCTTACGACAGTTATTGCCGGAAATACCTGAAATTAAAAATGCGTCTGACCCCTTATATCTATTCTTATTGCCGCGAAGCCCATGAAACAGGAGTGCCTACGGCCAGGGCCCTGGTACTTGAATTTCCCAACGATCCCACAACCTGGGGCACACAAACCCAATACCAATTCATGACTGGCGAATGGCTGCTGGTGGCTCCTGTCTATACGGATGTTACTGTGCGAAATAACATTTATTTACCTGCCGGTAAATGGATAGATTACTGGGATGGCACTACCTATACCGGTCCTATGACACTTAATAATTATGCTGCTCCTATTGACAAGCTTCCCCTGCTCGTCAGAGGCGGAGGTATCATTCCCATGTACCCGGAGATGCTATACGATAATCAGAAACCCAAGGATACCGTAACATTTGACATTTATCCTTCCGGAAAAACCAGTTTCACACTTTACGAAGACGACGGCGCCTCACAATCCTACAAAACCGGTGCCTTCTCAAAAAGCCTGATCACCTGTAATGCGGTGACCGACACGGTAATTACAGTGGGCAAATGCAACGGCACGTACCAGGGCAAGCCCACAAGCCGCAATTACAAGATGCAGGTGCATACGCCTAAAAAACCAAAAATAGTTTTGCTGGACAATGTTGCCATGACGGAATATCCCTCCGCCAGTGCGTGGAATGCCGCAACCGAAGGCTGGTACTATGCGCTTAACGATAAAAAAGGAATTGTATACGTGAAAATCAAACCCATGCCGCTTGCCAATGATTTTGAAGTACGGTTTGGAATCAACACCTCCGCAAACAATATAGAATTGCCCGGCAACAGCGTGAACATATATCCTAATCCCGGCAGCGATAAATTTTACATTACCGGGCTGGAAAATTCAGGTTCTGTAAAAATGCGTATTTACAATGCTTTCGGACAACAGGTAATGGAAGCGGACAAGCAGGTGGAGCAAGGCAATACCACGTTGGAACTGATTAAGCAGCCTGCCGGAGTTTATTTCGTCCATTTTATATATCCTGGCGGGGAAACTTTTGTTAAAACAATAGCCGTAAAGTAAAATTTAAAAATAATTACTATCATTTACTATATATAAACACAAAAATTCATCCAAATTGCCTTACCCGTATCACAGGGATGTTTACGGGGATGTTTGTGTTGCACACATAAATTGAACAAATATTAAAAATGTGCAGGTAAAAAGAACGCTCCTCAAGCGGAATTTTATCTCAAAACATGTTTCAGGAGTATTTTGATAGGTACATGTATTTTCTTTGAGCAAAACCTCATGGAGAATGTCTGTACAATCCTGGGTAAATATGACGTTGTCAATCCAAGCATTTAATCATTAGTTTACTTGAAATCAATCCATTACCTAAATAATAATGGTTTCAATTTATAACCTGTAGCGGATTTTGGTTTTGAAACATGTATTATAAGATCTAAATTGCACAGCGGATTTTGTGAAAAACCTACAATAAACTATAAAACACCATATCATTAACCCCGAATATTTATGAAAGACATCATTACTCAAACAAAGAAGATTCTATTGGCCTTTTTTCAGCTGATTGTCATGTCTGACCTGGCAATCGCACAAAAAGGGCCCGGCCTGGGAAATCTGCAGTACAATGCCAACGAGCTGTTCAAAACCATATGGCTTTATACCGAAGTCAATCATTACGGTTCCAACAATGCGGCCATGGTCAACGGATACTTTGTTACCACTTTTCATCCTGACAGCGGAAAACCTCCCGGAGGCATACTGGTGTACGATGTTTCTAACCCGCGTTCGCCGGTGCTGGTATCCAGGATCTACAACTCGACTACTTCTACTTTGAGAGAGTGCCATGCCATTGGAAATTACCAGAATTACATTGCTATCCAGGATGGCTGCGGCATACAGATATGGGACCTGAGCGATGGGAAAAACCCGGTGCTTACCAAAAAGTTTTGTATTTCTGGATATAAACATGATGACTACGGAAGTTCCTGGCAGATTTTCTGGCAGGCTCCGTACATATACATTGCAAACGGAGCGGCAGGCTTTGACATCGTGGATGCTACCGATGTAAAAAATCCTGTTTACGTAAAACACGTGAGTATAGGGATGCAGGCCGGGCCGATCTTTGCTATCGGTAATTTACTGGTAACTACCGGGCACGATACAGGCCGCGGGTTTGCTGTTCTGGATATCAGCGATCCTAAAAACCCCAAGATACTCAGCAAAAGCCAGGGGACTGAAAACCTGTATGCCAGCACAGTAAACGGCAACAGGATCATCACATCAGCACGGGGCAATTCCGTGAACAGCACTTTCAGCGTGCATGATTTCAGTGATCCGTATAACATAAAGCTGATGGATCAGGTGAACATAGGAAATGCCAAAGAGCAGTTGTATTGCGTAACACAGGATCAGTATATTTTCCAGGGCTGCCAGGATGAGATAGTAAAGATCGATGCAACGGATGTTACCAATTTAAAAGTAGTAGGAAGAGGATCGCTCAACATTACCGGCGATAAAGACCATGGCCAGGTAACTCCTTTCGGCAACCTTATTTTTGTGGGGAACGATCACGGCTCAGGAAACGGATTTATCGTACACCAGACCGCACCGGATACAAAGGGACCTGAAGTAAATATGGTAAGCCCTAAAACCAATTCTGTAAACAGGGCGCTCACCACCCGGGTAGGTATTACCTTAACGGATAACATCGACCTCAGTACGGTCAATAACCAGAACTTCATTGTACGGCCTATAGGAGGACAAGCGTTGACCGGAAAATACAGTCACCTTTTTTCCATTCTGAACTTTGCTCCCGATCAGCCATTATTGCCCAATACTTCGTATGAAGTTATCATTACCAAAGGAGGATTTAGAGATTGGGCCGGGAACCCGGTAGCTACCGGGTTCACGTCGTACTTTTCAACGGGACCGACGGGCACATTCCCTCCTGCAGCCCCTGAAAATGTATTGTACATGGAGCAGGATAAAAAAATATTCCTCAGCTGGAACAAGGCATCGGGAGCCAGCAACTATCTTATCAAAAGGAGTGATTCTCCCGGCGGACCTTTTTCCGTGATCGGTACCACAACACTTACAACCTACAATGACCTGCAGGTTGAAAACGGTACCATCTATTATTACATGATCACCGGAGAAAATTCCTACGGCCAGGGATTAAACTCCGCGGTGATAAAAGCCATGCCTGATCTGTATATTACCGATCTTACCTGGACTTCTTCCACTAACGGCTGGGGCCCTGCAGAAGTAGACCAGAGTAATGGAGAGAATACGGCAAATGACGGTCGTATGATACAGCTCGAAGGCGAACCCTATACACGGGGTTTGGGTGTGCACGCACCAGCCACAATTGCCTATAATCTAAACAGCACATACCGGAGATTTATTTCCAACATAGGTATAGATGATGAGGTGGGTGTAAGCGGCTCCGTAATTTTCCAGGTGCTTGCCGATAACAAGGAAATATATAAAAGTGCATTGATGAAAGGCAATTCTCCTACCAAGATCGTGGATGTGGATGTGGTAGGTGTGAAAGAGCTCAAGCTAATACTGCAGCAGGATGCCGACAACAGCCTTGACCATGCCTCCTGGGGCGGAGCAAGGCTGATCCCGGCTGCTGCTTTCTCACACCGTATACCCGGTACCATAGAAACCGAACAGTTTGACGAGGGAGGAGAAGGAACTGCTTATCACGACAACGATGCAACCAACACAGGCAATGCGTACCGCAAAGAAGGAGTCGACATAAAGCTTTGTTCCGAAGGCGGATTCAATACCGGGTGGACCGCTGCCGGGGAATGGATAAAATACACAGCAACTGTTTCCGATTATGCCAAGTACAGGCTTAAGATAAGGGTAGCTACTGCAACAAACAACCAAAAGCTGCATGTTGAAATTGATAACAAAGATGTAACGGGTATCCTTACTGCACCCAACACAGGCGGCCTGGATAAATGGCAGGATATCGTCATCAACGACATCATTATTGCACAGGGAAGCCGTGTAGTGAAGCTGGTGTGCGACGCAGGAGATGTACACGTGAACTATCTCCGGTTTGACCTCACATCGATCATTACCGACGTACCCGAAACAGGTGCTGAAAACGTGGTACAGATTTACCACGATGCTATACTGAATCAGTTGACAATTAACAGCAAACAACAGCTTATCCGCGAAATAAAAATAACAGATATGCTGGGCAGATCCGTATACGAAAGCGCCGTATCCTTTTCAGGAATTAAATCCGTTTCACTGGACAGGAAATTAAACAGCGGAGTGTATATCGTATCTGTCAGAGGAGAAAATACCGAAGAAATAAAAAAGATAATTGTACAATAAAAATTTCGAGTTAACTGTGAACCTGAAGTCAAACACCTAAAATACCAAGTATATGAGATTTGTGTATACCTTATTCCTGGGCATTGGTCTATTGATAACCACACTGAGCCTTAAAACTTCGACCGACTGCACACTTATTCAGAATAAGCCGGCCCTGGTGGGTCAATCAGTTACGTTTACAATCAATTGCCCTTCGTCCGGAACCCAGTATGTGTCCTGGGATTTCGGAGATGGCGGAGGATTCGGGCAATACAAATATTCACTCACTGCTACACATACCTATTACACGCCCGGAATTTACCAGGTGTTTGCACGTATCCAGGGAGAAGATATTCCGCTTACAGTAGTGCAGACCATTGTAAAACCAATTTCCACTCCGCGCCCTACCCACTCCTCTACCATTGTCATGGACATGGTTCGGGATATAGTCTGGGCAGTAAACCCGGATAATAATTCCATTGCATCCATCAATGCAGCTACCTTAACAAGAATAGCAGAAATACCTGTGGGCAAAAATCCACGAACAATTGCAATTGACAAAAACGGAAATGCCTGGGTAACGAATGAAGACGATGCTACTGTTTCGGTGATCAGCACTGCCGGAGCAACCATCAGGACAATATCACTGCCTTATGCATCCAGGCCTTACGGAGTTTGTTTCGACCCGCTTTCCAATTTTGCGTATGTCACTCTCCAGGGTACCGGCAAGCTGGTAAAGCTGGATCCTTCCAATGGAGCAATAGTTACCCAGATAGCGGTGGGTGCATGTCCGCGGGGAATAGCCATCTCATCGAACGGGAAACGGATTTTTGTGACACGCTTTATCTCGCCGGTAACCCAGGGAGAAATAACAGAAGTGGACGCAAGCAACATGACAGTAAAGCAGCTCATACCGCTGCCATTTGATAACACACCGGATTTTGATGACCGCGGACGTGGAGTGCCTAATTATTTAACCTCTATCACCATTTCACCGGATGGCAGTGAAGCATGGGTCCCTTCCAAAAAAGACAATACCGCCAGGGGAATGTTCCGTGACGGACAACCCCTGACATTTGATAATACGGTGAGAACAATTTTTTCACGCATCAATCTTACAACCAATAAGGAAGATACAACCCTTCGCCGTGATATCAATGACAGCGAGCTCTGCTGTGCCGTTGAATTCAGCCCTTACGGAAATCTGGCTTTTGTGGCTACCCAGGGAAATAACCGGGTACAGGCCGTGGATGTATATACCAATGCACGCATAGGCTCCATCAGCGATACAAGCCTGATCACTCCCCAGGGCATGGTATTTAACTCGGATGGAACAAAACTATTTGTTCAAAATTACATGGGAAGGACAGTAAGCGTGTACAATACGGAAGACATTATTCTTTCAAACAGCTTCACCCCTACCCTGCTGGCTAACATTTCCACCATTGTAACTGAGAAATTGCTTCCCAAGGTACTTCTGGGAAAACGCATATTCTATAATTCGGGCGATACACGGATGTCTCAAACCGGCTATATAAGCTGCGGGGGCTGTCACCTGGAAGGCGGCAGTGATGAGCGGGTATGGGACTTTACAGACCGCGGCGAAGGGTTCCGCAACACACATGTGCTCCGCGGACGCAGAGGAACCGGCATGGGGCATGTACACTGGACAGCCAACTTTGACGAGATACAGGATTTTGAAAATGATATACGCAATGGCTTTGGCGGCTCGGGATTTATGTCGGATGCGGTATTTAATTCAGGTACTATTAAAAATCCGTTGGGTGATAAGAAAGCAGGACTGAGCAAAGAACTGGATGCTCTTGCTGCTTATGTAGAATCGTTGGACAAAGTGCATCCGAGTCCGTACCGCAATCCGGATGGAAGTCTTACTGCGGACGGTGTAAAGGGAAAAGCAATATTTGCAAACCTGAAATGTGATAAATGTCATTCGGGATCTGATTTAACAGACCGTCCGCAGGTAGGCTTATTTCACGATGTAGGCACGATCCTCCCTTCCTCTGGAAAAAGGATCGGCATGCCGCTGACAGGATTTGCTACTCCTACGCTGAAAGGTGTATGGGAAACAGCTCCTTATCTCCATGACGGCTCTGCCGAAACGCTGAAAGAAGTTTTTACCAAGAAGAACCCGAACGGACTGCACGGGAATACCGGTTCTCTGTCAGGAACAGAGCTGGATCAGCTGGTATCTTACCTTCTGCAGCTGGATGAACTGGAAAGCCCGACAGGTATCAACGATGCAGAAAATAATATTGCCAATCTCCAGGTATTTCCGAATCCCGCTGCAGATTATATCAAGGTGACGTATGCTGCTTCTTCGGAAGGTCAAAGCCAGGTCAGTATCAGTAATATATACGGGCAGGTGGTTTACAAGGATTTCGTTTCTAAATCTCAACGGGAATCTTCCATGACCATTGCCGTAAAACATCTTCCTGCAGGAGCGTATATACTTACGGTATCTGAAGAAACCAGGAAGGGTAATTGTAAATTCATTATTCAAAGAAGGTAATCGGTTACAAAGTGAAGAAGTATGAAAATAGTAATTTACTTTTTTAGTTTTCTTTCTCTCTTCACAGGTAAAATTCCTGAGCAAATAATAAAGACATCAGAAAACCCGGGCGGCACTCCCCGGGTACTGTTGTCAGATTCTTACCAGCCATCACACTCCTCGTCTTCAGCCGGCAACCTCGTGCTCTGGTATACCAAACCCGCCACCAACTGGGAATCCGAAGCTTTACCCATAGGCAACGGAAGATTTGGAGGAATGGTATTCGGAGATGCGGCCAAAGAGCATATTCAGTTCAATGAAATAAGCTTGTGGACGGGAAGTAAAACCAAAAGAGGAGCTTATCAGAATTTCGGGGATATTTACATTGATTTTACCGGATTCAGCCCGGTTACCAATTACCGCAGGGAGTTGAATATAGAAGAGGCCATTGTAAAAGTGAATTTCACGGTTGGAAGTGCAAGCTATACACGGGAATATTTTACGAGTTACCCAGACAATGTTACGGTGATGCGCTTTACCAGCAGCCAGTCAAATGCTTTGAATTTTGTCTTTCGTCCAGTCAACGCGCATACCGGCGGCACCTTAACTGCATCAGGGAACCGGATCACGATGTCTGGAAAACTGGATCTTATTTCCTACGAAGCGCAGATGCTTATTCAGAATGAAGGCGGCACCGTAACCGCCGGAACAGACCGCATAACCGTTGCCAATGCCAACGCGGTTACCATACTCATGGCCTGCGGCACCGATTATGATCCCACAGTTGCCAGCTACCTGAAAACAGGCTTGCACACCGCAATCACCAACCAGGTGAACAGTGCTTCCACCAAAACATATTCCCAGTTAAAAACAACGCATACCCAGGATTACCAGTCTCTTTTCAGCCGTGTGGCGTTGGATCTGAATGCAGCACAACCCACGCTTCCTACCGATCAGGTATTGGCAAAATACAAATCAGGCACCTACGATCCCGCCCTGGAAATTCTTTACTTCCAATACGGACGTTACCTTATGATCTCCTCTTCCCGCGGATCTGCCCTGCCTTCCAACCTGCAGGGAATATGGAACAATTCAAATGCTCCGCCCTGGGAATGCGACATCCACAGCAACATCAACGTACAAATGAATTACTGGCCTGCTGAAATAACCAATCTTTCGGAATGCCACCTTCCTTTCCTGGATTACATTTATAATGAAAACAAATTCCACACTTCCTGGTCCGGTATGGCTTTTTCTATGAGCTGCAAGGGTTGGACCATGAAAACTCAAAATAATATTTTCGGTTACTCCGACTGGAACTGGAACCGCCCGGCCAACGCCTGGTATTGCATGCACCTGTGGCAGCATTACGCCTATACGCTCGACAACAATTACCTGGCAAACCGTGCCTATCCTGCAATGAAGAGCGCCTGCGAATTCTGGATAGACCGTTTGGTAGCTGATACCGATGGCAAACTTGTAGCACCGGATGAATGGTCTCCCGAACATGGTCCCTGGGAAAAAGGCGTGACTTACGCTCAGCAACTGATCTGGGATCTGTTTACCAATACTATTAAAGCTATTGATGTTTTAAACAACGATCCTGTATTTAAAACCACGCTGCAAAGCAAATTAAATCAGCTGGATTCGGGACTGCGTGTAAACAGTAAAGGGGAACTGAGAGAATGGAAATATTCAGATAATAGCGCAGGTGAAACGCAGCACAGGCATCTCTCTCATCTCATTGCTTTATATCCGGGTCAGCAAGTATCACCCGTTATCAATACTACCTATTCCAATGCGGTAAAAGTTTCGTTGAATAACCGGGGTGACAATTCTACCGGGTGGGCTACCGCCTGGAGAGTAAACTGCTGGGCAAGATTATCAGACGGTAACCGCGCGCTTTCTATTTTCAGAAAGTATCTTTTGGGTGGAAATACCTACAATAACCTGTTTGATTTTCATCCTCCCTTTCAGATAGATGGGAATTTCGGAGGAACTGCCGGAGTAGCCGAAATGCTCTTACAAAGTAACCTGGGAGTAGTTGACATGCTTCCCGCCTTACCGGATGCCTGGCCCAAAGGAAGTGTGAATGGACTCTGCGCTGCCAATGCCTTTCAGGTAACTATGCAATGGGACAATAAAACTTTTCAGCAGGCGATCGTAAAATCCCTCAAAGGAAAGGTTTGTACAGCCCGGAACAAAGCGTTTACAGGAAATGTGAATGTGCTGGATCTGGCTACTAACTCGGCAATACCCTTTACTAAGAATGGTACTACTATAACTTTCAATACCATGGCAGGCCAGATTTATATCATCACATTTGGAGCTACTCCCGTCAATGAGTATCCAGAAAATGACCTGTATGCTTTTCAATTACTATCGTCAAATCCCTGCACCGAAAGCGCTCTTATCGGTTTTCAGTTGCCGAAACCAGGTTATGTACGTATGGATGTATTTACCATATCGGGGCAATTGGTAAAAACACTGGTGGATGGTTCGCTTGAAACCGGCAGGCATCAGTTCAGGTGGGATGGAAATGATAAAAATGAAAAACCGGTTGCCGGCGGATTATATTTTGTACAGATTAAAACAGAGGGATATAAAAATTCCATTAAGGTAATGTGGATACCTTAGTTATGCCCCCTTCTCCTTGGAGGAGAAGGGTTGGGGATGAGGTCCCGAAAGCTTAAAATCCCTGAAATACGTACCATCTTTTGCTGCAGACCGCTTGTTTGAATGGGGATCAAACATTACATTTGCTCTTGCCGGGCTAATGCCATTTTTCAAGCAGGAAACGCATGCAATGAAGAAAAACTACAAATTACTTATCCTGATTTTTGCCTCCTTCACGCTTTCTGTGCAGGCACAGACCGATGTTCATTTTATGACCTTCAATGTATGGCAGGAAGGTACTTCTGTGCCAAACGGGCTTAACAAAATACGCGACGTTATTGTGAAAGCAAATCCCGATGTGATAGGGTTTGTGGAAGTACGCAATTACAGTGGTGACTGGACCACCAAAATAGTAAATGCACTTTCGTCGGCCGGAGTTACCTATTACAGGGGATATGCGGGAGGAGATATATCCATCATCAGCAAGTATCCTATCTCTTCTTCCAAGCTGATTGGGGCTGTGGCTGCTTTCAATGTAAATATCAAGGGCAATACGATTGTTGTAGCAATAGCGCACCTGGATTATACCCATTACGCCTGCTATTTGCCCAGGGGATACAACGGTGGCACACCGGACTGGAATATGATCGATGACGGAAACGGGAATCCCAAACCGGTAACGAATGTAAATACCGTATTGTCCTATAACTTAACTTCCACACGTGACGAAGAGATAGCAGCTTACCTGAATTACGCGGCAAGCCAAACCGCACCTTTGATCCTGATGGGAGATTTTAACGAGCCTTCCTGCCTGGACTGGACCTCAAAGACTTCGGCCATGTTTGATCACAATGGAGTGATCCTGCCCTGGCAATCTACGGCTGCGCTGAAAAGTGCAGGCTTTACAGATTCTTATAGGGAATTTTTTCCGGATGAAGCAGCTAATCCCGGGATCTCCTGGCCTTCTTATGCAAACGATGTGGGAACCACCAGCTGGACCCCGAAAAGCGACGAACGGGACCGGATAGATTTTATTTTTCATAAAGGCAACCAGATTAAAACAAAATACGTGGCGCTCGTAGGCCCGAAATCGTCGTATGCAAAAAATGCTTTAACTACCACATTTACCAACAAAGAGAATTTCATAGCAGATGCTCTCCCTTGGCCTTCGGATCATAAAGCCGTGTTTGCAACCATCACATTTCCTTTCAGCACAGTGGACATTGCAGAAAATTCATACATCAATAACCCGGTTATTTATCCGAATCCTGCAAAGGACAATGCAAACATTCATTTCACGTTGACACAACCGGACAGGATTTCACTGGAAATTGTAAATGAGCTGGGACAGACGGTGCTGAAAGAAAATACAGGATTGCTAAATGCTGGCGAGCACAATTATAGGATGGATATCTCCGGCTTGCGTTCCGGCTTTTACATCTGCAAGCTGATGGTAAACGACAGCATTACCTCTGCCATGATCCTGAAAGAATGATACTATTCAGAAACTATTTTTAAAATGTATATTTGATACAAGCGCACTAAACTGAATGAAAATTATGAAATCAATTTTACTCTTAGCCTCCGGTTTACTATTGATAGCACAAACAGGGCTTTCGCAAACCACTGCCGCCGCGCCTTCCAAATACATGAACCCCTATCTGCAAAATGCAAAGCCAACCTCCATTTATATAAGCTGGTTAACTCCAGCAGCACAAACAGCTTCTGTTTCCGTAAGCTATGGAACTACTTCGGCATTGGGGATGAATAAAACCGGCACTTCCGCATCACTTTCAACCGGCAATGATTATTGTACCGTGCAGCTGACCGGCCTTACCGCAAATACAGTTTACTATTATAAGTGCAGCAGCGGAACCGGCTCCACACCCATTTACCAGTTTAAAACTCCTGTTGCTCCCGGAAGCACCGGCCAGCATGTGAGGTTCGTTATTATCGGAGATACCCGGGCTGCAGGAGATCACGTGTCTCCGGACACATTGGTTACGGGCAGGAATGCACGTTTCTGCGAGGCAACCTTGAAAACAAAATACGGTGCAGATTACTGGACCAAGGTCAGTCATATTCTGAATTGCGGCGACCTGGTGATGGCTGAATCGAACGGCAATGAATACTCCCGCGAATATTTTTTACCTTTTAATAACCTGACAAAACACCTTCCCACCTATGTATCCATAGGAAATCACGAAGGCAACGGATCTTACTTCTTTAATTTCATGAAGTACGAGGACCTGGGCCCTGCTTCGGGAGGAGACATGGAAAAATATTACCGTTTCCAGGCAGGTAATTGTCTGTTCTTAATGGTAAATTCCAATATAAATTACCAGACCGCCGCCCAGCTTAATTGGTTTACCACGGTGCTGGATGCAGCAAAAAACGATAACACCATTGATTTCGTCTTTCTCGCTTTCCACCATCCCGGCCATTCCGAAATATGGCCCGACGGGAATACCAAATGGATACAGAACAACCTGTACGACGTGTTAAAAAAATATCCCAAAGTTTCGATGATTGCTTACGGACACTCGCATTGCTACGAAAGAGGGTATTTGCCCCTCGATCCTACAGTACCTGGCTATACGCACGACGTGAAAATACTTCTGCAGGGAGGCGGGGGCTCTGAAATGGATACCTGGAAAGAATATCCCAACCAGCAGGATTACCCTGAAATTCACCGCTCCATGTCCGTGTGGGGTTATACCATTGTGGATGTGGATATGGACAATAAATCGTGGACCGCGGAAAGCTATAACATAGGCATGCAGGAAGAATTACCCATAAGCAAAAACGTATTCCTGGAAAGCTTCCACCAGTACACCGCCGGGCCACCGGTAACTCCCACAGCTGTTTCAGTAAGCGCACCTGCAGCAAACAATGTTACTTTGCAGGCTTCGGCCTTTCAGAGCGGAGGCACGGACCTGATCCAGTCTTCTCAATTCCAGGTGCGCAGCTATCCTGCAGGAACATGGACCTCTCCCCTGGTTGATTCCAAACGGGACTATGAAAATATCCTGGGCTACAGTGCAAGCGCTCCGTATACTCCCATTGATCTGAATAAAGGGATTAACCTCACAAAGCTGAATGTTACCACCCTCACAGCCAACCAGCAGTATGCCTGGAGGGTACGTTATTGCGATCAGAGCTTACGCTGGACATCCTGGTCGAACGAGATGACATTCATCAACAACCCGACAACGGATATTGCATTCACCCAAAACCAGAAAGCATCTTTGAGCGCTTACCCGAATCCTTTCAGGGATGCAACCACTATTCAGCTGGATGCAGCAACCAGGCAGGCAGGCACCCTTGCCATATACGACCTGGAAGGACGTTTGGTAAAAATGATTTACAAAGGAGATGTGAATGCAGGGCAGAATACTTTTTCCTGGAACGGCACCAATCCTGGTAACAATGCAGTTGCCAAAGGTTCCTACATCATCACCTTTGAATCAGAAGAAGTTAAAACAAACCTTACGGTGCTAATTCAATAAGAGAGATAGTCGTTGCACCAAGAGAGTTACAAAGACCGTTACCTCACCCTGTCCCTCTCCTTGGAGGAGAGGGGAAGGGGGTGAGGTCAGGAATTATGAAAACAGCACTTATTTCACTTCTTACCATTTCCCTTACAATACCATCCATTGCACAAGTCCCCACCACCTGCAAAGATGTGTATATAGAATCAGGCATATATTATTCCGAAGGCACAAAAAATCTTTATACGGGAAACCTGACCTGCCATTACCAAAGCGGGTCAAAAGAATCGGAAGGTAAAATCATAGAAGGCAAAAAAGAAGGGCTGTGGATCAGCTACTGGAACGGAGCGAAAAAAAAGGATGAGATCAATTATGCAAGCGGACTGGCCCAGGGACCATTCGTAACCTATTTTAAAGAAGGAGCCATCAGCAGCAAAGGCATGTATTCAAAAGGATACCTGCATGGCAACCACGAATCCTACTACATGGATGGAAAGATTGAAAGGAGATCGGTATATGTAAACGGTATGCTGGAAGGGAAAATATATTCTTATAATCCCAACGGAATTTTGATCCAGGAGCAGTCCTTTGAGCACGGGGAAGAAGAAGGGATACAATATGCATACAATGACAAGGGCCAGAAAATAATGGAAGTAGGTTACAAAGACGGAGATGAATTCAAAGACGGAAAATATGCACTCTGGAACGATGCCGGTGTACAGACCTGCCTGGGCCATTACAACATGGGTAAAAAGACAGGAACATGGAAAATCTGGTTTGACAACGGCGCTTTAAGCAGCGTATGCCGGTATGACAAAAACGGGAACCTGAAAGGTACCAGGATCACTTATTTTAAAAATGGAAATACAGAGACAAAAGCCGGGTATATGCGTAATGAGCTTCATGGAAAGTATGCTGCTTTTTACGAGAATGGAGAACCAAAATCAAAAGGACTCTATCAAGAAGGCAAGCAGGTTGGAGCATGGATGGAATGGGATGAACAAGGTAATATTGTCACAAAACAGCTGCATTAGAAAATAGCAGCTTAAGCGATTCAGTCGTTGGAAATCAACCCTTTGCTGCAGATTTCCTACCCTTTAAGATTCCAATAATCCCGGTAAAATCGTTTTTTCAAAAAATACCCCTTTCATAACTTTGTGCAATTATATGTGTTATGTAAACATCTACCTGAAAAACATCAATTACAATGGAAAACATGCTATCGCTGATCCAGCCAAGGAAAAAGAGTAAAACCCAAATTACTTCACAGCAGGAATTCAAAGCACAAAAGAAGCAAATGAAAAAGCTGATGGATTTAATGTTTAAGGAATGGCAGAATTCCAAACGCTGAAGTTGGAGCCTGAAAGTTGAATTACTGCCTTACAGATCATCTTAAAACTTCATACTATTACGGAGCCTGTCTCCCTCTTTTGGAGGGGGCGAGGGGGAGGGAAAATATTATTCCGAACTCACTTTTTCCAACTCCTCAATCTTATCCCAGATATTCTGTCTTACCCGTTCAATGTGTCTTAGTACTTCTTCATCCGTAAATCGTATAACTGTAAATCCTGCTTTTTCCAAAGCATCTTGTTTCTTCTTGTCTTTTACAATGACCTTTTCTAACAAATGCGAATATCCATCCACTTCAATTATGAGTTTCAATTCTTTGCAGGCAAAGTCAGCAATAAAATTCAGGATAGCACGCTGGCGGTTAAAAGTATATCCTTTCATTTGCCCGGCACGTAAAGCATATTTCCATAAACATGCTTCTGCTTTGGTCAGGGTATGCCTTAAGTCTGAAGCTTTTTCTTTCAGCTTCTTATTGTAGAGTGAATGGTTTTCCTGCTTAGCCTTCATGGTGAATCAAACTTATGTAATTTTTTTGGAGCCGGAGAAAAGTAAACAGCCCCCTCCCCCTTCACCCCCTCCAAAGCGGGGCTGTTTCGTTCCAATTAAAGAAGCAGAATTTAATTCTCCCTTTGAAGGGAGTGCCCGCAGGGCGAGGGATGTTTTTGGTCATTACATCCTCCGTCTCGCGCAACGCGAGCCACCTCCTTCAAAGGAGGAATTTAGCAGCCGGACTTACAATATATCCCCTCTTTATACTTTAGAATGAAACAGCCCTGCCACAGAGAGGTATCTACATACGCTAAAACAGCCTGTCTTAGGTATAGAATAATATTTCATGGAGACTGATCACCTGCCATCTATTACTGGATCACTACCATCTATTGCCAAAATATGACCAGATATAGATTGACGCTGGATTTTTAGGCTCTGCTGTCGTTTCTTTACAGTAAATTAAATTGTTAATCAACATTAAAACACCCAAATCTTTATTTATGAAAACAAACAAACTATTCGTTTCACTTGGAGTTTTATTAATTTCCGGAGCTTCTTCCTATGCACAATGGTCGCGGACTCTTGTTGCAAATACTGTTACGTTAACAAATCCTACTACAGATATTATATCGGCCATCCCGACTTTTGCGTTGGCTTCTCCTAAGAATTATTTCAATTTTGAAGCTTCTTCTACCTCTACATCAGCTACAGGAGATGTCTTCAGGATTAAATCCGGAAGAAACGATGGTTTTGCAGGAGCTCTGTTCCGCGTAGATAACTCTGTAAGC
>Ga0315912_10000086_pt1 | contig 236678 bp, 196 predicted proteins | sample VfabasoilMG_FD_204469 | JGI IMG/M metagenome (GOLD analysis project Ga0315912, IMG submission 204469) | Garden soil microbial communities collected in Santa Monica, California, United States - V. faba soil | ecosystem: Environmental > Terrestrial > Soil > Garden | place: USA: California...
TACTTCTACCTTCTCTTTAGGCTGTAAAAAAAAACTCTGACCAAAAGGTCAGAGTTTTAGTGCACTCGAAAGGAGTCGAACCTTTAACCTTCTGATCCGTAGTCAGATGCTCCCTGCCTGCCGGCAGGCAGGTATCCATCGAGCCCGATAGCAATGGGACCATCGGGAGAGCTACAATACAATTCACTTAATAAATTCTCTATTACTTCTACCTTCTCTTTAGGCTGTAAAAAAAAACTCTGACCAAAAGGTCAGAGTTTTAGTGCACTCGAAAGGAGTCGAACCTTTAACCTTCTGATCCGTAGTCAGATGCTCTATCCAATTGAGCTACGAGTGCAATTTGTTGCTTAATAAATTCTCTACCGCTTCCTGTTTTAAAATATTTTTCTCTTTTCCTGGCATCTCCAAAAGAATGAAATGTTTCTGAGTAAACCAGTTTCCAGGGTTTGTAGCCCTTCGTGGACTTCATTTTACCAGAGTTATGCTCTTTTATTCTTCTGTTAATGTTATCGGATGATCCTTTATATAATCTCCCGTCAACATCACTTTTTAATACATATGCAAAGAACTTTTTCATATTCCAAGTGCTCTCTGCCCCATAGTTATTTGTCAGTTCGAGTAGTCCTGTTTTCAGGACGCATCGAGAACTACATCCCGACGCTTCGCTACTCGATATGTCAGCCTTTCAATAACGGCCGCAAAGATAAAATTCTTATTCTTTCGGCTTGTCTTTAGACTGAGGTTTTCCAATGGATTCCCGCATACTTGTATCGGCCTGTATATTCTGCATTTTATAGTAATCCATAATTCCCAAATTCCCGCTGCGGAATGATTCCGCCATGGCCATGGGTATCTGCGCTTCCGCCTCAATCACTTTAGCCCTGGCTTCCTGGGCCTTTGCTTTCATCTCTTGTTCCGAAGCAACCGCCAATGCTCTTCGTTCTTCTGCTTTTGCCTGTGCTACTTTCAGATCAGCACTTGCCTGTTCGGTTTGAAGCTTTGCACCTATGTTCTCGCCTACATCAATGTCTGCAATATCAATGGAAAGGATCTCAAATGCGGTTCCTGCATCCAATCCTTTTTTTAATACCGTTTTGGAGATAGTATCCGGGTTTTCCAGTACCGATCTGTGGTCCTCGGCAGATCCGATGGAAGTAACAATTCCTTCGCCCACGCGGGCAAGAACGGTTTCTTCTCCGGCGCCTCCCACCAGCTGGTTGATATTGGTGCGGATGGTAACCCGTGCTTTTACCAAAAGCTGTATGCCGTTTTTAGCCACGGCCGAAACAGGGGGAGTATCGATAACGCGCGGGTTAACGGAGAGCTGAACGGCATCAAACACATCGCGTCCGGCCAGGTCAATAGCGGTAGCCAGCTTAAAGTTAAGAGGGATATTTGCTTTTTCAGCGGATATCAGTGCATTCACAACCGCCTGCACATGTCCCCCCGCCATGAAATGCGCTTCCAGCTCATCGCGCGAAAGCATCAGTCCTGCCTTATGGCCGTTGATCAGGGCATTTACAATAACACCGGGAGGAACTTTCCGGAATCGCATCAGTGCAAGCTGAATGATGGAGATGTGTACGTCGGATAACTGGGCCGTTACCCATAAGCCAACAGGCAGTATCCTGAAAAATATCCAGAGGAAAATTAATCCGCCTAATCCAAGGAGGGCGTAAACGAGAAAGTGTTCGGGTTGCATTTTAAAAAGTATGAATTATGAAATTGAGGGAGCAATATTAGGATTTTATTTTGACCCATATCTTATTTGCCTGTATCTTAATAACCTCAATTTCTTTTTCCTGATCCACAAAATCCTCCATGACCTGCACTTCCGCCTGGATACCGTTTATCAGCGCTTTTCCCATGGGATTTAATCGTGAAATGGTTTTTCCCGTATCGCCCACCCTGATTTTGTCATCCGCAATGGCATTGGCTTTTCCGTCTATCATGGCCCGGACACGGAGTGTTTTCCAAAGAGAGGAGTTAAAAGCCCAGTAAACAGCAGCGGCCGTGCAGCCACCGGTTGCAAGCAGCACAGGTATGCCCGTGGTATTTCCATATTCTTTGAAAGCAAAAATCACCCCGGTGAGCATGAGTATAACCGAAATGAATCCCAAAATCATTCCGGGCACAAACAGAATTTCAAGCATCAAAAGAAAAAGTGCGATAAGAATAAGAAGGATGATAGAAGTTAAGGTCATTGATAAAAATGAGTCAATTTGAAAATTAGATAATTTGAAGATGAGGGTGCAATTTAATTTTCAAATTGCCTCATTCTCAAATTTTCAAATTCTACTGAGGTTTGTAATACTTCATTGCCTTAGGCAGAAATTGTTTGATGTCCTCTATGCGTTTCTCGTCGCTGGGATGGGTGCTGAGAATAGCCAGGGTTTCACCTTTGGATATTTTTGCCATGCGTTGCCAGAAGGGTACTGCCTCATGCGGATCATATCCTGCCATGGCCATGAATACCAATCCCAGCTTATCTGCCTCGCTTTCGTGCTTCCTGGAGTAAGCAAGCACGCCTAGCCCGGATGCTGCGCCGTAGGATTGGTTAAAAAGTTCCTGTGTGGCCTGGGATTTAGAAGAGAGCGCAATGGATAATACCGTAGCTCCCGTTTGAACAATGAGTCCCTGGCTCATCCTTTCGTTTCCATGACGCGCTATGGCATGGGCGATCTCATGCCCCATCACCACGGCAAGAGCTGTTTCATTTTGAGTAACCGGAAGTAACCCTGTATACACTACTACTTTTCCGCCGGGCATACACCAGGCGTTCACGGTTTTATCTTCCACCAGGTTAAACTGCCAGTTATAACCTGCAATTCTTTCTTTGTATTTTTTATTTGAATTCATGAACCTTTCCACCGCAGCCTGGATATTTTTACCGACCTTTTTCACAAGCGTAGCATTTGCATCCGGTTCCGGGATGGGAGGATGGGTGCTCAGGAATTTATTGTATTCGGTCAGGCTCATTTGCCGGAGGTCCGATTCGGGAAGCAGGTTCACCTGCTTTCTTCCTGTAACCGGAACTTTGGTACAGGAAAGCAGGGAAACTATCGCCAGAGGCAGGATAAATATTTTTTTCATATTAAAACTACAGGGGGGAGGTGGAAAATCATTCAATAGAGGCAGAAAGTCCTTTATCAAGAAGCGATTCACAGGTAGGTTTCAGCTCGGCAAACGGTCCGCGTTTAACACCGCACTTGCCTTTGTTGTGAATAAGGTGTGCACACTGTACGGCCTGCAGGTATTCGTGCCCGCATACATCAACCAATGTTTCAATCACAAAATCAAATGTATTTACGTCGTCGTTGTATACAATAAGATCACATTCCTCAACCAATTGCTCTTTGCGGCTTGACTTCGGAAGTAATTTGGTCTTCATTGCTTCTCTTTAATTTCTAACCCGAAGTTAATAAAATTTTGAAAACCTCATCGGTTCTTTATTAACTCAAGAGCTGCAGAAGCAGTCATTTTTTTTCCGTTTTTGAAGGCAATAACGAAGGCATCGGCAAGGCCGCCTGCAACAAGTTCCTTTTTCAGGGAATTTGCCGATTCGTATTCCAGGAATTCACCAACAGTATAGATCATCAGCCCGTTTTCATCCCTGAAGGTTTTGATTCCCCTGTTTGAGTTTGCCAATAGCCTGTTTGCTATTCCAATGGGTACCTGTTCCCTGAAAGCGCCCACCTGAACTTTAAATACGATACCCAGGTTCGATGCGTCCGTTAGAGATTTTCCGGATGTTTCGGAGGTGGTAGTATCGGAAGGTATGAACGTATTTTCCTGCTTAGCGAGCACATTTCTTCCTTCGGAATCAATGATGGATTTTGCGGAGGTCAGGCTGATCCGTTTTCCGTCACGGTAAGCCACCACAAACGCATCGGTAATTCCTTTTTGAGAGATAATATTCCTGGCGCTTGTTGCTTTCGCTTCGTCGTCAAACCTTCCGGTAGTATAGCGGATAAATCCGTTACCGGTCAGTTCGCTGTTAAGAGGAGAAATGTCGTATAACTGAACGGAATTTACCGGCTTGGAAAACACCCCGATCTGAACGGTGTAAAACAAACCGTTTACGGATTTTACATCGGTGGCTACCGCAATACGTGTTCCGGATCCAGGAGAAAACGAAGAGGATGTACCTGCAGATGAAGTAGAGGTGTTCGAAATGCTGCTTGCGTCAATATTCTCCCCGGACTCACTTGCTCTTGCCAATGCTTCATTCATTGAAATTCTTTTTCCATTATAGAAAGCAACAACGAATGCATCCCGGTAGCCGAGGCCATTTACCTGGCTCTTGGCATTATTTGCGGATCTGAATTTTGTGAACAGGCCGGCAGTATACCGCATCAGGCCCTGGGGAGTTGTTTCTGCGGTGATCGGTTTTATTCCTTTGAAAAGATCCTGGGGGATCGGGTTCCGGAATGCACCTATTTGAACTTTGAATATCAATCCCTCCGGCATAGGTGGATTCACAGGGATGGGTTTGGAGGCAGAGTAAACAGTACCTTCAAATTCCAGTTTGTCAAAAAGAGCATCGTAATACTTAAGTATCTCCGCAGATGATTTTGAGGGAGCAGGGAAAGGCGTAAACGAGTTAGGTGTAGGCCGGAAAGGCTGAAAAGACGTATTGCCAGGTTCCGTTTTGCTTGCGGATGTTTCGTTTTTAATAGGCTGGGCTGCCGTTTCTGTTTTAGCAGTTATATTTTTAACCTGATTAGTCGTTGGGGGCGTGGTCTCTGTTTTTGAAGGTTCCTGTTTTGTATCCGTCAGATCAATATCCGGTTTAGCTGTTTCGGTTTTTGTACTGCCGGATGATGCGGTGAGGGTAGGTGTATTTACAGCCTGAATCGGAGTTTCGATCTTTATCTCAGTTGCTGCTGTATGTGAAGAGACAACTGGACTGACTGTTTGTTTTGCTGCAGCAGCGGTAATTTCTTCGTAGACTGACCTGTCCAGTGATTGCAGGTACAGATCTGATTCAGTACGCCTGGAATTTGCTTCGGCTTCTGAATTTCTGGCCACTGATTTTATGGAATCCGATCGTGCCTGGTTTTTTAAAGCCTGTCGGTCCAGTTCATCTGATTTTTCTTTGAGTTTTTGCCTTTCAGCGGGATTATCGGTTTGAGGTATTTGCCGGGAAATATTCTGCGACTCTGCAAACTGCTGGTCAGAAATTTTTTGGATATCTTCCGCTTGTTTGTATTGACTTTCGGAACTCTTTTTGGCCTTTTCGGATTCATTCTTTAAGGCAACATAGTGAATATATTCTTCTTTGTTTTTAACAGAGGCAGGAACCTGGCCGGAGAACGATGGATTTGAGGGTTGAGTCGTTTGTGCTAAACTGCCTGTTTCGTTGGAGGAATTTGGAGTCTGAATGGCTGAGGCCGAGGTTGTGGGGGTATTGATTACCGGTGGCTGAGCTGCGGTAGTTTCTGATTGTAGGGTATTGCCGACAGTATTTACGACCGGGTTTTTAGTTTCAACAGGTGGTGTGTCAGATGCTTTTTCCTGGGTTTTACCTGACGTATCCGGTTTTGTTCCCGTACTTATAGCATTAGCGGATGTGAGCAGTTCCGGATGCGAGATTTTTAATTCAGTTACCTCACCTGTTGTTTGTACGGCAAGCGTTTGTTTTGCTTTAGATTCTTTCTCTGCTTCCTCTGCTTTTCTTGCGTCACCTTCTTTTCTTAACCTTTGTGATTCGTCGTAAAGAGAGGAGGACCAGTCCTGGTAAAGCTCCTGCTCTTTAGATTTTTTCTCATAGTCATTGGTGATCTTCTCGTTCTCTTTGAGCTTACCTGCATAGTAATTGTTTATGTTTTCAGCTCCTTTCAGGTTTTCAGGAGATACCGGTTCTGCGGAACCGGTTACCTGAGGCGAAACGGTGTTGGTGGCAACCGCACCCCCCGGCTTAGTTGTTGTTTCCGGCGAAACGGTTGAGGCAGCAGCCAGGGCCGCCTGAAGTTTCAGGTTATCAACCTTGTTTCTGCTATCAGAAGCTTTTTGCCTTTTTTCGTCTGCGGCAGATTGTAATTCGGATATTTTATTCTGCAGTTGTGCTTTATTCTCCGCTGAGGAGGTTGCATCGGCTTGTTTTTTTAAGGACGAGATCTGGTTGTCCAGCGAGTCTGTCCATGTCTGGTAAACAATAGCCAATGTTTCCTGCTTCTCCAGTTCATTGGTTTTCTTTTCCGCTTCCTGTTGTCGGTTGCTTAAAACAGCTGCATAAGGAGAAGTGATTGTGACAGGCGCGGCTGTTGCCGTGGAATTGTTTTGAGATTGAGCAGTACTTTGGGTTGTTTCTGCAGGTTGATTTATTGTTTGATCCGGAGAGGTTACGGTTGTTTGAGTTGCAGCGGTGGACGCAATATCAGTGCCTGACTGAACATTGGAGGATGAAGCAGTTGTTTCAGGCGAGCTCTGGATCTGTTTCATAACAGAAGAGGTTAGCAGCGCACTATTTTTTAACGAGTCGGCCTCTGCCTGCTTTTGCTTTGCGCTCACGCTGAATACCTCTGCCTCTTTCTTTTTTGTTTCCGCTTCTTTCTCCATTTCTTCCGCCTGCTGATTCAGATTCTGCTTAACACCTTCATTGCTTGCTTTTTCTGCCTCCGAACGTAAACGCTTCGCTTCTCCCTGCAGGTCTTCCACATCCTGCTGGATGTCCAGGTATTTAGCCATGGATTTGCTGGCCTCAGCTTGTGTCTCCCCAATCTGCTTACTCATATCCGGAGGAAACGAAGCGCTCAGCTCTTCGCTTTTCTTATCCAGCTCTTCCTTTCGGGCCAGGAGTTCATTCATCTTCTTTTCGTTTGCCCCTGATTTAATTGCATTGTCCAGGTCTTTTGCATATTTCAATTCAGCGTCGGCCTGTTGTTGTTTGGCGGTCGCCAGTTCATCCATCTGATTGGCAAGCGTGAGAGACAGAGCAGATTCTTTGCTGAGCGTTTCCGACTCTTTTCTAAGCTTGGCAGCCCTATCTGCCTGAGCTATTTTTTCTTCCTGGTTAGACAGGGTTTCTGCTACTTTGATTAATTCTTGGGCTTCATTGTATTTTTGTATGGAAAGTTCATTTTTTAACCTGGATAGCTGCTGGGCAGATTCGGAATTTCTTCGCAATTCATTTGCATCTTTCTGCATTTCTTTTGCGTCCTGGTACGCAATATCAATAATGTCTTTGTTCGTGACCGGAGCAGTACTTTTCTTTCCGTCGGTATCCGGAGAACTGCCGTTATTATCTTCTCCCTTGGTAGCAGAGCCATTTTCTTCCACCGCTGCAGTAGTGATTTTCTCTTCTTCCGGACTCACTTCAAGCGAAGCTTTTTCTTTGATGTATTGAATGGCAAGCTGCATGTCGGCACTGTCCGCCTGCGCATCAAATTCATTTTTAATAACGATCTTGTCCAGCCCGTTTTCATTTCCCAGCTGGATCTCCTGTTTCATCGGTTTTATTTCCTGCTGGTTTGGGATCACTACCACTTCCGACGATTTTTTAAATCCCTCCGATTCAACTGAAAATTTGAATTTACCTCCATTGGGCAGCGCAAGTGTGTAAGAACCGTCCGATTCATTGGTATTGAAAACGCCAACCACTTCATCACTCAGGATTTTAGTGACGGTGATCGTTGCCTTGGCCATAGTCTCTCCCGTATTTTTTCGGAGCGTTCCTTTGATGATAGCAAGATTGAGTGGTTTACGCTCGAGTTTGATTTTATAAACGCTTATGCTGCCTTCTGCACTTTCACGTTTGGAAGAGAAGTATGCACTCTTGTCTTCTGCATCCGAAATAAAAAGTATGTCATCGTCCGGCGTGTTAATGGCAAAATCCATATTCACCGGTTTGCTCCACGTTTGGGTAGTGGTGTTCAACTCGCTTTTGAAAATGTCATATCCTCCCATGCTGTTGTGCCCTTTGGAGCAGAAATACAACGTTTTCCCATTTGGATGCAGGAAGGCATAGTCCTCGTCGTATTTTGTGTTTATAACATCGCTCACCCGGGTAGGTTTGCTGAGATCGCCTCCTGAGGTTCGGGTTACATAGTAAATATCCCGTCCGTTTTTTTCGTCTTCGCCATAGCTGGAATAATAAATCTGGTTTCGCTCGGGCGACAGGTACATCAGGCTTGCGTCTTTTTTCTTTCTATCAAGAGAGGTCTTCAGCTCATCCGGTTTGATGATCAGCTTTGCATTGAACTCTGAAAGATTGTACGATCTGAAAAAATCGTTTGCAGGAACTTCTTTTTTTTCCAATACCGAAAGTTCCGTAATATTCTTCAGCAGGCGTTTTCCGTTTTCACACATTTCGATCTGCCTGTCTACATCGTATTTTTCCACTTGCTTTGCCGAAACCATTCCTTTGTAGGTAGTATAGCTTTTAATAGCATCGGAAAACCGGTAATTGAGATGATAGGCTTTGCCAAGATGAAAAAAAACTTCTTTATCAACACCTTGGTTTTGTCTTTTTGCAGCATATTCAATGTAAGGAATTGCTTTCTCCTTGTTGCTGGTTGAAAAAAGCAGGCAGGTTCCAAATTTGTAATTGTACTGCGGATCTTTGGAATACAAGCTCAGAAGTTGAGAGAACAGGGGATAGGCCCTGGCAAAATCTTCATCCTCAAAAAATTTATTGGCTTGTTTTTTCAGGTACTCTTCAGACGAAAATCCAGTTTGCGAAAAAGAACAGGTAACCATAAACCAGAAGCCGGCTGGTAAAATCCAATACAGAATATTCGACTTTTTTAAGGACATCTTTAATATAGATGCTAAAAATAGCTCAATTACATAACAACAATTAATCCCCAAAATTAGGTTTTTAAGGTCGTTTTGTTGATAAGGTGTTGGAAATGAGGGAAATTTTCCTATTCAAGAGGCTTTGCCTGGGCCTTTTTCTTGAGGAGATAGATCTTTGATTCTTCTTTGTTCAGCAGGCGTTCTATGTTCTTTTGGTGGGTAACAAGTACGATTGCAGGAGTAAGGAGTGAAAATAAAACCAGGGTAGGAGAGGATGAAGGGAATAAGATCAGGATTGATATAGGAAAGCTTAGACCTGCAAATATGGAGCTTAAAGAAACGTAATGCGTTACAAGAAGGATGAAAGCAAAAACTAAAATCCCTACAAGTGCAGAAAGGGGATGAATTGCAAGTGTTACTCCAAGAAGGGTAGCTACTCCCTTGCCTCCTTTAAAACCGGCAAATACAGGATAAATATGACCTATAATAGCAGCCGCTCCAAGGGTTAACTGCAGACTATTGAATTCTTCTTTGCCCAGCATATCTGCAACAAAGTAAGCGACCTTAACCGCAGCCCAGCCTTTGAGAATGTCAAAGAGCAGAACAGGTAAAGCTGCTTTTTTGCCAAGTACGCGGAATGTGTTTGTGGCTCCTGCATTTCCGCTTCCATACTGACGCACATCGATCCCGTAAAAAAATTTACCTATCCAGACTGCAGAAGGCAGGGATCCCAGCAGATAGGCGGTCAGGATTATAAAAATATGTAATGGAATTTGCATGCGCGGCGCGAAGATAAGCAAATATAAGATATAAAAAGGAATATGTCCACTCCTTCGTATTCATACATTATATCTTACTCTTCCTGCTTTAATTTTCGATCAAAAAGATTTTTCTGCTGTTCTGATCCTATGGAAAACTGATAAGGGGTCTGGCCTTTTTCTCCTTTTTGTTCCCGTTTGTCTGATTTCATGTCCTGAATGATCTTGTTAAAGTCCGGATCGGATGAAACCGCTGTGAGGAGCCCCTTTGTATAACGGAAGTAATACCAGTTAGCTTTGTCAACTTCCAGGTAGATATCCAGAATGTCTCCGGCTCTTTTTTTCCAGAGAGCAATTTTTCCATCAACCATCTTATTGATCTGTGTTTTCCGGATGGAGCTTACTCCAATTCCTCCCGAAGAAACATATGCGTTGTTTCTTTTATCCCACTTCATATGGATATTACTCAAAAATAATGTATGCTCCATTTGCTCAGGGAATTTTTTGATTTTACCGTACAAGTTAAGTTCCGCAATCACTTTATCTGCTTTTTCTTTTCCTAACAATTCACGCAATCCGCTTTCATAATTCGCGTTGATTATAACTCCTGGTAATGTGGTAGTTTTATCGATGAGGTCTGACATTTTATCAAGAGCCGAGCCCTCAAAGAAGAAATCAATTGCCATCATGATCTCGAATTTTGCCGAGTCTGTTCGTAAATGGTGGGTCATGTTTCCAACCACATCCAGTTTAACCTGTCCGAGATCTGTTCCCAAGGACCCCATTTTCCCTTCACCGACAACAACGCAGTTGTCAGATTTCAAGCTCAAGTAATTTCCCGGCAATGTGCGTTCATTCAGTTTTTCTTTGGAAGCAATTCTGTATTCCTTTGATCCTTTGTCATAATATAGATATCCTGAGGCTTTCAAAACTTCCTGATCCGTCCTTCTTACCAGTTTTGTAAGAAAAGCAGAGTAGACTCCGTTGGTATCCGGTGCAACCATGACGGACGAACCCAGCTCTTTGTCTTTTTCATCCATCAGTTTTTCCGGTATAGGGATAAGTATCTTATCCGGGTTGATCTGTGAGCTGAATTGAAACCATGTTTTTCCCTCATCCAGGGCAGCACATGTATGAGTTATTTTGGTATATCCCGTAAAAACAAGAAACTGGTTATTGGAGGCCAGGTTTACTTTTCCTTTAAACTCGTAATTTGGACTGAGCATAAACCGGGCAGTATCCTTAATCTCTGCTTCTGCAATAGTTTGCAGGGTTGTATCCACCCGGATGTTTGCCAGGTAGATGGGTTTTTTATTCTTCATTTCATCCACATAATTGTAGTATCCCGATGAAGAATAGCTTTTTCTGCCGAAAACATTTGTATTTGCTTTGTAAATGGTGTGATAAGCAGTAATGCTGTTGGCTACAATTTTTGAATTGCTCAGTGTTTTCATTTCCGCTTCCTTGAGAATGGTTACTTTGCCGCTGTCAGGATATATTTTCGCATCTGCAACATTTATCCACGCTACATCCTGTGCGGTGATGATATACTTTTTGAAATCAAATTTAGCTTTTGGTGCATTAAAACGCAGCGAGTCCTGTTTAGGATTGGTGGAGATAAATTCAGGGCCGGATAGTTCGAGCATACGGTCGTCCTTTGGTTTTTGTGCATCCCGCGATGAAAGCTCAATGTCTCCTTTATCCATGTACCATTTGAAATTATCCATGTAACAGATATACTGATTGACCGGAAAATCAACCACTGTACCTTTTCCATTTGCCGCAAAATCTCCTGTTCGCTTTTCAAAATCTATAATCGCATTAACATTTTTTGTTGAAAATGCGAATTGAGAGGTTTCCAACGCCTTCAGGCTGAAGCTTGCGGTATCCGCGGTAAGTTTTGTGTTTTTGAATTTCATGAGATCTGAAGACAGAGATGCTCCCGAAAAATCCAGTTTTCCATTGCCCGTCATAGCCTTTGAAGAGTAATCGACACGGCCTTTCATAAACGCTTGTCCGTTATAAAAATCCATAGGCTTATCAACCGTATATATCTGCATAAGATCTTTTTTAGGAGTCCAGTGAACATATACGGTGTCAGCTTTTACAGGTGGGTATTCAGTTTTTGCTCCCTTTTTTTGTTCTTTTATTTGCAGTTGCTGTGCCGTTCCATTTACAGAGTCCGGATAAAATGTCATGTCTTTTGAAGCGAGGGTAGCAGTGAGGAAATTGATCGTTCCATCGCCATGCAAGCCTGCATTACTTAAACTTATAGTATTACTGAATTTACCTTTGTCACCGTAAGATGCAAAACCTCCGGGAGGTGTTTTCCGGACAAAGCCAAGTGAGTAATCCGGTTGAACGGAAAGAGTATCGCGAAAATCCGGAAAAATTCCTGCTGAAGTAAGCTGCCCCTGTAATTTCAGCCCCTGAGTACTGAAGTTATCCAAACTGTCCAGGTTATAAGGGTCAATTTTAAAATAAAATTTATCCCGCTTATAAACTCCTTTTTGAATCGAACGTCTGTCGTAATAAGTAAACGATTCCTTGGCAGATGTAAAGATAGGGTACTTAGTCAGTCTTAATCTTCCCGATTTGTTATTTTGCTGGTCAATCTGGATGTCGCCACTAATCTGTTCGATTACCGATTTAACCTGTACATCCGGGAAATTTCCGAAAGGGTCCGGGGTAAACCGGCGCACCGTAAACATCAGGGAATCCGCATTGTTGATCTCTATTTTGAATTTTTCATAATCGAAGAAATAATCTTTTCCAAAATACGTAAAACGGCCCGCGTTCACAACGCCTCCGAAGTTAAAGCTGCGATTCTTTTTTAGCACCACCTGGTGTTTGCCTGGATATATTGTGACGTTCTGAGAATCGCTTAAAGAAATTTGGGAAACACCGAATATTTTGAGATCGAAATTCAACAGATTAAGCACGGCATTTGTAGCTCCTCCTTTTACCTCGGAATGAATCCCGATTACATCGTAATCAGCAGTACCTGCCTTTGCTTTGATAAAATTCTCCAATCTATCCTGCAGAATAATTTTATCATCCTTTGGATTGTAAATAATGAAACCTCCATTGGCGATGGGTATCAGGTACGGTCGGATCGCCTGGGCTTCAACTTTTCGGAAATGGGCATATTCTGCTCCTGTAAAAGTATTCCTGCCGAGTTTTTCGCCGCATTGTTTAAGCGCCACGAGCGGGTTCATCTGGTCCAATCCCTGCAGTTGATAATACACTTCGGAGCGGAAATAATTAGAAGAAACAAATTCCGCAACACCCTGTGAGCTTCCGATAAGTGTTTTGAATTCCATTTTGGCAGAATCAAGTTTCCAATCGATCTCTTCTATCGCCATATCAACTTTATGGAAAGTATTGAAGTAGGGGGTCTTTGATATGCCCTCCAGGGTCCGGATAAGGATAAGCTCTTTGTTTTGTATATCAAACTTTAATTTAATGGAGGGGTGGTATACGGAATCCTTGTCAAAATACATGGTTATGGAAGCATCCTCAGAAGTAATTCTATCCTGCCTGAAAATAAAAGTTTTACTGCCTGCTTTTACAAGAGGTTTCTTATCGCGTTTGAAAATGAGAAATGCATCGGATGTATTGTTCCCCGAACCGATAAATTTGCTCCCGCGAAGAGTGAATCCTCCGGAAAAATCAACTTTACCGTCAGCCAGGTTATTTATTTCAAAATGTGTACTGTAAGATTCAAACCGGGGATATGCGGCATTTTCAACGGTTGCATCGGGAACTGCTTTTTCTTCCAACGTTCCCAATAGCGGAGTTTGAAAATATATTTTATTAGTGAATGTTACTGAATCGGCAGAATAACTCTGTTTGGAAAGATTTGCAGTATATTTTTTAAGCTCGGCGTACACAAGGTTATCGTCAATTCCTGCTCTTTTCCAGGTTACTTTCCCGCCCTGTCCGACCCATTTTTTTTCGGTTGGATAATAGACCCCGTTGGTTCCAAAGATGGTGGCGGTATCCGCTTTTACAGCACAATACAGGGTTACTCCTTTAAAACTGATTTTAGGAAGAGAATCAAATTCAAACTGGTAGTCGTTACTTCCTGTATACCATTCCACCGAGTTTGACTGAAAAAGTTTGTTAGAGCCGAAAAGGTTATTGGATGCTTCCAAAAAATCTGAAAACTTTTTTGCTCCTGAAGCGGAACTTAATTTTTCTACACTGGCTTTCCACGACTGAAAGCTGCTCTCCAGTAGTTTGGATTTGTAAAAATTAATGAGTGCAGAAAAAAAGTTGTAATAATCCGGATATGGGCGAAGTTTCTTTTGAATCAGGGATGCACAGGTATTATACACAAATGCCCTTTTTTCTGCGGATAATTGTCCGCTAAACCAAAACGGCTTGAATTGCTCTTTGATAAACTCATGTCCCTCTTTTTCCTTACCCTTAACGGAACTGAAATATTCATCCATTTCATTGATGAACTTTACTGAATCCGGGGAAAAGGATTTGGGCGTTTGTGCAAAAGAAGATGCTGTCTTGAAGCCAAGAAAAATGATAATGGAAAACGCCAAAATTGCATTAAGTGATTTCTTCATCCTGTTTATTTAGTTATCATGCCCTTGCAACAGGGTTTTTTGTGCGGAATTCAGAATGTCAAACGCCTTTTTTTGATTCGATGATTCAGCATATGTTCTAAGCACAGGCTCTGTTCCGGATGCACGGATCATAAGCCAGTCATTTTCATTGAAGAAATATTTCCAGCCGTCTAAATCTTCTGAACGTTCAATTTTATATTTTCCAAACGATGTGTATTTTCCGCTTAAGCAATTTGAAACGATTTTGTTTTTAATAGCTTCCGACAGGTGCAGGTCATTTCTTTCAAATGCGAACGAGCCGGTGATTTTATACACTTCTTCGATTAGTTCCTGCAGGGACTTTCCGGATTTAGCCATGAATTCCCAAAGTGTAAGACCGATCCAGATCCCATCTCTTTCCGGGATATGTCCTTTGATGGCAATTCCTCCTGATTCTTCTCCTCCTAAAAGAACATCTTCTTCTATCATTATCCCGCAGATATATTTAAAGCCAATTTTTACCACTTGCAATTCTAAGCCATAATGTGCGCACATTTTTCGTATGCGCGGGGTAACGGAAAACGCTACAACCACTTTTCCTTTCATTTTTTTGTATTTGCACAAATAATGAATCAGTAATAAAATAATGTGATGTGAATCAATGAAATTTCCTTTACTGTCAAATAAGCCAAGCCGGTCTGCATCACCATCTGTTGCAAGTGCGCTGACTATTTTTCTAATTCCCTTTTTTTTGTTGGTGATTTTGATCAGTTCAGATATCTCCCGAAGATTTTTTGCGATGGGTTCCGGTGCAATGCCATTGAAAGAAGGGTTATGTTCACAGTGCATTAAAATTGTTTCAGGCATAAGGCGTTTTAAAGCATTTTGTCCGGCCCCATACATCGCATCATAAGCTAAATTCATTTTTGACTTTCTGATGGCTTTTAAATCAAAGTTCTTTTGAATATGTTTGCAATAGAGGGATTCAAGATCCACAGTCTGTATAAAGGGACTTGATATGGAAATGGAATCCACATCCAAAGAACATTTTTCGGGGATCAGTTTTTCTATTTCTTCAACCTCTTTGGGCAGGAGAGGTCCTCCGTAATGTCCTTTGAGTTTAAAGCCATTGTAATCAGCCGGATTGTGGCTTGCCGTGATTATGATACCCAGGTTCGCTTTGTGCTTTACAGTTCCGAATGAGATCATGGGAGTGGAAACGAACCCCTTTGCTATAAAAACCTTTATTTCATAATGTGCCAGCACTTTTGCAACTGTTTCAGTGAATAGCGCGCCCCCAAAGCGGCAGTCATGGCCAAGAACTACGGCTGTACCTTTCGGTTGGTTGGACAGAAGCCAACCGGCTGTGCCTTCAGCAACACGTGCAATGTTTTCTGTTGTGAATTCCCTGGCAATGATTGCCCTCCAGCCATCCGTACCGAATTTTATTTTAGTCATATTCTACTCGTAATCGGCTAATGTACAAATACTTTATCAGACATAATTTCGGAGTTTCTTAACAGATGTTAAAATGTTTTGGCAGAATATTTGTAAGTTTGGTTGTACTAAATCTAAAAACATGAAAAAGAGTGTCTTATTTTTTGCAGTTATTATGATGCTGAGTACAATGGATGCATACTCCCAGAGTATCAGCAAATCCATCGATAATGCGCAGAAAAATGTTCAAAAGGAGATTGATAAATATTCCAAGCCCAAGAAAAAGCCTCTTACCAATGACGAGGTAATACGGGGGTTGAAGGAGGCTTTGAATGTTGGTACAAACAATTCCACAAGTGCTGCATCCAAGGTAGACGGCTTTTATAAAAACCCTCTTATTTTAATTCCTTTTCCTGCAGAGGCGGAAAAGGTGAAAAAGACAGCGGTGAATTTTGGCATGCAAAAGCAGGTGGATGAATTTGTAATGACCCTGAACAGGGCTGCAGAAGAAGCTTCTAAAGAAGCGGCTCCTGTTTTCCTGGAAGCAATTAAAGGGATGAGCATATCGGATGGGTTCTCAATTTTGAAAGGGTCTGACAGTGCCGCAACACAATATTTACAGGATAAAACTACAAACAGTTTGTCCGTTAAATTTATTCCGATCATCAAAAAGGCGATCGACAAAGTAGAAGTCACGAAGTACTGGAACCCACTGATTACAACATATAATAAAGTTCCTGGGGTAGAAAAGCAGAACCCTGACTTGGAAAAATACGTTACCACCAAAGCGATGGAAGGTCTTTTTAAGCTGATTGCAAAAGAGGAAAAAAAGATTCGTACCGATCCTTTGGCACAGGTTACAGATCTTTTGAAAAAGGTTTTTGGTAAGTAACCTTAAGAAGCAGCTTCCTCGGCAGTCTGATATTTATGCTCTTTTGGAATGATGCTCATTACCGGTATTTCTGAGTTATTTACCAGTTCCTGCGCGGTCGATCCAATAAACATCCGTGTAAAGTTTGCTTCCTGCTGGGTCATTATCATCAGCAGGTCCCCATCAACTTTATTGACATAATCCAGAATGCATTGCGCGAGCGTATCTTCTCCTTTTTTGGTTTTAATGATTTCCGCTGTGCATTCCACTCCTTGCTTATGAATGAATGATTTTACCTGTTCCAATTGCCGGGTGAGACGGTTTACTAAAAATTCATCCTTGCTTTGTAGAACAGAAACAACCCGAATTGCTGCTTTAAACGCGCCGAGTTTAGCAACATCAATTGCATGACGAACTTTGTCCTTTGTTTCTTTGGTAAGATCCAGGGGCAGAACAATATTTTTGCATCCGTCTCGGTGATGTTTTCCCTTGATTGTAATTACGGGGCAATTGGCTTCGCGGACAACGCGAAGTGCATTTGAACCTATGAAGCGGGCACGTAATTTTTTCCGGCTGTTTGTACCCATGATGATCATCAGTGCGCCAACCATTTCAGCAACTTCAATGATTTTTTCGTATACCTTTCCCTTTGCGATCATTGTGTCAACTACTGTTTTGCTTTTCTTGGAGGTATCTTCTGCAATTTTATCCAGACGTTTCTGAATGTCTTTTTTCATGTCTGCCAGGTGCTTTGCTGTAACAATTTTGGGCAGAATCCCTCCTTCTTCCATAACGTGAACCAGAAGAATTTCTGCATTGTATTCTCGCGCGAAATTATACGATTGTCCCAATGCGATCAAGGCTTGTTCCGAAAAATCCATGGGTACTACTATTTTGCTTTTTGTGGGCTTTGCCATGTTAAATAAGAGTATATATTTATTGTGTGGTTATCCTTTTTTTGCGGTCGCAAATGTACATTTTTTTTCCAATGCCAGTCTTCATAACTGCTGTAAGTATCCGGATATTTCCCAGCTAGTTTTTATAGCGGGAAAGCCTGTTTTTGAAGGGATTAACTAGCTGATGTTAACATCTTTCCATTTGTGTACGACCTGCATTTCCTTTTTGGCCGAACTTTACAGTATTTAAGGCCGGATGGATAAGCAAGAATTAAACGCCCTTTTAAGCCTGCTGGATGATCCTGATAAAAACGTTTTTGTACAGGTGAGGGAGCGGCTTTTATCCATAGGAGAAAAGGTGATTCCCGCGCTGGAAAATTTTTGGGAGCAGTCGTTTGATACATCCATTCAAACGAAAATCGAAGACATTATTCACAATATTCAATTCAACATTACTTCATTGGCTCTCAAGGAATGGGCAGCCACTCAGGATCAAAATCTTCTTTCAGGAGCGTTGCTGATAGCGAAATACCAGTATCCGGATTTGAATACGGATAAGATCAAACGTCATATTCAACAAATACGGCAGGATGTATGGCTGGAGTTAAATGAGCAGCTCACTGCCCTGGAGCAGGTCAAGATCCTTAATCACATTTTGTTTGAAGTGCATAATTTCAGTGGTAATACACAGAATTATCATGCTCCCCAGAATTCATACATCAATAATGTTCTTGAAGGAAAAAAGGGAAATCCTCTTTCCTTATCCCTTATTTATTTGATTGTCGCACAGGATCTGAAGATACCGATTTTTGGTGTAAATCTTCCGGAGCATTTTGTTCTTTGCTATAAGGATGTTCATCAACTGCTGTCGGTTAAAACAAAACGGGATGAAGAAATGATAGCAAAAGGCATATTGTTTTATATTAATCCTTTCAGCAGGGGAGCGGTGTTTGGAAAAGGCCAGCTTGATGTGTATCTTAAAAAAATGAATATTGATATTCAGCCTTCTCATTATCAGCCCTGTACTAATTTGGAAATGATAAAACGCCTGTTGAGAAATCTTATCTTTTCCTATAAAAAACTGGGGTATGCTGAAAAGCAGGAAGAGTTGCAAAAACTACTGAATGTCCTTGGCTGATCTGCTCAGAATCCTTCTTATGGTTCGGAAAATGATTTTCAAATCTGTCAGCGGGTCTTGGTCCTGGATATATTGAAGATTTAACTTAAGTTTAGCAGGCATTATTTCGTGAATATAAAGCTGTTCAGGATTATCGGATTTTGACAGAATTTCATTTTCATTTGCAAACTCGATAGATGCATAATCTGAAATACCAGGTTTTACAGAAAGTACTTTTTTTTGTTCAAGAGTGTACATGTTTACGTATTTCCTTACCTCCGGTCTTGGTCCGATTATGCTCATTTCTCCTGCCAGTACATTAAAAAGCTGAGGAAGTTCATCTATTTTATACTTGCGTAGAAAATAGCCGATCCTGGTTACGCGAACGTCTTTTGCACCTACGGTCAGCAAGCCTTTCTCGTCTGAGTCAACATACATCGTGCGGAATTTTAACAAAAGGAAATCAATGGAATTTTTTCCGACCCTTTGCTGGATGTAAAAAATCGGAAATCCGGAATCGATGACGACTAAACCAGAAAAGATCACGAAAAAAGGAGAGAACACAATAATTCCTGCCAGCGAAAAAACAATATCAAAAAATCTTTTCATCCTATAAAGTTAAAGTCTTTTTGCGGAGTTTTGTTATTAGACTTTTTTTATAATGCATGGTTTAATAACCAGAATGAATATTGTAGCAGATATCCAAATTTTTCTTTAATCAGTAACCCGGGAAAACACAGAATGGCAGATTGTAAAAGAAGCCAGTTTTTTTTACCGTAAAACTTTTTCTACAGAATCAATCACAGCTTCAACTACAGTCTGGATCTGCTCTTCGGTAAGGTCGTAAAAAACAGGAAGTGAAATCTCCCTGGAGAAGTTATCATATGCTGTAGGGTAATTCTTTATTTTATAACCAAGCTTCTTGTAAAAACTCATCATGGGAACCGGAATAAAATGAACATTTACTGAAACCTGTTTTTCAAAAATACTTTTAATGATCTCATCGCGTTGCGATTCTTTTATCCCTTTGATGCGAAGCGGGTACAGGTGGTAAGATGATTCTACAGAGGATGTTCTATGGACCGGGACCTCGGCCCAGGCATACGGTGACAATGCAGCGGTATATTTATTGCAGATATTTTTTCTTTTCAGAAGGGTATCCGAGTCATATCCTTTAAGTTCAGAAATACCCATGATAGCTGCGATATCGGTCATGTTGCATTTATAACCTGCCTCAATGATGTCGTAACGCCATCCGCCGACCTGCGTTTTTGCCAGTGCATCTTTATTCTGTCCGTGTAACGATTTTATGCAAAGGGCTTTGTAAATGGCCTCGTTATCAAACTTACCTGCAGGCAACGAGGATACATCCGGAAGGTTTAAACAAATCGCTCCTCCTTCGGCGGTAATAAGGTTTTTTACAGCATGAAAAGAGAAAACAGAAACATCGGTGAGCGAGCCTGTTTTTTTTCCGTGATAGGACCCTCCAATAGAGTGAGCGGAATCACTTAAAACCAGGATGCGCTTGAGCTTTTTTTGTTCGGTAGTGTTGGGTTTGAATTTTTTTCGGATATCTTTTCTGTTTACCAGTGCATTTATTGCATCGTAGTGGCAGGGCAGACCTGCAAAATCAACCGGCATGATCACTTTGGTTCTGGATGTAATTGCTTTTTCAATTTTTTCTACCGAAATATTGAAATCTTCTTTATTGACGTCTACGAAGACAACTTTTGCTCCGCAGTGTACCACCACGTTCGCGGTTGCAGAGTAGGTGTAGGCCGGAACAATCACTTCATCTCCTTTTGTGACTCCAAACCATTTCAGCATAATTTCCAGGCCGGCAGTTGCGGAGTTTACGCACAAAGTAGATTTGCAACCACAATACCCGGTAATTTGTTTTTCAAATTCTTTTGTTTTGGGCCCGGTGGTGATCCAGCCGGAACGAAGTACTTGGGTAACAGCATCTACAAGATTGTCGGTAATCTTGGGTGGGGAAAATGGAATCATAATTGGATTGTAGGTTTGAAATATTTAATTATCGAGTTAGTTCAGTTGTTCTATCTGAGGGATTTTGTGCTAAAAAATAAAACCTCCAAATTCCTTCCAAATACCCTGTGCCATAGCTGAAATGAAGGATCAGATAGCTAAATACAATTGGGAAAATCTTAAGAACGGAAGATTGTTTTATTGCGCTGATCATTGCCATCGTAAAGTACATAATTAGAACCACAGAAAAAGGAAGAAGCACCACTTTTGGAAATGCAATAGTAAATAAAAATCCAATTACAGTGAACAGGACAAACAGGGAGGGTACGATTTGGCGCAGGGTAGTTATTGATTTGTGCTTTTTATTCACAAACACCTTCCAGTATCCGTATTGGTAGTATTGTTTAAATAGTTTAGAAAAGGACGAACGTACATGGTATTTGGCACTGATGGTATCGGATAAATAAATTTTATAGCCGTTTTTTATAAGCCTGTAATTGAACTCGTCATCCTGATTCCGGATCAGTTCTTCATCAAAATAACCGGCTTTTTGAAACACTTCTTTTTTATAGGCACCAAAGGCAACCGTGTCTACAAAACCATTTCTATTTCCTGTTCTGAAATGAGCGTTGCCTACACCAAATGAGGAAGACATGGCTTTACCAATACTTTCGGATGATGAGTTGTCATATACGTTTTCCAGGACGCCACCCACACAGCCAATTGAATTATCAATTTCAAAACATTTGATACACTTTTCTACGTAGTCAGAAGCTATTTCTGCATGTGCACCAAGAACAATCATAATATCTGCTTGAGATGTTTTTATACCCAGGTTAAGAGCAAAAGGAGTTGTTTTTTGGGTGTTAAGAACGAAATGGATAAAAGAATATTGTATTGCGTATTGTTTGATAATATTCGGTGTTGCGTCATCGCTCATTCCATCACAGACGTATACGGAAAGTACAGTTTTATCATAATTTGAATGTATAATAGAATCCAGGCACCTGGATATATATTTTTCCTCGTTCCTGCACGGAATGATAATTGAAACGGATTTATTCATTGTTTTTTGAGAGAGTGCTTAAAAAAATGGAATTAAAAAAAGCATAAAATAAAACTCCTGCTTGTACCTCAAACATGGATTCTACCAAAATATTCAATACAAAGGAAAGAATGAAAAAACTTAAAATAGGATTTCGGGTATTGATAGAAATTATCAGCGGTATCAATAAGCACAGAATCAGAAATAAGCCTGCCGGCAATCCGATGGTCAGACTTGTTTGCAGGAATTGGTTATGGACATTGAGTTTGTGATCGAATGCACCGGTCATTCCTTCCTGTTTGTATTTTTCCAATAATACATCCTTAATATCTCCAGTGCCAACACCTGAAATTAGATTTTTCTTCAGAAGCAGAACTGCTTGTTCCCAAATTAGTATTCGTACGGTGCTGCTTTCGGTAGATGTTTTATCAAGTTTCTGTGACTCCAGGGTATTCAGTGTGACATTGAGCCTGGAAGCAAGTATTTCGGAATTTTTGTATAGGAATAAGGCAGAGCCCGTGAGAAATAAAATGAATCCGATCCCTAGCACATAATATTTTTTTTTAAATACTATGTACATGATGGCCCAGAGACAAATGAATAAAAAAACAATAATGCCCATTTTGGAAGCAAGAAAAACAATGCTTATGGAAAAGACAACCAGGATGATTGAAAGAATTAATTTATTCATATTAGAACTCGTGGGCATTTTTAGCGTAAATAATTGTAATATGTATGCACAGCATAGGCCCAGATACATCGCAAAATAACTTGGGTGGATAAAATAGGATAAATCACTTGATAGGAAATATTTTGTACTGGCACCTGTATTATTCAGTTTCCCTGTATGTATCCGGTACATTTCATCGAAATAGATATAAAGTGAATGAAAAAAACAGAATAGCAGAGCGGTGGCGCATCCTAAAATGAAACCTTGAAAGACTTTGTCAGTTTCTTCTTTAGTTAAAGATGGTTTAGAAGCAAAGATCAAAGGCAAAAGAAGGAACGATAATTTGGTTTCGAGGTCTTTCATCCCAAATTCCATATTTTCTGTATAGAGCATTCCGATACAGTATAAAATATAGAGGAGGCAGGGTAATAAAGCTATTCTGTGTATTTTATAGTTAGCTATTTTTTCCTTCCAGTTCCCTTCAATGAGCCAATTGATAAAAAGCAGTGCAATGAGTACAGGAGGAATATGCCTGTAAAGCGGAAGAGAAAAAGCAAGAAGTATCGTTAACCCATGGTGAATCTTCTGTGTGGAAATACGCATAGGTATTAAATCGTCGAAAAAGATTTTATGCGCTGTCCTAATTCACTGGTAAATATTTCTGAAACATTGCAATTACTTCCGACTATGGTCCCTTGCGAAATATGTGAATGGTCTCCTACATGCGTATCATGGTCGACCAATGACTGGGAATTGATAATGCAATTCTTGCCTATCCGCGCACCGGAGCTTATTACTGTATTGGCAAGCACAACAGAACCACTCCCTATTTCAGAGTTTTCGGAAATAACAGCGGATGGGTGGATAATCGTACCAGCTTTCAGGTATGGTGATAATGTATCAAAAATTTTTTTCCTTATTTCATTATTACCGATTGCGACAATAAAATGTGTTGCAAGTTTTTTTATTTTTTCAATTTCCTTTGTAGTGGCAATAACGGTTATGCCATTTATTATCTCTGTCCCCGCGCGTAATTGATCGTCTGCAATTCCTGCAATATTAAATGTGGATTTTGCCGCTTCTGCAACAACTTTTCCATGCCCCCCGGCGCCTATAATGATCAGGCTGTTTTTCATTTGGTTTCAGAAAGCTTCTTGTATTTATTTTCAACCATTGCCATGTTTACAGTCCACAACGCTTTTTCAGCTATTATTTTATCATTGAAGACAATGGTTCTCTTCTCCAATTCCCTGTAATTCTTGTAAACATACAAAATTTTATCTGCGAGAATTTCCGGTTGGTTGGTTGGAATCAAAAAACCGTTTACATCCTCCTGTATCCATTGTTTATTGGCAGGTATGTCAGTAGCAAGCGAGATTGCTCCGCAGGCCATTGCTTCGTTCAGAGAAACATTGTTGCCATCGGAAAGGGAGGTGGTTACAAATACATGTGTTTGATTAAGTATCCCGGAGATTTCTGACTGCGGTATTTTCCCGTGGAATTTCACTTTTTCTTTTAATCCAAGGTCCTCGATACTTTTTTTCAGCTCACTCCTCAGGCTGCCTTCTCCTATTAAATTGACCGACAGATCAGGTATTTTATTTTTAACCAGGTCCAGCGCATTTAACAACAGGGGTATGTTGTATACAGGCTCAAAATTACGCGTGCTGGTGAGGATAAATTTACCTTCGGGCACATTTCTGTTGTTATGATTGAAGATTGTCGGATCAATCCCGAAGATGATCGCTGAAACTTTGTTTGGATTTACTCCTAGTTTGATTACCTGTGCACTCATGTGATCCGCCATGGAGTTTATCCAATCTGCTTTTTTAAATACATACTTTACAATGGATCTGTATAGGAAAGATTTCTGAGCGCTGATTAAAACGTCTGTTCCCAGGGCAGCAACGACAAAAGGGTGAAATCCGGTAAGTGCTCCCACAAGCCCATAACTGGTAGCATAGTGAGCATGCAGAATGTCAGGTTTGATTTTGTTCAGTATTTTTTTTACCGCACTCACCTGCAAAAGTACACGCCAGTTTCCGCCCTTAACAGAAATGTTTCCGGAATTCAGAAAATGAACGGTTGTATTTTCAATTCTGGTATTTCTGAATGTGATCAGGTGGACCTCGTGTCCTGATTTTGAAAAATGATCACACCAGCGTTTGGTGTGAATGCTTTGTCCATCTGCGAGGTAACAGATTTTCATTTGAGCAAACCTTGTTTAAAATAATATGCAGCGGTGTTGTGAATGCCGGTTTTTAATCCATACTTGTACCCAATCTTTTTTTTCAGAAAATCGTCTTTGTACTTTACAAGGTTTGATACTCCGCGGAATTTACTTTTTATTTCTTCGCTACGAAGATAACGGATTGCTTCCATTGCCGTAAAAGCAATGGATGGTATATATCTGATATTGCAGGAATAATCCATCTGTTGAGCTGCCATTTCGATAAAACTTCTTAAATGGATAGATTCGCCAATATTAATGGTCGTGTTTTCAATATTATTTTGTATCGAAAAACGAATGGTATGAGCAACGTCCTTAACATATACATAATTGACAATAGCGTCTTTTTTTATCGGGAAGGGTTTTTGTTCCTTGATTCGCTGTAGAAACCCTAACAGTGCTTTCCGCGGATGATGGTCTCCGAAAACATTTGTAGGCCGGAGAATTGTAAAAGGTATTTTGGAATCTATAATTATTTTCTCGGCTTCCAGTTTTGTGCGTTCATATTCATTTTTCGGATCGCAAAAGAAATTTTCATCCACCACGATATTTCGCAATGAATATTGAAGGCCGACTACGCCCACGCTGCTGAGGTGGATTATTTTCTTAATATTATTTTCACGCGAAAGCGCAACTATATTTTGTACTCCCAGGATATTTGTAGGCTCGAAATTTTCAGAATCTCTTAATTCAGCCGCAAGATTAATGACAATATCTGTATTTGAAAAAACATCTTTCAGGGACCTTTTATCAGCTATATTGGCCCGAAGCACTCGAAAGTTTTTATTCATGCACCAGAATTTGGGATCCTGCTGGCGTGATATGATCCTGATATGCAGGTTATCACCGGCCAATTCTTCCAATAAATGCTGCCCGATGAACCCCGTAGCTCCCGTGATCAGGATATTCATTTTTCTTTTTTAAAATTGAACCTGGTTGAAATAAATAGGATAAAAGAAGGAATAAGTATCGCTTCCAGTAACATGGCTTTGTATCCTTCCGGGCCCCCACGGATCAACGAAGCAATCTGTGAGGTAAAGGCGGACATTCCAAGTATGAAAACCACTTTCGTGAAATTACCTTTTACCAACGAGATCTGTATAAACTTATTGTATAACCATGTCCAGAGGAATCCAATCATCACCCCTCCCAAAAGTACTCCGATTATTCCGAAGTTAAGGTACCAGCCTGCAGCATGGTGTATGGTGTAACCTTGTCCATGTGTTGCGTGTATTTGCTCAAAGTAATAATTGTAAATAGTTTCGGGGCGGTCAGGCCAGAGAATGCGTGGAATAAAAGAGGCAATAAGGCTGGTAAAACTGCTTCCGTAGGTTAACGGAATATGCTGGTTCAGTACTCCATACATTGAAAAATGGGAGCAAAACATTTCATTGCTGAAGAGAAAGGCAAATGCTGTGTTCTTGATGGTAAATTCGGAATATTCGACTTCTTTTTCCGGGTGAAACTCCAGCCCGGATACATCAAAGTAATCAGCAAGAAAAGAAGGAGAATAGGAACGAAAACCATCGTTAAAAAAAAGCGGTGTAGTAATTATTAGGATGAAAAGGAAAATAGTTTTCCAGTTTGCTTTGAAACGGATGTTATTGAAATAGAAGATCATTGCAAGAATTCCTGCAAACAATATCTCGCGCTTATTGCCAATAAGCAGTAAATAGAATTCCACAAACAGAATAGAAGCAATGTATGCAGCAAGTGTCTTTTTACTGTTGTCTCCGGAGATGTATTTGCTGTTTGTTCCGCTGATGCAGGAAATCAGTCCGATGTAAAGCACAATAACGGAAACTTCGTTTAACAGTTGATGAATTGTGAACAGTTTGCCGGGTTGCAGACGTGTTACCACGTAAATAGACTGCTCAAATTTTGCAGCGGTTAAAATTTCTTTCCATACCAGAAAGAAACTAAGTATTGCTGATGAAACGCAAATGCCGATCAGAATAAGATGATTAAGCCGGACAGGAATTACTTCCTTATCTGTTTGTAATTCTTTTCGCTTTGCTGTGAACAAAATTGTAAGCTGTGTAACTATGATAAATACCGCGTACAAGCTGATAGAGAGCAAATAGGTATTGTCTGCATGTACGGGAAACATACGCTCCATTAAATAGTAATAATGCAGTCCGAATTCTTTTCCTTTTTGTTCTGTCAGTTCATCAAAAACAATAAACCACGCTCCCGCCAATGACCAGTAGTACATCAGTGCAATACCTAAGGGAAACGCCATTTGTTTGGTCTTTTTCCAGATTTTTCCGGTAAGAAAAGCAATAATAGCAGTGAAGACAGTGAGAAAAATGTAATGAATCATAAACGTTTCCCAATTTTATACAAGGGAGAATGTAATGGTATTGACTTATTTTTTAGCTATTCCGTAGATAATATAACGCCATTTATGCGGAAGAAGATTGTTTGCTATGTATTTATCAAATCTTGCGATCACCGATCTTTGTTTTTCTGTTCTTCCAAATGTGCTGAAAACACCCGTGGTTTTGAATTTAAAGGAAAGAAAGTCCTGTAATAATCCTTTTATTTCTTCCAGGGAAATATATCTCCAATAATCTCCCCACTTGTTAAATAGTTTCCGGAAAAATTGGTGTATGGGAGAAGCTGCCAGATTCTCGGCAAACAGTAATTTTCCGCCAGGTTTTAGCGCTTTGTGTATTTCTTCAAAAACTTTTTTCTGTGCTCCAATATTATTATTCATGCCAATGCCCCCTATGACTGATTTGAAAATAATCAGGTCGAAGTAATTTTCGTATGGTATGTTCGTAGCATCTATATCCTGGTAGTTTATCATGGAGCCGACATTGTATTTTTGATGGAGCGTTTTGGCAGAGGCTTCGGTATTTTTGAGATCAGAACAGATAACCTCCTTTCCCTTCAATGCAAGCCAAAGTGACAGTCCTCCTTCTCTTGCACCCAACTCCAGGCTTGTTTTAACATCGTTCCAGTTAATTTCTTTTTCCCAGTAGTTAAGTATTGGAGACCAGCTTTCCACATCCCACTGTATAATATCGGCAATAAGATTTCTTTTCAATTTCATTTTAAGCTCTGGAATGAACTCATGAGCATCCGGCTCCTACGTTGTAAGTTCAAGCGAAAATAGTAAATCTCAATTCAAGTGAATGCTATTTGAGATGGGTTTCTGTGTGCTTTCGATATAAAAACAACGTATGTCCAAAAACCAAATAACAACATATCCAAAGTGAGGTTGCCGGTGCAATCAGCCTGTCTCCGGATCCAAAAACCAAGCCTGAAGTGAAATATATGTAATACAGCAACAGCCCGGAAAACAGAATGAATAAATAATCTTTATTCCCGATTTTTTCTCTTTTTCTGAAAACGATGATGAAAGCCAGCCAGGAAATGAAAAATGGAATATGAAGGTACATCCATGCTTTGTTATAATAACCTGCCCACCTGGCAATAATTGCATTCCGGGATACATCTACGTAAGGATAACCTCCGCCTATATTCTCCTGTAAATTTGAGAGGAAGGTGAGTGTAGTATGCTTAGGATGTCTAACCAGATACAAGACCACATCCGGTGTTGAAATACTTCCTGTCTTTTTCAATTCCTGGGGGTATGCACTGTCAGTCATGGAATCAGAATAATTTACGATTCCAGAGTTGACATAATGCCTGGTTTTTCGGTAGAAATATTTTTTAAGATTACTGTCGGCTATCTGAGTAGATGATAAGGTGTTGTGTTGGATAACAGTTATGCTTTTTTGAATCAGGACTGGGGATGAAGCAAGTAAGAGCAATAGAATTATACGAATATTCCAGAAGGATCGAAAGTAATACAGTACAATATAGAATACAAATATATACCAGGCCAGCTGATATACCGGTTTGGTAGCGGCCAGCAACGAGACGGTGAATAGTATTTTTAGCTGAGTTTCTATAGCGCCGATCCGTTGAATGTTTTTTGCAATAATGTAGATCAGAATGGATAAAAGAAAGAACGCGGTTACTTCGGTCAGTGCGTGTAAACTGTAGCCAATAAGTGGTAAATGTGTGCAGCATAAAATGAATCCGGCAAGTGAAAATATTTTGTTGTGAGTTAATAGCAGTAGTGATTGCAGTATAAGGTTGCAGGAAATTATCCAGAACATAAAATTGATGATCCATGGCCCATAGCTGCCCAGCATATTAGTTGTTACAAAAAGTATAAGAGGATAAAGAAAAGTTCTTACCGGATTGCAATAGTCAGTAGATCCGGCAATCCATTGGCTATATCCATAATATTCCTGCGAATCACCTGTGAAAAAAAGATTTTTTGGGATCTCCTTAAGAGGGAGTAACTGGATTGAAATGAAAAAATAGAAAAGTATAGCTCCCGTATTGAGGCAGGTAATTAAAAGGAGGGATTTTGTTTTTATCAAGTAAAAGCAATATTCGTTATAGTAAATACAATATACTTTAATTACTCTGCAAGACGTTTTTTACAGTCAATTGGGCCATAAGATTACTTTGCTTCCTCTTTTATCAGGAGCCTGTACCATAGAAACAAAACCAGGTAAAAAATACTTGTAGTTATAGAATAAAGAACAACTACTGTCTTAAATGTGTAACCTGTAAGCGCCCCGAGGAAAACGGATCCGATCATTAAAATATAGGCCCCGGTGCTCAGAAGGTAAGCGTTTTTCTGCTTTTGAAAAATAAGCGGGGTGGCTGAGACGGGAGAAGCAATTGAAATGAACAGTAATGCTGGTGCCATAATACGGGCATATTCGCCAGCCGTTCTCCATTGCTCACCCATATAAATAGCGAAAATGTCAGGTCCGTAGAAAAAAATAATAAGCATCATGGGGATCGCCGTAACTGCAGTTATCCGAACAGATTTATTAAATACAGGCAATATAGATGCATTGTTGTTTCTGGCAATACTGGCTTCCCGGTAGTAAAGCTGCCCTACTGCGCTTCCGATCAGGCTCAATGGACCACGCAAGTACCGGCTCATGATAGCGAACAAACCCAGTGTTGCGGCGCCGTAATTCCGGGTAATGATCCAGAACAGGATGAACTGTGTTGCAAAAATATCGGTGAAGGCATGGATCGAATTAATGATCGGAAAGTCTTTGTATTCGTGTGCTACAGATTTTATCTCCCCCGCGCTCACATCCTGTTTGGTGAAATTCTGAAGGGAAGGAAAAAACAGGAGCAAGGCAGGAATCAGATTTCCGAGGGCGAGCGAAAGGATAAGTCCGTATACTCCCCAGCCCAAATATCCTAGTAAGGCATATCCGCCGTATTGGGTAACGGACTGAATGATCCGTGCGGATGAGATCCATGAATATTTTCCGAAACGCATCATCCATTGTATAAGGATATTATTTAATCCGAGCAGCAGAACCACGGGAGCAATGTATAACATGTAGTTTCCAAGTGCAGCATCCCTGTACCAAGTGGAAATTTTTTCTGAGAAGAATAACAATGACAGAGAAAGAAAGGATGCAAAGATTAAAATGAATAAGGTCAATGCAAACAAATTATTGGCTTTTGCCTGGGTTTTGGGAAGTACAAAAGCAATTTCATACCTGCCGGCTGCTACAATGGCCAGCATGGAAGCAATGGCGATGAAATTTTCCTGAACAGCAAGTTCCTCGGGAGAAAAGACTCTTCCAATGACCGGAGCCAGCAAAAACGGAACAACCTGGCTTACGGAGCTTCCGGTAAATAAAAGGACGAAATTTTTAAAATATGATTTAGTCTGTTCAACCATCATGAATGCCGGTAAAGTGTAGTGTAAGAATCATCCAAAGATACAATTATCGATTTCCCCAGCTGGTGCCGGTTATAAGTGTGATGAATTTTGAAATAACATAACTGTAAAGTACGATAAACAGCGGGAGGGAAGGAAGTATGACACGATCCCCTTGCCAGTACGTGATCCCGGAGGTCAGTAATATCAGCAGCAGCGGAAGAATCAGGAAAAGAGCAGGAACAAGCACATTTTTATTTTTTCTTTGGAGTAAAAAAAATAAAGGAACGAGCAACAGCATCACTTTGTGTGCATGGTAATAAAAGGCGTTTGTGGTGTAGGTCCACAGGTAGAGTTCACGGTTTGTGTCCAGATTTATCAATGTGCAGGGAGGGGTTAAATTCAGCAAAAGTATTTCTGTGTAAATTTTTACAGCAAGCAGGGGTTCAGCCGTAATCCTGGGGATTATCTCCGTGGCAGGTATTTTTTGTATCTGCTCCTTGACTTGCAGAATATCCTTTTCGGCGGGGCCTTTTGCAAGGTCAAACGGAATACGATGAGTATCGGCATAAAATTTTGCATAATAATAATCTCTTAAAGTAATTTCTCCGATCCTGGATATGCTGAATTCACCGTGTTCCAGTTTCATGATGCTGAGCTGCATCAGAAAAGGTATAAGTGAGACTGTAACGAGGAGAATGCTTTTCCATTTTCTAAAGGAAGGATTCCAGAAGGCGAAGCACAAGTATATAATCAGGGTAACATACAAGAGAATTGCATATACGGGTTTAACAACTGCAAGTAAACTCAGCAGTAACAGGGTATTGTGCCAGAAGCCGGGTTCTTTTATTTGGTCGGACCGGGTTGCTATAAACCGGAGAAAGCAGGATAAAATGAAAACAACCATGACCTCTGTCAGCCCATGAAGGGTGAGGGTGATCAGGCTGAAATTTAAAAGCATGATTGTAAATGCAATAGCAGCCCAGTATTTATTAAGAAGAATTTTTGTTGCTGTGTAAATGAAATTTAAAGATACCAGCCACAATGAAAACTGCATGAACCATGCACCGTAAATACTTCCTGATGATAGAGCCAGTTTGACAAGAAGAGGAAAAAGAAAAGGCCTGGTTGCACTGCAGCTTTGGCGCTGATCACCAAAGAGCCATTCGCCCATGGCTTTGTACTCCTGCGCATCCTGGGTGGAAAAGAATAGGTCTTGAATTTTACCTGGAAATCCCAGTTTTTGAATAACGAAGAAATGGACGGTGATTGCAAGAAGATTCAGGCTCAGCAGCCAAACCACTTTTTCTTTTTTGGAAGAAGCAGGGATCGGATGCATTCCGGAAAATTACTTCGCAATATTAATTGCGCGTGTTTCCCGTATCACTGTCACCTTTACCTGTCCTGGATAAGTCATTTCGGTTTGGATCTTATTGGCAATGTTGAACGACATTGCTTCTGCATCCTTATCGGAAATTTTTTCTGCCGAAACCATTACCCGCAGCTCCCTTCCCGCCTGTATGGCAAATGCTTTCTCCACTCCGTTATTTGACAGAGCCAGGCTTTCCAGGTCTTTTAAACGCTGGATATATTGCTGGTGAACCTCACGCCTTGCTCCCGGACGAGCACCTGAAATAGCGTCGCATATTTGGATAATGGGAGAGTAAAGCGAAGTCATCTCCACCTCATCGTGGTGCGCGCCAATAGCATTGCATATTTCGGGTTTTTCCTTCAGCTTCTCGGCAAGTTTCATACCTGCAATCGCATGCGGAAGCTCCAGTTCTTCTTCGAATACTTTTCCGATGTCATGCAGTAATCCTGCCCGTTTGGCAATTTTGGGGTTAAGTCCGAATTCTGCAGCCATCAGGGAGCAGAGGTTTGCTACTTCACGTGAGTGCTGCAACAAATTTTGTCCATACGAAGAACGGTATTTCATTCTGCCGATCAGGCGTATGAGTTCCGCCGGTAATCCATGAATACCCAGGTCGATGGTTGTACGTTTTCCTATTTCTGCTATTTCATCCTCAATTTGCTTTTTCGTTTTTTCCACTATCTCTTCAATACGTGCCGGGTGAATACGGCCGTCGCCCACCAGCTGGTGAAGAGACAGGCGCGCAATTTCTCTTCGCACCGGGTCAAAACAGGAAAGGATAATGGCCTCGGGAGTATCGTCCACAATGATCTCGACTCCTGTAAGTGCTTCCAGGGCACGTATGTTTCTTCCTTCACGCCCTATAATCCTTCCTTTCATGTCATCTCCTTCAATATGGAACACCGTGACTGAATTTTCAATGGCATGTTCTGTCGGTGCACGCTGAATGGTCTGAATTACAATTTTCTTCGCTTCTTTGCTTGCAGTGAGCTTTGCCTCGTCCATAGCCTGGTTAATAAATGCCATGGCGTCGGTTTTGGCTTCGGCTTTCAGCGATTCCACCAATTGCGCTTTTGCCTCTTCGGCTGAGATTCCCGCAAGCACCTCTAATTGTGTGATTTGTCTTTGGTGAGCTTTGTCGAGGTCTGATTTTTTCTTTTCAATGATCTCCAGCTGGCCGTTGAGGTTATTGCGAAGTGTATCAAGCTCTTTTTCCTTTTTCTGAACTTGTTCCAGTTTTTGAGCCATTTGCTGTTCTTTTTGCCTTGCCTTTGACTCCAGATTGATCGCATTCTTGTTTTTTTCGTTCACATACACTTCATGTTCGGCCTTTAACTGCATTAATTTCTTTTCGCCCTGAAGTATTTTTTCGTTTTTTATCTTTTCGGCTTCAACTTCAGCTTCTTTAATTTTAAGCTGGCCTTTGGCTTCAACTGATTTACGCAGTACAGGGGCTGCCAGCAAAAAGCCCAGCCCTATGCCTACGGCAGCAGCCACAGCAATTAATATAATTTGAATGGTATCCAGGTTCATACAATGAATGTTAGCAGTCCGCTCCGGATCCTTCCCAAGAGAAAGAATTCCTGTAACGGACCTTATTGTTTATATATAAAATAGAAATTCCCATTTAGTTCCTTTTGCGGACTGTTACGGGAATCAATCTGGTGAAATAACACCAGGTTTAGGGCAGGCAAGGCAATTACTCTTTTACTAACTCTGCAGAAATCAATTTGTCGACTTTTTCAAGTCTGTCCAATATACTTTTTTCGTCTTTGGTACTACTTTGTTGTAATTCCACCGACTGTGAGGCGAAGAACAATGAAGTCATTGCAAGCAAATCCTGTCTGTCTTTGATATCAAAGTTTTTTTCGTATTCAGACACTCTTTCATTGATGGCTTTTACCGCTTTTCGTACGTTCTCTTCTTCGTTTCTTTCAATAGTGAGAGGGTAAATCCGGCCCGCAATGGAAACTTTTATGGATAGTTTGTCTTTCATTAATTGTGTTCGCCTTCTGCTTATTATTTATTCAAAAGTGAAATGCACTTGTCTACTTCCCGTATCAGTTCATTTATTTTTAGTTTAAGTTCGGTTGTATTTTCGTTAGTGGTTGATAGTGATTTTGATAGTTTAAGTATCTTGCCTTTTTCTTCAAGATCTTTTATTACTTTTTTTTGTTGTTCTATAGTTTGGCTTAAGTGGATGTTTTCGGTTTTAAGGCTGTGCAGCTCTTTTTTTGCCTTGTGGTGCAAATCTAGTAATTTTTCGACTTTACTTTCAAAAGAAGAGGCAATAGACTTGAGGTCACCCATGTTTTCAGTAAATCTTTGTTCACAAAAATAACATACATTGGTGATTTGACAAGGTTATTTGCTGTTTTTTTGACAATTTCTTTGATGAATACGTATGAATTATAAAAATAATGGGAATGATATTGGTAAAATGAATTACTCTTCAAATCGTTCCATCCGGATGCAGATGTATGCAGGCATCATTTTAATGTGTTTTGTACTTGTTATTCCATATAACATAGGAAGTGCTGTTGTTCAACAGGATTCACTCCAGGCCAGGCCGGTATCCCGAGTTTTTCCGAAAGGTTATTTTGTAGAACCTACAGATTCTTCTCTTAAAATTGCCGGAAATTTCGGAGAGATACGTCCCAATCATTTTCACGCAGGCCTGGATGTGAAAACGGGTGGAAGAGAGGGGGCTTTTATCTATGCTGTTGCCGACGGATATGTTTCCAGGATAAAGATTTCTCCTTTTGGATATGGTAAATGCCTTTACATCACGCATCCCAACGGATATGTATCCACCTATGCGCATTTGCAGCGTTTATACGGGAAGGTGGCTGATTACCTGGAAAAGGAACAGTACAAGGCCGAAACGTATGACCTGGATATTTATCCCGAAAAAAATTTACTGCGGGTAAATCAATGCGATACGGTTGCTATTTCGGGAAATACCGGCGGTTCACAATCCCCTCACCTGCATTTTGAGATAAGGGATGAAATAACCGAGCATGCCTATAATCCGTTTTTATTCGGTTATAAAATAGAAGATACGGTTCCTCCTGTTATTTCCTTGCTGAAGATTTATACCGTTACCGATTCGAGCTCTGTGAACGGAAGGAATGAAGCAAAAAAAATAGGTGTATTTGGCAGGAAAGGCAGGTATCATATTCCCGTCCAGCAGCTGGTAGTTAACGGGGATATCGGATTTGGAATTGAAACGCTGGATTACGGTAATATTAAAGAAGCAGGCAAGCTGGGCGCCTATTCCATAGATATGTATATCGATGGTCAGCGCATATACTATCATGAACTGAATGAGATCGGGTTTGATGAGTCCCGTTACATAAATGCACATATTGACTATTCCGAAAACGGAAAATCCGGCAGGCAGGTACAGCAGTGTTTTCGGGATGAAAACAATATGCTTTCTATCTACCAATGCGTTTTAAACGATGGCCTGTATCGTTTTGCGGACAATAACCTGCACAAGGTAAAATTTATTGTAAAGGATTTTTTCGGTAACACTTCGGTCCTGGAATTCTCAGTAAAAAGCACTGAGAAAAAGATAAAACGTGCGTATATTCCACGTATGACTTCAGACTCATCACTATCTGCACGGTGGGATTGCTGCGAGATGAATACGCATGAAACCGAACAGGTAAAAGTGGAGATAGATCCTTGCGGGCTGTATGAAGACATTGATTTTAAATATTCAATGAGCAGGAATATATTGCCGGGAATGATTGCTCCGGTCCATACTATTTGCAACAGTGCGATTCCCCTGCATACGCCTATGGAACTCTCTATTAAGACAAAGCCCATTCCTGTTCGCCTTCAAAGCAAGGCAACCATTGTGTGGCTGGATGCCAACAATAACAAGGTGGATCAGAAAGGGAGCATGGTCTCTTCTTTCGGGAAAAAAATGGGAGACGAGGTGTGGATAACCGCCCGTGTAAAAAATTTCGGACGTTTTTCAGTGGCATTGGATACCGTAGCTCCGTCCATAAGGCCGTACAATATTTCCAATAACAGGAATATGAGCCGGGCCAAAATTATAGGTGTGATCATCGGGGATAATCTCACCGGCATAAAATCCTACCGCGGCACGGTAGACGGAAAATGGATAGCCATGCAATTCGAATATAAAAATGCGTTGCTTTTTTATGAATTTGATGAGCACGTAAGTAAGGGTAAGCACACTTTCCAGGTAGAGGTTACAGATGGAAAGGACAACGTAAGGACTTACAAAGCCGATTTTATCCGATAATTACCTCCTCGATTCAATTCGTATATTCGTCCTCTTAAATTTGAAATGAGATGGATATCGAATTCAATAAGAACGAAGATCAAATGAGACAGCTTGTTTCTTCCATGGAGAAGAAGCTGGAGAAAATTTACCTGGGAGGAGGCAAGTCTAAAATCGATAAGCAGCATGAGCAGGGAAAGCTTTCTGCACGGGAGCGGCTGGAATATTTGCTGGATGCGGATAAGCCACAAATAGAACTCGGTGCTTTTGCGGGAGAAGGTATGTATGAAGAGGAAGGAGGATGCCCTGCCGGCGGAACGGTAATCGTAATAGGTTATGTAAAAGGAAAGCAATGCATTGTGGTGGCCAACGATGCCACTGTAAAAGCCGGGGCCTGGTTTCCCATTACAGGTAAAAAGAATCTGCGTGCCCAGGAAATAGCCATGGAAAACCGTTTGCCCATTATTTACCTGGTGGATAGTGCAGGTGTTTTTCTTCCCAAACAGGATGAGATTTTTCCGGACAAAGAGCATTTTGGCAGGATATTCCGCAACAATGCGATCATGTCAGGAATGGGAATCATACAGATCGCCGCAGTCATGGGATCCTGTGTTGCAGGAGGGGCCTATTTGCCGATCATGAGCGACGAAGCGCTGATCGTGGATAAAACAGGCAGTATTTTTCTTGCCGGATCGTATCTGGTGAAAGCGGCGATCGGAGAAACAATTGATAATGAAACCCTCGGAGGTGCAACAACGCACAGCGAAATTTCCGGTGTAACAGATTATAAATGCAAGGACGATAAGGATTGCCTGGATAGAATAAAGAACATTTTTGAGAAGGTGGGCAGTTATAAGGAAGCAGGTTTCAGCAGGGTAGAAGCGAAGCAGCCTAAAAAGGATCCGAAGGAAATTTTAGGGGTTGTCCCCGTAGCCCGTGATAAGCAGTACGATATCCGGGAAGTGATCCATAGACTGGCAGATGATTCTGCTTTTGAAGAGTACAAAGAAGGTTACGGCATGAGCATTGTGTGCGGATATGCACGGCTGGAAGGATGGGCGGTGGGTATAGTCGCTAACCAGCGTAAAGTGGTGAAAAGCAAAAAAGGTGAAATGCAGTTCGGAGGGGTGATTTATTCGGATTCTGCTGATAAGGCCACACGTTTTATTATGAACTGCAACCAGAAAAAGATTCCACTTGTATTTTTACAGGATGTGACCGGGTTTATGGTTGGTTCCCGTTCCGAGCATGGAGGAATTATTAAAGACGGAGCCAAGATGGTGAATGCCGTGGCAAATTCCGTTGTGCCCAAGTTCACAATTGTTATCGGCAATTCGTACGGTGCCGGTAACTACGCCATGTGCGGAAAAGCATACGATCCCCGCCTGATTGTTGCCTGGCCCACCGCAAAAATCGCAGTGATGGGAGGTGAGCAGGCTGCAAAAGTCCTGGTGCAGATAGAGGTAGCTTCCCTCAAGGCCAAAGGCGAAAAAATAACTCCTGAAAAAGAAGCGGAGCTCTTCAATAAAATAAAAGACCGTTACGATTTTCAGACAACTCCCTATTATGCTGCTTCCCGTCTGTGGGTAGATGCAGTTATTAATCCTATTGACACCCGCAAATGGATAGCTATGGGGATAGAAATGGCAAATCATGCTCCTGTCAAAAAGAAATTTAATGTAGGGGTTATACAGACATGAAAAATTATAAATGCGGAATTATAAATTTTAATATAGAGTTGTGAGAACCTGTGGTTTATAATGCTTTTCTCTTATCGTGAAATTTACCGAATTCAATCTTAATGCTCAGCTGATAGAAGGACTTGATTCCATGGGCTTTGAAAATGCTACGCCCATACAGGAACAGGCAATTCCCGTTATTCTTTCCGGGAAAGACCTGATCGCCTGTGCGCAAACAGGAACAGGTAAGACCGCAGCTTTTCTTTTACCCATTCTGAGTAAACTCGCCGCACATCCTTCTTCACACGTGGATACACTCATCATTTCCCCTACGCGTGAGCTTGCTTTGCAGATAGATCGCAGCCTGGAAGGGCTGGCTTACTTTACAGGAGTGAGCTCAATAGCGATTTACGGAGGTAACGATGGCAGCTCTTTTGAACGCGAGAAAACTGCGCTCACCACAGGAGCGAATATTATTATTGCCACACCCGGAAGGCTGATGTCGCATCTGAATATGGGTTACGTTAAGTTCGATAAACTGAAGCACTTGATCCTGGATGAAGCCGATCGCATGCTGGACATGGGCTTTAACGAGGATATCATGCGCATCATTAAACACATCCCTGTTAAAAGACAAACCCTTCTTTTTTCGGCAACCATGCCACCCAGGATCCGTACCCTGGCGAATAAAATCCTGGTTAATCCCCAGCAGGTAAATATTGCCATTTCAAAACCTGCGGAAGGAATTGTGCAGGCGGCATACATGGTTTACGACAAGCAGAAAAATGCTCTGATCGTTGATCTTTTGAAAGGAAAAAATCTTCAAAGTGTCCTGGTGTTTTCTTCCACCAAGAGCAAAGTAAAGGAGCTGGAACGCGACCTTCACAAGTTGAGATTATCTGTCAAGGCCATACACTCCGACCTGGAACAAAAAGAACGCGAAGAAGTGCTGCGTGATTTCACGGCACGGAGAATTCAGGTGCTGGTAGCTACCGATATTCTTGCACGCGGAATTGACATCGAAGGGATCGACCTCGTTATTAACTACGATGTTCCGAACGATGCGGAAGATTACGTGCACCGTATCGGCCGTACTGCACGGGCTCAAAGCACCGGGGTGGCTATCACCTTTATTACTGAAAAGGACCAGCGCAATTTTAAGAGGATCGAAGGTTTTCTGGGAAAAGAGATATTTAAAACTCCTTTGCCGCCTCACCTCGGCAAAGGACCTGCCTATCGTCCTTAGATTTATTTACTATCCCCTTTATTTAAAAATATCGTAGCTGAATTTCAGGATCAGGAAGGAAACGATGACCAGGAACAGGATACGGACAAAACCACTGCCCTTTTTTATTGCCATATGAGCGCCTAAAAAGGAACCTGCCATGTTGCATACGCCGACCGGGACCGCAAGCTTGTAATCCACATATCCGCCGTAGACAAAAAATATCAGTGCCGCAAAATTGGTTCCGCAGTTAATGATCTTGGCCGAAACGGACGCATTGAGGAAATTAAATCCGAAAATGGTTACATAGGCCAGCATCAGGAAGCTCCCGGTTCCGGGCCCGAAAAACCCATCGTAGAATCCAAGTACGGAACCTACCAGTATGCTAAGGATTGTCGTCTGGCGTTTGTCAAGCTTAGGCAGATGATGTAAGCCAAAATCTTTTTTAATGAATGTGTAAATGGCAACTGCGATCAGCAGGACCAGGATCACGATCCGTAAATAATCCTTGTTGAGATACGAAACCAGCTTGGCGCCCAGGAAAGAAAATACCATGCAGCTTATCAGGGCAGGGATAATTGCTCTCCAGATAACTTTGGTTGATTTGAGATACCGGCCGGTTGAAACCAATGTACCCATGAAGGCCGATAGCTTGTTGCTTCCCAGCGCCGTTGTAATATTCAACTGAGGAGCAAAGATCAGGTATGCCGGCAATTGTATCAGTCCTCCTCCGCCGACCACTGAATCGATGTATCCGGCGATGAATGCAAATACGAACAGTAGGATGAGGTTTGTTTCCATGTTGGAGCCGCTTTCAGGAAATATACAAGAGGAAATTACTTTGCAGTGCTCATGGTTACCACATACTGAAGGATGAGCTCTTGCTTTTTACTATCCACCACTTCGGAGCCCGCTTTTTTGTTTGTCTTTTTCACCATGTCCGGTACGATCCTGTTCCATTCCGCTTCCGGTTCAGAAGCCGGGCTTTTTAAACCGTGGCAGGAGCCGCAATACTGTTCGTAATGCGCCTTGCCTTCATTGAGCGATGCCAGCGTGCTGCCAGGGAATTTTGCAGTTCCTCTCTCGGCATCTGCCTGCGTTAGCAGGGATAACTTAGCACTGCACGCACAAAGCAAAAGAATGGAAAAGCCGGTCAGGATTTTTTTCATAAATAGGTGTTTCGGCAAAATTATTTAATTATTCCGGTTAGTTAGAGTTCATAACCCAGTCGACTAATTCACTAAATTTATCCCTGCTATGCAGAATACAGTAGCAATAGATCTATCTCCGGTTGAATATCCCTGGCAACATAGCCGAAGATTCAACGCGTATCCGAATTATTCCAAAAGAGTGCATGGAGACCGTGTGCAGAAAGTAGCGCTGGATGTGGGCTTTACCTGTCCGAACCGCGATGGTACCAAAGGTTTTGGCGGCTGTACCTATTGTAACAACGATAGTTTTAATCCTTCCTATTGCGATCCGGACCTTCCCTTGCATAAGCAAATTGATGAAGGCATTAAATTTTTGCAGCACCGGTATAAAACCAAAAAGTATGTCGGATATCTTCAGGCCTATTCAAACACCTATAAGCCGCTTGCAGAACTGAAAAGGATATATGGAGAAATATTGTCGCACCCTGAGATCACCGGGCTGGTGATCGGCACCCGTGCGGATTGCGTAGACGATGACAAGCTGGATTACATTGCTGGTCTTTCTAAAGAATGCGACATTACCATTGAATACGGAATCGAAAGCTGTTACGACAGAACACTAAAGCTGCTGAACCGCTGTGAAACATTTGAAGAAGCGGAAACTGCCATCCGGAAAACTGCAGAGCGGGACATTAAAGTATGCGGGCATCTGATCTTTGGACTTCCCGGGGAGTCAAGAGAGGAGATGCTTGCAGAGGCGAAGCTGATCTCCGCATTGCCGCTTAATTTTATAAAGTTGCACCAGTTGCACATTGTAAAGGGAACAGTGATGGCCAGCCAGTACAAAAAGAGCCCGGAGATGTTTACCTTATTCGGCCTGGAAGAATACCTGGATTTTATTGTTTCCTTCCTGGAGCTCTTAAGACCAACCATTGTTGTGGAGCGTTTATTTGGAGAAGCTCCTCCCAAGATCATGGCCGGCCCAACCTGGGGTGGTTTGCGCAACGATCAGGTGTTAAAACTGATTGAAGATCATCTGGAGAAAAGAAATACCTGGCAGGGAAAGTTATATGCCGGGTAATATTCGTACCGAAAAATTACCGCATATTAAACAATCACAAACAAAATAAACCGAAATGTTATCAGGAACAGTTAAGGATACAAGGCAAGACTGTGTTGCCGGCTATTCCGATGTGAATGGTCTTAAAATGTACTATGAAATTTACGGCCAGGGTAAACCGCTTGTATTGATACATGGTGGCGGCTCTACTATACAAACTTCTTTCGGAGGAATTATTCCGCAGTTCGCAAAGCGCCGGCAGTTGATTGCTGTGGAATTACAGGCTCACGGACGGACAAATGACCGCAACAAAAATCTCTCATTTGAACAGGATGCCGATGATGTAGCAGGTCTTTTACGAAACCTGAATATAGAAAAGACAGATATTCTCGGTTTTAGTAACGGCGGACAGACTGCTATGGAAATTGCTATAAGACACCCGGAGATGGTTAATAAAATAATTATATGTTCAGCATTTTACAACCGAAGTGCTGCCGTTCCGCAATTCTGGGAAGGGTTTGATAAAGCAACACTAAGTGATATGCCGAAGGTTTATCAGGAGGAATTCCTGAAAATAAACAATAACCATGCTTCCCTGCAAAACATGTTTAACAAAGATGTGCAGCGCATGAAATCATTTAAAGGCTGGACGGAGGAACAGCTCCGGTCTATCAAAGTTCCGGCATTGATCTTCAATGGCAACGAGGATGTTGGCAGCCCGGAACATGCAGTTGAAATGTTCAGGCTCTTGCCGCATGCAAAGCTCGCCATACTTCCGGGCGGGCATGGTACGTACCTTGGCGAGTTGGCAACAAGAACGGAGCAAAGCAAACTCCCCAAGCTGACCGCTGCGATCATTGAAGAATTTCTGAATGAGCCGATGCCGTAAACAGCGAGCCCGCTTTTCCTGCTCAAACCATCTTTGCAAGCAACACGATCTGTCCTAAATGATAGGCATCGTGCTGAAGTATTCCGTGAATATGCTCGTAGTAAGAAAGATTGTTTTTAGGATAGATCTTTTCAAACTCTCCTTCGTTGCAATTTTTCAGGAATGAGATCCAAAGGTCCTGGGAATCTTCCAGGCTTTTCAAGGTCTGTTTCCAGGCGGCTTCGGAAGTGTCCTTTGTGGATATAATATAATTATTGTCAGGCGTGGCCATTATTTTTCCACGCACCCGCTGCAGCACATTCCGGCGCCATTCTGTCATATGGTCCACAAGCTGCCATATGGAATTTAATTCGGGCGATACTTTCTTTGCTGCCTGCGCTGCCGATAGTTTTTTCAATGTTCCCTGGATCGTTACATCGATCCAGGGCTCTCCGTTATAGAGATCTTCAAAAAGCTTTACTATTCGTTCCCGTTCTCTCATTTTATTTGAAAATTAAAAATAAGTACTGTTTATGGTTGACTAGATACGTGCCCAATGTACAAAATTATTTTTTACTTGTCTTGCAATTACCCGGGGTGTTTTTGCATCTGCGCCGGCTTTTATTTGGGTGTTGCAATGATGTTGGATTTTCTAAGGGCATAATTAGAAAAATTATGCTCCAGTACTTATTTGCTCTTAGTGTTTTTTGAGAAACTGGGACTTGGAATGGAACGCTTTATTTTTTTCGAAGGTTTCTTTTTGTGTTTTGCTCTTTTTTTCTTTAGGTCTTTTATTTTATGAGTGTGTTTTTGATCAATTCTTTTTGTCGCTTCGTATTTTCGTTCACTTCTCGTCGCCGGACGGCATTTTTTTAAAAAGCAGATAAAGGGAAAAGCAGAATGTACAACGCACGACTGGAGAAGTACGACAATTAAAAAGAGGAATACGTTTTTTTTAAACAAGGTGTCTGAGATTAAAACTGCACTACTATCTCCGGATACTGGCTACACTAACTATAACACGTGTGGGTAACACCATTTGGTGTATGGTTTTGATTCTGGTATGTTCTCTGGAAAGTAAAGTGAAATGCGGCCCGTAAAGCAACTATTCTCTTGCATAATAGTCAAGAAAAGGCATTCTTATAAATAAAATGATAACTGGTTCAAACAGATCAATGTCTTTGGTAGCGCTTTATTGGAAAGCAAGCGCCGGCTTTTAAAATCCTGAATCTGTTTTTTTCTAGAAGTTATAGGCCTTTCCGGAACGATCCCTCTCCGTTTTGTTTTTATTCGTCTCTTTTGTGATCGACTTTTTCCTCATTTTCATTTTCTTCTTTTTTGAAACAGGTTTTTTGGTTTCAATTTTTTTTGAATCGCTGTGTATACTGTCTTTGGCCTTGGATAGAGTCATTGTATCTTCAAAATAAACTGGTTCCGGTCTATGTAGGGCTAACTTAATGTCCAGGCTGTCAGGATTTACTATCGGTTTGTTTAAATTATTTCTCACGGAATACATACTCGTATATATAACGTCTGAGCTGCTTTGATAACGGGTAATTTTTTTTCTGACATTTTTATTATTCTCTGCTCCTTCAGTTTTTTGTTCGTATGCAATCGAAGGCACAGCTTTGATTTTTATCGGTTCCTCATTTGATTTAACAGCTTGTTCATGAGCGCCTGCAGGCATTTTGCGGTTTATTCTTAGATCTTCAGGGTTGCTGCTAAGGAGTATGGCTCTTAAGACTCCCCCAGCCAGAACGATTGACATGATGAAAAAGAGAGGCGGAAGGCCTATGCTGTTTATTAATTTGCTGATCCATGACTGTTGTGGAAGCAGGTCGGCTGGTTTTGCTTTCAACGCATGGGTTGCAAGTACCTCCGTTATTTTTTGGTGTTCCGGCTTGGCGAGATGAGACTCTAAAAACAACCTGTTTAGCAGATTGTCCAGCTCTTTTTCGGAGAAAATAGTTGGATCATTTTTTTGCATCGGATACCGTGTTTAATTTTTTTAGTTCGGAATTGATATTTTCAAACAGCATTTTCTTCAGGCGTGCGTAGTAGACTTTTAATTGTTTTTCCGGCTTATTCACAAAAGGGACGATCTCCGAATAAGGTATGTCCTGACCGCGCATAAGAAGTAAGATGCGCTGCCATTCATCCAGCTTATCCAGTTCCTTTTGCAGTATTTTCATCTGCGGGCTTTCCGGTGCAGGAGTGGATTCGTTCCTTATCAGAAGATCATCGTTCATTTCTACCTCATGCAGGTTGCCTTCAAGAGATTTATCATCTCTGAAATAGTTTCTCAGGAAGTTGATATGCATTTTGAAAATAAAAGCGGACCTTTTAAATTCGCTTTCAAATGTATATCGGTCCTGTACTTCCGTCATTTTATAGATTGTTTTATACACGATGGTCCATATCCCATCCTCCGGAATGCTGTAGTTTTTCCGGGTATATGAAAAAAGCTTATTAGCATAGATCTCATAAAGCTCTTTTACCGCTTTGGCAGTCTCTCCGTTCTCTTCCCTATTCAAAGGATATGTGTCTGCAATAGCGTCCATAGATTCTGTAGCATATTACCTAATTTAACACGGTTTGGTAACAACAGCTAGAAAATTAAGAAATACGAAGAAATAAGCGCTTTATTTTATATCTAATAAGAACCGCATGGTGTCAATTCCATCCGCATAATCCCATAGCTCCGGCGTCTGTGTTTGACCAAGCTTTACCTGGATCTTATCAAGAGGGGAGGGCAGCGGCTGATTTGAAGCAATGCATTGTATCTGGTCTGTAACCGGAAGAAGTTTTTGCAACAGATCATTGGGATCCCGGTAACGCTCGTAATATAACGTTGCTACGGGAGATGCGATTCCTTTTACTTCTTGTTGAGGGTCAGAAATGGTTTCCTTTAGCATTAAAAAGTTATTATCCAGGAATTTTTCATTGTTCAGAAGATAAATGGTGCGGTAATACTGGTGATTGTTGAAGTATTTGTTGTGGTTGATTACATCTCCGAAATCAACAATGGCTGAAAAAAACGTATCCAGGTTATAATTTTCGGGTATATAAAGCTTGGAGACATTCCTGCACCCCATGCCGAAATATTGAAAAATGTCCTTTCCCATGCCAGCAAGTTCAGTTCCTGTTTCTGGTCCGTGAATAATGGCCACGGAATTTCTGTTTTTCCGGATGATATGAGGGTGTTTGCCAAAATAGTATTCGAAATACCTTGCGCTGTTATTGCTTCCTGTAGCAATAAATGCATCTGCTTTTTTGAGAGTAGCAGCGGTAAAAGATATGTTGGATTTAAATTCCGGCTCTAATTTGAGAAGGATATCTGCAATTGCCGGGAGCAGCAAAGCATCTTCCGAAGCTAATTTTCCTGCAAAGATGTTTCCACTTATCAATACACATAAAAAGTCATGGAAGCCAACAGCAGGGATATTTCCTGCCATGGTAACTCCTACATTAAGCGCTTTTGATCTTTCTCTGCCGGCTTCGGGATATTTTTTTATCCATGTTCTAAGCTTATCCTCTTTCAGCATTTCACCCAATGAGGTCAGGGACAGCAATATGTTTTCTTCCGTAAACCAGCCGTTATGTGTGTGTGCCTGCTCAATGGCAGAAACGAGTCCTGAATCGTGGGATGGTGATCCTGACAGTATCTCTCCTAACTTGGCAAATGCGATAATTCGTTTTTCTAAAAGCATGTACAAAAATATTTTTTAATACATTTGCGGTATAACTAACTATTAACATTTAATTATGGCTATCAAGATTACAGAAGAATGCATCAACTGTGGTGCCTGCGAGCCCGAGTGCCCCAACAATGCTATTTATGAAAATGGCGCTGAATGGAGGTTTGCTGACGGAACAACCTTAAAGGGCCCTTACACCGGAAAGAGTTCCGGTACAACAGTAGATGCAGAGGCCCCGCAACCGGCGGTGTCTTCGGATTTCTATTATATAGTAACCGATAAATGTACGGAGTGCGTTGGTTTTCATGACGAGCCGCAATGCGCTGCTGTTTGTCCTGTAGATTGTTGTGTGGACGATCCGGATTACCGTGAATCCAAAGAGATATTGACAGAAAAGAAGGAATCTATGCATGTTGCTTGATTGAATAAATACAATATAAAGAAACCGTAAGCGTTATATGCTTGCGGTTTTTTTTTGCAATGGAGGATGAAAATAATGTCCCAGAACATTTTTAACAGATCTGCCGGGAGATATCCGGGCCAACCTCTGTTTGCTTCAGGGGAAGTATTTTTCGGGCTGCGTTTTCAATTATGCTTGTTTGTTTATATGTTTTTGATATCCGCTTTTACTGCAGAAGGTCAGAGGTTGATTACCAGGCAAGCAGGTATTCAGGATTCTGTTTTCAATTTATACGTGGATTTTGTCCGCTCAGCTACGGTAGACAGCCGATATGAAAACAGTACGAAATTTTCAGCAGGGCTGAACCTGGCCCTTTCCACGGATCCGAAGTGTGAATTTGCATTTGACTCGCTGGGGAAATACAAGGTGATGATTATTTCGCCTGATAAACTGGTACGCCTGTTTACCTGGGATGTTGAGGCAGAGGATGGTACCCATACATTTTACGGATTTATTCATTCGTATAACCGTAAATCTAAAAAATACGAGGTGTATAAGCTGAACGATCAGTCGGAGAGAATAAAAGATCCGGAAAATGCAATTCTGGATAACACAAAATGGTTTGGAGCTTATTACTATGAAATTGTTTTTGTGAAGTACAAAAAGAGAAAATATTATGTTCTGCTGGGATGGGACGGTAATAACCGCATTACCAATAAGCGGCTCATTGATGTGCTTTACTTTACCGATAAGGGGTTTCCGAAATTTGGAGAGAGTATATTCTCGACGGAGAATGGAAAGACCAAAAAACGCATTATTTTTGAGTACCAGGCCGGCCTTTTCATGACCTTGCGATACGATGAAGAAAAGGAAGAAATTGTATTCGACCATCTTTCCCCTTCCAATCCTAATTTAGAAGGACAATATTCTTTTTATGGGCCTGATTTTTCGTATGATATGCTTCAATTCAAGGGTGGAAAATGGCAGTATGTAAAGGACATAATACCGCGCAATGATAAGTCTAAATCAGATAAACATTTTAACTCTCCCAAATAGCCTCCTTGCTATCGTTTTTCTTACTAAATTCGGCGCGCATTTATCAATTACAAATCTATTCCTAATTTATGGAAACAATAATGACTGATGTGAAAAAGAAAGTACACAACTTCAGTGCAGGGCCGGGTATTCTTCCTCCTGAAGTATTGAAGCAGGCATCCGAAGCTTGCATTAATTTTGACAACCTCCACTTATCCCTGCTGGAAATATCTCATCGAAGCAAGAATTACGAAGCCGTGATGCTTGAAGCACGTGCACTGGCAAAGGAGCTTCTGGGACTTGGCGAGGGCTATCAGGCCATTTTTTTAGGAGGGGGGGCAAGCCTGCAATTCTGTATGGTGCCCATGAATTTACTGCGCACCGAAGGGTACGCAGCGTATGTTAATACAGGGGTTTGGGCCAGCAAAGCCATTAAGGAAGCCCAGATTATTGGAAATACAAAAGTCATTGCATCTTCAGACGATAAAAAATTCAATTACATTCCCCGGAACTACCAGGCTCCAACAGATGCCGATTATTTGCATGTAACATCCAACAATACCATTTATGGTACGCAAATGAAGAATTTTCCGGCATCGAATATCCCGGTTGTGTGCGATATGTCTTCTGATATATTCAGCCGTAAGCTCGATTGCAAAATGTTTGACGTGATCTATGCCGGAGCCCAAAAAAACATGGGACCTGCGGGCTGTACGCTTGTTATTGTCAAAGAAGGTATTCTTGGAAAAACCGGACGGAAAATTCCTTCCATGCTTGATTACAAGGTTCATATCAAAGGTGATTCTATGTACAATACTCCTCCTGTGTTCCCGGTTTACGTTTCGCTGCTTACCATGAGATGGCTGAAAAAGAATGGGGGAGTGGAATGGATCGAGGGATTAAATAACCAAAAAGCAAGTTTGCTGTATACCGAAATCGACAGGAATAGTCTGTTTACAGGAACTGCAGAAAAGGAAAGTCGTTCCAATATGAATGTGACTTTTCTTTTAAATAAACCGGAGCTGGAGGCTGAATTTGATAAAATGTGTAAAGAGGCCAGCCTGAGCGGACTCAAGGGGCACCGCGATGTAGGCGGTTACCGCGCTTCTCTTTATAATGCGCTCCCTGTGGAAAGTGTGCGGGTTTTAGTGGATGTTATGAAACAATTTGAAAAGAAGTTCGCTTAATATTTTTTTCAGATGGGAAGAATTTTTGAGACCCGAAAGCACGTTATGTTTGCCCGCTATGCGCGGATGGCAAAAGCATTTACCAAAATCGGGCGTGAGATAGCGATTGCAGTTAAACAGCATGGCCCGAATCCCGATTCCAATTCGCGTTTACGTATCGTAATTCAGAATGCAAAGGCATTGAATATGCCCAAGGATAGGATTGATGCTGCTATCCAGCGGGCATCTTCAAAGGGAGAAGGAGATCTGGAAGAGATTACTTATGAGGGATATGGACCTTACGGGGTTGCCGTACTGGCTGAATGCACCACGGATAATCCTACGCGTACCGTATCCAATATCCGAATGCATTTTTCCCGGTCTAACGGAACGCTGGGAAAGACAGGTTCCCTTGATTTTATATTTGAACGCAGATGCATTTTCAGGATTTCTGCCGAAGGACAGAATCGCGAAGACCTGGAGCTTGAATTAATTGAGCACGGTGCTGAAGAAATAGAAGAACATGAAAAGGAGCTTATCATTTATACCAAGTTTGCAGGTTTCGGCTCTATGCAAAAAGCGCTCGAGGAAAAAAAGATAAATATTATCAGCGCTGAGAAGCAACGAATACCCAACACGTATGTTTCCCTGAATCCCGATCAACAAAAAGAAATCAATAAACTAATCGAAGCACTGGAAGACGATGATGATGTACAGATGGTGTTTCATAATATGCAGGAATAATTTATGTCAAAGAAGATACTGGCAAACGATGGAATTGACGCGCAGGGAAAATCGATCCTTGAAAAAGCAGGTTTTACTATTGTAACCGAAAAAGTAGCCCAGGAGAACCTGGCAAAGGCAATTAATGATCAGGGTTATATCGGACTTACCGTGCGGAGCGCAACCAAGGTGCGGAAGGATGTAATCGATGCCTGCCCGAACCTGAAACTTATCGGACGGGGAGGAGTGGGTATGGATAACATCGATGTGGAATATGCTCAGGCGAAAGGAATTGCGGTTGTCAATACCCCTGCAGCATCGTCTCTCTCTGTAGCGGAGCTGGTATTTGGGCATTTATTTACTCTTGTTCGCTTTTTGCAGGACTCAAACAGGTTACTCCCTGTTAAAGGAACTACTGATTTTGATGTGCTCAAGAAAAAGTATGCAGGAGGAATTGAATTGTCAGGCAAAACAATTGGAATTGTTGGTATTGGCAGGATTGGTCAGGCGGTTGCCAGGATTGCATATGGAGTAGGAATGAAAGTTGTCGCACATGATCCTTTTGTAAAGGAAGCTAAAATTGATCTTGAAGTAGCCGGAACTAAAATGACAGTGCCGGTGAAAACGATCGGATTGGATGAAGTGTTTGCGAAAAGTGATTTTATAACAGTTCATGTTCCGGGAGGCAGGTTGATAACCCGCAATGAGATCGCTAAAATGAAAAATGGAGTTATCCTCGTGAACGTTTCCCGCGGCGGCGTGATCGAAGAAAATGATCTGTTGGAAGCGTTGAATTCCGGTAAAGTAGCCGGAGCTGCGCTGGATGTTTTTGACAATGAACCTAAACCTAAGCAGGAGTTACTCCAGCATCCTAAAATTTCCCTCACACCTCATATAGGTGCTGCTACGAAAGAGGCACAGGAAAGAATAGGGGTAGAGCTTGCGGAGAAAATAATAGAGTGTTTAAGTAATGTTGGCCAGGTACAAAAGCAGTTATAGTTCTTTTTATGTTAAGCAGACGGTTTATTAGGATAAAAGTAATGCAGGCGCTTTATGCGTTCTTTCATTCCGAAGATAAAAGCATTCCCCGATGCGAAAAGGAAATGTTTTTGAGTTTTGAACGTATTTACGATCTCTACCTGTATCTCCTCCTCGTGCTGATCGAGGTTCGCGACTGCGGAAGGAACCGGATCGCCATCCGGAAAGCAAAAAGGCTTCCTACATCGGATGATATAAATCCAAACAAAAAATTTATTGATAACAAGATATTCAGTGTCCTTGCGATTAACAAAAAAATTGCTTCCGAATCCCAGAAGAGAAATATTTCCTGGGAGAAGGATCAGGAGACAGCGCAGAAGTTATTTATGAAAATAACGGAAAGCGCTGAATACAAAGAGTATCTGAGCAGCCCGGGCAGTGATTTTAAGCAGGACAGGAAATTTATAAGCGATATATACAGGAACGTCATTGCCGGGGATGAGTTCCTCGAAATGTTTTTTGAAGAGAAAAATATTCACTGGGCGGATGATATTGATTTTGTAAATACCCTGGTGCTTAAAACAATCGAAAGCATTAATGAATCGGCCACCGACAGCCTTCCTATTGCACAGCTCTATAAAGATGAGAAGGAAGATAAGGAATTTGCAAAGGACCTTTTCAGGAAGGTCATAGATTTTGGCGATGAAACAGATAAACTGATACAGGGAAAGACCGAAAACTGGGAGTTAGAGCGCATTGCATTTATGGATGTACTTCTGATGAAGATGGCGATTGTTGAGTTCCTTTATTTCCCTACGATACCGGTCAAAGTTTCTTTAAACGAATACATTGAACTGGCAAAGCAGTACAGCACACCCAAAAGCAGTGTGTTCATTAATGGTATTCTGGATAAATTGCTCGCTGAATTTAAAAAAGACGGCAGATTATTGAAACAGGGAAGGGGCCTGGTGGAGAATTAACTATTCTGTTCCCAATTCACAGCGAGCGCTTCAATCGATTTAAGGTGAAAGGTTAATTAGTAATAAATTATATTTGTGCAATATTTTTATAATGCCTGTACGAAATTCAATAAACGTCCTTATTCCTGGTGTGAAGCTAGGAACCGGATTTTTGCTTTTTTCTTTGCTTCTTTTGTCCTGCGGATCCAGGAAGGAGCCACTCCCTACGGACATGGTACATATCCCTGCTTCATCGGGCGAGGGCCTGGATAAAAGTGACTTGCCGGTAATTAAATTTGAAGAGGAAGAATTTGATTTTGGAGATATAACCCAGGGCGAGAAAGTTGATCATGATTTCAGGTTTGATAATACGGGTCGCAATGATCTTATTATTTCCGGTGCCTATGCCGATTGCGGATGCACCGTTGCCGAAGTTCCAAAGCACCCGATTGCATCAGGCGAATCCAATGTTATTCATGTTACTTTTGACAGCAATGGAAAAACGGGAATTGTAAACAAGTCGATAACCCTCATGACCAACTGCATACCTAACAAACAAATAGTAAAAATTAAAGCAAATATTATTGTCCCTCAACCTAAAACCAAATAAACCACTTATAGTATGAATTCCTTATCTGTTATCCTGATGGCCGGCGGTTCCGATCAAAATCCCGCTACAAGTATTATTTTCCTTGTCCTCATTTTCGGCGTATTCTGGCTTTTCATGATACGTCCGCAGGTTAAAAAGCAAAAAGCACAGCAAAAATTCAGAGAAGAAATCGGCAAAGGTGATAAGGTCATTACCATTGGCGGAGTTCATGGAAAAATCCTGGAAGTGCAGGAAACTACCTTTATTATTGAAGTAGAAGGAGGCAATCGTCTGAAGATAGAGAAATCAGCGGTTTCCATGGAATCTACACAGCCGCTTTTGAACAAGGAGAAAAAATAATGTATTCATTTGTCCATACGCCGGTTGATCAGATATGCTTCCCGGGTATACGATTGGAAAATTACATGTCCATTGGAAGGACCGGGATAATTTGAAATTTCATTGTTTTGAAAACAGATATATTTCGTTTTTTTCATCAACGCCCGGATGTCAAATTCAACCGGAAAATATTTGTTTTTATCCTTTGTTTACTTATTTCCTGTTTTACCTGGCTCCAGATCAATTTATCCAAGGAGTATACGGATAATATTCCGGTAAGAATTGATTTTGTCAATCTTCCCAAAATGAGATTCGGAGTTACGAGAATTACGGACACACTTCTCGTTGAAGTGGAAGCAGATGGCTATGCGCTTCTTAAATATAAGCTGAAGGATATACAGGTTGATTTTAAGAAACTGAAAAAGGATGCTGCTACAGGATATTTCTATTTTGTGCCCAACAATAATCTGAAGGCCATTTCTAAGCACATGGATGAAAATTTTAAAGTTCTGAGAGCTCTTACAGACACTATCCAGCTTAATCCAAGACTCCGGTAGAATGAAAATACTTGGAATAACCGGCGGAATCGGAAGCGGTAAGACCACAGTCTGTCATTTATTTGAGCTCCTTGGAGTTCCCGTTTTTTATGCGGACGATGAAGCCAAAAAACTCTACACGGACTCAAAGATTAAAGCCAGGGTTGTGCGTTTGTTTGGTAAAAAGGTGCAGGATAAATACAGAGAAATTGACACAAAAAGTCTGGCTGAAATTGTTTTTTCGGATAAGCAATTGTTGGCCAAGTTGAACGGTATTATCCATCCCGAGGTATCTAGGCGATTCAATGCCTGGAAGAAGCGACAAAATGGGCATAAGATCGTAATAAGAGAAGCGGCCATTATGGTTGAAAGCGGGTCTTACCATGATCTTGATTATTTGGTTTCTGTTAACTCAACTAAAAATCTGAAAATTAATAGATTATTACAACGAGGTAATCTAAACATGGAAGCTATTGAACAACGCATGAAAGGCCAGTTATCCGATGAGGAACGTAAAAAATATTCAGATGCCGTAATTGTAAATGATGAGAAGCATTCTTTGATTGAACAGGTGGTTAAATTGCACAAGAAACTCACAAATAGATAGCTTTCTTTTTTGTCTTATTTTTGATAGAATAACAACCAAATTGAGTTCATGGAAAATCAAAGTCAGTCCGGACAACCTCCGGTTCCCCAGGCTCCCATCGGAATGCAGCCTGCACTTCCGAATGCTACAGCAGCACTTGTGCTAGGTATCATTTCCATACCCTCTTGTTTTTGCGGCGGAATTATTGGCTTGGCCTGTGGCATAATTGCTATTGTTTTAGGTAACAGGGCAATTAAACTATATCGTTCCAATCCATCTTCTTATAACATCTCTTCGTATAACAATGCCAATGCCGGTAAGATATGCGGTATTATCGGAACGGTATTAGCGGCGTTATATCTTTTATACCTGGCTATCTACCTCCTTTTTTTCGGCACATTAATGACAGCTGCTTTTGCCACTATGCCCTGGGGAGATATTAACTAAAAGTTTCGGTGGAAACAATTGTTTATTGGCTGGAAACCCATCAGTTACCCTGCTTCTTCTTTAGAACATTTGGAGTAGAATGTCCGGGCTGCGGGATTCAGCGGGCTCTTGTGTTTTTGCTGAAAGGAGAGCTTATACAGTCTTTCGTTTTCTATCCTCCCCTGATCCTTATTCTTTTTCTTTTCACTTTCCTTATTTTTCATTTGGTACTGCATTTCAGGAACGGAGCTGTTTACCTGAAGTATATTTTTATTTGCACCGCTTTGACGGTATTGATTAACTTTATCTATCGCCTGATAAATCACGCATGAAGATACTCTCATCGGAGCAAATACGCCAGGCAGATGCTTACACCATCTCCCATGAACCCATAACATCCGTTAATTTGATGGAGAGGGCCGCTAAAGCTTGTGTGTATTGGATCAGTTCCTGTCTGCCCGGGTTGGACCTTCTTCCAGAGAAGAAAGGAGTAAAGCGGGGAATAAAAGTGTTTTGCGGCCTTGGAAACAACGGAGGAGATGGATTGGCCATTGCCCGCTTGCTTGCAGCAAAAAAGTTTAAAGTTGAAGTTTACATTATCCGCTATTCCGACACATGTTCTGCAGATTTTCTTGTGAACGAAAAACGGTTAAAAAAAGTGAAAGGAGTTAAAATCTATAATATAACTTCTGGTGGACAACTTCATTCCTTAGTTCAGTCTTCTGGTCCTTATCTCATACTGGATGCTCTGTTTGGTTCCGGTCTCAGCAGGCCCGTTGAGAATTTGGCAGCGGAAGCGATAAGCTGCATGAATAAATCCGGCTGCCGCATTATTTCAATTGATATTCCTTCCGGGCTGTATGCTGATAAAAATCTGGATACTAAAAAGGAAACTGTTGTTCGCGCAACTTATACACTCGCGTTTCAAGCACCTAAACTTGCATTTCTGTTTCCGGAGACCGGGCCTTATGTTGGTGGCTTTTCGGTTTTGGATATAGGGCTTGATGAAGAGTTTATTGCTTCGCTCCCTTCAAAGAACTATTTTGTCGGGAATACCGAAGCAGGTTTTTTGTATAAGAAGAGAAGCAGGTTTTCTCATAAGGGAACTTTTGGGCACGCTCTTATTGTTGCAGGATCTTACGGTAAGATAGGGGCATGCGTTCTTGCGAGCAAGGCATGTCTTGTTTCAGGCGCGGGACGGGTAACGGTTCATATTCCGAAATGTGGTTATGGTATTTTGCAAACAGCTAATCCCGAAGTGATGGTTGAAGCGGATTCTGAGGAAAGAATAATATCGGATAGCATTGTGATTGACCGTTACAATGCAATCGGCATAGGCCCGGGAATAGGAACGGAAAGGGAAACGCAGAATGCCTTGAAAATTCTAATCCAGAACAGCTCTGTTCCCCTGGTACTGGATGCGGATGCGCTTAATATTCTTTCTGAAAATAAGACATGGATATCGTTTCTTCCTAAAAACTCTGTGCTTACTCCCCATCCGGGAGAGTTCAGACGATTGATCGGCGTTGCGGATAATGGCTTTGATCGCCTGCAGATGCAAAAGGATTTTTCCATTAAATACGGAGTATATGTAGTATGCAAGGATGCCTATACTTCTATTTCCTGTCCCGATGGAGAAGTGTATTTTAATTCTACCGGAAATCCGGGTATGGCCACCGCCGGAAGCGGGGATGTACTGACAGGAATTATTACGGGGTTACTTGCCCAGGGATATACTCCCAAAAAGGCCAGTGTGTTTGGAGTGTTCCTGCATGGACGTGCGGGCGATATTGCCGCGCAGCGGTTTGGTCAGGAGAGTTTGATTGCCGGAAATATTACCGATTGTCTGGGAGATGCTTTCAAAAGCATCAATGCCTGAAGTGTTGTATGATTTTTACCAGGGTATCCTATAGAGCAGCATGCACTGCCCGTAAACAGGAAATATAGTCCCCAGTCCTGAAACGCCGTTTCCGGTGATCAGGTTAAAACCTCCTCCAAGAATAATTCTAAGTGGAAATTTAAAATCAAAGCCAGCGCCTGCAATAACCGAGAGAAGCGGAGAGCTGTTTGGGATGTCTTTGAAGATATCCGAACCAAAGTTTGCATGGGTATACCCGATACTCAATCCGGCATAGGGCTGTAATTTTTTGTTCACACGAAATTTATTTACTGCAGAAATGCGCACCTCGTATACAGGAATTGCATTTGTGGCGATTGCTGACCCAAGCCCAGAGCTGGTGAAACTGAATCCAAAGCCTATTTTATGTTTCAGGACTCTCTCCGAAGAATATTCCGCAGTAATTCCATTCATTCCGTAAAATCCGACTGATTTTTGAAAACACAGTCCTGCGGCAAAAGAGCCGGATGGAATAGAATCCCCCGCCATACTCCATACGGGAAGCAACATCGTCCACAAACAGAAGCAATTAAATGACTTGGAATTTTTCATAGTGCTGCGTGTATCTCTTCGAATACTTTTAACTGTAACGCGACATCCTCCGGGGTGAAAACCTTTCTTCCACGAAGCCGGGTAAATACATGTAAGTCCGAATTCACCATTACCGTTTCCACTCCTTTTATTCCTTTCCCGATAAGTACAGCGCTTACAGGATCTGCAGCATCGTCCTTAGTTGATTTATATACTTTCAATGTAACTCCGGCAGGAAGTGTTATTCCTTTTTGGAGGTCTTTTCGTTCTTTTTGAATAAGCCTTTCAAGCTGTTTCAGGGCTTCCCGCGGGCGGTATTTATACCAGTATCCATTTTCACCCGGATCTAGCGTAGTGGTGGTGTAGTGAATTACAGTGCCCAATACAGAAACCAGGGAAAGATTTTTATTGGCTGGTATAATGATCGGGTCAATGAAAAAAACGTGCTTTAATACATCTGCGGAAATTTTACCGGAAGAGATCATATCCAGTACTAATGGACAACCTGTGGAGGAGGAGACTATATTGATGTTAGTATATCCCATTGAGCGCAATAAATTATATTCCTCCAGGATAGGTTGTTGCCAATCGCCCCAGGTAGCATTTTTGAATGTATCGTAATCTCTTCCATGCGCCCCAAGAAGAACCAGTGAAACAAGAAAGTCATTTTTGCTTTTCGCCCAGTCACGTAATTCTGTCCACTCAAAATTAGAAGCGGAAAAACCGTGCACGGTAATAAGAATGGGTTTTGCCAGATCAGATGCGGTTGGGCTTGGAATAGCTGCAGAAAGAAGGTAGTCCGACGGTTTTATCAGGGAAGAATCATTGATGATTTTTCCATCAAGGTCTACGTTATTATCAATGGGAGGATAGCCGGAATCCTTTTTGCAGGATACTGCCAGAGCCAAACAAGCAATAAAGAATAGGACTCGTGTCATGATTCAAATGTATGAATATTGGGCGGGTGAAAATTTGTATTTGTGGAAAGATCGTACCTTTTAAATTAGTATTTTATAAGAGCAATGGTGAATATGTATTTGGAATTAGCAGAAGACCTTCAATGAATGTTATATCGATTGAATCAATATCCGTCAAGCACTCCCAGCCCCTGTCTTATAATATTTATTTCTTCGCCCGAACAGTCTACAACAGTGGAGGGTTCAAGGTTTCCAAAGCCGCCGTCAATTACAATGTCAACTACTTTATGGTACCTGTTATGAATTTCTTCAGGATCATTCATATACTCGGTTATTGCATCGTTTTCGTCATGCAGGGATGTGTTCATCAAAGGGCTTCCTGACTCCTTTACTATACTTCTGCAAATGATATTGTCCGGAACACGTATGCCAATGGTTTTTTTTCTGGTTCTGAATATTTTAGGAATTGTACTGCCTGCCTGAAGAATGAAAGTGAAAGGCCCTGGTAAAGCCTTACGCATGATCTTGTAAGTTGTGTTATCCAGTGGTTTTGTAAAATCAGACAGGTGGCTCAGATCATAAAATATAAATGAAAAATTTGCCTTTTCAACTTTTATATTTTTTAAACGACATATTTTTTCTATTGCTTTTGGCTTTAGTATGTTGCATCCAAGTCCGTAAATTGTGTCAGTAGGATATATTATAATGCCATCGTCCTGCAGGCATTCGGCAATCAGGTTAATCTTTATTTCTTCCGGATTTTCCGGGTCTAATTTCAAAAGCATTATATTTTATCAGATAAAAATTGGTTCTCGTAATACAGATGATTAACAAAGCTTTGTTGAAACATTATACGCTAATGTATCACAAAAAAGGTCTCTTAAACTACCTTTAAGAATTCTTTTGAAATGAAAAAAAAAATTAGAGTCTTGTTGTTATTTTTTTCTCTGCTTGCTCTTCTTTCTTCGTTTTCTCTTTCCCAAATTTATAACGACGATTATTCCAGGCTTCAAAAAATAAATGTGTTCAGAGATAACAAGGTCTGGATGGTTTATGGCTGGACCTATTTATATCCTAAGGGAATGCAAGAGAAAAAAGGGAAGAAGAGCTCTTTTGAGCGTTTTGACAGGGATGGAAACAGAACGGAAGAAATTTATTACGACCCAAAGGGAAATCCCAGTTTCTCCTGCCAATACTTATACGATGAAAAAGGGAACCGGGTAAAGAAAATGGGAGGGACGGGAGATGAGGTAATTTATGAGCAATGGATTTATACCCCTATGGATAATGGAAAAAGAATAGAAAAAAGATCTGCCTATAAAAAATCCAAAGACGAGAAATGGGTATACCTGATGGATGCACAACAGAATGTTTCAGCAGAAACGTATTATGATATTAACGGGACAATGACTGCCAAATGGGAGTTTATTTATGACGACAAGCAGAACATTACTTCCAAAACAGAGTACGATCCTTATGGAAATATTTATCAGAAATGGCTTTACACATACGATGATAAAGGGAACAACAGTGAAGTGCATCACTACGTTTCCAATAACCAACTATATAGGATATATCAGATGCGTTACGATAAGAAGGGTAACATGAAATCGAAATTTACGTTTGATAAAAATGAAAATATCCTCAACCTGACTGTTTATGTCTACCAATTTTACGATGGGTTGCATTCCGCACGTACTACAGGAAACAAGAAGTAAGGATATATTTTAAACAGGCATGGTTTGCCTTATATCTCCTCGCCGAAGACAGTGTTAAGTGCCCTCGTTACTTCTTTTCAAAATTCAAAGCGCCGGAGTTTATACAATAACGTTGTCCGGTTGGTTGTGGTCCGTCATCAAACACATGTCCCAAATGGGCGCCACACTTATTACAGATCACCTCTGTGCGTATCATTCCATAGGATTTATCCGTTTTGGTTGCAACGCTTGAATCTTTTTCTGGTTTATAGAAACTGGGCCAGCCGCTTCCTGAATCAAATTTTGTATCAGAAGCAAAAAGCGTATTGCCGCAACGGATACATTTGTACATACCGGTTTCATGATTGTTCAGATACTTTCCTGAAAAGGGGGGCTCGGTACTTCCCTCGCAGGTGATTGCGTATTGCTCGGGAGTCAATTTTTTTTTCCAATCCTCCTTGTTTAGATCGATTTTAGCAGAATCTTTATTCATAACCTGATTATTTTTAGATGGTTGGGTAGAAGGCGTATTTTGACAGGATCCCAGTCCTGAAGAAAAAACAATACTGAAAAAATAAAAAATTACCTTTTTCATGCAGTAAAATTAAGTTTTTAGTAGCATCAAACAAAAAAAAGAACCGAAATTTCTTTCGGTTCTTTTCAGATAATAAAGTAAGAATTACTTATTTTACAGCTGCAACCACTGCGTTAAATGCTTCCGGATGGTTCAATGCAAGATCAGCAAGAACTTTTCTGTTTAATCCCAGTTTTTTTTCTGTTACCTTGGCAATAAACTGAGAGTAGGACATTCCGTGTGGGCGAACTGCAGCATTTATACGCTGTATCCATATTCCACGGTAAACAATTTTTTTATCCTTTCTTCCCCGGTATGCGTAGGTAAGTCCCTTTTCATAAACATTTTTGGCAATGGTCCAGACATTTTTTCTTTTCCCCCAGTTTCCGCGTGTTTTTTTAAGGACTTTTTTTCTTCGCGCTCGTGACGCTACACTATTGACTGAACGTGGCATGGCTTATTGATTTAATATTATTTATATTTAGTTAAATGCAGAGCATTGCTTTCACCCTCTTCATGTTGGTAGGATGAATAGAAGCTGCATGAGTAATATGTCGTTTACGTTTCTTTGATTTTTTTGTAAGGATATGGCTTTTAAAAGCATGTTTCCTTTTAATGTGTCCGGAGCCGGAGATTTTAAATCTCTTCTTAGCGCTGGAGTTGGTTTTCATTTTTGGCATAATCTTCGGTATTAATTAGCTGTTATTTCTTTTTCCCCGGTCCAAGCAGAATAATCATTTTTTTTCCATCCTGTATGGGCATCTGTTCTATTTTTCCTACTTCTTCCAGTTCCTTCGCAAAACGCATTAAAAGCTCTCTTCCCTGATCTTTAAACATAATGGTCCTTCCTTTGAAGAAAACATAGGCTCTTACTTTTGATCCTTCCTCCAGGAACCGTAAGGCATGATTTTTTTTGAAAGTAAAATCATGTTCATCGGTATGCGGGGTAAATCGGATCTCTTTTACAACAACTTTTGATGTATTTGCTTTTTTCTCTTTTTCTTTTTTCTTATGCTCGTATAAAAACTTTTTATACTCAATTATTTTACAAACAGGCGGAGTAGCAGTTGCTGATATTTCCACCAGGTCCAACCCGGCATCCTGAGCCATTCTAAGGGCCTGTTCGATCGGAACAACAACAGGTTCAAAACCCTCTCCGACCACCCTGACCGTAGGGTGTTTTATCCTGCTGTTAATATTATGCAGGTCCTCTCTTTTCTGGAACCTATTGAAGCTTCTTTGAAACGGTTTTTGCGATGTGCCCCCTCCTCCTGAAGGGCGTGGGCGGTAAAATGGTGCTGCGATGGCTTTTAGTTTTAGTTTATGTTTTATTTTTTAAAGTCGAACTGCATCACACTGTCCGCTTCATCTTTTATTTTTTTTACAAAATCAATTACACTTACACTTCCCAGGTCACCTTCTCCATGCTTGCGTACAGAAACTGCATTCGTTGCAACTTCTTTTTCGCCGATTATCAGCATGTAAGGAGTTTTCATCATTTCGGCATCCCGTATTTTTTTACCAATTTTTTCGCTACGGTCGTCAAAAGAGGCGCGAATGTAAGACTTTTTCAGCAAATCGAGTATATTTTTTGCATGATCGTTAAATTTGTCGCTTATAGGGAGAATCGTTACCTGCTCAGGGGCCAGCCAAACAGGAAAATTACCTGCATAATGCTCAATCAAAAATCCAATAAAACGTTCATGCGTTCCCAATGGGGCACGGTGTATGCATATGGGGGTTTCTGATTTGTTTTGATTACTTATATAGCTCAGTCCAAACCTTTTAGGAACCGCAAAATCTACCTGGTTGGTCGCCAGGGTAAATTCCCTGCCTATTGCACTCCATACCTGGACATCGATTTTTGGACCGTAGAAGGCACCCTCATCAGGTACTTCCTTGTAAGGGATTTTGGACTCAATGAGGACCTGCCGTACCATGTCTTCGGTTTCCAGCCAAAGCGTAGGTTCGTCCACGTATTTTTTACCAAGTTTTGCCGGATCATGTGTAGAAAAGCGCATCACATATTTCTCAATTCCAAAAATTCTAAAATAATTAAGGTAGAGTTCGTTTACAGCACGGAACTCCTCAGCAAATTGTTCTTTGGTGCAGTAGATATGTGCATCGTTCATCTGTAAAGAGCGTACACGCATCAACCCGAAGAGTTCACCTGACTGCTCATACCGGTAGCAGGTGCCGTATTCCGCAAGCCGAAGCGGCAGATCCCGGTAACTTGGATTGAGTGCTTCAAATATTTTATGATGGTGCGGACAATTCATTGCTTTGAGATAATACTTTTCCCCATCCATATCCATAGGAGGAAACATACTTTCGGCATAGTAGGGCAGATGTCCGCTCGTTTTATACATATTCTCTTTGGCCAGGTGAGGGGTACGTACCCGTTTATATCCTGCCCGTTCTTCGGAAACCTTAGCGAGCATTTCCAACTGTTCTATCATTGCTGCGCCATTAGGAAGCCATAGCGGAAGCCCGGGACCTACATCGTCATTAAAGGTAAATATCTTAAGTTCTTTTCCCAATTTACGGTGATCGCGTTTTTTAGCTTCTTCGAGCATCGCAAGATGTTCATCAAGTTCCTTTTGAGATGGAAAAGTAACGCCGTATACACGGGTAAGCTGCTTGTTTTTTTCGTCACCCCGCCAATATGCGCCTGCAATGTTTGTGAGCTTTACTGCTTTGATAAATCCCGTGTTGGGGATGTGTGGTCCGCGACAAAGGTCTGTGAAATTGCCTTGCTGGTAAAAAGTGATATTCCCGTCTTGCAGGTCATTGATCAGTTCCAATTTGTACTGATCTCCCTTTTTTGTAAAATATTCAGTAGCTTCTCTCTTGGAAACTTCTTTTCGAACGTATGCGTTTTTCTGCCTGGCAAGCTCCAGCATTTTGTCCTCCAGCTTTTTAAAATCTTCTGAAGAAATTGTTCTGTCGCCAAGATCCACGTCATAGTAAAAACCATTTTCAACCGGGGGGCCTATGCCGAATTTTACTCCGGGATAGAATGATTCCAGTGCTTCGGCAAAAAGGTGGGCAGAAGAATGCCACATGGTATTTTTTCCTTCAGAGTCTTTCCACGTGAAAAAAAGAATTTTTGAATCGTGTGGAATAGGCCGGGTGGCGTCCACCACAACCCCATTGATATTTGCTGAAAGTACGTTGCGTGCAAGACCCTCACTGATGCTTTTTGCTACATCCAGGGCTGTAACGCCTTTCTCGTATTGTTTTGTATTTCCGTCGGGAAAAGTGATAGTAATCATAAGGGTGGCAAAGATAGAAAAATAGAGAAAGAATATTAGTTCAGGATCCTGCAAATTACTTGGATTTAATTTGGAACGCTTATTGTAATACCTACGTTTCAAGTTTTTATTTTATAAAAAAATAGTTAATCGCTTTGATAATCATTATTACATTTGACTAAATCTTTCCATATGCAGCAAATTATCACTGCTTTTTTTGTAATAGCTCTTGCTTCAATGGGTTTTGCCCAATCTTTTGATAAGGGTAACCGGAATTTTGATATGAAACTGGACTTTGCCGGTTACGGTGGTACAATAACGGATAATAAGACCCTACGCTCAGTAAACTCCAAAGCTGCAAGTATTATTCTGACACCTCAGATGACATGGGGTACCGGAAAGAAAATATCAATTGGAACTTCTTTGTCATACAGTAATTACCTGGATTCATCCCAGTCCAAGCAGGTTAATCCTAAATTGAACGGATTGGATGCAAATTTTATTTTAGATTTTCATTTCATCAGAGGACTGAAAATGGATATGATGGCAGGATTTAAGTTTGGAATCGCGGGAATACGCTATAATCCGAACGATGGCACCGGCGATATTTACGGCTCTATGGGAACCGTATCCGATCTTCATTGCAATGCCAGGTTTTATGTTTCTGAAAAGATAGGAATTATTGGAAGCATTTCTTTTCCGGGCTATCACTTTGGTAAATTCGGCAGGAATACAGATTATACATACACAATCGCGTTCAGGGGATTTTGCATCGGTACGGGTGTAGCAATAAACCTTACTCCTAAAAAGGAATAAGGTTATTGCCACGTGTAAATAATTTCTGCTTAAAATTTAGCGGTAAAACCAACCTGGGCAGTAGTGCTTGCCCAGCCTACTTCAGCAAATATTCCGAATGTCTCCTTGATCATAAAACGGCCTCCGATTGTTGCCTGATAATCAAAGTCAAATATTTTTTGCGTCTGGGACTTATTTTTGTCGGGATTCGGGTTTGTGTCAGTATATTTATTTATTGAGTACTCATAACCCAAACCTACACCTCCATATAAATCAAATTTGTCAGTGACGGGGCAATGGCCGTTAAACCTGCCATAAAAACCAAATACATTGCTTTTGACTTTGAATTCATAACGACCGGTAATGTCATCGTATTTGTAAGATACTCCGGCTCCTGAGTATTCAATATTAAGTCCCATACCGAAATATTTCAGAAGTCCATGTTCGTATTTCATTACCACAGTTCCGTAGTTATTTAATTTGTACTCATAATTGTCCTTATATTTTTCATTAAAATCATTTTTTATCCTTTGTGCAGGAGGGATGCCAAATCCCAGTGAAAATAAATTTGTGCCGTCATCAAAAGACTGAGCAAAGGAGGCAGAAGTCGTAATAATGGTTAACAAAAATAGATAGGTTATCTTTTTCATAGGTTTGGATTTTTGTGTGACAAAGATAATCAGTTTTAAGTAAAATAATAATTTTTTTTCTCCCATGAGTTTCATTTTATTTTAACAATACAAGTCGCTGATTTTTATGTTTATAGAAAAAATTACCTTGTATTTTTCAAATACATTTCGTGATACGAATGGAATTAAACTAGCGAAACAGTGTCATGAATGCGTAGCATATAATCCAGGAAATGTAAAATGCAAATATTCAATGTATTTAAGCGGTTAGATATTGCATATATTGCTGATTTTGTGAATTCATTGTGTTTTTTTCCTGTTTCCTCTTTTCCTATATATTTGCCAACTGCTTGCCATCAGGCAGGTTATAAACCTGAAATTCCCTTGACACACACAGAAATAGAAGAAATAAAGACACTGCTTGCAACCCGCAGGAACATTGTTATTGTAACACATAAAAATCCGGATGGAGATGCCATGGGCTCGTCTCTGGGATTATACAATTACTTACTTCGCAAAAAACACAAGGTAAAGGTTATTACTCCTAATAATTACCCTGCTTTTTTGCAATGGCTTCCCGGGGATGATAAAGTGATTGAATATGCCGAAGATGTTGAAACTGCAGAAACAAGAATAAAGAATGCCGATGTTATATTTTGCCTTGATTTTAATTCGTTAAAACGTATAGGCGAACTCGGTGATCTCATAAAGAAAGCAAAGGCAATTAAGATCCTGATAGACCATCACCCTCAGCCTGAAAAATTTGCAGATTATTTATTGCATGATAAGCGATCTTCCTCTACTGCACAGCTGGTCTTTGATTTTATAGGATTGCTGGGAGATAAGAAGTTTATTAATAAAAAATCCGCTAACTGTCTTTATACCGGCATTATGACAGATACGCTTAATTTTCGTATTGGAACAACGTCGGCTCATACGCATCGCATTACTGCGGAACTCATTGAAGCAGGTGCGCAAAATACGATTGCTTACGCAAATGTATTTGATACAAATTCCGAGGATCGTGTTCGAATGTTAGGCCATTCTCTTCAGAAAATGAAAGTATTCAAAGAGTTTCATGCTGCCTTTATTTCCTTGTCTGCCAGCGAGCTGAAAAAATTTAATTTTCAAAAAGGCGATACGGAAGGGCTCGTAAATTACCCTCTTTCCATAGCGGGTATACATTTTTCTGCCTTGTTCATTGAATCGAAAGAAGAAATACGCATATCCTTTCGTTCCAAAGGAGCTTTTGATGTGAATAAATTTGCCCGAAAGAATTTTAACGGTGGCGGGCATACAAATGCAGCCGGTGGCGAAGCACATGGTACGCTGGACGAAGCTGTATTAAACTTTGTAAGTCTTTTGCCTGAGTACAAAGACGAACTCCAGAAATAGCTTATTATGGACGTTTTTAAATGCACGGTTTTTAAAAAGAAAATTACCGGTACTGTAATACGTGTTTATTGCTGTATACTATGCGCTGTTCTTTTTTCTTGCAATGGCCCTATGCCGCCTGAAACGAAAAAGCGGGTTGCTCCCGGCAAATACAAACAAGTTCTTGAAAAAATAAACAAATACGAAATTGCGAAGGAAACGGATGAAATAAATCAATACATAGTCCGTCACAACTGGACCATGGAAAAAACCGGAACCGGATTACGATATCTTATTCTAGAAAAAGGAAATGGTCCTCAGCCAAATTCCGGGGACATGGTGCTGGTGAATTATAAGATTTCCTTGCTTGATGGAACAGTTTGTTATTCATCGGAAAAAGACGGTGCCAAGGATTTTAAAGTAGAGGGCGATAACGTTGAAAGCGGAATGCATGAAGCGGTTTTGCTGATGCATGTTGGAGAAAGAGCCCTGTTTATTATACCTTCCTATATAGCCAACGGCCTGCAGGGAGATAACGATAAAATTCCTCCCATGTCTGCAATTCTTGTTGACCTGGAATTATTGGCAATTAAGTAGTATGATGATCCTCTCCGGCCGTTTGATGAAAGTAATGTATTGCACGATGTGCATTTTTTTATGCGTTGCGGTAGTCTCTTGTAAAGACGCCCGCTTTCCCGATTATACTGAAACAAAAAACGGGTTGTTTTATAAGTTGGAAAATATCGGGGATGGAGAAAAAAAGGCGAAGCCGGGAGATTATATTACTGCGCGAATTGTTATCAGCCTGGAAAACGATTCTGTTTTATTCGACACAAAAAGAATGGGCATTGAAGGAGCTATTACTTTTATTCTTCCTCCCGTTGGTTATCCGAAAGATTACCGTGAAGGTTATTTATTTCTTAATGAAGGAGACAGTGCCTCTTTTATTACAGACGCATATGCTTTTTTTATACAAAAAAATCATGTAATCATTCCGAAGGGAATGAACTTGAAAAGTATTGTTCGTATAGATACAAAAGTTCTGAAAATAAGAACGCCTCAGGAACATTTGATGGAGGTAAAAGAAGAAAATGCAAAACTGGAGCGTGGCGAATTTGAAGAAAAGAAAATACTCGAAAAGTACATTTCAGATGCTGGAATTCATAAGCCGCCTTTTGCAAACGGCATGTACCACATTACCCTTCAGGATGGAAAAGGCATAACCCCTGATTCTGCCCGGGTAGTGCTTTTAAATTACAAAGGATATTTTTTAAATGGCAGATGTTTTGATTCTAATTTTGAAACCCAGCCGTTTGAATATGTAATCGGAGCCGAAGATCAATTAATTTCAGGTTTGGTTATTGGTGTCCGGAAGATGCGTGAAGGTGAAAAAGCGAAATTTATTATACCTTCGCACCTGGCTTTCGGAAGCAGCGGTTCTTCAGCAGAAGTTGTCCCGCCATTCACTACAGTTGTTTACGACGTAGAGCTTTTAAAAGTTCAGTAAATATGGCAAAAACATTGAGATTTTCCTTGGCTGTTCCGGTTCTTTTGTATGTCTTTTTCATTTCATGTGCGCGCGGTGAATTTTCAGATTTTGAAAAAACTGAATCTGGGTTAATGTATAAGTTTTATGTAAAAAGTGCGGATACTGTTCACCCGAAATACGGCGAGATAGTACGTTTAAAAGTGGTGAAACGAATGGGCGATTCTATATTGGAAAGCACGGAGTTGATAAATCAGGATGGAATGGAACAATTGTTGAGAAAAGGAGCTTTTCAAGGTGCTGTTGAAGAAGGTATTACCATGATGGCCCTGGGCGATAGTGCCACTTTTTTAGTCAGTACAGATTCTGTCAATAAATATTATGCGGTGAAAGATTCCACCCAAACCTTTAAGCAGGGTTCTTATCTTGCATTTGATGTCAAGCTCATGAATATTCAGACACAGGAAGAGGCAAGGTGGGAAAGAGAACAAAACAGAAAAATATATGTTCAGGAAAGGAAGGAGAAGGAATCCAAGGAGCTTGATCGGTACATTCAGGACAATCATATAGATGTTAAGCCTACAAACGGAGGATTATATTTTATTGAAATTGAAAAGGGTGCAGGCGCGTTTCCCAGAGAGGGCGATTCTGTTGTGATGCATTACACGGGAAGTTTTTTAAACGGAACTATTTTTGGGTCCTCGCTTAAAAGCAACGAGCCTTTAGGATTTATTGTTGGAGATAAAGGAACCCATGGTGTTATAGATGGGTGGTATGAGGGGATAAAAATGATGCGTAAGGGTGGCAGGGCAACATGGATTATTCCATCGTCATTGGCTTTCGATTCAACCGGTATGTTCAACAGGCAATTGGGGAAATATACGATTCCCCCATATTCCGCATTGAAATTTGAAATTCAGCTTTTGGATGTTAAACCTGGAAAAATCAACCCATAAACAGGAGCTTTTAGGGAGCTTCATGAATATATATCAATTAATCAATAATGTTATGACTAAAAAACTAATCTTATTATTTGCAATGGCGATTTCTGCAGGCAGTGTGCTTGCCCAGAAGGACAAGCAGAAACCGGGAGCGGCGGACAAAGAATTTTTAAGCAAACAACCGGATGGGATATTTGCCAAATTTGAAACAAATAAGGGTAGCATTTATACGCTCCTCGAGCACAAAAAAACACCGATGACAGTTGCTAATTTCGTTGGTCTGGCGGAGGGAGCAATCAGTAATAAGGCAAAAGCCAGCGGTGTTCGTTTTTACGATGGATTAAAATTTCACCGGGTTATTCCGAATTTCATGATACAGGGAGGCGACCCGCTTGGAAATGGTATGGGAGATCCCGGTTACAAATTTCCAGATGAGTTTGATACCACTTTAAAGCATGACGCTCCGGGCATTTTAAGCATGGCTAATTCAGGACCCGCTACCAATGGTTCTCAATTTTTTATAACACACGTTCCAACTCCCTGGCTGAATGGCAAGCATACAGTTTTTGGGCATGTAGTGCAAGGACAGGATGTTGTAAATGCAATTGTAGGTAATGACACTATTATTCATGTGGTTATTCTCCGGAAGGGAAAAGAGGCAAAGGAGTTTGATGCGCCCAAGGTTTTTGAATTGGAAAAAGGAAACGTGACCGCCAAAGAGGAGGCCAAAGCCAAGGCAGCAAAAGAAGCCGTGGATAAAATGTTTGTGGATGCAAAAACTACCGCGTCGGGCTTGAAATACGTTGTTGTGAAAGAAGGTACAGGCAATTCTCCGACTGCCGCCAGTACCGTTACTGTTCATTATACAGGCATGTTTTTAGACGGTAAAGTATTCGATAGCAGTGTTCAGAGAGGCCAGCCTGCAACCTTTCCGTTGTCCAATGTAATTGCAGGATGGACAGAGGGCTTGCAGTTAATGAAAGAAGGTGGTAAGACCAATTTTTTAATTCCGGGCAATCTGGCTTACGGGGAACAGGGCCGTCCGGGTATTCCTCCAAACAGCACCCTGGTGTTTGAAGTGGAATTAATTACAATAAACCAGTAAGTTTTCGGGAAAGTGGTATGAAGAAAGAAATAAAAAAGATCACTACGCATGTGCTTCTGAAAATGAAGCAGAATGGATCTAAGATTTCCATGCTCACGGCATACGATTATACTACTGCAAAAATCCTGGATCATGCAGGGATAGATGTTTTGCTTGTGGGAGATTCAGCATCCAACGTAATGGCGGGGCATGAAACCACACTTCCAATCACCCTGGATCAGATGATATACCATGCCTCGTCAGTGGTGCGTGCTGTGAATCGTGCCCTCATTGTGGTGGATCTTCCATTTGGATCGTATCAGGGAAATTCCAAAGAGGCACTGAACTCTGCAATTCGTATAATGAAAGAATCCGGTGCACATGCAGTGAAACTGGAAGGCGGAAGGGAAGTAAAAGAATCCGTTGAAAGGATTTTATCGGCGGGTATCCCTGTCATGGGGCATTTAGGATTAACGCCACAGTCCATTTATAAATTTGGAACATACAGTGTACGTGCAAAGGAGAAAGAAGAAGCCGATAGAGTGGTGCAGGATGCCGAAATCCTTGAAAAGGCGGGATGTTTTGCATTGGTACTTGAAAAAATTCCTGCTACACTTGCAACAAAAGTTGCAAAGAAGATCAGCATCCCTGTAATTGGCATTGGCGCGGGCGGAGGAGTGGATGGACAGGTGCTTGTTCTTCACGATATGCTTGGACTGAACAATGAATTTAATCCGAGATTTTTACGCAGGTATCTGAATCTCTACGACGATATTAAAGGAGCCGTTCAAAAGTATGTCAAGGATGTGAAATCCGGAGATTTTCCAAATGAGAAGGAACAATATTGATTCAACAATTTGAAAATGGATCAATTTGAAAATGAAAATCCGGCAGACCAGCCGGTTTTCAGAAGTTCAGAGGTTCAGGTTTTATTTGAAGATAATCACCTGCTGGCAGTTAATAAAAAACCTTCCGAAATTGTTCAGGGTGATAAAACGGGTGATATTCCCCTTTCTGAAAAGGTAAAAGAATATATCAAGCAGAAATACAATAAGCCTGGAGAAGTATATCTGGGAGTTGCACATCGCATTGACCGGCCTGTAAGCGGTGTTGTGATCTTTGCAAGGACAAGCAAAGCGCTTGCAAGGATCAACGAGATGTTTAGGAATAAGGAGGTGAGAAAAACATACTGGGCAGTTGTGAAAAATAAGCCCAATCCTGAAAATGGGCATTTGATTCATTACCTGAAAAAAAATGAACAGAAAAATATGTCACGTGCTTACAGCAAGGAAGTTGAGGGCGCGTTAAAGTCGGAGCTGGACTATAAAGTTCTTTTCAGTTCGGATAACTATCATTTGCTGGAAATAAACCCCCAAACCGGAAGACATCATCAGATACGTGTCCAGCTTTCAGCTATCGGCAGTCCAATCAAAGGGGATGTTAAATACGGGTTCAGAAGAGGCAATGAAGATGCCTCGATTCATTTACATGCACGTAAGGCCGAATTTATTCACCCGGTCACCAAATTACAGGTTATTATTGAGGCCGACCCGCCTGATGAAGTTCTATGGAATTACTTTAAAGGTAATTTGAAGGCTTAATAATTGCTTCTATAAGTTTCTCATGAAGCTTAAAAAACTGATGGGGCCAATTGAAATATCTTTGCCCGTAATATGATGGCTGATTGAAACATTTGCGATTCCAAAATCCCAGCTGTTTTTTTCACCGAGGAGCCTTAGTCCGCCTGTAAGAATAGCTATTCCTTCGGAGGGAGTAATCCAATTCTCTGTAATCAGAGCATATTTGGGCGAAAATCTTTTCACGGCACTTATAGAAATCACTCCAACCTCAATGCTGGTTATTTTAGTTGTGTAATAATAATCTGTTATTCCTTCCAGCACACCGTAACCCCCGGTAAAACTAACATGCGCATTTCGGTTTCCGAAAGTCACTTGTCCATAAGCCGCTCCCGCATAAGGTGATCCTGTAATGTCGGCAGCAATAATTCCAAGTCCTGCATGGACATTTTGGGCGATTTTGAAATTCGCATGAGGTGAGATAAATGCCGCCACGGGCAAAATAACGCCGCCTACGCATGAAAAATTACTTGTTATACCTACATGGAATGAATTGTAAAGCGCCATGGTGTTCTGGAAGTAGGCGCTGCCCGAACCAATGGGAATAGCGCAGGGTTGAACAAAATAATGTGCATCAACATCCGTTTTGAACCAATATTTTCCATCCTTCATATTTCCGGCCGTAATATTTTTAATTGTTTTTATCTTGTTCATATCTACATACACGATGCCCAGGTTTGCTGTTTCAACTGTTATTTCATTCTCTTTTCTGTTTATTATTTTTCCGTGTAATGCCGTGCCGTTCATCATTGTGATCAGGTAATGCTCCTGGGGTTCTACCTTCTCCATGCTGCTCACATTTTTTGTACGGAATGTAAGATTTCCTATCATTTCATCCTGGAATTGAATGGTCTGCCTCTCCTGCATCATAATCTTTCCTTTTAAAACCGTTCCGTCTTTGAGAGTAATGATGTGGTAAAAGCTAAGCGTGTCTGAAGGAGAAAAAGTGATTTCCTGCGAAAGTGTGAAGTTGAAGAATAAAGCAAAAGCAAAGGAAAGCGCAGAGTATTTTCTATGGACAATGGACTTCATGCTTTCAGGTGAGTAAACAAAAGTAAGTGAAAATCCGGCGTGGGTCAAAACCAGTTTTTAGAACGATTCTTTTTTTGCTCGGAATGCTTCTTTTTTTCATTCAACCTTTTCTCTTTTGAATTCCTGGATGCGATGGTGCGAATGCGCTTTTTCGGTTTCCGAAAACAAAGAGTAATCAACTCTTCAAATTTCTTAATGGCGATTTTTTTGTTTTCAAACTGAGAACGCGTCTCCTGAACACTGATTTTAAAGATTCCCTCTTTACTAATACGATTGTTGAGTTTTGAAAAAATAATTTGTTTTTCCGTTTCAGTTAATAACTTGGACTTGGCAATATCAAAATTCAATTCTACCTTTGTGGAGACTTTATTTACATTTTGTCCCCCGCTGCCGCTGCTGCGGGAGGTCTTAAAATACAACTCTGATTCAAGGTGGGATACCATACTAAAACGACAATTTTTTTTCAAAGATACAAATTCATATTCGTTTTTTGTTATGGGATATGGAGTATTGGATTGCATGCCCAGGTAAATTCTGATAGCCTGATTTCTCTATATACGTGGAAGATTCAAAAGTATCTTGACAGAGAGAATAAGGCGTTTGATGTTTTCGCGTTTACCGCAGAAGGAATTGAAGTGTATGTTCCCGCTACCGATACTACTGCCAGGAAACTGGAGTTTAAAATTGGCTGGACGGATATAGGAACTTTTAAGAACATGCCCGGTAAGCATTCTCATAATCGGGCTGCTTTAGATTCGGTATTGGTTCCGGGAGGAAATGAACCGTTTGGAAATAACAGGGATTCGCGAAAACTGTTATCGGCTTACAAGGTCGCTCTTGATCCAGGACATATTGCAGGCGATATTGTAACCGCTAAAAAAGAAAAAAAATGGGTGGAGATGAAGTTTCCGCCGGTGCAACTGATAGAAGGGGAGCTGACCCTTGCAACGGCATTGATCCTTAAGAGAAAGCTGGAAAAGCAGGGAACGCAGGTTATGATGACCAGGAATAAACCGAATCAATCTGCTTTTGGTGTGGATTATAAAACCTGGAAGGACAGCCTCTTCGTTCAATCCCTTGACTCTGCTTATGCAAGAGGGGACATTTCATTCGAAGAAAAGAATTACCTGTACGCCAAAGCAACTGACACGGAAGTGTTTCGCAGGTTTTTTTCTCTGGAAGATGTGCGTGAGCGTGCAAAAAGGATAAATGCATTTTCCCCGGATTTAACCCTGATCATTCATTACAATGTGGATGAGACGAACACGGATTGGAATAAACCTTCAGGAAAAAATTATAATATGGCTTTTGTTGGAGGAAGCTTTACGGCGGATGAATTGGATAGACCTGAAACAAGAGTGGAGTTTCTCCGGTTGCTACTGACTGATGATTTGGAACACTCGATCGAATTTTCACGATGTGTGACACAAGGCCTGGTTGAAAAAACGCATGTTCGGGCTGCTATGGATTCAAGTGCTGTTTATTTGAGAGATAATTGCATGAAAACGGATGCACCCGGAGTCTTTTGCAGAAATCTTATACTTACAAGGAAGGTAAAAGGTGTAATTTGTTACGGTGAATCGCTTTACCAGGATAATATTCATGAATGCAGGGCATTAAGTAAAAAAGAAATTAAGGTGGATAGTTTTGAGACTTCCAGGAGGGTGGAGGAAGTGGCTGAAGCTTACTATCAAGGGATTCTTAATTACCTGAATAATAAAAATAAATAGTTTGGTGGCGCCATGAGTGACGATATTCCTAAACCTACTGATTATTTCCATGGACGTGGAGCCCAGGTGAATACGCCTAACCGCTTTTTGAAGCAGTCGTATTCCAATGAATTTCCCGAGATGATTGACGAAGAAATGCTGAAAGAAGAGCGAACACAATATGTGGAAGTTTTCCCAAAGACCATTGTCAACAAAGTGGAGAGTCCTGATATTCCCGGCACGTATTCCATGAATCCCTATCAGGGCTGTGAGCACGGATGTTTGTATTGCTACGCCCGCATCACGCACGAATATTGGGGATATAGTTCGGGCCTTGATTTTGAACGAAAGATTTTAGTCAAGAAGAATGCACCCGAGCTGTTGGAAAAAGCGTTTCAGAAAAAGAACTGGCAACCTTCTCCAATTATGCTTTCGGGGAATACGGATTGCTATCAGCCGATTGAAAAGAAATTAGAAATTACCCGAAAAATTCTGGAAGTATGTCTCAAATATCGTCATCCGGTTTCCATGATTACAAAAAACGCGTTGATTCTCCGTGATGTGGATATTATTTCTGAGCTTGCAAAAATGAACCTGGTACACGTAATGATCACGATCACTTCTCTCAATGAAGAGTTAAGACAAAAAATGGAGCCGAGAACCGTTACCTATAAAAATCGTTTTAAAGTTGTAAACTACCTTGCAAATGCCGGAATACCTGTAGGTATAATGAATGCCCCTGTAATTCCAGGACTTAACAGCCATGAAATTCCGGAGGTGATAAAAACGGCTTCCGAAAATGGTGCACAGGTTGCAGGGTATACCATTGTTCGGTTAAACGGATCCATCGCCGATGTGTTCAAAGACTGGCTTCATAAAAACTTTCCTGACCGGGCTGATAAAGTGTGGAATCAAATTAAATCATGTCATGGAGGACAGGTAAATGACAGTCGTTTTGGGGTGAGGGGAAGCGGGGAGGGGAAGGTCGCTGAATCTATCCGCAATTTGTTTAAAATGTCTGTGAAGAGGTACCTGAAATCAAAAAGCAAATTCGAATTTAATGTACAGGCTTTTAATACATACAGGCAGGAAATATTTCTGAAAGCAAAGACAGGAGGACAATTGTCTTTTTTTGACTAAAAACCATAAATATGTTTTAAATGCCGGGTATGGTGAAAAATAATTGCTCTAAAATCTGACTCCTGCTTTTAAATTTCCATAGACACCAAAATTTCTTGACTTGCTGCCCATGTTGTAACTTGTAATTGGTCCGATGTCAGCGGCAAATATTAATCCATCCTTCAAAAGATAAGATACGCCAAGAGGCAGGTAGTTTTTAATGGAAGAGTTTTCAAGCGGGTCGCCGCAGTACAGGGATGTGATCCCCGTATGATAATTAAATTTATTATTCTGAATTTTCAGCATATATACTTTAACACCTACGCCAATGCTGAGAATACCAAGCCCGACTTCCACACTGGACCATTTGGAAAATATCCTGTCGTAAGAAATTCCCAGATATTGGGTGGTTCCGGATAAATTGTATGAAAGCGAATTGTTGCGAAATCTGTCTGGATTCTTCGGATCCTTATTGGTAAAAGAGGGACTGGTATTTTGAGAATAAGAAATGACGGTAAGAAAAATCACGGCCAGCGTAAAAATAAATTTCTTCATTTTCATTTATTGGTTTGTGAATAGCGATCCCTTAAATAAAGCTCAAATATAAGTTATTCTTTTTTATGTCAGGTATTTCATTCACTTCAACCGACAACTCGACCTCAGCTCAATTGTAAATTTAGTCCTGAAGTTCATATTGCTATTGCCTGACAGTGACCGGGTATTCTTCATTCGGAGCAATACGATGGCAAATCAGGAGACAATGTGGCTGCATCGGTAATCGGTTCTGACACGCGCGGCAGGACCAGATTTTTTCAGTGAATAATTCACGTGTTTCCTAAGCCTGAAAAGAAGATATATACTACCAGTCAATTATGCCTTCTCTTTTCTTTTCTTCGCACTTCCATTTGATTTTTCAGACTCCTTAATTGGTTTTCTGAAAACAATGGTGTCGTCAAATACATCCATTACAATCTCGGAGTTCTTTTCAACTGTTCCGGCAAGGAGTTGTTTGGATAGTTCATCCAGCACACTTTTTTGAATGACGCGTTTAATAGGTCTTGCGCCGAATTGCGGATCAAACCCCTTGGCCGAAATCCAGTCCATGGCATAATCGCTTGCGGTCAGGCGAATATTCATCTGCTCCAATTTCCTTTGCAGGAGTTGTAATTGTAATACAACTATCTTTTTTACATCTGTTTTTGTAAGAGGATTGAACATCACTACTTCGTCCACCCGGTTCAGGAATTCCGGGCGCACAGTTTTTCTCAGCAGATCCATTACTGCAGATTGGGTGGCATCCAAAATGTTTTCCCGGTTAAACTGGTCCATCTTTTCCATGTTCTCCTGGATAATATGGGAACCTATGTTGGAAGTCATAATGATGATGGTGTTTTTAAAGTTAGCAATACGGCCTTTATTATCTGTCAGTCTTCCATCGTCCAGTACCTGTAAAAGAATGTTGAATACATCGGGATGGGCTTTTTCAATTTCATCCAGCAGGACTACAGAGTATGGTTTTCTGCGTACGGCTTCGGTGAGCTGACCGCCTTCTTCATAACCAATATATCCCGGAGGCGCACCCACTAAACGCGATACAGCATGCTTCTCCTGGTATTCGCTCATGTCGATACGGGTCATCGCAGTTTCATTGTTAAACAGGTAATCTGCCAGGGCTTTGGCCAGCTCTGTTTTTCCTACTCCTGTGGTTCCCAAAAATATGAATGAACCAATGGGGCGTTTCATGTCCTGTAGTCCTGCACGACTTCTGCGAATGGCATTGGCTACAGCAGATACGGCATTGTCCTGACCAATTACGCGGTTGTGTAATTCATCTTCCATCCGAAGAAGCTTTTCTTTGTCGCTCTGAAGCATTTTGCTTACCGGGATACCCGTCCAGCGGGCGATAACATCTGCAATATCCTCCGAATCCACTTCTTCCTTGAGCATTTGTTTCCCTTCCTTTTGGCTTTCTGTTAGTTTTGCTTTGTGGGTTTCAAGCCGTTGTTCAGCATCTTTTATCTTTCCATATCGTATTTCAGCCACTTTTCCATAGTTTCCTTCGCGTTCGGCCTGTGTTGCTTCCTGTTTGAATTGTTCAATGCTTTCTTTTTCCTTTTGGATGCCTTCTACAATTTCTTTTTCCGATTGCCATTTTGCACGCAGGTCAGTTCGTTTATCGTCCAACTCTGCAATTTCTTTTTTCAACTCATCCAGTTTTTCTTTGTCGTTTTCCCGTTTAATGGCCTCACGTTCTATCTCAAGTTGCCGTATTTTTCTTTCTACTTCATCCAGTTCAACGGGCATGGAGTTAATTTCCATTCGGAGTTTTGAAGCAGCTTCGTCTATCAGGTCAATGGCCTTGTCAGGAAGAAAACGTTCGGTGATGTAACGTTGCGAAAGTTCCACTGCGGCAATGATAGCTTCGTCTTTGATACGTACTTTATGATGCGTTTCATATTTTTCTTTGATGCCGCGGAGAATGGATATGGCATCGTCCTGATTCGGCTCGTCGATCATCACTTTCTGGAAACGTCTTTCCAGTGCTTTATCCTTTTCAAAATACTTCTGGTATTCATTTAAAGTGGTTGCCCCTATAGCCCGTAATTCCCCCCGTGCAAGAGCGGGCTTGAGAATGTTTGCAGCATCCATAGCACCTTCGCCTCCCCCTGCACCAATCAATGTATGGATTTCATCTATGAATAAAATAACTTCTCCGTTTGATCCGATTACTTCTTTCACAACCGCTTTTAGCCTTTCTTCAAACTCTCCTTTATACTTAGCTCCTGCAATTAACGCCGCCATATCCAATGAAAAAATTTGCTTTGATTTAATATTTTCCGGTACATCTCCGTTAATGATCCGGTGTGCAATTCCCTCTGCGATGGCTGTTTTTCCAACCCCGGGTTCACCTACAAGAATGGGGTTATTCTTTGTCCTTCGGGAAAGGATTTGCAGTACTCTTCGGATTTCTTCGTCCCTGCCAATGACAGGATCCAGCTTGCCGCTTTTTGCCTGCTCGTTTAAATTATTAGCATATTTTTTCAGGGAATTGTATGTTCCTTCGTGTGATGAAGAAGTTACTTTTTCTCCTTGGCGTAATTCCTTGATAGCGGCCTTAAGGTCTTTCTCAGCAATCCCGCTATCCTTCATCATTTGAGAAGTAGCGTCTTTTACAGACAGGATTCCCAGGAGCAGATGTTCGATACTCACGTATTCATCGCCAAATTCTTTCATGTAATTCTGTGCCTTGGCAAGTGCCTGATTCGCCGTTTGTGAAAGATATTGTCCTCCTCCCGAAACTTTCGGGTAGAATTCAACAATTCTATCTAATGTCTTGGTAAAAATCTGGATATTTACATTCAGTTTTTTAAGAAGGAACGGAGTCACAGAGTCATCCGAGTCAAGAATGCCTTTAAGTATATGACCATTTTCGATCGCCTGATGGTCTTTTCCCAAGGCCAATTGCTGTGCCTGCTGAATGGACTCCTGGGACTTTAGGGTGAAATTTTTCAAATCCATTTTTATGTTTTTTAATTACTGGTTAACTACGAAGGCTCAATAAACAGTCCAATTCATCAAATGATATATATAAGGTAACATTGGCAGGGAGAAGGCGGTTTTCAGTGACTTTTTGTCGATATTTCTTAATAAAATAACTTTTAAGGTTGACCTTGTGGCACAGTTTTAGATTGTATGGAGGTGAAGATTTAGAACAAAATAGTTTTTATATATTATTAATGCCGAGGATAAGTGAGATGGATTGGATTGTATCTTAGGTTTCTGTTAAGCAGAATAGTAATTCAAAATATATTATAACTTTGTTAACTTTAAAAAATACACTATGAAAAACGCAGTACTTTCCCTTGGATTTATCGTATGTTTTGGACTGGCTTCTTTTGGTCAGGAATCGTCAAAAGCTGCTCCTGCAACGAATGTAAATCCGAATGCTCCTGAGATTACATTTGCCGAATTATCCCATGATTTTGCTACGCTGCAAAAAGGAGACGAATGTTCTTTTGAGTTCAGCTTTAAGAATACTGGCAAAGAACCTCTGATACTTGCAAACTGTCAGGCATCCTGCGGTTGTACAACTCCTTCCTGTCCCAAGGAACCTATTGCTCCCGGGGCCAGTGGAATTATTAAAGTAAGATACGATAGCAACCGGGTAGGTGTATTCTCAAAGACTATTACAATAACTTCAAACGCTAAAAATTCTCCTGTAACCCTTTCCATCAAGGGAAAGATAGACGGACCTGCACAGGAAGAAGCTTTTCCGGGGAAGAGCAACAGTGGAATGGGACAATAAAACTCTAACAATTCAATAAAATTAACCATGAAAAAAACAATCCTTGTATTTGCAGTAATTGGTTTTACTGCATTTGCTCTCAATGCTCAAACAACTCCTCAGGCGGCTTCTGCTGCAACTTCTGCTCCGGTAAATGCAAATGCTCCGGAAGCTGTTTATGAAAATGAAGTCCTTGATTACGGAACAATTGAATATGACTCTGATGGAAACCGCGAGTTCAAATTTAAAAATACAGGTAAAGAACCCTTGATCGTTTACAGTGCAGTAGGATCGTGCGGATGTACGGTACCTACACCTCCTAAAGAACCTATTAAGCCGGGAGAAACAGGTTCCATCAAAGTTCATTACGACACTAAGCGTGTAGGAAGCTTTGAGAAAACCGTTACGGTTTCTTCAAATGGAAGAACCGCTTCTAAAACGTTGAAAATTAAAGGAACAGTTAAAGCTGCTGCTGCAACTGCCGGTTCCACGACGCCTGCTCCAACATCTTCTTCACCTCACTAATCACTTATTTTTTGAAAGGGTTAAAAATAACTATCCCGTACATATTACTTGTGTGCGGGATATTTTATTTTTTACCAGCCCGAACTCAAACGAAGAACAGCCCTTACATTAAGTTTAAGGATTCCAACTATAATTTTGGATTTGTCAGGCAGGGTAGGGTTATTAAGATAGAATATTACTTTGAGAATACCGGTAAAGATCCTCTTATTATTTCCAATATAGAAGTTTCCTGCGGATGTACTATTGCAGATTTTCCACACCATCCCATTAAGCACGGCGAATCAGGCATGATCCTGATCACCTTTGATACAAAGGAGAAATACGACAGACAAGATAGGATTGTGGAAGTTATTTCAAATGCATCTAACTCTCCTACAAAGCTCCGTTTCAAAGGGGTGGTGCTGGAGAGTAGAAAATCAGAAAAGCAATAAAGTAAATTTCATTCATTCTTCCCTCTGAAAACGGGTGTAATTTGGAGCACTGGTAATGGACCCGGGTGGGTCGAATGTTTTATATTTGCAGTCTAATACTCATTTATGCCAAAGATTTCTCAAAAGGCGAACGTAATGCCTTCGTCTCCCATTCGCAAACTTGTACCGTATGCCGAACAAGCTAAAAAAGCAGGCAGAAAGGTATACCATCTGAATATAGGGCAGCCTGATATAGAAACGCCTGAAACGATGTTGAATGCAATTAAGAACTTTGCCCCTAAAGTGGTGGAATATTCTCATAGTGCCGGGATTGAAAGTTACCGCAGGAAGCTTGCAGGGTATTATAAAACCCACAATATCAGTATAGATTATTCGGATATAATGATCACAACAGGTGGATCAGAGGCTATTTTGATTGCTATGATGACTTGTCTTAACGAAGGAGACGAAATAATCGTTCCGGAACCGTTTTATGCAAACTACAATGGGTTTGCTACGCAGGCAGGGGTTGTGGTTAAACCGGTGCGTTCTTTTATTGAAAGTGGTTTTGCTTTGCCATCCATTACCAAGTTTGAAGAGAAAATCACAAAAAAGACAAAGGCAATAATGATCTGTAACCCGGGTAATCCCACCGGATATGTATATACCAAAATGGAGCTGGAAGCATTGAGAGACCTGGTTCAAAAGCATGACCTCTTTTTGTTTGCCGACGAAGTTTACCGTGAGTTTTGTTACGACGGAACCGAATTCGTTTCTGTTATGCATTTGTCAGGAATAGATAATAACGTTGTTTTGCTGGATTCGGTTTCTAAAAGATACAGCGCATGTGGCGCCAGGATCGGCGCACTTATAACCAGGAACAAGGATGTAATGGCCGGTGCCATGAAATTTGCTCAGGCCCGTTTAAGTCCGCCTACCTTCGGCCAGGTGGCCTCAGAAGCTGCCATTGATACCCCTGCTTCCTATTTTGAAAATGTAAAAAAAGAGTATGTTGCAAGAAGAAACTTTGTAATTGAAACATTGAATAAAATGGAGGGGGTGTTCTGTCCCAAACCCCAGGGGGCCTTCTACTGTATAGCCCGTTTGCCCATCAACGATGCGGATGATTTTTGTCAATGGCTTCTTGAAAAATTTGAATACAAAAATCAAACGGTAATGCTTGCTCCGGCTACAGGTTTCTATTTTACTCCAGATGCAGGAAAAGATGAAGTTAGAATAGCTTACGTCCTGAATATAAACGACTTAAATAATTCTATGACCTGCCTTGATCAGGCCCTGAAAATTTATCCGGGTAAAAAGATAGCAGAGAAGGTGAAGGAAAAAGCGCTTTAATTTTTTTCAGAAGCAATTGCTTTTCTCACGCTTCCGTGCTTCTGTAAGAATGCTTTTGCCAAAGGGTAAGAAATTTTCAGTTCTCTCATTATCATTTTGGTACCCCGGTCAACCAGTTTGTTATTGCTGAGCTGCATATCGACCATTTTATTTCCACGCACACGCCCCAGTTTAATCATCACTGCAGACGAGATCATGTTAAGCACCAATTTTTGTGCGGTGCCGGATTTCATACGTGTGCTCCCTGTTATAAATTCGGGGCCTACAACTATCACAATAGGATGGCTTGCGGCTTCAGCAACGGGGCTGTCGGGGTTGCATGTAATACATCCGGTTGCTATTCCTTGAGTATTACATTTTTTAAGTGCTCCCAGTACATAAGGTGTCGTCCCGGATGCTGCAATGCCAACGACAACATCCTTTCGTGAAATTTTATTGGCTTTCAGATCTTTCCATCCCTGCTCCGTGTCGTCTTCGGCAAACTCCACAGCTTTGCGTATGGCCTTATCACCTCCTGCAATTAGTCCTATTACAAGTCCATGCGGAACTCCATAGGTTGGAGGGCATTCGGATGCGTCTACAATCCCTAACCTTCCGCTTGTTCCCGCCCCGATGTAAAACAGACGCCCTCCTTTTTTCATTTTTTTAACAATACAGGTTACAAGCTTTTCAATGCGGGGGATTTCTTTAGCAACGGCCACAGGGACTTTAGAGTCTTCCCGGTTAATATTAATGAGGATGTTTTTTACATACATCTTTTCCAGATGGTTGTAGTTGGAATCCGATTCGGTGATGCGTTTCACCATCAGTAAAGTTTTGGAAATTCAGCCGGGTTTGATTCGTGCATCAGGTCGTAGATTATTTCAAATACATCTTCGGCACTTGGTTTGGAAAAATAATCCCCATCAGATCCATATGCTGGACGATGCGCTTTTGAAGTTATTGTTCTGGGTTCGGAGTCAAGAAAATCATATCCTTTTTGCTCTTCAAGAACTTTTTGCAGCATATAGGCGGTTGATCCTCCCGGTACATCCTCATCCATGAAAACAATACGGCTGGTCTTTTTCAATGATTTCACAATGGAATGGTTGATGTCGAACGGCAGCAGGGTTTGCACGTCAATAAGTTCAACGGATATCCTTTTTTTCTCCAGGTGCGAAATTGCTTCCATCGCTATTCTGCAATTTGGTCCATACGTAACGAGTGTTACATCCTGACCTTCAACCAGAATTTCAGGAATACCAAGGGGTACTTTATACTCTCCGAAGTTAGATGGCATTTTTTCCTTTAACCTGTATGAATTCAATGGCTCAACAACCAGCGCAGGTTCGTCAGAAGCAAGAAGTGTGTTGTAAAATCCCGAGGCTTTGGTCATATTCCTGGGAACACAAATATGCATCCCGCGTAGAGCATTTATTATCATTCCAAGAGGGGAGCCGCTGTGCCAGATTCCTTCCAGCCGGTGTCCGCGTGTACGGATGATTACCGGGGCTTTTTGTCCGCCTTTGGTTCTGTATTGAATGGTTGCTAGGTCATCACTCAGTATCTGCAGGGCATAAAGCAGGTAATCCAGGTATTGTATTTCTGCTATTGGCCTCAGTCCACGCATGGCCATTCCAATTGCCTGGCCTACAATTGTGCATTCACGGATTCCGGTATCAAATACCCGGGTTTCACCGTATTTTTTTTGTAACCCTTCCAGTCCCTGATTTACTCCCCCGATTTTTCCTGCATCCTCTCCAAAAATATGGACTGAAGGGTATTTGGTTAGTATTGCGTCAAAATTTTCCCGGATAATTTCCCGTGCATCGATCATTTTTTCTTCCTTGGAATATTCAACCGGGACCGGTACTATTTTAAGTGCCGCGAGGGCCGATTCGCTGTGTAAAAATGAGGAGTAACGTTCGAAATTCAGCGACATCTGCTCTTTTATCCAGGAGGAGAGTTTTTCCCTCGCACTGCTTTCTTCTCCCGATGAAAGCCATAGTGCTTTCCGTCCTGCCGAGATCACCTCTTTTCTTGTGGGATCCATACAAGTCTTAAGCTCGTTTTTTAATTCCTGGATACCTTCGGAAGTCAGTTCATCCAGTAATGCTAAAGCGGAATGTAACTCTTTCTGGATCGGAGCATTGAAAGCTTTCCATGCGTTATTTTTTGCTTCGCGGGCGCGTAGCTTCGAATCGGATTCAATGCTGTCAAGCTCGGATACGGATGCAATTGCAGCATTCAGTATCCATTCCCGCATTTTACGAATAGGGTCAAAATCTATTTCCCACTGCAAACGTTCCTTTGATTTATATCTTTCGTGCGATCCGGAGGTTGAATGTCCCTGAGGTTGGGTCATTTCATCCACATGAACCAAAACGGGAACATGCTCTTCGCGTGCAATCTTTACAGCTTTCTCATACGTTTCACAAAGGTGAGGGAAGTCCCATCCCCGGGTTTTCAGGATCTCATAGCCATGTTTTTTTTCATCGCGCTGGAATCCTTTTAAAACTTCTGAAATATCTTCTTTGGTGGTCTGGTATTTTTTGGGGACAGATATTCCATGCCCGTCATCCCATACGGAAACTACCATGGGTACCTGCAATACTCCTCCTGCATTGATGGTTTCCCAAAACATCCCTTCGGAAGTGCTTGCATCGCCAATTGTGCCGAATGCCACTTCATTGCCTCCTTCGGAAAAGTTTTTGAACTCACCGGTACAGAGATCCGGGTTGTTCCGGTAAAGCTTGGACGCCAGCGCCAATCCGAGTAAACGCGGCATCTGGCTGGCTGTGGGTGAAATATCGGCAGAGGAATTTTTGATCTGGGTGAGGTCCTTCCAGGTACCATCCGGATTAAGTGATCGTGTAGCATAATGCCCGCCCATTTGCCTGCCTGCGCTTAAGGGATCCGCTTCCACATCCGCATGAGCATATAATCCCGCAAACCATTGTTCCAGCGTTAAGGTGCCATTCGAAAGCATAAACGTTTGGTCCCGGTAATAGCCTGAACGAAAATCTCCCTTGCGGAAAACCTTTGCCATAGCTATCTGCGCTATTTCCTTTCCATCTCCAAAAATCCCGAATTTAGCTTTGCCTGTCAGAACCTCTTTTCTGCCAAGCAAACTTGTTTCGCGGCTTTCGCATGCGGTACGGTAGTCGTTCAGAATTGTTGTTTTAAATTCCTCAAACGACAGTTTGTTTTCAACGCTGAATATTGAATCTTTTTTTGTCATAAATTTCTGGAGGCAAATATAGTGAAGGAAGGGACTGGGAAGCCGGGCATTTCAACATTTGTCCGCTTTTAGCTCGCCTGTGGTCTTGTTTTCAAGTTCTTCACTTTTTTAATAATATCTATAGGGTCGGGCGGGCATATTTATATCTTCGTCCCTTATGCATAAATGGGTACTAAAGGCTGTTGTTCAAAAGTGTATTTCTTTTCTGCCTTTCGGGCATCGGATCAATTTTTTTTTCCAGAAGTATGTTTCGAAGGGAGTTAATTTGTCGGATGAATATTTTGAAAGCAGGCTATTTCACGCCAGGGAACATTATAGATATTTCAGAAAGTATTGTTCGGTTTCAGAATTTTCACATCTTGAAATCGGGACAGGATGGTACCCTGTTGTTCCGCTGGGAATGTTTTTGTGCGGCGCAGATTCAATTACCACGGTGGACCTGACACACCTTACAAACGAAGAACGTTTTCGGATAACATTAAAAAAGTACCATGAATGCATCCGGAATAATAAACTAAGTGTGCTTCTTCCCGGTGTTTGCAGTGAAAGGGTCAAAATACTTGAAGATGAGATGAAAAATCCATCCTGCAGCAGCCTGGGAGCGTTTCTTGAAAAATTCAGAATGGAATACCATGTTGCGGATGCAAGGAAGATCCCGTTTAAGGATGGTAGTTTTGATCTTATCACTTCCAACAATACATTCGAGCATATTTATCCCGACGCCCTGAAAGGTATTCTGCAGGAATTTAAACGGCTTTGTAAAAAAGGCGGAGTGATGAGTCATGCCATAGACCTGAGTGACCATTTCGCGCACATGGATAAAAGCATCACTATTTATAATTTCCTGAAATATTCAGAAGTTCAGTGGAAATGGATCAACAATGATATTCAGCCCATGAATCGTATGAGAATTTATGATTACAGGGCGTTGTACGATAAGGCAACGATCCCTGTTACAGAGGAGATTAACAGGGAATTCAACATGGAAGAATTCAAAAAAGTAAAGATTTCAGAAAGGTTTTTATCTCATCCGGCAGAAGAAAATGCCGTAAGTCATTCTCAAATCATATCGGCCATGTAGTCTTCCTCTATTTCGCTTTCTTGCTGCTAACTTGTACTCCGTCTTTATATTCACCCAGAATAATTACCAGCTTGGTTTTGCGGTATTCCTCAGCGGCCTGAAGCATTTCTTCCCTGGTTGCTTTCCTGAGCTTTATTCCATGTCCCGGATCGGTTCCCCGGTTACGAACTTCAATGTAAAAACCATCCTTAAAAACAACCGGCTTACTGGGTGGTCTTCCACCGCCTTTTTTTCCTTTCATAAATAAATGTTTTTTTGTTTGAAGTAAAGATAAATAAATATTAATACGGAATATTGCTGAGGGTTGATTTTGTAATTGACAATCCTTGTCCGCGGATTTAACAATTTCCGGGTTTCTACAGCAAATCAAATTTAATTTGTGTGCTTAAAATTCTACTTTTGTTTTTGATATGAGAAAAGAAGGTGCTTTATTTGATCTTATAAAATCGCTTACGAAAAGCGAAAAGCGCTTCATTAAAATATATGCATCCCGTTATACCATGGGCAGCAATAACAAGTATATTAGACTTTTTAATTCCATTGACAGGCTGAAAAAATACGATGAAGCGAAACTGCAAAAGAAAATAAAAGACAATTTTTTTTCCGGTAATTTGAGAGGGGTGAAAAATTACCTGTATTTTTTAATTCTTGATTGCCTGGATTTTTATCATAAAGATTCTTCCATCGACAGAAGGACAAGCAAATATATAAACATAGCCAGGGTGCTGGCTGAAAAAAGACTGGACGAGCAAAGTAATAAGATCATTGAAAAAACACGCAGGCTTTCCGAAGAGTTTAACCGTTTTGAAAATATCATTGCGCTCAATTCGCTTCAGAAAATTACCGGGTTTAAAAGAGAGACCATTTCCAGCGAGGATATACAGCGGTACTATAAGGAGAATTTTTTGGCAGTTGAGAATATGAAAATAAAGCTGGGGTATAACAAAGTATATGACGAATTGTTGTTTAAAAGATTACGAATCGGATTAATTACCAATCCGCTGGAGAAACAACGGCTGAAATCATATTACGATAACCCGTATTTCAGAGAACAGCCTAAAAGCAGTTCGTTCGACGTTCACATGTATTACCTGCTTTCAAAAATAGAGTATTCCCGGATTTTAATGGATACGAAAAGCGGCGGTATTTATATCCGGAAGCTCATTTCATTGTTTGAGAACAATATTAACCGTATAGCAGACAATGTAAATCATTATTTATATGCGTTGAATGTTTTCATTTCGGAAAGAGTGTATGTTAATAACAGGGAAGAGGCGGATTCAATATTAAAAAAAATGGTCTCCATTCCCGCCTTACTTGGTGAGAAGACAATTTCACACGATGTAAGGGTGCAGGTATTTCAGATTTATTATGTACTGTTAACCCATATTGCGCTTATATTCAGGGATTATGAAACTGCTATTCCTCAGATCCGGAAATTTGAAACTGAAAAGAAAAAATTTGAGAATTATTTTACACCTTCTTTTCAACTCTGCATGCAATCTAATATTGCCTGCATTTATTTTGGAAGCGGACAATACAAGCTTGCTCTGAAATGGTGTAACGTGGCGATGACCCATCCTCCCAAGACGAGAGACGATGTGGTATATGTAATACGCATACTTTATATTTTAATTCATTATGAGCTGGGGAATGATATTATTCTTCCCAGTTTATTAAAATCGACATATAATAATTTATACAAGCAGAAACGAAGGAATCAGTTTGTTGTTCTGTTTTTTAAGTATTTGCGGCTTCTCCTTCGTGCCGAGTCAGACACGGAAAAGAAATCTATTTTCATTCAATTTAAAGCAGATATCCTTCCGCTGGTAGATAATAAATTTGAGAATGATATTTTTGACGATATTGATGTTGTCAGGTGGATTGATAAAAAATTACAGAGTCTGTAGATTTCCCGCTATATTTTCATTTTAAACTACAACAATAATTTCTTGTTTTTCTTGGATAAACCTGGCGATCGGTGTGTGTAAAATGATAATTGAATAACTGCAAAAATCAATTTTCAATTAATCTTAATATGCTTATAATTAATTATATACATATATTATGGTCTTTTTTAATTGTGTTGAACTATTGCATTTTATTAAAACAAAGTTTGCTTTGGCAGGAAAGATACCTGACATTTGTTAAACAATAATGAAACTTTTAATTCAAATCTTAAACCCAATTCACATGAAAAAAATTCTTACTCTGCTTGTAATTTCAATCGCAATTGTTATTACAGCTCAGGCGCAAATCAAATTTGCGGCAGGTGCAACTGTCCCTGATTTTACGGTTGTAGATGAACATGGTACTACCCAAACGCTTTATCAATATACCAATGCGGGAAAATATGTTGTTATCGATTTTTTTGCGTACTGGTGTGGACCGTGTAAGTCAACGGCTCCGATCATTGATCAGTTTTACAAGAAATACGGTTGTAATGCGTACGATGTTGTGGTGCTGGGCGTTGAGTACGAGGGAACTGCTGCACAATTAGCATCATTTAATGCAACATGCACGCCTCCGTTGGTTAATGCGTATCCCTCAGCTATCGGTTTGGCTCCGGGTAATGGCAAGGCTGTACATGCCGCGTATGGAACTACTCAATTTCCTACTGTTTGTTTAATCGGACCTGATAAAAAAGTTGTTAAGAACGATATTTGGCCTATAAGTTCTGTTGCAAACATTGAGGCGGCATTTCCAGCGGGAAAAATCACTCCGCATACCTGTTCAGCAACAGGTATAACCGAAACAATTTCTGAAAATAATGTTTCTGTTTATCCAAGCCCGGCTGTTTCCACGGTTGCGGTTGCTATTGATAATGGGATGAATATTACAGCTATCAGGGTATTGAATGTGCTGGGAAAGAACGTGATGGATCAGGCGGTAAATAACCTGAACAAATACGAATTAAATATTTCCAAATTGGAAAGAGGTGTTTACTTTATGGAGATTACTACTGAGAACGGTATGGTAACGAAAAAATTTATGAAGAACGAGTAATAGGTTTGCTTACGGAATCAAAAGAAAGCCGCATTTATGCGGCTTTCTTTTTTATAACGAAATTGCTGCCTGCGCGGTACTATTTCTTCCTTATAGCAGCCATATAAAAGCCATCAAAGCCTTCGCTGGGCGTAATTATTTTTTGTTCCAGGAACTCAAACGTTTGGCTCTGGTCTTCAACGAATCTTGTAATTTGTCTTTCGTTCTCAGAAGGAAGAATACTGCAGGTAGAGTAGACCATTACACCTCCTTTTTTTAACATCACCGAATAATCCCTCAAGATTTTATGTTGGAGGGCCCGCATTCTTTCAACAAATTCCAGATTCAGTTTCCATTTGGCATCCGGATTTCTTTTTAAGACTCCCAGGCCTGAACAGGGCACGTCAAGCAATAATCTGTCAGCCGTATTTTGTAATCGTTCAATTGCTTTGGTTGAATCAATCAGCCGTGTTTCAATATTCGAAGCGCCGGCTCTGCGCGCTCTTTTCTTAAGCTCATCCAATTTCCACTGAACAGTGTCCAGTGCAATTACTTTACCCTTATTTTGCATGAGCGCAGAAATGTGAAGAGTTTTTCCTCCCGCACCCGCACATGCATCTATCACTTTCATTCCATTCTTCAACTGCAGAAATTGAGCTACTGCCTGAGAAGAAGCGTCCTGGACTTCAAACAAACCTTCTTTGAAAGCGGGGGAGGTGAATACATTTTTCCGTCTTGTCAGGATAAGGGCATCTGGATAATCAGATGAGATCCGGGTGTCTATACCGGATTCCTGCAATCTCTTTTGCAGCTCTTCCCTGGATACTTTCAGGGTGTTTGTCCGGAGTACAACTTTTGCCTCTTGGTTCATAGAATATAATTCCTTCTCCCATTTTTCCTCGCCCAGTTCCTTAACCCCCAGCTCATCCATCCAATCCGGAATACTTTCCCTTATTTTCCGGACCGATTGAACGGATTTGATTTTTTCCTGCAGGGGATGAGAGGTCGTTTCTCCTTTCCATGTGCAGTATGTTTCAAAAATATTTTCCAACTCCTTTTCTTTTCCGGGAGTGATCGCCTGCAGCAGGCGGTACCACCTCACGATATCGTATGTGGTTTCTGCAATGAAGCGTCTGTCCCTGGCTCCCCATTTTGGATTTCCTTTAAGTACTCTTTCAATCACTTTGTCAGCGTACCTGTTCTCGTTGAATATTTCATACAGCGAACGGAGTATAGCATCCGCTATATTTCTATGGATTTTCATTTCTGCAATGATAAGCGTATTTTTTCTCCGGAGATCCGCAAACACACAAATCAGTTAACTTTGACCACTTTCTGATCTATGCCTAAGGTATTACGAATCATCAATCGCTTTAATCTGGGAGGGCCTACTTACAATGCGGCCTATCTTACCAAATACCTTTCTCCGGATTTTAGTACGTTACTGATCGGGGGAGAGAAAGATGATTCGGAAGGAAGCTCTGAATTCATTTTAAAAAATATGGGAGTGGATTATACCATCCTGCCCGAGATGAAGAGATCCATAAATCCGCTTAACGATTTACTAGCCTATAATAAAATTAAAAGCAGCATTCGTGAGTTCAAGCCAGATATCGTTCATACCCATGCGGCAAAAGCAGGGGCAATAGGAAGAAGGGCTGCTGCGGCATGCAAGGTTCCTGTAATTGTTCATACGTATCACGGACATGTTTTTCATTCCTATTTCGGAAGGTTCAGAACGTCTGTCTTCAAAAAGATCGAACAAAGACTAGCGTTGAAGACTTCCGCCATTATAGCTATCAGCGAAAGTCAGAAACAGGAGTTGGTAGAAGACCACCGGATAGCTCCGCCTGAAAAAGTGCATGTTATTCCATTGGGATTTGAATTGTTACGGTTTCAGGAGAGTTATAAGGAGAAAAGAGTTGCTTTTCGGACTAAATATAATTTACGTGAACAAGAAATAGCAATCGGTATTGTTGGCAGACTGGTTCCGGTAAAAAATCATTCGCTGTTTCTTGAAGCAATTAAATTTGTCAAAGAAAATGCTCAAAAAAACATCCGGGCATTTATTATTGGTGATGGAGAGGAAAGAGCGCGGCTTGAAAATAGAACGAGGGAATTGGATTTAAAGGATGTGGTGGTATTTACATCTTGGGAAAAAGAGGTAGATAAGATATATCCTGGGCTGGACATAGTTTGTCTTACATCGTTTAATGAGGGCACCCCTGTGAGTCTGATAGAAGCACAGGCAGCAAACAAGCCGGTTGTGTCCACCAATGTAGGAGGAATTGAAAATGTAGTTCTCCCCGATAAAACTGCATTGTTATCAAATGCAATCGATACCCTGGGGTTTTCAAAAAAATTATTGGCATTGGTGGAAGATGAGAATTTAAGAAAGAGATTATCGGCTGAGGGTTTTGATTTTGTAAAGAAAAAATTTCATTATACTCGGTTAATCAGGGATGTCAAGGAACTTTATTGGAATTTGCTTAGGTAGGCTATTTCATAGAATTTCATAAATTTACGGCGTTTAAAATGAAAAAAAATATTCCATTATTCACTCTGCTGCTTTTTAGCGCAATGGTCTTTCAGGGTTGTCGTTCTCTTAACCCGAGTGTAATGCTGAGAACAGGAAAAGGATATCAGTACTCGCAATTTCCTGTTGCTTCCCAATCGGTAGTATACAAAATAGCTCCTAACGATGCATTAAGTTTTCAAATATTTTCCAACGACGGTTTTAAAATAATTGATGTTTCAACAATTTCGGAAGGTGGAAGTTCTCAATACCTGCAGAATGGCGCTGGCGGGATCTCATATCACGTGGAGTTTGACGGAACAGTAAAAATGCCTCTTTTAGGACATGTATCATTGCAGGGAATGACGGTGCGGGAAGCAGAGTCTTTTCTGGAACAGAAGTTTGCTTCATTTTATAATAAACCTTTTGTGTTGCTTGAAGTAACAAACCGAAAGGTGACTATTTTTCCTGGCAATGAAGGAGCTGCAAAAGTAGTTCCCCTAATGAATGAAAATACAACCTTGCTGGAAGGGTTGGCCCTGGCAGGCGGTATTTCCAACTCAGGTAAGGCCCATAACATCAAGCTAATAAGAGGAGATTTGAAAAACCCTCAGGTATATTTAATAGATCTTTCCACTATAGACGGAATGAAGCAAGCGGATCTAATTCTTCAATCGAACGATATAATTTATGTTGAGCCGACAATCAGAGTTGACAAACAGATAATCGGAGAGATATTGCCTTATCTTACATTTATCACAACCATGATCGTGTTTGTTGAATTCATTAGAAGAACCCCTTGATAAATCCTACTCGCTAAAATGCTTGCTGATCAGTTAGGTAATAATTCCAGTTCACTCTCCCAGTATAAGGACCGGGTGGCCAGCCTGGCTAATGAATTTGAGATAGGCTTGTTTTTTTTTCTTATTAAAAAGAGCATTCTTTGGGTGTTACTTTTTTTTCTTCTGGCATTTATATCTGCTTATCTTTTTTTACGCTATACACCGGAAGTGTTTGAATCAAAAACGATCATACAAATAAATAATGAGGACCAGGCCAGCCGGATTTTAAATGTTCAGAACATAAACGAAGTTCAGAATGACATAGCAAAATCCATTGAGTTATTGAGAGCAAAAGTGTTTTTCAAGAAAGTACTCTCAACTCTTCCTCTTGGGGTTACCTATTTTTCGGAAGGCACTTTCAAGGAAAATGAACAGTACAAGAACAATATTTTTTCAGTGGAGATCAATGTTAAGTCGCAATCAGTTTTCGGAACAAAATTTTATGTTCATTTTGACAATGAAAATAGAGGGAACGTTACGTATAATTTTGGCGGTAAAGACAGGTCCTACAAATTTACTTCCAGGGAATGGGTAATGACGCCTGAAATTGACTTTCGTATTACACCTACCAATTACAAGGAAATCAAGTATCAGCAAAATGCCGTAAAGGTAAATAGCTTGTATTTTATTCCAAACAACATTGCGGTGCTGGCGAATCAGTATTATTCTCACCTCAACGTCAGGCTATTGAGCGACGCCGCCAAAACAATTGAGATTTCGTACCAGGATATTAATGCAGCTAAAACAACAGATGTTGTAACTTCCATGGCAAACCTCTTTATTGATTATGATATTGAAAAAAAGGGTGAGAGCGCTCAGAAAGTATTAACATTTTTAGATGATCAGCTGGCGGTTGTTTATGACAGGTTGCGAAATTCTGAAACATCTATTCATGCATACAAAAGGGATAATAAAGTAACGGATACCAAAAACTATGCGGATGTCGGAAGTGTACGTCTCAACTCTTTAGAAGATGAATCCATTGCACTTGAATTAAGACAAAATGTGCTTGTCGAACTGGAAAACAGTATTGATGCAAAGAAAGATATAGATTCGTATCATCTGGTATCACTACTGACAGGTATTGAGTTTGAGAGTTCTTTATCCAACCAGATCAATTCACTCCAAACGCTGCTTAAGAATAGGGAGGAGCTACTGTATCAGGTAACTCCTACAAGCGAAAAAATTAAATCGATTGAATTTCAAATTGAGGTGCAAAAGAAGCTGCTTTTGGAAAGCGTACGGTCAATCAAAGATAAATTGCAGGTCCGGATTAAGAATTTGAATCAAAAGATCGCTGAGCTGGAAAAGCAGCATTACAGCCTGCCTTCGGAGGAGGTGGAATATTCCCGACTTCAGAGGTTGTTCACCATTAATGAAAAATTCTATAATTTACTTCTTGAAAAGAAAGCGGAATACCAGATTTCCCAGGCAGGAAATATCTCCAAGCACATTGTATTGGATTACGCGTCTGTGCCTATTTCTCCGGTTTCTCCCAAAAAATCACTGGTATTTACAGTTGCTTTTTTTTCTGCCTTACTGCTTTCGTTGCTTCTTGCTTTCTCCAAATATATCATGCATGACCAGATCAACTCGGTAAGCGAGATCAATAAAATGACCCATGGCAATATTTCGGCGTTGGGTATTGTTCCGAGGTATAAAAAGGATATTCCGGTATCGCAGCTATTGGTGGACAAAAATCCCAAATCTCTTATTGCGGAGTCTTTCAGGTCTATACGGACCAATCTGCAGTTTATATCCAATGAACCGGGACCGAAAACTGCGGCCGTTACATCTACCATTTCGGGAGAAGGAAAAACGTTTGTCGCTATTAATCTTGCCGGAATAATTGCTTATGCAGGTAAGAAGGTAATTGTAATTGATCTGGACATGCGCAAGCCCAAAATACATCTAGGTTTTGGTGCAGAGAATTTCAAGGGAATGAGCACGGTGCTTATTGGCAAAGATGCCCTGGAAGATTGCGTTCAGCACAGTGTGTTTGAAAATCTGGATTTTATAACTGCAGGTCCTATTCCTCCTAACCCATCCGAATTGATCATAAGTAAGAAAATGAATGATATCATTGAGTTTTTAAAAACAAGGTATGATTTTATTGTTTTGGATACACCTCCTGTGGGTTTGGTTACCGATGGTATTTCCATCATTCAGAAAGTGGATTATCCGATTTATATTTTCAGAGCCGAGTATTCCAGAAGGGCCTTTGTTCAAAACCTGGATAGGCTGCATAATGAAAATAATATGAAGAATCTATCGTATGTTCTGAATGGAGTAGATGTGGATGTTAAATCATACGGATATAATTACGGTTACGGTTACGGCTATGGCTATGGCTACGGACAGGGATACGGCTATTACGATGACAGGATAGTCCATAAAAACCCTGCAAATATTTTCAAACGATTATTTTCCAGGGCTTGATATGAAAGTATTACCAACATACATTAAGGACCTATTTGTAATTCAACCCAGTGTTTTTGAAGACAGCAGAGGCTATTTTTTTGAATCTTATAACAAAGAGGTTTTTTTAAAGCATGGTCTGTCTACTGAGTTTGTTCAGGATAACCAGTCACTTTCCCAGAAAGGAGTATTAAGAGGCTTGCATTTTCAAAACCCGCCGTACGGACAGGCAAAACTCGTACGGGTCATTACGGGATCTGCGCTGGATGTGGTGGTGGATATACGCAGGAACTCTCCTACGTATGGAAAACATTTTTCAGAAGTGCTTACTTCCACAAAGAAAAACATGCTGTATGTGCCCGTAGGATTTGCACATGGATTTCTTGTATTGCAAGACAATACAATTTTCTCGTATAAATGCTCAGATACCTATCATAAAGAATCCGAGGAAGGTATATTGTGGAATGACCCCGATCTCAATATTAGCTGGGGAATATCAAATCCCTCTCTTTCGGAGAAGGATAAGACATCCGGTCTTTTTAAAGATTTTAAAAGCCAGTATTAACGCTTACTTAGGGGAAGAAGTACCGGTGGCGGGCACTTCTTCTTTTTTTTCTGTTTCACTTTTGGCATCCTTTCCTATAGTAGTTGCTTTCTTATGCTGCATCATGCTTGAGTCACCTACTGCAATGCTTTGGTCGACAGGGGATATGGAACCAGATTTTCCTGCCCCACCTTTCTTTCTGGGAGCTGGCTGAGGATTAGGATCTGCCGGATTTGGTTTTTTTTCCTGTTGGTTCTGAACAGAGTTTGTAACGATAAAGGATTTTCCTTGAGTGGTGGATGTTACTGCGGTCAGGAATATAATTCCTACTGTAGCAGTCAGGATCATGTTTTTCATACGGATGGGGATTTTATGGTTTCAATCCTTTAAGCAATAGTTATGCCAATTCAAAGACAATGAAAAAAAAGCTCCGGACTATTTTAATAACTCCAGTGCCTCAGGGATAGAAATCATCTCGTCCTTAAAGAAAGCAATTATAAAGGCATCTGAAATACCGTATTTCTGAGAAACGGTTTCCTTGAAATTTCTCGCGTCCTGAATATTTTTGAATCTGCCGGCAAGATATTGCATAGCTCCTGAAGATTTCCTTTTCTTTTCCAAGCCAGGGATTTTATTTAGTTTCTGCATTACATCTGCCGAAGGTTCATTAACAAATACTCCAATCTGGACTCTGAAACTAATCAGGTTTTTATCAATGCCACTCGCACGTGCTTTAGGTTCTTCCAGGTTTTCATTTTTGGATTGAATAATACCGTTGCTTACTGAAGAAAGCGGTACGCGTTTTTTATCCTTGTAGGCAACTACAAATATGCCTTTATAACCTCTTTTAAGAAGCTCTTCTTTCTGCCGGATTGCATCCTGTATAGATGTGTAGGATCCGCTATGGTATTTATACAGTCCATCTTCGGTTTTAAGTTCTACTACATCACCTGCATTTTTAAACACCGAAGAAGATAGTTTCTTAGTATATGCACCCAGCTGAACCCGGAAAACAACACCTTTTGGATCAATTGGTATAGTTGAACCTTCCTCAAGCCCAAGCCCTGCAATCAGCTCCTTGGTAGGATCCACAAGTGAGCCATCTTTATTCCGGATCATTACCTTTGAATTAGGAAAGCCTGCAGCAATCATTTCCTCTTTTCTTTTTTCTGCATCAACGGTCTTGTTGAAAGAGCCTGAAATGTAAGAAGTAGTAGAGTCAGGTTGCATATAACTCCTGACATCTTTTATGCTAAGAAGTTTTCCCATCTCCGCGGGTGGCACGCCTTCTTTGTAAGTTCCAAGCAATACAACCAGCTCCCTCCTGTATACAACTGTAGCTTCACGCGATTTGCCCCATCCTTCACCGGCGCCTACGGGAGGATTGACAACGGTATTGTAGGTGACATATATATCCGCGGTATCACTCCAGATACGCCAGTCGCGTGCGATGCTGGAATCGGTCATTGCCACACCGTATTCATCCACCCATGCACCCAGCGGTGAATTCACTTCTTTATCCGCGTAATCCGGTTTGCCATCTCCATCACTATCTGGCGGACAGCCGTTTGCACTCACGGCAACACCTGCAGGAGTTCCTTGACATGAATCTACAAAATCAGTTACACCATCTCCGTCCGTATCATCGGTCATTAACGTAAGAAGATCTTCATCAGATATGGGAGTGATGTAAGGAGGATTTGGATTAAATAAATCAAAGGTCAGTGTTAGATATGTCTCAAAGAATTTATCTTTTTTGGTATCTCCTTTACCCGTTCCTTTGTTTTTTTCCGTTACCCCGTCAATGTAATCCGTGAAGGAGAAGTGCATCGTAGCTCCCAACCTGGCGCTCAGGCGCGGAATGATACGGGCATTCACACCCAAACCAACAGGAACTGCAAATGAACGCTCTGGATATTTTCCGAACAGGGAGTTATTCCATTTTCGGATGTCTGTTTCATATTTATAGTCGCGATCTAATGTAATAGCGCTGGAAGCATTCGGATCATTTTCAGCCAGGTTCATAATAGAACCGTTTTGCCAATAGTAATATTTGTTACCCGAATTATCGAACAGGTCGGTTTTAGACAAGTATTCGAAATATTCAAAACCTGTAAGCACAAAAGGTTCGAATCTCCTTTTCATGGGGAGAAATTTGTCAAAATTGTAAGATACCTGCAATCCTCCTGCACGGATGCTGGATTTAAAATTCACATTCCGGTCATTTTCTTCGTTGGCACCCACTGTTCCGAATGTGGCCCTGGCACTGATTAAAAAAGAGCGTGAAAAATATTCGGAGATAGAAAGATTATATCCGATCCGGCTTATATGAGAGCTTTTACCGGAAACATCGCCGGAGAACATGAGGATGCTAGGGCCGGCTCCCAATATTGGCTGCATCAGCCTTGGAGTAAAAAAGGGAAAAGAATCAATTTCGATCAACGAACGGTTCTCTTCAGGGAATGGTTTGGGCCGGGGATAATAAACAGCAGGAATCTTGGCGGTGCTTGTATCTTCCTGTGAGAAAGATGCAAGGAAAAAAAGCATAAAAAATAGGAGTAGACAATGCTTCATTGGCTCAAAGATAAGAAATTCATGTTGATTAATACACTTTAGCGAATCCACTGCTGGCTGGAAACCATCAGTGCTTCCTGAACTGTAATCCTTTTCCCACTGTTATATGCTATAACGAACGGGTTTTCTATTCCTTTTGAACGCATGCTCTCTCTGAAATCCCGGGCGCTTTTGTACTGGTCGTATTTTCCGACAATGTATTTTTTCCATCCCTCGTGAAATTCCATACTTACTTTATCACCTATTGCATATTTGCTTTCGAAATAGGATGTGCCTCTTTGAATTTTAGACAGTGCACATATCTGCACTTTGAACGCAATGGTATTATCAGGTATCGGAACAACAGATGAAGTGGTATTATTTACTGCAGTTTGAGTTGTAACCGGAGGTGTTGTGCTGGCAGTTGTGCTGGTAGTTGTGCTGGTAGTTGTGCTGGTAGTTGTGCTGGTAGTCTCTGTTGGGGTTGTAGTGGCAGTAGCGGTGACCGGAGCTGCTGCTTTTGATTTTATAAAAATATCAGTGGAAGTGATGTCGGCCTTTTTAGGGTCATCGTTTTCAACGTAAGAGAAAGAACCGGTGATCGTCATGTTGCCGGAAGAATTTTCAGAAACAAGAACACGGTACGATACTTTCACATCCTCGTCCGCAGGCAGGTTGTCCCAGATTATTTTTACTTTCTGATCCATGAAAGAGAAAGTTCCTCCTTTGCTGTCAAGCGACTGGGCTGTTAATCCTGCAGGAAGCGTTTCCTGGATACGGGCGAACCCTTTCATACCGTCTTTTTTTACATTCACTTCAACGGTAAATTCCATTCCGGCTTCAGGGCTCCCCACAATGGTTCTGCTGGCTGTGACCGAAGCAGTTGTTTTTGCTTCGGTAGGCGATGTGGTTGTGGTCAATACGGTTTCGGGTTTTGAAGTAACTGTTGAAGAAGGTTCTGTTTTAGCGACATCAACCGGGGTTGTGTCGGGTTTGGCGGTTGCAGTCTCAGAAGAAGTTGTAACTGCAGATGTATCGGACTTTAACGTGGAAACAGCGGTAGATTCGGGCTGGGAGACAGCCGTTGCGGTTGTTTCAGCTTTTGTTACGACAGCTAGAACTTCTTCCCCGATCAGGATGGATACATCGGGAACCATGGCAGTTTGCTTTTCATTGTTCAGGACATACGAAAATTTTCCTCCTAAATTGATCCTTCCGTCGGGAGCATCGGCATTGACTGTCAGTTTATACGAAACCACGAACTCTTTATCTGCAGGAAGTGATATCCATGTGAACTTGACTACATTGTCTTCTGCAAGGTATTTGAATTCTCCACCTTTAGCATCAATGACCGTAGCATTCCCGAATACCGGTGGCAATTCCTGCTTCATGTGACCCACCCCGGTAACCGAACCTTTATTGATGGTAAAGGAAACCGTAAGTACATCCCCTTTTTTCAGGTGATCCGGAACCAATTGCATTTTTACGTTTACGTCTTCTGCAAAAAAAGTACGAAACAAAATCAATACGAGCATGTTCAGGAAGACAATGGTGTATTTTATCATGGGGAGTATATTTTGTTTTCAGTTTTAGTTTAATGGAATCCCGTTACCACATTGCCAGGAGGAAACAGAATTCAATTCACTGTCAAACAAAACTATCTCAAAATCAATTTAATAAAAATCAGGTGTTTTTAACTTACAAACAGACTTTTGTTAATAAGGATCAATGCATCATTTGATCCTTTTTAAAATTGACAAGAGGTGTTGCAAATGAAACAAATGGAAAAGCAGGGCAGGAGATTGTTAAAACAAGGGAGCGAATTCCAGTAAGCTATTGCTCAAAAAAGAAATCGATCAGTTTGTTGATCTGTTCAACTGAAAAAGTAATGGTGCCATCAAAAAAAGATTCTATCGTTTTGCCAATTTCATCCGAGGTAATAAGGCCATCTTTATTCCAGTCGGCAATAATCAATTCCTTGGGGATAGCGGTGTGGGGCTTATTGCTTTTAGTATCTTTTTGTTTCTCTTTTTGTATTTCTTCCACTTGTTTGAGGAATTCAGTACCGGGTTTTTGATTGAAGTCACTGTTATATGCTTCTTTGCGTGAGGCAGCAGCGGTTTTGTTCTCTTTACTTATTTCCTTCAGACTAGCTTTTGTAATTTCAACTCCGTGCGCGTCAACCAAAACACCATTCTTACTATGTGGTTCTTTGTCAGTATAATCCGGAACTCCATCCCCATCGCTGTCAAGAGGGCATCCTTTGGAATCTATTTTTACATCCTTCGGAGTTCCCTGGCACAGGTCATTTGCATCGGGAACTCCGTCTTTGTCGCTGTCTGCCACATCCATTTCAGCAAACAACTTGGATGCTGCTTCCTTGTCTTTTTTAAGTAAGGAAAAAACATGCCACGTTAGAGACGCGGAAGAAAACAGGTACGCATCCAAGCCTGTTTTTTTTACATTGTCTAAATAATCCGAAAACGATAAATGATAAGTAAGCTTCACATTTACATCGATCGATTCTGTTATTTTCATTTTGATGCCGGACGCGAGAGGTACCACCAATGTGCGGCGCAGATAGCTGCTGCTGTCGGTTAATTTTGTTTCATACTTGTAATCCCTTTCAAGGATACGGGCATAAAAATAATTAAGCCCGGCCTCCGGCAGATCGCGTAAACTTCCGTCTTTCCAGTAATAATAAGGATCTCCTTTTTTGTCAAGCAGATCCCCATACGGATCGAATAATAAAGCAGATAGCCCGATCGACAGGAATGGAACCAGGGGAGGATCATTCTTGCCGGCAATCAGTAACGTACCACTTAATCCCAGCTGGTGAATAGGTGATTCAAAATTCAGTTTTTGAACGTTGTCAGAGGCTTTTTCATCGCGTGCAATTTTTCCCTTAAGAAAATTGAGCGATACGGCTATGTTTTTGTTTAAATGTTTTTCGATGGAAAGATCAAAACCGCTCCGTATAAAACTATAAGGTCCCGCCTGTGAATTCTCGCCTACATCGCCGTGAAAGGTAAGAATGCCTGCGCCCATACTGATCGCTATGACTTCTTTTTCTGAAGGCTTATTACTCTGGGATAAACAGGGACTGAAAACAATGCAATAGAGTAAAATGACCAGCAACGAATTTTTATTTCGTATTCCTTTTATCATGACAGTTCAAAAAATCAGGAATTAAGAATTAAGAATTAAGAATTAAGAATTAAGAATTAAGAATTAAGAATTAAGATGCTGAGGTAAGTGACCAAGATAGCTTTCTTCTCCCCACTCATTAACCTCTATTTATCATTCTCAATTCTGAATTCTCACTTCCGTTTACTGTTCGAAAAAGTAATCTATAAGAGCATTGATTTTTTCCACAGTATAATCGCTGTTGCCGTCAAAAAAACTATCAAGAACACTGGTGATTTCCGAGGAAGATATTATTCCATCTTGATTTTTGTCGGCTGACCGGAATTGTTCGGGAATTGCGGAAGTATTTCCTTCGGTAGTCTTTTTACTTTTTATTTCGGTATCCAGTTTTTCAAGAGATTCTGCTGATGGTTCATTCAGGAAAGCATTTGCCCTTTCGGAGGAAAGTGAATCCCGTTTTGATTTTTCAAGGATCATTGCATCGGTAACTGTTTTTCCGTCTGCATCAACCAGGGAGCCTTTTCGTGTGCCGGATTCCTTGTCTATGTAATCCGGTACACCATCAGCATCGCTATCGAGCGGACATCCTTTCCCGTCTACCTTGACGCTTTTAGGGGTGCCCGGGCAAAAATCATCTATATCTTTCACTCCATCACCATCCAGGTCCAGCTTGTCAATGGTTGAGAAGTCAACGGAGGATTTATCGGCTGTTTTTGAATCTTTGGATTGTTTTATGAAATTGTAAGTTGCCGAAAAATACGAGAATAAATATTTGTCTTTTCCTTTTCCCTTCATGCCATCAATTCCATCCGTAACAGACAAGTGATAGGTAAGGCCGATGTTGGCTTCTATTCTTCTGCCTATTTTCATTTTCAGTCCGCCTCCCACCGGAACGGTAAAAGTGTTTTTTGCTGCACTGTCAATAGGAGTTTCGTAGATATAGTCCCTGTTCACGTGGCGGGAGATCACTTCATTTTTCGGCAGTTGTGGCATATTGCGTATGCTGCCGTCGCTCCAGTAATAATAAAGTGAATCTCCGTGGTATTTTTTATCTGTTTTAGCCATTAAGGATGCATAGGCAAAACCAACGGAAGCATAGGGAACCAGAGGAATATTTTTATTGTTCTGGAGATAGGCACTTATATTCACTCCATATTGGGTGATCGAGCTTTCAAAATTGTTATTGCGTGAAACATGAATGGAACGTTCGCCCATGGCAAGCTTGCCTGTCATAAGATAGACCGATGCTCCCATCCAGTTTTTAGCAAAACGTTTTTCCAGGCTGAAAGTATAACCACCTCTTACATAGGAATAGGAGCTTACATCTTTTCCTTTTCCTATATCCCCGTTAAAGGTCAAAACTCCTGCTCCGGCAGACACGGAAAGTATATGTTTGGGTTCATCCTGTGAAAAGCCTACGCAATTGTTAATGATTAAAAAAGGTATGGAAATAAGTAGAGGTTTCTTCATTTAATGATTTTTATAATTTATAATCATCTGCCTATAATTGATAAATACAAATATACAATTTATTGTTTTTTAAAAACAAACGGGCAAATTAAGAAGAAATTAAAAAATGACTTTTATTGGAATTCTAAACACAAATTTGTTGGGCAATAATTTGTTTTACGATTTTACTGATTGATGGAATTGAGCACTGCACAAGCCGTTATCCCGGCAGTTTCAACCCGCAATCTCGAATTACCCAGGCTGACGGGAATAAAGCCGTTTCCGGTTGCTATCGCAATTTCTTCTTCCGAAAATCCTCCTTCGGGGCCAACGGCGATAAGAACTTTTTTTCCTTTGGTATAAATGGATTGCAGTAAAGCTCCCTTCGGATTCTCAGGGGGGAATTCCGAATCGGACAATTCCGGTATATGTCCTATGTATTTTTCTGCATCGAGGTTCTTTGCCGAGGAGATAAATGTTTTATAGTCTTGTATGTCGTTTAAACGGGGAAGCTCTGATTTCAGGGACTGCTTCATTGCGGCAACCAGCACTTTATTCAGTCGTTCGGTTTTAATAACAGTGCGTTCGGAATGCCTGCATAGGATTGGAATTATCTCATCGCATCCCAGTTCGGTTGCTTTTTCAAGGAACCATTCAAAACGTTCAATATTTTTGGTGGGTGCAATGGCAATGGTAAGATGAAAATTTCTTTTTGCCCTGTCAGGAATGGACTGAATGATTTTTACAGTACACTTTTTGGAGTGGACGGAAATTATTTCCCCCTGGTGAAAAAAACCTTTTCCGTCCGTGAGGTACATCCTGTCGCCCACCTTCATCCGTAATACGCGGAGGCAATGGGCAGATTCTTCTTCCGGAAGAAGAAGAGGCTGGGTTGGATTGATTTCAGGGTAGTAGAAAAGATTCATCTTCAAAATTATAAATTACTTTTGTTTTCATGCGGGTAAAAGATTTATTCAGGTCGGACGATGGCCATGTTCTAGATAAAAAAGTAATCTCAATCTGTATGGTCAGCTCCCTTTGCCTTACGATGAACAGGTATTTACCCGGTTTGATACCGCACCTTGATTTTTCAGACAATGTACAGCTTTCGGACCTTGCTAATTGGGTGCTGGTCTTGTGCACATTTTACTTTGTGATTCCTGTGCTATGGATAAAATTTTTTTTAAAGGAACCTATAAGCGATTATGGGCTGAAATGGAAAGGAGTGTTTAAAGAGTATCGGATCTATTTCCTGATGCTTTGTATAATGATTCCGTTGGTTGCTTTTTTTTCCACTACCGCATCCTTTCAGGTAAAATATCCCTTTTACGAATTATCTCCCGGGGAGAAACTGGCTCCTTATTTCTGGATATGGGAAGGACTTTATTTTTTACAGTTCTTTGCGCTGGAGTTTTTTTTCAGAGGGTTTATGGTGCATGGCCTGAAACACCGCTTCGGTATTTATTCCGTGCTTGTAATGACCATTCCGTATTGCATGATCCATTTCGGAAAACCGCTTCCGGAAACTGTAGCAGCCATTGCAGCAGGTGTGGTGCTCGGCGCACTCAGTTTAAAGACCCGTTCCGTGTTGCTCGGAGTTTGTATTCATTATAGTGTCGGACTTATCATGGATCTGGCAGCGCTTTACCACAAAGGGTATTGGTGAATTCAGACTGGCTTTTTGTAGAGGATCATTCCGTTTCTGCAATGGCGATCATCAGTTTTTCCAGTTTGTCTTTCATTACAGCGGGAGAGCAGTCGTAATTGTTTACAATTACTGCAAAAGAAAGAAGTCTTCCTTTTTTATCCGTAACATAACCGGCATAGCTGCGCACCCGGGTCATGTATCCGCTTTTGGCATGCAGATTATTTTCCGCAACGGTCCCTTTGCAAAGTCTGCCGAGTGAACCGCTTTTGCCGGCAACAGGAAGCGAGTTATAGAATTTATCAAAGAGGAGGGAATCCAAAGTGATCGCCCGCAGAATTTCAGATAGCTGTCGGGTGTTAAAGGCATTAAAACGGGAAAGTCCGCAACCATCTGCCATGTAAGAACCTTTCAGGTCTACGCCTTTTGATTTCCAGTAGTTGGTGACAATTTCTATCCCGGTCTGGTCATCACCGAACCCGTTTTTTTTCCAGGCAATTGTTTTTAAAAGCGTTTCGGCAAAAAGGTTATTGCTCTGGATATTTGTTTCGGTCACGATTTTATCCAGCGTATGGGATGTTTGCACATACAGTGTTTTCCAGATTTGCTTAGTGGTTTTTTGGGATACCGGTGCGTTGGCTGCCGGGGGCAGGGGCAATGAATCGGAAGAGATCGTGCTGTACTCTTCGGCAGGCGGAAGGAAATTCCGGAGTGTGCCTGGCTTTTTAGCAATACTGATCCCTATTTTTCTCAACGAGCTGTCCAGTGACTGAGCGCAGAACAGGGGAGGGTCGGGCTGAGAGCCTTCCACTTCGTACTTTATTTTGTTGGCAGGGATAGTCCCTTTTACGTACCGGACCAGGGAATAAGGGGAACCGTAAATGTATGCATTGTCGGAATAGCCTCTTGTGAAGGTCTGGTTGATCACCCGCATCCCCGGAATTGCCGGAGCTATTTTGACTATCCGGGTACTGTCTCCTTTACGCGACCCTGATTTAAAATACAATGTAAATTTATTATCCATGAAATTCAGGCCGCAGGCTCCCGAACCGTAGTAATTACCCATGTCGCCCCAGATCCAGGAATAAGGTACCATTTCGTCTTCAAAGACAACCGCATCTCCGATCACAGCGCCTTCGATCCTTCGGATACCTTTTTCAAAAAGTATTCTTGCCCATTGATCTGTAAGAGACACAGTATCACTTTTCTTTTTAAAAGCTCCGGATGCAAGGGTGGGGTCTCCGCTGCCTTTTATATAAAGATTTCCTGAAAGGATTCCTGCAGCAGAGTCCAGCTTTCCATCATGTTCCAGCCGGGTTTCGTATTTAAAATCCCAGCCCAGCAAGGCAAGTGCAGTGGAAGTGGTCAGGATCTTATACGTGCTGGCGGGGATCAATGAAAGGTGGGTGTTGTATCCAGCAATGACAGAATCTTTCTTTACATCCAGTACGCACAGGCTCCACGAAGCATGGGCCAGGTTTGTATCGTTCCGGAGATTTGCAATTTCAGATTCCAGCTTTTTTACGGAAGCTGTTTGCCCGTGAAGTGTAAGCCCCGCCGGAAAACAAGCCATAAACCATAAACTATAAGATATAATCCTCCACCTGCTCATCCCTCATTTCAGTTGGCTGTTAATCTATCTATCTCCTGTGCCAGTTTCCTGTCTTTTTCCGTAACTGTGTTTCCCGCATCGTGTGTGTTAAGTACAATGTCCACGGTATTGTATACATTTCTCCAGTCCGGGTGATGGTTCATCTTTTCTGCAATAAAGGCCACCCGCGTCATGAAGGCAAATGCTTCCGAGAAGTTTTTGAATTTGAAGGATTTGCGGAGTGCATTATTTTCTTCTTTCCACATGTTTTGCAAATGTTATGTATATGTAAAGATATAATTTGTCCGATACTTACTTTGTGGTTGTAAAGGATACGTTTTTACCTTTGCTTATATGTCATCCGCCCCTCTTGCCCGTTTGCAACTCCTGTCAGAAGAAGAAAAAGCAAAACTAACCGGGATCTTCCGGCGCAGACTGATCGCAAGAGCCGCCGCATTTTCCCTGATGATCTTAACCTGCATTGCTGTCATTCTGTACTTTAATAAATACCGCGGGGATTACCGTGCGGATGACAATCTTGAAATTATCAATGTGGTATTTGTTGTGATCCTGGTGATAGGCGCCCGCCTCCTGGTTTCCGAAATACTGGAATACTCAAAGGAATTGAAATCCACTTCAAAAAAAGTTATCCGTACACGGGTTCTGGACAGAAAGGATGACAAGATTGTGCTGGGAAATAAATCTTTTAGTAAGGACCAGATACTCCTGGATACTTCGGATTTTGATTCATTGAAGGGTGGAGATGAGGTGCTGCTGGAATTATCTGCCAAGTCCAACACTATTTTTTCGGTTAAAAAAGTCTCGAAAGAGAGTTACTTGGGTAATTAAGGTGTTGATGGAGTAGGTAAAAAGGGTAATTAGGGGAGACTTATTCGTCTCTGGCCGAGATTCGGCCATGTTCAAAGCAGCAATGCAATTGCAGATTAACTGGGATGGGTTAAAATTATTTTCTGAAAAACATTTTATGTTCCTCCAAGAGCCTTAAATAAACCCGATCCTTTTTTACCTTCTGCCAGAACGCGTAAAATATACGGGCGCTCTGTGCTTTTATTTCGTCCTTGTCTAAAGCAAGGATCTCCCTGCCATGTGCCCCGCTTTGTCCTTTTTTATCCTTGGGTACAGGCCCTTTATATTTTTTTCCTGATTTGTGATTGGCATATCTCCGGGACCGGGTGTAACCCATTTGCAGAAATTTCCGGGCTATATCCATTCCTGTAAAGTCTTTTTCCTTTTTGTATTGCAGGAATAACTTATAGATGGCATTGGCAGATTCTTTTGCAATAGCCGGTGTTTTAAATCTCCAGAACGGTAATATTTCACTTTTATACGGCTCAACCAGCAGAACGCCTTGCTCACCTCTGCCCGTTCTATACAGTTCAGGGTGTTCACGCAGGTTAAGTTGCTCGTAATTTAAAGAATAATCGAAAGGAGCAAAAGACATGCTTCTTCAATACAATAAACATGCCGGGACATCCCTTTGGGACCAAACGGCCGGACCAATTAAATCCCGACCAGCAAGATGTTGGCTGTTACTGATCTGGAAAATTATGGACAGTTGTATTAATACACCAGCTTGACAAATTCAACCCTGCGATTTTTTTGTCGTCCTTCCGGCGTGGAATTAGAAGCGATAGGTTTGGTATCACCTGAACCCTTATAGAAAAGTCTTTTCTTGTCAATTTTTTTGATACCAGATAATCAACCACTGCTTTTGCCCTTTCTTCTGAAAGTATAAGGTTCTTTTTTTCATCTCCTGCATTATCTGTATGCCCTCTAACTTCAATCACCATTTGACTGGCGTGCAGCCTACCTGCCAGTTTATCTAATTCAGGAAATGATTCTTTTTGCAAAATAGCTTTTCATGTTTCGAAAAAAATATTGTTTAAAACGATCGGTTTCCTTTTAGGATAATAATTATAAAAATAGATATTGAATCCTAGCGGATACTGTTTTTTGCTGATATACATCTGACCCGAACAATTAACCATTAAATAATATGTTTCACCTGCTTTAACAGAGATGCCAGAAACATATGCTGGCCCGGGACCTCCCAAAATGTCAAAATCTTGTGAATATTCTGATAATCCGGTCAAGCCGCTTTTGGAAGTACAAATTGACCAACAGGACCGTATTTTTTTGAAATTATTATTGCCCCATGCATCAACGCAGTTTCTCTCTGGGCATTTGAAAAGAACAAAATCATAATCATCCAAACTATCAATGGGAACAATATCAAATGTTAGTATCGTGTCATTGCCAACGGTGAATTTGAACCAGGATGAATTATCTTCTACTAAAATACCAGACGTAAATTCCTGGTGTGAGCCATATCCTAAAGAAACATTAAAAGGCCCCGCAATTGAATCTTCGATTTGAATTGCTCTTTTTGCATCTGCATTAGGGAGAGCTATGAGTTTTGATCTAACTAATGCGGGGGGTGTTTGTCTGTCCGAATGAAGGATTTACTGTTTGGAAGATAAGGAATATGTAAAGTAATTTTTGCATTTCAATATGGCCGATAACTGGACGGGCGGATGTAGTGCCATTTGGAAAATGCGGAAGCCAGCCAGCTTGCTGCAAATGCCATGTTTGTGTACGTGTGTTTTATTTTTTTCTTAACCACACACATAATTGCATCCCTGTATTGGTCCAGTGCATGTAAGGTTTAATGAAAAAGTCCAAGATACCTGGCATATATGTCTGGCAAACATAAAACTGATGAAACGCAATTTCATAGTCATTTTGGCTGGCATGCTCTTTGAAAGATTTTAATCCAAATTCGTAAAGATGAAAGGGCGTATGCATAGGCGAAAGATTACTTATATAATCAGTTGCTCTTATCAGAAAATAAAAATTTATTATTTTGTTCACCAGCCATTCAGACGATGGAACTTCAATGTGAATAATTCCGTTTGGTTTTAACCATTTCATTGCTTTTAAAATTGCACTGGAAGGGTCATAAAGGTGTTCTAAAACAGCTCCGAAAGTAATGAAGTCAAAATTGTTTTCGGGATAGTCAATATCTTCTATCTTTCCAAGTTTAAGCTTATCTGGATTAATTCGCATTTTGTTAATTGCATTCTCGTAAAATGGCACTGAAGGTTCAAGTCCATAAGCATCAAACCCGGCCTTTGAAAATACTATCATTCCTTTTCCCAGTCCCGCCCCGACGTCAAGTGATCTCATTCCTTGTCTTATATCTAAAAGAGCGCGTAATTGTTCAATTTCTCCTTTGTAAAAATAGTCGGGCACGGTAAAATCTTCGTTCTTCCAATAATCTTCAGGAGGAATGCCATAATGATCTTGCAGGTCAAATGGAATAGGTTGTGGATTTGAATATATTAGTCCACAATTATTACACTTGCAAATGGTGGTTGAGATTCCAATTTTTTTTTTAGGATTTTTCCCTTGTGATTGGTTAAGTCGTTTCGCCAATACTTTGTGTTTGTCAGCCAGAGAACCGCACATGTTACATTTTTCAATGTACTCAAAATTGTATCGTAGTTGTCGTTTCATTGCATTATCTATAACTAGTAAGTATCCGCAATACTACAATTTTATTTTAATAATTGAATGTCCAACCAGTTTATTTACAATGTATTTAATGTTATATAGTCTCTACTGGTCGGTATATGCGAGAAACTCATTTGCAGAACGGGCAGGCATCCCTTCAGGTCTGGCAACCAGACATACTTCCATTTTATTTAAGCTTTAAAAGATTGCTTACCCTTTAACTGTTGGGTATTTTGGAGTTGTTGGCGCTAATTTTATTTAACATGATTTCGCAAATTCGTAATTTGTATATTCGCGTTCCTAAATTATAAAAGTATGTCAGAAGGCCGTCAAATAATATTTTCCATGGTGAACGTCAGCAAGACGATCCCAACGAACCAAAAAGCAATATTAAAGGATATCTATATTTCGTTTTATTACGGAGCCAAGATCGGGGTGCTCGGGTTGAACGGATCCGGTAAATCAACGCTTCTTAAGCTGATAGCCGGAAAGGATACAAACTACCAGGGAGAAATTCACCGGTCTCCGGGTTACAGCATCGGCATGCTGGACCAGGAGCCGGACCTGGATAATAAAAAAACGGTGCTGGAAGTGGTTCGGGAAGGAGCGCAGGAGCATGTGAATATCCTGAAGGAATACGAGGATGTGAATGAAAAATTTGCAGATCCTAAGTATGCGGATCCGGATGCCATGCAGAAACTAATTGATAAGCAGGCACGCCTTACGGAGGAAATTGAAAAGTACGACCTCTGGAACCTGGATAATCGTTTGGAGCAGGCCATGGAAGCCCTGCGTTGCCCGGAAAGCGATACGCCTGTAAAAAACCTGTCGGGAGGAGAAAGACGGAGGGTGGCTTTGTGCCGATTGTTGATCCAGGAGCCGGATATTCTTTTGCTCGATGAGCCGACAAACCATCTGGATGCGGAGTCGGTAGAGTGGCTGGAGCTTCATTTGAAAAACTATAAAGGAACTGTAATTGCGGTAACGCACGACAGGTATTTCCTCGATAATGTTGCCGGCTGGATACTTGAGCTGGACAGGGGAGAAGGAATTCCATGGAAGGGAAATTATTCTTCCTGGCTGGATCAGAAAGCGAAACGTTTGGCGCAGGAAGAAAAGGCTGAAAGCAAGCGCCAGAAATACCTGAAGCGGGAGCTGGAGTGGGTTCAGAGAGGATCCAAAGGCAGACAGGCCCAGCAGAAAGCGCGTTTGCAGAACTATGAAAAGATGGCCGGTGAGGACGTGAAATCAAAGGAGGAAAAGCTGGAAATTTTTATTCCCAACGGACCACGCCTTGGAAAGGATGTCATCGAAGCAATGAATGTCTCCAAAGCATTCGGAGATAAATTACTGTACGAGGATTTGAATTTCAAACTCCCTCCAGCAGGTATAGTTGGAATTATTGGTCCGAATGGCTCCGGAAAGACCACCATCTTCCGGATGATCATGGAACAGGAAAAGCCGGATAAAGGACAGTTCAGGATCGGGGAAACGGTGAAGATCGGTTATGTGGACCAGGCGCATACGGACATTGATCCGAATAAAACCCTGTACGAAGTGATCAGCGGAGGACTTGATAATATTTTACTCGGTGGAAAACCGATGAATTCCCGGGCATACATCTCCCGTTTCAATTTTGGCGGAACAGACCAGGGTAAGAAATGCGGCGTACTATCGGGCGGTGAACGTAACAGGCTGCACCTGGCGCTTACGCTCAAGTCGGAGGCCAACGTACTGCTGCTGGACGAGCCAACGAACGACCTGGATGTAAATACGCTTCGTGCCCTTGAAGAAGGATTGGAAAATTTTGCCGGATGTGCCGTTATCATTTCACACGACCGCTGGTTCCTGGACAGGGTGTGTACACACATACTTGCGTTTGAAGGGGATTCAAAAGTTTATTGGTTTGAGGGTGGATACACGGAATATGAGGAGAACCGGAAAATGCGCCTGGGAGATGCTACTCCAAAACGCGTGCGATACAAAAAGCTAGTCGTGTAGTAATACTTCCGATCTAGGATTACTCTTCACATTGCTGCCTTCCGATTCTTTCTGCTGGGAAAGTATCAGCCTTAGGGATGTGTCTTTTGTAACGTAGGTCCAGGCCCAGTTGATGAAAATGATCAGCTTGTTTTTTACGCTGAGGATCAGCATCAAATGCAGGAACATCCAGATCAGCCAGGCAAAGTACCCTTTAAAGTGAACGAAAGGAAGATCTACAACGGCTTTATTCCTGCCAATGGTTGCCATGGAGCCCAGGTCTTTATATTCGAATTCTCTGGTTTGTTTTTTTTGCACAACATATTTTAAATTCTTTGTAAGCAACCTGGCCTGGTTGATTGCCACGTTTGCCAGCTGCGGATGCCCTTTGGGATAAGCCGGTGTTGTCATGAGGGAGATGTCACCAACGGCATATATATTCTGGCATTCCAGCACCCTGTTTATGCGGTCCACTTTAAGCCGGTTACCCGGGGCGATTACATTTTTCGGAAACCCTTCTATTTTATTTCCTGTCACCCCAGCGGCCCAAATCACTGTTTTTGTTTTTATAGTTTCACCGGTGCTTAGCGTCAAAAACGTTCCGTCGTAATCCTTTACAAATGTTTCCGTATGGATCCGGACTCCCATTTTCTGTAAATATTTTTTGGAAGCTGCTTTCGCCAGGGCGCTCATGTTGTTCAGGGTATCTTTGCTTCCTTCTATCAGCAGGATGTTGAATTTCGAAAAATCGATTCCATGGTAATCCTTCGGTAAAATGGTTTTCTTGATCTCGGCAAAAGCACCTGACAATTCAACCCCCGTAGGCCCTGCACCTACAATTACCAGGTTGAGGAGGGCTTCTTTTTCCTCTTCCGGAGCAGAAATGATCTTTTCAAAGGTTAGCAGGATGTGATTGCGGATGGTGATTGCATCATACGTTGATTTTAACGTAAGGGAATTGCTGCCGATCTTTTTATTTCCGAAGAAATTGGTTGTGCAGCCAATGGCTATCACCAGGTGGTCGTATTCAAATTCTCCGATGCCTGTAATTACTTTATTGTTATTCCTGTCAACATGGGTCACTTGCGTAAGCCTGATCTGAACGTTTTTTTTCTTTTTGAAGATATTCCGGAGTGGGAATGAAATGCTGGAGGGTTCTATCTGTGAGGTGGCGACCTGGTAAAATAATGGCTGAAACTGGTGGTGATTGATCTTGTCTATTAACAGGACATCGAATAAATCTTCGTCCAGCTTCCGGATTAAATGTATTCCTGCAAACCCGCCTCCGACCACAATTATTTTTTGCTTCTTATTCATCCGTCAAGACTGGAATTCTTACGCTGTTACTATTTTTCCGATGTGGCCGGCAGTATCTTTTTAAGGATAATTTCCTGCATCAGATCGGGTTGTGTGTTTGGGATTAAATGCCCGGATTTTTCGAACCAGAACAATTCTTTTCCGGGTGCTTTTAATTTATTGTAGTAATCTTCAGAAACGGAATGAGGTGTTTGATTGTCATTTCTGCCTACAAAAAAATAAACCGGGCATTTCACGGAAGGAAGACTTTTATAAAGATCGATGCTGTTTACTTCGCTGGAAACAGGGAACCACCTGTTTTTCCAGGGCTCGAGCATTTTTTTGTATACAACTACCATTGAATCCGGTACAGGATCACCTTCGTAATCCGACAGCCATTTACGCGCAGTAAACATTTGTTCAAAATCCTGGAATGGGATACGCACGGTTGCCAGCTCTTTCAGCGCCCGATCATTTCCTTTTTCCTTTTCAAATGCCACTACTTTTTCAAACCAGATACTGTCCGTATTTTTAATTATGGGACTGATGGCCACAAAAGCATTCAGCAGCTGGGGGTATTTATCCGCTACATAAAACCCTAAAACGGTGCCCCAGGAATGTCCAACCAGGTAAATTTTTTTCTGCCCGAATTTTTTCAGCAGGTAGTCGATCACTTCCTTGGTATCCTGCTGCATCAGGCTGACCGATACCGGTGCAGGTGAAGAACCCAGCTCCAGCGTTTTCCCGGTTTCGCGCTGATCCCATTGCACCACTACAAAATCGTTTTGAAGCTTTGATGTGAATTTATCAGCAGAGTCCATAACGGACTCACCCGGACCACCGTGCAGGTAAAGTAATACAGGCTTGGTGTTATCCCTGCCTTTTATACTCATAAATTGTTTTATTCCTCCAATCCTGACAGTTTCGGTTGTATCAATTCTTATTGGCGAAGAAGCTATGCTGCATAATCCGGGTAATAAAAGGAACGAAGCCAATATTATTTTTCTCATATCATAAGATTTGTTATTCGATCAGTATATAATTCATCTACTATATTACAATAAATTCAGCCCTATCTATTTTTTTAGTTCCTTTTCTTCCACCTTGGCCTCAGTGCCTTTCTTTTTAATATCTATCCGTATAAAGAAAAAAAGGTTCATATATGTATTGGCTATCCATATTAAGGAAAGGCCAGCTATGAGGTAACCGCGCCAATCAGTGAATAGCAGCTTGTATTCTGTTATGAAAATAAACAGCGCGGTGACATAAAAACTGAAACAGTACTCGCAGGTGAAAACGTAGAAAAATTTCCGGACCAGCAGCGTTTTACTGTTTATGCTCCGGTTAACACAATGTTCCCTTAGTTCTCGGAATACTTCTTCGTGTGTGCACGTCCATGAAACACAAGCAATGGGTAAAGGAAGTATAAAGAGCCAGGCGAGCTGGGTACTGAACGGCATGTATTCCATTTACCACTAATCTGAAATAAATTACTTTATATTTTTCTCCATCTTATCCAGCGATTGCTGCCAGCCAATTATACAATCGTTAAACATTTCAGCCGGAATGCCTTCGTGATTTATTCTTACGTTTGTTTTACCCTCAGCTTCTTCAAACTTGAGTGTTACCAGTAGCTGCAAGGGCCATTCTCCGGGCATCTTCAGATCAGAAGCCGGAATTATGTTTCCTTTAGGATCGGAAAAACTGTCGGTGCATATTATCTTTTTGAAAGGTGTAATCTCTTTGTAGATGCCCGTTGACCAGAATTCCTTTCCATCCGGTCCGCGCATACATGCCAGATATTTTCCACCTACCCAGAAATCAATGGAACAATAAGGGCAGGTAAAATCCTGCGGGCCCCACCATTTTTTAAAACTTTCAGGTTCAGCCCATGCTTTCCATATACTGTAAATCGGAGCGCCGAATGTTTTTTTTATGGAGATTGTTTTGTTTTTTTCTGCTGTAATCATGGTAATTTGTTTAGCTAAATCAAAAATGAATTCTTTTACTCTTTATAGCATTACACAATTGTGAAAAAAATTTGCATCATCCGGGTGTTTGATGGATGCCGCAGGGCCATTAGAGATGGCCGGTGGGAAATAACAGTATCAGCTTTCGATGGTTGATTTATTCCAGCCGTTCCATTTTAAAGAATAGTCCGGTTAAGTATTAAACTGTCTCAAATGATGGTCTGTGTGCTTATAGGCTAAAAACCCGACTTGTTCCCTTGTCATTTTTCCAAAAAAATCATGTATGAAACCGGGATTAGAGTAGTTTTCATATTCTTCAATCAACCCAACCCATTTATTCACTTCAGGAACAATAGCGCCGCTTTCTTCTTTCATTATAAATTGAGGAGATGTTGGCACATTTCTATCCAGGGGTTTTTCATCTTTTAGCATACGCTTTAAACCTATTTTGCCAAAAATCCGTCCAACAAATACCTGTTTATAGACAGGTTTGTTTTTGCCTAATATCCACTCGTCCCATGTGGTACAATGCTTTAACATTTGATAAATATTCATTTTGCCCCATTGAGCAGTATTTTTTTCATTCAGGGTTTTGATCCTGCCGATCAATTCATTTCTGGTTGTTTTGTCAAATACAGTTTTCATCATGGATGGATCAGTTTTATTGATTCTTAACCGTGCTTCCTCGTGATCGATCTCTCTTTCTATGTTCCGGATCAGCTCATCCGGGTATTTATTTTCAGCGCGTATATCTTCCAGTGTTTTTCTTCTTACATCGATCAGCTCCAGCAAGGCATTCCGGTAAGCGGGGATCTCATCGGGTGCATCTTTTTTCAACAGTTGTTTTTGCTGTGCCTGCTGCAGGTGCTCGTAGCGCTCCTTCAGCATGCGGAATGCATTGTTTGTTTCCGCCTCGTGGGAATATTCCGAATTGATATAATTCAGTACGGCTGACACCAGGCTCATTTGTATTTCCAGCTCCTGTTCTTTTTCGTTGTTTTTGACTTCTATGTTAAGTGTACGTATTAACCAGGGGAGGCTCAACCCCTGCAAGACCAATGTGAAAAGGATAACGATGAAAGAGATAAACAGAATTAAATTACGTTGAGGAAACGCTTCGCCGGCGCTCAGCGTCAGGGGGATGGAGAGCGCTGCTGCGAGGGATACCACTCCGCGCATACCGCTCCAGGCTACAATAAATACGGCTTTCCAGTTGGGGTAAGCTTCCGTCATTCTCACTTTCTTGCTGAGCATCCGGGGCAGGTAAGTGCCGGGAAATACCCAGATGATCCGCACCACGATCGTGAGCAAACTAATTACCACGCCGTAACATACAGCCTGTGTGATTGTGCCTGTATTCATGGTTTTTAATATGACAGGCAGCTGCAGGCCGATGAGAATGAACACAGCACCGTTCAGCAAGAACACCAGGGTTTCCCACACTCCCTGCGCCTGCAAGCGGGTGTTGTACGAAAATATTTTGGTGGAATGCGAGCTTAGGTACAATCCTCCGCTCACAACCGCCAGCACACCCGAGCATTTAAAATGCTCCGCCGTAATGTACATCAGGTAAGGAGCGATAAGTGTAATGGCGGTATCGATACTGGAGGTAGTGGGTAAAAAACGGTGTATGGCATAGATCACGAATGCGATGATCAGTCCTGTTGCAATGCCGGCGATCACCACGATTAAAAAATCCAGGCTTGCCTCCCATAACACGAACTTGCCGGTAAACACGGCTGCCAGTGCAAACCGGAACACAATCAAGCTCGACGCATCGTTGATGAGGCTTTCGCCTTCCAGGATAGTGACCACCCGTTTGGGGATTTTTAATTTCTGCAGCACAGAGGTTGCTGCAATGGCATCCGGTGGTGAAATAATTCCTCCCAGTAAAAATCCGAGCGCCAGTGAAAAATCCGGGATAATAATATGCGAAACGAATGCTACTGCGCAGGAAGTGAAAATTACCAGTCCGAAAGCCAGTAGCGCGATGGGCCTGCGAAATGTCCAAAAATCTTTCCACGAGGTATTCCACGCAGCTGCATAGAGCAGGGGAGGCAGAAAAATAAGAAAGACCAGGTCCGGGTCCAGCGTGATGTCCAGCACATTTGGAATAAATCCTATGATCAGACCGCAGATCACTAAAAATATCGGGTAAGAGATGCGGAGTTTTTCGCTGAGCATGGATAAGAGCGATACGGCCAGCAGCAGTACAATGACGAGGAGCAGGTTGTCGTGGAACATAAACGTTAAAGGTCAGGTGTGTTTTTTTCGAGCTCCACAAAATCTTCCCGCACAGGTAAAAAGCAATCTATCACTTTGCATTCTGTGATGGCTTTGGCTGAATGGGGAGTGTTGGAAGGGATGAATGCAGCCATCCCGGATGTGAGTAATTTTTCATCTCCGTTCATGTTGAACAGCAATTCTCCCTCGATTACATGCGTCCATTGCTCGTGAATATGGTTGTGAACAGGCAGGTCGCTGCCTTTTTGCAAAGTAATGTGCCCGAAGGTAATCTGATCGGAATGATATAATCTCCCGGCTATTCCATCCCAGATATTTACTTTTTTTCTTGTTTTAAAATCGATGAAAGGCATATAAATGTTTTAAATTGTTTTAAATGCTGCTCTGCTTCCAGATTGTACAAAAGTAGTTAAATGTCAGGTGAAAACTGCTGGCGCTAAACTGTTTTAAAATTAATGTTATATCTCGGATATTGTGGCAGGCGGACAGGTCTTCGCCTAGCGCAATTGAAAAATTATTTACCAATGATTACCAATTTGTCTGTGTACATTTTATTGTCTGATATCAACCGAACAAAATATAATCCGCCTGGTAAATTGTCCCGGTGAAAAATAATTTCCTGTCCGGAAAGGTTATCCACGCGCCTGACTGTCTCGCCAACGGAATTGTAAACGGTCAACGCAGCGTTTTTTAGAGACTTGTCTGTTTGCAAAGTTGTTTGTGCGGAAAAGGGATTGGGATAAATTGAACAGGTATTTGTGCCATTTATTCCGGATATTCCGTTTAAAATTAAATTGCATCCCATTGCGGAGCTATAGCTTGGGGTGTAAATAGCATCTGCACTGTCCTTGACACAAACAAGGCGCCGGTACATAAAATCAATGGCATACGTTTTCAGCGGTTCGATCAAGCCGCCACTTGATCCCAGGCCAGCAATAAAATAGGTGGAATCACTATTATTATCCTTCGCAAAATTCCATCTCTTTCGGAACTTTCCTTTTATTAAAACAGAGTCTACTGATAAAACAATCAAATGTGAACTGGTGTGGACCGAATTTGCAATATGCCCTTTCATTGTATCCCCAACCACTAAATTGTAATCATACAGGAGAGAGTCTGTAGTTGTATTTGGGAAAACAAAGAATGTTTTACTCACTATAGGATCTTCTCTCAATGCGCCCGCGTAACCCGATGCAGGAGGAGACGGAGGGTTCAAAGGAGGAGTGCAAAACACTGGGCTGAAATGAACATAGGACCTGTATATTTTTTTATATTGATTTGAGTTGATCACGGTGTCGCCGGCAGTATAGTAGTGGAAATAATAGTTAGCTGAACAGGGATACTGAAACGGCTGGTAATAATAGTTATCTACTCGCCAGAATGCAGAATCAGGCAAAGGATGGTAACTCGTCGTCTGTCCATGCGCAACTTTCAGACAACCAAAAATTGTCAACCAGAGTAGGAGTGCTTTCATGGTCTTATGGATTTACGATGTTATGGGTACAATGAGGCATAATGTGTATATACCTTCGTAAAGTTAGTCTAAATACATGGTTATTGTGCATAGTTTGATCTACGCATATTTTCTCAAGACCTGCCTAAAATCTATTTCCTGTTTTTTTATCGATCCAGCCAATGAGATCGATGTCATTGAAAATAACGTTTTCAAACTGATCATTCAGTAAAAGCTGTAGATCAGCCCGGAATTTATGCAGTATCTCAGACTGATCTTTCTTTGTATTCATGGTTAAGAACAGCTTGATGTATTTAAGGAACAAGGTTTCGAACTGGTATACCCTTTTCTTTTTAAAGAGAAAGCGATACGTGGATTTGATGATACTGGGCAGAATAGCATTGTTCCTTAATTCCACGTGTATAAGCAGGTTCAGGATCTTGGCGGCGCAAAAAACATCTTCCCGGCTGGAGGTAATAGGAGTATTCAATACCAGGTTGCACCACTTTAGCGCCTGTTTGTATTGCCCGTCTCCGAAATAAAGACAGGCTACGTTAAATATCAATACCATTTTAGAGGAGGGAATAAAGAGGGTATCGTACTTTTTCATTCCTTCTTCAATCGCCGGCACATGGTGAATGCCTTTTTTATATTCTCTGAAATGCAGGTAAACATCCGTGCAGGAAACATGGTACATGGCAAACACCTTAACCTGTATTTCGTGTGTCACATTTTTCCGGCCTATCTGCTCCGGAATATCCTGCAATTTCCGAAGCGCTATTTCTATATCCTGTTTCCGGTCCATGTAATGACAGCTTTCGATAAAGCAGCTCAGGCCATATATATACAAGGAAGCGCAGTCCGCAATACGCTTAGGGTTGGATTGAAAAAGCGAAAACAATTTTTGAGAATACAGGATTACTTGCCTGTGGTTCCGGAGTATCCGGTGGTATTCAATCTTTCCGAGGAGGTAATAAATATTGGCATCGAACGAGTTTACTTTTGAGGCGTTATGCAAAAAGGAAGTTTTGGACAAAGTTTTTATGAACTTCTGGTCCTGGCTGTTTTTAACCGCTCCCATGTGTCTTCTCTTCAGAAATAAGGTGTCCCGGGTTTTGCTGTATTCCAGTATGTTCTTCAATTTGTCCAGCGATGAGAACTGCTCTTGGTAGTAACGGTTCATCACATCTTCGGTCATGGTATCCCGGTCAAACTTTGTTTTTTTCAACAGTGTGATCAGGGGAAGGATGTTTTCAAAACGATTGTACTGATCTGAAAGTTTTTTTGCTTTTTCAACTATCCGCATACTTTGCTCGTCCAGGTGCTTGTCGGAAAGCACGCGTGCAATATTGATGTACTTGTGAATTTGCCGGTCAATGGAAGAATCTTTGTGGTAAATGTTCAGGCATTCCAGGATCAGGTTGTATAAATGATTTTTTTGACTGGGAAAATGTTTTGCAAATGGTTTATGCCGTATTTTCCGAAGCAATTTTGCTTCGTTGTACGTCTTCATTGAATCCAGCACCTCGAAAAGCTTTACATAATTATTCTTACCCTGTATGGCATGCCGGGATGCATATATCTTGAAGAAACGCTTTTCATTCTTTCCAAGCGAACGGATAAGATCGTGTAAAGCCTCTCTCTTCCTCATAAAAAAGGTAAGGTAAGACTTTCTATTTAATTAAATTCATTGAATATATTAATTTACTGAAAAACAGATATATATGAATAATATCTTTTTAAAAAAATCGTGATAGACATACCATATATTTTAAATTGTTTTAACAAATCCGGTTTTGCTCGTCATATATTCGTAAATCATTTAACAAAAAATAAAAACGTCATTATGAAAAAAACATTACAATTCATTGCTCTCTTCACCTTTATGGGCTGGAGTGCGCAAGGTCAGGATTTCGTTCGGATCACACAAACGGATTTCCAGCACCAAATTAAAGTGTCTCAGAATCAGGCCCTGGAAGTAAGATTACCTTCCACGCCTTCCACCGGATTCGGATGGTATGCTGCCAGCAATAACGAGAGTATTATCAAACAAGTAGGAAACTGGGAGTTTGTAACAGACAATGCGAGTGCTGTTGGAGCATCCGGAACGCAGATCAATCATTACGTGAGCACGGCAGCCGGAACAACCGAGCTGGAGCTGCTTTATAAACGTCCATGGGAGGATGCAAGCCAGGCTACCGCTTCTTACAAAGTAACCATTGTAAGCGAAGGTGCTTATACAGGCACAGAAGTAAAACCGTATGTTCCTGCCGAAGTAGCTGTTGATCAGCCGGAAGAGAATAACGAAAGCACACGGGCGCTTCCTGCTGCATTCAGCTGGCTGCAACTGGGCCAGATGACGCCTTGTAAAAACCAGGGATCATGCGGAAGCTGCTGGGGGTTTGCTGCCTGCGGATCTTTTGAAAGCGTGGTTAAGATCTGGGATAATGTTAGCCGCGATATGTCAGAGCAATGGCTGGTGAACTGTACTCCTAACATGGACTGCGGCGGAGGTATGTATCCCGGCAGTATGTTCAAAAGCAAAGGATGTGTTTACGAAGTAGATGAAAAGTATAAAGGTGCAAACGGAACTTGCAAATCAACGTATCCTTACCATGAAAAACCGGTGGGATATAAAGAAGTAGCTCTTAACCCGTCTACCACGCAGATCAAACAAGCGATCTATGACTACGGCCCGGTATGGGTAACTGTTTGTGCGGGTAATAATTTTCAAAATTACAAGAGCGGTGTTTTAACTCAATCGGATGGCACACAATTGAACCACGCAGTAGTATTATGTGGTTGGGACGATGCAACCAGCAGCTGGGTACTGAGAAACTCCTGGGGAACAAGCTGGGGAGAAAATCAAGGCTATATGAGAATAAAATGGGGAGTATCCGTTATAGGACAACATACTTCTTACTTTGATTACAAAGGCATTATCAACCATAATACTACGGATGTTTCTGACCTGGATGTTAACTCTTCTGTTCAGGTGTTTCCTAACCCAAGCAATGGAGTATTCACATTTGCCGGTTTGGAAAATACAAACACCATTGAGGTGTATGATTTTGTAGGTAACCTAGTATACCAAACCACTTCCCAGAATCCAACTGTTTCTGTAGATATGAAAGAGAAAGGCCAGGGAGCTTATATGTATAAGATCATAAATGAAAACGGCATCAAAGCGGGCAAAATGATGGTGTACTAAGATTTTATTAAAACCATTATAACTGCCCTTCTACCGCAAAGTAGGAGGGCAGTTTTTTTTAATAGGGTGTTACCTCCATTTTTTGACGAATGAATTTTTTAGCAGATCTTTACAGGCATCATGCCTGGAAAAAAAATCATCCTGTTTATCTTTAGCATTATCCTTAATCATACTTTGTATGCACAGACCCGTTTATGGGGTATGACAAGAGAAGGAGGGCAATACAGTGCAGGAGTGATTTTCAGCACGGATGGTTCCGGTGATAATTACACCGTAGAGCGTAGCTTCTACAGGATTGACGGCGGTAACCCCGTGCAGGTTGCTTTGCTGCCGGCAAACGATGGCATGTTGTACGGAATGGCCTCTGCAGGCGGAGTGCACAAAGCAGGAGTGCTCTTTCAATATGATCCGGTCACTTCAACCTATGTCAAAAGGTTTGAGTTTGACGGTATGAATGGAAGCACTCCCCATGGTTCATTGATACAGGCAGGTGATGACAAGTTGTATGGTATGACCTGCAACGGTGGAGCACATGATATGGGAGTTCTCTTTCAGTACGATCCGGTTTCTTCTGTTTATATTAAAAAGCTGGACTTTGACGGGACTGGGAAAGGAAGTAATCCCCGCGGAGCGCTGGTGCAGGCCACGGATGGAATGCTGTACGGCACAACATCAAGTGGTGGAGCGCATGGCAAGGGAGTACTTTTTCAGTATAACCCTATCACTTCCAGCTACTCTAAAAAATTTGACTTTGACGGTACAAACGGCATATCTCCCCGTACTTCTTTGGTACAAGCCAACGATGGTATGTTGTATGGAATGACTTACGAGGGAGGAGCAAATTATATCGGAGTTGTTTTTCAGTACGATCCTGTTACTTCCACCTGCATTAAGAAATTTGATTTTGACGGAACTCCGAACGGCTGTTTACCTTACGGCTCTTTGATCCAGGCTGCAGACGGTATGTTGTACGGAATGGCAGCCAGGGGCGGGATGAATGATCAGGGTGTGATCTTTCAATACAACCCCGCTACATCCGTGTACACTAAAAAATTTGACTTTGCCGGCACGGCAAACGGAACAGGGCCGCTGGGTTCTTTGCTGCAGCACAGTGACGGAACTTTGTACGGGCTTACGGCAGCAGGCGGAGCGATCGGTAACGGAGTTCTTTTCCGGTTCGATCCCGGCTCTTCGGCGTACACTAAAAAAAACGATTTTGATTTTATAAACGGAAACACACCTGACGGCTGTTTGGTAAAAGCAACTAACGGATTGTTTTACGGGATGACCTACGGAGGCGGAGCAAACGACATGGGAGTGATCTTCAAATACGATCCTGCTGCGTCAGTCTGCACGAAGGTGCTGGACTTTGGCGATGCTCCGGATGGCTGCACGCCTTATGGCTCTTTGATGCAGGCAGCCGATGGAATGTTGTACGGAATGACACGGGAAGGGGGAGCAAATCAGTCCGGTGTTATTTTTCAATACAACCCGCTTGCTTCTGTTTACACTAAAAAGTTTGATTTTGACGGCGCTGTCCATGGCAGCTGGCCATCGGGTGATCTGATGCAGGCAAACAACGGATTCCTATATGGTATGACGGAACGGGGAGGGATCAATGACAGGGGAGTCCTCTTTCAGTACGATCCCGTTACATCCGGGTACATTAAAAAACTGGATTTTGACGAAACTGTAAACGGAAGCCGGCCTTTTGGCTCTTTGATGCAGGCAAGTGATAGCATGCTTTACGGAATGACGCATGCGGGAGGTGCAAATGACCTGGGAGTTCTTTTTCAGTACGATCCTGCTTTGTCAATCTGCACAAAAAAGCTGGACTTTGACGGCACCACAAACGGAAGCTTGCCGCTTGGATCTTTACTGCAGGCCGCAGACGGCATGCTGTACGGAACAACATCCAACACCCTTTTTCAATACGATCCGGCTACATCGCTATGTACTGAAAAATTTGAATTTGATTCCATAAATGGAACCGGACCTGCCGGTTTTTTAATCCAGGCAACAGATGGAATGCTCTATGGAACAACACACGCAGGAGGAGCGGTTGATAAGGGTATAATTTTCCAATACGATCCTGTCTCGGCTGCATGCACTAAGAAATTTGATTTTGGCAACACGGATGGAAATATGCCTTATGGATCTTTGATACAGGCTAGCGATGGAATGCTGTATGGTCTGGTATCTGACGGCGGGGCAGAGGGCAGGGGAGTTCTTTTTCAATATGACCCGGTTACTTCAACGTATCTTAAAAAGAAGGATTACAACGGTACGAACGGTGCTTACCCGCATTATACCCATCTCATTGAGATACCTATGGCCAATGGCATTGCTGAGAATGATCTTTTAAATGCAGTGCATGTGTTTCCTAATCCAACAGAGGGAAAGGTTAAAGTACAATGTACGAAGTACGATGTACAAAGTAGTAATGCAGGAATAATTGTTTACAATTTTTTAGGAGAAATAGTGTATAAATCCGATATCGTAACTCCTATATTGTATATCGATTTATCTTTTCAATCCAACGGAATTTATTTTCTCAAACTTGAAACTTCGGCAGGGCAGGTGGTGAGTAAAATTGTGAAGCGGTAAGTCTTTCTGCCTATTGATTTTAAAAAGTTGCATTCTTTCCAACCCGGATGAACCCTGCATTTGATCCGTCTTTACCAACCACAGCGGGAATTAATTGAGGCGTAGTTCCGGAGCCCGGAATAAACTGAACAACACCGAAATTGTAGGATTGAACTACATCTCTCAGCTTAGACTTAATGCCCGGAGCAATTTGAAAATTTTCATCAACCACTACACCTATTGCCGCTTTGGTGTCCGTAGTTTGACTTATGCCTGAAGAAACCAGGCATGGAATTTTAAAAGAAGGGTTGGAAACCGAAATATCAAAAATACCTCCGATATGAATGTCCCCGCTTAAAAAAATTACCGCACGCGGGCTGCCATTAATTCTATTTACAGTTCCTGCCTTTGCTACAAGCCGGATAAGTTTCTCCTGCTCCGGACGACTGATATGGTGTGCCCATTGATCCCTGATATCGTCAATATTACCTCTGAATTTTTCTTTTCCATTATTAAGCAGACTTTCCAGTTTATCAAGCTTCCCCAGATTGATTTGGGTCCCTCCTGTGTCAATCAGTTGTTCTATGCCTTTTGCATCTCCTCTTCTGAATTTTCGGACATCGGGTTCAAGTTTGCCGATAGTTTTTTGTCCGATATTTTCCGGAGACATTGAAGCAATCGGGGCCGGTGTAACAATGGCTATTGCTTCAACGGACGATGGGATGTTCTCAAGTAAATCCGTAATGAATTGCCATTGATCTTCTCCTAATATTGGACTCTCCGGACGCCATAAGTCACGGTTGCCCCTGCTGTCTGTTACCAACACTAAAAGACCGCCGCATTGAAAGACAAAAGGCATGGCAAACCTGTTGCCGCCGACAGGTAAAGGAAGGGGAGGATTATGAGCCATCTGGAAATGCCAGTAAACATCCCGGGCGTCGTTAAAAAAATTATTATGCCTGTCAAAAATCTTTGCTCCACGGGGATATTTGTCTGCCAGTACAGGGCTGTCTGCGGCAAAAGATCCCCATCCGTCCCTTATTTCATGATCGTCCCATACCATGTAAGTAGGAATGTTTGCCATTATCTTAGGGATGGGATGCCGGCTCCAGTTAGCCTGGTATTTATCAGCCATGGCCATGCGACGTTTCTCGGAAGATTTTCCTGCATAGTCTTTCCATACATTGCCTGCATTATCCAAATAAACCTGATCACCCATCATGATGAGGAAGCGGGGCTTTGTACGGTCGATAAATTCTTTCAGCTCGTGCCAGGCTCCAATCTCTTTCACCCCATTACACGAAACAACGACAAACTGAAATTCGGCTAACAAGCCAGAATCCGGCATGGTACGAAAGGTGCCGCTCCCGTTCGGGACCGTACGCCCTTTTCTCAGTATCCTGTAGCGATACTTCCGGTCAGGACGCAGCCCGTTTATTTTACCTATGGCAGTGCCAAATTCCAAATTATTTTCCGTGCTGATAAACGGAGCATCTCCTACGCCTGTCACCCGAAGTGTATACAATGCCGGATTGTCGAACACCCGTATCCAGATAGTGGAGGATGCGTGATCGGTATGACCAATCAGGGGACCGAGTTGCAGGCGTCTGCTTCCTGTCATGACATCAGAGATTCTGCTGCGTTAATAAGATTGACTTTTTTTTTCCTGTGCGCTTCGCTTTTTCCCAGGCCTGTCGTTGGATGATTTTACATATTCTTTTTGAAGGGATTTCCCGATGTGATCACATATTTCTGTTATCTCAGTTGGTGAAACAGGAGATGCAATGGGTTTAAGATCTTCCATTTCAAATTTGCATTTTTGTTTTTTATCCAGATTGGCTAGTAAATTTTCAAGCGTTGAATTCTGTTTTTCCAATAAGGGAGCTGCCAGAATTAAGCTGGCGAACCCCTTTAGGTCTTTCACCTTTGTTTCCTTAAATTTCCTTAAAAGCGCTGGATTGAGTTTGAAAATTGTTTTCACTTTATCCAGCGACAGGTTGTCGGAATGGTCTTCCGGCAGTTTGGCCCAATACCGCAGGAAGACCTGGACGACTTTAGGATGATTGAAATCAAAATTCTGTTCATCTTCTTTTTGTAATTCGCCGATTCGCTGTACGATTTGCTCGTGCAAATTATTCCAGCTGGTTACGACGGCTGAGGGGGGCTGCATAAATTGTGATCGAGTATGTTCAGAAACAGCAGCTGAATACTGAAGCCTGTGTTTGAAAGATACAATGCCGGGAGGAGGAGTTTCGCGGCTATCGCTTATCCGGGTTGTTGCACCTGAAGCGTCACGTGCAAAACAAGTTGTTAAGTTCTTCCGTATTGAAATTACAACACCCCGTTCCAGCGGAGAAGTGGCCAGTTCCCTGTAATATTCATCCATCCGCATATCCAGGTGTGCTTCATCAAATGTTTTGTAAGGAAACTTAAAAAAGTCACTCATTATGAAACCTGATTTCGGATACCATGAATCTCCGTATCCGACTATCAGGTTGTGATTAACACGTTCGTTCCCCATCCATGTCCTGTGTACATCCCAAAGAGCTAAAGAAGGTATCCGGGTATTGTCTTCGTCGATACTATCAAGAACATCTATATCCAATTCATCCAGGGGTGTACCTTTCGGGTATTTTTGAAATAAATAATCAATTACCGGTGCAACCTCCGCATCCGTTGGGCTAGACTTCCATTTTTTGGAAATGAAAGGAGGGGTAGGCATATAGTCCACCACGCAAAACCGTCTTAGAGACGATTGAATGCAAAACGCTGAATTCCGTGGAACGGCGGCCACTGCGAAAAATTCCTGTATGCCTTCAATCCCGCTTGAACGATGCTGTATTAATTGCTGGTACCAAAGATTAGGATCAGTAGGATCAATTGTTAATTGCCGCAGCGGACGCGGCGATAACGTAAACCGGAGGTAGGGAGAACCTATGTGTTTAACATGGAGCAGGGAAAGAATATTTTCAATATTCGTATGGTGACTGAGCAGCTCACGGCGTTCTTCCGAAGCTTCCCGGTTGGTCGTTTCCGTGAATTGGTCCAATGTCCTGTCTCCTTCCATGGTAGTGGTACTACTTCTTCTTCCCCCGCCGAATATGCCGGGGAGAGCTCCACCAATACTCTTAGACTTGGTGCTGACTTTAGAACTGGCGGTCTCGTGTAAGCTCGATGCACTTTTTCCTACAGATATGCTTTCTGAATCCCCTTCAAAAAAACTTTCACCGACCACTCCGGTTTCAACCATCGACCGGCGAACAGGGGAAGCAGCATGAAAATAAGGACGGAAGCCACCTTCTCTGAAAGGTCGCGGAACGATGCCAATATCCAATACCATGTGGATCACGGGGAAGCCTCCCTGGAGCATGCTAAGCGGAAGCTCTCTTGCCCGCGATCCTAACAGATAACAAGGTGAAACCGAAACAGTGAATTTAAAATAAATTAACCGCTCATCCGGATAATTGCTTTGAAGATTTTCCGAGTCAGGTTCATAGTAAAACAACGAAACCGTTGTATCCTCAGGATAACCCACTTGCAGGTGTTGAGTGGTTGACGCAAGTTTCCAGGGAATTTCGATTGGAATCGGCAGATCTGTAGTTGGCATGATAAATTATAGTGTTAATGAATTAGTATGATGCTGTAATGGTTGTGTTTTTGGTTGCAGTAAACTCAGGGAAAGCTGATCCTGCACTTCCTCTGTTTAGATCATGGTATGTAGCAATAGTATTGTAACTATTTGAAACCAGTAAGGGGAGTTCTCCCATTTTAAAAAGGGGAAAATTCCCATAAGGAAAACAAGCACTTACAGTTTTTAGCTGTAAAGTATTTCAGGACAAGACAGGATACACTTGTCCATACGAAGTTGTCAGTGTAAAGGAAATAATAAAAAGGAATACCCATATTTTCATTATCCGGGATTTTTGTATTGACATATGAGTTTATTCGGAATTCATTTGTAGGCCAAAAAAATTGAGTGAACGGTAGTCTTGACTTAGTAAGCGGCAGGGTAAATATTCCTAATTTAAATATTTTTGGATTTCAAATTGTAATGGTGAATACCTGTTACCAATAGGCGGGTGTAAAAAAAACAGTGGTGTACATAACAAGGTTTACTGGTGAAGAGCAGCTGATGATTTATAACTTTCATCCAGGTAGTTCTACCTGATTTGTCTGAGTATGAAAAAATAAAAATAAAAAAGTGTAACTTGCTATAAGAATACACCGTAACAATTACAAAATAATAATTCGCACCGACAACAAATAAAAAATAGAAGTGTAACACAAATAAATTATTCCGAGGATTATAAAACATTAGATCAAGAGTGATGAATAGAATCGAATAAATAATAACCGCATGCCACCAGTAAACGCCCCCAACTTATCGGTCATGCCAACTAACGGCGGAGGACTTGAATTGCCGCCCTTGCCGGTTGCGGATATTGAGAAACTGGATTATCTTCTTGCACGGATGAAAGAAAAGCAAACAGAATTTGTCGACCTTTATAGCCTTTGCAGGGAAAAATGGGGAGACAACAGGCTTCTTTACCTTTACTTTTCCGAATACTTTAAGAAAAATAATTTTACAGCGGTACAGACATCACAGACCCATACACAATATGTCTGGCAGCACCGGATCACTTCCCGCGGGCTTTCCATGGAAAGCTTTAGACAGGAGTATATCAGGCAAAACGGAGTGGGAAAAAACGATACGTTGTATTATGAGTCAATTACCTATTTCATTGTTCACTATTTATTCCCCTTCTCTATCATAGTGGCATTCTAATACATCCCTTTATTATCTGACTTGTCCATTGGGACTGACAGTGACCGAAGCTCCGCTTAATTTCAGGATCAACAGCTCGAAATGGTGTTTCTGTAGTTCCAGGAGTATTTGCATCGTCAAAAAAAATTTCCAATTGTTATATATTTTTCTGCTATAGTAGCTGTAACAACCCGCAACTTTTACCCATCTGTTGGTTGACGGGATAGTTATGGTATTTGTGGCTAGCTATTTGATGAATGTCTGTACGGCTAATTATAAAAATGATATGGACGTTGATCTGAGATAGAAAATATAATTTCTGAAAATCTGAATGCAACAAGGCAACCCCTTTTTTTATTACTTTTAGTACAGATGTACAAACCGATGTATGAAAAAAACAAAACTCCTTATCGCAGTAATTCTCCTCATCGCAGTTTTGGTATTTGTCAAAATACAATTCCTTTCCGAAGACGCTGCCCCGGCCGGCGGCGGAGGCAGGCAAAATAAATCGGCTGTTACGAATGTAAATGCCTATGTAGTAAAGCCCGAAAAGCTGGGAAATGAAATCTTTGTTACAGGTACGGTTCTTGCCAGCGAAGAGGCTGACCTGGTCTCTGAAATATCCGGGAAAATAATATCCATGCCTATGCAGGAAGGTTCTCCTGTTGCTAAGGGCGATCTCCTGGTCAAGATAAACGATGCCGAACTGCAGGCACAGCTTAAGAAATTAAGATCGCAGGAAAACCTCGTCAAAGAGAATGAGTCCCGTCAGAAGAAACTTCTGGATATAAATGGTGTGAGCAGGGAAGAGTACGAAACATCGTTGAATTCCTTAAATGCAGTACAGGCGGATATAGAACTGGTGAACGCACAGATAGCCAAGACAGAGATCCGCGCTCCTTTCTCAGGAGTGGTTGGGCTCAAGTATGCCAGCGAAGGAAGCTACATCTCAATGGGAGCCCGGATCGCTTCTATTCAGCAGCTGGATCCTGTGAAGGTCGACTTCTCTGTCCCTGAAAAATACGCCTCGCTTCTTCAAAAAGGGGAAGCAGTGAGGTTTACCGTGGAAAGTGTTTCCGAAACCTTCGGGGCAAAGATCATTGCCGTAGAGCCCAAAGTAGATATCTCCACCCGCACGGTGCAGGTCCGCGCCAGTTGTCCGAACCAGCAGAAAAAAATTCTTCCCGGTTCGTTTGCCAGGATACGGATAGTGTTGAAGGAATCTGAAAACAGTATCATGATCCCTACTGAGGCATTGATTCCTGTATTAAAAGGATACAAGGTATTCGTAGCCCGGAATGGGAAAGCGGAAGAAGTAACAGTGCAGGCAGGATTAAGGACTGAGAAAAATATTCAGATCACCGGTGGATTAACCGCGGGTGATTCGGTGCTTACTACCGGCATCATGCAATTGAAAGCAGAGGCACCTGTTAAAATCATTTCTGTCCGGTGAATAATTTCTCGCACATATTCATTCGCCGTCCGGTTCTGGCCATTGTGGTGAACCTGGCCATTATTTTATTCGGTGGGATCGGATTTACTTTTCTTGGAGTACGCGAATTTCCATCCATCGATCCTCCTGTTATTACTGTACGTACCGCGTATACAGGCGCCAATGCAGATATTATAGAATCGCAGATCACCGAGCCGCTCGAAAAAGCGATCAATGGAATTGCAGGGATCCGTACTATTTCATCTTCCAGTAACTTGGGCTCCAGTTCCATTACAGTTGAGTTTGAATTGGGGATAGACATGGAATCCGCTGCCAACGATGTACGGGATAAAGTGTCGCAGGCGGTACGGCAGCTTCCGCAGGACATTGATGGCTTGCCTATCGTTTCAAAAGCCGATGCAAGTTCCGACGCTATTATTTCCATGACCATCCGCAGCGATTCCAGGAGCCACATGGAAATAAGCGACTACGCGGAAAATGTACTGGCGCAGCGTTTCATCACGATTCCCGGGGTAAGTACCGTTCAGATCTGGGGACAGAAAAGATATTCCATGCGCGTGTGGATGGATCCTGCAAAGCTCGTGGCATACGGATTGACCCCGCTCGATGTGCAGCAGGCCATACAAAAGGAGAACGTGGAACTACCCGTAGGAAAAATTTCGGGAGACAGGACCGAGCTTACGGTAAAGACTTCCGGACGACTGAAAGATGAAGCGCAATTTAATAACCTGATCATTCGTAGTGATAACGACAAAACCATACAGCTAAAGGATATAGGATACGCCGTGCTGGGACCGGAGAACGAAGAAACTGTGTTGCGTGAATCCAATGTGCCGATGATCGGCCTCGCAGTGGTACCCCAGCCAGGATCCAATTACATCGATATTTCGGATGAGTTTTACAAGCGTATGGCTCAGGTGAAGAAAGAAATTCCTGAAGATTATACGTTGAATATCGCGCTGGATAATACGGTCTTTATTAAACGTTCGGTGACAGAAGTGGCGGAGACCATACTAATTGCCATTCTGCTGGTTATCCTTATTATATACCTTTTCTTCAGGGACTGGCTTGTGGCTTTCCGTCCGCTGATCGACATTCCCGTTTCGCTGGTAGGAGCCTTCTTTATTATGTATACCATGGGGTTTTCTGTGAATATCCTCACGCTGCTGGCGGTGGTGCTTGCCACCGGGTTGGTGGTGGACGATGGAATTGTGGTGACAGAAAATATTTACAAAAAAGTAGAGGAAGGGCTTTCTCCCATGGAAGCGGCCTTCAAAGGTTCCACTGAAATATTTTTCGCGGTTATCTCCACCTCGATTACGCTGGCTGCAGTATTCCTCCCCGTAATCTTTATGGAGGGGTTTGTGGGTAGGCTCTTCCGGGAATTCGGGATCGTCATCGCCGGTGCGGTGCTGATCTCTGCCTTTGTTTCGCTTACGCTCACGCCCATGCTAAATGCCAAGCTGATCCGCAAAACACACAAGCGAAGCCGCTTTTACGAAATGACCGAACCGTTTTTTGAGAATATGATAGGCACATACCGCAATTCCCTGAGCGGCTTTATGAAAAAGCGCTGGATGGCTCTGGTGATCATTTTACTTTGCGGAGGGTTGATCGTGGGGTTGGGTATGCTGATTCCTTCCGAGCTTGCACCGCTGGAGGACAGGGGATGGCTTCGGATGCAGATCACTGCTCCGGAAAGTGCTTCGTACGAATACACGGATGCGTTTATAAAAAAACTTACGGAGTTTATTAACGATTCGGTTCCGGAAAAGGAAGTATGTCTCACGGTTACGGCTCCGGGATTTACCGGTTCCGGAGCGGTGAATACAGGCTTTGTGCGCCTGCGCTTCAAGGAGGCCTCCGAACGAAAGAGAAGTCAGCAGGAGATTGCAAACTACCTCTCTAAAACAACGGGTAAATTTTCGGAAGCCCGTACGTTCGTGATCCAGGAGCAGACCATTGCGGCCGGAGGAACCAGAGGTCTGCCGGTGCAGTTCGTACTTCAGGCACCCAATTTTGAAAAGCTGAAAGAAGTACTGCCGAAATTTCTGGAAGAAGCAAATGACAGTCCTGTTTTCCAGGGAGTGGATGCAAATTTAAAGTTCACCCGTCCCGAAATTTCCATCTCCATTGACCGGGAAAAAGCAAAGGCGCTTGGGCTGGCGGCAGTGGATATTGCGCAAACCCTGCAAATGGCCTTCAGCGGACAACGCTTCGGCTATTTTACCATGAACGGAAAACAATACCAGGTAATAGGACAGGTGAGCCGGGAAAACCGGGATGAGCCGCTGGATCTTAAATCGCTGTACACACGGAACAACCGGGGAGAATCCATTCAGTTGGATAACGTCGTGAGCATTGCAGAACAAAGCAATCCGCCGCAGTTGTATCATTACAACCGGTACATGGCCGCTACGGTCTCCGCAGGACTTGCTCCCGGCAAGACCATTGCCGATGGGATCAAGGAGATGGAAAATATTTCTTCTAAATTACTGGACGATTCTTTTTCTACCGCGCTTACCGGTCCATCCAGGGATTTTTCAGAAAGCTCTTCAAATGTACTTTTTGCATTCCTGCTTGCGCTCGTTCTTATTTACCTGGTGCTCTCTGCCCAGTTCGAAAGTTTTGTGGATCCCCTTATAATTATGTTTACCGTTCCGTTGGCTATTGCCGGCGCCATGCTTTCGCTCTGGTATTTCAACCAGACATTGAATATTTTCAGCCAGATCGGGATCATTATGCTGATCGGGCTTGTGACCAAGAATGGGATCCTTATCGTGGAGTTTGCCAACCAGCTTCAGGAGAAAGGGATGAGCGTAGCGGAAGCCATTCACGAAGCGGCCGCGATGCGCCTGCGCCCCATTCTTATGACAAGCATTGCTACCGCGCTTGGTGCATTGCCGATTGCAATGGCGCTCGGAGCCGGGGCCAAGAGCAGGATGGGAATGGGAATAGTGGTGGTGGGTGGCGTAATGTTTTCACTTTTGCTAACACTTTATGTTATTCCAGCTATGTACTCGTATTTATCAAAAAAGAAAAAGATTGATGAGGTGTAAAATTTTCTGGTGTATACTGCTCGCTTTTTGCTCCCCTCTCCTTTGGAGAGGAATGGGCCTTGTCCCGATCGGAGCATCGGGAGGAGAGGCCTTGGCCCAGGAAGTATTAACACTCGATAAAGCCCTGGAAACAGTCCTGAAAAACAATTATTCCATACAGGTCTCACGAAATCAAAGCCAGATCGCCGCCAACGATGCATCGGCCGGAAATGCAGGAATGCTTCCGCAGCTTGCGCTCAATGCTTCGGGAAGCTTTGCGAGTAACGATACAAGGCAGAAATTCAATACGGGAGTTGAGGTGGAAAAAGAAGGTGCTTCCTCCACCAATGTTTCAGCCGGTGTTGGCTTTACCTGGACCTTGTTTGACGGGATGAGAATGTTTGCCGCCTATAACAGGTTGCAGGAATTAAGCGGGATGAGCCAGGTGAGTTTGAAAATTCAGATCGAGAATACGGTGGCGGATGTGATCAATGTCTATTATTCCCTGGTGAAACAAAAGCAGCTTATCCGCGCCACGGAGAATGCACTGCAGCTGTACGAGGAACGGGCAAAAATAGCGGAGAAAAAATGGGAGATCGGTTCCGGCTCCAAATCGGATTACCTCCAGGCAAAGGTGGATAAAAACGAACAGCAATCTAGTTACTTAAGTCTGAAGAATTCACTTACCCAGATGAAAGTTTCCCTTAACACCCTTCTGGCCCGTCCGGCGGATACCGAATTTACGGTCACGGATTCCATTCCTGTTACCTATAAACCTGCTTATGAGGAATTGAAAACAACTGTGGTGAAACAGAATAATCAGCTTTTGTTCCAACAAAAAAATGTCAGTGTAAATGAATATGCTATCAGAGAAATGAATTCTTTCCGCTATCCCCGGTTGTCTTTCAGCTCTAATTATAATTTCACGCAGTCCGAAAACCAGGTAGGGATCGTTCTCCTGAACAGGAACCTGGGCTTCAATGCCGGATTCACTGCTTCCTGGACCCTGTTCAACGGTTTTAACATTAACCGGCAGGTGAAAAATTCCCGCATCGAGCTGATGAATTCAAAACTTCTGCTGGACCAGACAAAGAACGTGGTGGAATCTTCTTTGCTGATCGCATTCAACAATTTTAAGAATGCCATGGAATTGCTGGTGCTGGAAGAAGAAAGTTTTAAGCTGGCCAAAGAAAATGTGGACATTGCCCTGGAACGTTTCCGCCTGGGAAATTTTACCTCCATCGAACTGAAAACCGCTCAGAAAAGCTTTGAAGACGCGCAGAGCCGCCTGGTGAACGCACGTTACGCTGCTAAAGCAGATGAAACAGAACTGATGCGCCTGAATGGGATGCTGGTGAAGTGACCTTAGTCATTAGCCATTGGCCAATAGCTATTAGCTAATGGCTAAGAGCTAAGGTTGTTGATCAATCCTAGTTCATTCGTACATTCGCAGACATTTGTAGTTTGCATATGAAACCATCCATCCCCAAGGGCACCCGTGATTTTTCTCCGGCCGAAATGGTACGGCGCAACTTTATTTTTAAAACCATCCGGGAAGTATATGAAAGATATGGCTACCAGCCTATTGAAACCCCGGCGATGGAAAATATTGAAACGCTTACCGGGAAATACGGAGACGAAGGAGATCAGCTTTTATTTAAAATACTAAACTCCCGTCAGTTTGAAGCAAAGAATAAAGAGGAGCTGAAAAAGGAATACGAACGTTCACTGGAGAAAAATATAAACTCATCGCTTCTCACGGAACGTGCTTTGCGTTATGATCTCACCGTTCCTTTTGCACGTTACGTAGTGCTGCATCAAAGTGAAATCACTTTCCCCTTTAAACGTTACCAGATACAACCGGTGTGGAGGGCGGACCGGCCACAGAAAGGACGTTACCGCGAATTTTTCCAATGTGATGCGGATGTGATAGGTAGTGATTCCCTGTTGAATGAAGTAGAGCTGGTACAGATCATCAATGATGTGTATGCTAAGCTTGGCATATCGGTTACCATCAAGATCAATAACCGTAAAATACTTTCAGGAATTGCCGAGGTGATAGGAGAGAAGGAAAAAATAGTGGATATAACGGTTGCTATTGATAAGCTGGATAAAATAGGGGTGGAGGGAGTGAATAAAGAACTGAAGGAAAAAGGCGTTGGGGATACGGCCATTCAAAAATTGCAACCCGTAATTGCTTTTAAGGGAAGTCAGAAAGAGAAAATAGAATTGCTCAGGAGCTTAATAGGAGCAACCGAAATTGGTAAGAAAGGGATCGAAGAGATCGAATTTGTATTGGGATGTGTTTCTGACCTTAAACTTCAAACGTTAAACCTGGAACTGGACATTACCCTTGCCCGCGGACTTAACTATTATACCGGCGCTATCTTTGAAGTAAAAGCAAACGACGTTCAGATGGGTAGCATTTGCGGAGGGGGCCGTTACGACGACCTTACGGGAATTTTCGGCCTGCCCAATGTTTCCGGTGTAGGGATCTCATTTGGCATTGACCGTATATTTGATGTGATGAATGAGCTTAAGTTGTTTGACAGCCTGGGTCTTGCCGCATCCACTACCCGGGTTATGTTGTCTCATTTCGGAGAAGAGGAAAGAAAGTATTGCATCGGCGTTGCTTCGCAGCTGCGTGCAGCCGGGATCAATACAGAAATTTACCCGGATATAACCAAAAAGATCAGCAAGCAGTTTGATTACGCCAATAAGAAACAAATCCCTTTTGTGATCGTGGTCGGAGGAGATGAGATGAAATCCGGTCAATTGGCGCTGAAGAACATGGGTTCTGGTGAACAGGAAAAATTGAGGGTGGAGCAGATCGTTCAAAAGCTCAATACCTGATCAGGCAGACCTTATTTCTTATAAATTCCTTGTATGGCTTTAATGAAAAGAAGGTATCAGCGATCTGTGAATAATTAATGATCTTCGCGCCCTGCAATACATTCCAATCATGTACAAGATAACTTCCAAAATAGATTTTGAAACCATTGAGGCCATTCTTGCCGAAAAGCAATCGCTTGTGCTTTCCGACGAAGCCAGGAAAAAGATCGTAAAATGCCGTAAGTACCTGGACGATAAGCTTAAGTCAAGCAAGGAATCCATCTACGGGATCAACACCGGTTTTGGTTCACTTTATAACAAATCCATTTCCGAAAAGGACCTGGGTAAGCTGCAGGAAAACCTGGTTATGTCCCATGCCTGCGGAACAGGAGAGGAAGTGCCTCAGGAGATCGTAAAGCTCATGCTGTTGCTCAAAATACAGGGGCTTTCATTGGGTTATTCCGGTGTAAGTTTGGAAGTTGTTGAAAGATTATTAGTATTTTATAATCAGGATATTACACCTGTTATCTACCAACAAGGTTCACTAGGAGCCTCCGGTGACCTGGCACCACTCGCTCATCTTTCTCTTCCGCTGATCGGGAAGGGGGAAGTGTACTTTAAAGGGAGGAAACAGTCCGCTGACACTGTCCTTAAGAAGCTGAAGCTTCAGCCGCTCACATTCCGGTCCAAGGAGGCTCTTGCTCTTTTGAACGGCACCCAGTTTATGAGTGCCTACGGGGTTTGGATATTGTTAAAAGCAAAGCAGCTTGCAGATTCGGTGGATGTGATCGGCGCGATATCCCTGGATGCATTTGACGGCCGCATTGAGCCGTTCCAGGAGAACATACATAAGGTACGCGCACATGCAGGACAGCTTACTGTAGCAAAGCGTTTCAGAAGTATCCTGAAAGGCAGTCAGCTTATCGGCCGGAAAAAGGCGCATGTCCAGGATCCTTACTCTTTCCGCTGCATTCCGCAGGTGCATGGAGCATCGCGCGATGTCATGGATTACTGTGCCGGTGTTTTTCTGACGGAAATCAATTCTGTTACGGATAATCCTACCGTGTTCCCGCAAGAGGATGAAATTATTTCTGCAGGAAACTTTCACGGCCAGCCGCTGGCCATTGCATTCGATATGCTTGCCATTGCCTTGTCCGAACTTGGGAATATTTCCGAACGCAGAACGTACCAGCTGATCTCCGGCCTGCGTGGTCTGCCTCCTTTCCTGGTTGCGAACCCGGGACTGAATTCAGGTTTTATGATCCCCCAGTATACCGCTGCCAGTATCGTATCCCAGAATAAACAGCTTTGCACACCCGCTTCAGCAGATTCCATTGTTTCTTCCAACGGGCAGGAAGACCATGTAAGCATGGGAGCAAATGCGGCCACGAAATGCTACATGGTTGCAGAGAACCTGGAACGTATACTTGGGATCGAGCTTTTTACTGCTGTCCAAGGACTGGAGTTCAGGCGCCCGGAAAAATCATCACCTTACCTGGAAAAAATAATTTCGGATTACAGGAAGGAAGTAAAATACATCCGGGAGGATAAAGTGATGTATGAAGAGATTAACAAATCCGTTTCTTTTCTGAAAAGGAATTTCTTTTAATTTTAAGGAGTGCATGTTATTTATTTTATTCCGGGACTTGGGGCCGATGAGCGTTTATTCTCAAAACTCAAATTGGAAGGGTATGAGAGGAGGTATGTAAAATGGGTAACTCCGCTAAGTACAGAAACGCTGCCGGCGTACGCCCGGAGGCTATCGGAACAGATCGATCCAAAAGATAAATTTTCGCTCGCAGGTGTCTCCTTTGGAGGAATGATCGCCGTTGAAATAGCCAAGATACTGTCTCCCGAGCATCTGTTCCTGATCGCTTCTGCTAAAACACACACGGAGATCCCGGTTGGCATACGTTTGCTCAAATACATCCCTGTTTATAAGCTGGTCACGGAATCGTTTGTCAGGTGGCTTGCAAAATTAAATAAGCATCGTTTCGGCATCTTTGACGAAGAAGAACTGCACCTCTTTGCCGATATGATGTTCTCCTGCCCCGCAGGATACCTGAAGGAATCCATACGGATGATCGTGCATTGGAAAAACCGGGAGTTCCCTGCTTCGGTCATACACATGCACGGAGATACCGATCGTTTATTTCCAATTCACAGGATCAAAACTCCTCTGGTTATAAAAGGAGGTACGCACTTTATGCCCTATCACAATGCGGCAGAAGTTGGAAAAATTATCCGGGACAAGATCGGTTACTGACTATCCGGGCCTCACCGAACCATATAATTTTTTTTGCCGGGTATGTAACAGATAATTCATGTTGGTTTGTTTATTTTATATCATGGAAAATAAAAATAACAATACCCAAAAAGTACAGCCCATCCCCGAAGGGATGAATTCTGTAACTCCATTCCTTCCCGTCAAGGACGCAGAGGGTTTGATCGAATTTATCAAAAAGGCATTTGATGGCAGGCTTACTTATATCCTGAAAGAAGAAGACAATAAAGTAATGCATGCCACGATGAAAGTGGGAAACTCCATCATTATGCTGTGCGATGTTATGCCACCTCAAGAACCCATGCCCTGCCAGCTTTATCTGTACGTGAAAGATGCGGATGCTGTTTTCAGACAGGCGATCAGCGCGGGCGGTAGCTCTATCCGTGAACCGCTGACGGAATTTTATGGCGACCGTTCAGGCGGTGTTAAAGACAAATGGGGCAATCACTGGTGGATCGCTACGCACGTGGAAGATGTAAGCGAGGAAGAGATCAGGAGAAGGTCAAAAGAATTCATGAAGCAAATGGCAGAGAAGTAGCTTGGTTGAAAGTAAAGGATCTCAGTAGCATGAATTTGCCGGCGAGCGGTCATTCATTGTTTGCCTTTCATTTGCTCGTCGGCTCTTTTTTGCTGGTAAACCCTGCTGTTAAGTGTATTGATATACGATGCAGCAGCCGATTTACCCTTGATCTCATAGGCTTTTTTTGCCCAGTCAAGTGCAATACTCAGGTTGCCTTCACGCTCAGCAGCCAGTGCCATGTTGTAATTGGCTTTCCAGGAAATTTTTGGATTAGTATTCAAGGCTTCTTTTTTCCAGATATCCATAGCTCCTTTCCAGTCGTTGCTGTTCCTTGCTTTTTTTCCGGCAATCTTCATGTTGTCATTTCCACGTGTATAAAAATACCGGGACACCTGGATCCATTGGGGAGAGATCCTGACTCCATAAGCTAACCCTGCTTCGTACCCGTTTTTGTTGATACAACTGCTTTTATCGGGCAGACCGGCCATGGCCCTTTCGGGTGTTTCTCCTTTGCTGTTGAATGTCATAAAATGGGACATACGTTTTTCATCCACGATCTTCTTTTCCGCCGGGAAATAAATTCTCCAGCCTGATTTTACTTCCATCCGGGCCTGCACATAAAATTCTGTAACGGTGATCGTCGGTCCTTCAATGGGTTTATCTCCGTTAGGGCAGTCCTGAGAATTCCATTTTCCATCCTTGTTGGTATCTTCTTCCGGGTCGCCATTGCCGTTTTTATTTAAGTCCCAGCATTTGAAGGATGGGCCTTTTACCTCTACAGGTTTAGAATCGCGTGTGAGGCGGGAATCGGTGTCAAATGCTTCCAGCACAATAAGCGCTTCTGAATTGTTCTGCCTGCACAGGTTTTCCACTTCTTCCCAGCTCAGCAGATCAGCAAAAGCATCGGTGCCTGTTCCTCTAAACTCCATGGATGCCCGGGTGATGGTATAACGCGGTGTCTGCTGCATGATGGACACAACGCCTGTAAGGCAATTGTTTGCTCCTTCGCGATCGGCATAGACACTTTCGCCCGTCAAAGCACCTTCAAGGATGTTCCATACCCGGTTACTTTTAGATGGCTTGGTTCTGTTTACAAGAGTGAATTTTTGTATTTCCTGCGGGAGTGTGACGTCGGCAGGCCTTAGAACCGGCAGATTGATGGAGGTGGTGCAGCTTGTAAATACCGAAGCAATAAGGAAAAGGATAAAAACCTGTTTCATGTAATCCTGTTTGGAAGGGATGAATTCAACAATTATGCCATTTAAACTGCATGGAATACCGGTTGGGAATCGTAAATGCGGTCAGAGTTTTGTTCCCTGGATTAAAATAGCAGATTCTATGGACTGCTCTTTAAGGTGTAAGAAGTTCTGTCGTTCTTTGTCATTTTTGAAATCCTCAAAATCATTCACGCTGTCAAATTCCACCAAATGGATCTCGTAAGGTTTGTCGATGCAGTGTTCAATGAAATTGTTATCTGTAGGCCTGATCCTTAATAGCAGTCTTCCTTTGTATTTTGAAATTAAAGGAATAGCTACGTTTTCAAATTGATGAAAAATATTCTCTTGCCCTTGTTTTATGTAAATCAGTTGGGTGATATAAATCATGGATGAACAGATTTTTCGGGAACGCTCCTTCTGACCGTTGTTGATTTTTTATTGGATAGGATTAAGAATTTTGCCTGACTCCGGTTACTGCTTGTATTCCTGTTTCCGGGTATTTTCTCCCATCATAACATATTGAATGATGTTTGCTCCCATCTTAAGCGCTTTCTGCCTGGTTTCTTCCGGGTCGTGATGCACTTCGGGATCTTCCCAGCCGTCACCCAGATCCGATTCGAAATTGAAAAAGCATACCATACGTCCGTTGTAAAAAATACCGAATGCCTGGGCAGGCTTTCCGTCGTGCTCATGAATTTTCGGTATGCCATTAGGAAAATCATATTTCTGGTGAAAGATAGGATGGGAAGGAGGAAGCTCCACAAAATCCAGTTCCGGAAAAACTTTTTTCATTTCCTTGCGGACAAAAAGATTCAGGCCATAGCTGTCGTTGATATTCAGGAATCCTCCGGCGATCAGGTAGTTCCTTAAATTTTCTGCTTCCGCCTGGCTGAGAATAACATTGCCATGCCCGGTCAGGTGCGCGATGGGGTAGTTGAAAATATCCTTGCTGCCGATCTCCACCACCGATTCTTCCTCATTGATGTTTGTTCCCAGGTTTTTATTGCAGAACCGGATGAGATTGGGAAGCGAGGAGGGGCTGGTATACCAGTCACCCCCGCCATTGTATTTGAGCCGGGCAATCTGGTAAGTAGGATTTATAAAAGAGGTGAGAAATAAGAATGCAGAAGTAAGAAGTAAGAACTGAGAGGTGAAAAACAGGCACGCACGCACCCAATTCTTATTTCTTACTGTTTGTTGCATGCAGAAAAATCAGAAGTTCGGTTTCAATGTATATTTCGAATAGAATTCATTGATGACTTTGATCACTTCATCCGCCGTATCAACCACCTGGAAAAAATCCATATCCTCCGGGCTGATATATTCTTCCACCAATACTTTTTCCCTCCACCAGTCCACCAGGCCTTTCCAGTATTCTTTTCCTACCAGGATAATCGGGTACTTGGCGATCTTATTGGTCTGGATAAGCGTGAGCGCTTCGCTGAGCTCATCCATGGTACCGAAACCTCCGGGCAGGGCAACGAATCCCTGGGAATATTTCAGGAACATTACTTTACGTACAAAGAAGTATTTAAAGCTGATCAGCTTGTCTGTATCGATGAATGGATTTGGCTTTTGCTCAAACGGAAGTTCAATGTTCAAGCCAACCGACTTTCCTCCGCCTGCCTTGGCACCTTTGTTTGCAGCTTCCATGATACCGGGGCCTCCGCCGGAAATTACTCCGTACCCGGAGCGGGTGAGCTTGAAGGATATTTCTTCTGCCAGCTTATAATATTTGTTGAGGGGTTTTGTCCGGGCGGAACCAAAAACAGAAACACAGGGGCCTATCTGGGCCATCTTTTCAAATCCTTCCACAAACTCAGACATGATCTTGAATATCTGCCAGGAATCTGTTGCTTTGATTTCATTCCAGTCTCTGGTTGCAAGCGCTTTGCGGATGCGTGCTTCATCGTTGTTGTTTTCCATAAAAGGGTTTTAGGTTTGGCAAAAATAAAATATTGATCGTGATGAATAAGATTAATTCAATTTAATGTTGCTGTTCGTTAATTCCTTTTTAAGGTACTTCGCTGTGTGGGAGTTTTCATTGTTCATGATTTGCTCCGGTGTTCCTTCACATACGACTGTTCCTCCTTTTTCTCCTCCTTCGGGACCAATGTCAATGATATGGTCGGCAACTTTAATAACATCCATGTTGTGCTCGATCACCAGCACTGTGTTCCCGTTTTCGGTAAGCTTGTTCAATACTTCCAGAAGAATGCGGATATCTTCAAAGTGAAGCCCGGTGGTTGGCTCATCCAGTATATAGAGAGTTTTTCCGGTATCACGCTTTGAAAGTTCGGCGGCCAGCTTTACCCGCTGTGCTTCTCCGCCCGATAAAGTAACCGACGATTGTCCGAGCGTAATGTAATTCAGCCCCACATTTTTCAGCGAGCGGATCTTCTGGACAATGTTGGGCTGGCTTTCAAAAAAAGGAACAGCCTCTTCGATGCTCATATTCAGCACATCGCTGATCGATTTCCCTTTGAACCGTATCTCAAGCGTTTCGCGGTTGTATCTTTTTCCTCCGCAGGTTTCGCAGGGAACATATACATCGGGGAGAAAATTCATTTCAATGGTTCGGACTCCTGCTCCCTGGCATGTTTCGCACCTGCCTCCTTTTACATTGAACGAAAACCTACCGGGCTTGTATCCGCGTATCTTGGCCTCGGGTAACAGTGTGAAAAGAGTACGGATATCTGAAAAGACTCCAGTGTACGTGGCGGGGTTTGAACGAGGCGTTCTGCCAATGGGAGACTGATCTACCTCAATAACCTTGTCAATATGCTCAAGTCCCTCTACGGAACGGTAAGAGAGTGGCTTTTGGTGTGAACGGTAAAAATGATTGCTCAGGATCGGGTAAAGGGTTTCATTGATAAGAGTTGACTTCCCGCTTCCGGATACCCCCGTTATACAAATGAATTTTCCCAGAGGAAACTTAACGCTTATGTCTTTTAAATTATTCCCTTTTGCACCGTTGATGGAAAGATACAGTCCGTTCCCCTTTCGCCTGGCAGCCGGGACAGGAATATTTTTCTCGCCGTTGAGGTACTGAGCAGTGAGCGAGTGTGCCGGGTACAGGATGTAAGGCTCCGGGTCCTGAATTTTTTTTCTTCTGCTTCCCGGCTCCGGGCTTTTTACTTCCAGGAATTCATCCGGAGGCCCTGCCTTGATTATTCTTCCTCCATGTATTCCTGCGGCAGGACCGACATCGATCACGTGATCCGCTGCAAGGATCATTTCTTTGTCGTGCTCCACTACCAGGACGGAATTCCCTATGTCGCGCAGGTGCTGCAAGGCATGGATGAGCCGGGTATTATCACGCTGGTGCAGGCCAATGCTGGGTTCATCCAGGATATAAAGTACATTTACCAGCTGTGAACCGATCTGTGTGGCAAGGCGTATCCGCTGTGCTTCTCCTCCCGAAAGTGTTTGTGCACTCCGGTCCAGCGTGATATAATCGAGTCCTACATCCACCAAAAACTGAATTCTCTTCCGGATCTCTTTCACGATCTCCCTGGCAATGATATTTCTGGTTGTATCAAAGTTCTTTTCAATGGTATTGAACCATTTCTGCAGGTCAGCTATATCGGTGCAGGAAAGATCAGAAATACTTTTATTTCCTATTTTAAAATAATTTGCTTCTTTTTTAAGACGGGAACCGTTGCATTCCGGGCATACTTTTTCATTCATGAATTCTTCGATCCACCGGATCATGCTGGGGGATACCGCTTCGTCGTTCTGTTTGGAAAGAAAGTTCACTATACCTTCGAATGAAAGGGAGTAGCTGTAGGCATTACTGCCCGGCTCTGTTTTTACCTTAAACATCTCATCTGCTCCGTAAAGGATGATGTTCAGTGCATGTTCGGGTATTTTCTTGATCGGATCTTTTAGCGAAAAATGGTATTTAAGAGCAATGGCTTCTATCTGCTTGAATACCCAGTTTGTTTTGTATTCACCGATAGGAATAATGCCTCCTTTGTAAATGCTTTTTCCGAAATCAGGAATGATCTTGTGTATGTCGATCTCACTGATGTGTCCGAGGCCATTGCATTTCTGGCAGGCACCGTAAGGCGAATTGAAAGAAAAAGTGTTAGGCTGTGGCTCATCGTACGATACACCTGAGCTGGGACACATTAAATTTTTGCTGAAGTAGGTGGCATTGTTCTTTCCGTCTTCCAGCACCATCAGTGTCCCTTTGCCCTGCTTCATGGCAAGCGTAATGGAATCCTGCAGGCGTGTTTCATTTCCCGGTCTGATCTCAATCTGGTCTATCACAATTTCTATGTCGTGAATTTTGTACCGGTCCACAGACATGCCGTGTTTGAGCGGAAGTACGTGTCCGTCCACGCGTACTTTTGTAAATCCATGCTTTCGTGCCAGCTCAAAAAATTCCCTGTAATGCCCTTTTCTCGCCCGGACCATCGGGGCCAGGATAAATATTTTCTGTCCTGCGAATTTTTTAGTAATGAGGTCCAGTATCTGGGAAGTGGTATAACGAACCATTTTTTCGCCGGATACATACGAATAGGCATCTGAAACCCTGGCAAAAAGCAGGCGCATGAAATCATAAATTTCCGTGATGGTGCCAACGGTGGACCTGGGATTTTTACTTACTGTTTTCTGTTCGATGGAAATTACAGGAGAAAGACCCGTGATTTTGTCCACGTCCGGTCGTTCCATTCCTCCCAGGAATTGCCGGGCATAGGCAGAGAAAGTCTCAATGTATCTTCTTTGCCCTTCTGCATATATCGTATCAAAGGCAAGAGAGGATTTTCCGCTGCCGCTTAGTCCTGTAATGACTACCAGCTTGTTCCTCGGTATGGTAACATCTATATTTTTAAGGTTATGAACACGCGCGCCTATAACCTCCAGGAATTCGGTTTCCGATTGAATCGCCGGGAATATTGTTTCAACTTCATTCATTGTGAGGGATGGAGTCAGCAGGGGCAGAAATGACATTCACCGGAGAATTCTCTGTCCGGGTTCCCAGGCTATCGGAGGAAGCGAGACGGGCTATGTACTCTTCGTTGTATCCCGGTTTCGGAAATTCGATATAGTATGTCTTTTTATCCTTATTCAGCAGGGAATTATTCTTCAGCCAGGGATTAAAGTACTTCAATATCTTGTAACTCGAATTATTTTTAAGGGCAAAGCCGGCGAGATCCGTGATCGAACTGTCCACCTGGACCTTTTGTGTGGCTACGAAAGGATACAGGTCTTTTTTCCTGAGCTGGTATCCGTATTCCTTCGGATTTGAAATAACCTCCTTGACAGCAAGGATCCGGAATATGTAACGTGCTGTTTCTTCGTTGAGGTATAAATCGTAGTACGAGGTTGCTTTCTGATTTTCCAGTTGGTTTTTCAATCCGTCCATTCCCATATTATAGGAGGCAGCAGCAAGCGTCCAGTTATTGAATATTCGGTAAGCTTCTTTGAAATATTTACAGGCAGCCTCTGTGGATTTTTCCACATGGTACCTCTCATCTACCTCATCATTTATTTCAAGCCCGTATTGTTTGCCTGCACCGCTCAGAAACTGCCAGAACCCGGTAGCTCCTTTGGGAGAAACAGCATTGGACAGGTTGCTTTCGATAAGGGCAATGTATTTAAAATCATCGGGCACTCCGTTCTTTTTGAGGATGGCCGAAATGAAGGGGAGCCATCTGCTTGCCCGTTTGTGTATCAGGATGGTTTGGGAATGAAAATACGTGTTTACCAGCAATTCCCTTTCCATGCTTTCCAGTACCGTAAAATCGTATGCCGGTATTTTTTCGCTGGCGAACTGAAGGTTTTTAGGAATAGCAATGCTGAAGATTTTATTGCTGGCCAGAAAAGACTTTCTGTACATCTCATCCTCTTCAGTCATTTTAGTGGAAAAAATAAAAAACTCAACAGGTAGCAGCAAAAATGCCAGCAAAGCAATAATTCCCCTTAACCGTTTATTGGTTAATGAACTATACTTGAATTTATGTAATATTCTTTTTAACATGAATGCTGGAAACTGTGCTGGGTATTTTTGAAGTTGCCTGTGGTTCTTCCGAACCGTTGCCGTGATCAATGATAGGTCTTTTTATTTTGGTCACTGCAAAAAGGGCAAGAAATATGGTGAGGGGATACAGTGCAAAAAAGAAAAACTGGGTTGTTCCCCACACCAGGACCTGGGTTTGAATGTAATGGATGATCAGCAGGGATAGCATGCCGATACCTGCAAAAAGTATTGCAATCCTTTTTTCCGTTACACCCCTGAAGAATAAATTATGTGTGGTGTGATCTCTTCCTCCCACAAAAGGCGAGCGTTTTGATGTAAGACGGTTGATCACAACAATTGTTGTATCGGCAATGGGTAATATGAATGCAGTAATCACAATGATCAGTTGTTTTGAAACAGATATCGTATCGCTTATGGAAGAAGAATCGTTCCAGAAATAAATGATGCCAATTGCTGCCAGCATAAGCCCGATTACCTGGCTTCCGGTATCGCCCATGTACAGTTTGGAAGGATGCCAGTTAAATATCAAAAACCCCAATAAGGAACCTACAAGGCCTGTGAGTATGAGGAAGTGAATATTGTTTTGCGCAGTATTGGAAAGGAAGATAAGCATAGCGGCGGCGGCGAAGATCATAATGGAAACAATGGCTGCAATGGAGTCCATGTTGTCAAGCATATTGACGGAGTTCATAATACCCACTATCCACAGCACGGTGAGCAGGTAATTCAGTGACATGTTCTGGAAGATACCGATATGGATACCTGAATAGCAAAGCACTACACCGCACAGGACCTGTACAAAAAGTTTCAGGAAAGGCTTGGTATTGTACGCATCATCGGCAAGCCCCATCATGAATGCCAGGGTTGCCGTGCCCAGCAATCCGACAATCTTTTTATTTAACAGGACTTCCTGCGCCTGAAAAAAAATGGAGTAGGAGGCAAACGAAATGAGAAAAACAATGTAAAAGGAAATTCCTCCGAACGCGGGCTTGGAAGTGCTTGCCCAGCGGATAACGGTTTCTTGTTTATCCCGTATCCCAAGTGTTTTGGAAAAACGCAGAAAAAGAGAGTTTATTAAGAATGAAAAAATAAATGAAGCAGCTAAGAAGCCAAGATAAAAAGAGGTCATGTTAAGATCCGGGTTTATCGAAACTTAAAGATAATAAATATTGTTAAGAGAGAGTTAACAACGGGTTGCCGGAGAGATTATTTTTTGAATAATCCGTTCACTTCGGCATCAATCTTGCGGATTATTTTTCCGAGGTCTTCTTTTTTCTCGGAAAATTTATTGTCATCAATATCAATGACCAGCAGACGACTGTTTTTGTGTGATTCATTGTATCGTGTAATCCAGGCCTCGTACCGTTCGTTTAAACGCTGAAGGTAATCCAGGCGAATGGCTTTTTCATATTCGCGCCCGCGTTTCTGGATCTGCTCCACCAGCGTGGGAATGGAAGCTCTCAGGTAAATAAGAAGGTCAGGCGGCTGAACAAGGGATTGCATCAGGTTAAAAAGATCAATGTAGTTTTCAAAGTCACGGGTGGTCATAAGCCCCATGGAATGAAGGTTGGGAGCAAAGATGTTGGCATCTTCGTAAATGGTTCTGTCCTGGATAATTGTTTTTTTATTTTTCCGGATCTCGATTACCTGCTGGAAACGGCTGTTCAGGAAGAATACCTGGAGGTTAAACGACCAGCGCTGCATGTCCTCGTAAAAATCATTCAGGTAAGGATTGTTATCTGCATCTTCGTACTGGGGTGTCCATTTATAATGTTTTGCCAGGAGGGTGGTGAGGGTGGTTTTTCCGGATCCGATATTGCCAGAAACCGCTATGTGCATATTGCTGTTTGCTTTCATTTGATGTTTGGGTTGTTTTCTGAAGTGCAGAAAATTCCGTGACTATCGGGTTGCTATCCGCAATTCTGGTTGTTTCATTTTACCACGTTGTAAATGTCCAGGCTTTTTTGTTTCAGCAAATATAGCTTTTCTTTTCCGGTACGTGCATCCAGTATGTCTGCTGAAGGAAGCAGTCTTTCACTTTCTTCCAGGGTTTTCAGGTTATAACTTTTCAGTTTCATTTCGCTCATGTAAAAAATAGCGTCGTTGCTAACCTGGAAGTGTGTCAGTCCCCTGAGTGGAATTGTTTTACTGTAGGTTCCGTAAATATCAAAAACAAGTATTCCTTTTGCTGAATCATTCAGAAATACATTGTTATTATATTCTGTAACAAAACCAGGATTCAGCTTTGTTCCGGTCAGCTGGGTTATATTTCCTGTTTGCTGCGCTTTTTGCAGGGATTGGTCAAAACGGACCAGCTCGGTGTTTTGCTGATCGTATATCCAGAAACCATTGTTGTGGGAAGTGCACACGAGTGTAACCCGGTTGTATCCCAGCGCATCCAGCGAAATCGGGAGTCCGGAGGGTGCCAGCATGTTGTCAACAAAAATGATCTGCTGAAAGGCCTTGTAGAAAAGTAAAATCTTCAAAGGGTCACGCGCATCTGCAAAAGAAATGTCACCCAGGCTCTTATGGCTGAAGCTCTTCTGCAAAATTCCTTCAGCGTCGTATTTTTCCAGGATATTTTTTTTGATCAGATAGGAATTTTCAAGATTGTCGGTTGTAAAGCTGCCTGGAGGTGCAGGGATGGACCGGATAAGTCTGAATCCGGATTCCTGTAAAATAAATCCGGCTAACATCAGTCCTATTATGGAAACCAGTTTAATCATGATTGCAGATTTAATTCAGATCGGGTTCATTGCCTGCCAGGATCTCTTCCAGGTATTTCCGGTCATTTGAAAGACGGGGAACTTTGTTCTGCCCGCCGAGCTTGCCTTTTTTTCTAAGCCAGTTGTAAAATGTACCTTCTTTCATTTGCCTTACCATGGGTGGGCGCAGTACAAAATTATTAAAGCGTTTGGCCTCGTAATCCGAATTGAGCGATTTCAATGCATTGTCCAGCACTTCGGTAAAATAGCCGAGGTCTTCCGGTTGTTTTTCAAATTCGATCAGCCATTCATGCGCGCCGTTCCTGGCATCCTTTTCCGGATCAGCAGAAGAGCTCATAAATACAGGCCCCACTGTATACTCTCTTAAAAGTGAATTTGATTTTTCACAGGCTATTTTCAATGCTTTCTCTGTATTGTCAATGATCAGTTCTTCGCCAAACGTGTTCAGAAAATGTTTTGTTCTGCCGGTGATCCGGAAGCGATAGGGATTGGTGGAAGTGAACTTGATGGTATCTCCCGGCTGGTAACGCCACAAGCCGGCGTTTGTTGAGATCACTATCGCATAATTATGACCGGTTTTTACTTCGTGCAGCGGTATGGTTGTACCGTTGGAAGAATGTAAATCGTCGCACGGAATAAATTCGTAGTAGATACCGTAATCCAGCATTAGCAGAAGCTCGCTTGATTTTTTCTGGTCCTGTAATCCGAAGAAGCCTTCCGAAGCATTGTATAATTCGAAATAATGCATGTTGCCTTTTCCGAATATCTGCCGGAAATTTTCTTTGTACGGACTGAAATTTACACCCCCGTGAAAATAAACTTCAAGCTCCGGCCATACCTCTTTTATATTTTTCTTTCCGGAAATTTCCAGGATCCTTTTCAGCAGCACTGTCATCCAGGAAGGCACTCCGGCAATGCTGGTCACATTTTCTGACATGGTGGCTTTTGCCATTTTATCCAGCTTCTCTTCAAAGTTACTGATGAGCGCGATGGAGAGATCCGGGGCGCGGAAAAATTCGGCCCAAAGCGGAAGGTTTTGCATAATGATAGCTGAAACATCTCCATTATACGATTCGTAGTTGTCAAAAATATCCGTGGTGTGGCTTCCACCCAGCGCAAGATTTTTTCCGGTAAACAGTTCTGTATCCGGGTAGTTGCTGCAATAGATGGATACCATGTCTTTCCCGCCTTTGAAATGGCATTCTTCCAGCGATTCGCTGCTTACGGGAATGAATTTGCTTTTATCGTTCGTGGTGCCGGATGATTTGGCAAACCATTTTGTTTCGGTGTTCCATAAGACATTCTGCTCGCCCCTGCGTATGCGTTCAATGTATGGCTTCAGGGAATCATAATCCTGCAGGGGAACCTGTTTTGCAAATTGTGCCGGAGACTGGACAGAGGCATAGCCCCATTTCTTTCCCCATTCCGTATCCTTTGCCGATTCAATTAATTTCCGGAACCACTCATTCTGCACCTCGTGCGGATATTTCATGAAGAGCTCTATCTGGTGCATGCGCTTGGTCATGAGCCAGGAAGCAAAGGAATTGAGAAGAGCCATAGAGAACGAAGATACAAATGAATGTTCCATCTTCAGTTTCTTCTTTTCTGAAAATCCTGATTTTCTTGTCTCCGGTACAGGAAATACCTACCCGGTTTTATTTATTTTCGCGGCATGAGAATTACTGGTCGAATAGAGAAGATGAGAGCAAAGCTTACTCCTGACCCGTTATCAGCAAGGGAACAGGTAGTATATCATTTGCCCCTGGAGCATGAGCTTATTCCGATGAATGAGCTGATCGGCAAAAACATTTCTCTCCGGTTTGAGAATGAAATTTACTGTATCAATTGTGAGAAAAAGACCCATAAATCTTTCCAGGGGTTTTGCTGGAGCTGCTTTTCCACTTCTCCCGAAAATGCGGAATGCATTCTCCGTCCTGAACTGTGCCTTGCCCACGAAGGAAAAGGCAGGGACATTGAATGGGAAAAAAACCATCACATGCAGGAGCATTTTGTTTACCTGGCGCTTTCAAGCGGGATAAAAGTGGGAGTGACCCGTTCCACGCAAGTGCCTACCCGCTGGATAGACCAGGGTGCCTCTTCGGTGATCCGTTTGGCAAAAGTGCCTTACCGTTACCTGGCGGGAGTCATTGAAGTGGAAATGAAAAAATATTTTACGGATAAAACCAACTGGCAGAAAATGCTGAAAGGGGAGGATCTGGAAGGAATAAACCTGGTGGAGGAAAAATGGAAAGCGGAAGAGTACCTGGGTACCGGGCTCAAACAGTATTATTCCGAAGACGATTCGATCATAACCCTGAATTATCCGGTGTTAAACTACCCAACCAAAATCAAAAGTGTTGATTTTGAAAAACAAAATCAAATCTCCGGCAAATTGACCGGAATTAAGGGCCAGTACCTGATCTTTGAGGATAATTCTGTTCTGAATATAAGGAAACACTGTGGTTATGTAATTTGCGTGGAGTACTAAATCCAGTCACCGACTATCTCATGTAATCCGTCGTATTTTCAATACCGGATTTCTAAAAATCCGAACATCCGCTTTTTTACATTTTTTCTATTTGTTGTCGATTGTTTCGTTTATTCCATTCTTGATTATCTTTTTATTTTTCAAATATTTCCTATTTGTTGTCGATTATTTCACTTGCTTCTTTGAACTTTGCATTGTAAGTTTGAAAACTATAAAAACATCGTGAGATATTTTTTTCATCTTCATGAAGACGTTAGAAAAACAAAACCATAAGCTAGCGAAAAAGATAAAGTCTCTACGGGAAAAGGCAGGTTTAACGCAATCGGAACTTGCAAACCGGTTGGGTAAGGATAAACAATGGATGCAACGAATAGAATCGGGTAAACATACGTTACGTAATGCTACGCTTGATTTGGTGGCAAATGGACTGGAAGTTCCTGTTAAGTATTTAAAAGTATAAAATGCCTGAAAGGCATACGAGTTAATACACCGGAATTATACTATATTTAACTTTATTTATCCTAATAAATAATTGCATGTCCTCCCAAGAATACACCCTTTACACGCACGTATTTCCTTTCAAAGATTCCGATTTCAACGTATACATTCAAAATACCGAGACCTACCTGCAGGCAAACTGGGCACGCCTGGTACGGTTCCGCAAACCGCAGGTTTTTTCCAGTCAGGTGATTGGCAGCGACCTGTCAGATGCTTTACTGCCGCCTGCCGAAGATCCGCGTAAGATACACTTGCTGGAGCTGTGTTCCCGCTGGGCCCTTATTTATCCCCGGTGCGAAACATCTGTTACCGCCATGAAAGCCAAGGATCAACTTCGAAAAAAGCTTCAGAATATATTGACAAGTATTTTCCTGGATATTCCGCAATCATTCCTGACCGAGACAGACCGCAAGGAACTGGGTTTTGAATTATGCCATGTTCATCCTTCCCATCCGCTGGCAGTAAAAATCTTCTGGAGCTGAGCAGGAATTGCACCGGTACTTTTTCTGTCACCTGATATTCAAACACCCGAAATATCCTGCACAGTCAGATACAACAGGTTGCACCTCCCGGACATCCATTTTATTGTTTGCTTTTAGCTAGAGTTGTTCTGATTTTCACTTTTTGAAAATCGGGAGAGAAATGCGACTTAAAACAAGGTAAAGCTAAAACAGGGCTTAATACTTGCATTTCTATTAAAGCCTTACTACCTTCACAGCCTATTGGTTAAATAATAATAATTTATAATATATTCTTTATGAGATATTTTTTTCTACTCTTTTTTCTATCCTTTTCTTTTTTTACTTTTGCTCAAAGCCCGCATCCGGTTATTCAGGCCGCCATTAATCAAACGGATCTAAACCTGCTGAAGAAAGTAATGGATGAGTTTACAGGCGAAACATCAACTACCGTAGGAGGCCAGCAGGTAACTATTAAAAACAGGGTGAGCGCTTCCACTGCCGGAAATAATATGGCAGCAGATTATATCAAAGAAAAACTTACAAGCTATGGGCTTACGCCGGTGATCCAGAATTACTCCACGGGAGGCAGAAATGTATATGCCATTCAAAAGGGCAAGGTAAACCCCGACAACATCCATATTATTTGCGGACATTACGATGCAGTGGCTAATTATTGTGCCGATGACAATGCCACCGGAACCATTACCACGCTGGAAGCAGCACGAATCCTCACCCAGTATTCTTTCGAGAATACAATTATTTATGCACTGTGGGATGAGGAAGAAACCGGTTTGAAAGGAAGTGCTTTTTATGCCAAGGAAGCTGTTACAAACAAGCTGAATATAAAAAGCGTTCTTAACATCGACATGAGCGGATACGACAGTGACAGCAACAATCACTGCGATGTAGATTACCGGAACGTAGCCCAGTCTCCCGCTATGAAGACCCTGCTGGCCGGATTGATCCCAACATATCAGTTAAGCCTGACACTGCATCCTGTTATTTCCACCAAGGACGACAGCGACCATGCTTCTTTTTTAAACCGCGGCTTCACCTGTATTTTTTTAGGAGAATGCTGGGATCAGAATGATGTAACTCCTTTTTACCATAGCTCCAACGACAGAGCAAGTACAATTAACTGGCCTTATTATCATAAGCTGGTAAAACTGGCCATTGCGTACGTCGGAACCGTAGCGGTTCCGCTGGCTACGGATATTGCTGAGAATAATTATTCCTTACAGGATAAGATAAGTGTATATCCTAATCCTGCACGTGATCATTTCACCATTGAGCTGGAAACTGTTTCCTCCGCGGTTAAAGTGGATATTACCGACGTAATGGGAAAAGTGATCCATTCAGAGACCCTGCTGAATATACAGTCCATCCCGGTTTATTTCAATGCAACACCCGGTATCTATCTTGTATCGGTAAGCACCGATCAGGGCAGAGCAGTTCATAAGTTGATAAAACAGGACTAATACATTTGCCTTGGGAAGTTATATGTTTCCCAGGGTACGATAGATAAAAGCATGGGGCAGATGCAATAAAAAAAGCCCTGACGATATTGTCGGGGTTTTTTTTATTTAAGAAACTTGGAGATACTATTATTCCTTTATCTGCTTAACAGTAGCTGTTCCATTGCTGTTTTTCACAGATATGAAATAAATACCTTTTGCAGTATTGCCGAGATCCAGGGTAACCAGTCCGGATGTGCTGGTTTTTTCCAGGATCACTTCTCCTACCACATTCATTACTTTGATTTCATTCTTTTCTCCGGGATTTGTCATGTTCACAGTAACCTGTCCGTTGGAAGGATTCGGATAAGCCTGAAAAGAAGCCAGGCCGTTGTTCTCATCCACGGCGGTAGTACCGGAGATGGTTCCTGAAATAGTGTATTCTCCTATAGAACCGTAATCCGAATACCCTGTGGTCAAAGGATCTGCAACCCCGGTGCCATCAATGTGTAAATAATACTTACCATCAGTTGTTATAGTTGCACTTATAGAAGCTGACATGGTAGTAGTAGGATTAGCTGCAGTGGTGATTTCTGTTCCGGAAGCATCTGTAAGCTTGAGCAGTACGTCCAGGTTGGGGTGAGAAGGAGCAGGCTTAACATCCAAAGTTACCTGCCCTGCCGAAGCTGTAAATGAATACACATCAATATCTGTTGCTGAAGTAATAAGGCCATAGTTACTAGTACCTGTTACAACACCCCCGCTACCAACTACCAATGCTTTTGCAGCCGCGATAGTATTTCCTGCTTCATCCGCTCTGTATCCAAAACCATTCTGAGTGGCAATTATGTTCAGGTCATTCTCCTGGTTATTGGCACTCTGATATTCTCCTTTGCTCCAGTGTCCTACTTTATCGTCGTAGCTTGCACCCATGATAGGAGCCCATGCTTTATTGGAATGACCCATGTAATAGGTTCCGGCAGGAGAGCCGTCGTGCTTTAAACCCACGGTGTGTCCTATTTCATGAGAAACGGTTTCGCCGGTGGTCTTGCCGTCTCCACCCAGGTTAAATACCCAGGCCACGTTGCCGTCGTTTCCATCGTCAAAAGAACCGATGTAGGCAACTCCTCCCGCACCGGGAGCAGCCGTGGTGGTAGGAGTGATCACACATCTTTTTCTGCGGTTCTTGGGCGCCGCCTGGAAGATAGCTTCATCCGTAGTAACATTCACTTCGTAAGGACGAAAATCTTCCGCAGCCACTTCCCATGCCATTTTAACTTTAGCATCCGTGAAATTCGCAGTAGCAGCGTTGATGCTACCCCAGTTGCCTCCGGAAACATTCTCTCCGTCAAAGTCCATCATGATCACGGCAGTTGCTCCGGGCAGGCTTTGAAACAAAGGCACGCTGGAAAATCGTTTGCCGCTGTTGTCCTCCAAAGCAGTTTGAGGAGCAACAGGCATGTCAATACATATTACTTTGTTAATATCTGTTTCTTCTACCCATACATTTTCCTGAGCATCCGTATAGTAGCTATACGCTTTATGCAGGCTGGGAATAACCGCTTTTCCTGTCAGCTTTCCGTCTGCAAAATCAAAGAAAACACTTGAAGTGGGGTTGCCCGGAATTTTGCCTATCATAAGCTCGGGCTTGTTCACTTCCAGCAGCACCTGGATAGCACCCAGGCTGGTTTCCAGGCTTTTGATGTTTTGTTTTTCATTGGGAGCTGTAGAACGGAGTAACTGATAGATCTGTGTTGCACTTCCAATTTTTTTGCCGGTACCGGCCGATTGCGCAAATGCACTTAATGCAAAAGGGAAGAGGAGTGCTGCGGATACTAACTGCAGCATAAACCCTTTTCCGGAACGAATGGGTAATGTTTTTAACATAGTGATAAATTGGTTAATTGTTGGGTTGACGCCATTTCTAGCTAGTAAAGGTAAATAGGCGAAAAGCTAAAAGCAAGTTTTTTACTGGAAAAAGTAATAAACTCTATAGAAATAGTCAACTATTCAATTTTGCTGGGATCCGTAGTGAAAAATGATAAAAATCATCGATTTACGCTTTGAAACACGCTTAGCACGCTGGAATTAATTACTCTGCTGAACAGGAATAATGTTAATAAGTAATAATTTTCTTACCGTGAATTTTTGTTCCGCTTTTTATTTCAAGAAAATAAATACCCCTGGGATAACCGGAAAGGTCTATTTCATACCCTTTTTTCGGTATGGGATAGTCTCCTGTATACACATGCTGGCCGAATGTATTGTAAATTTTTAATTTGTACTCTGCTTCAGAAGATTGGTCATTCCGAACCGTAAATTTTCCCGGGGAAGGATTGGGATAAATCTGGGTTGCATTGAAAGGATCATCCTCGCTCATTCCGGTGGATACACAGGGATAAGCCAGCGTGCAGGTTGTACTGTTGTATTTAAAATACAGAGTGCATGTGAAATTAGGTGACAGGGAATTTAAAGTTGTGCTTACCGTATATACCTGGGTAGTATTTCCAATTTGTCCAAAGAAGTTCGGAGTCCCTGTTGCAAGGGTGTTTCCGCTGTTATCCGTTATAGAAGAAACATGAGGGTAATTGATAAAATCAGACGACGATCCACCCATGAAAAGAGTAATACTCAGTGTGTTTGCTCCCACGGTATCCAGTTGTATGTCTTTTACGCAAAATATACTGCATGAAATGGCCTGGGCATTGAGAGTTGCGGAGGCTGCAGAAATTAGAAAGGATAACAGCAATTTGGTATTTGTCATGACATGAATTGTTAGCTGATAAAGTTAAACAGAAGGAATGCTGTTATCCCTGCACAAACATGCGGTATCTATTGCACTTTTTTGCAGCAGCTGTTATACACTTATTTTTTCGTGGCTGTTAGTATGGTATGTATCTCCATTTCAGCACCGGGTCTTTGATATTTAACTTTAAATACCTTCAGCTCTTTAAATGCACTGCTGACAAGATGTGCTTTCAATTTGTCCAACTCGTGATAATAGAAATAAGCTCTGTCTCCAGTGCTGGCAGTTTGGAAGCCGGATTTAGCGGGATCGCCTTCCATGAAGCTCAGGTACAGCAGTCCGCCTTTGTTCAGTAATTGTGCGGCATCCGAAATTAATTTTTCACTTTCCGGAGAAGATAAGTATGGCAGGCAGAACCCGCACACAATTCCGTCAAACTTCGTCTTAAGCTCGCTTATCTGCCGGCAGTCCATGACCCGGAAGCTGGCAGCCGGGTTATTCTTTTTGGCCAGGTCTATCATATTGGGCGCAAAGTCTATGCAGAGAATATTAAAGTCAGGACGTTTTGCTAAAAGATACCTTGTAATATTCCCGGGACCGCAGCCTATTTCCAGTATTGCTGCTTTGTCCTTTTCGACTGAACTGCAAATAAAGTCGTAGGTCTCATTGTACAGATCCAGGTCCATGTACTTGGCCTGATACACGGATGCCACTTTATTCCAGGTTTCGAAAGTTTCTTTATGCTTATCCATTTGTATTGCGATACGTTTTCAGGTGCGTAATTTTTTGAATGCCCTTCTGTTGCGTATACTTACAGCAAACATAGCAAATGCAATGGTGTGAAGTTATTTACACAGAGTCCCCAGCGGGAGACTCTGCTGGAACCGAAGACTATTCCGCTTTTACTACCTGAATGTTTTTGGAAACCTCTCCTGCAGCATATACCGTTACAATGTAAACACCGCGGGGGACATTGCAGGAAGAATTGCTTGTTCCGTTCCATGTAAATGGATGATGGTCCGCATCACTTTCGTATACTATCTGTCCGTATACGTTGAATATACGGATATGAGTTTTGGTTTGCGCAGCGTGTGTAAAAGAAATTGTAGTAGAGCTTACGAAGGGATTCGGATGTGCAAAAATGTGATTGACTTCGGAATCAGATTGAACCTCGACGCCTGTTTGAGTGCAGCAGGGAGATAGGAATGACGGGCTGGTCAACTTTGCCCCTGCACATGTTTTCACAGGAGTAACAATATTCGCAGGTGCATCCACCGGCAGGGCATAGGGCGGGGTAAAGGCGGTGCCCTGGTTTACAGCAGATGCTCCGTAGTTATTGATTCCTTTTACGGCTGTAAAATCATTCTTGTACAGATCAATGGGCAGAGTCTGATTCTCAAAATAATTGCCTTCGGCCAGCACATCTGCCTTGTACCCGGCCCGGATACAACTGGTGGAAACGCTGCTGGTAAACAGGTTGTTTGCCATGTGCAGTTTGCCGAACCGCATACGTGGCATACGTTCCCTGCATCCCGCTCCCCACCAGCAGTACTGAAACGTAATGCTGAGCTTGCCTGCATCCGCCGTATCGTCGTCCGAGGAACCGATCAGGCTGGAGTACCGATGATCGTCGCTGCCTCCCGGGCCACCTGCAATGGGCGGCTTTTCGTAGCTGAAGGTGCACCAGGTGACGGAAATAAAATCAGACATGTTCTTAATATCAAAGTTTCCATCCATGGCGTCGTGGAATTCACAATGGTCAACCCAGAAGTTCTGACAATTATCAAGGCACAAATTGTCGTATCCGTCCGCATCATACGCGCCCGGACCTTCCATTACCAGGTTGCGGAGGATGAAATTCGTGCACTTCTTTATATACAGGATGCCCGATCCGTCCTTGGTGAGATCGGTGGAAATGATCTTTGAACCGGGAAGTCCAATGATGGTTTTTCCGTTCATCCCGGAGACGGTTATTCTTCCATCCGCCGGACAGGTGATCGTTCCGCTTACGTACACAAATTTGATGGCGGCGGAGGTGAGGGCAGTTTTAAGATCATTGTAGGTACTTACCGTAGATGTATTGCCCGTAGTCTGGGTGCCGCCACCAGTGGTGCCGCCATTTTCCGTGGCCCAGCCTACGGGCATACATTTATCCTGCGCCTGAATGCTTCCGGTGAGAGATATCAATACTAAAATAAGGCTACCTATCCTCATTTATATTCCGGATTACTGTATGATTATCTTCTGCATGCTTGTAGTGGTCCTGCCTGTTACTTTCAGCAGGTATATCCCTTTGTCAAAACTGCCCATGTCAATTCCCGTTTCATCTTCAATGTTACGTATAATTAATGGTTGTCCCAAATAATTTAGGACTTCCAGCTTGTATTTATCATTTTTTTCCGGTGCAAGCGTGAACAGGCCATTGGAGGGATTGGGATAAACACGGATGCCGCTTTCATGAAGTTGATCCTGTATCCCTGTCATGTTGCTTGTGATCTTATTGGTGTGTGTCCAGGTATGTGTGGCAGTGCTTGTTCCATCCACTCCGCTTTTCATAAAATTATAGGTACCGATGTGCAGGCCCTCGCCAAACCAGGGGTTCATGAAGTAGACATTGTTCCCGCTGATGCCATGCCCCACAATAAAATGTCCGCCACCGGTGGACCAGCCCCAGCGTATCACAAACAACCGGTTATTCTGCAGCTCGGTAACAACTTCTGCCTGGGTTAATGCAGTTGCAATGCCGGTATTCTGTATGTTCCCGAAGTGCACCAGGATCTCCTGGATGCTGCCTTTTTCCCCGTAGTTGTAATTCCAGTAGTTGCAGCCTTTGGTAGCATCGGTACAGCAATTTGCGTTTCCGAAATTGTAAAACGTGGCGGTGGTCCTTGTCCATTCTGCAATATCACACTGCTGCTTAACGAATCCGTAATAATCCAGCATTGTTTTTGAGCATGCAGCCCAGCACCACTGATCGTGTTTTTGTTCGTTGTTATTGACATTCAGTACCTGTGCCTGAGCAGTAATCAGCAGGCTGGCTTGTATCATAAAGAGGAAAATTATTTTTTTCATAGCAGTGTATTTTAATAGGTGTAGGTGTTTATTATTTTATTTGTTGCTTGTGTTTTTGATCAGATTCAGGGTTTCGCTCCGGAGATCTGCCAGGCTGGTTTCCAGCGGAAGACCTCCGTGTAATTGATAAATTTTTTGAGAAGGATACGTATTTACCGCGATTGGCTTCATACCTTCCTGATCCTTACCGAGAGCCGGAAAATCCGTTGTGGCATAATCCCGTGTTAGGAATGTATTCCGCAGGATCACGCGCTGTCCGGTTTGAGGCGGATAGAGTTTTTCAAACTCCTGTAATTTTTCAGCGAGCAGGTTCCCTCCGAAATCAACCACCGAGGCTTGTCCGGAAGCGACCTGTACGGTGAGCAAAGCCACAAAATTACCATCCACCGACAGGGGCACGCGCCATTCATTGCCCGGAAGGAACACTAATTGATTGTCGTGGTTCGAGATGTAATAGGTTTGATAAGGTTCTTCGATCTTTATTGCTGAAAACTCGCTGCGGCTGCTAAAGCCGTAGTCTTTTTCTTTTCCTTCGGGAATCAGGTTGAGGAAAGACAGTGCCTGGGAGGAAGCAGCTTCCCTGATTTTTTGAATGACCGCCGGGCCTTCGTTTTTGTTTTGGGCGTTTGATCCTGCTGTGATCATCAGCGTCAGCATCAGGAATAAAATCTTTTTGTTCATAGTAAAATGTTTATAGTGATTAGTGTTTATTTGTGCTAAGCTCTGCAATGTTTTTTCTCAAAACAATTATTTTTTATTTTTCATTCAAGGGTCAAATTGTATCCGTTTATTTATTGTGGGATGTATATATAACTGAATATCAATCCGGTTGACGTGCATTTTATTTTATGCTTTTACAGGTCAAATGATACTTTGTGTCCTCAATATTTTTTCGTTGACATTCTGAAAAGCCTCCTGTTTGGGGGTGAGGAACGATGCATGGACAGAAGGATATACAGATTTATACTACAGGAATTGATAAATTGCAGTCACCGGATTTGTTTTATCCCATATTGTTCATATATTTGTGAACTAATGAACCATTCCTATGCCCGGTAAAACAGCTTACACACTTCACGCGGAAATCTTCAAAGCGCTTGCTCACCCGTTACGGATTGAGGTGACAGATATTCTTCAGGAAGAAGAACTTTGTTTCAGCCAGATACTTGAAAAAACGGGTGGCATCAAATCCAACCTTTCCCAGCATCTTACCATCCTGGTGAGCAGCGGCATCCTCCGGATGAGGAGAGACAGCCGTTGTAATTATTACAGCCTGTCTTCCGGTAAGGTGGTCAAAGCATGCCGGCTTCTGAGAGAGGTAATTGCTGAAAATCTCAAGAGACAAAACAAAATTTTAGCACTGCAGTAACATGGTTAAACTGGGCCTGAAAGAAAATAAGTATCAGTTTATGCTCCTGGTCATTGTCAACGCCTTTGTAGGAGGCATGGTGGGGCTTGAACGTTCCATACTTCCTCAGATTGCGGAATCGGAATTTCATATCGCTGCTAAAACAGCTTTGCTTTCGTTCATTCTTGTTTTCGGGATTGTCAAAGCTTTCACCAATTATTTTGCAGGAACGCTTTCCGATAAACTGGGAAGAAAAAGCCTCCTGGTAGCAGGCTGGTTTATCGGTGCTACTGTGCCATTTATCCTTATGTTCACGGACAATTGGAACTGGATACTGGCTGCCAATGTTCTCCTGGGGATCAACCAGGGCCTTACCTGGTCAAGTGCGGTTGTAATGAAAATAGACCTGGCAGGTGAGAAGGACCGGGGACTGGCAATGGGCTTAAATGAGTTTGCAGGATATACTGCTGTTGCGGCAGTTGCTTTCCTTACCGGGTGGGTAGCCGGAAACTATGGCATACGTCCATATCCGTTTTATATAGGTATAGCGCTTACTATACTCGGTTTGTTTTTCAGTATTTTTCTTGTAAAAGACACCAAACACCACGTAGCGCAGGAGGCGAAGGAAAATCATATTCCCAGGCTAAGGAGAATATTCTGGGATACCACGTTGTTCAACCGGAATCTGGGATCAGTAACGCAGGCCGGGCTGATAAATAATCTCAACGACGGAATGGTATGGGGGCTGTTTCCCGTGCTTCTTGCCGGGAAAGGTTTTCAATTGGAGGAGATCGGTATAGTAACTGCCGTTTATCCTGCAGTATGGGGTATCAGCCAGCTCTTTACAGGTAAAATGTCAGACTTCTTCTGTAAGAAAAGTATGTTGTTCTGGGGTATGTTCCTGCAAGGCATTGCGCTGCTGTTGTTTGTGTTTGCAGAAACCTTTACCCATTTCGTTATTCTTTCGGCCATACTTGGCTGGGGAACGGCCATGGTGTATCCTACTTTTTTAGCAACCATTGCAGAGAATGCCCATCCCCGTGACAGAGCCCGGAGCTTCGGCATATTTCGTTTGTGGCGCGATCTGGGGTATGCGTTCGGAGCGATCCTAACAGGCATTCTTGCCGACCTGTTTACCATGGATACTCCTGTCATCGTGATTGGGTTGCTGACTGCAGGTTCGGCTTTCATGATAGAGAGTAGGATGAGATGCCGGACAAAGAGTATCAAAATCACAGAATGGATTTTTCAAAAAGTAATACGCAAGGATGAGCCGGGTAAAAATTTTGAGCCTTGCGGGGCTTCCTAGGATTTTATCTACAGAGAGTTCCCAGCGGGAGACCCTTCTGGAAGAGAACAACCTATCCCCAGCCCTCTCCTTCTGGAGAGGGAGCGTTTATCTTTAGTTGTCGGTAATTACAAGCTTGCTTGTCGTAAGAATTGTATTGTTCTGTGTCAGACGAACAAAGTACACTCCGGCGGCGAGGTTGTTGCGGTTGAGAATAGCTGTCTGCCCGTTAATATTTTTCAGTTGTGCAACTGTCTGCCCGAAGCAGTTCTCAATTGTAAGTGTCGCGTTGATCGTGGGAATATTTGTCTTTACGGCTGTCTGCTCTGAAAATGGATTTGGAAAAATGATCATGGAGTAATTTTTACCCTCGTTGTTTTCAATAACACCGGTGACTGTTGCCAAAGGCTGCTGCTGGGTTACACAATGAACCATGCCTCCGTTTTCATACAGGTTTCGTACATCGATCTTGACAACCGTTCTTCCCGGGTACTGGGCCTGGATGATTGCATTGGCTACGGCATCGTTCGGGTCGTTGTAGCTTGGCATCAGTACAACGTTGTTTGCAACGTAGTAATTTACATAAGAGCCTTTGTACCCTAAATTTACGGAGGACGTGGTGACAACATCGTTCTGGGTAAGCGGCACGTATACTTTCTGGTAGGTTTTATTGCCGCTGTTACTTGCAGCGAAAAGCGTAGTAATGTCTGCAGAAGATGCACCCCAATAGGTAAGATCCGCATTGTTCATGGTGATCATTATACTGTCGTTTACAAATTTGGCAAAACCGTCAATGTGAAAATCGGTAACATCGTCCGGGTCCCCGGTCTTTCCATTCAGCCAGATAAATTTTGTCACACCCAGGTACTGGGTAAAAATAGCCTCCGCCTGCGCCTGTGTCATGCCGGGGTTACGAATGCTGTTTGCAGGACTTTGACTTATAACAGAACTCTTGCAGGCCATCAGGACGCCATTTCCATCGAGCTCCACAGCGCCTCCCTCGTTGGTCATGATGGAGTTTAGATTTACAACAGGCATACCGATGGCGGTTCCGATACTTGTCGGGATGGGGTTATCGTGATTGTAATTGTATTTTCCTCCCCATCCGTTAAAGCCCCAGTCCTGCATCTTCAGGTTTCCTCCGCCATCTCTGACAAAAATGGGCCCATTGTCCCGTACCCAGACATCGTTTGTTTTGAAAACGAAAAAATCAACATTTGTTAATGAGACACTGGCTGTAGTCAGCAGATTTGTTATGCGGTTCTTTTCCGTGTTGTCATAGGCCACGATGTGCACCTTCTCCCCGCTAACCAGGGCTGCGGTCATGGCCACCCAGGTAGCATCCAGGCTATTCCGGAAGGAAATACCATATTCATATTGATGAGGCCATTGCAGCCAGGTGCCTTCGTGCAGCTCGTTTTCATGTGGCATGGTGTAGGTTTGTGCAGAACACATACTGCTGATCATTGAAAAGAGAAAAATTAATTTCACAATTTTCATCCTGTTGCTTTTTGGTTGGTACTGCAAAGGTAGGCCGGCAGGGAATATAAAGTTGTCCTGAATTGACAATCTTAGCTTTTGAGGGGCAGGAGTATGGCTGTGGTGTAATTTCTTTCAGAATCCGTATTCCCGGAGTGATCGATGTACTGTTCAATAATGGGGGAGTTGCTGAATTCCAGCTTACAATCCAGGATCCAGCCGGAATAAATGCTTTTATAAGTGTCCTCAATGCTGTCATAGCTTCCGCGATGGATAAACTGCGCATATCTGCCACCCAGGATGTTTTTTGCCGGGAGTTTTTTATGCAAAGGTTGTACTGTACAGCAGGCATCGTACCTGCATTTTATTTTTTCAGTTATCAGCTGCTCATCGGCTATTACACCAAAATACGCGGCATCGTTTTCCGGGAAACCGTGTGCAGAGAATTTTTCCCAGAGCAATTCTATGTCCTCGTTCACGTAATCCGTAATTGTACGCTGGTAAAAAACTTTTACCGCGGGCAAGAAGACAATTTTGGGCTTTATGGCATTTTCAGACAGAGTAGGGGTGACGGTGATTTTTTTTAGCAGCAACTCTTTGCGCTGCTTTGCTTTTCCGGGCGCAATGCCGAAATGTTTTTTAAATGCTTTTGAGAATGCTGGCAGGGATTCAAATCCTACTTCATGGGCTATTTGGGATAAGCGTTCCCGGGTATATAAAATTAATTTGTAGGCATTCTCCATTCTCAGCCGTACCTGGTACGAACCAATGGTCTCGTTGCAGGAGTATTTAAATATGCGCTGGATGTTGCGGTAAGAATAGAAAGAAACATTTTCCAGGTCTTTTACCCTGATCTGTTTGTTGTAATTGCTTTCAATGAAATTCAGTGTGTTCTGTATACTGATTAAATTCATCTTTTGCTTCTAACTTAATTGTTGTCTGTCGTTCTGCTTATTTTTGTCCATATACTTATTGCTAAGGCAAGTCCAATCACTGCCTGCCAAATTATAAGGAAAGTCGCCGGATCACCATAGAATGTAATATTCAGAAGCTTTAGTCCTTTCAGAAACTTTGTCAAAGGAGGAATTAAAAGAGTAAGTAGACCCGTTACCAAAAGTCCGAATTTGATATTATTAATCTGAATATAAATACTATTAATGAGGAGTATTAAAAGTCCTGATAAAATACAGATAACGAATTCTGAAAGCAGGTCAGGAAGGCTATGACCGATAAGCGGTCCGAGAGATACTACAAAGAAAAATAATAATAATGTCAATATTGGACTTAAGATAAATGCATGGTACTTCTTTTTGGTTGTGATTCTGTCAAAATTTGTCAAAAGAATAGCTATTGAAAAAAGCAGTGGAACTGAGAAGGTATAGAACATTTCTCCTGTTGCAACAGCGAGCGGTAAAATTGCCGCCACCAGGCAGGCAGAAGTTGTCAATGCAACCCGTTTTATGCCTATTGAGATTTTCATTCAATCGTTATTGCCCTGGCAGAGTCTCTGTTGAGCGTTGCGTCCCGCTACGCTCGTAAACCCAAGTCCTCCGGACTGAAATCTCACCTCACCGTCTTCCAGATTCTGTCTATAGTTTCTATTTGTACTAATCCTTTTTCGCCGGCATAATTTTTTGCACTTGAATAAATGTATTCTTCTGCATTTTCAATCAAGCCTGCACGAACAGGATTCGCATGCATATAATCCAGTTTTTGTTCGAAGAAAGTGTATGAAAATATTTCCATTGCATGATTTTCGTGCGTCCATACCTGGTAATCCGAATTGCGTTTGTGCTTTATAGCTGCGCTCTTGAAAATGTATAACATCCAATTTTCGCGACTTTCATTTCCTGCTTCGATTTCTTTTAAGATCTCCTTACTTGTAAAACTCTTGAAATCGCGTAGCGTTCCGCTTAAATTCCCGCTATTGCTTTTTGCAATCAAATGTATATGATTACTCATAATCACGTAACAGGAGTGAAATTGTGTCCTGTTTCTTCAATTATTGTTTGTGCATATGCATTATATATAGCTTCAATGAATGTATTAGGTTCGCTTGTTTTATAAAAGAGACCCATTAAAAACATTAATTTTTCCTCATAATTTTTGAAGGCTTCTGGATTGTATTTTTTTAAATACGACAATGACTCAAGGTGACTGTTATTTATAGGGCCATATTTATGAAAGTCAAAAAGAATTTCTTTGATTAATTCTGAATCAATCGTTTGCCTAAATAGAATTTCACTTAACATAACTCGATAGCAATTAAGTAAAGTTCTTTGTGCTTAATTATCTCCTTTATTGGGTCAGAAGCTAATGCATTATTTAGAATCGTAATTATGTTGCCTCCATTAAAAGAAAATGCAGCGGTATATCCTTTCTCATCTTTGATAATGTTTGCTTTTGTAGTTGAGTCTAAAAATGGTTCTAACCACTTCAGCTCTGCATTGTCTCTATCACCAATGAATTTTTCAATTTGTTCTAATGCTCTAGCTCTTGGCGTTGAGTCTAGGCTGAATTTAGCTTCACCAAAGACTAAATAATTATTCGTGCTAATTGTATGAAAGTCAAATCCTGGATTTCCTAAAACCTTTTCTTTTAAAAGTTCTGCCAATGGAATTCTTTTGTGAGAATGTTCTATTTCTAACGCTAGTTGTGCTGAGTAGGAGACTATGAATTCTCCAATGTCTTCATTGACACTTGTTGTTATTCCGCCAATAATATCTGTTACTATTTTGTCAATAGTTTTTTCGGCATTTACCTTAAATACTTTTTTTGATATTTCATCCAAGTTATTTATCCAACTCGTGTTTGAAATATAAGTTTCAAATTCTTTAACAATGGGTTTGAAGTCTTTAATTTTAATATGAAGACAATTTATTTCACAACTTGAACCAGCTGGAAAATCTTTCAATGTTGAATTGTCAATTTGGTCTATGTCCATTACTTGTGATTCTGTCCTTTAATAATTACCGCTAACTCATAAGTAAACGCATCTTTTACTTAAACATGCGTAAGCTGTCCAAAAATAGGAGGTTTCAAGCAACTTCCTAACGAAACCTTAAAGAAATACAGGCGTACTTGCTTTTGAAAATACGCCCGTTTTCAGCAGGAGAGCCGCATGGTTGGGCTCCGGAAAGCCACGGCCAAGTCCCTTGACGCCGCGGCCACGGCCCGAAAAGCCACCTTTAAGTTTCTACACGCTGGCTTCAAGCTTCGAAAAGCCGGCGTTATATTTCTCCACGCCACTTTCAAGCTCCGTAAAGCCGGTTTTATGCTTCTTCACGCCGGCTTTAAGATTCTAAAAACCGGCGTTACAAACCTTCACGCCGCTTTTTTGAAACTCCACGGTGGCTTCTAGAAGTTCTACGCCGGCGTGATACAATTTCCAGGCGGCTGTATAATAAGATAGTGTCCGGAAATTTGAGGTGTTTTCAACAAACTGTGTCGATTTTGACCTATGCAGACAGAGCCTCCTTGTGTGAGTACAATATTTAATAAATACGGGCGTACTTGTTTTTTGCAAATACGCCCGTGGGGTTAGCTAACTGATGTTGTGCGCACGATCCGTTCTCGATACTCCCGCGACCCTTGCCTACGCGAAGCGCTTTGGCGAAGCGAGGTCGCTTTGACTGACATCCCCCGTCCTTCGGGCACCTCCCGACGCAAAGGTCGGGACAGGCCCTTGTTGAAGAGGGATTCTTTTGTCCCGCAGAGTCCCCTGCAGGAGACTCTGCGGTAACAGAAATTACTTCTTCTTTTTCTTATCCAAAAAAGAAGACAGCGGCTCTATGGCTTCGAACACGTGGCTGAGGTCATCCGGAGCAAGGCCGTTGTTGTTGCTGTGGCAGCCAAAACAGGAACCGAATGATTTGTACGTGCTGCCAAACTGGAAGTAGGTTTCCATGGTGCTGTTGGCCAGCTGGCTGGTTCCTATCGCTACGCCTGCAATGGTATCGCTGGGGTAGAGGTAGTTGCTGCCGTTTGGCGGCGCTCCTCCGTTGGTCCAGGTAGCTCCGAGCAGTAAATAATTTTTACGGATGTCATTTCCCACCAGCATGCTGTTTATATTGTTATTGATGGAGATCACTTCGCTGTTGGATGCAGCCGGGCTTGGATTTTCGGCATTGGGCGCTCCGCTGCTGGCAACTCCCCAGGGCTTTGTGCGCTGTGTGTTGCTTTCGCTCACACTGAACCCGTTATTCCCGCTGATGGTATCTCCGCTCACCTGCATGTGCGAAACGTTTACGGGAGTATCTGCTGCGTTGGCGTTCAGCAGCCAGTGCGTGCCTGTATCCGCCGCAACTGTTTTCACCTGGTTGGAGGAGTCAATGTAAGTGTAGGAATCGTTGGGTGCATTCTTGGCATGCTCAAAAGTGGCCCATACCAATTCCGGGTGCCCGTCCATGCTGCCCACAATGTGCACGCCTATCAAAGCCAGCCTGGCTAAACGTTCCCCGGTTGGGATCCACTGGTCGGGGTTTTTCTGGTTGTAGGTCGGGATCAATGCATCGATGGTCACGTAGCCACCTTCATCGGGCAGGTCAACCGCTTCCACCCAGGATGTTTTCAGCTCGATGGCCAGTGCGTTGGAGTCGGGGAGCGTCACTCCTTTTGCACGGGCAATGGCGCAGATGCTGTCCCTGGCCCCTGTGGTAGTGGGGAACTGGTAACCGCTCATCAGGTTGTTCTTGGAGCCGGAAAGGAAATACGCATACACATCGTTCACCATGGTGATGTAATACACAAGTGATCCGTTCTGTGCCATCAGGGCATCGCCGGTGGCCTGGCCTTCTTCGGTGTCAATGATGTTTCCCTGTGCATCCAGGAAAACGGATTTGTCTCCTACCTTGAACTCGCGCACGATGCGGTCCGCATTGATCTTGTTTTTCAGCAATGCTTTTGGCCGCTCAATGGCTTTGCCGTTCTTATCCAGAAATGAAGGCGCTCCGGCTGCATCGGTTTCAATGCGCTGAACCTCGGTGGACTTTCCGTCTTTATTCAGGACCGTTAATTTTTCACCTGGCGCACTTTTTTCCACTTCAAACCTTCTTCCCTGTTTATCCAGGATGACCGGCAGGTTGTGGGGGCCGTTCTGGGTGATGTGGCTCATCACGCGTAGCGGTGTGCCGGATACATGCGGTATCATCACGCGCTGCCCTGCCGAATCCTCGGGCGATACGGTATAGAACACCGGGCTTTCCATGACGGTGTTGCCTCCGTTGTACTGCCCGGAAAGGGGAGAAGTGATCCACAAAAACATCTGCATGGACCATCGGTAAAAATCGCAATTGTTGTTATGCACGAATGTAACGCTGCTGGCGGGTGTGACCAATCCGTTTTCCGCAGGTGTTCCGCTTTTGAACCAGCCGTTGAACTCCTGCTGCGATACGGTGCAGGACTGCAATACATCCTGGGGCAGGTAAGTGGGTTCTATGACGGGTGGAGCCGGAGGTGTGGGCCCGCAGGAATGGATCATCAGCGCTCCCGTACCGGCGATGAGTACTGCAGCGATTATCGTTTTTAGTTTCATAAAGGATTTTTAATTGTTTTGTGTTTGTTTGAATTTCATAAGTATAAAAAGTGCAGGACCTCTCGGTGCCTGCACTTTTGGGTTAACCTAAACAGCCTCTATATTATTTCCACGTGGAAATTAACAGGAGGTTTTCCATCGCTGCGGAGCGTTTTATTGTTCTTGCCGCCGGTCAGTATACCGTCACGGCCTTTTACTTGTACTTCAATGTCTTCGGCCGCGCTCCGTAGAAGTTTCTCGTCGGTAGCAGGGATCTCAAAGAATGCTTTTACCTCCAGGTGTGTCTGGCAGTTTGAACAGTACTTCACGCTCCAGCGGCTCAGCACCGCTTCGGAACCGAGGTGCTGCTTTTTGCCGTCGATGTTTGCAAAGGCGGAGATGACAAAGGAGCCGCGGATGGGCGCACGGTTTATGCGCGATACTTTCACTACGCGCGTTGCGTTGCTGTTCCTCAGCACCGGTGTCTTGGCTTGTTCGTCCAGCGAGCCGGGACCATAAGTATATCCCAGGTGCTTTTCAATATTGATAGCATCCAGGGAAGTGTAGGTTATTTCTTTCCCCTTTACATTTTTCTTGAACGGATGAAGCGGGCTTGCCAGTGTGAGCCAGGAATTGGGCGCCGTGCCGGGCGTTGGTCCCTGTGAATCCACGGTGTTGGTTCCGGGATATTCTGGGATGATATCCAGCTTGTCTTTGTATCCGTGCTTTTTCTGCCAGAGCCAGAACACGCGGTCCACATTGCAATGGTGGAAAAAGAAGATCGGGTCGAGTCCGGCGGTGTCGTTTTCGCCCATGTCTCCGTTGGCGCCGTCTATCGCGGAGAAATCACCTGCATTCGGCCCGGTAGGAACATCGTAACCGCCCACAGCCAGGTGAATGCTGTTGTGCGGAGATTCAATGGGTGTGACCGGCTTGCTTCCGGGATTTAAATTAGTGTTCCATTCCGCAGCGGAAGTGGTATTTGAAAAAACCGTGAAGTTGGGTGCGTTCAGGCAGTCTTTGTACTTCTGTGCAACATTCGTAGGCACAGGTTTTCCGTTCACCACGATATGTGTGCCCAGCCAGTTCACAATATTTTCATTCAGCAGTTTTACGTTGGTGTTGTAATCGGGATACTGTGCATTGTGTTTGGCCGTGTTGGCGCGGTCAGCTGCAGTTCCTACCAGGCCGGAGAGGGGATAGCGCACAGTTTCGTATCCTTTGGGCTTGGAGTAATTCGGATTATCTCCGTTGATGTTGTCCTGTATGTTCAGCGGAAAAACAAAGGAGCGCAGGGGATTGGGGATGGTTTTTCCATCGAGCACAAAATCTTTTACCGTAAGCGCCCAGGGAATTCCGTTCTTCAGGGATTCCTCGTTGGTCTCGTCCCAGAAAGGCAGCATTACATCCGAGCAGCCCTTGATGCTTTGCAGGGCTTCTTCCAACTTGACTAAGTAGATACGGTGCCAGGTCGGGAAAAGCACATTGCCGTGGTTGCAGTAACCTCCCCAGTACGCGCTGCTTCCCCATCCCGCTCCGCGGAAGGGTTCGCCGTGATAGCCCCCCAGCATGAAAAAAGACCGGGGATCATCCGGCGGAAGCTCTTTCACGCCTTTCCAGGCACGCATCAGGTCCTCCAGCGGTTTTTTCTTTCCTTGTTCGTACTCTTTCTGCAGTTCCAGCAGGGAACGGCGCACGCGTAATTTTTTTCCTATTGCCATGGTTGTTTGGGGGTTTTAATTGGGGTTGATTATTTTAAAAATGGAAAATGAAAGGTCAACGGGAATCGCCGGGTTGAAAAGCTGTTGCTGAGTGATCCGGCCAGGATGAAAAGCATGCCCGTGATCAGCACGGCTTGGTTTTGGTCAAAGACTGTTCGCCCGCATAAAATAATAAGGGCTCCTGCCAGGCTCAGGGAAAAAGGGAAAAGTCCGTTCTTCTTGGATTTCTTTAATAAGAGCACCAGGTGCAGGACCAGGAAAGACAGCAGCACCGGGAATACCCAGCCCACCCAGGGTGAATTTGCCAGGCTGAACGTTCCGAACATGCTCATGTAAGCGGCTACGCACACGGGGCACTTCGGGAAAAATGCGATGACCACACTCAGCAGCATGGAGGGAAGCGTGCGTACTGTTTTCCCTGCGTGATTTAAATTCTTTTTGGCTCCTGTATCCTGCATCGCATGTGTGCAGCAGCAGCTTTTGGTTTCCACACTGAAATTTTCCATGGGGGAATGGTTAATTATTATGGATGGATCTTATTTGTTCGATTGCAGCACGGCATAGAAAGTGCAGACCACTCCCGCAGGACTTGTTCCTCCCTGTCCGTCGGGATGCGGAATGGCGCGTGTCACGCTTCCCACCAGCGCCGGAACCTGCTTGATCCCGTTGGGAATATGCGGCACGACATAACACAGGTAATCGTATATCCACGGCGAACTGCCTACTATTCCTCTTCCCTGGAACCACAGGGTGGCAGGATTACCGTATTGAAAAGAACCTTTCAGGTCCAGTTCCCACCCCGTATCGTAAATTTTCCCGGTGAGAGTTCCATCTGAAGAAGCTGCTATCTTTAAATTTCCCCGTCCGAACTCCAGGGAATTAAAATCAACAGAGAGATCGGGATTGTTGAGCAGGCTACGGTAGGTCCATAAGCCGGTTGCGGGATTTTTTGCTGGGACTGACATGGGGGAGGAGTGGATTTTATGAATGGGGTTTTTAGTTGCTACAGTAATTTTTCCACGGCTTGGGTAAGCGCTTCGGTGTAATCCTTTCCGCCCTCCAGTAATTCTTTCGTTATTTTTTTAGGCGCTACAGACGGATCCCCGGAATTTACCGGCGGCCCGGGTTCGTACTGGATGAACAGCTGGGCTTTTTGTGCGGTCTCTTTTCCTTTTATCTTCAGCACCAGGTCCAGGGCAAGATCCAGTGAAGATGAAATTCCTCCACCTGTAAATATTTTTTTCCGTTCGTCCGGCAAAAACCGCGGGTATCCTTTGGGGATAGTAAGATTCATTTTTTTGGACAGCAATGCGAGCGTGGGTATCTGGCTCCAGTAGGTTGTGGCCTTGCAGTTTTTCAGGATGCCTGCAGCAGCGAGTATGAAAGCTCCTGTGCACACCGAGCCTTTCCACTGGGCGGTGGAGGCAACCTTACGCACAAAATTCAAAAAGACTTTGTCCTGCATGGTGGTTGTCACCCCGGTAGAGCCTCCACCAGGAATAAATAAAATATCAATGTGCGGATGGCAATCGAATTTATAATTGGGAAGCACGGTAACTCCCTCGGAAGTGGTGATGGAATTTTCGGCTGATATCCAAACCGGCTTGAAACCGTACGGTGTTGCAAACACTTGCGTGGCTCCTGCAAAATCCATCAGCGTGCAGTCGTTGTAGAGCGCAATGCCGACGATAAGGTCTTTTTCTTTTTTCATGGGGTTTTCTGGGGCAGTTTTCTATTTACCCATTACAAACTAAACGCAATGCACCAGCCCGGCATAACGTAGAACCACCTGGTTTGTAAAACAGGTAATTCTACCTGCTTATAAAAAATAGTTTACTGTGTTGTGAGTGTTATGCCCGCGAAAGTAACCGGAAGAAATCTTTGTGTCAAGCACCAATTAACTATCCGGGATGTTTGCGTAACCAAATGTGCTCATTGCTTAACCAACTGCAGTGTACCGGGTAAGTTTGTTGTTTGTAAAATTCATCAGAGCTTCCCGGTGCCTGATAAACAGCTTAAAACCATGACTAAATCGTTTAACTTTGATCCGTTAGAAAAATAATCTGGTACCTTTAACGGATTGATTATTAAAATTCTGCCGGACAAAAGTTTTTTTAGAAAATATTTAATACGCAGTCCTTGGTTTTTAATTTCTGTGTTATGCTCTTAACTTTGTCCGGTAATTATTACAGATTATCTTAAAATTGATTTCTGCGTCAATCTGCGGGATCTGCGGGAGACATTTTCCGCAGATTTCGCAAATAATCGCAGATTAAACAACTAAGAACAATTCAAGAAATAATTTAAGATGGCTTCTGGTAAACCAAAATAAACCGACATGAAAAAAAATACTTTCCTTTTTATTGCTTTATTCAATATCACAATCCCGTTCGTACACGCCCAGGCAGAACCGGCTGTGAGCGGGATGGATGATCCTGCGCCTGTCACCATCACTGTTTTTAACCAGGTTTTGTTTTACGACGGCTATGCTGCCCTGGTAACCACTCCGCCTCCTCCGGCAGGAGTACTCCGGCTTCGCAATGACCTGTATGCAACAAAATTAACTCCTTCGCAATTGCAGTCGTTCGGGAATGCCCTGAAGATGAATGTTACAATTAAGGCTTCCTGCGATAATTACGACAGGATAGGAGGCGTGAACCTGGCCTTTGTGAATAAAGGAGATGTAACGTACGATCCGTCAAAAGTAAAACGCATTGAGATAGCGCGTTTCATCACTCCGTTCATGGACAAGAACAAAACACCCAACGAGGTTCCTTATTCCTATACCCTGAATGAGCTGACCGGAATTTTTAAAGACAAGAACATCACTTCGGTGTACGATATCTGGGTGGAGCTGGAAGTGTTCGGCGTGCCGTATGCTGCCAATACGCAGATATCAGGCTGCTCGGGCCGGAACGATGTGTTCTACGGATCGCTGGTCTTTGTTACGGATGTGGATGTCACTATCCCAACCGTGAATTCAAATGTGATGATGCCCTTGTTCACCCGGTTTGACCTGAACAACTACAATGCAGCTTCCACCGATGTGCTTGGACAAACTGTTAAAACGGTAAACTTTATTTTGCCGGCCAGTGCAAGTAATGCCACGCTGGTGTTGATCACTTCCAATCACGGGGCCAATTCGGGAGGGGAGGAGTACAACCGGCGGGATCACTATATATATGTAGACAATGTGCAGAAATTAACATACAAACCGGGCGGACTTTCCTGCGAGCCGTTCCGCAAGTACAATACCCAGGCCAATGGAATTTACGGATCTTCTCCCATGACGGCAGCACAATGGGCATCCTGGAACAACTGGTGTCCGGGAGATGTCATTCCGATCCGCACCATTAAATTGGGAAACCTGAATGCAGGATCACATTCTTTCAAAATAGATGTTCCGGCCGCTCAATTCGTGGGCAAGCAGGGAACCATCCCGGTCTCCGTGTATCTGCAGGCTGAATCTTCTACGGTAGATGTGAACGAGTTGAATGAAGCTGTATTCAGCGTATATCCTTCTCCCACCAGCGGTTCTCTTACCATTCAATCCGAAAAGGAAATTAAGAATGTGATTCTATCGGATATGACAGGGCGTGTGCTTCACGAGGAAACTTCCAATCGCATGGATATCTCCGCGCTGCAAAAAGGAATTTACCTGATGCGCATCCAGTTTCAGAACGGGCAGACTGCGGTTAAGAAGGTGGTGAGGGAGTAAGCACCTCATCCCCAACCCTTCTCCTGAAGGAGAAGGGAGCAGCGCAGGGATGTTATGAAGCATTGAGAACGGATCGTGCACACTGTTTTCACAGATAATCTGACGGAGACAAAGGAATTCTCCCTTTCAAGGGAGTGCCCGAAGGGCGAGGGATGTGAGTAGTTACAATCTCAACCTCACCTGCGCCTTAACCTCATTTTTACTATGCCCCTGAATTTCGTTCAGAGAACCGGCGCTTATCACGTTCTGGTTGGAGTAATAAGTTTGAGACCAGCGCAGCCAAAGCTCGAGCGAGCCTGTTATGTTCCAGCTCATCATCAGGTAAACACGGTTCCCTTTATGATAATAGGAAGGAATGGAATAAGATCCCGGCATATCATTTTCATACGTGTAAATGCGGGATGAGAAATCCGGGGTGTCAAAAAGCGCATAACGCAGAGTAAGAGTGATCTTACTTCCTTTTTTTCTGAATGCAGCATCCTGGTAAACTAAAAATCCTTTTTTCTCTGTTCCTTGTTTAACCGTTATGCATTCGACCCGGTTGCTCAGCTTCAGGGAAGGAAAGATGCGGTAGCTGATATGCCAGCGGTAGTTCAGCTGTGTGTAGTGTTCAGCGAAATCGATGCTTCCTGCTGAAGAGGTGTTCATCGATTTATCTTTCTGCCGTATGCTGATGTATGTGTCTAGCTTTTTGGATGGCATGTAATTCACCTGGATCATGCATTCATTCCCATGAGAAGGAGCATTCACCCTGTATCTGAGCCATGGAAACGTGAAACGATCGTGATATGCGTGAATACTCAGGGAGTGTACCGGTTTTGCATGAACACCGATGTACAATCCCTGTTCGTTGGAGGGCCCTGAATTTTCTGCAAAGGGATTGGCATTTAAGTTTTGAAAACTGCGCTGAAAGTTACGGTGAAGGACTGCAAGAGAGAGTTTTGGGTCCAGGGAGATATTGCAGCCATGCAGGTAAGCGATCCCTTCAGGGTATTTTCCGGAACCGGAAGATACCGAAGTCTCTCCGAAGAAATTGAAGTTGCGAAGCAAGACGGAATAGTCTGCGCCGATATTGTAAAGCCGGTCTCCCTGGAAATTAAATTGATTGTATGTTTCGGCAGTGTTGTGTACAGGGACATTGAAATCCGTATGCATGGCTGTCAGGCCCAGCGTGTATTTTCTTTCCCTGTAGGAAATATTGCCTCCCAGAATTGTTTGCGTAAGAACATCCCTGCCCGCAATTCCGCCGGGTGTGGCATGTAACCCTGTTTCCTGCAGGGAGGAAACGGTAATTAACTCACCGGTGCTGTCTGAAAAAATAGCGTTTGCATCCATCTTTTTCCGGGAGCAGAATCCGCTCGCCTGAAGCCGGTCCCTTCCAACGGTAATGGCGCAGCCACGTAAAAAACGGTTCTCATCGGCGGAGGTATAAGCGCGCAAGCCGTTTTCATTTCGCATGACAGCCATCGCATCTGTATTTTTTCCGTACGCCAGCCCGGTGCAGGCAGTCAGTCCCTGCCCGAATCCAACCTGATAATCGCCGATGGCAAACGCCCGGATGAAACGGATGTTCTTTATAAATAGATGCGCAGAGTAAAAGTCAAAACCGTTTTGTTGTTTTCCACGGAGAAGGGAATCGTAATACGGGTAGCTGTATTTAGTGTTATTCCGGAAGAAAAGCTCCCCGGGATCCTTTTCGGCAGTGATCCCGGCGCTTAGGCTGTTTCCGTATGTAAAACGGTAGCGGGCATAAATTTTCTGCGGACTTCCGATATACCTTGAGTTTGGATTCCGGCAGATCCCTGCCGAGTCAATAGCGCTGAACCCTTTTTGTTTTTCCAGTATTTGCTGAAACCGGGCCAGCAATTCATGGTTCGCTTCGTGCAGGATATTGTTCAGTGAGGCATGTGCCGATCCGGTAGTTTCCGTTAGTGTGATGTAAGGAAATAATTGCTCTATGGTTTGCAGGTCAAATCCTTCAATGCTCTGGAGTTCGTACAACGAGATCAGCTTTCCGTTTTTATCGATGTGGCGCAGTAAATTTTCAATTTGGATGTTATTCAGTAAACCCAATTCTGAAAGCCGGGTGCTGCTCGTGTTATTTAAATTGACAGGATGTTTTCTGTAATGTTCCAGGTGTTCGGTGAGCGCGGAGTAATCCGTTTCTTCGTTCCCGGAATTTTCTGCTAAGTTTTCTAGTTTCTGCTGAAGGGAATTGGAAAGTGTATCCTGGGCCGGAGAACTATCGTAAATAAACAACAATACGCTTACAGCGAATAATAGCCGTATTGTTGGATGAATCATTTTTGATGATTTTCATTTCTACAAAAACTCACTCAGCTCCAGCCAGCGCATGCCTTTTGTTTCCAGGAGAGAAACTACCTCGGCGATCCGCTGCGAGCACTCCATCATTTCTTTGTTGTCTGTTATTCCTTTCTGTAGCTTTACGGTGAGTTCTTCTTTTTCGGTTTCCAGTTTTGCAATGTCTTTTTCCAGTTGCTCGTACTCCGCTTTTTCCTTGAAGGAATGTTTCCGTTTGGGAGCAGAAGCTGCAGCCGGAGCTGATTCCTTCGAAGCGGATTCAACTGCCGGTTGATTCGTTTCAACAGGCGCATCCGTTTTACCGGATGCTTTTTGCTTGTCCTCCAGTTCTTTTCTATCGCGGTACTCCGTATAGTTACCCGGGAAATCACGCACAACTCCGTTCCCTTCAAAAACAAAGAGGTGATCCACCAGCTTGTCCATGAAATACCGGTCGTGCGTAACGATCAGCACGCATCCCTGGAACTTGGTAAGGAAGTCTTCCAGCACACTCAGGGTGACTATATCCAGGTCATTCGTAGGCTCATCTAGGATTAGGAAATTGGGATTTCTCACCAGGATGGTCATTAAAAATAACCGGCGTTTTTCTCCTCCGCTTAATTTTGAAACAAGACTGAACTGCACATCGGGAGGGAAGAGGAACCGTGTCAGCAGCTGCGAGGCGCTGAGCTTCGAACCATCTGCCAGCGGGATGAATTCCGCAATGTCCTTAACCACTTCAATCACGCGTTTATCTTCTCTTAATTCTATTCCTGCCTGGGAATAATAACCGTACACTATGGTTTCCCCTGTGGTAATGGTACCAGCATCGGGCTTGTCCAGTTCCATGACCATGTTCAGGAAGGTGGATTTCCCCACCCCGTTCTTTCCGACCACTCCGATCTTTTCGCCTTTTTTAAAGATGTAGGAAAAATCGTTGATGATCTTTGTATCGCCGAATGCCTTTTTGATGTTTGTCAGCTCCAGTATTTTTTTTCCCAGGCGATTCATCTGTACGCTCAGTTCCAGTTTTTTATCCGCTTGCTTGCTAAATGCTTTGTCTTTAATACCCTGGAAAGCGTCTACGCGGTATTTCGCTTTTGTGCCTCTTGCCCTTGGCATTTTGCGTACCCATTCCAGCTCTCTCTTATACAGGTTTTTGGCTTTATCGATCTCTGTGTTTTCAACGTCTTCGCGTTCTGCTTTTCTCTCAATGTAATACTGAAAGTTGCCCTTGTAGGAATACAATTTTTTAGCATCAATTTCAATGATCTCGTTGCACACGCCGTCCAGAAAATACCGGTCATGCGTTACCAGTAATAAGGTAAGGTCTTTACTCACCAGGTAGTTTTCAAGCCACTCGATCATCTCCACATCCAGGTGATTGGTGGGCTCGTCCAGTATCAGCAGTTGGGGCTCATCGATCAGCACCTTGGCAAGGGCAACGCGTTTTTTCTGTCCGCCGGACAAAAGACCGATCTGCTTGTGCAGGAAAGCAATTTTCAAACGCTGTAAAACTTCTTTTACTTTGGATTCCACCTGCCAGGCATCCAGGTGATTCATGGCTTCGGTGGCTTTCTCCAGGCGGGTAGATGTTTTGTCGTTTACCTCCGCTTCAAACGCCTCCAAAGCAAACTCATATTCCCGGACTGCATTCAGAACCGGGTTGTCAGTCTTGTAAATAGCTTCTTCCACAGTATCGTTCTCATCAAATACCGGGTTTTGATTCAGGTAAGTTACCGTGATCTCGTTGCGGAAGGTGATCTTGCCTTCATCGGCAATTTCCTCGCCGGTGATGATTTTCAGCAGGGTGGATTTCCCCGCTCCGTTCTTTGCAATGAGCCCGATGCGCTGTCCCTGGCTGAGGCCAAAGCTTATTTTGTCAAACAATACTTTTGCTCCGTATGCTTTCGAAATGGATTCTACTGATAGATAATTCACAATTGTTTTTCTTGATTACCGGTTATTTAATTTTGTTTTCGTACGGGATCAAATTCATAGGTCAATCCAAGCTGGGGGCTGAATCCGAAAATTGAATGATAGGTGGAAGACAGGTCCAGCTGAAGCTGCCTGAAATTAACTCCGATCCCGAAACAACTCAAAGAAGGGTTGGTGCTTATCCCCGTGCGAAGATATAATTCTTTAACAGGCCTGTATTCAAGCCCGGCTTTAGCCATGGGTTTCTTATCCATGTCCTTTTCCGCCTCAAGCGCTACGAATACCTTGTCGGAAAATTTATAATCAGCACCCAGGCGCAGGATGACCGGAATACGCTCATCGTTGTATGCTGCAAGCTTTGCCCGTGTAAGATTAAATAGATGCACACCTATGGTCAGGTTTTTCACAGGTTTTGCCTGAATCCCTGCTTCTGCTACCAACAGCTCTTTTTTTCCGTATTCAGCAAGAGTTGTTTGCAGGCAATCCATCATAAATCCTGCTGAAAATTTATCTCCAAATGATTTTCCAAAAGCAATTCCGTATTTGTTCCGATTGAAAAGAGAATATCCGAAACTTGAAACACATACCCCGACTGTTCCTCCTTTAACGGGCAGGGCAGCTGCAAATGCTTTGGTTGCCGTCTCTTTCAGCAGGAACTGATTATGGTAACATGCGCCGGCATTTATTTTTCGTACAAAGCCAAGGCCCGCCTGGTTGTTTTGCGCGGACCAGAGATCAGAAAGAGAGACAGAAGCATTCCCGATCCCGGAAGACCTGGAACCCAGGGGAGAATTGTCTGAAGTCCATCCCTGGCCTGAGCAAAGAAGGATTGAAAGGGAAAGAATAATAAGGCGGAAAGTAATTTTCATCGTTGCAGGTAAACACCTATTTCATTTTTCCGGCTGGAAGATCTGAAGCGGATTTTAGTTGTCTGAGATATAATTGCACGGTGTTTTCAAACCCGTAGTACAGAGCATCTGATACCAGGGCATGCCCGATAGAAACTTCCAGTAAATGCGGAACATGTGTGTAAAAGTAGTTCAGGTTTTCCAGGTTCAGGTCATGGCCGGCATTCAGTCCTAGCTGCAGTTTGTTTGCCAGCTCGGCGGACTGAATAAATGGACGGATAGCCGTTTCTTTATTTTGCCGGTAGTCTTTTGCATAAGACTCGGTGTAGAGCTCAATCCTGTCCGTTCCGGTTTTTGGCGCATGCTCAATTTGTTTGAGATCGGCATCAATGAAAATGGAGGATCGTATTCCGGTGCGTTTCAGTTCAGAAATAATATCTCTCAGAAAGTTTTCATGGGTAACCGTATTCCATCCTGCATTGGAGGTGAGCGCATCCGGCGGATCCGGAACCAGGGTGGCTTGAGCCGGCTTTACTTTTAAAACCAGATCCATCCATTCTTTAGAAGGATAACCCTCTATATTGAATTCAGTTGTAACTATTGATTTGAGATCAATCACATCCTTATAACGTATATGTCTTTCATCCGGTCTCGGATGAACCGTGATTCCCTGTGCTCCGAACCGCTGCAGGTCAGCGGCGCATTTTAGCAGATCGGGAAGATTTCCTCCCCGGGCATTGCGCAGGGTGGCGATCTTATTGATATTTATACTCAGCTTGGTCATGGTGATTTGTATTGAACGGATTTGACGATTTTCTGCTACAGTAATATATTCACTATTTTAAGGGGGGATGCATAATCATTTTCTGCCCTAAAAGTAAAAAATGTACATTTGTAACAGGGGTATGTTTATAAATGTTTTACAATTGAAATATATTCCCGGTTTTCACGTTTAACTTTGAAAAGGCAAACAAATGCTCGCATACGAACTGATCAACGAGGAAGTACCCTCTCTGAAACCTACTGATACAAGCAGGAAGGTTCTTGACTGGATGGAAGATTTTCGGGTTTCTCATCTGCCTGTGGTTAGCAAAAGAGAATTTTTAGGCATGGTTTCTTATACCGATATGCTGGATATGAGCGAGGGAAAGAAGACATTGGAAAAGACCAATGTCTCCATGATCAAAGCTTTTGTGAGGGAGAACTACCACATTTTTGATGTGCTGAAAATAATATCCGATCACAATGTAAGTGCAGTCGCTGTATTGGATGATCAGAATAATTACCTGGGTGTTATTACTGCGGAATCCATCATTCACAGAGTTGCACGAATGCCCTTTGTAAATGAGCCTGGCGGAATAATTATCCTGGAGATCAATACCCGTGATTATTCACTTTCCCAGATAGCGCAGATCGTTGAAGGAAATGGTGCTAAGATCCTTAACCTGTATGTTAATTCGCATCCGGATACGACCAAGATGGAAGTGACCCTGAAAGTGAACAAAGATGCGCTGGCTCCGATCTTACAGACATTTACCCGGTATAAATATGTGGTGAAAGCAAGTTTTAACCAGATACATACAGGAGGAGATCTTAAAAGTCGCTACGATGAATTTATGCATTTCCTGAATATTTGAATGACATGCAATGCCGCGATTTAAGATTTTCTTTTCTCTTTCCGGTTTTTTTATTTTTTTTCTTTTGGAATTCGGAGTAGTCCGAAACGCTTTTTCACAAGATACTATTCCGGAAATTGCCCCGCCCGGAGAATACATAGCCAGTGATACGATTCAGTACAAGGTGAAAGAAACGGATGTTCTCATTATCAATGAGATTATTATCCTGGGTAATAAGGTCACTAAGCCCCGTATCATTCTGCGCGAGCTTCCTTTTTCTAAAAATGATTCGGTCGGTAAGAATTCCATTTCCTCCCTGCTTAAATCCGCCAAAGAAAATATCCTGAATACCTCTCTCTTTAATTTTGTTACGCTTGACACGATTCCGGCGGGACCGGAGCGGATCAACCTGCTTATCACAGTTGCCGAGCGCTGGTATACCTGGCCCGCTCCTGTTTTTGAAGTTCAGGAAAGGAATTTCAGTGACTGGTGGCAAACAAAAAATTTTCAGCGGGCTAATTACGGGTTCTATCTTAACAGGGAAAATTTCAGGGGAAGAAAAGAGGATCTCAGTTTCTATTTTCAATTCGGTTATACCGAAAAGTACGGAATTTCCTACAAGGTTCCCTACCTGACCAGGACCCAGGGAAACGGTGTGGGCCTTTCCTTCACGTATTCCCGTAACCACGAAGTTTGGTACAAGACGGTCGACAATAAGCTGGTATATTTTAAAGACCCGGATTTAAATGTGCGTGAAGAGCTGAACGGAAAACTTTACTACACATACCGGAAAGGCATTCACCAGCTTCATACCGTGGAAAGCAAGTTTGTGCAAGCCAGTATACACGATACCTTAAACGACTTAACCATTGATTATTTCAGAGGGTATGAAACAGATATCCGCTATTTTTCCCTGGCTTATTCTTATAAAAGAGACTACCGTGATTCCAGGATTTACCCGCTGAAAGGCTACCTGCTGGAGCTGGAAGTAAATAAGCTGGGGCTGGGCATACTGAATCGGGAGAAGATCGACGTCACCAATACATTTTTGACATTGAAGAAATACGAAAAGCTTTCCAATCGTTTTTATATTTCCTCAGCACTCAGAATTAAATATTCACAGAACTGGAATCAGCCCTATTTTGTTCAGCGGGGATTGGGCTGGGGGGACTACGTGCGGGGCTACGAAAAATATGTAATTGACGGGCATACCTATGGCATGGCCAAGCTTGGTCTCAGGTATGAAATTGTAAAGCCCCGGATACAGAAAATACCCTATATGCCATTCAAAAAGTTCAATACCTTTCATTACGCGCTGTATGCAGGAATTTATGGAGATGCAGGATATGTGGAAGATCGTAAGTATTCAATGCTGAATCCGCTTGCGAATTCTTTACTGTATGGTTATGGTGCAGGCGTGGATTTCGTAACCTATTATGACATTGTATTCCGGTTTGAGTATTCCTTCAATAAAATGCTGGACCACGGCTTTTTTGTAAGCTTTAGTGCAGGAATTTAACTTTTTTTAGCAGCAACGGTTAGCGAATTCCTGCTAACTTCAACCCATGATGAAGGTCGCTATTTATGGCCGTGAAAATGGTTCCGGATCATCGGCTGAAGCCATCCGGACACTTTTAGGAAAGCTCAGCAAAGCGGGTGCAGACACTTTTATCTATGAACCTTTTTTGAATCAGCTTGGCAGCAAGGTGAAGATAAACCCGGAAAATGTTTTTAACAAGCACGAGGACATCTGCGAAAAAGTTCAATTCCTTTTTAGCATTGGTGGAGACGGAACGCTCCTTGAAACGGTAACCCTTATTCGTGATTCGGGCATCCCGGTTATTGGAATCAACACCGGCAGGCTTGGGTTCCTTTCCAGTATTTCAAAAGATGAGATCGAATCGGCGGTGGATTGTTTGCTTCAGGGAAACTATTCCCTTGACAAAAGAACATTGCTGGAGCTGGATATCGACAGGGATGATTTTGCGGCCTGTAAATTCGCTTTGAATGAAATTACAATTCAGAAGACAGATTCTTCGTCGATGATAACCATACATACTTATGTGAATGACAGGTTGTTGAATACCTATTGGGCCGACGGGCTGATCGTAGCAACTCCTACAGGTTCTACCGCCTATTCGCTTAGCTGCGGAGGTCCGGTTGTAATGCCGGAATCAGATAATTTTGTCATCACCCCGATTGCACCACACAATTTAAATGTCCGTTCGGTTATAATTTCTTCGGCCGATATTGTTACATTGAAAATAGAGAGCCGAAGTTCCCATTTCCTGATGTCTGTTGATTCCTATTCGGAATCCATGTCTTCGTCGGTCGGTGTAAAGCTTAAAAAGGCAAATTTTTCTATTTCTCTGGTTAAGCTGCAAAATCATGATTTTTTATCAGCTCTACGGAATAAGCTCCTGTGGGGTGTGGATAAGCGGAATTAAATACACGTTGCCGGCGGGCAGTACAAAATATTTTTAGTATATCTTCGTTACCTTCGTATGCCTATGGAAAAGCGTTCAACCTTATTTCCTGTTTTCTGTTTATCCTCCCGGTTTCGTCTGGCGCTGCTGGTGTCCGGCGGATTGCTTATTAACTTTTTTCTATCCGCCCAGGAAGGAGGAAATATGTATGTCCCGCATCCCATAAAGCTTAATCCTAAAACTGCAGAGATAGGAATATTTCTGGGAGGCAGTTATTATACGGGCGATTTGAATCCCTCGGGGCATTTTAACCGGTTTACCCGTCCGGCCGCCGGACTGTTGTACCGTGTAAATTTCAATCCGCGCATTTCAGCTAAAGCCATTGGCTCTTACGGTGTGATTGAAGGAGACGATGCTTACTCAAGAAGTGATGCGCATCGAAACAGGAATCTTTCCTTTAGGTCGAGGCTCATGGAGTTTGCTGTGGAAGGTGAATTTAATTTTTTACCGTATGCTACGGGAAGTAAAAAGCTCGCGGTAACTACTCCGTATATTTTTGCGGGAGTTGCCGTGTATCATTTTGATCCTATGGCTTTGTATTTGGGAAGATGGTACAGCCTGCAGCCCATGGGTACGGAAGGGCAGGGATCTGCTTTTTCAGATCAGAAAACGTATTCGCTCACACAGTTTTCTATTCCTTTTGGTGTGGGAGTAAAAGTGAATACTGCTAGGCGTGTAGGCATTAACCTGGAGTGGGGTCTTAGAAGAACATTTACCGATTACCTGGATGACGTAAGCGGAAAATACGTTGATCCGGCTCTGCTGGCGGCTGAAAAAGGCCAGGTAATTGCTGCAATCGCCGACCGGAGCTTTACGCAGGAAGGCGGGAGCAATACAGGCAGGCAACGGGGCAATTCCCTTACCAGGGACTGGTATGCTTTTGCCGGGGTAATCATCACCTTCAGGATGAAGGACAACCAAGGAGCCTGTGACATTCCGCATTAAGCATTAATCGCTGATCCATTTCCCTTTTCTTCCGTCTTAAAAATTATCTTTGCAGTCCTATGACGGAAGATACAAAATCCGAGATGTCTTTTCTCCAGCATCTCGAATCGCTTCGCTGGCACCTGGTGCGTTCTGCCATAGGTATTGTACTGCTTGCATCCGCATTTTTTTATTACAAGGAATTTGTTTTCGGGACCATTATTTTTGGTCCCATGCAAGCCGATTTTCTGACCTACCGTGCATTGTGCAAAGTTTCACACCTTGCCGGGCTGGGCGATTCGCTGTGCATGCAGAATATTTCTTTTGAATTGGTCAGCCTGGATTTGTCCGGCCAGTTTACGACCCATATATGGGTTTCGCTGATCGGTGGATTGATGGCGGGATCGCCTTATGTTCTTTGGGAGCTGTGGCGGTTTGTGAGGCCCGCCCTGCACGAGAAAGAAAGGAAACATACCACGGGCGTGGTGTTTTTTGCTTCCCTGTTATTTGTTTCAGGCGTGTTGTTCAGTTATTACATCATTGTTCCCATGACCATCAACTTCCTGGGCAATTACCAGGTAAGTCCCCTGGTTAAAAATACGATCTCCATTGATTCCTACATTTCCACGGTCACCGTGCTTACCCTGATCATGGGCCTGGTGTTTGAGCTTCCGATTGTCGTTTTTTTTCTTACCAAGATCGGGATACTCGGGCCCGCTTTCATGCGCAAGAACCGCAGGTATGCAGTGGTGATTGTCCTGGTACTGGCAGCGGTTATCACTCCTTCTTCGGATATATCCACCCTGTTAATTGTTGCATCGCCGTTGTACATATTGTACGAAGCAAGTATATTTGTTTCAAAGTATGCCGAAAAGAAAAATTAAATATTTCTTTCCCGATTTATCGGGATCATTCCGGGCAGCCCTGTTGCCTGTCATTTTCCTGTTTTCATCCCAGCTTCTCGGGGTGCTGCAAGGTGGAAATGATGCCGGAGGAATGGCGTTTGCCCAGGAAACAAAAATCAGCGGAATGGTGTACGATTCTCAGACACGGGAGCCATTGCCCTTTGTAAATATTAAGTACAAAGGCGGAAAGCCCTATACGACGACCGATGTGGATGGGAATTTCCTGCTTTCAACATCCGCACCTACAGACAGCCTGGAAATTTCATACATCGGGTATAAAACAAAGAGGCTGGCTGTTAAAAAGAATACGGCCCAGGTTCTAAACATCTCCCTGGAGCCGGATCAGCTCACACTGGGAGAAGTGGTCATTTTACCGGGAGAAAATCCTGCGCACCGCATTTTAAGAAAGGTCATTGCACGCAAGGATGAAAATAATAAGGAAAACCTTCAGGCGTATGAGTACGAAGTATATAATAAGATAGAGTTTGACATGAATAATATTCCGCCTTCGGTGAAGGATAAAAAGCTGATGAAGCCCATTAAGTTTGTGTTTGATTACATCGACAGCACCAGCATTACGGAAAAACCCTATCTCCCGCTTCTGCTTTCCGAATCCCTTTCTGATTTTTACTGGAGACGTGACCCGAAATTTAAAAAGGAGATAATAAAAGCAAGCAAGGTATCGGGCATGCAGGAGAAAAGCGTTTCCCAGTTTATGGGGGAGATGTACCAGAAAGTGAATATTTACGACAATAACATCCTTGTCTTTGGGAAACAGTTTCCAAGTCCTATTTCGGATAATGGCCTTAGCTACTACAAGTATTACCTGATCGACAGTGTTTTTGTGGATAGCACCCGTTGTTATCACCTGCAGTTTAAACCGCGCAGAAAGCAGGAGTTTTGTTTTGCAGGTAATATGTGGATAGCCGATACATCGTTTGCAGTGAAGCGCCTGGAAATGTCCATTCCCGACGATGTAAACCTGAATTTTATCAAGACCCTGAATGTGATCCAGGAATATATTCCCGTTGCTGCAGATACCTTCATTCCGGCTTCAAAGAAGGATATGCTGCATACTGCCTGGATGATCAGCCGTGACCGGCTGGTAGTGGATTTCAAATACGATGAATACCGGAAAAAGCCAAGGCAGGTAGGGTTTTACGGAAGAAAAACAACTTCCTATAAAAATATTGTGGTCAACAAGCCGCGCACGCCGGATTTTTTTAACCGCAACGATAATGTGGTGGTGGAGGACAGCGCGAACCATAAAAGCGATGCCTACTGGGCCACGGCACGGCACGACACCCTTTCCAGGAATGAAAAGTTGATATACCACATTGTGGATACCGTCAAGTCCCTGCCTATTTACAAGGCATGGTACCAATGGGTTTACATTTTTGTAACAGGCTATAAGCAATTCGGACCGGTAGAGCTGGGGCCTTACTACAAAACCTATAGTTTTAATTCGGTGGAAGGAAATCGCTTCCGTGTCGGCGGCCGGACAACCGATAAATTCAGCACCTGGCAGGAGATCAATGGTTACCTGGCTTACGGAACGCTCGACAAAAAAATCAAATGGAGCGGAGAGTTTAAATCATTCCTTTCCAAAAAGCCCAGACAGCTCGTGTATTTCAATTACAAGGATGACCTGGAAATCCTGGGCCAGAGCAGCAATGCTTTTACAAGCGATAATATCATAGCCACGGCATTCCGGAGAACACCTCTCAATAATATGACCAGTGTTCAGCAGTATAAAACAAAATACGAGCTGGAGCCTTTCCAGGGATTCAACATGCAGTTTTCGCTGGTGAACAGGATCATGTCCCCCCGGGGAATCCAGAAATACAATTACCTCGGTCCTGCAAACGATACATTGTCTCTCACCAATATTATTTCTTCCGAGGCCAAGGCCCGGTTCCGTTTTGCCTACGATGAAAAATTCATCGAGTACACCTTTGCACGTACCAGCACGGGTACTCACTACCCGGTTCTTACGCTGGAATATACCTATGGTGTGAAAGGTGTTTTCAAAAGCGATTACGGTTATCATAAAGTTGCACTGAACATCGGAGACCGCTTCCGTACCATGCCTCTGCTTGGATACACGGATTACATTGTGGAAGCAGGACAAATATTCGGAAATGTTCCTTACCCGCTGCTTGAGCTTCACGGAGGGAATGAAACCGTTATTTACGACCCCTATGCTTTCAATATGATGAACTATTATGAATTCGGCAGTGACCAGTATGTAACAGTACAGGCATTTCACCACTTCGATGGTTTTTTTCTGAACCATATTCCTATTATGCGGAAGTTAAAATGGCGGGAGGTTGTAACCGCCAAGGCAATCATTGGCGACATCACAAAAGCAAACAGGAATATTCTTCTCTTTCCGGGAACGCTTTCTTCTTTGAATAAGAAGCCCTACTACGAAGTAAGCGCAGGCATAGAGAATATTTTCAAGATCTTCCGGGTGGATGCATTGTGGAGGTTATCCTACATTGATAAGGCCTATGAGGATGCGTACAGGCTTAAAAGCGGGATTGATAAGAAAATTCCACGATTTGCTATTATGTGGAGCCTGTCGGTTAACTTCTGATGTTTGCTACTGTCTAGGGACGTGTAAGTTGAATTTGTACATTCGTATTTTATATGATACTTCAGACAAAAAATCTTATCAAGCGTTACAAGAACCGCGTTGTTGTGAACAATGTTTCTGTGGAAGTGAAACAAGGCGAGATCGTAGGATTGCTGGGTCCGAACGGAGCAGGGAAGACCACTACCTTTTACATGACGGTTGGCCTGATCAAGCCCAATGAAGGGGAAATTTTCCTGGACGATAAGGATATTACCAAAGAGCCCATGTACAAGCGGGCCCAGCTCGGTATAGGTTACCTGCCCCAGGAAGCATCGGTATTCCGGAAGCTAAGCGTGGAAGACAATATCAAAGCGGTATTGGAGATGACCAAGCTTTCTAAGGAAGAGCAGAAAAATAAATTGGAAGGATTGCTGCAGGAATTCGGTTTAGGCAAAATCCGTAAAAGCAACGGAGACGTACTTTCGGGCGGAGAAAGGAGAAGAACAGAAATTGCACGTTGCCTGGCTACCTCTCCCAGCTTTATCCTGCTCGATGAGCCGTTTGCAGGAATTGACCCCATTGCGGTAGAAGATATTCAGCAGATCATACGGAAATTAAAGGAGAAGAACATAGGTATCCTTATTACCGATCATAACGTGCACGAAACCCTTACCATTACGGACCGTGCCTACTTGCTTTTTGAAGGAAGCATCCTCAAATCCGGCAGCGCCCAGGAGCTTGCCGACGATGAGCAAGTGAGGAGGGTATATCTGGGTAAGAATTTTGAATTGAGATAATTTGTATGAATTCTATATGTTTGCTAAGTTTGAATAAGATGATGAAATTGAAGCCATATAACGTGAAGATTGGTTTTCAGCTGCTGCTGGCGAATATTTTTTTGCTCAGTGTGTTTTCCTATTCGCAGAGTTCTTCCTCTTATCCTAAGAAGCATTTTACATTTCATATAGAAAAGCTGGATACTTCCATCACATTCGATGTTTGTTCGGTTAATCCTTCCGTTTCTGTAAATGAAACATCTTCCTATTCCTGGTACAAGGATGGAGAGATCATGGAAACGAAAGGAGGGTTTTCCGGGAGATTGCTGGATGGGCGCTATGCTTCTTTTTTCGGAAATAAGAATCTTCGGGAAAGAGGTGCGTATGTGAAGGGGCGAAAAGAGGGTAAATGGACAAAGTGGCATCCGAATGGCAAGATCAATGAGGTGAGTTATTGGAGAATGGGAGTAAAGCAGGGGAAATATATGTTGTACAATGATCTTGGGCAGAGAATGCTGTATGCTCATTTCAGGCATGATAAGCTAAACGGCACTTTGACCAGCTATGAAAAGGATAAGGTCCTTGCAAAAACCAGATACAAAAATGGGGTGGAAGTTTTTCCTAAGCTGCCACACGAAAAAACAAAATCACCTAAGTCGAACAAAGATCCGGAAAAACCTTCCTTTTTTAAATCGACCGTCGGTAAGGTGAAATCTCTGTTTAAGAAAAAAGAGAAGCCGGACGAAAAAAAGCCTGCTAAAGAAAAAAAGAAAAAGGATATATCCATGTCTTCAAATTAACTTCATGTCATGCTGAAGGCGTCCGCCTTGGTTTATTCGCTTTTCATTTCCCTTTTATTGGTTTCACTCTGCAGCGCCATTATTGCAATTTCTTACATTAATTCAGGCCACACGGTTTCATGGCGGGAAAGAGAAAAAGTAGAGCGGAACGCAACATCCGGCATTACCTTGCTGCAGAATTTTTCCGGCATTGTTTCACCAAACGAACGCAAAGCGCTGGACCTTTTTGGCAATGGTAATGATTCTGTGGTCCTTGTGAGAAAAACCTGGGGAGCATTTGAAATTCAGATCTCCGAAGCTTTTTCCAGGCATCACCGGTTTTCCCGGATCGCTTTATCCGGAAACGGATCCAAAGAAGACAGTACCACCGCGTTGTACCTGGCGGACCAGGACAAACCTCTTTCTCTGTGCGGAAAAACAGAGATAAAAGGCATGTGTTTTCTTCCGAAGGCAGGGGTCAAGCGTGCTTATATTGAAGGACAGAATTTTATCGGAGCCGATCTGATTATGGGCAGGATTTTTCCCAGCAGTAAATCGGTCTCCGGAGTAAATGAAAATGTGTTTTCCTCCATTGCAGATCTGTTTGATGCCCAAGCGGGAGAAAATGACAGCATTATTAATATGGATGATGCAGAGTTACCCTCACTGAATCGTTCATTTTCTTTGAATACGGTGCGGTGTCGTTCCACCCGTCCTGCTCGTATTGGTTCCACTAAGCTTAAAGGCAATATTCTTCTTATCTCGGATAAGGAAATAAAGATTTCACCGGAGGCTTCTCTTCAGGATGTTATTGTATGTGCCCCCAAGGTGATTATTGAGGATGGATTTGCGGGATGCTTACAGGTATTTGCATCCGACTCGGTGATTGTAGGAGAAAAGGCAAAGCTTGCCTATCCTTCGGTCATTGGATTGGTAAGGCTTCCAAAATCATGTCAGAATGCAACTGTTATCCTGAAAGAAGGCGCTGAAGTATCCGGAGCCGTTTTTGCCAGCCAGGAAAGCGTGGATGTAAAAAGTCAAATAAAGATTTTAATTGATAAGGATGTTTTAGTTACGGGATGTATTTATTCTAACGGGTTGCTTGACCTGAAGGGAGCTGTTTTCGGGAGTGTGGCATGTGCAAAATTTATTCTCAGTACCCCGTCTTCGGTGTATGAAAATCACCTTCTCAATGCAGTTATCGACCGTACCAGGCTTTCTAAGTATTTCATAGCACCTTTATTAATGAAGGATGCGGAAAATCAAAAAACGGTTAAATGGCTTTACTGATTAAAAGGATTCAAGCATCCACCCTGGTGGAATCTCTCATTGCCATGGTGGTGGTGGTGATCAGTTTCGGCATAGCTACCACGGTGTACATAAATGTGCTTAGCTCGGGGGAGGAAGTTCAAAAACTGAAATCCATGGCAATTCTTCAAAAGATAGCTGTAGAAGTAAAGCAGGATCATTTATTCCTGGATGACGATCTGAAGGAAGGAGAGTTTGTAATTGAAAAAAAGATTGTTTCATACAACGGACAAAAATATCTTTTTCATCTGAAGCTGAAAGCATTTTCGAAAAACAGTAAGCAATTGGCAGAGTATAACGAGCTGATAACAACGGAATGATAAGAGCATTCACACTCATCGAACTCCTGGTTGCCATGGCGGTAAGCGGTATTGTGATTACCGCCGGGTATGTTTCGTATGGAATGATCAGCCGGAATTTTATTGATTTCAGGAGCCATTCCGATGACATAAGCCAGGTGGTATCGCTGCAGGGCATATTGAGCCATGATATTCATGTTGCAAGAACCGTACAAAAATATTCACCAGATGAAATAGTTATCCTGCAAAATGATACTGAAACTGTTAATTACGAATGCACTGAAAATTATGTACTGAGAAAAAAATCAGCTGCCAGGGATACGTTCTTTTTGCCGGTAAAAAGGATGGAAATGCAGTTTTGTGGCCAGGAACAGATCAGTTCCGGAGGAATAATGGATAGATTAATATTGGTCTCTGCTATTCACGGACAGGAATTTATTTTTTACTTTGATAAACAATACGCAAGCGATATTCTGATGCAAAACGAAGACTTTAGTGATGGCAGGTATTGAACTTGATAAAATAGTAACCCGGCAAAAGCAGGAAGCCAAAGGTCAGCGGAAGGATTCGCTTCTCGGTGCGCTTAATAAGGATATTTCTTTTTTCGGGAGCAAGCTCTCTGACGGAAAAAAGGAACGGTTTTATGCTGAGCTGGAAGTGCTTATTTCTGCAGGCGTGGATATCAAAACAGTACTTGAGCTTATAGAGGAGCAGCAGAAAAAACCTAAAGAAAAGGAATTATTCAGCCGGATAAGGGAAAAGGTGATCAATGGAAGCAGTTTGTCCGAGGCGCTGGAAAAGGAAGAAGGACTGTTTTCTGCCTACGAGATATTCAGTTTGCGAATAGGTGAGGAGAGCGGAAGAATGGCTGAGATATTAAAGGAACAGGCCGGTTATTTTTATAAAAAGATAAAGCAGAAGCGCCAGCTGGTGCAGGCAATCACCTATCCTTTGCTGGTTATAGGTGTTGCATTGGGGGCAGTGTATTTTATGCTCCGTTTTATAGTGCCCATGCTCCAGGATATGTTTAAGCGTTTTGGCGGAGAGCTTCCCTACATGACCAAAGTAGTTATCCGGGCTTCTGATTTTGTTGTGAATTACGGGTTGTGGATCATGCTTTTTTTGCTGGCGGGTATGGCCGGTCTTTATACTCAGCGCAATGCAGTTTGGTTCCGGAAATTCAGTACCTCGGCTGTTTTAAAGATCCCGTACCTTGGAAACATTTTAAAGAAAATATATCTCACCCGCTTTTGCCAGTCCATGAGCCTGCTCCTGAATTCCAGGACTCGTCTGGTGCATGCCCTAGGGTTAGTTAAAAACATGGTGGGCTTTTATCCCATTGAAAAATCCCTGGAGCAAATAGGCAATGAAGTAGAGAAGGGGCGGTCGCTGCATCAAAGTTTAGGGGCGTATAAAATATACCCTGTCCATCTTCTATCATTGATAAAAATTGCCGAGGAGGTGAATCAGCTTGATACCATGTTCGGCAGGTTGGCCAAGCAATACAGCGATGAAGTGGAACATGAAATGAGCTTGTTAAGCAGCATCCTGGAACCGGTTATTATGGTATTCCTCGGATTATTCGTAATAATTATTTTGGTGGCTATGTACCTTCCTATGTTCCAGATGGGAATGGCGGTACATTAATTATTTCCTTTGGTATTTCCTGCACGGTAATTCTTTTTCTTTCCAGATAAGCTGTTTTCGTTGCACCAGACAATTTGAATGCGGCAATTGGTGTAAAAGGAATCGACTCCTGATTTTTTATTTGTCATAAAATTTCTTACAGGTATGTAAAAAAAATTATGAGTAACCTATTTACAACCTAACCGTACGTTCAATTTAAGAAAAGAACAATACCGATATTATATTTTATAATTGAGTATGTGGTATGTGATAAAAATTTAGTCTGTGGTAATAATTCATTCATTTTATTTTTATTTATTTGTATGCTCTTAAAATTAGTTTTACAATGCCGGGCGGTCCTGACATTCTATGATAAACATCAATTCCGTTTGAATGATATGCGGGTTTTGTTTTTAACCAGATGCTCTGCTTCTTGCTTTTTACTGGTTCATAAAGCTCAATCATATTTTATAATACTGTGTACTTAATACTCCATAATGATGCAAAAGAAAAGATGCCTGATCGTATCGGATAAGAGGGTGGTCCATAAAATACTGCTGTCTGAGATCATTCACGTGGAATCCAAAGGAATGCGGTGCAGCATCCACATGTCTTGCGGAGCAATCTATTCCTGTGCCCGGAATTTAGGTTCTCTATGCAGGGACCTGGCCAATGCTGAAACCATCTGCAGGGTCCACACATCATTTGCCGTTAACCTCGGCAAAATTGTATGTGTCAATAAAGAGAAGAAAAGTTTTGTATTGATGAGCAATGGATCCACTATTCCTGTTTCGAAAAGGCGGAAGTCTTCTTTTTTCAGGCAATACATGGGGCCAGGGTAATGCTCCCGGATCATCATTGGTATTTATAAAATATAAAGCAAAGGGAGGCAGGTAAAAAATACCTGCCTTTTTATTTATTCTTTATTAAAATTTTCATATAATACAAACTACATGTATAAGATCAGGCAGAGTTGGGCAGAAAGCAGCTACTCTGTACACAACATTAGACAGAGTTGCGCATATAGTATTTATTCTATGGGTAATATCCAGGAAACTGTGTCAAAGTTAAGTTAATGTTGTTTTATTCTAATCAAAGAATATAAGAGTTAACAATTGTGCCTATGGTCCTGTCAGCGTCACTGTGTCGCAACTTCCAGCCGCAGTATACACGTAGTTTATTTGCAGCAACTGAAAATAAAAAGCTGGCAGCATAGTGTTTTGTATCAGTTGCAGCCTTAGCTAAGGCTGATCGTTAGGCTCAGCAGGAAAAACTTTTTTCTTCAGGGAGTAGATGTATGTAGTCCGTTTTTAAATAAAGATGCCCGTTTTTAAAATAAGTGTACCGCTTTTAAAAAATAATCAACACGCTGTATATCGTGTTTGCAGATTGTGATGGCTAAAGAGTAATTAGGAACTTTTTTAGTAATACTCTTGTGCTCAATTGAACAGTCTTCTTAGATTATGCTGAACCCAAAGCCTGTTCTTAAAGCTCTTACAAAAACCATACTTAAATAAAGTTAACATGAAAAAATCGATCATCACTTTTGCATTTGCACTTTTCTCTGCTTGTGTTTTCTCACAAACTGCAGAAGTTAAAAACGGGAAAGCAGTTGAAATAGTTCCTGCAAAAGAAGTTGAATTAACCCAGGAGCAGACGCTTATGAAAAAGCAGGCATTAACCGACAAAGTAGCGATGATTCAGCAGCAGCTTACGCGGCTTCAGCAAGAGCTTGCCGAAGCAAGGTTGCAGCTTGCTAATTACGAAGAGGTATGCAGGCAACTGGGATATTAAACAGGTGAAATTTGATTTGTCAAAACATAGTTAATTCTTTATCCATGAAACAAATGAATCAATGTTCTAAAGCAGTTATTGTTGCCTGTCTTTTTTTAGGGTGTGCATTTTATAGTGCACATACGTTTGCTCAAAGTGCAGGTTTTAATTACACCGGTGCTAAACCTCACGTTTCTGCATTACTTGATATAAGTGACAGTGCCGCCGGTGCAGGGGGACATAAAGGATTATTGATTCCAAGAATGACCTTATCTAACCGCAATTCCATATCCAGCCCTGCAACGAGCCTGATCATTTATCAAACAGATAATACGCCTGGTTTTTATTATAATTCAGGTACTGCTGGTTCTCCGGCCTGGATAAATATTGTCGCGAGCGGCGGGGGAGGCTCTTCTCAATGGATAACTGCAACAAGTCCTACAACGGCCATTACTTATACGGTGGGAAGTGTAGGGATTGGAACAATGTCCCCTTCTTATAAATTGTCATTGGCAACAACCACTACGGTTATTGCTGATCGCACAATAGGTATTAATACTACCCCTGTGGTATACCTGCCTGACCAGTCTACATTGGATGGCTCAATTGCTTTCGGAACCGGTTTGAGAAGCCTGACTTCAGGGACTGGAAAATTTAATACAGCTGTGGGTATTGGTGCATTACTTTCTACTACAACGGGAGTGAATAACACGGCAATTGGTTACGAGCCTCTTAAAACCAATACAACAGGGAGTAATAATGTAGTCATGGGTTATCAGTCACTTTATTATAATACTACCGGAAGCTACAACACAGCAATTGGTGCAAACGTTCTTGTTGACAATACAACGGGTAGTTCCAATGTGGGTGTTGGCGAAGCCAGCCTGAATGATAATACCACGGGTGCGCAGAATACAGCCGTAGGGGTCAATGCATTAAACTTCAATACCACGGGTACCTCTAATACCGGAATTGGTTTTCAGGCTTTAAGAAAAAACACTACAGGAAGTAATAATGCAGCTTTAGGTCTGAATGCCTTGTACAACAATACGACCGGTTCCTACAACGTAGCTCTTGGTCATTATGCTTTGTTTACCAATACAACCGGAGATTACAATATAGCATGTGGTGCCTATGCCCTGCAATATAATACTACTGGAACTTCCAACTTTGCAAATGGAGTGAATGCGCTTCAGGCTAATACAACAGGGAGCTTTAATACTGCGGAAGGATATCAGGCGCTGGCTGCCAACAAGTCCGGAAACTCCAATACCGCTAACGGATACCAGGCACTTAATTCAGATACCGGAGCCTATAACACTGCAATGGGCACCCGGGCACTTTACCTGAATGTAAGCGGAAACTATAATACTTCATTGGGGTATAGAGCGGGCTATGATGTGACCTCAGGATCCAATAACACTTTTCTGGGATCATTTCCTACCACGGGTGTGGGTATTACTACCGGTTCTAATAATATCTTAATTGGGTACGATGTGCGTTATGGCCTGTCGCAGACTACTTCTAACCAGCTCAATATTGGTAACCTTATTTATGCGTCTGGATTGGGATCCGGAAACACCGCTTCTACGGGTAAAGTTGGAATAGGTACCGGGACGGTAACACCCACGGCCGTGTTACACCTGAAAGCGGGAACTGCGAGCGCAAATACCGCTCCTTTGAAGCTTACCAGCGGAACAAACCTTACAACGGCCGAAGCAGGAGCCGTAGAGTATGACGGAACCAATTTCTTTGTTACAAATAGCACTGCAACGAGATACACAGTTGCAAAAGTTCTGACAAGTACAGCTACGCTTGATTTTGCAAGCACAGGATCCGGGGCTGTTGCAGATCTCACCATAACGGTTACAGGTGCTGCAGTCGGAGATGCAGTGGTAATAGGCGTGCCAAACGGCAGTGTGAGCGCAACAGCATCATTCACCGGGTGGGTTAGTGCATCAAATACAGTTACGGTACGATTTTCTCCTAAAGCTACTGAAGATCCGTCAAGCGGTACGTTTAAAGCAACGGTGATTAAAGATTAGAGGAATGTTATATTGTAAGTTATTAAATAATATTTACAAGACCTTTTATTATTTACATCCGATGAAGAAGTTTTTTTTAATTCTGCCGGTCAGCATCCTCTGTTATGGTTCCCTTTCTGCCCAGATATTTACAAAGGTTACCGGTACCGCATTAAATTCTGCGCTGGAATCGGAAGGAAACATCTGGGCAGATTATGATAAGGACGGGGACATGGATGTGCTCATGACCATCCAGGGGCATTATACCATTGAAAGCAATCCTACCAAAAGCTTTTATTTATTTCAGAATAACTGCGGTGCATTTACACGTGTAATTGCAGGAGATCTGGTGAATGACACCTTAAATGGCGCAAACACAGCCTCCTGGGTAGATTTTGACAACGATGGCTATGAGGATATCCTGGCAATTTTCGCTGACAGCCCTCACAGAAAATCGCTTTACCGTAATAACGGAGACGGAACTTTTTCAAAAACAACTGCCCCGCTTTTTGTAAATGATACCTCATGGGCTATTGCCTCTTCATTGGTGGATATGGATAACGACGGCGACCTGGATGTGTACTATGCAAACGAAGATATTTATGCGCCCAATGTAACAGCCGCACATGACATTATTTATCGCAACAACGGCTCAGGGAGCTATACCCGCTTGAATGTGCTTCTTGACAGCACTTCCAGCCGCAACGGAATTTGGGGAGACTATGACAATGACGGGTACATGGATCTTTTTATTTCCTCGCTTCCCTGGTCGTCCTCGGTGGGTATTACAAGGCTATTTCATAATAGCGGGAGCGGCACTTTTACACATGTATACGATATTACCAAATCTACAACTACCGGTAATTACAGCTACGGTGCAAGTTTTGTGGATTACGATAATGACCGGGACCTGGATATATTTCTTGTAAATAGTTTCGGGCACCCTAATACGATGTTCCAGAATAATGGTTCGGGAGTTTTCACGGATGCTACTGCAGCTACGGGCCTTACTGAGAACCGCCCTAACAATGATGGGCATACATGGGGAGATATTGATAACGATGGGGATCTGGACCTTTTCATGACCACGTTTAATAAGAACATACTTTATATCAATAATGGGAACGGCACCTTCACTGAAAATACAACTGAGGTTGCCGTGGATGAAGCGGTTGTAGAGTCTACAGGACCTAATTTGGTGGATATTGACAATGATGGCGATCTGGATCTGCTGGTATCCAATAATAACCTGGCACCAGAAAATTTTTTTTATACTAACAATGGAAATTCCAACCATTGGATCAGCATCCGTGCAAAAGGAGTCACCAGCAATAAAGAAGCCATAGGTGCCCGGGTATACTTAAAAGCCACTATCGGCGGGTCGCCCAAATGGCAAATGAGAGAGATAAGTGCAAACCCGTATGCGCAGGGAAGGAGCAGTATTACTCCTGAAATTCATTTTGGGATAGGCAATGCCGTTACTATTGATTCCATTAAAGTTGTGTGGCCTGCATCGGCTACAACCCAGCATTTTACGAATGTAACTCCCGACCGGTTTGTTGAGATCACCGAAGGATCTTCTACGGTTGCAGCCGTGAATACTTGTTCGGTTGTTCCCGGTTTTGTGTTGAACGGGATATACCTGCATTTGAGCGGGGGAACAAGCTCCACGCCCGCATTTTTTGTCATTGATAGCCCGAACAGGGCAGGCATTGTACGCCAGTCCGGAGGAGGACATATTTATACCGAAGGACAATACGATTTTGTACAATGGAACGCAGGTGCAGGCATAGGTGATTTTGTTTTTCCTTTTGGAGTTCCGGCTTCAGGCGGTTCTGAAGATTATATTCCGTTCTCATTCAATAAGACAACAACCGCAAGTTCCAATATCACGGCTTCCACCTGGTCTACTAATCCGCAGAACATGCCTCATCCCGCGGTGAGCAATGTACCTGCGGTATATTCCATGACCGGTATAGGCGATTCTGTTACTACCGCTGTGGACAGGTTCTGGGACATCCGCACTTCCGGAACGGTAACAGCAAATATTACATTTTCCTACAGGGGTTCTGAAAATACCACTTCAGCGCCTACAGCCAGCTTCAAATCCCAAAGATGGAACGGGACATCTCCCAGCAATCCCTGGAACCTGCCGGATGGTCCCGGCAACACCGGAGTATCTTCAGGGATCGGAACTGTGGGGCCCCTCAGGAATGTGACCGGCTTCTCTCCTTTTGTCATGGTAAGGGAAATGGCTCCTTTGGTTAAATCGTCTTATGCCATACCGAAGAAGAAACTGGACGAAGGGTTTTACGAGGCGGCGAGCGGCCTGGTATATTTTAATTACCACGAAGAATACCTGGCCGGAACTCTGCAGTTTAAAGTATATAACAGCAAGAGGGAAGTGGTTATTTCCAATACGGTTCAGTCCGGTGCAATCAATTCAACCGCCAAGGTTTTAGGAGACAACCGGTACGTGATTAATTGCAATTGCAATATTGGAACCGGGTATTACATACTGGAGATAACAAACGATAAAAAAGAAGTGGTGAGGATGCGTTTTCATTACGATGCCGGCCTTTATCCTCCTTGCTGATAAAATGGGGCTATAGTTTTTATTCATGAAACAAATCAGGCAATACTCCAAGGTACCCGTCCTTAACGGCATTCTCTTTTTAGTGTGCACATTTTGTAACATGGATTTGTTCGCTCAAAGTGCAGGATTGAATTACACAGGAGTCAAACCGCATTCATCCGCATTGCTGGATATAAGCGACAGTGCAGGAACTCACAAAGGATTGCTGATCCCGAGAGTCCCTTTAACGTCAGCAACAAGTACAACTACAATTGCTAATCCTGCAGTTAGTCTGATGATTTACAACACAGCTACAGCTGGCACGTCGCCGGATAATGTTATTCCCGGTTATTATTACTGGACCGGTACCCGGTGGATAAACCTGGTTTCAAGTAGCAATGCAGGCACAAGCGGTCAGGTTCTTACTTCTAATGGAGTATCTGCTCCAACCTGGACAACACCAACAGGGTTTAGCGGATGGGGCTTAACCGGTAATTCCGGAACAACCGCAGGCACAAATTTTTTAGGAACAACAGATAATATCGGTCTGGCTTTTAAGACAAATAATACAGAAAGGGTGAGACTTTTACCTACAGGCGAATTACTTATTGGATATTCCTCTTTGTTTGCTCAGGAAATACTAGGAATACGGAAAGACCAAAACGCGAATACGGATTTCAAAATATATAACTCAACATCAGGAAGTTCGGCAGAATCCAGAATAATTGTTTCTGCCTCAACCGCTAACTTTTTGCTCACTGTTGCTTCCGCAGGATTTACAACAGCGGGTATGCGAGTGCAAAACGCAGTATCGCTGGGTGCAACGGCCGGTGCTGGTTTAAATATTGGAACAGAAAATTCTGCACCACTGGCTTTTTGGACAAATAATACAGAACGTGCACGATTTTTAAGTACTGGTAACTTTGGTATAAATACAACAACACCTGGAGCAAAATTAGAAGTTGCGGGAGGAACAACAACTACGGGAGAAAATACGTTTAAACTGACAGGAAGTCCGGCAGTAAGTACATCTGCATCTCAGATATTTATGTCTGCCAATGTTACACCGACCGCTGGAGCTGGGATATTTGATCTAACCGGCTTCTATTTTAATATTGCTTCAGGATATACCGGTTCTGGTTCTTGCTGGGGCCTGCGGGTTTTGTCTCAGTCTGCAGGCACAGGAACAGATTATATAGGAGGTTACGGCAACATAGGAATCCAGGGTGCACAATACGGAACCACCACCGGTGTCAATATCGCAGTCAATGGTTCAGCATCATCGGGAAGTCTTAATCTTGGAGTATTTGGTAGGGCGGATGTAGCCAAGAATAGTGCGACCAACGTTGGCGTAATGGGTTTAGGGCTCAATACCGGTACATCGCCAATACAAGTTGGAGGATACTTTGGACTGGCCGGCACTGCTCCGACATTTATTTCATCGGCTTTGATTGCGGATAACGGAGCAACAACGTCTCCGATCTTTATTGCAAGAGATAATGGTACGGAAAAATTTAGAATTGGTGATGGGGGCAATGTCGGTATTGGAACAACCTCTCCCGATGCCAACCTGCATATTTACAGTGGTAACAGCACCAGTTCTACATTTGGTTTAAGGGTGAATTCCCTGCATACTACAGAAGTTTTGGGTTTTGCTGTTCGTGATGATATGCAGTCTTTCGGGAAATACCTGATGCTTGGCCCTTCAGTGAATGGTTCCGAGACAAGCAGTTCGATTGCATTCTCCGTCATTGGTACTACGGCTTCCGAATCCATAAGAGGGTATTCCAGTGTAGGTGGCAATAACCTTTATTATCTGGGGCCTTCTAATTCTACTTCAGGCGCTTTTCAAATAATGACATCCGGAACCCCTGTGATTCAACTCTACGGCAATGCCGCAAATTACCTTAACACCACCAATGGTTTGAGTGTAGGATCAACAGATAATGCCAGGACCACTCAATCCGCGCAGCTATTTGTAGAAAAAGCAGATGGTTCTACGAATGCGTATGTGAATGCTGCTTTTAGCAGGGCGGGGTATACCTACGGTATTATAGATGCAGATGGTTCAGCTTCCGCAATTTTCCGTGTAAAAGGTATGAACGCAGGAGCCACAAAGATACCTTTGGCATTAGGGGTTATTGACTACCCGGATGCGATTTATATACCGGCAAATGGGAAGGTCGGAATAGGGTGCACGGACCCGCAATATACGTTGCATGTTATAGGTGATATTGCCTCTTCTGCAACAGTAAGAACTACCAACGCCGTTGTAACCGGAGCAATTACTTCCTGTTCAGATGTTCGTTATAAAAAGGATATTGCTCCCTTGCAAAATGTCTTAAGCAATGTAATGAAGTTGCAGGGTGTTAATTACAAATGGAAGAAAGATGAGTTTAAGGATAAAAATTTCTCGGATGCACTTCAGATAGGATTTATTGCCCAGGAGATAGAAAAAATATATCCCGAGGTTGTATTGACAGATGTGGATGGATATAAATCGGTGGACTACTCCCGTCTAACCCCCATACTGGTTGAGGCCCTTAAAGAACAGCAACGTATTATTGATAAGCAACAGGCAACCATGGACAAACAGCAATCAAGCATTGATAAACTAACCAGCGAAAATACAGATGTTAGAAACAGGATTCAGAAAATTGAAGCAATGATCGGAGCTTCACAAAACGATGTTCAGGGCAGGAAATAATGATTCCTTGTATTTGGTTTGAAACTATAAAATGAAAAAAATATTCGTACATAAATTTCTGATTGTCCTTCTTGCCGGATGTATTGGTATGCTGATTATCCCGATGAAATCAGCTGCTCAGTTTGTCCTGGATGGTGCATACCTGAATTTATCCGATGGTATAAGCACAAATCCTGTTTTTTGGGTTATTGATAATACCGGCACTTCCGGTATTACCCGCCAGACCGGAGGAGGACATATTTATACCGATGGGCAGTACAATTTTGTAAAGTGGTATACAGGTACGGGCACCGGTAATTATGTTTTTCCGTTCGGAGTGGCCGGAACAGCTGACGACTATATTCCTTTTACTTTCAATAAGACCAGCGCAGGTAATTCGGATGTCATTGCTTCCACCTGGTACACCAGCCAGCAAAACATGCCTCATCCCGGAGTGAGTGATGTATCTGCCGTGCATGTAATGACCGGTACTGGAGATTCTGTCACCAGCGCGCTGGATAGATTCTGGGACATCCGTACATCGGCGTCCGCAACTGCAGCCCTTACGTTCTCTTATAGGAGTTCTGAAAACACTACTTCCCAGCCGTCGGGGAAACTGAAGGCACAGCAATGGAATGGGGGATCAACAAGCAACCCATGGAATCCGCCCGCAGGTCCGGGCAATACCGGTGTTACCTCCGGGATCGGTACGGTAGGGCCCATTGCAGGGGTAACCAGCTTTTCTCCTTTTGTGTTAGTCAGGGGGCTGGCACCTTTGGTCCGTTCTTCGTTTGCCCTGCCCAGGAAAAAGCTGGATGAAGGATATTACGAGGCGGTAGGCGGCCTGGTGTATTTTAATTATTATGAGGAATACCTGGAAGGTACGCTCCAGTTCAAGGTATATGACAGTGACAGGAATGTAGTTATTTCAAATACCGTGCAATCCGGGGCAATAAATACCACTGTTAAGAACAGGGGCAATAACGGGTATGTTCTAAATTGTGTCTGTGGTATGGGAACAGGCTATTACATGCTGGAAATAACAAACGATAAAAAGGAAGTGGTAAAACTGCGTTTTCATTACGACGCCAGCCTTTATCCTCCGTGCTAGAAAAAATATGAATACACTGATAAAAAATGCGGTTTTGACAATTGCAGGAGCAGGTCTTGTTGTTTGTGCATGTTTTTTTATAATGGACAAACAGAAGAATAAAATTGCATACATAGACAATGCGCGTTTGTTCAATGAATTTCTTTTAAAGAAAGAACTGGAGGAAGACCTTTCCAAAAGGGAAATCCGCTGGAAAGCACAGCTGGACAGCATGCGGGTGCAGATCAATTTCCTGGGAAATAAAATTGAATCTGAAAAAGTAAGTAAGGAGGTAGCTGAACAATTTGAGATTACCCGGCAGCAATACCTCGCAAAAGAAGAGCAGTTCAGGAACGACAACGAAAAAACCGCCAGGCAGTTTAACGAGCAGATATGGAAGCAGCTGAACACGTACGTGAAAGCTTTTGCAAAGGAAAAAGAGTACGATATGGTGCTGGGTACCAGCGGGGAAGGGAACCTGATGTACGCCGATGAAAAATACGATGTTACGGAAGAAGCGATAGTTTTTGTAAATCAAAAATACAAAGGGAAAAACGGATGAAATTATTTTATCAGATAGCAGCGGTTGTATTCCTTTCCGGGTGCACCCGTATGGACCTCACGCCGGTTAATTACGTGAAGTGGATGGAGGACGAAAGCAACGGTTTAAGACAATCCAAAATGATTGACCAGCTGGAGTTCCAGGTTCAGTTAAAGACGAATGAGTATGTGTTGTTAAAAGAGGAAAATATAATCCCTGCCGGGCGTAAGGATGAGTTCGAAAAGGAGAAAAAAGAATTGGGAGAGATGAGGTATTTTACATTTAAAATAAAAACCCCGGATGGAACAGACCCGCTTAAGTTCAGGCTGGCGGACAAGGAAGAATATTATGCCCGGGTCAAATATTATTCGTTCGATGTGCAAAATGATTTTCAGCTGGTGGAAGGCAAGGATACGTTAAGCTGCTCGCTGGCACATTTCGAAAGAAACTTTGGCATTGCACCTGAAATTACCTGCCTGCTCGGGTTTCCTCCTGCCCGCAGCGAAGCCATGCAACAGGAAAATAAAAGCTTTGTGTATTACGACAGAGTATTTAACAGCGGACGTTTGATATTCAGTTTTTCAAAGGAAAATATTAATCATATACCCAAATTAAAATCCTGATACATGTTAGAACGTATAAGAAAAAGCAAGTCAGCTAAAGTCGTTTCCGTCTTTATGGTCATTAACTTTTTAGCTGAGATGATCCAGCCCATGGCGGCATTTGCCCTTACCGGAGGACCGAGCCAGCCGGAAGTGCAGAGTTTCCAGCCCATCGGAATTACGGACATGGTGGATCCGTTCACGGGAGATTACTCCTATAATATTCCGCTGCTGGATGTGGGAGGGTATCCTGTAAACCTCATTTACAATGCAGGCATCACCATGGACCAGGAAGCCAGCTGGGTGGGACTGGGCTGGAACGTGAACCCGGGAGCCATTACCCGGAATATGCGGGGCATACCGGATGATTTTTCAGGAGACCTGGTTACCCAGGATTTCAACATGGAAGCCAATAAAACCTACGGTGTATCTGCCGGTTTCGGCGGGGAGCTTTTTGGTACGCCTACCGGGTTTACAGGAGCGTTGAATTACAGCTTAGGTGTTAATTTCAATAACTACGAAGGCCTGGGATTTGAGCAAACCATCAGTCCTTCTATTTCTGCCGCCAAGGGAGGTACGGAAGGAAATAACACCTCTTTGGGCCTGAATATCACCGCCAACAATGACGGATTAAGTTTGTCTCCTTCTCTTTCGTATTCCGAAAAGACAAGTTATGCAAAAGCGGGTGATACTAAAATGATGAGCGTTGGTGGAAGTGTGGGAGTTAAGATAAATTCGAGAGCAGGACTGCAGTCGGTTACCATAGGCACCTCTTTAGGCACTGTTTCCTCAGGAAGAACCCCGAAGTTGCCGCCCCAGATAAAAACCCTGAAGGACGCCATGAAAACATACGGAGCAAAGGCTGAGCTGTCCGGAAGCAATGGAAGTTCTGCCATCAGCCTGACGAACAATACCTATGTTCCCCAGATGGATTTTCCACGCATCAATACATCTGTTTCCTTTTCTACTAAATTCGGAGGCACTTTGTTCGGGCTGGATGGTACCTTCAACCTGGGAGGATATTATTCCGAGAACAGGCTCAAAATTAATTCCCAGCAGAAAGAAGCCTACGGTTACCTGAATGAGCAATTTGCCAGGAACTCTTCTAAAAGCCAGGATATGCTGGACTTTAACAGGGAGAAGGACGGTTCCTTTACCCGAAGCACGCCCAATCTTCCGCTTACCAATCACTCGTACGACGTGTTTTCAATTGCCGGACAGGGAATTGGAGGAATGTTTCGCCCTTTCCGGGGAGACGTGGGAGCCATGCACGATGCGTATGTGAAAAGTACCAGTCTCAGCGGTTCGCTGGGCGTGGAGCTGAGCACGGGCAATGCTGTTCATATCGGAGCGGATGTGAATGTAAATGTTGTTGCAAGCCATTCCGGCAACTGGACAAAACACAACAAAGCCCTGGAGCATCTGAATTTTCAAACGGTACAAGAAGATGATCCGTATGAACCGGTGTATTTAAAGATGGCCGGGGAAAAAACGGTGGATGATGATCCTGACTTTATCTCTAACCCAAGCTATACCTGTAACATAGGCGGATACGATCCGGTAAAAATAAGAATTGAACCGGGACCCGCATTCCAGTCCACAGCAGAGCCCCAGCTCGAAAGCAAATACGCTGTTTCCCCTGTCTCTACTTTTTCCGTAATGCCAGACCTGAAGAGATACAACAGTGCATCCGCCGGAGCCATAAAACGTGTGAAGAGGAACACACCTGTCAGCTATCTCTCTGCCTCCGAAGTGGAATCCTTTGGAGTGGAAGGCTACAGATCTTCCAGTGCAGCGGATCATCACATTGCCGAGGTAACCGTAAACCGCACGGACGGGGCCAGGTATATCTATGGAATTGCCGCTTACAACACCATTCAGAAGGAAGCCACATTTAATATAAGCAATACAGCGCCTGCTGCTGCTGCCTGTACCACCGGTTTAATCTCGTACGTTTCAGCGGATGCATCTACCTCCAATAACCAGGGAATGGATCATTATTTTAATATGACCACAACTCCCGCGTATGCACATTCGTACCTGCTTACCTCTGTTTTATCTGCGGATTATTCGGATGTGGATGGAAAACGGGGCCCTTCCCTAGGCGATCTGGGCTCTTACACCAAATTTAACTACGGAGACAATAATATGATCGTGAATCAGCCGGAGCCTGACGTACCGGCGTACAACTGGAGAACACCTTTCAGCAGTAACCAGGCTTCGTTCAACGAGGGATTAAAAAGTGTAAAAAACGATAACAAAGCAAGTTACATCTACGGGCAAAAAGAATTATGGTACCTGCATAACATAGAGACCAAGACCCAGGTTGCAGTCTTCCATACATCTCCCCGTCTGGATGGATTTGAATCCAACGGAGAATTCAATTCGGGCGGAGGAAAAGGCACCCAGACCATGTTAAAGCTCGACAGCATAAGCTTGTATTCCCTCCCGGATTACAAGATCAATTTAGATAATTCCGTTCCGATCAAACGGGTGCATTTTGAATACGATTATTCCCTTTGCCAGCTCTCTCCTAACAGCAATGGAACGGATGGAAGTGGAGGCGGTAAGCTTACCCTGAAAAAAGTATTCTTCACCTACCAGCGCTCTTACAGGGGAAAGCTCAGTCCGTATTCATTCACGTATGCCGGTCTGAATCCTGGTTACAATATCAAGGGCTACGACCGCTGGGGATATTTCGCTCCCAATGATCAGATAACGAGTTGTAACCTGGCGGATACGGGCCAGCCTCTTCCGGCCGCGGATTTTCCCTATGTGAACCAGGGAGTTATTAAACCCGGGGAAACAGGATATGATTCCGGCAACCCGGATGCCCTGGCTGCCGATGTGTACAACTCCGCATGGTCGCTTACCTCTATCAAGCTCCCTTCGGGAGGAGAAATAGCCATTGATTATGAAGCCGATGATTACGCCTATGTACAGGACAAGAATGCCATGCAGATGATAAAGATAACCGGCGCCGGAGATGATCCCGTTTCAGATGCCCCCGACGATAATACACTTTATACCGGGACAACCAGTCCAAGCCCCAACCCTTACCTGTATTTTGAATTTCCGGACGGAGCATCGCTTACTGATGCGCAGATGCAGGCCAGGTACGTTCGTGACCTGGTAGGCAAGGTGATGTACTTCCGGTTTCTGATCGGACTGGATGGATCACCTAACCAGGATAATACAGAATATATTTCAGGTTATGCGGAAGTAGATGGAGCAGGAATAACGGGAGCCGGCTCCTCGTCGGGTTACGGGTATATAAAGTTAAAAAATGAGCCTAAGGAAGATGGTATCGTTACGCAGGCCTGTAATCCTATTTCCAAGGCTGCCTGGCAGTTCTGCCGCCTGTACAACCAGCACCTGGCCTATGGCATTCCGGACCCAACACCCGGGGGCATAGATCATATCATTGAAAGGCTGGCACAGGCAAGTATAATCAACCAGATGATTGAACTTTTCAAAGGTCCTAATAAAAGCCTCCGTTTAAAAGGGTTCGGGCGCAATTTTGTCCAGGAGAAATCATGGGTGCGATTATACAATCCGGACGGACACAAGAAGGGTGGGGGAGTGCGTGTAAAGAAACTCAGAATGCTGGATAAGTGGGAAACCATGAACGTAGATTATACTACGAATGATCCTAACGGAGATGATATAGGATTTAATTACGGTCAGGAGTATGCATACAACCTGCCCGATGGAACCTCCAGCGGTGTGGCGGCTTACGAGCCCCTGCCGGGAGGCGATGAAAACCCTTTCCGCAAGCCCGTTTTCTTTTCGAACACCCATTTGCTTGCTCCCGATGACCGTAACTACCAGGAAGAGCCTTTCGGGGAATCTTTCTTTCCCGCGCCGGGAGTAGGGTATAGCCGGGTGACCGTTAAAAACCTGGAGCGTACCGATGTGAAGAGGCATGCCACCGGCCATACGGTGCATGAGTTTTATACTGCAAAAGATTTTCCAACATGGACGGACCAGACCCGCCTGGATGCCATTCCGCAGCGCACAGGCCTGGCCGGAAACATATTTAACCTGGTCCGGAAGGATTACATGACCGCTTCCCAGGGCTTTGTAGTGGAGCTGAACGATATGCATGGAAAGCCCAAAGCCCAGTGGGTATATGCCGAAGGACAGACCACACCGATTTCAGGAGTAGAATATAAATACAAGACCATCACGGAGACAAAGACGATCAATCCCATGTCTGCTTTTGCATCCAATACGGACGTGAGAAGGCTCAGGCTGGATAACGAAGTGTACGTGATAAAGAAAAATAAAAAGGATTCCGGCGATCCGGATAATCAAATAGTGGATAAGCTGGAAGTGGGAGTGGATGTGGATTTCACTACTGATTTCAGGGAATCGGTAACAAGCAACAATTCGTTTTCGGTAAGAGGTAACCTGGCCGCATTTCTGGCTGCGATCCTCCCCGTGGCCGTGCCTACTGTTTTGCCTGCGTATACTTCCGATAAGACCCGGTTCCGTTCAGCAGTAACCACCAAAGTGGTGAACCGTTACGGTATCCTGCGGGAAACCATTGCACACGACCTGGGCTCGCAGGTATCTACTGAAAACCTTGCCTGGGATGCCGAAACAGGAGAAGTGCTCCTGACAAAGACCAAAAATAATTTCAGCGACGAGGTATACAATTTCACCTACCCTGCCCACTGGGGCTATGACCGCATGGGGGGAGCGTACCGGAATATAGGATATACCACGCGGACTTCCATAAGCATCCGCGGGGAGATAACCAATAACGGGTACCTTGTTCCCGGAGATGAGGTGATAGTATACGATGTAGCAGCCGGATTTCCTTCCTTCCCGGTAGTCAAAGGCAAGGCCTGGGTATGGGATTCAGAAGGCGGCCGTTACCTCATCACCAAGCAGGGAAGTAAGTTCCCGGCTTTGACCGACGCCCTTCTGAAAGTGATCCGCTCGGGCAGGAGGAACATGCAGAATACACCCATCGGAACAGTTACCACCCTGCAGAACCCGCTGGTGGACAGTAACTCGGACAATAAATACGATAAGCTGGTATTTGATACCGCCCCTGAAGACGGAATTGATATACTCAACGCTTCCATGCAGGAGTATTCTGAAAAATGGCAAACGTACTGCACAGCAAAGACAAACGATGTTTGCGACTGTGAGCTAAATGAAGCAGTGGCTGATGAGATGAATGATATATTTGATAATATACTTCCGTATTCTCCTCCGGGTATTCTCCTCAATGCTTTTTGTTCAAGTCACCTTGTTGACCCCGAACACTTTGTGCCCAGCGGTTGTTCCAGCGATAACTCGCTGTTCTGCTCTTCGGGAGATTGTAATTCTACATCCGAGTATTATGTGTATCTTACTCACTTTGTCATTCCTCCTTCCTGTACACACACTTCGGAATGCAAGGTTACTTTTACGCCCATTGATATTTCAAGTCTTGAACCTGTTAATTTGCCATTGAATTGCGTCTCACAACCATATAAATGGGGGAATCTTCAAATCCTGGAAATAACCGGAACTATTCCTTCAGAAGATGGTATGTCCTGCGATGCACTTGCAATGGCATCGTTTCAGAAAACAGATTGCAGCCTTCTTTCCGATATTCCCATCCGCATTCATTCCGATTGTATTCCTTTCGGCACATGCACTGCGGTAGAACAGGAATGCAGCTCCATCTATGCCGGCGCGGAGGTAAACCCTTACGTGGTTGGCATCCGGGGCGACTGGAGGCCACAGCGCAGCTTTGCTTACCAGACTTCCCGTCAGCAGGATATTGTTCCTGCAGATGATCCCAACTATAACAATACTTCCGTCCGTTCCGATGGAAAGTTCTCTGCTTACAATAATTTCTGGTTGCCTCCCTCTTCAACCACAGAGGACTGGAGCCTGGATAATACCAACTGGACTTTTGCATCTGAAGTGACCCAGTACAGTCCGTATGGTTTCGAGATCGAGAACCGGGATGCACTCGACAGGTATTCTGCAGCGCATTACGGGTACAAGAATACGCTTCCGAAAGCAGTTGCTTCCAATGCGGAATACAGGGACATAGCCTTTGAAGGGTTTGAGGATTACGATCCTGTTATGTCTCCCTGCTGCATGGACAGGTTCCAGGTAAGCACGGTCTCGGAAACAATGAGCTATGTGGCCACCCAGGACCAGGCGCATACAGGACGATACTCTTACAGGATCCTTTCGGGAACGGATAATACCATCTCCACAGGCACCGTTACACTTACCACCGCAGCCTGCACCGGAGGCATTGATGACATGCCATACACCGTGAAAGAATGCGAGCTCATCCATGACTTCTCTCCCAGGACCTATGTTTCGGACCGTGACTTTGTAATTTCATTCTGGGTGAAGATACCGCAGACCGACAACGCAGCCGTATACGATTACACCGATGTCATTGACCTGAAAGTATACGTGGACGGCTTCGAGGCAACAGCGCTTTCAACAAGCAAGAGCGATATCATTGACGGCTGGCAGCGCATAGAAGAACGGTACACCATTGCGCAGAATGCAGCCACACTGAAAATAAATATAGAAAACACCGGGGCGCTGGATGCCTATATGGATGATATCCGTGTTCAGCCCTTTAACAGCAGCATGAAAGCATTTGTATACGACCCTGTATCCCTGCGCTTATGGGCGGAGCTGGATGAACGCAACTTTGCAACCTTTTATGAGTACGACGAGGATGGTGCACTCATGCGCGTTAAGAAAGAAACCGAAAAAGGGATCATGACCGTGCAGGAATCCAGGAACCATACGGCGCATTGATTAGGAATTAGGAATTAGGAATTAGGAATTAGGAATTAGGAATTAGGAATTAGGAATTAGGAATTAGGAATTAGGAATTAGGAATTAGGAATTAGGAATTAGGAATTAGGAATTAGGAATTAGGAAAAGAACGGAAAAACAAAATTAAGAATTAAAAAATAAAAAGATGTCAATCGTAAATCATTTGGTACGGATCGTTGCAGGAGCAGCGCTTTTCTTCGGCTGCAGCGGGCTGATGGCGCAGGACATACGGAAGGATATTGCTGCCGACCTTGTGCATATACGCCAGGCGTACGGCAACCTGGGTGCTGTTTCCATGGACATACATTACAATTTTTATCCTACCTATACGGCAACGGAGCCCCTGGAAACACATACGGGATATTACTGCAAACAGGGGAAAGACAATTCAAGGATGGAATTGTACGGCACGCTTACACTCAGCAACAAGGACTTGGTTATGGTGAAGGACGACTCCTCCATGCTGTTCATGGTGAAGAAGCATTCTCCGCAGGATGTTTCCGCGCTTACGCACGAGCAGTTTGAAAAACTGCTGGCCGTATGCAGCTCGGTGGAGAAAGCAGCCGGCAGCAATGCCGGTAGCAGCGGGTACCGGCTCCGGTTCGACGGAAGTACGAACGGTATGTGCAAAATGGAATTCTTTTTTGACAAGGTATCCTACCTGGTCACCCGGATCGTTATGTATTACAATTACCCCCCTGTAAAAAATTACCGGCCGGACCAGGTGCAGCAGCACGAAAAACCGAGGATGGAGGTGGAGTACAGGAATGTAAATACAAAGCCTGCGCTGGACAGCAAAGTGTTCTCCACGGGCAGGTACCTGAAAAAAGGAAAGGATAAATGGCAGCTTACATCCGCGTACGCTTCCGCATATGAACTGTTCGATCAAACACAAACGTTAAAATAAAAACCAGCATGTACCAACTCAGCCGTAAAAAGTTTCGTATTCTTTGCACCCTGCTCTTTGCCTGTATGTCCAATACAGCCCTGTTTGCAGGAGTGGAAAGCGTAAGCACAACCCTTAAAGGAGCCCAGGTATCTTCCGCGGTGAATTTTTTTGTTGAAGATTTCCAGTACGCGAAAATGAACGGCGGTTCGCCGGGCGGATGGGGGTTTGCAAACAGTACCACCGAAGGATGGCTCTCGGCGGGTATTGACCGTTCCAATTTATCTTATGTAAGCTCTTCTTACGACGTGGACCTTATCTTTTCCGTTGTCACATGGACCTACAATTACGGAACCAGTGCCTTTGTGCAGAACGCACCTGTTACCTGCACCTTACAGGTGACCTATGATCCTCTTGCGGCAGCTACGGAGATAGAACGTTCGACCCATCTTTTTTCCAATGCCCACAAAATAAGCGCTACACTCAGCGCTGTGCAGAACCACACAACGCATGCATCCGTTTCCGTTCCGGCAAACCTGTTAGTAGAAGCGCTCGTGAGCGTGGAGCGCTACCATGATTTTTCAACCTCCGCGGTTCCCACGGCCCCGACTATAAAAGCGTTTGATGTGGATGAAGACGGTCTTTTCAAAGACGAGCTGGAGATCCGCTGGTCTTATATCCAGGGTGCGGAGGAATACGACCTGGAATGGACCTTCGTGAACGATTACAACCAGAACGGATCGCTGGGCACTGTTACCAACCCTGCGCTGATCCCTTTTTCGGGGTTTGATTTTGAGCATAACTGCACGCGGGTGCGCATTACGGACCAGAGCTACCGCATCCCCCTGCTGACCGACCGCGGATACCTGCTTTACAGGATAAGAGGAATAGGAAGGGGAGGCCCATCGGCAGGCGATTACAGCAAAAATGTTTACGGGAAATGGAGCATGGATGTAAGCTCGTACACCAATGTATCCGATTTTCCGCAGAAGTATTACAACACCAGTACGTACGCAAGCGTAAGCGACGGTCATGACAAAAATAAAAACTGGCAGGTAACCACCAGCTTTGCCGAAAACGGAAAGAAAAAAGAAGTGATCAGCTATTTCGACGGTTCCCTGCGCAACCGGCAAACCGTAACCCGCGTGAACAGCAGCGACAGCACTGTGCTCATAGGAGAAACCATCTATGATCACCAGGGCCGGGGGGCGGTGCAGACACTTCCTGCGCCCACATCCACCGGCAGTAAAGCAAGCACGGTGCTGAAATATTATCCTTACTTCAATATTTCGAAAGCCAATACCCCCGAGCCTTTTGACCGCAACGATTTTGATAAGGACGATGGTGACTGTGCCCTCACCGTCAATGACATGGATTCTACCGCCGCTTTATACGGGGGAGCATCAGCATATTACTCCTCGGAGAATGCCCTGGTTTTTTCTCACCGCGATTATATTCCCACTGCTAAAGGTTTTCCGTTTACCATGGTGGAGTACGAACCGGATAACACCAACCGCATCCGCACCCAGACCGGAGTGGGAGTGGACCATGCATACGGAAGCGGGCACGAGACAAACTATTTTTACGGGCAGCCCGAGCAGGAGCAGCTGGACCGCCTGTTTGCCACGGAAGCCGGATACAGCCAGCACTATAAAAAGAACATGGTGGTGGATGCTAACGGGCAGGTGAGCGTTACTTACCTGGATATGCAGGGCAGGACCATCGCCACTTCGCTTGCCGGGGATACAGCCAGCTCCAGCAGCGTTGTTCTGCTGGCTTTGAAAGATCCCATCAGCAACAATTCCCTGATTGCAGCTAACTCGCTGTCGGTTACAGTGGATCTTTTAAGCAAGGTCGATCCGGAGGACTACGATACTCCTTTTGATAATAATGTATTAAGCCCCGACAGCACATCGCTGGTGTACGCCGCGCAAAAGCTGGTAGCATCGGAGGGCGATTATGATTTTTCCTATTCCCTTAAAAGCGTTCCCTTTGTGGCGGAATGCGGTCCTCCCGTAACGTATCCTGCCAGGTACCTGGTGGATATACACGTGAAGGACCAGTGCGGTACGGAGCTGCTTGTCTCTCCGCTTGCCCAGGAAGATTATTCCAGCACATCTGCCCTGGATCCTCCGCTTACGCACTCAGGTACTGCTGCAGACCTTCCGGTGGGAGCATACACGGTGGAAAAAGTGCTGAACGTGGATATGGATGCAGCCAAAGGATATGCGGAGCAATTCATTGCGGATGCTACAGAGAATAACGAAGGTTGCCTGCTTACCTACGAGGACTTTTTAGAACATAATCAGTCCCAGATGCACACGGAAGGCTGCGACATCACCTGCGCGGAGTGCGTTACCTCCCTGGGAGCCCGCCAGGATTTTATCGATAATGGAGGCACAGGCACAGAATGGGATGCTCTTTACGAAGAGTGCAACGCTCCCTGCAAGCGGACCAGCGTTTGCCAGCTGGGTTATGAGTCCATGCTCAGGGATGTGACCCCTGGCGGTCAGTACGGTGCAACCGAAGGAGCCGATTTTGAGCTCTCGGTCTTTAATATAAATAACAAGTTGCCTGGCAACGTGCATGTTTCCAGTGACAGGAACTGGACCGAGCCCACAACCGACTATGTGGATGAGTTGGGACAGGCATCCCTCATCGAAGTGCATTACATAGGGGGCAGCACATCTTCCCCGTATTCTTACGATCCGGTTGTCAACCATCCCGGCCTGCTTACTTCCACAGGAGGAAAGCTGTATACAAAACCAGAGGACCTTGCGGATCTTTCCGTGTTCCTGGATAAATGGGAGGACAGCTGGGCCAGGTCCCTGGTGCAGTACCATCCCGAGTACAAATATTTTGAATGGTGCGATCCCCTCGCGGATCCCACTGCTTCCATTTGCTATTCCAACGATGAGTTTGATTATGTCCTTACAGCCGTAAGCAGCTATACAATGGCCAATGCCCCGCTTACCATATCCACCGGCACCTGCACTACGCAGGCGACGCTTACCGATCTTAAAACTGCTTCGAACGTTGTAACCCTCGATCCGTTCTTTGCAACTTCCGGCTTTGGGGGAGTCACCGATCCCTGCAGCGGAAATACCTATGCCCAGCTCATGCAGGCCCAGATCAACAGCTATGGAACCACCGGCATGGGCATGGCTGCCTTTGCCGCTTTCACCGCCAACTGCGGAACTTGGTATGGAAACAATGCTGCCGCAAGTTGTCCGGGTTATTCCAACGGGTTTGGAGCCACAACGGCAACGCGGGACCAGGAATGGAATCTTTTTAAAAGCTTTTATCTTTCTGAAAAGCAGAAGCTCATGCAGATGGCGGCTGATCAGTTCATTGTGAATTCATACACCGCAGCTCCCACAGGGGAGTTTAACTATTGCGGTTGTGTGGGAGAGCAATCGTTTAACCCCTACCTGGCATGTCCTTTTGTTCCCGAGTATTTTACCGGACCTTTTGTTTCTCCGCCCTACCCGGTTGCTTTTTACGATGTAACCCGCCCTCAGCCCTGCAGTTACGGTGCATATCATTTATATAAGGACAAGGCCCGGCGCTTTGGCTTTGCCGACCTGATGCCGGTGCCGCCTTCTTCTGTTGCTGAAATTACGGACCTTCAGCATAATGCAGATTACCAGCTGTACCAGCAAACGGGACTGTGTCCGATGGCGCTTGATCTGAAAGGATGGCTGAACGATATGGCCATGAGAGGAATTCTTAGCCCGGGCACACCCTCTTTGTACCAGGTACAAGGGTTTACGCCCAGGCTTTACAAAGCGCTGAGCGGACTCACTGCCGCCACCAATGCATACACACAATATACCTGGACCCCTTCAGGCACCGGCACAACGCTCAGCATTTCCCTGAGCCCTACACCTGTGGCAGCCTGTTCCACCGGCGCGGTGATCACACTGGTGCTGCCTGCTTCTTCTTCTTTGACCTGGGCAGGTTATAACAGCAGTTCCTGGAAAATAAATTCTTTCACCGATATTTCCCCGGTGAGCAGTACTACCTTTAAAATAAAAGCCGAGGTGGACCACGATAATGATCCAGGTACGGCACCCATCTATGTGGTGCTGAGCGGTACCACCTGCCTGGACCTTACCGGCTGCAGCTCTTCTTTTACAGAAACAGACTGCGTTCCTTCCGAGGAAATGAAAGACCTGCAGGATCTGATGAACCTGCTTTCTGTGAACAGTGCCCTGGAAAATACCAGCGGAGAAGATATAACTGTTGCACCTTACAGCACAGTCTTTAACCGTACCCTGGCCGGGCATCTTGCCTTGAATTGCGCCACTACCTGGGTTTGGAAAAAGCTAAGTTCCACCCATTATCAGATTGTAGGAGCAACCGGTTGCGCTCTGGGCCATGACCTGTATACTTTTGACATTACATTCAGCTCCGCTGTTGCAGATGGTGATTTTTTCTCCGGCTGTAATGTAAATCCGGATTACCCCACAGACCCCGATAATTTCGAGATCAATAACAGCACTGCCGGCCCACAGCAAGGCTTGTTCCAGCTGATACGGCAGGTGGATTATTCTCCCTTTTATTATTACACATCCATGTCCGGCGATTGCAGCTATCCCAACAACTGCAAGACCCGGGAGCATGCATTCCGCGGAGACCTGGAAAAGTTGCTGAACGGTTTTGTAACAGGTGTTGCTCCCACCACAGGAGGGACCCCGCTTACCGGCACACCCTGGTTCAGCGCGGGTATGCAGAATTTTTTAAGTGCCGCCGGTACTGAGACCTTTGAGGCATACAATACTATTACCTCATCCACATTCAATGTGCCCATAGGAATTGAAGAGGAAGAGAGGGTAAAAGTGTTCTGCTCTGTAGAGCTGTACCCTCCCAACTCCACGCAAGCTGTTCCCGACTATACCGACATAACCAGCTTCTACGACCTGCAGGCCGATGAAAGCAAGCTGGTGAATGGCAAAGCATACGAGTTCACCGTAAAAGCCACCCTTTCCACCACCACGGTGGCGATCACGCTGCGGGGAACGTCCTGCTTTCCGCTCCGGAACTGCAAGGATTGTCCTCCTCCTTCTCCAAACCAATTGCTGGATTGCACTGAAGCTTACACGGAATATAAAAATACGCTGGATGAGCTGGGTATTGATGCCCTGGACGAAACCCCGGACCCCGCTTTCGTTTTTGGTCTTACTGCGTTTTGCGATTATGCAACCTGCTGGCAGGACTATACCGATTACCTGGCTGCCGTGGAGTGCACTACCTCCATGCAGAACACCTATGTATCCCTGCAGCAATTCTGCCTGGGAGGATGGGCCCGCTGCAAGGAGGATTACCATACGTATTATAATTCCGTTAAAGATATACTCGACTCGTATCCCGCACTGTTTGTCGGCCTGAAAGATTTCTGCCAGCAGGGCATAGCAGAGCCTTGTGTTTCTACATACACAACCTATGTTGATGGCCTCGGTGAAACGGAAGGGGCCGGGCCGCATAATGTGGCAGACTTCTGCAGCGGCTTTCCTTTAAGTGCAAACTGCGAGCCATACCCGCCTTTTGTTCCGATCTATACAGTAACCCCAACCGATCCCTGCGAAGGGTTCCAGAATGCCATTGCCATTTCCCATGCGCATTATCAGTATAACCAATACGTGCAAAGCGTAAAGGATAATTTCCTGAAAGGATATATCCGTCATTGCATGACCAATGCGGTTGAGACCTTCAGCATGGATTATACAGATAAGGAATACCACTTTACCCTGTACTATTACGACCAGGCAGGGAACCTGGTACGCACCATACCGCCCGCGGGAGTCAGTCCGCGGGACCTGACAGCAGTTTATTCCGGCACTGTAACGGTGGGACAACAAATAAAATCAGACCGGCAGGCAGGTGTACGGAATGTATACACGCACCATACTTTTCCAACCACCTATACCTACAACTCGCTTAACCAGCTGATAGCGCAAAATACACCCGATGCAGGAACCTCTGAGTTCCTGTACGATGAGCTGGGCAGGCTGGTGGCATCCCAAAATGCAAAACAGGCGGCAGCTTCTCCAACCTATCAGTACAGCTACACGCTTTACGATGCGCTGGGAAGGACAAACGAAGTGGGACAGATCGGGAGCAGCGTGCCCATGCAGACCGATGCCGTAAATTTCCCTGTCATCATCGCTGCAGGGACCAGGAGTGAGGTCACCAAAACCTTTTACGACGAAACCTTCGGGAGCATAAGCGGGGATAACCTGCGCAACCGCGTGAGCGCAATGACGTACCAGGAAGCGTATGACAGCGATCCCGATGTATATGATTACGGAGTAGGGTACAGCTACGATGTGCACGGCAATGTGAAAAAACTTACCACGGACAACCAGGAGCTGTACAACCTCCTTGTAACCACTTCGTCGAGCACGTTGTACCCGCAGCGGTACAAGAACACTACCTACAATTACGATCTTATTTCAGGCAACGTGAACGATGTACATTACCAGGAAGGTGAAAGCGATGCCTTCCATCACCGTTACGAGTACGATGCCGACAATCGCATTACCAATGTATATACCAGTACAACCCCCCTCTCCCTGTGGAGAGGGGCCGGGGATGAGGTGTTGTATTCTCCCACTACCAGCGGAGCCGGAGGAGGCTGGGACCAGGACGCCAAGTATTTCTATTACCCGCACGGCCCGCTGAAACGCAGCGAGACCGGTCACGACAAGGTGCAGGGAACCGATTATGCATACACCATACAGGGGTGGATGAAAGGGGTGAACAGCAACAGCCTCAAGGCAGCACGCGACATAGGTAAGGATGCTGACCCCGTGGGCGGGAACCTGAACCGGTACATAGGCTCGGATGAATACGGGTACAGCCTCGGTTACTTTGCAGGCGATTATACTGCCATAGGCCAGGGAACAGGAGGCCCGCTGACAAGCAACGCCGATATGTTTTTGCTGAAGCAGGGACCGTCCAGCGACCTCAATACCGCATCGCCCGGCCTGTACAACGGCAACATACGCAACATGACCACCAGCATAAATTACTTTATGCAAGGCGGGGACCCTCCCCAGGCCTATGCGTATCACTACGACCAGCTGAACCGCATCAAGCAGATGAAGATGTTCGACAATGCCGATCTTGGAACGGATAACGAATGGAACAATACTTCTCTGAATAATGCAGGTTACTTTGAATTTTATAAATACGATCATAATGGAAATATACTTAAGCTGAAACGGAACGGGGACGGCAGCAACCTGATGGATAACCTTACTTACAATTACTATGCACCCAGTGCATCCGGAGGAGTATACGATCCCAACACCGATCCTATTCCTTACGATGCCACCAACAAGCTTGCTTATATTGGGGATGCGGTAAGCAGCACTTATAGTGTTGATATAGACAACCAAAGCAGCGGTAACTACACATACGATGAGATAGGAAACCTCAAGGGTGATGACCAGGAGGAGATACAAACCATAGACTGGACTGTTTACGGAAAAATAAAAACCGTAACACGTAAGAGCGGAAGCGACAGGTACGACCTGGAGTTCAAATACGATCCGTTGGGGAACCGTATCTGCAAAATAGTCAAGCCCAGGAGCGGAGGCAGTCCAGGATCAGCAGGTGCATGGGAATATACCTATTACACCAGGGATGCCCAGGGCAACACGCTGAGTACCTATGAGCTGGCGGCAGCTACCACCAGCCCGGCTATGAATCTAAAAGAACAGTATATTTACGGTTCAAGCAGAACAGGCATCATGAACCGCAGTATGAATGTAACCACGGCAGCCGGCACAACGGATTTCTCCACAGAGCGTGGGTATAAGAACTATGAGCTAAGCAACCACTTAGGGAATGTTTTAGTGGTGGTTAGTGACAGAAAACTCCCTCATAACAGTTCAGGAACCATAGATTATTATACGGCTGATCTTCTGAGCGCTAATGATTATGCATCGTTTGGTAGTCCTATGCCGGGAAGAAGCTTTAATACTACAGATTACCGCTATGGTTTTAATGGTAAGGAAAATGACAGAGAAGTTATTGGAACAGGAAGCGGTACCCAGGATTACGGCATGAGGATTTATAACCCAAGTTTGGGAAGATTTTTGAGTGTTGATCCTCTAACCAAATCATATCCTATGCTGACTCCTTATCAATTTGCGAGTAATACACCAATACAAGCAACGGATTTGGATGGAGAGGAAGCCAATATTGTGGTACATACAGTTGGCAAAGATTTTGAACCGGCGATAACAACGGTTTCATATAATGAAGTATATCCTGATAAAGAAAATGGCCCATTAGGCACTGGAGATTTACATCTATTCGGTACGACAGATGAAGGCGGAAACTTATCGTTAGTGCCCGACTTAAATTTATATGCGCCAAGTTTAAGAGATAATATTGAAGATGCAGCAGCAGCAGTTGGTGACGTAATAGATGGTGCGTTAAGTCCACTCACAAATGGTGTTGGGGTTTTTGGTGGTGAATCAAGTGATCGTTCTATTGCTCGTAAAGGCGATCCTAGTCATTTTGTGGAACTTTCCGATATTGAACTCATCGCAAAGGCTGTTGCAAAAAATACGACAAGGGAACCCAGTAATGATCCTTCCAAGGCAAGTCCAACAACAATTATGGAAAAGGCAAAAAAAGTGTATGATGCAGGAGCCAAAGATGAGACAGGTATGATGAAAAATAAAGGTGGTGATATGTCCCAACCGGCTGAGGATGATAGTGTTCATCAGTGCTCAGATTGTAATCAATTTTATAAAGGTGGAAATATGGTACCTTTAAATAATCAAGGAAAACCTGATACAAGTGGAGAGAAAATTTCAAAAGTTAAAACAAGTTTTGAGAAAAACCATAAATAATCTTTCTGGATACTGCTGTTTGTTATTATTAACAATTGCATGCGGATCGTCGCAGTATGCCAACTCAAAAGGTTGTATTTCTAAAAAGGAATTTTATCCTAATGGAAATATTAAATCTGAAAAATGTTACATAAACGATAGCATTCAGGATGGATTACAAAAAGAGTACTATGAAAATGGACAATTGAAAGCTATAGGTATATGTAAGAACGGAGTGCAAGATAGTACATGGACATGGTATTATGAAAATGGCAAGATTGAGGAGAAAACAACTTGGAGGAATAATAAATTATTCGGCCTTAGGTTACAGAATTACCCCAATGGCACTTTAAATAAGTATAAATTTTATGATTTTCAGGGTGACTTGGCATATTTGAGGATGTATAATGAAAACGGTAGTTTGTTAAAAGAAGAAGGTAACCCTTTAGTGATGGTAAATATTTCAAATGATTTTAATAATCAAGTAGGTAGTAGGTTGGAGTCTGAGATTTATGTGGCTGTCCCTCCGGAATGTCAGATTGAACTATCAGGTGGGGTTTCAACAATGGAAAGCAGTCTGATACTTGAAAATATTAAAGTGAAGGATAATGTCGGCTTTTATAGCCAAACATTTGATAAAACTGGTAATTATATTTGGAAAGTAAAATTACATCTGAAGGATTTGAAAACTCAAAAAGAAAATGATTATGAGAGAAAAACTACTCTTTCAATTGTAGAAGCTAAAAGTGAAAACTCTGATTTAGCAAAATTTAAGTATGAGCTTTTATGTGCAAGTGCAGAGGATGTTAAAGGTGACTTCAAGAAAGCCCTTGATCATTATAATAAGGCGATGGAAATAAACCCTCAAGGAAAATGTGCTTATTTGGGTAGAGGTAAGATATATCTGAAATTAGAAAAGTATGATCTCGCTTGTAATGATTTTAAGAAGGCAAAAGCGCAAGGATGTGAAGAGAGAGAATTAGATAATTTAATTCAGCATTGTAATAAGTGAGTGAGCGCAGGCTTCTGCGAAGCGAATGTTCGGTTCCGAACTCTGGACGGAACTTTTGGTCTGAAGATACGAACATAGTATTTTCTGAAAATTAAATCCATTTTATAATAGTGTTAAACGTTCAGCGTAGCGTCTTTATCAACCGTCCGCGTGCTGCTCAGTTGAGCGTAGATTATAACAGAGGCAGTTAGGCGAAGGCTGCGCCTTCGTCTTAATATTTATGTAGCTTTGAGCTACACACTCTCAGGATAATCAAAAAATAATGAAAGTAACAGCTGAGCGTATGGCTTTGCCTACGCTCCTGTACCTGCCTGCCGGCAGGCAGGTTCGCGGCTTCCAGCTGCAATGCAGATAGTATTTTGCTCTGAAATAAGTTTACAGTTTTTAAGAGAGCGTAGCGTGCCCGCCTGCCGGATGGGCAGAGACGCTACGCCCAACAGTCCTGCACCAGTGACGAAGCAAACCGCACGGGTTAGATCTCTAATTGGTGCAATGACGAATGTTCCTGCACGCATAAGATCTGTAATCCGTGCAATATCGGGTGAGTGTAACAAAACTACAGTAGTTTAAATAAAAATACCGCAGGATTCACGGTTCGGAATATCCCTAAATCTAGTACATTTGCCTCATTCATTCTCATAGTCAATGCTCCGTATTTCAGATAAAAAACTTAAGGCCTTTACCCTCATGGAACTTTTAATGGTTTTAGGAGCCATTGCAGTTCTTACATTGCTGGTAGTGACCAATTATTCCCCCGTAATTTCAAAAGCAAAAAGTGTGGAGGCCCAGCAGCAGCTGGAGTTCATACACACGCTTGAAAAAACGTATTTCTACATTCATTCAAAATACAGCACCAGCTTTTCGGACATAGGATACGAACATGCCAAGCTCGTTACCCAGGAGGGCAACGGGAACTACAAGATCGAGATCACCGATGCCAGCACTACCGGCTTCAAGGCGAAAGCAACCGCGGTAGTGGATTTTGATGCAGACGGCACTTTCAACGTCTGGGAAGTGGACCAGGATAAAAAATTAAAAGAAGTAACCCCGGACTGATTTAGCGTCTCCCTTCTGCATGGGGAGCAGGGGATCCTCCATGGTACCAGCATCCGATATCCTGACCGTACTTCTCCTCCTGATCATTGTAGTCCAGGATTTCAGATACAGGCAGATCTCATGGCTGCTTCTTCCTCTCTTATTTTTGGCACTCGGGTTCAGGGCTGTTGTGTCCCTGGGATTTCAGGAGGCCGGTATCTTATCCCTGAAAAATGCCGCGTTCCTGGTAATTCAGTTTGCTGCTTTGTATGTTTTTTATTTCCTGAAAGAACGAAAACAGGTAAGTCTTCTTAACCATAAGATTGGAGCAGGGGATGTTCTCTTTTTTATAGCGATCTGCCCGGCCATGTCACTGCTGAATTTTCTTTTTTATTACCTCCTGGGTGTTGCCTGTACGCTTGCCGGCTACCTGCTGGTTCGCCTGTTTGCCAAAAATACCTCTCCCGAAGTGCCCCTGGCCGGGTGCCTGTCCCTGGCAATGATTCTGTTCCTTTCCACACACTATTTAAGCAATAATTTCGATCTTTACCGGGACGATTTTATAATCGGTTTTCTTACTTCATGGAGGCAGTAGACCACATCATCCTGAGCATAGATCTTCAGCAGGTGCTTAGCACCCAGCAAGCCTGGCATTATAATATTGTGCCCAGGCGCGTGACAGACACAGGGTATGAGTTTTACATAGATGATACCAAGGCATCTCCCGGGGTAAAAGAAGAGCTGGAAATACTTCTGGGGAAAAGTGTATCCGTGAAAAAAGCGCCTTCCGCCGTTGTTCAAAAGGCACTTTCCACCTATTACCGGCGGAATACTACCACCCGGGGCACTGAGGTATCGGTGAAACGGTCGGATGATTTTCTGTTATCCCTTATACGCGAAGCCAAAAGCCTGGGCAGCAGCGATATTCACATTGAAACGTACGAGGAAAAATGCCGTGTGCGTATCCGTATCGATGGCTTGCTCATTGAGAGGTATACCATCAGCAAAAGCGAATACCCGGCGCTTATTAATAAGATAAAGATCCGGGCGGAGCTCGACATCACCGAAAAACGCCTGCCCCAGGACGGCAGGGTCTTCTTTAACCAGGACGGGTTTAAATTCGATATCCGTGTTTCGGTACTTCCCACGCTGCATGGGGAAAAAGTGGTGCTTCGCTTGCTCAGTAACGACGCCACCGACATAGACATTAATAAAATAGGTTTCAGTGACTTAGAGCTGCTTAATTACCTGGAAGGTGTAAGACGTCCGCACGGCATCGTTCTCATCAGCGGGCCCACCGGAAGCGGTAAGACCACTACTCTTTATGCCACCCTTAAAATACTGAACAAGGAGACCACCAACATACTCACGGTCGAAGACCCCGTTGAGTACACGCTGCCGGGCATTAACCAGGTGGGAGTGAAGGAGAACATCGGGCTCACCTTCGCATCGGCGCTCCGGACCTTTCTGCGCCAGGACCCGGATGTGATCATGCTGGGAGAGATACGGGATGGGGAAACGGCACAGATGGCTATCCGTGCCGCGCTCACCGGGCACCTGGTGTTATCCACTATCCACACCAATTCAGCCTGGGGAACCATCTCCCGCCTGGTGGATATGGGAGTTCCTTCTTTCCTGATCGCCAATACCCTGAACCTCAGCGTTGCCCAAAGACTGGTGCGCCTGTTGTGTAACGACTGCAAAAAGAAAGAAGCGTTCGATCTGAAATACCTCCCCAAGACCTTTAAGGCTCCGCGCCAGATCCAGGAGCATTACATGGCCTGCGGATGTGAGCAATGTTACTTCACAGGATACAAGGGCCGCAGGGCTATCTTCGAGGTAATTCCCATTGACTTTGAGCTTGCCGAAAAGATAAAAAGTAATATATTCACCGTGAGTTCGTTACTCGGAGAACGCGGGATAAAAACCCTTGACCAGAACGCTTTTGAAATGCTGGAAAAGGGAGAAACTTCGATTGATGAAGTATATTCATTATTACTTAATGCATAAAAAATAAAATTGTGAAACATTTTTCAAGAATATTTCTGGTAGTTGTATCAACCATGATCCTGGTATTTCCTTCCCTGGCCCAGGACCGTTTTGAACTTATTGAAACAAAACTGAAGGAGCTTGCTGCCGGCGCGGCACCCGGGCTGAACGATAAAGTGGATCTTTCCGTGAACGGAATTGCCATCCAGGATTTTGTCCGCGGCATTGCAACCACCAGCAACCTGAACGTAAGCATCGATCCATCGCTCACTGTCAAGATCTACAATAATTTTTCGAATGTAAATGTGATCGATGTGTTCATGTTCCTTTGCCGGAAAAATGACATCGATATCACGTTTGTGGGAAGCATTATTTCATTTGCTCCTTACAATGCGCCCAAGCCTCCTGTGCAGGCCTATGTTCCCAAGGAGGTTAAGGTCACCTACGATAAGAATACGCAGTTCATCACCCTGGACCTGAAAAACGATTCGCTCCCGCAGGTGGTAAAGGAGCTTACACGTATCACGGAAAAGAATGTGGTTTACGCGCCCGAGCTGAGCACTAAGATCCTGAATGGATTTATCCTGAATATGCCATTTGCCAAAGCCATGGAGCAGCTGGCTTTTTCCAATGAGCTGAAAATATCCTCTGCCGAGGATAATGTATACACCATAGAGAGGAAGGACAAAGACGCTCCTGCAAAAAATAATCCTAAAAGTTCAACTGCGCCGGTGCAGGGTTTAACCATTAAGCAGGAACCCAATTCCCATATAAGTATTGATGCGGTGAATGTGCCTATAGCAGACATGGTTGCAAATGTTTCCAAAGAGCTGGGCTATAATTATTTTCTTTTCTCCGATATCAAAGGAAATGCATCGCTCAAGCTCAGCAATGTATCGTACGATGAATTCCTGGGGTATGTATTTAACGCCAGCGATTATACGTTTAAAAGACAGGCCGATATCTACATGATCGGGGATAGGAACCTGGAAGGGCTTCGTGTTACCAAGCTTGTACGGTTAAAGTACCGTACCATCGATAAGGTCACCGATTTTATTCCCGCCGATCTCAAGAAGGGAGTGGATATTAAAACATTCCCCGATCTGAACGGGCTTATCCTAAGTGGTTCATTGCCCCGCATTACCGAAATAGAAGACTTTATCCGGAAAATTGACCAGGTGGTTCCTGTCGTTACCATTGAGATCATGATCGCCGATGTAAAGAAATATCATAAGGTCTCCACGGGAATAGAAGCCGGCCTTGGGAAAAAAACACCGGGAGGAACAGTATTTCCCGAACTTAATTTTACCATGGGAGCTTCCACCATCAATGACCTGATAAGCGGTATCAACGGTTTTGGAGTGATCAACCTGGGCAATGTTACTCCTAACTTCTACCTCACATTAAGAGCCATGGAAGACCAGGGCGTGATTAAAGTCAGGTCCACGCCGCAGCTGGCCACGCTGAATGGCCACGAAGCCAAGATGAGCGTTGGAAGCACTCAGTATTATTCTGAAACCAGTACGGTACTGAGCGGATCGCTCACAGGAGGTTCTCAGACAAATACGGTCTGGAAGTCCGTTACAGCCGATCTTGCCATAACCGTAAATCCCATTGTTTCCGGAGATGAACAAATTACCCTGGAGATCAATGTTACGCAATCGGATTTTACAGCACCGCAGGGAGTAGGAGCGCCTCCGGGGAACGTAAAAAAAGATTTTAAATCCCTTATCCGCGTGAAGAATGGCGAGATGATCATCCTGGGAGGATTGGAAGAAAGAAGGAATGAAAATACAGGAAGAGGAGTACCCTTCCTTTCCCGTATTCCCGTGATTAAATGGTTCTTCAGCAGCCGCACCAGGGCAAGGAGCAGCGACAAATTAACGGTCTTCATCAAGCCAACGGTCCTTTACTGATGTCCTTTTTTAAGTCCAAAATGGAAAGCCTGCTGCAAAGCAGGAGTGTTGCCGGCATTGAATGTATTTTATCTTCCGATGGTATACAGGAAATAAGCTACACGGTCCTCAAAAAAGAAAAGAACAAGCTGGTCACAGATTCTTCAGGCAGCAAAATAAAGGACATTGAATCCCTGAAGTCCTGCTTTCCTGTTTCACATCCTGTATTTCTTGCGGTTAACGGGCGTGGCATAATTCACCGCAAGCTTTCATACAGCGAGGGTGAAAACGATACATCCCTTTTAAATAAAGTGCTTCCTGCTGCCAACCCGGCCGATTTTTATTTACAAAAAATGTATGCGGATGCAGGCAGCCTGATCGTTTCTGTGATCCGTAAAAATGCTGCCGATGCGTTGCTGAACGATCTGAAGAAGCAGGGCTTTTCGGTCATCGGCTGTTCCCTGGGGCCTTTTTCGTTCCAGTCCCTGATGCCTTTGCTGGATAATGCCGCAACCTCCAGGGATGTGGTTGTTTCAGGCAGTAAATTATTCCTGGGTGCAAATGAGATTGCAGGTTTTGAGCCTGCCGGAGAAGATCCCGATGTTTCCGTGAAGCTGGTCGGAGGCGAGGAGCTGAAACCCGGGCTGGTTGTTCCTTTTGCAAACGCCGTACAGTATTTCATTTCTTCCGGAAGAGAGGTGATGGCAAAGATCCCTTCTGTCGCGGAAGCAAGCGAAGAGTTCCGGCAGAAAAGGATATTCAATTTTATCGCCGGTGCCGCCATCGCTTTTTTCCTGGTGGCTTTGCTGGTTAATTTTTTACTGTTCAGCAGTTTTTCTCAAACGTACGAAGACTTCAGCACACGTGTTTCCGCCAATCAGAACATGATCCAGCAATACGAAAAGCTTAAAACGGAAGTGGAGCAGAAGCAGGTGTTCCTGGAGAAAACAGGCCTGCTGGAAGCATCGCGAACCTCTTTTTATGCCGATCGGATCGCTCAAGAGCTTCCGAATACCATTCAGCTGACACGGATGGATATTTTTCCGCTGGAGAAAAAATCCAATACAGAGGAGGAAAACATGGCGTTTTTACCCAAGAATATTTTAATCTCAGGTGTATGCAAGCAAAGCATACAGCTGAACCTGTGGATGGGAGTGCTTAAAAAAATGGAATGGGTAAACGATGTAAGTATTGTTAATTTCTCACAGGATAAATCGGAAAATACCGGCAGCTTCAGCATCGAATTAAGGTTAAAGTAATGTTTCAGAACCTGACATATAAAAAAAAGAACCGGCTCCTTATCGCAGGGATCGTGCTTCTTTCTTTTATCTCGTACCGGATGGCTTTCCGGAATACTTTTAATGTATACACCGGTATCAATTCGCTGGAGGAGCAGCTGAAGCTGGCGGACGATGCTCCGCAGAAAGTGGCAGGCCTGCAGGCCCGGCTTGCCGGCATGGACCAGGTGCTTGGACGCGGACAATCCGGTTGGAAATCAGATACCGGCATCCAGCAGAGTTTACTGGGCATTGTAACGGATTATTGCCAGAAAAACAATGTTACGCTCCGGGAATTTCCCAAAACAATTCAGAAAGCACAGGGTGAATACCTGGTTGAAACCAACTTTTTCGTAGTGGAAGGCGGCTTTATTAAATTGCTGGAATTACTATATTTGTTAGAACAGAAAAACAGGGCAGGCAAGGTTGCTTCCGCCAATTTCAGTACAAAAAAAGATTATAAAACCAAAGCGCTGAATCTTACCTCAACCATTTATGTTCAGAATGTTAAAAGGATCTCACATTAAGTATTGCGTGGTCTTCCTGTTTGCTGCTGGAGTGATCCTGAACTCCTGCACCAGGGATATCATTGAGCCTGACCTCAGCAAGAAAACAGTTACGCTTCTTGCTCCGGCAAACGGGTATGAGACCACCCTGCTTACAAATTTATTCTGGTGGGATAATGTAAAGGATGCTGAGAAATATAATCTTCAGATCGTGACTACAGGTTTTTCCAGCATTCAGCGGCTTATGCTGGATACCAACCTTACAGTCAACAAATTTGCGTTTACACTGCCGCCGGGAATGTTTGAATGGCGGGTAAAAGCGTTTAACAGCTCAAGCAGCGGTCCGTATACTGTGTTTGCGCTTAAGATCGACAGCACGGCAGACCTGAGCGGACAAACGGTGGTACTTGTTTCTCCGGGTAAAGATGCATTGACCCGGAAAACTACTCAAACCTTTAAATGGGATACGCTTTACAATGCCGAGGAGTACCGTTTTCAGATCCTGAATTCCCTGAATCAAACGATCATAGATGTACCTACTTCTGCGGATTCCATTACCCGCACACTCAACGAAGGCACATACACCTGGCAGGTGAGGGCACAGAATGCCACCAGCAATTCACCTTATTCTTCCCGGAAAATTACGGTAGATACAACAGCTCCGGCTGTTTCTATACAGACTTTTCCCGCGCATAAGGATACGCTCGAAGGGTCCGATTCCCTGGCCTGGACAAGATCAGCCTCGGCTGAAGGAGACAGCCTGTTTATTTATGCAGACTCCCTGATGACTACTGTATCCTACAAAGGATATATAACCGCTGTTACCTATTACAAGTTTACCGGCACACCTACGAAAAGCTATTTCTGGAGACTTAGATCCGGGGATCTGGCCGGTAACTGGAGTCCCAAAGGAGCGCCCTGGAAATTCTGGGTCAAATAATGTAGGATGAAGAATAAGAAAACGGTTTATCTGGTACTTCCGGTTGTTGTCGGGTTATGGGCGCTGGTGATCTACAAAGTGGTGAATATTTATTCCGCCTCCGAAAAGGCAGTGGTTTCCACAAGTTCGTTCGTTCCTCCCGTATTTGTTTCCAATACCATGGATACATTTTCAATTACAGCAAATTATCGCGATCCTTTTCTGGGCAAGACGGAAGTCCCTGCCGTAAAGAAAACTCCTGTAGTTGCACCGCCTCCTAAAAAAGTTATCGAACCAACCCCCTGGCCGGCAGTTACCTACGGCGGAGTGATCAAAAGCCGTAAATCCAATGAGCAGCTTTGCATGGTCTCTATCAACGGGCAAACTAATTTTATGAAAGAGGGTGACGTGATTTCGGATGTGCTGCTGAAAAAAATTTACAAGGATTCCATTGATGTGGTGTTCCGTAAAGAGAAAAGGGTTGTGAGGAAATAGAACCCATCTTCCAATTAATTTTTTGATTCCATTCAGTTTCATAACGCCTCTGCAGGAGTAAGTGTGTGGATAAAAAGCACCAGATGAGCGAGCGTATGGGGCACTGCCTACGCCCCCCGCTGAGCGTATGGCTCTGCCTACGCTTCTGCATACGCGGCTTCCAGCCGCAGTGTGAATAGTGCAGATTGTATCTTGCCCTGAAATGAGTTTGTAGTTTAAATCTAAACCATTTCATTTTTTTTTGTAAAGTATTTCCCATTTGATCGGGCAGAACAACGCTCTTAACGAATCATGATCCAAACGGCGTTCAAAAAATCCAGTGTCTTTTATATATTTACATTCAGTAAATGAATAACTGTAAAATAACTATTACTTCATTCTTATTTCTTTTTTCTGTCGCGCTATCTGCCCAGGTAACTCTTCCCCGCGTCATTCTAACGGATACATGCCCGAAACCAAAAATAATTTCTGTTCCTAAAATACACGGCGGGTATAATACCGTTGCAACGCCCAACGGGCAAACACAGAACGTTGAACTAAGGCCTCCGGAAATAACTTCGCTGGCTGTTCTGAAAAATACAAAAGGCGAAATACTGAAAGACAAAAACGGCAACCCGTTTATTTTAGGCGAGGGCGGGCTTTCCAATTTCACCGGCTTCACTACCGATCATGGACTTGCACTTGACGGGGTTTCATCTGCCTGCATGGATCACTTCGGCAATCTTTGGTTTGGTACAACCGGAGGCGGTGTGTCGCGTTACGATGGAAGATCCTTTACAAACTATACTACCGCCCAGGGGCTGGGGAACAACGGCGTGTTGAGCATCCTGGAAGATACAAAAGGAAATCTTTGGTTTGGCACCAATGGAGGCGGAGTAGCTCGTTACGATGGAAAGTCTTTTACAAACTATACCACCTCAGAGGGACTGACAAACAACGATGTCAGATGCATCCTGGAGGATAAAAATGGAAATCTTTGGTTTGGTACGTACGGAGGTGGAGTATCCTGTTACAACGCACGCGCTGGTAAGGCAGGCACAGCTCGTTTTACTAACTATACCACGGCGCAAGGGCTCGCCAATAATGTTGTATTCAGTATGGCAGAAGACAAGGAGGGAAATATTTGGTTCGGTACTTACGGAGGCGGAGTATCCTGCTACAATGCGCATGCCGGCAAGCCAGGTTTTACGAACTATGCCACCGCACAGGGAATGGCGAGTAATACAGTGTTCAGCATTGCGGTAGATAAAGCGGGAAATATCTGGTTCGGGACCTATGGAGGAGGAGTATCATACTACAATGGCCGCTTCTTTACGAACTACACTACAGTCCAGGGACTGGCAAGCAATTTTGTAGCAAGCATTTCAGAAGATAAAAGAGGTAATCTATGGTTCGGTACACAAGGAGGCGGTGTATCCTGTTACGATGGCAGCTCATTCAGGAGCTATACTACCTCACAGGGTCTTGCAAACAATTCTGTGACCAGCATGGTGGAAGATAAAAGCGGAAACCTTTGGTTTTGCACAGACGGCGGCGGGGTATCGCGTTACAACGGTAGATCATTTACGAATTATACTCCCGTGAAAGGACTGGCGAATACCATTGTGTTGAGTATGCTGGAAGATAAAGGTGGGAATCTTTGGTTCAGTACGGACGGAGCCGGGGTATCGTGCTTTGATGGCCGGTCTTTTACAAACTACACTACAGCACAGGGACTCTCGAACAACAGAGTGTTCAGCATTGCAGAAGACAAGCGCGGAGATCTGTGGTTCGGTACGGATGGAGGAGGAGTGGTGCGCTACGATCGCAAGTCGTTCACGAACTATACTATGGCGCAAGGCCTGGCAGCCGATATTGTATTAAGTATCACAGAAGATAAAAACGGAGATATGTGGTTCGGCACCTGGGGCGGCGGGGTATCGCGTTACAATGGCCGGTCTTTTACGAACTATACCACCGTTCAGGGACTTGTGCACGATAATATCCAATGCATGTCGGAAGATAAAAACGGAAACCTGTGGTTCGGTACATTCGGCGGCGGGGTATCTTGCTTTGATGGCCGGTCTTTTACAAACTATACCACTGCGCAGGGATTGGCGGATAATACCGTGTTCAGCATCACGGAGGACAAGACGGGAAACCTATGGTTCGGCACATTCGGAGGCGGTGTATCACGCTATGACAGGCAAAAAAAAATAGGAAGCACTTGTTTTACCAATTTCACAACAGCCGATGGATTGCCGGATAACGCTGTTACCCAGATAGTGGAATACAACGGCATCTTATTTGCCGGAACAAACCTGGGGATATGCGAGCTCATTCCTTCGCCTGCTTCCGAAAAAGGCTGGGTGACGGGCTCCATTTATAATACGGCCACGGGCTATCCGGTTAAAGATGTGAATGTGGGACAGAACGCCATGTATAAGGACAGCAAAGGAATTATTTGGATCGGCACAGGTTCGGATAAAACCAGATTGGTGCGCTTCGATCCTGGATCTGACCACGAGAAAGTACACGAACCTGCAAGTCTGCCGGCGCTTGTTATTCAATCGGTAAGGATCAACGATGAAAAGATTTGCTGGTACAATATGGCTGAATGCGATAGTACCGTAAGATCACAACAGGAAATTATAACCTATGGACAGATGCTTTCGTCGAATATCCGGGACAGCCTTACTAAAAAATTTTCAGGTATTAAATTTGACGGTATCAGTAAATGGTATCCTCTTCCACTGAATCTGGTTCTTCCTTACGATCGTAACAGCATCACTTTCGATTTTGCATCCATAGAAACAGGGAGGAATTCCCTGGTGCGATATAAATATATGCTGGAAGGGTACGATGAGGACTGGAGTCCGGGAACAGACAAGACATCGGCAACCTTTGGAAATATAGATGCAGGGGAATACACGTTCAAAGTGAAAGCCCAAAGCCCCGATGATACCTGGAGCCAGCCTGTTCTTTATACGTTTAAGGTATTACCTCCCTGGTACAAAACAGGATGGGCGTATGGTATTTATGCAATGGTGATTGCAGGTGCCCTGTTTACGGTGCTGCGGTGGAGAACAGCCTCGCTCCGAAAAGAAAAAGAAGTGCTCGAGCAAATTGTGAAGGAAAGAACGGCTGAGCTCGTAGTGAAAAAAAATGAAGCGGAAAAGCTGGCCAAAGTAAAGGATGAGTTCCTTTCGAATATGAGCCACGAGATCCGCACTCCTTTGAATGCCATTATCGGATATACAGATGTTAATCTGCAGGAAGAGCTCCCTGAAAAAGTAAGAGGGAATCTTCGGGCTGTTAAGCTATCTTCCAATCACCTGCGGAGAATTGTGGATGATATCCTGGACTATGAAAAAATAGAATCCGGAAAACTCAGCTTTCAGGAAGAAGATTTTAACCCGGAAAATGTGTTGGAAGAAGTAAAGCAGTTGTTGTATTTCCAGGCACAAAGGAAAGAAAACACGATTCGCATTGAGCTTTCGGATTCTGTTCCTTCCTTTCTTTACGGTGACCGGGAAAAGCTGATGCAGGTCCTGCTAAACCTGGTTGATAATGCAGCTAAGTTTACCAAAGGTGGAGTAATAACCATTCATGCTGACCTGGTTAAAAAGGAAGGCGAGCGTGTTGAAATGGAGTTTTGTGTGACCGATACCGGCATCGGAATTCCCGGGGATAAGCTGGAAACAATTTTTGAAAGTTTTACGCAGGTCGATAATGTTGTTTCAAAAAAGCAAAGAGGAACAGGCCTGGGTTTAACGATCTCTAAAAGGATCGTTGAACTTCAGGGCGGCACGATCAAAGTTACCAGCACGGAAAATAAAGGAACCCGGTTTTTGTTCAATATACCTTACAGACTGGGCAAGAAACCGTGCACGACAGAAGTAAATGCGTTTTTGCCAAAAGAATCTTTATCCGGTTTGCGGCTGCTGGTTGTAGAGGATGATACATTTAACAGGGACCTGCTCGGCCAGATACTGAAAGCGTGGAAGGTTGATGTGGATTTTGAAGAATCTCCGGAAAAGCTTATTCGCCTTTTGAGCAGCAATACTTACCACTTGGTATTACTGGATATACACCTGCCGGAAAAAGATGGATTTGAAATTGCGCGGATGATCCGCACAAACCCGGATACTGCATTGAAAAATATACCCATCATTGCATTAACGGCAGATGTTTTACCGGGTACAAGCAGGAGAATAATTGATTCCGGAATAAATGAGTGCGTATATAAGCCGATCGATCTTATTCAGTTACATGCTAAAATTGTTTCTCTCCTGAATCTGGATCGGAAGGTAATACCCTCTCCCGTTATTCAGGATAAATGGAGAATACCGGCGGAATATATTGACCCCAGCTATCTCCTGAGTAATTATGGATCGGATAAAGCAAATATGCTGCAGATGTTACATACGAGCGCCGATAAGCTCAACGAATATGCTGACTCTTTACGATCAGCATACAGGGATAAAAATCACAAAGACTTATTTTTTAACGCTCACAAGCTGGTTACGGTAGTGGAGATATTAGGGATAAAAAGTATCCGGCCGAAACTTTCAGAAATACAGGAACATATTATTTTACAAACGCCGGGTGAATCGCTGATCTCGCATATAGAGTTCATTGATAACATCCGGCAAATGGCTTCTAAGGAAGTGAAGGATTTAATAGAGCATATTAATGAAAACTAACAGTGTTCCGATCCTTTAACGGAATAAAGTTTTCCGGAATTCCACTATCCTCCGATCAGCTTTTTGATCTCATTCAGCTTCATAAGCGCTTCTACCGGGGTAAGGGTATTGATATCTGTTTTCAGGATATCGTCTTTTATCTGGGAAAGCACCGGGTCGTTTAGCTGGAAAAAACTGAGCTGCATAGAGTCAGCTGTGCGATGATCGGTGGTTGAAGACGATTTGTCTTCTTCCTGCCGGTTGTCCCTGGCCTCTAACTTTTCCAGGATTTCATTTGCCCGGTCCACTACCTTTTTGGGCACGCCGGCCATTTTAGCCACATGGATCCCGAAGCTGTGCTCACTGCCGCCCGGGACCAGCTTGCGCATAAAGATCACTTTGTTGCCTGTCTCTTTTACGGACACATTGAAATTTTTAATACGGGGCATGGACTTTTCCATTTCATTCAGCTCATGGTAATGCGTGGCAAAAAGCGTTTTTGGTTTTGTCGGGCTGTTATGCAGGTATTCTGCGATGGCCCAGGCAATGGAAATGCCATCGTAGGTGCTGGTGCCTCTTCCTATTTCATCCAGTAATATCAGGCTTCTGTCGGAAAGATTATTCAGGATGCTGGCGGTTTCATTCATTTCTACCATGAACGTGGATTCGCCGTGTGATATATTATCCGATGCTCCTACGCGGGTAAAGATCTTATCCACCAGCCCGATCCCGGCGTGCTGTGCCGGAACAAAGCTTCCCATCTGTGCCATCACGGTGATAAGGGCGGTTTGCCTCAGCAGAGCGGACTTTCCGGACATATTCGGGCCTGTGATCATAATGATCTGCTGCTGCTCATTGTCCAGGTAGATATCGTTTGCAATGTATTCCGTGCCAACGGGCAGCTGGGATTCAATAACAGGGTGCCTGCCCGATTTTATATCCAGGACTTTGCTGTCGTTGATATGCGGGCGTACATAGTTATTCTTTTGCGCGGAATGAGCAAAGGATAGCAGGCAATCCAGCCTGGCAATCAATGAAGCGTTTAACTGAATGGGAGGGATGTAATCTGCAAGGGAAAGAACCAGGTCGTTGAATAATTGCGTTTCAAGAGTGAGTATCTTTCCTTCCGCCCCAAGTATTTTTTCCTCGTACTGTTTCAGTTCTTCCGTAATATAACGCTCGCAGTTGGAAAGTGTTTGCTTGCGTATCCAGTCCGCAGGTACTTTGCTCTTGTGTGTGTTAGTTACTTCCAGGTAATATCCGAAAATATTATTGAAGCTTACTTTCAGGGAGCCGATCCCCGTGCGTTCGCTTTCCCGCTGTTGTATCTCCAGCAGGTAATTTTTTCCGGACGACATGATCTTTCGCAGCTCATCTAGTTCAGCATTCACTCCGTCGGCGATCACTTTTCCTTTGTTCAGCAGGGGAGGAGGGTCGGGTACAATTTCTTTTTCTATTCTTTCACGGATAAGTAAACAGGCATTGAGTTGTTCTCCAATTTTCTTAAGCCCACTGTCCCCCTCTTTGAGGGGGTTGGGGGAGGTTTCACAAAGTATTTTTACTTGTTCAATAGCCATAAGCCCCCGTTTCAAATGCACTATTTCCCGGGGGGAGATCCGTCCGGTGGCAACTTTTGAGATCAGTCTTTCCAGGTCCCCGATCAGCTGTATCTGGTCTGCTATTTTTTGAGACAGTTCCGGATTGTTCAGGAACAAATCAACACTATTCAGGCGTTCTTCAATGGGTTGTTTTTCTTTCAGCGGCATGGAAAGCCAGCGCTTCATCATGCGCGATCCCATGGGAGAGATGGTATCGTCCAGGACATCGATCAGCGTTTTCGCTTTCTCGTTGGGTGACCAGAAGAGCTCCAGGTTACGTACCGTAAACTTGTCCAGCCATACATAGTGCTCTTCTTCAATACGCGAAATAGACTGAATGTGCTGAACCCTATCGTGCTGGGTGGCTGCCAGGTAATGTAAAGCAGCGCCTGCCGCCACTATCCCCAGGTTCAGGTTCTCTATCCCGAAACCTTTGAGGGAAGCAGTGCCGAAATGTTTCAGGAGTGTTTCGTTGGAAAAATCTCCTGCAAAGACCCATTCGTCCAGGCCATAGCTGTAAAATTTATCCCCGAAGAATTCAACGAACTGTTTCTTCTTATTTTTCTGAAAAAGTATTTCGCTGGGCTTAAAATTCTGAAGGAGTTTTTCCACATATTCCAGGGTACCTTCCGCTACGTAAAATTCACCCGTGGAAATATCCAGGAAAGAAATGCCGGCGTTTTTAGTATCGAAATGAATAGAGGCAAGAAAGTTATTTGCTTTATGATCCAGTAGTTTGTCGTTGTAGGAAACTCCCGGTGTAACCAGTTCCGTAATTCCCCGTTTTACGATCTTTTTGGCCAGCTTGGGATCTTCAAGCTGGTCACAGATAGCTACACGATGACCTCCGCGCACCAGCTTGGGCAGGTAATTGTCCAGGGAGTGATGCGGGAACCCTGCCAGCTCCACTTCGGATGCGCTTCCGTTACGGCGCTTGGTAAGTGTGATCCCCAGCGTGGCAGCCGTCTTAATGGCGTCTTCTCCAAAGGTTTCGTAAAAATCCCCGATGCGGAAAAGCAGGATTGCGTCCGGGTATTTTGATTTGATACTGGAATACTGCTGCATGAGCGGAGTTTCCGTATCATTCTCACCCCCGCGTTTGGCGGTCCTGTATTTTGTCAGGGTCATAGGTGCCTAAGATACTAAGGAATGCCCAGTATGAGAATGCGTTTATACAGGCATATTTCAGAATTTGTAAACATCCTATTAGTATTATTGCAGCCAATTATTAGAGAATAGTATGAGAAAACGTAAGAACGATGAGCTAGGCAGGAAATCGGTTGAGGAATTCCGCTTGGCGGAGAAACTTCCCATTGTAATCGTACTGGATAACGTACGGAGTGCTTATAACGTAGGTTCTGTTTTCCGGACCGCCGATGCTTTTCCCGTGGAAATGATATACCTCTGCGGTATAACAGGATACCCTCCGCATAAGGAGATCAGCAAAACCGCTTTGGGTGCTACGGAAACCGTAAAATGGAAATACAATAAATCCATACTTGAATCTTTAAACGAGTTAAAAGCTTCGGGCTATGCGATATATGCAGTAGAGCAGGTGGAAGGAAGCATTATGCTGGATGAGTTCCGGAAACAGAACGGTACGTATCAAATAGCCCTTGTTTTTGGCCATGAAGTGGATGGAGTTCAGCAGGATGTTCTGAACCTTTGCGACGGATTCATTGAAATACCGCAGGGAGGCACCAAGCATTCCTTAAACATTGCCGTAAGCGCAGGGGTGGTGTTGTGGGAGTTTTTCAGGAAATAAATATTCGGGGAACCGGCTTTGATGCCAGCAATAAAAAAGCCCTGACAATTCTGTCAGGGCATTTTTATTACCAAAAACCTAAATAAATTTTATC